>JAESFW010000071.1_pt1 | contig 263494 bp, 215 predicted proteins | sample 9269481 | NCBI WGS metagenome assembly JAESFW01 (sample SAMN14515350, study PRJNA621654) | algae metagenome | isolation source: Lyngbya sp. HA4199-MV5 and co-occurring heterotrophs from soil with... | place: USA: Ahupuaa O Kahana State Park, Hawaii | collected 2009-07-21 | reverse complement strand
GCACTTGCCAGTCAGCGCGAACCCGGCGCGACCTGTCGAGCTCGTCGCTCGCCAGCCGCAGCGTGTCGACGAACAGCGCGAAGGCGGAGAGCGTGAAGGACCGGGCAAGCACGAAACCGATCTTGAGCCGGTTCGTCGCCGGTGGGCTGGATTTGATATTCGTCGTCATAGCTAACCTACCTCGCCACCCACGTCATGGTTGGCACCCGTGGGCTGTTTATCATACCGGGGCCACACCCAAACCCGTTTCTGAAATCGTCTCGTCATGGCGCGGGCAACCCCCGAACTCGTATAGTCTCGGCTCCGACAAAGAGGCCTGCCTTGCACAACAGGCCGACAGGGCAATGCATCCCAGTTGCGGTATGAATGCACGTTTTACCCGCCCATCCGGTCGCCTGAAGCCCATCACCCCTCGCGACCTGCGCGAAGTTCCTGCAGTCGGATCACCGAGTTTATGCCGAGCCATGCGAACGGCTCCGGCGGGAGCCGGGTAGGGTCGCGGTGATCCATGTATTCTTCGAGCTCCCTAGACACGGTCCCGGTTGCCAGGTCGGCGGCCATGACACCGGCAAGCGTGCTCTTGACGGTGCCAAGCCCATTCTCGCAGCACGCGGAAAAAAGCCCTTCGTCGATCTCGCCAAAGGCCGGCACGTGGTTGAGGCTAAGGCAGAGACGGCCTGCCCAACTGTGCTCGAACGGTATTTCCTCAAGGCCAGGAAATCTCGCATCCATCGAACGTCGATGCGCTCGCGCCATTTTCGAGAGGCGGTCCTGCGAAAGGGTGAGCGTCGTATCGTAGGTGTACTTGGTGCGGATCACGATGCGCGAGTGACCGCCTGATGTGATCTTTCTGACGGTTGCGCCCATCGCGTCGGCCGGGAGCAAGGCCCAGCGATCCCCGCCTGACGCATTGCGCCCGATGCCGTCGGCCGGAAACGGTGCGGTCATGGAGGCGTAGGCAAAGATGTGCATCAGCCGCCCGCCGAAATGGCCGAAGTCTTCCACATGGCCATTGACGCCGAGGATGACCTTGGGCGCGCTCACCGAGCCATTCGCGGTCAATGCTGTCCATATCTCGTTGTCGCGCTTGAGCGACGTCACCGGGGATCGTTCGAAGAGATCGATGTCGTTTGAAAGGCCGGCAGCGAACTGGCGCACGTAGTCCGCCGGCTGGATAAGGACCGCACCCGGGGTGTAGAGCCCGCCGAGGTAATAGTTCGACCCCGTTATCTCACGCATCTCTGCTGCGTTGAGGAACGTGTGGTTCTCGCCCGTGGCTTTGAGCGACCCGCCGAAGCTCTTATTGAGCCCCATGCCGCGGGCCGTCGCAGCCGCATTGATCTTGCCTGAGGGATCGAAGGTCTCGCGCGACATCCCATAGGCTTCCGCCGCCCGCGCGGCGAACTCGATGGCGTATCGGTTCTGGGCCATTTCGCGGCGCGTGCTGTCAGCACCTCCGCTTGAGTATTCGCTTGATGAAAGGTTGTGCGGCACGTCGATCATGTAGCCGGAGTTCCGACCCGACGTTCCCTTGCCCACTTCACTCGCCTCGAGCATGACGATCTTGTCATCGGGGCGCAGGTCCAGCAGGCGGCGCGCTGCAGAGAGACCGGCAAAGCCGGCGCCGATGACCAGCCAGTCGGCGTTCACGTGGCCGTCGAGACAGCGGACTGGAAACGTACGTCGGCTGATCGCCTCCCAGCCCGAAATGCCATTTTCGACAGGCAAGCGCTTGACGGACCGCGTGATCATCGGGGCGCCTCTCTCATGGGCTGAACGCGCAACCTGGCGATCCCATTGGTTGCGATCTTTCGCTCACGCATGACGGTTTCCAGCGGTGATCTGGGCGACGTCGCGCTTCAAGGTGGCGACGATCGTCGCGAGCGTTTCCTTTTCCTCCGTATTGAGCGGACCGAGCGGCGCGCGCACCGGCCCTGCCGGAAGGCCCTTCAGTTCGCAACCGTGTTTGATCGACTGGAGGAACTTGCCGCCTTCGAGGAAATCCATGAGCGGCAACATCGCCGTCATCATCGCCCGTCCCTTGTCGATGTTCTTTTCGATGACGCAGGCTTCATAGAGGGCGACATGTTCCTTCGGCAGAAAGTTGGAGCCGGCGCAGACCCAGCTCCTTGCGCCCCAGGCAAAGAACTCAAGCGCCTGGTCATCCCAGCCGCAGGAGAGAGCGATGTTCGGGTACTTGCGGGCGAGCAGGTGGAGATTGGCCATGTCGCCGGAGCTTTCCTTGATCGCCACGACGTTTCGGGATTCGCTGACACGGGAGAAGTACGCGTCCCCCATCATCACGCCCATGCGGGCCGGGTAGTTGTAGAGCATGATCGGCAGACCCGCCGCCCGGTCTACCGTCAGCGCGTGGACCGCGTTTTCCTCCTCGGTCGGCAAGGCATAGGGCGGCGACGACACGAGAATGGCGTCGGCGCCGATCTCCTTGGCGGCCTTGGCGAATGCCACGGAGTCTTCCGTCCTGGTGGCGCCCGTCCCGACGACGAGGGGCAGCCGTGAGCCGATCACATCCCTGGCGAGGGCGGCGAGGGCGAAGCGTTCCTCTGCGCTCTGGGCGTAGTATTCGCCGGTCGATCCGCCGATGATGATGCCGTGAACGCCCGCTTCGATGAGGGACTCGAGCACGACTGCAAAACCCTTTCGGTCGATTTCCCCGTCTTGCCCGATTGGCGTGATCGCCGGGGTGTAGATGCCTTCGAACTTCATGATGTCTTCTCCTCGATAGGCCCGTAACTTGGGCGAGCGGATTTCGCCGCGGCAACGCCCGCCCGGTTCCTAGGTTTCGGTTGAATGTGTGCAGGTCTCCCGCCGCTCAGTGCGGCGTTACGACCGCTGCGGCCAGCCGCTTCAGATCGACGGTGCCGACGGGCATGCCGACGGCATCGACCACCACCAGATCCTTGGCGTCCTTGTGCGCCAGGATCTTCAGCGCAGCTTCGATCGTGCTTCCCGTGCTCAGTGTCGCGCCATTGACGGCGTGATCGGCGGCGACCGGTGTCATGACGGCCTCGACATGAACGACCCGACCACGGTTCACCTCCTTCACGAAGTTGGCGATGTAGTCGTCGGCGGGCCTCAGGACGATGTCCTGGCTGGTGCCCTGCTGGATCACCTCGCCGTCGCGCAGGACCGCGATCTGGTCGCCCAATCGCAAGGCTTCATCGAGATCATGGGTGATGAAGACGATGGTCTTCTTGATCTCCTTCTGCAGGTCGAGAAGCACCGTCTGCATATCCATGCGAATGAGCGGATCGAGCGCCGAATAGGCTTCGTCCATCAGGAGAACCGGCGCGTCGTTGGAAAGCGCACGGGCGAGGCCGACGCGCTGCTGCATGCCGCCGGAAAGCTGGTTGGGATACTTGTTTTCAAAGCCCTTCAGCCCCACGCGCTCGATCCATCGCATGGCGATATCGACGCCCTTTGCGCGCTCCAGCCCCTGAACCTCAAGGCCATAGAGCGTGTTGTCGAGAACGTTGCGATGCGGGAGCAGCGCAAATTTCTGAAACACCATCGCCGTCTGGTGGCGCCGGAACTCGCGCAGTTCCGGCTGGGCCATTTTGACGACGTCGACACCATCGACGAGCACTTCGCCGGCCGTCGGGTCGATCAGGCGATTGATGTGCCGGATCAAGGTCGACTTTCCCGACCCCGACAGGCCCATGATCACCTGGATGCAGCCGGAGGGGATTTCGATGTTGATGTCGCGCAAGCCGAGAACATGCCCGTGCCGTTCGTTGAGCTCGGTTTTCGTCAAGCCCTTTTGCACGGCCTCGACATGCGCAGAGGCGTTTGGTCCGAAGATCTTGTAGAGGTGGCGAATCTTGATGCCGCCGAACGTGGTGTCAGCCATGGACGATCTCCCGGTGCTTCTGCAGTCTCTCGCCATAGGCCTGGCTGACCCGGTCGAAGATGATGGCAATGCCGACGATGGCGAGGCCGTTGAAGATGCCGAGCGTGAAGTACTGGTTGGCAATCGCCTTCAGCACGGGTTGCCCAAGGCCCTGGACCCCGATCATCGAGGCGATGACGACCATCGCGAGCGCCATCATGATCGTCTGGTTGATGCCCGCCATGATCGTCGGCAAGGCCAGCGGCAGCTGCACGTTCTTGAGCTTCTGCCATCCCGAGGAACCGAAGGCATCGGCCGCCTCCAGCACGTCCTTGTCGACGAGGCGAATGCCCAGATTGGTAAGCCGGATCATCGGCGGGATCGCGTAGATGACGACGGCAATGAGACCCGGCACCTTGCCGATCCCCAGGAGCATGACGACGGGGATCAGGTAGACGAAGCTCGGCATCGTCTGCATCACGTCGAGCACCGGGTTGACGACCCGCTGGAGACGATCGGAACGGGACATCAGAATGCCGATCGGAATACCGATGGCGATCGACAGCAGCGTGCAGACGAAGATCATCGAGATCGTCCGCATGGTGTCGTCCCACATGTCGAAATAGCCGATCGCCAAGAGGGTCACCAGGCAGCCAAGCACGACCTTCAAGCTTCTGCTCGCACCCCAGGCGATCCCCAGGATGATGACGATGATAATGGGCCAGGGCGTCTGCGTCATGAACCGCTCGGACGCGATCAGAAAGTGCTGCAAGGGGGAAAAGAAGCCCTCGATGACGTCGCCATAGGCGCGCGTGAACGACCGGAAACCTTCGTCGATCGCTTTCTTCAGCGCGCGAAGAGCGTCGTCGTTCATGTGTGGGAATTCATAAAGCCATTCCATTCGGTTCCTCCTTTTTGAAGAAGCCGGCGCAAGTTTTCGATTTTGGCAAAGGGTGCGATTTGCCTGGGCTCACCGCACCCGGACGACGCTTAAAGGGCCGATTTGATCTTCTCGGCCGCTTCCGGCGAGACCCATTTCGACCAGACCGCTTCGTTCTCTTCGAGGAAGTGCTTGGCGCCTTCTTCGCCGCTCGCCTGATTGTCGGTCATCCAGGCCATCAGCTTGCTGACCGTATCGTTGCTCCAGGCGCGCTTGTTGAGATAGTCCATCACCTCGGGCCCGACCTTCTCGGAGAACGGCTTGGCGACCAGCGTCACGATCGTATCGACCGGCCAGGCGCTTGGCTTGGGATCCGAGCAATCGGCAACGGTGATGCAGCGTTTCCATTCGGCGGCATCAAGCGGCACGCCTGCGTCGAGCTTGACCATCTCATACTTGCCAAGCAACGCAGTCGGCGCCCAGTAGTAGCCGGCCCATCCTTCCTTGCGCTCATAGGCCTTGGCGATGGAGCCGTCGAGGCCCGCCGCCGAGCCTGTATCGACCAGCGTGAAACCGGCCTTCTCGGCTTCAAACGCCTTGTAATACTGGGCCGTGACGACGGTTCCGCCCCAGCCCTGCGGCCCGTTGAAGATGGCACCCTTCTTCGCGTCTTCCGGATCGGGGAAGAGTTCCGGATGCTTCAGCACATCGCCAATCGTCTTGATGTCCGGGTGGGCGTCGGCGAGATACTTCGGGATCCACCAACCCTGCACGCCGCCATCGGGCAGGGGAGAGCCGACCTTGATGATCCGGCCTTCATCCGTTCCCTTTTTGACGATATCGGGCAGAAGGTCGATCCATGCTTCCGGAGCGATGTCCGGCTGGCCCTTCTCGGCCATCGAAGTGATGGTCGGCACGGTGTCGCCGATGGTGATCTCGGCGCTGCAGCCATAGCCTTCATTGAGAATGAACTTGTCGAGGTTCGACAGCACCTCGGCGCTCTGCCAATTCATGCTGGCGATGGTCACGCTTCCGCATTCGGCGGCATTGGATACCGATGCCCCGCCAACCAGGCCGAACATCAGGCAGGTCGATGCAAGCAGTTTTTTCATTTTTCCGTTCCCTCTTTTGGCGGCGTGTTCCATCAAAACCGGAGTGCCGCGAGCACCGGCTTCAGTCATCGAAAGGATCTGCCGCGCCTGTTCGCGGCGACTATCTACTCGCCACCAGCACGCCATTCGCGGAATGCGAGGTTCGCCTTGGCGCCGATCGTCCGAAACGGTTGGCGAGGCAGCGATTTCGGTGCGTCGAAGCGCGCGAAGATTTCGGTCAGTCGTGATCTGATGCCGAGCATCAGGTCTGCCGCTGCAATGCCGTTTGCCGTGGCTTTCGTGGCACCGACGCCGTTGCAGCCGCAGGCCGCAAACAGGCCGGGCTCGATCTCACCGAAGGCGGGCACCGAATTCCATGTCAGCGCCATGGCGCCGCCCCAGCGAAACTCCATCGGCACATCCGGCAACTGGGGGAAGCGGGCTTGGTATTTCTGGTCGTGCTTCGCACCCGCGCGCCGCAGGGTTCCTTCGCTCGCCTCGATGTTGTGGTGATAGGTGTAGCGGGAGCGGATGAGGATCCGGTCGCCAGCCTGACCCTGAATGCGCCGGACAGTCGTGCCCATTGGAAGGGCCGGCGTCGCGGCCCATTTGCGCTGACCCGGCAACAGGCTCGGTTCGAACTCCTTCGTCATCGAGGCAAAGGTGAAGACGTGCAGCAGCCGGCTCCTGAAGAAGCCGAAGCTCTCCGCATGGCCATTGTTGGCAAGGATGATCCGGTCTGTGCTGATCGAACCTTGCGGTGTCTTGACGTGCCATCCGCGACCAGTGTTTTCCAACTGCACGGCAGGGGTATTTTCATAGACCCTGACATGTTCGCGCAGGCTGTCTGCGACGCCGCGGATATAGGCCGCCGGCTGCACCATGATGGTTCCAGGCGTAAACAGCGCCGACGTATAGGTGTTTGTGCCCGTCACGTCGGCGATTTCGCGCGCATTGAGCAGCTGATGCTTTTCGCCAAGCTTCACCAGTCCCTTGGCATAGTCGATGAGATGCTGGTCGCCCTCGTCGCTGATGGCGACGCTGTAGCGCCCGCACGGATCGAAGACCTCGCGGCCCAAGCCCCGTTCCTGTGCAACGGCACTGGCAAGGGCGATGGCGGTGCGGCTGATCTCGATGGCCTCGCGGCTTTTGGTGAGAGAGTCTCCACCGTAATCTTCGGACGAGACCTCATGCGGCAGGTCGATGATGAAGCCGGAATTTCGTCCGGCCGCAGCCTCCCCGATGACGCCGGCCTCGAGGACGGCGACATGGAGTGTCGGATTGAGCTCCATGATCCTGCGGGCTGCGGAAAGACCTGCGAAGCCCCCGCCGATGACGACGACGTCGGCGGTGATATGGCCCTCGAGCCGGGGTTTTGCCTGGCGGGGAGGGAGCATCGCCACCCACCCGGAAACGCCCGTGTTCTTCGGGAGCCTCGATGCGACAAAGACCTTTTTCGAGGGCGAGTTCACGGCTCAGGCTTCCCGTTCGATCAGGCTGCCGAGAGCGGCGCGGATGGTTGCGACGCGATCTGTCGAGAGCGGACGGAGCGGCTTGCGCGGTGCGCCGGCACCAAAGCCGGTGAGTTGCGCGGCGGCATAAACCGACTGCACATAGTCGCCTTCCCAAATGAGCGACATTGCCGGTTCGAGCAGGGACCAGATGTCGCGCGCCTTGCCCCATTCGCCGGCGGTGGCAGCCGCGACCAGCGCGAGCGCGGTGCGCGGCGCAAAATTGGCGCCGCCCCAGATGAGGCCGCTCGCTCCGGACCAGAGAGCGAAGGGCACGAGATGGTCGGCGCCGTTCATGACCGGAAGGCCGGTACGAATGAGAGATGCCTGCTTGCCGAGATCGCCGCTCGAGTCCTTGACGGCGCAGAAGTTCGGGATCGCGCAAAGCTCCTTGAGAAGCTCCGGCGTCACGGTCACGCCGACGGCGTGTGGGACGTTGTAGCCGATGACCGGAAGACCGGCGGCCGCCACTTCCGTGTAGAAGTCGATGATGCCTTCATCGTCCGTCGGCCCTTCGAAAAAGGGCGGCAGGACCATGACGCCGTCGGCGCCGCAATCGGCCGCGAACTTCGTCCGCTCGACCACGTCGGCCGTCAGCAGCGCCGAGGTTTGGGCGATCACCTTGGCCCGGCCGTTGATGATCCTTGATCCGCGCCGTACGAGCTCCTTCGATTCTTCATTCGTCAGGTACACATGCATGCCGGTGCCCGAGCTCAACACGAAGCCGGGTACGCCGAGCGCGAGGTAGCGCTCGATGTTCTGCTCGAGCTTGGCGTAGTCGATGCGGCCTTCCGCGTCGAAGGGCGTTGCGATTGCGAGGTTCAGGCCGGGAAACGGGAAGTTGTTCATGGTTACAGATCCGCGGTTTCGTCGTCGTTGAGATCGAGCCAGATGGTCTTGAGCTGGGTGTACTGGTCGTGGGCGTGGACGGAATTGTCGCGCCCGCCGAAACCGGACTGCCTGTAGCCGCCGAACGGTGTGGTGATATCGCCCTCGCCGAAGGAGTTGACGGTGACGGTGCCGGCACGAAGAGCGCGGGCGGCTCGCATGGCGTGCTTGCCGTTGCCGGTGAAGACGGAGGCCGTCAGGCCGTACTCCGTCTCGTTGGCGATCGCGACCGCCTCTTTGAGGCTGTCGACCGTGATGACCGTCAGGATCGGACCGAAGATTTCTTCCCTGGCATGCCGGGCGGCGTTGCTTTCGACCTCGACGATGGTCGGGTGAACGAAGCGCCCCTTGCTGGTTTCGCCGCCGTGAAGAACCTTCACGCCATCGCCGAGATAGCTCGCGACTTTCCGGTAGTGCGCCTCGGAGACGAGGGGGCCGACACGGTTGTCGGGATCTAGCGGGTCGCCCACGTGCCAGTTCTTCACGGCGGCAACGATCTTGTCGAGCAGCCTCCCCTTGACGGCAGAATGGACGATCAGCCGGGAGATGGCCGAGCAATTCTCGCCCATGTTCCAATAGGCGCCGTTGACGATATGGGCTGCGACCGCGTCGAGGTCGTCGGCGTCGTCCATGACGATCGAGGGGTTCTTCCCGCCCATTTCGAGGACGACTTCCTTGAGGTTGGACTCGGCGGAATAGTTGAGGAAGCGCCGCCCTGTCGCGGTCGAGCCCGTGAACGACACGGCGTCGACGTCCATGTGCCGGCCGATCGGCTCGCCGACCTGCGAGCCCGAGCCTGTCACCACGTTGAAGACGCCGGCCGGGATGCCGGCCTCAAGCGCCAGTTCAGCCACGCGAAGCGCCGTCAGCGACGTCTCGGCCGCCGGCTTGACCACCAGGCTACAGCCGGCGGCAAGCGCCGGGCCGATCTTCCAGGCGAGCATGAGGAGCGGGAAGTTCCATGGCAGGACGAGCCCGACAACACCCACGGGCTCGCGAACGACAAGCGCGATGTGGTCGTTCGAGGCCGGCGCGACCTGGTCGTAGATCTTGTCGATCGCTTCGGCGTGCCAACGCAGGCAGTTGACGGTCTCGGGCACGTCGACCGTCTGGCAATCGAGGATGGTCTTGCCGCTGTCGAGGCTCTCCATGACCGAGAGCTCGATCAGATTGTCCTCGATGAGCTGGGCAAGGCGTAAAAGCGCCTGCTTGCGGGCTGCGGGATGCTGCTTTGCCCAGCGGCCGTCGGCGAAAGACTGCCGCGCACTGGCAACCGCCGCGTCGACATCCTCCGGGCCGCAGGCGGGCAAGTCCGCGAGCTTCTCGCCCGTCGCGGGATTGGTCGTTGGAAATGTGCGTCCCGTTTTCGCCTCGACCGAGCGGCCGTCGATGATGGCCTTTGAAGGGAGGGATAGTCGGGACGCGATTTGCTCGTATTGCGCCCTGGTCAGAAGTTCCGTCATTCGCCTGCTCCCAATCAATTCGAAAACCGTCCGCGACGCTCGACCTGGCTCGACGCTCCTGTCGGCCGTCTCGTGTGCTTCTCATAATACAATAGATAGACATTTGATCTACTGTCAATAGACACGTGAATCGCGATGGCAAGGCAGCACGGCGGGTCCTCTTGCGGAGCGAGAGTTCACAACCGAAGACGCGATGGCGATTAGCTCGCGAGTGGAGCCGGCCGGGCCTTGCACATCGATTGAAGAGGAGGCAAAAGGGGCCGCGTTTTCGCAGGGCAGAGTCGACGAAAATCGAAATGCGTTGACCGGTCTACTTTTTGTAGACATCATGCCCGCAGAAGGAGTTTGTCATGGCGCACAATCAAAGCTCACCTGAAGCAGGCGTTGGCCCGGATCGAAAGGCTGCGCTGAACAACACCTTGCGCCACCGCATCCTGACGATGCAGATCGCGCCGGGATCGGTTCTGGACGAAGTCGCCCTGAGCGAGGAATTTGGACTGTCCCGCCCTCCGGTGCGCGAAGCGATGCGGCAGCTTGCCGGGGAAGGGTTCATCGAACTTGAGGCGAACCGGCCGGCCCGTGTGACGTCGATGAGCTACCAATCGCTTCGGGATTTCTTCTTGATCGCGCCGATGATCTACGTCGCGGCAACGCGGCTGGCCGCCGAACACGCGTCGAAGGCAGATATCGCGGGCCTGCGCGAAATACAGGACAGCTTTCGCGACGCGGTTCACAGCAATGACGTCGACGGGCGCGTCTTCTACAATGACAAATTTCACCTTCGGATCGGCGAGATCGCGAACAATGCGTACATCCTTCCAAGCCTTCGCCGGCTGCTGATCGATCACGCGCGTATCGGCAAGATTTTCTACAGACCGAGCAACGCGCGCATGCTGGAGGAGTTGCATGAGGCGTCGCGCCAGCACGACGAGATCATCGATGCAATCGCGAACCACGATGCTGACCGGGCGGAGGCGTTGATCCGCGCACACCTCGATCTGTCGCGCAAGAACATGGCGATGTATGCCGCCCCGGAAGGGATGGCGATCTCTCTCGGCGTGTAGCGGGACCTTCGTCGCCGGGTTACGCGCGTCCAAAACGATCAATGGCGTCGAAGACAGCGCGGGGCATGCGCAATGGTCGCTCCATCGAGACAGGCGGCCTGCCGCTGACGCCCGGGACGTGCACCCCGAGTTCCATCAGTCGCTGGATCTGGTCGCGGGCACGGGCGACGTGATCGCTGCCTGCCGGACCGGGCGTCATCGCAATCACTGTCAGGCCGACCGCGGGAGAGGTTTCGCCCGATCGGAAGCTTGGCGTGTCGAGCGACCACGACCCGCCCGAGAGGCCGGCCGACAGCATTTCGACGACCAGCGCGACATTCGCGCCCTTGCGGCCGCCGAAAGGCAGAAGGGCGCCTGAAAGCGCCTTTTCAGCGTCCAGCGTATCTGCGCCATCGACATCGACCGCCCACCCTTCCGGAATTTGCCGCCCTTCTGCGGCAGCAGCGGCAATGTTGACATAGGCAGTCGCGCTCGACGACTGGTCGACGACGAGCGGCGGCTCGTTGTCGCCGAGCGGAAATCCGAAGGCGATGGGGTTGGTGCTGTAGACGGCCGGCCCACCCGCCTTTGCAACGACCATGGCGTTGGCGTTGGTCGCCGCAAGTCCGCTCAAGCCTTCCAGCGCAAGCCGGCGCACGTAGTAGCCGAGCTCTCCCGTCGTATAGCTGTTCTTCTGGGTGAAGAGCGCAATCCCGAAGTTGCGGGCAGCATCCACGAAGTCGCGGAAGGCGAGGTCGAAGCCGAGTTGCGCGATGCCCCGGTCGGCATCACAGGCGAGATGAGCGGGGAAGGGGCGAGTGGCGACCGGCACGGGATCGCAATTGATGCGCCCCTCGCGAAAACTGTTCAGATAATCGACCAGGTGCGGAAACCCGACCGCACTCGGGCCGAATCGGGCGGCCGACACTGTTGCATCCACGAGCGATCGGGCGCTCGCCGGATTGGCGCCGGCACCAAGGCAGGCCCTCAGCGCCAGATCCCGTGCCTCTCTCTCGCTGAGTTCGATCTCTTCCATGTCAGATCTCCAGTCCCGCCTTGCGGCCCTCGTAGAATGCATAGGGCGCCTGGCGCGGCGCGGCGCAGTCACCGATCGGGCGTGCAGCGATATCGCGTTCGGCGAGATCGCGCATCAGCCAGTCCGCCGGGGAATTCGTGGTGGCCGTGACAAGAGCGTCTGCCTCGACGAAGCGGCACTCTCCCGTCGTGTGATCGATGATCGTTGCACCGTTGCCAAGCCACTCGGTGACGCTCGCCTCGACGATCCATGCAACTCCGAGTTTCCTCAGCGCCTGCCGCATGGGAACATCGGCCGCGGTTCTCTGCAGTTCCTTGCCGACGAACGGATCGGGCGTCAGGATTGTCACCTGGTGGCCCTCTTCGGCGAGCTTCCAGGCGGTGCCGCAGCCACGCCAGCCGCCGCCTTCATCCAAGAGCAGCACGCGTTTGCCCGGTCTCGCCTGCCGCGCCATGACCGCTTCGACCGTGAAGACATTGCCGTTCTCCAGGCCCGGCATCGTCTCGACCGACGGCAGCGCCTTCTGGAAGCCTGTCTCCGGGGAATAGGAGCCGGTGGCAACGACGACGCGGTCAAATTCGGCAACGTCGATGTCCCCGGCCTCGACATAGGAGTTCAGGCGAACCGCGACGCCGAGTTTGTCCAGTTGCCGTTCATACCAGGCGATGAGGTCGAGGATCTGTGCCCGTCGCGGCTGCATGCTCGCCAAGAGGAAATTGCCGCCGAGACGGCTCGACGCTTCCGCAAGCACGACCTTGTGTCCGCGTTCCGCAGCCACCCGGGCCGCCTCCAGCCCGGCCGGTCCGCCGCCGACCACCAGCAGGCGTTTCGGATCGCCGGTCTTTGCAAAGCGGTCGCCGTTCCATTCGGCTTCGCGCCCGACCGAGGGGTTGATGAGACAGCTGATCCAGTAGTCCCGCGACCGGCGTCCCCAGCACATCTGATTGCACGAAATGCAGCCGCGGATGTCATCCGGCCGATCCTCGCCCGCCTTGGTCGCCAGATGGGGGTCGGCAATCTGGCCACGTACGATCGAGACGAGGTCGGCTGATCCTTCGCCAAGCACCGTTTCGCCATTTTCCGGGGTGCGGATATGGCTTTCGGCGATCACCACAGCATTCCTGACGACACCCTTCAGGACGGATGCGAGGTCGGCGCCCAGTTTCTCGGGATAGAGGAACGTCGGCATCAGCTTGTAGAAATCGAGATAGCCGCCCGAGCCACAGGTGACGTAGTCGATGAGGCCAAGCTCGTCGTGCAGACGGATGATTTCGGCAAGTTCGTCGCGTTGAAGCGCGACCTTCACATCCGGTTCGTCGCTGACGGCAAGGCCGACGATGAAGTCTGGACCGCAGACCTGCCTGATCCGCGTCAGGATCTCCCGCGACATCCGTGTACGATTTTCGAGCGAACCGCCCCATTGGTCGTCGCGCCGATTGCACCAGGGGGTCCAGAACTGGTCGACCATGCCAAGATAGGCTGCCCAGACTTCGACACCGTCGAAGCCGGCGTCGCGACATCGCCGCGCCGCCTCGACGAAACCGTCGATCGTCTCAAGGATTTCGGCTTCGGTCATCGGATGCGAGCCGTCGCTGTCGTGATAGCTCGGCCCGCCCGAAGGCGACCAATGGGGGTGGAAGGAGTTGTCGGAATCGCCATGCGCGCCGACGTGATAGAGCTGCTGGATCGCGACCGCCCCGTGCCCCTTGATCGCCTCGACCACCTTCTTGAAGTGAGGGATGACGCTGTCGTCGGAATGGCGGAAATTGCCACGGGTCAGGACGGCCGCGGCGTGCACCGGTATGGGTTCGACGACAATCATCGCGGCGCCGCCGATTGCCCGTTCCCGGTAATAGGCGGCATGGCGTTCGGTTGGCAGGCCCTCGACGGCCATGTTCGCCGTGTGGGCGCCGAAGACGATCCGGTTCTTCAGCTTGTGCGACCGCAGCTTGAGCGGGGAGAACAGCCGGGGAAACTTCATGGACATCGCGCAACTCCGGGCGGGGAGAGGATCGGGTTAGGAAGCGGGCTCATCGTCTCTTCCGGGCGGCGAATACACCGCCCGGAGGCAAAGCAATTGGACTGTCGGGTTGGCGCATCACGCAGCGGTAGCCGCCATCGCCATCTTGCGGTCGCTCGTCTCGTGCGCATTGACCATGGCGCCAGCAAGCTGGCGGAAGGTGACCGTGCCGAGCGGCTTGCCAGAGGGATCGACGACGGTGATATCGCCCTCGGGCGCCGACGCAAGCGCACGCACCGCCTCTTCGACCGTGAGATCGGCTGCAATCTTCTCTCCGCTGCCGGCAGGCGTTGCACCAAGCGGAGCCATGATCGCCCCGACATGCACGACGCGGCCCCGGTTCACCTCCTTGACGAAGTTGGCAACGTACTCGTCGGCCGGTCTCAGTACGATATCCTGGCTCGATCCCTGCTGGATGACCTCGCCGTCGCGAAGGATGGCGATCTGGTCGCCGAGCCGAAGGGCCTCGTCGAGATCATGGGTGATGAAGACGATCGTCTTCTTGATCTCCTTCTGAAGGTCGAGAAGCACCGATTGCATGTCCGTGCGGATGAGAGGATCGAGGGCCGAATAGGCTTCATCCATCAAGAGAACCGGCGCGTCGTTGGCGAGCGCCCGGGCAAGGCCGACGCGCTGCTGCATGCCGCCCGACAGCTGGTTCGGGTACTTCTTTTCGAAACCCTTGAGCCCGACCCGCTCCAACCATCGCATCGCCGTGTCGACGCTCTGCGCACGCGAGACGCCCTGGATTTCAAGGCCGAAAATCGTGTTGTCGAGCACGGTGCGATGGGGAAGCAGTGCGAACTTCTGGAACACCATGGCTGTCTGGTGGCGGCGGAATTCGCGCAGTTCCGCCTCCGGCATCTTCACCACGTCGACACCATCGACGAGCACTTCGCCGGCGGTCGGGTCGATCAGCCGGTTGATGTGGCGGATGAGCGTCGACTTGCCCGATCCGGAAAGCCCCATGATGACCTGGATCGAGCCGGACGGCATTTCGATGTTGATGTCGCGAAGGCCGAGCACGTGCCCGTGGCGCTCGTTGAGTTCGGTCTTGGTCAGACCGTTCTTCACCGCCTCGACATGCGACTGCGCATTCGGCCCGAAGATCTTGTAGAGATGGCGGATCGCAATGCCGCCGAAAGCATGGTCAGCCATGGACGACCTCCCTGTGCTTCTGCAGCCGTTCGCCATAGGCCTGGCTGACACGGTCGAACATGATGGCGATGCCGACAATCGCAAGGCCATTGAAGATGCCGAGCGTGAAATACTGGTTGGCAATCGCCTTCAGCACGGGTTGCCCAAGCCCCTGCACGCCGATCATCGAGGCGATGACGACCATCGCGAGCGCCATCATGATCGTCTGGTTGATGCCGGCCATGATGGTCGGCAGCGCCAGCGGGAGCTGTACCTTGAAGAGCTTCTGCCTGTTGTCGGCGCCGAACGCGTCGGCGGCCTCCAGCACGTCCTTGTCAACCAGGCGAATGCCGAGATTGGTCAGCCGGATCATCGGCGGGATGGCGTAGATGACGACGGCGATCAGCCCCGGAACCTTGCCGATGCCGAGCAACATGACCACGGGGATCAGGTAAACGAAGCTCGGCATGGTCTGCATGACGTCGAGCACCGGGTTGACGACCCGTTGGACCTTGTCGGAACGCGCCATCAGAATGCCGATCGGCAGTCCGATGGCGATCGACAGAACGGTGCAGACGAAGATCATCGAGATCGTCCGCATGGTGTCGTCCCACATCCCGAAATAGCCGATCAACAACAGCGTCACGAGACAGCCCGCGGCGATGCGAATGCTTCTTGTCGCTGCCCAGGCGATGGCGAGGATCAACAGCGTGATGATCGGCCAGGGCGTCTTGGTCATGAACCGCTCGGCGGCGATCAGAAACGTCTGCAGGGGTGCGAAGAAGCCCTCGATCAGATCGCCGTAGCTGCGCGTAAAGCCGCGAAAAGTCTCGTCGATGACCTTCTTCAGGTCTCGAAGCGCGTTGTCGTTCATGTGCGGAAATTGAAAAAACCAGTCCATTCGGTTCCCCTTCTCGAAAGAGCCGATCCGTTCTTCTTGTTATGTCGGCAGGAACGGTGCGGCGGCTGAAGCACACCGCACCGGCTTTTGGCAGTGCTGGTTACAGCGCTGCCTCGATCTTCGTGGCGGCCTCGGGCGAAACCCACTTTTTCCAGATGTCCGGGTTTTCTTCGAGGAAGTGCTTGGCACCTTCTTCGCCGCTCGCCTGGTTGTCGGTCATCCAGGCCATCAGCTTGGCGATCGTCTCGTTGCTCCAGGAGCGCTTGTTGAGGTAGTCCATGACCTCCGGGCCGGCCTTTTCGGAGAAGGGCTTGGCGACGAGCGTCACGATCGTGTCGACTGGCCATGCGCTGGGCTTGGGGTCGGTGCATTCGGCAACCGTCACGCAGCGCTTCCATTCAGCCGCGTCATAGGGCACGCCGGCTTCGAGCTGCACCATCTCGTACTTGCCAAGCAGGGCCGTCGGCGCCCAGTAGTAGCCGACCCAGCCTTCCTTGCGCTCATAGGCCTTGGCGATCGAGCCGTCGAGACCCGCTGCGGACCCGGTGTCGACGAGGGTCCAGCCGGCTTTTTCAGCGTCGAAGGCCTTGTAGAGCTGCGCGGTTACGACCGTGCCGCCCCAGCCCTGCGGGCCGTTGAAGATCGCGCCCTTGCTCGGGTCTTCTGGATCCTTGATGAGATCGGGATGCTTCAGCAGGTCGGGAATTGTCTTGATGTCCGGATGGGCGTCAGCAAAATACTTCGGGATCCACCAGCCCTGGACGCCGCCATCGGGAAGCGGGGAACCGACCTTGACGATGCGGCCCTCCTCGGTTCCCTTCTTGACCACATCGGGAAGCAGATCGATCCAGGCCTCGGGCGCAATGTCGGGCTCGCCTTTTTCCGCCATAGACGTGATGGTCGGCACGGTGTCACCGATGGTGATTTCGGCGCTGCAGCCGTAACCTTCATTGAGGATGATCTTGTCGAGGTTGGAAATCACCTCGGCACTTTGCCAGTTCATGCTGGCGATGGTGAGGCTGCCACACTCGGCCGCGTTGGCGAGCGACGATCCGGCGATGGTCCCAAGGAAGAGGCATGTCGATGCAAGCAAGCTTTTCATTATCGTTCCCTCTTTGGCGGCTACTTTTTTGAGCGGGCTGCCGCAACACCCGCCCGACTGCGCTAGGAGACTTCTCCTATGCGAACCGATTTCCTGAACGCCGCCGACAGCCCGCGCGAAACGGCGGCATCAAAGCCTGCCGCGCGCATTTCATCGATCGCGGCCGCAGTGGTGCCGCGATAGTCGAGGAAGGTCTGCACAATGTCGGTCGGACAGTCGTCACGCTGTTCCAGCATCCGGCCGGCGCCCACGACGAGGGCGTTGACGGCGCGCTTGGCGATCTCGGCCTCCAGTCCGTGCGAGACGGCGTCTGACATCATCGCTGCAGCCAGCAGCGCCGGAAAGGCAGGGCCCGATCCAGTAAGGCCGGTCAGATAGTCGATCTCGGCCTCCGAGCGCACTTCATCCTGAGAACCGCAGGCATCGAAGATCGCCTTTACGACCGTTCGATCGCCGTCCCGCAGCCCGGCGCTCGCGATCCAAGGCGTATAGGACTTGCGAACTTCGGCCGCTGCATTGGGCAAGGTACGGACCACCCGGTCGGTGCGGTGGCGCTCGCTGAGAGCAGTCAGGCGAATACCCGCCATGACGGAGATGAGCAGCTTGCATTCGGTTTCGACGTTCAGGTTTTGCCAGTCGGCCGGGCGGACGGAGAGAACGATAACGTCCGAACGGTCGGCAAGTGCCTGGTTGTCAGATGTCCAGAACGAGCGATTGAAACGGTCGGGACGATCGCTGCGATAGGACAGCGACAGGTCTTGAGGCTTGACGATGCCGGCGTCGAGCATGGCTTCGGCGATGGCTCCGCCCAGCCAGCCTGCACCGCCAATCACCCCAACCCTCAAAGGTCCGCCCGCAGCCATGCTTCGCCTATTCTGGTTTGCAGCCATGCCGGGAGAAGAAGCGATCGATCTCCCTCTGCTGCGGCGTTTGTCCTGTGTAAATCGCGATGTATTCCGGAATGCGCTTCATGCGCAGCGCAAGGTCTTCCTTGGCCTGCATCGAGATGTATCCGATCTGCACCAGGTAGGTCGTTCGCGCGCGAACGTCTGCCGGTCCCGCCTCGTAGCCGAAGCGCATGAACATGCGGCCAAGCGCCTCCATTCTCGCCTGGTCGGCCTCATGAACTTCGGCCAGTATCTCGGGCGATTGCAGCGCCCAGCTGCGAACGGCGAACTCGAACTGGGAATCGAACAGGTCCTTGTTCACCCAGCAGTCGAAGACGTTCAGCATCGCCTCGGTCAGGGACTCCGCATAGGCTTCCGACTGCTTGATCAGGTTACCCGTGTTCTTCTCCCTCCAGCGCGCGACGAGCGCGCTTAGCAGCTCCTCCCGGTCCTTGAAGAACCAGTAGAAGCTGGTTCGGGACAGATTGAGCCGCTTGGCCAACGGCAGGATCTTCACCGAGTCCACGCCCGACTCGAGCAGGGAGTCGTAGGCGGCTTCGAGCCACCCCTCCTGAGAACCGCGCCAACCAGTGTCATTCATCGCCTGTTCCATGATTGCCTCCTAACAAATCCAAAGGGCGCCATCAAGCAAAATGTACATAAGTGTCAAATAAACAAACGATGGTGTTTTGATTATTGACACATGTGTACATTCCCGCTTACCGTTGCGGTTGAAGTCCCATAAACCGGAGCCCGTCGCATGTCGAACGATCCCCTGCTTCAGCCGTTTCAGCTGAAGCATTTGACCCTGCGCAACCGCATCATCGTCACGTCTCACGAGCCGGCCTATCCCGAAGACGGGATGCCGAAGGGCCGCTACCGTGCCTATACGGTTGAGCGGGCCAAGGGCGGCGTGGCGCTGACGATGACCGCCGGTTCCGCGGCCGTCTCGAAGGACAGCCCACCGGTCTTCAACAACCTGCTCGCCTACAAGGACGAGATCGTTCCGTGGATCAGGGAGATGACCGACGCGGTGCACGAAGAGGGCGCTGCGATCATGATCCAGCTCACGCACCTTGGCCGGCGCACCCGTTGGGACAAGGGCGACTGGCTTCCGGTGCTTGCACCCTCCCACCATCGCGAGGCGGCGCACCGCGCCTTTCCCAAGAAGATCGAAGACTGGGACATCGAGCGCATCATCAAGGATTTTGCCGACGCCGCCGAACGCATGAAGGCCGGCGGCATGGACGGTGTCGAGCTGGAAGCCTACGGGCATCTCATCGACCAGTTCACGTCACCGCTGACCAACGAGCTTGACGGTCCCTATGGCGGTTCGCTCGACAATCGCCTTCGTTTCTGTTTCGACGTCTTCAAGGCGATGCGTGAAAGGGTCGGCAACGACTTCATTCTCGGCGTTCGCTACACGGCCGACGAATGTCTTCCCGGCGGGACCGGAAAGGCCGAAGGCCTGGAAATCTCCCGCCGTCTCAAGGAAAGCGGCCTCATCGACTATCTGAACGTCATCCGCGGCCATATTGATACGGATCCGGGCCTGACCGACGTCATTCCGATCCAGGGCATGGCGAGCGCGCCGCATCTGGATTTCGCCGGAGACGTCCGCGCAGCAACCAAGTTTCCGACTTTCCATGCCGCGAAGATCCAGGACGTGGCGACGGCTCGGCACGCGATTGCTGCCGGCAAGGTGGACATGATCGGCATGACCCGCGCGCACATGACCGACCCTCATATCGTGCGCAAGATCATGGAAAAACGCGAGGACGACATCCGCCCCTGCGTCGGCGCCAACTACTGTCTCGACCGGATCTATCAAGGAGGCCTGGCCTTCTGTATCCACAATGCCGCGACCGGTCGTGAAGAAACGATGCCGCATCGGATCCCGAAGGCCGCGGCACGGAAGAAGGTCGTCATCGTCGGAGCTGGCCCTGCCGGTCTTGAAGCCGCTCGCGTCTCTGCCGAACGGGGGCATGAGGTCGTCGTTTTCGAGGCCGCGAACCATCCGGGCGGACAGATCCGGCTGACAGCCCAGAGCGAGCGCCGGCGGGAAATGATCAGCATCATCGACTGGCGCATGAGCCAGTGCGAGAAGCTCGGCGTCACCTTCCGGTTCAACACCTGGGCCGAGACCGATACCGTGCTTGCCGAAACGCCCGACGTCGTCATCATCGCGACCGGCGGACTGCCGCACACGGAGGTTCTTTCGAAGGGCAACGAGCTCGTCGTTTCCTCCTGGGACATCATCTCAGGCGATGTGAAACCCGGCACCAACGTGCTCATCTTCGACGACGCCGGCGATCATGCGGGTCTGCAGGCCGCGGAATTCCTCGCCAAGGCAGGCGCCAAGGTCGAGATCATGACGCCGGACCGGTCCTTCGCGCCGGAAGTCATGGCGATGAACCTCGTTCCCTACATGCGCTCGCTGCAGAAGCTCGATGTGACCTTCACCGTCACCTACAGGCTGGAGGCAGCGGAAAAGAGCGGCAACCAGATCATCGCCCATGTCGGCAGTGACTATGGCGGTGTCGCCAGGCAGCAGACCTTCGACCAGATCGTCGTCAATCACGGCACCATTCCGCTCGATGACCTCTACTTCGAACTGAAGCCCGGCTCGAGGAACCTCGGCGAAGTCTCCTACGACGCGCTGATTGCCGGAACGCCGCAATCGGTTGAGCACAATCCAAAAGGCGCCTACCAGCTCTTCCGGATCGGTGACGCGGTTGCCGCCCGCAACACGCATGCCGCGATCTATGACGCGCTGCGGCTTGCCAAGGACCTCTGACCATGACGCGGTCCGACGCTTTGCAGGCATTTCTGGACGCGGCTTTCGTCGCGTTCGAAGACTGCGCCCGGGATCCGAGGGCACGTCGGTCGATCACGCGGATTTCTGCCTTGCTCGAAACGCCGCAGCCGCAGCGCACGGACCTCGGTAAACGCCTTCCCGCCGGCGAGCTTTGGCTTGACGAAGCCATGTCGAGCAAGACCGGGAGAACGTCGCTCGACATGCTGATCGAACGGTTCCGGGCGGTCGAGCCATTGCTCGAATGGAAGTGCCGCTCGGTCTATGACGATACGGCGAGCGAGAATTTCCTGACCGGTCATGGCAACGCGATGATCGTTGGTCCCGGCGGTCTGGAGGATCGAAGTGATCTCTGGCTCGGCGCGACGCTGATGGCGCCGAACGTGCGCTACCCCGACCACGACCACGCCCCCGAAGAAACCTATCTGGTTCTGTCTGAAGGGGAGTTTCAGCACGGCACATCGGAATGGTTCTCACCCGGGGTCGGCGGTTCCTTCTACAATCCGCCTGGCATCCGGCACGCCATGCGTTCGGGCGAAACGCCGCTGTTGGCCTTCTGGGCGCTGTTGCCTGATCAACCGAAACATTGATGTGAACGCGTTCGGCTTCGGTCGACCGCAGGAGGAAGGTTGCCATGAAAATACTTGTGACGGTGAAGCGGGTGGTTGACTACAACGTCAAGATCCGCGTGAAGGCGGACGGTTCGGGCGTCGAGCTTGCCAACGTGAAGATGTCGATGAACCCCTTCGACGAAATCTCCGTTGAAGAGGCGCTCAGGCTGAAGGAAGCCGGCAAGGCAGACGAAGTCGTCGTCGTTTCCGTCGGTCCGGCCAAGGCCGAAGAGACCCTGCGCACAGCGCTTGCCATGGGTGCCGACCGCGCCATCCTGGTCGAGACCGAAGACCAGGTCGAGCCGCTCGCCGTTGCCAAGATCGTCAAGGGCGTGGCAGAGGCCGAACAGCCGGGGCTCATCATCGTCGGCAAGCAGGCGATCGATGATGACTCGAACCAGACGGGCCAGATGCTCTCGGCGCTGCTCGGCTGGGCGCAAGGCACCTTTGCCTCCAAGGTCGAGATCGGCGACGGCAAGGCGCCAGAGGGCACGGCACGGGTGACGCGCGAAGTCGACGGCGGTCTGCAGACGATCGACATCAAGCTTCCGGCCGTCGTCACCACCGACCTGCGCCTGAACGAGCCGCGCTACGCGTCGCTTCCCAACATCATGAAGGCGAAGAAGAAGCCGCTCGACAAGAAGTCGCCGGCCGACTTCGGCGTCGACACGTCGGCCCGCCTCAAGGTGCTGAAGACCGAGGAGCCGTCGGGCCGCAAGGCCGGCATCAAGGTCAAGTCGGTCGCCGAGCTCGTCGAAAAGCTCAAGACCGAAGCCGGCGTTCTCTGAGATCCGTGAGGCCCGCCTGCAAACGGCGTGTCGCTGCGCTTCCGGTGCTCACGTACCAAAAGTACGCTGCGCGCCGGTTCTCGCGCCCCACCGTTTTCGGCAGGGCCTGACGGATTTCGGGAACGAACCATTTTTCGAGAGGACAAGATCATGGCCATTCTTCTTCTGGCTGACCACGACAGCAACCACCTTTCCGACCAGACCGCCAAGGCGCTGAGCGCGGCCTCCAAGATCGCCAGTGGGACTGGAGCCGACGTGCATGTGCTCGTCGCCGGTGCCGGCGCCAAGCAGGCGGCCGAACAGGCGTCCAAGCTTGCGGGCGTTGCCAAGGTGCTTGTTGCCGACGACGCGGCGCTCGCCAACAACCTCGCCGAGCCGCTTGCAGCGCTGATCGTTTCGCTTGCCGGCAACTACGACACGATCGTTGCTGCCGCCACTTCGGTCGGCAAGAACGTCATGCCGCGCGTTGCAGCGCTGCTCGACGTGTCCCAGGTGTCGGAAATCATCGAGGTCGTCTCGTCCGACACTTATCTGCGTCCGATCTATGCCGGCAACGCCATCCAGACGGTGCAGACGACGGAGGCCAAGCGCGTCATCACCGTGCGCACCGCCTCGTTTGCGTCCACCGCTGAAGGCGGTTCGGCCGCGATCGAAAGCGTCTCTGCTGCTGCCAACCCGGGTGTGTCGAGCTTCGTTGCCGACGCCCTGTCGTCGTCGGACCGTCCGGAGCTGACATCTGCCAAGATCATCATTTCCGGTGGCCGCGCGCTCGGCTCGTCGGAAAAGTTCCAGGAAGTCATCCTGCCGGTTGCCGACAAGCTCGGCGCTGCCGTCGGCGCTTCGCGCGCGGCGGTCGATGCCGGCTACGCCCCGAACGACTGGCAGGTCGGCCAGACCGGCAAGGTGGTCGCGCCCGATCTCTACATCGCCTGCGGCATCTCCGGCGCGATCCAGCACCTCGCCGGCATGAAGGACAGCAAGGTCATTGTCGCGATCAACAAGGACGAAGAGGCGCCGATCTTCCAGGTCGCCGACTACGGCCTGGTTGCCGATCTCTTCGAAGCTCTGCCGGAAGTCGAAAAGACGCTCTAACGCGTCTCGCGCCGAACAACACCACCAGAGGGGACCGGCCGCTGCGTGCGCCCGGTCCAGCCTGCTCTTCAGCGAACAACAAGAGGGATCCAACAATGGATGTACGCGCCGCCGTTGCCGTTCAGGCAGGCAAGCCGCTCGAGGTCATGACCGTTCAGCTCGAAGGCCCGCGGGCCGGCGAAGTGCTGATCGAGGTCAAGGCGACCGGCATCTGCCACACCGACGACTTCACGCTCTCGGGTGCTGACCCGGAAGGCCTGTTCCCGGCGATCCTCGGCCATGAAGGCGCCGGCATCGTCGTCGACGTCGGCCCGGGCGTCACGTCGGTGAAAAAGGGCGACCACGTCATTCCGCTCTATACGCCGGAATGCCGTTCCTGCCCGTCCTGCCTGTCGCGAAAGACCAACCTGTGCACCGCCATCCGCTCGACCCAGGGCCAGGGCCTGATGCCGGACGGCACCTCGCGCTTCTCGATCGGCAAGGACAAGATCCACCACTACATGGGCTGCTCGACCTTCGCCAACTACACGGTTCTGCCTGAGATTGCCGTTGCCAAGGTCAACCCGGACGCGCCGTTCGACAAGATCTGCTACATCGGCTGTGGCGTGACGACCGGCATCGGCGCCGTCATCAACACGGCACAGGTGGAGATGGGCGCGACCGCAATCGTCTTCGGCCTCGGCGGCATCGGCCTCAACGTCATCCAGGGCCTGCGTCTCGCCGGCGCCGACATGATCATCGGCGTCGACCTCAACAACGACAAGAAGGCCTGGGGCGAGCGCTTCGGCATGACCCACTTCGTCAACCCCAAGGAGGTCGGCGACGACATCGTGCCCTACCTCGTCAACATGACCAAGCGTGGCGCCGACCAGATCGGCGGGGCCGACTATACCTTCGACTGCACCGGCAACACCAAGGTGATGCGCCAGGCGCTTGAAGCCTCGCATCGCGGCTGGGGCAAGTCGGTCGTCATCGGCGTTGCCGGCGCCGGCCAGGAGATCTCCACCCGTCCGTTCCAGCTCGTCACCGGCCGCAGTTGGATGGGCACCGCCTTTGGCGGCGCGCGCGGGCGCACCGACGTGCCGAAGATCGTCGACTGGTACATGGAGGGCAAGATCGAGATCGACCCGATGATCACCCACACCATGCCGCTCGAAGACATCAACAAGGGCTTCGAGCTGATGCATTCGGGCGAAAGCATCCGCAGCGTGGTGGTATACTGAGCGCAGGTTGAGGACTGTTTCCAGTTTGCAGAAGCACTTTTTCGCGCCGCCGCGCTCCTGCAGGCGGCGCCAACGGGCGCCGGGCATCGTGCGCCGGCCAAAAAAGGAGGAGAAGCCCATGCCAAGCATTGCCATCCATCCCTCTCTCGACAGTGGGTTCAAGGCCACGAATGCCGCGTTTTCGGGCGGCACGCTCGTCTGCAACTGCGCGAGCAAGCCCGTTAAGGTCCGCATCAACGGCGATATTGCGCACAACCACGCCTGCGGCTGCACCAAATGCTGGAAGCCCGAGGGGGCCGTGTTCTCCGTCGTTGCCGTCGCACCGACCACCAATGTCGAGGTGCTCGAGAACGGCGACAAGCTTGCTGTCGTGGATCCCAACGCGCTGATCCAGCGCCGTGCCTGCAAGGCGTGTGGCGTGCACATGTACGGCCCGGTCGAACGCGATCATGCGTTCAAGGGGCTTTCCTTCCTGCATCCCGAACGGTTCCAGGAAAGCGGCTGGGCAAAGCCGGGCTTTGCCGCCTTCGTCTCTTCGATCATCGAGAGCGGCTACGATCCGGCAAAAATGGATGGCGTGCGCGGCCGGCTGCGCGAGCTGGAACTTGAACCCTATGATTGCCTCAACCCGGTCCTGATGGACCTGATCGCCACATGGACGGCGAAAAAAAGCGGCGCTCTTCCCGCATGACATATCCTGGCCCAGCCGCGGCTGGGCCAGGATCTCTCAACCGGTTCTAGCGACCGATGACGAGATCGCTGAGCGGTTTCGAACAGCAGGGCAGGAAAAGTCCGGCGTCGATCTCGCGTTGCCTGATGCCGCCATTGTGGTTCATCTCGACCGAACCGGAAACGAGCTTCGACTTGCAGGTGCCGCAGACACCGTTTGAACAGGATGACGGCAGCTTCACACCGGCCTTCTTTGCGCAGGAAAGTACGGTCTGCTCTCCCGCCACCTCGATCTTGCGCGCCTGTTTGGAAAACTCGACCTGGAAGGTTCGCGTTGCCGGCTGATCGACGACAGGAACATCCGCGTCGTCGATCACGGCCGCATCGAAGCTCTCCTCGACGTAGTTGGATGGGGGCACGCCCAGTTCGGAGGCAATTGCGCGCGCTGCCGCCATGAACGGCGCGGGTCCACAACACATCACGACGCGTTCGGCGATATCGGGAATGGCGAGATGAACATAAGCTGTCGATATGCGCCCCGTCAGGCCATGCCAATTGGCTTCGCCGGAAACCGCTTCCGGCAGAAACTGCAGCCGCAGGCCCTTTACCCTGTTGGCGAGCGTAGAGAGTTCATCGCGGAAGATCAGGTCCTTCGGCGTTCGCGCGGCGTGCATGAAGACGACGTCGACAGGCTCGCAGGTGTCGGCGAGCTCGCGAACCATCGCCATGACCGGTGTAATTCCTGATCCGGCGGACAGAAACAGATACTTCCTCGCGTTCGGACGGGTGAATTGGCCGAGGGGACCGTTCGCCTTGACTTTGGCGTTGACGGTCAGGTTGTCGTGAAACCAGTTCGAGATCTTCCCGCCGGTCACGCGTTTGACCGTAACCGAGAACGCATTGCTGCGCTTCGGCGACGACGAGATGCTGTAGCAGCGGCTTTCCGGTTCCCCGTCGACATCGAGGTCGAACAGGAAGTATTGACCGGCCTCGAAGGCAAACCGCTTGCCCTGCGTGGATGCAAAGGTGAAGGTCTTTACATCATGCGTGTCCTGGTGGACGTCGACGCAGACCAGATCTTCGTCCGTGTCGCGGTTCCACAGATCCACAAGCTCAAGGCGTTCTGCCGGAGAAAAAGTGGTCCTAGTATCCATGGGCGCGCATCCGGTCGATGTACCACGACGCAAACTTGTCGAGGTTGGTTTCGGAGAAGGGTGAATAGGGGCCAGGGACGTAGGCCGGATCCTCGACGCCGGCGTGCGAACGGGCGACGAGTTCTGCGTCCTGATCGGTCGTGGCGATCCAGACATTGGTCAGCTTCTCGAGGTCATAGTCGACGCCTTCTACAGCGTCCTTGTGCACGAGCCATTTTGTCCGCACGAGGGTCTTGTCCGCGGAGAGCGGTATGACGATCGAGACGACCGCATGATCGCCCATGAAGTGGTTCCAGCTGTTGTGACCCCAGAGGTGCATGTCACCGAGATCCTTGCGTGACATGGTGCCAAGCAATTTTGCTGAGGCGGCCGTGGCATCGGGGGTCTGGCTTTCACCGGCGCCGGAAATGATCAGACGCTGTGTGCGGAAATTCGTTGTGCAGTCGACCAACTGCTCGACCGCCGCGGACGGATAGCCGTCAGCCTCCCATCGCCTGGTGCGTTCCTCATAAAGCGCAAAATGTTCTTCGGCCTGGGCGCGGTCTTCCGGGCTCAGTGCTTCCGGGTCGAAGCCGAAATCGAGATCGACGAAGGAGACGCAGAGTTCGGGATGATTGGCGGAACAATGGTAGCATTCACGATTGTTCTCGATGGTGAGTTTCCAGTTCCCCTTCTCGATCACATCGGTTTCGTAAGCGACCTTGGCATTTCTGATGTCGTAGGGCGCAAGGCGGTCCGCCATCACTTCGACGAGGCGGTCGACGTCCTCAGGCGGATTGTCTGATAGGCAGACATAGATCAGGCCGCCGACGGACTTAAACGTCACGGGCTTGAGGCTGCGGCATTCCTTGTCGAAGCCCTTGCCCATGTGGGGGGCATAGCTCAGTTCGCCCGTCAGTTCGTAAGTCCAGGTGTGATAGGGACAGACGAGCTTCGAGACGATCGTCTTTCCGGGATCGAGCAGACGCGCGCCCCGATGCCGACAGACATTGTGCATGACGCGGACCTCGCCGTCGTCGTCGCGCAGAAGAATGAGGCTCGTCTTGCCGATATCGACAACCGTTGCATCGCCGGCCTCCGGCACATCGCATTCAAGGCCGATAGAGATCCAGTGGCGCCGGAAGAACACCTCGAGATCGGCCTCGAATACGTCCTGCCGCGTGTAAAGGCCGGCCGGAAGCGAATGTCCTTCGGCTCTTGCGTCGAGCAGGGCCGATATGGGAGAAGCAAATGTCTGAAGCATAATTCCACCTTATGTTCCGGTCGAATGGGCGACGGGCTGAAAGGCAGGATCTCCCAGTTTTTTTAGTCGCTCAACGGCACAAATATGCACGCGTGGCATTACCAAATGTAATGGAATCAAGATGGTGAACCTGAGGAAGAAATTGCCGCCGCTCACCGCCTTGACGGCATTTGAGGCGGCTGCGCGCTTGTCCAGTTTTACCCGCGCAGCGACTGAACTCGGCGTGACCCAGGCGGCCATTAGCCGGCAGATCCATGTGTTGGAAGAGGACTTTGGTTTCCCCTTGTTTCGACGCCTCCACCGCAAGATCGAGCTGACGGAGAAGGGCAGACTGCTTTCCGCAGCGGCGGGTGACGCATTCAATCTGATTGCCGACACCGTGGCCGACCTCCGGTCCGAGGGGCCGGACGACGAATTGGCGATCTCGGCGACCATCTCCTTCTCGCACTTCTGGCTGTTGCCAAGGATCGCTGCTTTCTCGCGCGCCTATCCTGATATTAAGCTTCGCATCATCACGCAGGATGCCCGGACGAGTTTGGAGGCCAGCGATGTGGACCTGGCGATCCGCTACGGAACCGGCACCTGGTCGGACGGTCAGGCGGAGCTGTTGTTCGAGGATGAAGTGTTTCCGATTTGCAGCTCAGACTACTTGCTCACGGCCGGACCAATCGGCACGCCGCAAGATCTCGTCGGTCATCCGCTGATATCGAGTGATATTGAAGACCCGACATGGACAGGATGGGACGAATGGCTTGCAGCGTTTTCCGTGACGGCGCCGAAAAAATCCCGTGGCCTGCGATGCAGCTTCTATACCGAGGCCATCTATGCCGCGATGAACGGTCAAGGGATCGCGCTCGGTTGGAGCCGCCTGGTCTCCGATCTTGTTCAGCAAACCCGCTTGGTCCGCCTGACCGAAGCATCCATCCGCACCAGGGCCGCATATTTTGTCGTGGTACCGACGAAGAGGCCCAAGAAAGAAAGCGGGCGGCTGTTCATTGAGTGGCTACGCGAGGTGTCTGCTCTCGATGCGCCGTGAGGATCGCCTAGGGATCGACCGGAACTCGTTTCCGTCTGGCTGGTAGACTACTTCGGCTTCCTGCCAGCCTTCAGCGGATCCGGCGGTAGCGCTGATTCCGGGGGAACAGCAAACAGCTCCGATATGTCGATGTCGCGACGCGGCATGGGGCGAAGAATCGTTGCCGTGCCGCGCCGTTCTCAGGGCCTGCCGCGGACATCCCGGCGTTGGCCCTCGAATAAAATCGTTTAGGGGAAACTAAAAAGCGACAGAAATGGACGGATTCTCGGCAAGCCGTACTGGACAGTACGCTCAAGGTCTGCATGTTCTGCTGCCGCATATGTTGAGGGACATAGGCGCTGCGTAGTCGGCGGGAGAGGACAGACGAGCATGGCGATTAAAATTGGTGCGCCGCGGGAGGTAACCGCAAGTGAGGCGCGCGTGGCACTGACACCGGATAGCGCGGTGCAGCTTGCCAAACTTGGTTATGACAGCATCATCGAGACAGGCGCCGGCGTTGCGGCCGGTTTTTCCGATGACGCCTATCGAGCCGCAGGGGTCGAGGTGGCGCCGTCGGCGGAGGCCCTTTGGGCTTCTTCAGACGTGATCGTGAAGGTGCGGCCGCCTGAGCCGGGCGAGATCGCGCTTTTGTCTGCGGACAAGACACTGATCTCGTTCTTCTATCCCGGCCAGAATGTGGAGTTGCTGGAGCTTGCCAAGGCAAAGGGCGCCAACGTCATCGCCATGGACATGGTGCCGCGCATCTCGCGCGCCCAGAAGATGGACGCGCTGTCGTCGATGGCCAACATCGCCGGCTACCGCGCGGTGATCGAGGCCGGCAACAACTTCGGCCGGTTCTTCACTGGCCAGGTGACGGCGGCCGGCAAGGTGCCGCCGGCCAAGGTGCTGGTGATCGGCGCCGGCGTCGCCGGACTTGCGGCGATCGGTGTCGCCACTTCGCTTGGCGCCCAGACCTATGCCTTCGACGTGCGCCCCGAGGTCGCCGAGCAGATCGAAAGCATGGGGGCGGAATTCGTCTATCTCGATTTTGCCGATGGTGAGGGGGGCGGTCAGCAGGATGGTGCTGCAACCGGCGGCTATGCGGCACCCTCTTCGCCGGAGTTCCGCGAGAAGCAGCTCGCCAAGTTCCGGGAGCTCGCGCCTCAGATCGACATCGTCATCACCACGGCTCTGATCCCCGGTCGCGATGCGCCAAAGCTCTGGCTTGCCGACATGGTGGCGGCGATGAAGCCCGGATCGGTGGTGGTCGACCTTGCGGCCGAGCGCGGCGGCAACTGCGACCTCACCGTCGCCGACGAGCGCATCGTCTCTGAAAACGGCGTCGTCGTCATCGGCTATACCGACTTCCCGAGCCGCATGGCAGCCCAGGCGTCCACGCTCTATGCCACCAACATCCGCCATATGCTGACCGACCTGACGCCGGGCAAGGATGGCAAGCTCGTTCACAACATGGAGGACGACGTTATCCGCGGCGCGACCGTCACCTTCGAGGGTGCGATCACCTATCCGCCGCCGCCGCCGAAGATTGCGGCGATCGCGGCGCAGAAACCCAAGGAAAAGGTGAAGGAGCCGACGCCGGAGGAAAAACGCGCCACCGAGGCTGCGGCCTTCAAGGCCCAGACGAAGAACCAGCTCACGCTGCTTGCCGTCGGCACGGCGCTGCTGCTCCTCGTCGGCGCCTTCGCGCCGCCGGCCTTCATGGGCCACTTTGTCGTCTTCGTGCTCGCATGCTTCGTCGGTTTCCAGGTCATCTGGAATGTCTCGCATTCGCTGCACACCCCGCTGATGGCCGTCACCAATGCGGTCTCGGGCATCGTCATCCTCGGCGCTCTCTTGCAGATCGGGTCCGGCAACTGGCTGGTGGTGCTGCTTGCAGCGCTCTCGGTGCTGATCGCCACGATCAACATCGTCGGCGGCTTCCTCGTCACACGGCGCATGCTCGCCATGTTCCAGAAATCCTGATCGGGCAGGGGTAATCATCATGATGATCGGTATCGTATCGGCTGCCTATATTGCGGCAGCCGTTCTCTTCATCCTCTCGCTCGGCGGACTTTCGGGCCAGGAAAGCGCCAAGCGTGCCGTCTGGTACGGCATGACGGGCATGGCGCTCGCCATTGTCGCCACGGTCTTCGGACCCGATGTCGGCAACTGGTTCATCATCGTCCTGATGATTGCGGGCGGCGCCGTGCTCGGCCATTTCGTCGCTTCCCGCGTCCAGATGACCGAGATGCCGCAGCTCGTTGCCGCACTCCATTCCTTCGTTGGTCTCGCCGCCGTGTTCATCGGCTTCAACGCCCATATCGAAGCGGCTGACGTTGCCGGCCTCGACGCCGCGGCGCGCGCGACATTGACCGGCTTTGCCGCGATCCTCGCGCACAAGGAACCGGTGGAACTGTCGATCATGAAGGTCGAGGTGTTCCTCGGCGTCTTCATCGGCGCGGTTACCTTCACCGGCTCGGTCATCGCCTTCGGCAAGCTCGCCGGCAAGGTCGACGGCAAGGCGAAGAAGCTGCCGGGCGGCCATCTGCTCAACGCCGGTGCGGCCCTTCTATCGCTCGTGCTGCTGGTGCTCTACGTCAACGGTACCGGCACCTGGACGCTGCTTGTCATGACGCTCGCCGCCTTCTTCATCGGTTATCACCTGATCATGGGCATCGGCGGCGCCGACATGCCGGTGGTCGTGTCGATGCTGAACAGCTACTCCGGCTGGGCGGCTGCCGCCATCGGCTTCACGCTCGGCAATGACCTGTTGATCGTCACCGGCGCGCTCGTCGGCTCTTCGGGCGCGATCCTCTCCTACATCATGTGCAAGGCGATGAACCGCTCCTTCATCTCGGTCATTCTCGGCGGCTTCGGCGCGACCACCGGGCCGCAGATGGAAATCACCGGCGAGCAGATCGCCATCGATGCCGATGGGGTGGCTGCAGCCCTCAACGACGCGGACTCGGTGATCATCGTGCCGGGCTACGGCATGGCGGTGGCACAGGCGCAGCAGTCGGTCTCCGAGCTCACCCGCAAGCTGCGGGCGGCCGGCAAGAACGTGCGCTTCGCCATTCATCCGGTTGCCGGCCGGCTGCCGGGCCACATGAACGTGCTCTTGGCCGAGGCGAAGGTACCCTACGACATCGTGCTCGAGATGGACGAGATCAACGAGGACTTCCACGAGACCGACGTCGTCATCGTCATCGGCTCCAACGACATCGTCAATCCGGCGGCCCAGGAAGATCCGAACTCGCCGATATCAGGCATGCCGGTGCTGGAAGTGTGGAAGGCAAAACAGGTGTTCGTCTCCAAGCGCGGACAGGGCACCGGCTATTCCGGCATCGAAAACCCGCTGTTCTTCAAGGACAACACCCGCATGTTCTACGGCGACGCCAAGAAGAGCATCGACCAGTTGCTGCCGGCGCTGGCCTGATGCGTCCTTCAAACTCCGCGATTCCATCGGTGCGGTGGGATCGTGCGATCGAATTCCTTTGAAGGCGGCCAGCCGGTCTTGCGATCTCGGACTTTTGGCACGTTGCCCAAAAGGGATGCGCATGCCTTGGTGATGTCGGTGACCAACAGTTCCGAAGCCAGCGCCACGTCTCACTTCCTGAAGGTGGCGAGGGCGCGCTCCCGGGGGGCGACGCCGGTTCTGCCTGGCAAGCGGTATCGGGTTTCCGATACCTTGCCCATGGACGGCTGGTGACCTTGCGATACGGCGCAGCTTGCCGCTACCCGCATGCGCGAAGTTCGTGGTGGCGGCGCAAGCCTCGCACCGGACCATGGCTCGCAGCGGGTAGTCGCTTTGATCGCACGGTGGCGGCGGAGGTCTTCGCCAGACTTGACATCAAAGCGGATGGAAGAGCCGAGCCAATGTGTCAGCAAGGGCCCGCGGCGTGTCGACACGTTCGGAAAACCACAGTCTCGCGGCGGAGCCGGGAGAGGTAAGGTCCATGCCCTGCGGATCGACGCCGGTGACGCGCCACCTCTCCTGTTTCGCCCCGGCTGCTTGCGCCAGACGGGCAACCAGGTCCGGTCGTGCATTGATCTTTTCGATTTCGTCGAACTCGGCGGCGATCAACTCTCGCGCACCGCCAAGGTCGGTCAGGAGGTCGTCGACCGATACCTGCGCTGCATTGCGGGCAGGGCCTCCGCTCAGGTTGAGCGCTTCGACGATCATTCGGCACGGCATGGCATCGCCGAGACCAAGGTAGATCTTCGACTTGGGAAACCGGGCCAGGTAGCGACGATTGGCGTGCTCTTGTTCGGCGCGTCCGATCGGCTCCGCGCGGCCGACCAGGGTGAGACGGGGATGGGCGAGGAGATCCCCCTTTAAGGCGGACAGCGTCAACGACACCCGCTGGTCTTCAAGGATATTGCGCGCATGAAGCGCCAGCCCGGCCGTGAAGAAGAAGGGGGTTCCATCGGGTTCCATCGCGAGATTGGTGAAGGTCGCGTAAGGATACCCGCTTTCGGGATCGAGTGTTGCAAGGGCTGCGACCCGGGCCGTTCGCAACAGGTTCCGTGCGACCATCACCGCGTCATAGGCGGTGCCCAAGCCGGCGTCGATCGCGATGCCCCGCGGCGTGATCGGGCTTACGGTTGTATGCGTCATGGGTCCCCCTCCATGGATGTCTTTCCTTGCTTTAGCGCGGTTAAGGGCGGGTGCAAACAGCGGATATTTCATTCCTGGGTTGCTGATTCGGCGCTTGTCCTTTCCTGGCGGGCGGCTAGACTTAATGTCGTCTTCTGGCCGCAACTGGCGTCGCTTGTCGTACAATTCCCTCACCAGGTCTTTGTTTTTACGTCGCTCGGCGGGCAATTTTGCGCTGCCGGCCCTCTGGTTTTCGCAAGCCCCTAAAATTTGAGTGATTTTATCATGTTTGAACTTGATTCTTTGACTCAAGTTTAATTACAAGGCGCCCGTTGATTTTGTTTTGATCCCGGGGGCTGGGTATGACGAAAACCTTGAGGGAAGCGGTAACCGGACGAGGCTTGGGGCAACGGTTCGCCTGCTCGACGGCTATTGTTCTGCTGCTGACGACCATTGCGGGCGCGCAGGACGCACAGGAAAAGACGAAGCGCGTGACGGCAGAGACGGTCGAGCCAACCGCGCTTGAACGGATTGTTGTTACCTCGACCCGACAGCCGAAGAAGGTGCTCGACGTCCCGCAATCGATCTCGGTCATCACCCGGGAAGATATCGTGGATCACAATGTGCGCGATATCCAGGACCTCGTCCGTTATGAGCCGGGCGTCAGCGTCGACCGGCGGACCTCGATCACCAACCCCTGGGGGCAGCTCAACGGCTTCTCTATTCGCGGCATGAGCGGCAACCGCGTCCAATTGACGGTCGATGGGTCGCGGGTTCAGGAGGGGATCACCGACGGCAGCCGTGACTTCTTTGACATGAGCAACTTCAAGGCCGTTGAAATCGTTCGCGGGCCAAACTCGGTACTCTGGGGCGCCGACGCTTTGGGCGGCGCCGTGATGTTCCGCACGCTCGATCCGTCGGATCTGCTGACCGATCCGACGAAACCCTGGGCGCTCGAGGTGAGCACGAGCTTCGACAGCCTTGACAAGAGCTGGCGCAAGCAGGTGACGGGCGCCTACGATTTTGGAGACGTTCAGGTGCTTGGCAGCTACGGCCAGGTCTCCGCGCAGGAAGCCGAATTCAGCAAGGCGCGCGCCGATGGCGGCATCTGGGGTTGCTCACGGCGCACGATTGGATGCGACCAGCTTTTCCCGGCAGACACCGACGTCAACAATGCGCTTGCCAAGGTTGTCTGGACGCCGGACGCGGAACACACCTTCAAGCTGACCGGCGAACTGTTCGGCCGCGACACCGATATCCTGCAACTCTACGAAATGGGTGCCTCGACCACGGGTGTTCCGACCACAACGTCCTATCTCAACGACCACTATGCGCGCGATCTCGAAATGAGCCGCAAGCGCATCGCGCTCGAACATGATTGGCAGGTCGGCGCCGCATGGCTCGACAGCGTGAACTGGAACCTCTCCTGGTCGCCGCAGAAGCGCGTGACCGATAGCCGCCAGCGTCGCGTCTACTCCAACCGCTACCAGTTGCACGATCAGTACCGCGACTACAGCGAGGAATTCTTCGAGGCCGACATTCAGCTGCAGTCGTCTTTCGACCTGGGCTCGACCCGTCACACGTTGACCTACGGTTTCGACGGCGATCGGACCAAGGGCGACTATGCCGGGATCAACCGGACTTACAATTCGCTGACCGGAACAACGACGACGCAGATCAACCAGGGCTTCAGCTTCCCGCGGGTGACGACCGAGCGCGCTGACTTCTATCTGCAGGACAGCATCGAGTTTCTCGACGGCCAGTTGACCGTCAATCCGGGCGTGCGCCTGGCGCACTATTCGATCGACCCGACGGGTGACGCCTCGTATCCCGGACTGCCGGGCTTCCCCCCACAGAAGCAGGACAAAACGGAGCTCCTGAAACGCGTGGGGGCGATCTACAAGTTCGACGACACCTACTCGGCTTACGCCTCCTATGGCGAAGGCTTCAAGATGCCGACCTCGGCGCAACTGTTCCAGTCGAGCAGTGATCCTTTCAGCGGATCCTATCTCGTGCCCAACCCCAGCCTCAAGCCGGAGTCGGTCGACAGCTACGAAATCGGCTTCCGTGGCGAGCTCGACCGCGGCTACTTCACCGTCGCGACGTTTTATGCCGACTACTCGAACTTCATCCGCAGCCTGCAGCCGGTCAACATCGTTGCACCGGGCGGCGTACCCGTCATTGGCTTTACTTCAAACAACGCCGAGGACGTCAAACTTTGGGGCATCGAGTTCGGTGGTGAATACGAGGTTCTCGACAACACGTTCGCGTCGGCCAACGTCACGTGGACCAAGGGTAGGCAGCGGGTTTCGTCCGGCGCGGCGACAACCGCCTTCGATGGCGCAACCCCGCTCACTGCGGTTCTCGGCCTGAGGCACGAACTTCCCGACTACGGGCTCCAGTTCGAACTCTTCGGCACGTTTGCCGCGGGTCGCTCGGAAGCAAGCGATCCCGCCGATTTCCTGCCGACCGGTTATGCGGTGTTCGACGCCTATACCAAGTGGCAGCCGCGCGAGAACCTCGAAGTGACTGCCGGCATTCAGAACATCTTCGATCGCCGCTATTTCCCCAACACCATGGGGTCGTTCGACCGCGTTCCTCCATCCGTTGCCACGGCGAACGTCAACCCGCTCGAATTGCAGACGGCCCCGGGCCGCACCTTCAAGCTCGGTGCCACGGTTCGCTTCTAGGCATGACCAAACGTGGACGCGCGCTGCGCGTCCACGCCCTCAATTCGATGGATCTAGACATGCTGAAGCTTGCCGGACAATTCCTGCGCCTGATCGCCATTTGCGTCCGCCATCCCGGCGGAAAAGCGGATCTGGCTTTGCTGGGCATCGTCGTCGCATTGACGCTTGGCAGCGTCTACGCGAGTGTGCGCCTCATCGAATGGACGGGCGCCTTCTATTCAGCGATCGAGAAGATCGATGGTCCGGCAATCCTGACGCAGATCGGGGTTTTTGCCGTGATCGTCGGCTTGAATTCGGCCAGACACCTGCTGGCCGAGTATCTGCGCAAGATCCTTGAAATTCGTTGGCGACAGGCGCTGACCGAAAAGGCAATCACGCTCTGGACCAAGGACAAGGCCTATTGGCACATGGCCAATGCCGTGGGCGATCGCATCGACAATCCCGACCAGCGCATTGCCGAAGATTGCCGCCTTTTCGTGCGTGGCATGCTGAGCGAGGCGCTCGATCTCATATCTCGTGTCGTCGGGCTGTTCTCCTTCGTTGCCGTGCTGTGGGCGCTTGCAAGCTTTCCGTTGAGCCTGTCGCCGATCGGCATTGACATCGAGATACCGCATTACATGGTCTGGGCCGCCTTTCTTTATGTCGCCGTCAGCAGCGTCGTGACGCATCTGCTGGGCAAGCCCTTGAAGCCGCTTTTCGCCCAGCAGCAGCACCGCGAGGCGGACTTTCGCTATGCTATGGCGCGCTGGCGGAGCAACTTTGACGAAGTGGCCCTCGCGGGCGGCGAGGCGGCGGAAGTTCGGCTCTTCAGGCAGCGGTTCGGCGACCTGGCGCAGAACTGGCGACGGCTGATCCGCCGCGAGCTCGTGCTCGGCAGCTTCACCTATCCGTTCAACCACTCCGTTCTGCGCATACCCCTGTTCGTCGCCTTGCCGGGCTACATCGCCGGTCACGTCGCATTCGGGGGGCTGATGCAGCTCAGCAACGCCTTTTCGCAGGTGGTGACGACGCTGTCGTGGTTCATCTTTTCCTATCGCGACCTCGCGGATCTGGTGGCAACCGCAGCGCGCCTGGACGACTTCATGGAAAATGCGCGTGCCCGTTTGCAAACGCCATCCGCCATCGTCCGTTCGGATCGGGCAAAAGCACTGCAACTGACAGGGCTGAACCTTCGAACGCCGGATCGTCGTCACCTGCTCGATATTCCCGAGCTTCACGTGCGGCCCGGCGAATGCGTGTGGCTGAAGGGCGCATCCGGCATCGGAAAATCCACCCTGATGAAGGCCGTCGCCGGCTATTGGCCGCATGGCGAGGGTGAGGTCGATCGTGCGCGCGAGGGCTGGATGTTTATGCCGCAAACCTCTTACCTGCCGCTCGGCTCGCTGGCGGAGGCTGTTGCCTATCCGGCGCCCGCGGATGACATCGGATCGGCGTCCATCAAAGCGTTCCTGACGGAGGTTGGGCTGGCGCATCGCCTTGACGACAGCGACAATCCGGTCGTCGAGGCCGGATTGTCGGGCGGTGAAAGACAGCGCCTGGCGTTTGCGCGCTTGCTGGCGCATGCGCCCCGTTGGGTGATGCTGGACGAGGCGACGAGCGCGCTCGACGCATCGGCGGAAACGCAATTGCTGCAACGCGTTCGCGAGCGCCTTCCCGAGACAGCATTCATCGTCATCGCGCACCGTCCGCCGCAGGCGCTCGGCGACTTCAGGACGATCGACCTTGATCTGGCGCGCCATGATGCTGCCGCGGCCTGAATGCCGGGGTGTCCATACGATCGCCCGTTAAAACCACGAAAGGACAACAATGATGACTGAACAAGCGACACGACGCATCCTGCGTGAACCGGCCGACCACGTCCTCGGGAAACTGCCGTTGGTCGGCAAGCTGATGATCATCGGCAAGCGCAATGGGGTCACCCACGAACGGATCGGACCGGTGGCGACGGTAACCGCCGAGGGTGAATGGATATTCTGTCGGGGAGACCACCATGACAGCCGGATCGATCCGGGCCTGGTGGCAAGCATCGTTGCCGACACGTCGAGCGTGATGCAGGGGCAGGTCTATCCGCGCCTGGACTTCAACGACGCACGGGGTGAACCCGTTTTCAGCGTCGTCGGATTCGACGGCCTCGAGCCATTTGAACAGGCGCTCGCCGGCCTTCGGCTGGAGACTGAGGAAATCGACGGCGCCAGGCCGGAGCGTCCTGAGCGTCCCAATGTCGCTGACGACGATCCTGGACTGAAGCCGTTCAACCTGGCGATCGAAACGGCGCGGCCCGTCGTGATCGCTTTTAGCGGCCCCGGTTTCGACCAATCCTGGTCGGGCATCGTGGAGAAAGTGAAGCCGGCGATGGGTTTCATCAACGTGATGACGTCGGACTTCCATCTGCACCTTCTCGGCGGTGCCGTAGCCTCATGGGTGGAACGCGAGGAAATCGGCGCGACCACGTTCTGCGCCCTTGACGCTGGGCAAAAGGAAATCGGCCTCAACGTACGCCTCGTGGCGGCCGCATCGAACTAACCGGGCAGCGAGATCCACATCATGTCAGCCGTCACTCACACACCCTCCACCTGGCTCGTGCCCGCCACCGGAAAAACGCTCTCGCATGCCCGGCTGATCGCCGACATGGCGGGCAAAAGCGCGGTTCTTCTGGGAGAGACCCATGATCGCTACGATATCCATCGCTGGCAGCTTCATGTCCTTGCCGGCCTCCATGCGCACCGCGCCGATATCGTCGTCGGCTTCGAGATGTTTCCGCGGCGGGTGCAGCCGGCTCTCGACAAGTGGGTCGACGGCACGCTGAGCGACGACGCCTTTCTCGCAGACGCCGATTGGCAGACGGTCTGGGGGTTTCCGATCGATCTCTACATGCCGATCTTTCATTTTTGCCGGCAGCATGCCGTGCCGATGAAAGCGCTGAATTGCCGCCGTGCCTTGGTCACAGAGGTGGGCAAGCTCGGATGGGAGGAAATCCAAGTCAGTGACCGCGACGGCGTCACGCCGGCAAAGCCTGCGACGGCGGCTTACCGGCAATACCTCTTCGACATCACCGGCGGTGTCAGGCCGGGCCGGCAGGCGACGTCGCCGGAAGATCCCGCTTTCGATCGGTTCGTGCGGGCGCAGCAAACCTGGGACCGGGCGTTCGCCTGCAACATCGCCGAGGCGATCCGTGAAAGCAGCGGCGCCCTGGTGGTCGGCATCATCGGTCGCGGCCACCTCGAATATGGTCACGGCACGCCATACCAGCTCGTTGATCTCGGCATTCCGGATGTCGCGGTGCTGTTGCCGAACGACGCGGAAACGGTCCGCCTGGAACCTGAACCGGTCGCCGATGCGCTCTTCAGGCTTCCTCCGATCGAGCGCTCGGTGGCGGAGCGCGCGTGAGAAGCACGGGATATTTCGTGCCTTTTTCGTTTGAAGAGGCGCAAATCGCGCATGCGGTACCGAGTGCGTCAGAGGACTGGCAAAAGGCCCGTCCTACGGCTCCCTTCAAGGCCAGAGGAGACGTCCGTGCTGCAGGCTTCGTCACGCGTCGCCAGACGTTTAAGAGCCGTCCGGTTCCCGTGCCGTCCACTTCGGTGCCGTCGTTCAAAGAGGGATGGCGGCCCGCTTGAGGTCGAGATCGCCTGGTGTCCCTATTGTTGACTCATCCACAGTTGAACAATACCCTGAGGACCCAGTCGTTAGGCTTGCCCTCATATGGCGGATCAATCTCTTCGGCGTCGACTTGCCGCCATCGTCGTTGCCGATGTGGTGGGATATTCACGCCTGATGGAGGCTGATGAGGTCGCAACGCTGGCGGACCTCAGGGAACTCCGTTCTGGCGTCATCGAGCCGGCTGTGATGCGGCACCAAGGTCGCATCATCAAGGTGATGGGCGACGGCTTCCTGATCGAATTCGGTAGTGCGGTGGATGCGGTCGCAGCGGCGCTGGAAATGCAACGGGCCACCACTGCCGTTGAGGCTTCCGGAGACCGGCGCCTGCTCTTGCGTGTCGGCGTCAATCTCGGAGATGTCATTGACGACGGTTCAGACGTCCTTGGCGACGGCGTCAATGTCGCGGCACGCCTCGAGACGCAGGCCGCACCGGGAGGCATCTGTATTTCAGGCAAAGTTCACGGTGAGATCGTCGGCAAGATCGGTGACCGGTTCTTTGATGCAGGCGAACGCTACCTGAAGAACCTCACCCGCCCGGTCCACGTGTGGCATTGGCCGAATGCGTTGCAAAGCACGTTGCCGTTGCCCGAATGTCCGTCGATTGCTGTATTGCCTTTCACGAATATGAGTGGGGATGAAGCGGACGCGCCCTTCGTCGACGGCTTGACCGAAGATCTGATTACCGACCTTTCCCGTACGGCTGGCCTGTTCGTCATCGCGCGCAATTCCGTGCACGGCTACAAGGACAAGCCGGTCGACGTACGGCTGGTCGCCCAGGAACTCGGCGTCCGCTACGTGCTTGAGGGAAGCGCCAGACGCGCAAAGGGCCGTGTCCGCATCAATGCCCAATTGATCGACGCGCTTGGCGGCCAGCACTTGTGGGCCGACCGGTTCGACAGGACGGTGGAAGATGTTTTCGAACTACAGGATGAAGTTAACACCAAGATTGTTGAAGCCCTCGTCGGCCGGCTGACCGTCCCGACGCAGCGCAAGCGGCCGAAGAACTTCGAGGCGTACGACCTGTGTGTGCGCGCCCGTCTGCTGACGGAAGAGTCGCCGCAAACTGAGCGTGAGGCCCACATGCTGCTCCAGCGCGCGGTTGAGCTCGAGCCATCCTATGCCGAGGCGCTCGGTCTGCTTGCGTATAACCGCTGGCTTGCCTGGACTCATTTCGGCGAGCCCGAGGATCCCAACCGTCAGATGGCGGCGACGTTCGCGAAACAGGCGGTCGACCTGGATCCCAACGATGCCGGCTGCTGGTACGTTCTTGGGACGATATTGGCCTATGAGTGGCGATGGGCGGAATCGGAGGCCGCCTTCGCCAAGGCGCTGGAGCTGGATCCCAACCACGCCGACACCTGGGCCGCCATGTCGGACATGTCGGTGCTCGACGGCAGGATCGCCGACGGACTGGCGCAGATCGAAAAGGCGCTGCGGCTCAATCCCTATCCAGCCTGCTGGTATCTTTGTCATCTCGGGCAGGCGCAATACGCCGCGCGTGACTATGAGGCGGCAACCGCTACCCTGCGCAGGAAAGAAACGTATCGTACCAACTCACGCAAGTTCCTGGCCGCCACGCTTGCGCAGTTGGGTCGCCGTGAGGAGGCGCGGCGAGAAGCGGAACTGTTCCTGATCGCCCACCCTCATTTCACGATCGGCCATTGGCTCAGTTCCCAGCCGCTGCGCGATCCATCTGTGCGAGACCACTTTGTCGACGGTTTCCGCAAGGCTGGCCTGCCGGAGATGTGACAGCGGGAGGGGCAATCCCGACGCACTTCAGGCGCTTCAAAATCGCGTCAACCGGGCCCGGTCTTTCATGCCCCTTGCGCTGGACCGATCGCGCGCTCGCCAGCGTCCATGGCTTGGCGCGCGACAGGAATCAACGGACTGCTTGATGGCGAGAGAAACCGGGGCTTTCTCGGATCGGACTTTTCGGAATAGAATCGGCAGCGGAACTCGAGGGGAAGTCCATGCTGGTTGAGTACGACGATCTGGATGGTTTCGGATTGGCGGAACTGGTGAAGGCCGGGGGAGTGTCCGCTCTTGAGCTGGTAGAGGCAGCAATCTCCAGGATCGAGGCCCGCAATCCGGCTCTCAACGCCGTCGTTCTCACCATGTTCGATCAGGCCCGGAGCGCAGCGTCCGATGTGGATATCTCTGCGCCTTTCGCAGGCGTTCCATTTCTGATGAAAGACCTGCTGTCATCGGTTGAGGGTGTGCCCACGTCTCATGGCAATCGCCATTGGGCCAAGCTTGCCGCCGGCGGCGATTCCGAAATCGTGAGGCGCTGGAAGAAGGCGGGGTTGATTATCCTCGGCAAGACCAACACCCCTGAATTCGGGCTGACCCCTTATACGGAATCCGAAGCCTTCGGCCCGGCCCGGAACCCATGGGACCTTGAGCGCACGCCGGGCGGCTCCAGCGGCGGCTCAGGAGCGGCAGTCGCCGCGCGCATCGTGCCGCTCGCCTCCGGGGGCGACGGTGGCGGCTCGATCAGGATCCCGGCGTCGGCCTGTGGGGTATTCGGGATGAAGCCGTCGCGCGGCCGCACCCCGTCTGGTCCCTATATCGGAGAGCCTTGGGCGGGCTTTGCCGTCGAGCATGTCCTGACCCGGTCGGTGCGCGACTCGGCCGCTTTGCTCGACTGTGTGCAGGGGCCGGACGTGGGCGCGCCTCACTATCTCCCCCCTTACCCAGGCTCGTTCCTCGACGCCGTCAGAGGGCCGTCCCGAAAACTACGGATCGCGGTTTCATCAGCGCCGATGCTCGGTGGCAAAGTAGAGCCGGAGGTGCTGGCCGCGTTCGCAGACGCCACGAAGCTGTTGGACGGGCTTGGTCACGAGATCGTCGAGGCAAGCCCCCAGGTCGACGCGGAGGCGTTCTCGCTGTCTTTTCTAACCGTGCTCGCCGCGGAACTGCGCGTGGACATGGAGGATGCGTCCAAGGCGGCCGGTGTTCCGATCAGGGTTGAGGACTTCGACGCCTCCACGGTCGGCATGGGCCTGCTTGGACAAGCCTTCTCCGCTGGCGATCTCGCAAGGGCCCTGCATTACCTCAAGCTGGCAGCGCGCGGTGTCAATTCCTTCTTCGAAACCCATGACGCGCTCATGACGCCAGTGCTTTCGCGCTTGCCCCCGCCGATCGGGGCGCTCCAGCCTTCCAACTGGGAGAAGATGATCATCCGTGCGGTCGGCCGCGCCAAGGCCGGTTGGTTGCTTCGAAAGCTTGGGATTGCCGAACGACTTGCCGCAGACACGTTCGCCTTCATGCCCTGGACTCCGGTATTTAACGTAACCGGACAGCCTGCCATGTCTGTACCGCTTTTCTGGACGGACGGTGGTTTGCCGATCGGCATGCATTTCGTCGGCCGCTTCGGCGATGAGGCGACTTTGTTCCAATTTGCTGGCCAACTTGAACAGGCGCGGTCATGGTCTGACCGCAAGCCACCTCTTTGCCGGTGAAGGAGCACACGAACCGCTCGATGAGATCGGAGGCGGTGGAAGATCGCATCGGAACCGGCTAGGCGGGCTTCTTGGCGGAGCCAGGCTGGTGCGCTCATCTATTTGCGCTGACCAAGCGGCAGATGACAATCGCGGTGCGGGGAGTCACCAATCGTTCCTGCCAAACTCGGATTAATCACAGGCTAGAGTTTTTCGTTTCGTCCTGTGGATGTTCGTGCCCTGTTCGAAGCATATCGTTGATCGCTTGAGGTCGACGCGCTCACACGATCGCTAATGACGTTCGAGGCCCGTCGCTTTGTCCAAAGCGCCAGGCCTCTAACCGCCTCCTCCCCGTCCGAGGACGGCTGACGCTCGCTACCACATGGCTCCGCTCATCTCTATTTGCCCATCCGGGCTAGCCCCTGTGTTTTTAGGGGATATCGCGGCGAACACCGATGAGCCGCGCCATGGTTGGTTGACAAGTGACGGCTGCGCGCCGCCGTCGTAGAGGGGCGGCGCGCTAGGCCGTTTTGACGCGTCAACGTTTGTGGTGAACGCTCTGAAGCCCATAGACCGGTGTCTGGATGCCCTCCAATCGTGCCTTCAGTTGCAGCGAGAGATACTGGGAATAATGGCGCGACTGGTGCAAGTTGCCGCCGTGGAACCACAACGCCTCCTGTTGCGTCGGCTTCCACATGTTGCGCTGCTCGCCCTCCCAGGGCCCTGGATCCTTTGGCGTATCGGAGCCGAGCCCCCAGACCTTTCCGATCCTGTCAGCAGTCTCCTGGTCGATGAGATCGGCGACCCAGCCGTTCATCGAGCCGTAGCCCGTCGCATAGACGATGACGTCGGCCGGGATTTCCCTGCCTCCGGCGAGCTTTACCGAGGTCTCGGTGATCTCCTCCACCTGCCCGGCGGCAAGCTTCACCTTGCCGTCGATGATCAGCTGCGATGCGCCGATATCGATGTAGTAGCCGGAACCGCGGCGCAGGTACTTCATGAAAAGGCCCGAGCCATCGGCGCCCCAGTCGAGCTGGAAGCCGGCCTTCTCCAGCGCCGTGTAGAAGTCGGCGTCGCGTTCGCGCATCTTGTCGTAAAGCGGGATCTGGAATTCGTGCATGATGCGATAGGGGAGGGAGGCGAAGATGAGGTCGGCCTTGCCTGTCGTTACACCAATTGCCAGCGCCTGTTCGGAATAGAGCCCGCCGAGCCCGATATCCATCAGCGTGTCGGACTTGACGATATGGGTCGTCGAACGCTGGATCATCGTGACGTCGACACCGGCTTCGTAAAGTGCGGCACAGATATCATGGGCCGAATTGTTCGAGCCGATCACGACCACCGTCTTGCCCTTGTAGCCATCCGGCCCGGGGTGTTGCGAGGAATGATGCTGCTCGCCCGAGAAGCGTTCACGCCCCTTGAAATCCGGAATGTTCGCCTTGCCGGACATGCCGGTTGCAAAGACGAGCTGTTTTGGTCGCAGCACCACGTCCTCGCCGTCGCGATCGACAACGACGGTCCATTCCTTCGTGGCTTCGTTCCATTTGGCCGTTTTGGCGGTGGAACGTGTCCAGTAGTTCAGCTCCATCACCCTGGTATAGAATTCCAGCCAATCGCCGATCTTGTCCTTCGGCGCGAAGACCGGCCAGTTCTTCGGGAAATCGATGTAGGGCAGGTGATCGTACCAGACCGGGTCATGCAGGCAGAGCGACTTGTAGCGCTTGCGCCAGCTGTCGCCCGGACGATCGTTCTTTTCCAGGATGATGGTGGGCACACCCAGCTGGCGAAGCCGGGCGCCGAGCGCGATGCCGCCCTGTCCGCCGCCAATGATCACGACATAGGGCTGATTTTCATAGCCGAGCGTGTTTTCCTCATGTTCGCGTTCCTCTTTCCAGGTCTTCGCGCCGACATTCTGGCCGTGCCTGGCCCCGAGCGGGCGGGTAAAGCCGGACTTCTCCTCATGGCCCTTGAGCTCGGCAAGCGCCGTCAGCAGCGTCCAGATGAGTCCGTCCTTGATGCGCACCAGGCCATAGCCGCGCCCGGTTGCGGTTTCGAACGAGATCCAGCTTTCGAGCACGCCATCCGCCTCGGTCGCTTCCTCTCCGGCGGCTACGTGCCAATTGGAAGGCTTCGCAGAGGCTAGCTGGGCATCCAGCATGTCACGCACCTGGTCCCGGCCCTCGACCGTCTTGATGTTCCAGGTGAAAGCGACGAGGTCGCGCCAATAGCATTCCTCGGCGAACAGGTTGACCGCATCGTCGATGCGGCCGTTTTCGAGTGCGGCGCCAAGCGTATCAAGCAGCGTCTGGACGCGGGTGGTGGGGGTCTTCTCGAGCATCGTTTCTCCTCCTGCTCTTTCATGGAAATCGGGACGGCTCCTCAACCGTCCTGCAACACGGGACCGGCCTAACGCTTAAGGTCGATCAGGATTTTCAACTGAGTACCGGCGGGATCGAGCAGCTTGTCGAAGCCTGCGGACACCGCCTCGTCGAGCGAGACATATTTGGTGACGATCCGGCGGGCCGGAATCTGGCCGCTCGCGATCAAGCGCGCGACCCGTGGCCAGTAATGGGTCGGATAGGCCCAGGAGCCGCGGACATCGATGTCCTTGAAGGTCACGTCGAACCAGTTCAGCGGGTTTTCGCCGGGATGGAGACCGGTCTGCACGACAACACCCTGTTTGCGCACGGCGCTCGCGCAGTTCTTCAGCGCATGTTCGTTGCCGACGCATTCGATGGCGACGTCGCACCCGACACCGCCCTCGGTCTCGCCCTGTACGACATCGCTGACCTTTTCCCTCTTCGGATTGATCGTGCGGACGTCACCGAGCGCTTCCTTGGCGAGCGACAGCCGCGTGTCGTTGAGGTCGGAGAGGAAGATCTTCGATGCGCCGGCGGCTCGTGCTGCCATGGCGACGAGAATGCCGATCGGCCCCGCCCCGGTGACCAGAACACTGTTTCCTGCCGTGACGCCGCCGCGATCGCAGGCGTAAACGGCGACGGCGGTCGGCTCTATCAGTGCCGCTTCCTCGTCGGAGAGCGCATCGGGAATGGGCTGGACATTGTAGTCGTTGAGAAGGGCTGCTTCCGCCAATCCCCCGGAGTGCCAGGAGAGGCCCGCAAGCGCGAGGTTGGCGCTCAGGTGAAACAGGCCACGATCGGCGTAATAGTCGCCGCGGCGCGGCATGATCAGTGGCTGGATCGAGACCCGGTCGCCTGGCTTGACATGGCTGACCCCTTCGCCGATTGCCTTCACGACGCCGCCAAATTCATGACCGAGAATCTGTGGTCCATGGGCGCCCGTGAACGGATGCGGCTCCTTCGGAATGAAGATCGGGCCATAGGCATATTCATGCAAATCGGTTCCGCAGATGCCGCAGAAACGATTTTCCACCAGCACCTCGCCCGGTCCGGGCTGAGGTGGGGCCTCGAGATGCTCGATGCGTAAATCCCTGGCGGCGTGAAAGCGCAGAGCTTTCATTCGGGTTTCCTCCTGTTGTTCTTGCACAGGAGGTGCAGCAAGCAGCATGCCAGATCGAGAAAGCGCCTATTTAAGGCGTAATGTCAGTGGCTTGGCGAGGGGTGCGGCCGAAAGTCTCGTCGATTGCAACAGTTGTCGCGCAACAGGTGTTGCAGGGCCCGCGTCAGTTGAGCCGCTTCAGGCGGCGGTGGATCGTCGAGCGGTTGACCCCGAGCTTCTTTGCGAGTGCCGAAACGTTGTCGCCGCAGTCTCGAAGTGCCTGACGCAGTGCATCGTCCTTCCCAGGCAGCGAACGGACTGTTGCTTGGAAGAGATGCTCCGGCAGGCATTCGGTATCGATCCGCCCTCCTTCGCAGAGGGCGGCAGCGACCCTGAGGACGTTGGCAAGCTCACGCAGATTTCCCGGCCAATCATGGGCGAGCAAGGCCGTTCGCGCGGCCTTGTCGATGCGGTAAGGCTCGTTGTTCTCTTTCTCGATGCGAACGAGCAACTGGTCGATCAGCCAACCGAGATCCTCCCGCTCGCGCAATGGCGGGAGAGCGAGTGTCGCCGCGTTCAGGCGGTAATAAAGGTCCTGGCGGAAACGGCCTTCCTTCACCAGGTCAGCCAAATCGCGGTGGGAGGCGGAGATGACGCGCAGGCGGATCGGGCGTGCCTTCAGCGCGCCGATCGGCTGCACCTCATTTTCCGAGAGCACGCGCAACAGACGGCTTTGCAGCGCAAGCGGCATGTCGCCGATCTCGTCGAGGAACAGGGTGCCGCCGTCGGCATCCTCGATCAGGCCGCGCTTACCCTTCTGGCTGGCGCCGGTGAAGGCGCCGGGAGCGTAGCCGAAGAGCTCGGATTCGATCAGATGCTCCGGGATCGCTGCGCAATTGACGGCGACGAAATTGCCGTTGCCGCCGCAACTGTCATGGATTGCGCGCGCGAGGTACTCCTTGCCACTGCCCGTCTCGCCTTGAATGAGAATAGGGATGTTGCGGGTCGCAAGCTTTGCCGCGCGGGACTGCACCCGTTCCATCGCTGCATCACCGTGGCTGAGGTCGCGCAGAGCGCGCGGCAGGCGCGGTTGTGGGTCGGCAGGCGTCCTGAGGCTGACAACCGGCGCGATGGCGCTCGCGAAAAGGACCAGACCATTCTTGGCGCGCAGCAGCCGCTCGCCGTTCGGACGACCGCGCATGAAATTCGGCAGATCGTCGACGTCGATATCGAAGACCTGCGAGACCGGCAGGCCCAGGAAATCGCGTGTCCTGAGGCCGCGGATGTTCATCGAGCGGGCGAGGGCCCCGAAGCCGCCGTGGGTCATGCCGGTGATGCGCCCGCTGCCATCGAGAGCGATGGCAGCATCCGGATCGACATCCAGGAATTCCGGGGACCGCGCGAGCCGCAAGACCCAGTCGTTGCGGGTACGGGTCATGAGGTTGGCAAGCTCGATCCGCCGCGCGGTGGCGGACACCAGATGCAGCGCCAGCTGCTGGCTCGCCTTGGCGGTGGGGGACCGGAGCTGGGAGATGTCGAGAACGGCGGTGAGATCGCCAAGCGTGTCGAAGACGGGTGCTGCCGTACAGGTGAGCCCGATATGGCTGGCGTCGAAATGATCATCCTGATGAATGATGACGGGTTCGCCGGAGACGATGCAGGCCCCGACGGCACAGGTTCCGGCGCGGCTCTCCGACCATTCCGAGCCGAGATAGAGCCCCGCCTTGCGCAGTTGGTTGTCGAAGGTCGGATCGCCCATGAAGTCGACGGTGACCCCGCGCGCGTCGGAGAGCAGCAGCACGTAGTTTTGCTCGGCAACCTGATTGAACAGCCCTTCAAGGCCCGATCGACCGATGCGGATCAGTTCCTCGGCCTGCTCGCGATGCTCGCGCAGCTTCGAACCCGGAACAATATAGGCCTCCTGCGCGATGGTGGGATCGAGCTTGTAATCATTCAGGCAGCGCAGCCAGGACTGAATGACGGGCTCATCGCGTGGGCTCACGGCGCCGGAGGCGACACGCTCGATCTCACGAATATGCGATAGCGATGTTGACATCGATCGCCCTCCTGGCGGGAAAGCTGACACACTCCCGTCGGCAACGTCAAGCGAACAACCCTTCGGTCACGGGTCGACGACGGCTACTGTGCCGCGGCCGCGGGCCTTCGTGCCTGTGGGCCGACCCGCATCGCGATGATCGCAACCTCCGCGATGGCAACAGCACTATTGGGCGAGATAGCCGCCATCGATGTTCAGCTCGATCCCCGTCACGTAGCTGGCCTCATCGGAGGCGAGATAAAGACAGCCATAGGCGATCTCCAGAGGCTTGCCACCGCGCTTCATCGGCGTCATCGCGATAACCGCTTCGTTGAGCTTGGGCTCCTGCGCATCCGTGAGCGGTGTGTGTATGAAGCCCGGGTGCACGGAGTTCACACGGATGCCGTCTGCGACGTAGGTCATCGCCGCGTTCTTCGACATGTTGCGGACAGCACCTTTGGCGGCATGATAGGAATGGGCACCGGCAACGGCCGCCGTGCCCCAGATCGACGAGATGTTGACGATTGAGCCCGACTGCTGTTTGCGCATGACGCGCACGGCCTCGCGCATGCCGAGGAAAACGCCCGTCTGGTCGACGGCGATCATTTGCAGCCACTCCTTCATCTCAAGCTTGTCCAAGGGTTCGTAGGCAATGATGCCGGCATTGTTGATCAGGACGTCCAGACGCCCATGCTTCTTGACGATCGCGCCAACCACCGTTGCCCATTGCTCTTCACTGGTGACATCATGGTGCACCCGTTCGATGGAGCTCGGATAGGGCTTGGGCGGCGGTTCGATATCGCTGGCCACGACAATGGCCCCTTCTCGGTCGAACAGCTCCGCCGTGGCGAGGCCGATACCGCCGGCGGCGCCCGTGACCAATGCCACTTTGCCCTGAAGTCTCATGGCGGAACCCCTTTTCGGTCTTGTGTTGCCGCGCGCAAGACGGCGGCTCTCTTCGCGTCGTTCCGCTAATTTCCGGCCGGCGCCAGCACCTGCATTCGCGTCACGGTCACGCCTCCATCGGCAAGGTCCGGCAACTTGGCAAACCACTCCTGTACATAGGGCATGGCGTTGTGCGCCTCGAAGTCGGCCTCATTGGCGAAAATCTCGTAGAAGACGAAGTGGCCGGGTTTCTCCCTGTTTTCCTGGAGGAAATAGACGAGGTTCGCGGGATCACCGCGGACAAGGTCGACCAGGGGCAACGTGATGGCGCGCAGTTCCGCTTCCTTGCCGGGCTTTGCCCGGACTTCGGCAACGATCGAATAGGCGCCGCTGGCAATCTTGCCGTAGCCCTGGCCCGGCCCTTCCTGTGCAAGCGCACTTGGGGAGAGGGCCGGTGTTGCAAAGAGGCCCACGAGCAGGACAGCCGAAGCTTGTAGTCGCATTGTCTTGAGCATGTCGCTTCTCCTTTTACCGGCAGCAGAAAGGTCGCCCGACGGCCAATAAGGGCTGTTGGCACACAGTTTCGATGCTGATGCCTGACGCGGCTACTTGGCGCTCGCGGGTTGCAGATGTGCCGCCAACGCGTCGGAGAACCGCTTCTTCACAGGGCCAAGGGCCTTGACGAATTCGAGTTGCTCTCCCTCGGGACCCTTACAGTAGATCAATTCCCAGCCGTCCGACGGGGCAACGGTCACCTTGTTGGTATTGGTGTCCATCGGGGCTGCCTTGCGCTCCTCTTCCGTCGAGACCCGGATGATGCGATTTGCCCGCACCTGGGTCATTCCGCGGCGTGCGGACTCCGCCTCGAGATCGGCGATGAACTGATTGAAGTCGACGTCGTCGCGGACGTGGAAGCAGATGTGCATCATGCGCGGGAAGGCCGGGCTCATGTGCTCGACCGGCTCGGCGAAGGCTTTGGGTCCGCCCATGGGTTGGTCGGCGTCGCGGTACTGCAGGAGTTCGATCACGACGTTATCGAACTGGATGAAACGCACATCGAGCCGTTGTGCCCCGCCCCTGAGGTCCGGCACGCCCATCGTTCGCGGATTGACACCAAGATGGTTGGCCAGGATTTCCTGGTCGGCAAGCAAGGTGTTCTGGACAGCGTCACCTTGGAAGTCACCGTGGCGAAAGACCTCTGTCCCGCCAAGAACACCGGTGTAGAACTCATAGGCGCGCTCCATGTCCTGAACTGTCAGGCCGAAATGCTGAACACCTTGCAGCCGGCCACCCAGTGAATTTGGGTCGCGGGCTGGCGCAGGCGTTTCCTGTGCGGATGAGGTTGGGGCCGAAAGGGCGGCAGCGATCCCGCCGATCGCAACGCCTCCGGCGGCGCGCAAAATGGTACGGCGGTCAGGGTCACCCAAATGGGTGGCTGGCTTTTGCTCGTGAGACATGGCTGCTTCCTATCGGTCAGGTGGTGACTGGCGCGATGTTAGCGCCGGAGCGTTTGCCGGGCGCGTTAAGTTCGGTGAATTCTGGTGAATCGGCTCGCCCGGCGCGTCGCCACCGCTCTGCGAAACTGGGGCGTCGTTGGGAAATGGACACGACAATTGGCTTGGCCCGGCGCATAGCAATCGTGCTGGGTGCAGGTGCCGGCATGTATCTCAGCATCGGCATCGTGCTGATTTACGGTTTTAGCGTCTTCATTGTGCCGATCGCCGAGGATACCGGCTGGGACCGAACCGTCGTGGCCGCCGTTGTCGCACCGATCGCCGTTGTAAACGGCCTGATGTCGCCCGTGGTGGGAGCTCTGACGGATCGCTTCGGTCCGCGCCGGGTGCTCACGGTATCTTCCGTGTCGATGGCGACCGGATTGATCTGCGTGGGCGTCCTGTCACAGAACCTCACCGCGTTCATCGTGGCTGTCGCCATCGCGAGCCTCATGGGGGCTGCGCAGACCGGCGTGCCCTACACCTATTTGGTGGTCGGATGGTTCTCGGCCCGGAGGGGGCTCGCGCTCGGGATCATGCTTTCCTTTGTAGGGCTTGGGATCGCGACCGTTCCTCCCTTCCTGGCGTTTCTCATCTCGCAATGGGGCTGGCGCCTTGCCTTCGTGGCCGCCGGCCTTGCTTCGATGGCAATTACCCTCCCGGTTGCGCTGTTTGCTGTTCGCGACCCGCCCGTGGTTCAGGAGGGCGATCGCGTGCGGGTGGAAGGATGTACCATCCCTCAAGCGGCGAGGACGGCAAGCTTCTGGCTGATGCTCGCGGCATTCTTTCTCAACTATTTCGCCGCTGCAGCCGGGTCCATTTCCCTTCCTGTGGTACTGGCGGATCGTGGCGCGGATGCCGCAAGATCTGCATTGGTTATGAGCTTCGTCGGTTTGTCATTTATCGTCATGCGTCTTGGCTTCGGGGCGCTGCTCGATCGGTTTCCCCCGGTCCCCCTGACCAGCCTGGCTTTTCTGTCGCCCGTTGTGGGTCATTGCATCCTGCTGAGCTCCGAGGGCGTGATGCCTGTCTATGTCAGCGCTGTCTTTTTTGGCCTTGCCACCGGAGCAGAGGGCGATGCGATCGGCTACCTGCTATCGAAGCGCTTCGGCATGAGAAGCTTCGGCAAGCTCTTCGGCATCAACTACATGGGATTGACGATGGGCGCCGGTCTTGGCCCGGCTAGCCTGCACATCATGGCCTCAGACGGCACACGCTACGCCGAGACCTTCATGATCTTTGCCGGCATTGCAGTCATCGCGCCGATCCTTCTGATGCTGGATGGCCGCACGCGTTTACTTGAACGCTAGGAAAACGGTTGCGCGGCCCCGCTGCGCCGCGCGCGGCGGGAACCGGCGGCACTTTTCTTGCCGGGGTCCCCGACGGCATCGAGTACGGCGCGCGCCTTGAGTAGATCGCGCGTCGTGAATCCTTCGCCAAACCGTTGAAAAATCGGCGCGAGCAGCGCTGCGGCGCTTTCACCTTTTTCCGAGCGGAGCCAATGTTCGGCAAGCGAAGTTGCTCCACGCAACTCCCAGGACAACGCACCGTGGCGGTGCGCGAGTTCGATTGCCTGCATGTAGAGAGCTTCTGCGTCCGCCGAAAGCCGTTCCTCCTTGAGGGAGAGATCCGCCTTGATACGGAGCAGTTCCGGAACGCACCAGACTTCGCCGGTCGATGCCGCAAGCGCGATCGCCTCGTCGATTGCAACCAGCCCCACATCAATGTCGCCGTGCTCCCCGAGCCCTGCCGCGTAGACGCCCATATAGAACGGGCAACGCATGCGGAAGCCTACGGCAAGAAGCTCGTCGAGCGCGGTTTTCAAGATGGTCAGGCCCGAAGCATCCCCGATCTGCAGGAGCCATTCGCCGCGCAGGGAACGGGCCATGGCACTCCAGATCATCATAGCGTGCTCGGCCACATGCGCTTGGATGCCGACGAGCATGCGGTCAGCGGCCGTAATATCGCCCGTCAGCATTGCGATGGGGCATGTCGTGTGAACGACTGCATTGCAGAGCGCGAGGGCGTGGTGCGCGGCCCGTGCCTCTTCCAGCTGACGCTGCGCCATGGCTACTGCCTTGTCGGGCTGTCCCTGCAGCCACAACACGTTTGCAAGGGTTCCCCTTGCCGCAGATCTCGGATCAAGCTGGAAACGGGCGATATCGGAGCGGGTCACGGGAGGCACATACCTGGCAATCATGCGTTCGAGGTGGCGTCGCGAACCTGCAAGGTCTCCCAGATAGCGCAGCGCGGTGCCGGTCTGCCGGTCGACATTGTTGCATGCGTCCACATCCCTGCAGTCGGTTGCCAGCCGTCGTATTCTGTCGGCGATCGCCAGCGCGGATTGATGCTCGCCGGTCCAGGTGAAGTAGTCGCACAATCCCCAGAGACACCGAAGCATGTATTCCGTGTCGCCAAGCGCTTCGGCACAGCCCAGCGCGGCGTTCCAGGCGGTTCTGACTTCGGGGAGCGGGCCGCGCGTATGAAGCAGGGTGGTACCAAGCGCCAGATGCAGCTTCATGTCGTCGCGGGCACTACGGTACTTGGCGAAGGACGCATTGATGGCACCCTCGACCCTCATCCGGCACTCGTCGACGAGGGACAAATGCTCCCAGAACGGGATTGCAGCGACTGTAAGCGCAATGCCCATGGCGATGCTGCGGCTGTCGAAGAACGCCCAGTTCAGGGCGCTGCGAATGTCGTCGACCTTGCATCCATACTCGGCGAGCCATTGGTTGGTCGGTCTGATCCTCCATTCCGCTTCGGCGCGTTCGGCAAGTTCGAGGAGATGTTCGGCGTGGCGGCGGCGCAGGTGATCGTGCTCGCCGCTCTCGTCGAGTTTCTGGCGGGCATATCTGCGGGTCGTATCGAGTAGCCTGTAGTGTGTCCCGAGATCTCCCCGCTCGGTCGAGACGAGCGACTTGGCAACGAGGTTTGCGACACGGTGGGTACAGTCGGCGCGAAGGCGGCCGTCGTCGACCGCGACGGCGCAGGCCGACTCGAGGCTGAATGCGCCGGAAAAAATCGAGAGGCGCCGCAAGAGCCCTCGCTCTGGCTCGGCGAGAAGGCCGTAGCTCCAGTCCAGTGTCGCTGCCAGCGTCTGGTGGCGGTGGTCACCGCACCGCATATTGCCCAACATCTGGGCTTGATCGGTGAGAAGGTCGAGGAGTTCACGCGTGCTAAACGCGTCCAGCCGCGGTACGGCGAGTTCGATCGCCAGGGCCAGCCCGTCGAGGCGTCGGCAGATTTCGGCCACAATGGGTGCGTTTTCGTCGATAAGAACGAACCCGCTGCGACTGCTGATAGCGCGCTCCACGAAGAGCTCGATGGCGGGGAACGCCAGGGCCTCGGCTGCCGTCAGTCCGCACGCTTTCTGAGGCGTTTCGAGTGGCGGTAGACGATACACATGTTCACCGGGAATTCGCATCGGTTCGCGGCTCGTGGCCAGTACTCGGACCCTGGCTGCAGCCGCCAGCAGTGTCTGGGTGCACGTCGCTACGGCTTCTACGAGATGCTCACAATTATCAAGCACAAGCAGCAATTCTCGATCGGTCGCAAAAGCGATCAGCGCGGCTTCGATGCTCGCGGAATGCAGTCTAAGGCCGATAGCTGTGGCGATCGACGTCGGCACGAGGGCAGCATCGCTCACCATAGCCAGGTCAACAAACCAGACGCCGTGGGCATAGGCCGGAGTGAGTTGGTCCGCGACGGTGAGTGTCAACTTCGTCTTGCCGATGCCACCGGGGCCGACGATCGTCACAAGGCGGTGCTTCGTAAGGGCGCTCTGGATCGCACCCACGGCATCGCCTCGTCCCAGTAAGCGGGTCGTTGCCGCCGGCAGATTGTGCTGCCGGATGCTCTCGGGTCTCACGACAGGCCGGATATCCCCATAGCCCGACGCGTGCACGGGCGACACGAAGCGATAGCCGCGACCGCTGACCGTCGCGATGTACCGTGTGTCGTTCGCACTGTCGCCAAGTGCTCGACGGAGCGCAGCCACATTTACCTTGAGGTTGCTGTCCTCGACGAAGGTACGCGGCCAGGCACGCGCAACAAGCTCTGCCTTGCTTACGACTTCACCGGGGCGCTCAACCAACGCGGCCAGGATTTCCAACGCACGGCTACCCACGCGAACGACCGTCTGATCTCGCAGAAGCGCCTGACGCTCCGGAACAAGGACGAACGGACCAAAGGCATAGGACGGCACGATCGAAGCTCCAGGTGCAGACGGACAATCTACCTTGTCAGTAACGACGGATTTCACATGGCTCGCTGGTGTTTTCGAATAGTAACTGCTGTCATGCGTCCAACAAAGCGAAGATGGATTTCGATCCGAGCATTGATCTACACTCTAAGGGCGGAGTGAGACGGCTCGTGCCGCACGGGAAACCGAGCAGCCACTATCGCGCCGCATAACGATCGGACACTGTTTCGAAACTGACCGTCCGTTCGAGCTGCCAGGGCCCACCCAGATACTGCCAGAGATCCAGCCCTTCCAGCGTCACCGGCCGCGGCTTGAAGTCGAATGTCAGTTGCTGATGCAAACTATCTGCGGCTGATCGCGAAACCTTGTTTTGCACGGTGATATGGGGCTGCCAGCGCTGCAAATCCTGACCGCCGAGCCATGGCATGAAAGTGGATCTCAGGTCTCCATAAAGCTGGTCGAGCGCAGGGCTGCTGATCGTGAACGCAACGCCTGCGCCGAGATGGCGCACACCGGCAACCTCCGCTCGGATTTGGCCACGCCTCTCGGCCGCCGCCAGCAACGCTTCGACGATCCGCTCGCAGTATTCGCCCGGCAGCCGATGAAACATCGTCAGGTGTGCCCCAAGAAAGTTTCGGTCCGGGGGAAAATGTGCCGTCCGAAGGCGATTGAACGGTTCAAGGTCTGCCTTCGCAATCCGGGCGGTGAGGATAAGCGGCTTGCGGGTCTTCAATGCAAAATCCTGTCGATGCGAGGAACGTACATTATGGGCAGATGTGCAAACCAGCCTGCCCAGCGAGCGCTCTTCATGTGATGTCGGCTACATCGGCACTGCCCATCGTTCGGCGCCAGGGCCCCTTTCATACCAAGGTTTGCTGCACTGGCTCGAGGGCGGATGCTGGCGTGCGCGAGTTTACTCGAGCGCTCATTTTGAGGCCACTTGGAGGGACGGCCCATAGACGATCACCTGGTTGCGTCCATTTTTCTTTGCCTCGTAGAGGGCTTCGTCCGCCTGCCGCTGCAAGCCTTCTGAAGATACGGTCGCACCGCCTTGGTCCAGCACTGCCGGTCCGATGCTCACTGTGACATAGGCGCCAACGCTTGACCTCGGATTTGGCAATGACGCGGCCTCAACGCGACGTCGAATTCGCTCCGCCACCGACACGGCATCCTCCTGATTGGCGTCGCGAAGAAGGATGAGAAATTCTTCGCCGCCATAACGCGCGACCTGGTCGCGATCGTCACGCGAGCTGCTCTGGATAATGCCGGAGACCTTTACCAGGCAGCGATCGCCCTCGGCGTGGCCGAGGCTGTCGTTGAGCTGTTTGAAGTGGTCTATATCGCACATCAGAATTGCGGCACCCTGGCTTTGCGCGATCTCGTCGCTCCATACGCGACTGAGCGTTTCCATCATCCAGCGCCGGTTCGCGATACCGGTGAGCGGGTCCGTTCGGGCAAGCAGCTCGAGCCGTGAATTTGCGTCCGTCAGCTCGGTGAGGCGAGACCGATCGCGCAGTTCGAGCAGGAAGGTCTTGTGCGCAAGGATGCCTGCAGTCCTGCGCGCAACAACGGTTGCGACCACGCCGCTTGCGAAAAAGAGCGCACCTGCCAGAGCGTTCTCAGTGGTGATTGCGGGGTTTTGCATCTGGAAGACAAGATAGAGCCCAAGCGCGAAGACGGCGATTGCAATCGACCACTCGAGCGGGACGGGAAATATGATGATCGCGGTGACCGCGACAAAAAGCATGATCGTCAGGTGTCGCTCATAGTATTCGCCACCCGTGTTGACGCCGACCAGGGCGACCGAAAGCAGGATCAGGAACACGCCTGCGTGGAGCGCAATACCTTCCAGCCAGATCCCGCGCGGCTTCAGGAACACGATCGCCGTGACGATTGCGGCAGGCGGCAGGAGGGACGCCGGCAGAAGCATGGACCTGACGGTCTCGCTCGGCAGCAAGCCCGCATTGACGGCAAGGGTCAGGAGATCGAGCACGACCACCCAGATCATCCAGGCGCGGATGATCTTCGACGCCTGCGGCCATGAGCGCGCACGGAAGCGCCGGGCAAGTTCCGCGTTCAAGCGAATGTCGCGTGTGCGTCCCGCAAGAAGGCGATCGACTTCGTTGACGACCGTCGGGGGCAAACGTTGGGAGGCTGTTCGCGCCGAAAGCTCGCTTGCGCGTGAAACGCCTGATGCTCGTCTCGTATCCATGCTCTGGCCATCTAGGGGAGGGATGCACAATGGCAAGAATGTGCGGCATGACAGTGACGGGCGTTACCGACTTGGCTTAATGAGCCCTACGGCTGCGTCTCGACTTGATACATGGTGTCGGACTAGCCGCTGGCACCGCTCTTATCTGAACCACTGCGCTCACCGCCTCGAGCACCCTTTCAGGGCGACGAACAAGCGGCAATTCATGCCGTAGACGAAGGTCGGACTGCGTTTCACCACCGGCCATAAGGCGACAGCCCGCATAGGTACGGTGCGAACGCGCGGTGTCGGCCACTAATAGCCGTAGATTTCAATGGGTGCTGGTTATCGGTTCGATGGTATCCTGTCCTCCAAAGCCGATCTGCAAATACCTCATGCGGTTCCATAGTCGACCTCTCTCTTCGGTGTAGCACGCTCGTCGTTGGCCTAACCGACCCGAGCCTGGAGGTACTGCCATGAACGAGATCACAGGCAAGATTACACATAAGGAAAGCGGCCTCGGCGTACCGGATCTGCTCGTGGTCGTCTATGATCTCGATCCCGACACGCGGCCCGAGGAATTGGCACTCGACGGTGCCTCGTTTACCGGCGTTGAACGGACGGCCGGCTCGGCAGGGCTGTCGGCGCTTGGCGATCGCATCTGTTCCGTCGCGACGAATGCTGCCGGCGAATTCGGGTACAAGTTCGAAGATGCCGAATTCAGGATTCGGGATGAACAGGAGAAACGGCCGGACCTTTTGCTCATGGTGGTGGCGCCGGAGGAAACCGGCCAGGATCCGAACGCCCGTATTCTTCATTTCTCCCTGGCCGTACGCCAGAATGCGGGGCGCTTCGAGACGTTCCTGATCCGCCTTTCCTCTGATCAGTTGACAAAGGCCGGTATCCCGCTGCCGACCCTGAAGCTCACGGACAACGAGCCGTCCGAAAGTGTTCTCGTCAGGCTGGCTGCCCTCGAAGGGCGACGCGAGGCTATGCGCTCAGGCTTGGCGGATCTGACGCGAAAGCAATTGGAATTAGACGCGGCGCGACTTGAGGTCTTCCATAACGACGTCAAGCCGCAGTTGATCAAAGATCTCTCTTCCGTGACCGAAAACCTGGTGAACCCTGAACGGCTGGTTCTGCCAGGTCAGAGCGTTCTCGACAAAAGCGTTGCCGTGATGGCGGATGCGATCAGGACCGTCGTCAACGACCCGGCCGCCCGGGCGCCGCGCCGCGGTTTTGTCAGCCTGTCCGATGACCAGAGGCAAGAGCTCGAGCCGTTTCGCGACGCGGACGGCTTCATTGATGAGATGGATATGGCGAAGGTTCTGGGACCTTCACCGTCGGTCGATACCCAGAACGGAAACGCGGCCCTGATCCGAGAAGACCCTCTGGTCAAGGTTTGTCGCGACTTGTCGCAAAGGCAAAGGCGAGCCGCTGCGCTTTTGAACGTTGCAACGAGTAGTTCAGATGAGGGCACAGGCGACGACGCGGACGGGACCGGTGCGATTATCCCGGACGACGACGAGATCACCAAAAGCGATATAAAGCGGCACCTGTCGCATCTGATGAGCACCTTGACCTCCCCGGAGGAGCAGGTGGTCAACGGCCTCACGCCCCGATCGGACAAGATCGAAGTCGAGAGGCAGATAAAACAGCTGTCGCTGGAACGAAGCCCGGCGGACACGCCTGCCTATTTCGATTTTCACAATCTTCAGATTGCGTTCGAGCATGTCTGGCAGGAGGTGATCGATCAGAAAGTGGTCGATCTCGCCGAAGATGCCTTCGACAGGATCGTCGCCTTGGGCGCGGATCCAGGCGCGTTCAATTTCACAGGCAATGTCGGCCGCGGCTTCGTGAAGTTGGGCAGGCGCGTCGCCAGAACGGTCAGGGACCATCGTGACGGCGCTGATGGCGGCGATAGTTCGAGCTGGTCGGGTGGCACGAGGGTCACCGACACGTCGTGGGGCGATGCCCGTGACCATCGCCTTGGATCAATCGGGGTGGCCGACGAACTGCCCCAGGTTCTCCAGGACCTGGAGCAGAGGATAAAGGAGCCTTTCAATTTTACGATTTACGCCGCGAACCAGAAGGAGCGCAGCATCAACTTCGGCATTCTCCTGACCTACAATCAAGAGTGGAGACCGCAGGCGTACCAGGCGGGCGAACTGGTCAGAACCATCACGCTTGCCCCGAAACAGGTCCAGAAAATCAGCGTCACCAGGAAGCTGCACAAAAAGCGCTACCAGAAGGAAGTGGAGAACAATGTTCGGAGCTGGCGCGAGGAAACCACGCTGACGGCGCGTGCCGAAGAGGAGATCGTGCGCCGTGCTTCAGTCAGGACCAACTTCAACCTGACCACCCAGCATACATTCAGCGTCAAGGTCCCAGGACTTGGAAGCACGGACAATACGGTAACGAGCAGCTTTACCCGGGACGCCAGCAAGTCGTCGGATGACATCAAGAAGTCCTTCCACGAAGCCGTCACCAAATCGGCACAGGATTACAAGAATGAGCGTTCCACTGAAGTGGTCACGGAAGAAACCGAGGATCTCGAAACGGTGGAGACGACAGAGATCACCAACCCGAATGACGAGATCGCCGTAACGTTTCTGTTCTACGAGCTGCAACGCCGTTTCCGGGTCATAGAGAGCCTTCACAAGATAACGCCGGTTATTCTCGTCGCTCAGGAAGTGCCAAGGCCAGACGAGATCGATAACGATTGGCTGATGACCTACGACTGGATCCTGCGGCGCGTGCTTCTGGACGATTCGTTTCTCCCGGCTCTGGAATATCTGACCGAGAACATCGCGGGCGACGATGTGGCGCTCGCGCAAATGAAGCTCAGCCTGAAGGCACAGAACGAGAAGACGCAGTCGCTCCGAGCCATCCAGGAACGCCTCCAAATCAGAATGATGGCCCTGAAGGAGTATCTTCGGCTGCTGAAGACGTCGTCATTCCTGGATGAACTCGGCCATCCGTTGTTTTCGGAGTTTCGCAAGGACAAGGCTGCGGTCGAAGATGCCCTCCAGGGCGTCACGGACGATATCAATGACGTTGCCGGGCAGATCGGGAAGGAAACCGAAGCGCTGAATACGCTGGTCAGTGCCTATTCCGAGGCGTTCAGGGAGCATGTCAATCACCTGACCCAAATCGCCAGGCTGCGCATACATGTCAAACAGAACATCCTTTTCTATATGCAAGCTATATGGGGTCATGAGCCCCCGGATCAGCGCTTCTTCCGTCTGCACAACACGAAAACGCCGGTCTTGCGCAAAAGGCGCAAGTCTATCCGTGTCGACTTCAGCGCGCCGCGCGCGGACATGATGGCGGCGATGGCGCACAGGACGCTTCCAAGCTTCGGCCCATCTCCGGTGCGCACATACGAAGTCGAGACGAAGTATGAGCTGCACCCCGATTTCGATCAGCAACTGCACTATGTGGCGCTGTCTCAGGTCGCCGACCTGGAGGGACTTCTCGGGTTCAAGGGCAACTACGCCGTATTCCCATTGAAAGAATCCAATGCTTTGACCGATTTCATGATGGCGCCGTACATCGACCATGCCTTCAATGCCCTGGTGGATCCGGACGATCTCGGCAACTGGTCGCTCGAAGACTTTTCCGATTATGTTTGTTGCCTGCGCGATCAACTGGACGACGCCGAATTCAATCAGATCAAGGACCAGCTCCAGGCGCAGTTCAAGAGGCTGCTGACAGCCAGTCGACGCGCCGACGATATGGTCACGGTCCCGTCGGGGTCGCTGTTTATCGAAGCCCTCCCCGCGACACATTCGCTCATAGAGGAATTCAAGGCCCGTCACCGGGCGGTCGATGTGAAGCGGGCTCAGGCCGAGGTCCGGAAAATCGAGCTGGAGAATGTCCGGTACGCCGCCCGCGTGCTCGGCGGCGAGCTCGAGGATCCGGAGGTCGAGAAGAAAGTCGTCGTGGAAGGTCCGAGCGTCATACTTCCCACGGATGACAATTAGCGCATTTCGGCTGTGCCAAGGGATGGCACTTTGAACACTTGCGCAATTGTGCGTCGGATCGAAGCGACACGTGAAGGGACGGCAATCGGAGGAGCCCGGCGATGGGCGACGAGCTCAACGACAGAATGTGCTCAACTCCGCTCACGGAGGACCGCATGTGCCGTGCTCCGGGAGTGAGCAGGCCGTCGTCGGAACTGGAGAGGTTCAGGCAAGCGCTTCCCGAAGCGGGCAGACTTCATCGAGACGAGCAGCTTCGCGCCTTGCTTCCTTCCCAGCAATTGATTGAGGCAGAGCGGCGTAACCAGGAAGCGGCGTTCAAGAAACTGCTGCTGGATGCCGGCCTTACCAAAAAGGACTTCGAGATCGTCGTTGCCTATGCGCGTGAGCAGTTGGACAGCGGGGTCAACCTGTCCGAACAAGTCCTGGAGGATCGGCTAAGAGCGCTGAACCCGCCTCCGTCTCGTTTCCCCGGAACGATCGACACCCGCGGCTACAATGTGGGCATGATGCCCCGCACGCAGATCACGTTCGACTTCTTCCTCTCGGCTGCACAGGAATGCCTGAAACCTGAAAACTTCATCAACTGCTTTGGTACAGCGCTCAGCCTCGCCCTCGACTTCATGCCGGTGATTGGGAACATCAAGGGTCTCATAGAGGCCTATACGGGACGAGACCTCATAACCGGCGACAAAATTCCGGATTGGGCGCGGTGCCTCAACGTGGCACTGGCCGTGTTGCCTGGAGCCGGTGCCGCGTGGAAAGCAATCCGCGCGGGCCTCAGGGTCGCCCAACGCGGCAGCAAGGCTGCTGTCAAAGCATTACTTCCGATCGCCATGGTGGTTGCCGTCTCGAAGGCGGCCCCCGCTGAAGCGATCCAGATCATCAAGAATGTCGCAAGCCTCAATGAGACTGCCCTGCGAACCGCCGCAAAAGAGGCAGAAAAGGTGGGTAGCGGCGTTCTTTCTGCGAGCAAGGCGCAAGACAAGGCAGTTCAGGAACTGAGCCGTGTTCTTTCAGGCGACCAGATTGCAGACATCCAGAAGGCAATTTCGCAGAAAGCGGCAAAGGTGCAGGACGCCCCGACGATGGCGTCAAGGGCTGCAGGCAGCCCGGCGCCGGCAACGCCGAAGTCCCAGATCCCCAGTATGCCGGGAGCCGTCCCGGGCGCCGGAAGCGGCGGGGAGAGAGCGGGGCGGCGTCCAAAACCCAAGTCGAAGGGAGGTCCAGGTCCGAAAGGCCTGTCGGCAGCCGAGAAAACAAAAGCCTACAAGGAGGTTGGATTCACACGGAGGGAAATGGGACAGGGCGACCAGTACAAGCCCTGGGGCAAATACCAAGTCAAGAAAACCGGAAAGAATTACGAGCAGTCTGCCAAGCTAAAAGACGGCCGCGAGGTCAGGATCGATGATCTGGAGGTAAGCAAAGGCTCACCCGAGACCCTCAACCTCGTCGATTACAAACACTCGAAAGAGGTCACCGAGATCGCCGATATCTTGAAGAAATCGAAGAACCAATATGACGATGTCTTTTTCAAAGAGCTTGAGAAGTCCGGACACTGGCGCGGCTTCGCCGACAAGATCGATCAGTTCTTGCGTCAGGCTCAACTCGTTCTCGAGAATTCAACGAGTTTGGGTCACATCATCATCCGATGCAGCGATAGTCGTACCGCGCACATCTACGAACATATCGTCGGCAACCTCTATGGGAACATCTTCACGAAGATTGGTCGCAAATGGGTCAAGTCGGAAGGCTTGGAGAAGATCGTTGATGCGATCAAGATCGAAATCGTTCCTTGACTGTTCATGCCGCGAGGCAGCTCCCAGGTCAGCTGGGAAGAACGAATATGGTTATTCGGACAACCAGATCAGTGATTGGCTGGCGTCGGGCATTGCCTACTCCGACCAGGCAGTGTGAAAATCAACCGGCGTTCACCCTGGCGGCGTGGCAACTCCATTCCATGCCGCCGGGGTGAGGCGGCAGCTGCCCAGTCGCTGGCGGTGCGTCCATTCGTCTGCATCCGCCCGCCGATCTTGCAGGTGGGACGGCGATCGCATCGATCAAACCGACCGCACGTACTCTAGGCCGATAGGGCCATCTCGCTTTTCAACCAGCCGACAAACGCCTCTATCGCGGGACGTTTCTTCGAGAGCGGATCGAAGGCTGCCCAATACGCTGCTCTCTGTGACCTCACTGACGCTGACAAGGGCCTGACCAGCCGCCCGGCACGAATATGCTCCCGAACAAGAAGGCCGCGCCCCATGGCGACACCCTGACCATCGAGGGCCGCTTGCAACACGATGTTATAGTCAGTCAGTCGGGTCTGTTTGGCTTTCTCCAGCGGAAATCCGGCTGCCTGCGACCACAGCTGCCACTCGAGGCCGCTCTTGGCCTGCAGTATCTCATGGTCGAGAAGATCCAGGTGGGATTGAAACCGGGAGCCGTCTCCGTAAAGCGCGGGGCTCAACACCGGAGACAGATCTTCGTCCGCGAGGTGCAGGCAGGACTGTTTGCTCGCGCCAAAATCGCCAAAACGGATCGCGACATCCGCTTCTCCGCGCCCGACATCGACAATGCGCAGGGTCGGATCCAACTCGAGTTCGATCGCCGGGTGGCTCTTGAGAAACCCGCCAAGTCTGTTGATCAGCCAGTTCGCAGCGAAGGAAGGGAGCAGGCTCACACGCAGGCTGGTCTGCCCGGATCGCGAGCGCACCCTCGCGGTGCCCTCCGACAGCACAGCGAAGGCCTCGTCGACGGTGGCAAGAAACATCGTGCCGGCCTCGGTCAGCTCGATGCTCTTGCTCTTGCGTCGAAAGAGCGGAGTACCGAGAGCACTCTCGAGCTGCTTGATGTGGTGGCTCACCGCGCTTTGCGTAATGAGCAGCTCTTCGCCGGCCAATCGGAAGCTCCCTCGATTTGCCACCACCTGAAAGACCCTGGCCGCGGAGAGGGGTGGGAGGAATGGGGAGCTGCGCAACGTGCCGATGCCTCGCGGATGAATAACGGCTGACATTAACGAATTCGATCACAGGGCGCAAAGCTTTGAATTGGCGGGCTCCTCGGATTTCTTCCATGAAGCAAGAAAGAAAAGGAGAAAGCGATGACGATATCCATCCGCGACAAGCTGGCTGCTCTTGACCTGGAACTCCCCGCACCGACGTCTCCGGCGGCGAACTACATTTCGGTTGTCCGCACGGGCAACCTCCTGTTCATCTCCGGCCAGATCAGCAGGGCGCCGGATGGTGAGATCATTGCAGGCACCCTGGGTGCGGACATCTCTCCCGAGAAGGGGGTGCAAGCGGCGCGTATCGCCGCCCTCAACCTTCTCGGACAGATCGCCGCCCAAACGGACGGTTCGCTGTCGTCGGTCCGTCGCATCGTCAAGCTCGGCGTCTTCGTCGCGGCGACGAGCGCATTCAAGGATCAGTCGAAGATTGCAAACGGTGCCTCCGACCTGATGGTTGCGGTGTTCGGCGAAGCCGGGCAGCACACGAGGGCCGCCATCGGTGTCAGTTCGCTTCCCGCGGGGGCAGCCGTCGAGATCGATGCGGTTGTCGAACTGGAGGAAACCCGGTGCTGAGCGACGCAAAAATCGACAGCCTGCGCAACGACACGCCCGGCTGCGCCGAGCGGAGGCACTTCAATCACGCCGGAGCTTCGCTCCCGCCAAGGCGCGTCACCGAAGCCATTATCGACCACTTGATGCTGGAATCGAGGAGAGGTCCGATGGAAGCTGCCGCATTGGTTGCGGACGAGGTCGCGATGCTTCGTAGCAACGCTGCCAGATTGATCGGTGCCGAGGACGGCGAGGTTGCGTTCGGTGGATCGGGGTCTGCCCTATGGGGGAGCGTGTTCGCCGCCTTACCACCGCTGAGATCGGGCGACCGCATTCTCATTGGCCGACAGGAGTGGGGCGGCAATGTCGCCTCTATGCAGCGTGCGGCAGCCCATGCCGGGGCAAGCATCGAGACCATTCCCTGCAGCGAGGACGGCAGTGTCGATGCGAACGCCCTTTCCGCAATGATCGACGACAAGGTGCGCCTGATCTCGCTGACGTGGCTTCCTGCCAATGGGGGACTGATAAACGACGCCGAAGCCATCGGGCGGGTCGCCAACGCAGCTTGCATCCCGTACTTCGTGGACGCCGGGCAGGCACTTGGTCAGATCCCTGTCGATGTGTCGAGGATCGGTTGCGATGTCCTCAAGGCGGCGGGCAGGAAATACCTGAGAGGGCCGCGCGGAACGGCTCTCGCATATGTTCGCTCCAAGTTCCTTGAGACGCTCAATCCCGCTTTCGTGGATGTGAGCTCCGGCCCTCTCGTGAACGGTAAAGTCGAGCTGAGAAAAGACGCTCGCCTGTTCGAAACCTCCGAAGCGCCCATATCACTGCTCCTGGGGCTCGGCGAGGCGATCGCGCTGGCTTCAGAGTTGGGCGTCGAGGCAATCCAGGCCCGCATCGCCCTCCTCGCAACCCAGCTTCGGAAGGGGTTGAAACGCATTCCGGGGGTCGAGGTCCGCGACCTCGGCGCGAAACAGTCGGGCCTTGTTTCTTTCACCGTGGCGGGAATTCCGGCATCGGTTGTCAGAAGCAGGCTGGCCGAAAAGAGCTTCTCGATCGGTGCAAACGGCGTACCCTACACGCCCTTCGACATGACCGCGCGCGGACTACAGGAAATAGCACGAGCCTCGGTCAGCTACTTCAATACTGCGGGGGAGGTCGATGACCTCGTCGATGCGGTTGAACACATCGCAAAAGAAGCGATCCGATAGAGGGAGGGAACTGCCATGGATCTGGGAATAGGGGGCAAGCGCGCGATCGTCTGCGCGAGCTCGAAAGGGCTGGGCAAAGGCGTGGCGCAGAAGCTTGCGGAGGCTGGCGTGATCGTTACCCTGAACGGTCGTAGCCTTGAAACGCTGGAGTCCAGCGCAAGCGAGATTCGCAAGCTGACAGGTGCCGAGGTCCATGCCGTGGCAGCCGATGTGACGACCGTGGACGGACGGCAGAAGCTTCTGGAAGCGGAACCGAGAGCCGACATCCTCGTCACCAATGCAGGGGGACCGCCGCCTGGGCTATGGTCGGATTGGGAGACGGATGAATGGCTGAGCGCATTGAACGCCAACATGCTGACCCCGATCTTGCTGATGAAGGCGGTTCTGCCCGGGATGATGGATAGGGGCTGGGGGCGCGTGGTCAACATCACCTCCGCGTCGGTAAAGTCACCGATCCCGGAGCTGGGGCTGTCCAATGCGTCGCGCAGCGGGCTGACCGGCTTCGTCGCGGGGACGGCAAGGCAGGTCGCGAAACATGGCGTAACGATCAACAATCTCCTGCCGGGGTCGCATGAGACCGATCGTGTCGCCGTGCTTCTCCAGCGAAGGGTAGAGTTGCAGGGCATCTCCATCGATCAGGCGCGGCAGCAGGCTCATGCGGAAAATCCGACCGGGCGCTTCGGCACGATCGAGGAGTTCGGCGCTGCCGCAGCATTCCTTTGCAGCCAGTACGCGGGCTACATCGTCGGCCAGAACATCCTGCTCGACGGTGGCGCTTTCAGGTCAACGCTTGCATGAATTCCAACGTCTCGCGGCATGCAACGCTTCCGCGACGCCAACCGCAAACGATCCTTACAGAGGTCGTCCCCATGCGGTGTCCAGATGGCAGCCCGTGCGTGGTGTCGACCTGACGATCGGGCTTGGGGTTGCCTGGAACAAGGCGGATCCGACGGCGTCGCGCGACGGCATCATCGGAATTGCCCGGTCGCTGGCGCGACCGGGCAGGTGAGGAATGCACGAAGCGAATTCCCGAAAAGTAGGAGGCGACGCTCAGGCTGACCTGACGTTTTCGGCCTTCGATTTTCCGGTCTTGCGGTCCTGGCCAAGCTCGTAGCTGACCTTCTGGCCGTCGCGCAGTGAGGTTGCGCCGTCGAGGGCCGACACATGGACAAAGACGTCCGGTCCACCGCTATCGGGCGTGATGAAACCAAAACCCTTGTCCTGGTTGAAGAATTTAACAGTGCCGGTTGCCATGGTCGTCCTCGTCAGATGAGTGTTTTTGCGTTTACCGCGGAACCATATCCATCGCGGGCCTTGGCGGCAATCACGCATGTACCAGCCCGGTGATTTTCGACCGCCGAGGCGCGGCGCGCGGAACTGGCTCGGGCGCAGTGCCGTTGCATGCGCCGGCATTTGAGGAACCGTGACTTGCCGGCCTGCGTCGTTCAGCATCGTCATAGAGGAGGCCTGCGGGTGGCCAGAGCCCCCAATATCGTGTGGGCGACAGGCCACAGCCGGAAATGCTAAAGGGAGGTCATTGGGCAGGGGCGCTGACTCAAGAAGGAGACTTCTCGATGAGCAGAATGGCCATGAACGCCCTGGGACAACCCGTTTATTACAGCGGAAGCTCGACGGCATGGTTTTCCGCGACCGGATCCGGCCCGACCCTTCACGGTACGCCCGGCAACGATTCCCTCTGGGGTGACAGTTCCGTCGATGTGACGATGATCGGCGGCACGGGTGATGACATCTATTACCTCTATTCATCGACAAACCGGGTGGACGAGGCTCCCGGCGAAGGAATCGACACGATCAATACGTGGATGAGCTACACCCTTCCGGAAAACGTCGAGAACCTGTCCGTTACCGGAAGCGACCGGCACGCATTCGGCAACGGTGCCGACAATATCATGACCGGTGGTTCGGGCAGCCAGACAATCGATGGTCGTTCAGGCGATGACGTGCTGATCGGCGGCGGCGGTGCCGATACCTTTGCGTTCGAGCGTGGAAATGGCAGCGATCTCATCGCCGATTTCAGTTCGAATGACACCGTTCGCCTTCAAGGCTACGGGCTCTCCTCGTTCCAGCAGGTTCTCGCCAGCGCGGTTCAGGAGGGCGATGATCTCCGCCTCGATCTCGGCAACAGCGAAAGTCTCATGCTTGCCGATACCACGGCCGACGAGCTGCATCAGGACCAGTTCAAGTTGGGTCTCGACCGGTCCGGCTTGACGCGGACGTTCTCCGACGATTTCGACACGCTTCGGTTAACAGGCGGCGCTGGTGGCGCCTGGGACGCGAAATACTGGTGGGCTCCGGAAAAGGGGGCAACGCTGACCGGCAACGGCGAACTGCAGTGGTACATCAACCCGAGCTACCAACCGACGGCGTCCGCCAACCCGTTTTCAGTGGAAGACGGTGTGCTGACGATCACTGCAGAGCAGGCCTCGGGATCGGTCCAGGCGGAGATCAATGGCTATGATTACACATCCGGCATGCTGACGACCTATTCGTCGTTCGCCCAGACCTACGGATATTTCGAGATGCGGGCCGACATGCCGGACGATCAAGGTGCCTGGCCTGCCTTCTGGCTGCTGCCTGCGGACGGCTCCTGGCCACCGGAACTCGACGTCGTGGAAATGCGCGGTCAGGACGAAAACACCGTCATCACCACGGCCCACTCCAATGAAAACGGATCGCACACAATGAGCCGCGACGCGGTTGAGGTCGCAGATACCGAAGGGTTCCACGAATACGGCGTGCTTTGGACGCAAGACGAGATCGTCTGGTATTTCGACGATGCCGAGATCGCGCGCACAGACACGCCCGCTGACATGCATGAGCCGATGTACATGCTTGTCAATCTCGCCGTCGGTGGGATGGCCGGCACGCCGGATAGCGACTTCGTCGATGGGGCTGAGATGAAGATCGACTATATCGAGGCATACTCGCTGGACGCCGATTGGTACCTCTAGGCAGACGAAGCGTGCACGGGGATCGGCAGGGTTGCCGATCCTCTCGGATACGGAGCGCGGGGCGCGCCTCCGCTGACCGATCCTGGTTCTCGCCTCCCTGATCGCGCTTGCCGTCTCCCACAGCATGCGCTTGCCAGAACGCGGGGTGCCGCGCGACCTTGATGGCTTGAAGGTCACCATCGTATCGGCGCCATCAGACCTTGGCGGGAGATTGTCCATGCTCCTGACAGGGGGCTTCCTAAACCTTGGCATCGCTCGACCGACGCTTCCGTTCAGTACTCGGCTCGGTCGATCGGGCGCAATCTCCTCGGCGACCGCGACCGCTTCCTCTGGGTTCCAGGGCCCTGGGAGTACCGACCTTCGTTATCAGACTGAATTTGCCCCGGATGAGATCGCCTTCGAGAAGGAAGACGCCATGATCGTCTGTTCGTGCAATGTGTTGAGCGATCGGGACGTCCGCTCCGCCGTCGAGGCGGGGCAGCCGAGTTCGATCAGCCAAGTCTATGGTTGTCTCGGTTGTACCGCCAGGTGCGGCCGCTGCGCGAGAATGATCCGCCGCCTTGTCGACGAGACGCTGGCAATGGCCCGTGGCGGCGACTGCGCTCGATCTTACAACCTCGCCCACGATCCTTGCGGTCCCGCGGATACCGCGACGCAATCATCAAGCAACGATTGTCACCTGGGCAAAGCGGCGACAACGCCATCCGTTGCGTGCCGACTGGCCGCGTCGTGAGTGCAGCCTCTGCTCGCCGTGGGTACAAGGCCGAGTGGCAGACAAGCCGATTTTATCGCACAATCGGTGGGCTGCTCCTGCTTGGCATCCTCACCGGCTGTATCGCACAGCACGAGGTCGCGACCGATCGCGCTCTAGCGCCGTCGCTAATGGAGCACACTCGGGAGGTTCGGCCGCGCAAGAGTTCCGGAGCCTTCGATCTGCTCTACGTGACCGACCGGGCACCTGTCACAGGTTCGGACGGTACGCTGTCCTATGGCGCCGAAAGGGCCATATTCCTCGGCTTCGGCACTGTATCGATCGTGCCGACCGGCAGTTCCCCCAACGGCAAAAAGGAGTTCAGTGTCGGTCGAAAATTCGAATTGGGGCGGTTTCCGGCGACGCCATACGGCGTCGTGGGGTCAACCGCCGGGCTGCGCCGCACGCCGGCGGCGGTTGCAGCGCATGGGCAGGCGGCCACCTTGCTACGGGCCGAAGTCGCGCGTCATATGGCGACAGCCAAACGCAAGGAGGTCGTGGTCTTTATCCACGGATACAACAACAGCTTCGACGATGCGGCGCGCACCACGGCCGAGATTTGCAGATCGCTGCAGAACCAGTTTGCCTGCATCGTCATGACATGGCCTGCCGGCGGCAAGGGCGGCTCGTTCTTTGGCTACAACATTGACCGCGAGTCGAGCGAGTTTGCAGTTGCCGACTTCAAGAAGGCTATTCGCATCATCGCCGAGGCCAAAGGCGTCGAGCGGGTTCACCTCTTGGCCCATAGCCGCGGAACCGATGTGCTCGCGAGCGTCGTTCAGCAACTCGCCATCGAAGCCTATGTTAGCCGATCCTCGCTTTGGCAGCGCTACAAGATCGCCAACGCGGTATTTTTCGCGCCTGACATTGATCTGGATGTTGCGTCATCCAAGTTGTTCGCATGGGTATCGGACCCGGACCTCGCCTTTGGCGGTGAAGCAAGGCCAAGCCGGTTACCGCCCCAGGGCGCCATGCACCTGACCGTTTACTCTTCGCCCGGGGACAAGGCCCTGAGTGCATCGACGCTTCTATCCGGCAGCGTCCTGCGGCTGGGCCAGCTCGATGTCGAAAAACTACCGAAGGACAGGCGCGAGGCGGCATCCAGATGGGGAGCGTCCCAGATGGGCAGACTGGTCGACTTCATCGAGTTCGACGGGGGCACCAGCTTCATCGGCCACAGCTACTTTTCCGACCCGGCCGTCAGGGCGGACCTCGTGGCGCTCATTCGCGACCGGGCGAAAGCCGGCGATCCCCGACGTCAACTCGTCGAAGTCAAGCGACCTTTCTGGAGGATATCGCATGCCCGCGAGGCTCCGCGGTCTTTGTCCCAAGATTGACCGCCGATGACGCGCCTTGCCCCAAAAGCGGCTCCTTGCGCATGATGTCGTCGGGAGCCACGCTCGGGGGGGGGCGGCGGTCGAAGGACAAAGCACGCAGGAATTCGAAGGTCGACGGCGACCTCCGCGCAACCCCACTGGCTCTATCCCGGAAGATCGAGGCGGAGTGCGCGCGGCACAGGTGCCGGCAAGGGTCGAGCTGGACCAATTTGTGGTAAGCTGCGCTGACGTGCACCCCAACGGTAAGCCCAGATGATGATGGTAGATGCCATACCCAGCGCTGCCTGTTCGAGACTGTCGTTGTCCGGCAGGAGGAGAAGGCAATGACGCGCGTCCTGTCGCATCCTCCGCAATTCTGGCACTTCGCGGCGTTCTTTGCCGCCTATGTCCTCGGGTGTGGCTTCGCGCAGGCGCTTGCAATCGTGCCGGGAACCGGTATCTCGATCTGGCCCCCGAGCGGGCTCTTCATGGCGACGCTTGTCTTTACCGCAAGGCGCAGTTGGCCGTGGTGGGTCGTGGGTGGCCTTCTGTCGGAACTGTTCGCCAATGTCTTATGGTTCCACAACCCGCTGCCTGTCGCCATCATGATCAATGCCGGCAACGCCCTTGAAGCCGTGGTTGGCGCATGGCTCATAACAAGGGCCTGCGGGCAGACGGTTCGGCTGGAATCCTTGCAGGAGGTGCTGGCCCTCGTAGCCCTTGGCGCCGGAATTGCACCAGTCGCAAGTGCCACAGTCGGAAGTGCGACACTTGCCTGGTTTGGCACGCAGTCGTTCACCGCAGCCTGGCCGCTGTTCTGGCTCGGAGACGCTACCGGGGTGCTGATCGTCATGCCGCTTGCGCTCGTTGTGTTCCAGAACTGGCGGGTCCACACACGCCTCCAGGATGCGCGCTGGATCGAAGCATGCGTCCTCGGAATGATCTTTCTCGGTGTCTCCGCCCTGTCCTTGAGCGGTCACCTGGCCTCTGCCTACGTCGTCATGCCGCCGCTGCTCTGGGCCGCAGTACGCTTTGAGTTCAGAGGTGCGGCGATTTCGTTGGCGCTTCTCGCCCTGATCACCGTGGTCTTCACCATTTCCGGCGCCAGCCAGTTTGTCGGTGATCCGGAGACGCAGCGGCAAGAGCAGGTGATGCTGCAATTGTTTCTGGTCATCTCGGCATTTTCCGTGCTCATCGTGGCCGCCATCTCGAGGCAGCACCACCAGGCGCTGCTCGCGTTGGGCCAGCGGGAACGGCAGCTGCATCGGATGATCGATACGCTTCCTGTCCGGATCTGGAGCGCGACGGCCACAGGTGACACGTTGTATTTCAACAAGCGGTACCAGGACCATTTCCGAGCGATACCGAATTTCGAACCTGCCCAGGCCAAACGTATCGAGCGACTGGTTCAGGAACTTGCCCATCCCGACGACGCTCCCGGTATGCTGGAGGCCTTGCGGCACAGCTTCGAAACCGGAAATCCCTCAGTTATGCGGTTTCGCTGGCGCGAGAAGGGCGGAGACTATCGTTGGGCGGAATGCCGGGTGGAACCTCGACGCGACGACGACGGAACCATCGCCGAATGGTACGGCGTTTCCATCGATATCGATGATGAAATGCGTGGGCAGCAGGCCCTGCACGATCGGGAGCGCGAATTGTCGACGCTCGTGGATATGATCCCCAGCCACCTCTGGCGCGTGACGCCGGAAGGCGAGACGACGCTGGCCAACAGGCACATGGCGGAGTTTTTCGGCTTGAACATGGAAGACAGGCAACAGCTGGATGACGTGTTCAGCAAGATGTTTCATCCGGATGACGCGGATGAGGTCTGGGACGTCTTCGAACGCTGCCTGCGGACGGGCGAACCATTTTCCATGAATTACCGAATGCGCCGGCACGACGGCGTATATCGCTGGATGTCTGGCCGTGCGGTGCCGATGCGAGATGAGGACGGAGGTATCGTGCAGTGGTTTGGCCTTTGTCACGATATCGATGACCAGGTGCACGCGGAAGAGGGGTTGCGTCGGGCTTCCGACAAGCTTGCGCGTGCGACACAGGCCGCGAGCCTGGCGGAGCTTTCGGCATCCATCGCGCATGAGGTGAACCAGCCGCTGGCGGCTATCGTCGCCAACTCACAGGCCTGCCACCGCTGGCTGTCGGCCGAGCCTCCAAACGTCGACCGAGCAAAGGTCACGACCGAGCGGATCACCCGCGACGCCAATTCGGCTTCCGACGTCGTACGGCATATTCGCGCCCTCTTCAGCCAGGCGGAGAACGTGAGGCTGCCGGACGACATCAATCGCCTGATCAATGAGGTCTGCCGTCTGATGGCCGGCGAGTCCACGGCAAAAGGCACGCGCATCAAGCTCAATCTCGAGTCCGGCCTGCCGCCCGTCGTGCTCGACAGAATCCAGGTCCAGCAGGTGCTCGTGAACCTGATACGGAACGGGATCGAGTCGATGGACACTGTCGCCGATGTGACAAGGGTGCTTCAGATACGCTCTCGCCAAGACGAGCCTGGCGCCGTTCGCATAGAGGTACGCGATGCCGGGATGGGTTTCGCCGACACCGAGCGTGCGTTCGAGCCGTTCTTCACGACGAAACGGAACGGGATGGGGATGGGGCTTGCGATCTGCCGTTCGATTGTCGAGACACACGGCGGACGCCTCTGGACCGCGAACAACCGGACAGGGGGAGCGACCGTGGCATTCACGCTTCCATGTGCGGTTATCGAGGCGCAGGCGGGCGATGTCGGTGGGCTTGAGAGGGCTCACTCCGCGGGCGTTTCCCAAGCGTGATGGTGGAATGGCGGCACGCATGCGCGGCCTCGGTCGCGAAAGGGGGCCGACCAGGCCGAAACCGTGGAGCTTAGGGTCATGCCAGGACGTTATCGGCGGGCGAGCCCTGTGGTCGTTCTTCAAGTCCGCGGTTGACGAGAAGGGTAAGTCCCCAGGCCGCGATGGTCAGAACGATGCAGAGCGCGGCGAGCGCACCATATCCTGCGGCCTCGATCACGGCGCCGCCAACCACCGGACCGGCGGCGAAACCGATTAGATAGGCCGATCCCGCCGCGGCCGCCCAGCGGCCGTTTCGGTCGAGTGCCGCGGCCATGCCGAACAGATACGGAATCGAGAAGTAGTAGACGACGCCCGATCCGACGAGGGCGACGACATAGGCGGTCGGATTGCGCGAGAGACATAGCGTCAGCGAGATCAGTATGAAGGCGACGCAGAAGCCCGTTATGGGAATTGTCCGTCCCCAGCGAATGTTGAGCGTCGTGGCGACGCCCGCGCCCACAAGGCCCACCAGCGTCATGATCGTCAGGGCGTAGCCGACGGCGCGCGCGTCGAGCCCCGCCCGTTCACCAAGCGGTGCGCTAAACGCGTAGATTGCGGCGGATGCGGTGAGGTACAGGGCGATCGCCGCAAATGTCATGATGCCGCGTAGCGGAGAGGTGTCAGCCTTTTCCGCGGCAGCGCGGGCGCCCGGCTCTGTGCGGATATGCCGAAGCAGCAGCAGCAGAGGCGCAATTGCGAGCGTCAGACCTGCAGCAAGCGCGAGGATACCGCGATGCGCGAAGGCGACAGTGAGCTCACCGGCAACCGGGAACAGGGCAACGCTGCCCAGCGCCCAGACGATCTGGAAGTATCCATAAACCCGGTCCGGGTTGCGGAACTGGGAGGCGACAATGGAAAGGGACACCGCGTAAAGCAGGCCTTCGCCGATGCCGGCCAGGCCACGCAGAACAATGAGCGACGCCCACGAGGTACTGAAGATCGACGCCCCCTGGGCAAGGAGTACCAACCCCACGGCAAGGAATCCGACGCGTCGATAGACGAGCCGGGGCAGGATGGGCGCCACGATGATCGCGGTGACCGCGAGCAAGACAAACTCGACGGAAACGATTAGGCCGGCGTCGCGCTCGGATAGGGACAGCCCGTCGATGATGCCGCCGATCATGAAAGGCGACAGCTGCAGAACGAGCCCGCCGATGACCTGGGCCGCAATCGCACCGATCGCCAGAGACATGTGGATTTGGGACGTCTCAGGATGGGAGGCAGCCACGATCTTCTCTCTCCATGACGACCACCCTCGCATCCCGCAACGGAAGATTCAGCCGTTGGCATCGACGAATTGAGACCTGCCAGCCTTGTGGCTCCGATGGGGTCTACGGGCACCTGTGCGCCGGCGTCGGCTGGAGCGCAGTTCCGCACCCCGCGATCTTATCATCGGGGCGGTCAGCGAGTCGATCATGACAAGTTGCGCGACCTTGAACGACCGGAATCGTTGTCTTGTCGGAAGTCTACGGCCGCTCCCTTCACGCGCATGCCTCGCGCAGGCGCTGGTTCGGTAATCAGATCCAGACTCGTTGCGAGCATAGGTGTGCCGCTCGACCATCGAACGTGACGTGTTTGGCAGGAACAAGCCGGCGGGTGCGGCCGTTCGAGCACGCCGTTGAAACACCGATGGTTTCCCGGACAGCTCGCATCATGCGGTCGGTGTAGACACCCTATGCGACGGTGTAATGGCGGATCGGCGAGGGCCAGCCTAGACTCCGCCGCAGATCGCGAGCAAGCGGCTGATGGCGACCTTGCAGCCGCTAGGTGCCGGCCGGGCATGTGGCCGATGGCGACCTGGCTCTGCCAATGATTGATAATATTCGAGGCCCCATGGCAACCGACCGGAAATCAAAGCCGAACGTTTCTTCCAGCGGCGGATCCGTGCTGCTTGGCCCGCAAGATGGCGGGAACCGCGACGTGGACCCTCTTCAGGGCGAGGTCGTCACCATCATCAACCCTGTTGCGAAGCCGAAGACGGGCAAGAAGATCGCCGGCTTGCTTGTGTGCCTTGCAGCGGTGGTGACCGCGGCCGGCGGATGGGTTTGGGCCCGTTCGGGCGATACCGCGTCAACCGACAACGCCTATGTGCGGGGTGACGTCACCGCACTTGCGCCGAAGATCTCCGGCTATGTCACGCACGTGGAGGTTCTTGACAACCAGGCGGTCGAGGCGGGCGACATCCTGTTTCGGATCGACGATCGGGATTATCGCGCCCGCCTTGCCCAGGCCGTGGCAAATGTCGAGGCGGCCAATGCCCGGCTTGCCAATGTCGATGCCGAGGTGCTGCTTCAGGACAGCCTCATCCGGCAGGCCGAAGCCCAGCGTCTTGCGGCGACGGCCGAACTGGATCTCGCAAACAAGGCGTCCGAGCGGCGGCGACATCTCATTCGCAGCAATGCCGTAAGCCAGTCCGATGTCGACGAAAGCGATTCCGCGCGGGCGCGGGCCGAGGCGAACCTCTCTGCGGCCTCGGCAACGGTCAAGGCGCAGCAGCAACGCACCGCCGTGCTCGCCGCCCAGCGTCAGGCCGCGGTCGCTGCCGTGGCGCAGGCCAGGGCGGCTGGTGATCTTGCCCAGATCGATCTCGACAGCACCGTCGTTCGTGCGCCGGTCGGCGGCGTGGTGGGCAACCGCCAGGTTCGCGTCGGCCGGTTCGTCGCACCGGGCGTGTCGCAGCTTGATGTCGTTCCGATCCATGATGTCTGGCTGGTGGCGAACTTCAAGGAAACGCAGCTTGAGCACATCCGGCCGGGCCAGAGCGTTCGCATCACGGTCGACGGCTACCCGCACGAGACGCTGGAGGGCGTCGTCGACAGTTTTGCGCCCGGAAGCGGCTCGGCCTTCAGCCTTATTCCCGCCGACAATGCGACCGGCAACTTTGTTCGCGTCGTCCAGCGTGTTCCCGTCAAGATTCGCTTTACCGGCAATCCGCTGCCCGGCCGCCTCGTGCCCGGCCTTTCCGCCCGTGTCGAAGTCGACCTCGGACGCAGGTCATGACCACTGTGTTTGCGGCAGTGCCTGATCGCGGCCGTTCGATGGCAGGGCCGTTCTTCGTCACCGGCATCGTTCTGGCCGCCCTGACCGAGGCGATCGCCAGCACCGTGCTCGCCCTCGGTCGCGCCGACATGATCGGCGACACCTATGCCACGCCCGACGAGTTCGCTTGGCTGGACATCGGCTATACCGCGCTCAAGCTGATTGGGTTCATGGCGGCAGCCGGGTTGATGGAACGGATCAGCCCACGCAGCCTGATCCTTGGCTCGGTTCTCGTGATGGCGGCCGCCTGCGCCATCGCCACGGTGACCACACGTCTGGACCTGCTGGTCGCGCTTCGGCTCGTGCAGGGTTTTTCGGGCGGCATCCTGCTTGTCACGGGCCAGGCGGCGATCTTTCTCGCCTATCCGGCGTCCCGCCAGCCGTCCCTGCAATGCCTGTTCGCCATCGGCTCCGTCGTCGCTCCCGCGACGGTTGCGCCCGCAATCGAGGGCTGGCTGCTCGACAACCATTCCTGGGCCTGGATCTTCTTCTGCGTCGTTCCCGTCGCGCTGGCGGCAGCGGGGCTCCTGATCGCCGCGGACGACCCGATCCCGGCGAGAGCCTCGCGCCGTCCTTTCGACTGGATCGGCTTCGCCCTTCTCGCCGTCACCCTCTTCTGCCTCACCTATGTCTTCAGCCAGGGCAGCCGTTGGGACTGGTTCGAGCAACCGCACCTCCTGTGGCTGGCGGTGATCGCTGCCGTCGCGTTGCTGGCGTTTCTCGGTCGCGAGGTCGTGGCCGCAGGCCGCGGTCTGATCGATGTCTCTCTGTTTGCGTCGGCGGATTTTTCCTTCGCCTTCATCGTGAGCTTCGTTGCCGGAGCCGCGCTGTTCGGCAGCGCCTTCCTGATCCCGTCTTTTGCCGTTTCCGTGCTCGCCTTCACGGCCACCGACGCCGGTCAACTTCTGCTGCCGAGCAGCGCGATGTTCGTCACGGCCCTGCTTGTTACGGCCATTCTCGTGCAGGTCTTCGGCGTCCCGCCCTTTGCCACCGTGCCTTTCGGCATCCTGATGATCATGACGGCGATGTGGATGCTGTCCGGCTCGAGCAGCGAGAGCGGCGCGCAGGACATGATGGCGGCGATCCTGTTGCGCGGGGCAGGCCTCGGCTTCCTGTTTCTTTCGATCACGCTGATCGCCTTCGGCAGGCTCGACGAGCGCAACCTTGCTGCAGGGATCGGCCTTTTCAACAGCGGCCGTCAGCTCGGAGGCCTCATGGGAGTGGCAGGGCTGCAGACACTGATCGACCACGCCGTGGCCGCAAACACGGCCGTTCTTGGCGCCAGCATAACGGCGGGAGCGCCGGCCGTCGTCGATCGGCTGGCCGTCACGACGGCCATGTTCGGTGCGAAGGGCCTCGACGCTGTTGCGGCCGGCCGGGCAGCAACGAGCATGCTCGGCCGGACCGTGACTGGCCAGTCGACCGTCATCGCCTTCGACACGGCCTTCGCCGCCGTCGCGCTTCTCTTTCTCTTTGCCGCACCCGTGCTGGTGGCGATCAAGGTCGGGCTCGCTAAGCGCGCCAACGCTGCGTCGGTTGCCACCGGATGATATCGACACCAGGGCCTCGCCGTGTGGCGTTGATCGCGTCCGGCTATTCCATTCGTCTCTGGAGAATTCCCCTGCGCCCGCTTTCTTGTAACGAGCAATCTTCTTGAGACCGCATCTCATGGTTTTCCATAGGATGCGGCGAAGAGACACCGTTGCTAAGGTAGGAAAAAGATCACCAGCCCGCAGATCGATGACGATGACGCGAGACTAGGCAGGAGACACCCATGCGCGTTTGGTCGGATCGCCCCGCACTCTCCCACCTGGCGATCTTCTTTGCCGCCTACGTCCTGGGCTGTGGTTTCGCCCAGGCCTTGGCGATCATACCTGAGACGGGGATCTCGATCTGGCTTCCAAGCGGGCTTTTCATTGCTACGCTCTGCTTGGCTCCACGACGCAGCTGGCCACAATGGGTGCTGGCCGGCCTTCTGGCGGAACTGCTTGGCAACTTGTTGTGGTTCCACAATCCGCTGCTTGTCGCCATCCTGATCTTTGCCGGCAACGCGCTCGAAGCCCTGGTCGGTGCATGGCTCGTCACCCGCTTCGTGCGGGTGACGAGGCTGGATTCCTTGCAGGAGATGCTCGGGCTCATCGCGCTGGGTGCCGCAATCGCACCGGTCGTCGGTGCGACGGTTGCCGGCGCGACACTTGCCTGGTTCGGCATGCAATCTTTTTCAACGGCTTTCCCGCTATTTTGGCTCGGAAACGCCTCCGGGGTCCTGATCGCCGCGCCTCTTCAATTGGCGCTGTTCCAGGATTGGCGAAGCGGAACCCGTCTTTCGCAACCCCGCTGGATGGAAGCGTCGGCCGTAGGGCTCGCGTTGCTGAGCATCGCGGTTTTCTCCCTCGGCGATTACCTTCCCTTTGCCTATCTGATCATGCCTCCGCTCCTGTGGGCCGCCGTGCGGTTCGAGTTCAGGGGGGCCGCCGCCAGCCTTGCTCTCATCGCGATGATTGCGGCCGTGTTTGCAATCTCCGGCAAAACCCAGCTTGCCGGCGACCCCGGATCCCAGACACTCAGGCAGATCATGCTGTATCTCTTCCTGGCGGTATCGGCAGTTTCTGCGGTCATTGTCGCTGCGATATCCCGGCAATACCAGGCAGCTTTGTTTGCATTGAGCGAACGCGAACGGGAGCTGTCGCAGCTTGTCGACATGGTTCCCGCCTATATCAGGCGCCTGACCCCCGAAGGAAAACCCGTCTTCTTCAACAAGCGGTTGACGGACTTCCTCGGGGTGAGCCTGGAGGAGATAAACGCCATCGACGGGGACCGCCTGGAGCCGGCCGTCAAGAACTATGTCCACCCGGATGAGGCGACGGAAGTTGAGGCCGCGATCCGCCGCGGGGTCGCCACCGGCCAGGCCTATAGCCTGAAGTATCGCATGCGTGGCATCGACGGGGTGTATCATTGGATTGAGACCCGCGCCGAGCCGCTGCACAATCCGGATGGAACGATCGCGCAGTGGTATTCGGTCTCGATCGACATCGACGAGCAGGTGCGCCTTTACCGCGAGCTGGAGGAGCGAGAAGGCAAGATCCGGCGATTGATCGATTCCGATATTATCGGGATCGTGTTCTGGGACCTCGACGGACGCATTCTCGAGGCCAACGACGCGTTTCTCCGGATGATCCAATACGAGCGCAAGGACCTGCAGGCGGGACTTCGTTGGTTTGATATGACCCCTTCCGAATGGCAGAAAGTGCATGCCCGCGACGAGGCTGAAGAACTGATGGCGACGGGCAAGATGCAGGCCCGCGAGAAGGAGTACTTCAGGAAAGACGGCAGCCGGGTGCCTGTCCTGATCGGGGCCGCCTGCTTCGAGGGGCAGTCCACGCAAGGGGTGGCCTATATTCTCGACCTGACCGAGCGCAAACGGGCGGAAGCAGCACTCAGCGAGAGGGAGCGTTTCCTCTGGCAGGTCGTCGAGACGTTGCCGGCGATGGTCGACTGCGCTGCACCGGACGGTGAGCCGATTTATCGCAATCAGCGACTCCGAGAATTTCTGGGGTACAACCTCGATGCATTGGACGGAACCGGAAAATCCCGGTTGGCCGGGACGCTCGACGCCGGCGTTCATCCCGACGATCTGGAGGGCGTCAAGACGAACTATGCCCACTCGCTGTCGACCGGCGAGCCCTATGCCCGCAGGCATCGCCTGCGACGCTTCGACGGGGAGTATCGCTGGGTGGAGACGCGCGCCGCCCCCATGTACGACGCGGAAGGGGCTACGGTGCAGTGGAATGTCGTCTGTCTCGACATCGATGGCGAGGTTCAGGCGCAGGAAAAGCTGCGACAGGCGCAGGAGCGGCTGTCGCGTGCGAGCCAGGCGGCGAGCCTTGCGGAACTCTCGGCTTCGATCGCCCATGAGGTCAATCAGCCGCTTGCGGCGATCGTCGCCAATTCGCATGCCTGTCACCGCTGGCTGATGGATACACCCCCGAACCTGACGCGTGCGAAGATCACGGCGGAACGCATCATTCGCGATGCAAACTCGGCTGCCGATGTCGTGAGCCGCATTCGGGCGCTGTTCAAGCGCTCGACGGGGACGAGAAGCGGGGCGGAACTGGGCAGTGTCGTGGCCGAGGGGCTGGGTCTTGCGGCCGACGAAATCGTGCGGCGCGGCGTTCGCGTCAGCACGGACATCGAGAGCGGTCTTCCCCTTGTCTCGATCGATCGGGTCCAGATCCTGCAGGTTCTCGTCAACTTGATGCGCAACGGCATCGAAGCCATGGATGCGACGAGCGACGCACGCCTGCTTGGCCTGCGCGTGCATCGCGCGGGAGATACGATCCGGGCGGAGATCAGCGATAGCGGACCGGGGATCGCGTTTCCCGAGAAGATTTTCGAGCCGTTCTTCACAACCAAGGAGCATGGCATGGGCATGGGGCTGGCGGTCTGCCGTTCCATCGTCGAAGCCCACGATGGACGGCTCTGGGCGGAGAGCAACGAACCGCATGGCGCGACGTTCATCTTCACCCTGCCTGCAGAAGCGAAGGTTGCGGCATGACAGAAGATCATATCGTCTTCATCGTCGACGACGATCACCGAATTCGCGAGGCGCTGGGCGAGCTGCTTGCCTCGCACGGCATTCGCGCCAAGGCGTTTGCATCGGCCGGGGACTACATCCGTTTCAAGCAGCCAGACCTGCCCGCTTGCCTGATCCTCGATGTCGAGTTGCCGGATATCAATGGCTTCGATCTGCAGCGCCAGATCGGCGAAGGAGACCATCCGCCGATCGTGTTCATCACGGGACACGGCGATATCCCGTCATCCGTGCGGGCAATCAAGCGCGGTGCCGTGGATTTCCTCACCAAGCCTTTCAGCGATGCGGATGTTATGGCCGCGATCGCAACGGCGCTTGATCAGGACCGGAAGGCGAGGGCGGACCGTGCCGATCTCAACGCCGTCAGGCGTCGCTATCTCGAACTCACGCAACGCGAACGTGAAGTGCTGCCGCTGGTCGTGAGTGGCCTGCTCAACAAGCAGGCCGCCGCCGAACTCGGGATCAGCGAGGTCACCCTCGAAGTTCACAGAAGGAACGTGATGCAGAAAATGGCGGCCGCTTCGTTCGCTGATCTCGTGCGCTTGGCAGAGCGCCTGGAGATCCCGATCACGCATTCGCGCAGGACAGGAGGGAACGGATCGTGAGCAAGAAAAGCCCTGTCGTGGCGGTCGTCGACGACGATCCGAGATTGCTTGAATCCCTGGAAGATCTTCTGGAGTCGGCCGGACATGTCGTGTGCAGTTTTCCCTCGGCGGAAGCGCTGCTCGTCCATGGGCTGTCGGATCTGGACGTCCTCATCACCGACATCGGAATGCCCGGGCTGAACGGCCTTGAACTTCGCGATCTGGTTGTGAAGGATCGCCCGGAGCTTCCGGTCTTCCTGATTACCGGCCGTCATGAGATCGCGGATCGACTGCGCGCCGGCGGCGTTGGCCGGCTTTTCTGCAAACCTTTTGATGGACCAGCGCTTCTCGCCGCCGTCGGCAGCGCCTTGTCGGATGGAGAAAAAGGAGAAAGATGATGAAAGCTGAACAGCCACTCATGCGAACGTCGATGTCCATGTCATCGCAACGGGCACATGAACGGGAACTTCCTCTCGTCATCATCGTCGATGACGACGCATCCGTTCGGGAGGCGCTCGAAGAGCTGATCCTGTCGGCGGGGTTGCGACCGGTCTCATTTGCGTCGATCCGTGAATTGCTCGATGCGGACGTCCTGGACCGTCCAGGCTGCCTCGTTCTCGATGTGCGCATGCCGGGAGCAAGCGGTCTGGATCTGCAGCATCACCTGGCCCGGGCGGGAAACCCCAAACCGATCATCTTTCTCACCGGGCATGGCGACATTCCCATGTCCGTTCAGGCCATGAAGGCCGGCGCCGTCGATTTTCTCACCAAGCCTGCGCGTGATCAAACGCTGCTTGACGCCGTGGCCGCGGGCATTGCCATCGACGCAGAGCAGCGCGCGAAGGCTGCAGTGGTCAAGCGGAATGTCGAGCTGTTTTTGACGCTGACGCAGCGCGAGCGCCAGGTTCTGCGCGAAGTCGCGCGTGGACGGTTCAACAAGCAGGTCGCTTACGACCTTGGCATCAGCGAAGTCACGGTCAAGCTGCATCGCGGCAATGCCATGCGCAAAATGGAAGTAGCCTCGATCGGCGAGCTGATCCGTTCCTGGGAAACGCTTCCCGTCTCTATCCGCGAGGGCGCTGTGACGCAGTCGGTGGCGTAGGGCCGGGCAGAAGGCCGACGCTTCAAAGCTCAGTTGTAGTCCTTTGCCGTGGACCGGCCGTCTTTGGCATCGCTTGGCCGCATCTGCCGCCCACTTGGTCGCTTCGTCCCGAACGTCTGGCTTGGTGGTTGATCGCCGGCCGAAGGGGCGCGGCCGGCGATCGGGCTCTCGCCAGGGGACGACGGGAGCCTAGGAACGGACGAAGGCGAGCAGGTCAGGATTGATCGTTCCGGCATGTGTCGTGCACATGCCGTGCGGGAGTTTCTCGTAGATCTTCAAGGTTCCGTTCTTGAGGATCTTTGCGGTGAGGAGGGCAGAGTCGGCGATCGGAACGATCTGGTCGTCGTCGCCGTGCATCACCAGAGTCGGCACGTTGATCGCCTTCAGATCCTCGGTAAAGTCCGTCTCCGAGAAGGCTTTGATGCCCTCGAATTGTGCCTTGGCCCCACCCATCATGGCTTGCCGCCACCAGTTATCGACGACAGCTGAAACGGGTTTGGCCTCCGGCCGGTTGTAGCCGTAGAAAGGACCGCTCGCGAAATCGCGGTAGAAGTGTGCTCGATTGCCGGCAAGCGCCGCGCGCAATCCGTCGAACACGTCGATCGGCAGCCCGCCGGGATTGGCCGGGGTCTTCACCATGATGGGCGGAACGGCGCCGATCAGAACGAGTTTCGCGACGCGGCCTTGCGGCTGACCGTACCGCGCGACATAGCGGGCGGCCTCGCCACCGCCGGTGGAGTGGCCGATATGGACGGCATTGCGCAGGTCGAGATGCTCCACGACAGCGGCGGCGTCCGCGGCATAGTGGTCCATATCGTGGCCGTCGCTCACCTGCGCCGAGCGGCCATGGCCGCGTCGGTCGTGGGCGATCACGCGGTAGCCCTTGTCGAGAAAATAGAGCATCTGCGTATCCCAATCGTCGCCGCTCAGGGGCCATCCGTGGTGGAAGACGATCGGTTGGGCGCTCTTGGCTCCCCAGTCCTTGTAGTAGATTTCCGTACCGTCCTTGGTGGTTACAATGGTCATCGTCTCTGTTCCTTTGAGAGGGATTGTCATGTCCGCGGGCCGCCGGCGGGGACGCCGTCTCCGGAAATCCGCCGCGGCCGAGGCGTCAAACTCGCGGCGCGCCCGTAAAGCCCGGCCGAACACGCCATTGAGAATGCGGCGGATTCGCCTGCCAGGCTATCGAACCGAAGTCTGCGTCGGGTGATGCGATGGTTTAGAAGAACGCGCCGATCGATAGGCGAGGCTGGGGACGCCGGCTATGATCGCGAGCCATCGGGCATCAGGTGCACCATTCAAATTGCTCTCGCTGCGCTAGCGGGCGCGCAAAGGCCAGCGCAGGTTCATCTGTAGCTCGTGGCGGGAGGCGTAACGCCCGAGCAACGTAATCAACCGCCTCTCTTCTGCCTCGCCAATGCCGGCTCGCCTGCAGTATTCCGAAACGTCCAACGCCGGTCGGGCATTGGGCTGAGGAGAAGGTCTGACTTCGTGTGATGACATCGCAAGTACCCCGTCTGCGTCGCCGTGTGCAGAACATCGGCGCTACGATGTTGGGTTCGGATCGCGCGCGAAACTGTATGGAGGACGGGCAAACGGCGCAGCCCCGGCGGCACGTCCGGGGAGCACCGGAGCAGATTTGCTTCAAGTCGTGGCCGCTGGATTGTCGCCGACCGGCTATGACGGGTCGTGGCGGTGTGACCGACAGATCGTTCGTTACGTGACGTCGGACGCGGATCGCCAAGTCACCCGTTGCGCATTCGCGGCTGGTGTCTTGTTCAGCCAAACAGCAAGGCAGCAGGAGCTGCTGCCCCTGCTGCCTCGTTCCGTCTCCATGTAGCGTCGCTGCTAAAAATCGATCGTGCGAGCGGCGAGCACGTTCTCGTAAGCGGTCGTGCGTTCCGCGGCCGGAGGGTAGATCCACACCTCGTTGATTTCCTTCTTGACCGCCTTGGCGTTCGCACCGGTGATCTCGACCTTGGAGTCCCAGCCGCGCGTAAAGATCGCATGGTCAGGGCCAAGGTCGAGGCAGGTGACGTAGACGGGCTGATCGTAGGGAAGGGTCTGCTCACCAAGGAGATCGGCGGCGGCATTGTGTCCGGCAAAAGACCCCAGGCGGCGTGCGTGCTGGCACGACATCGCAGCATAGTTGCCCGCGGTGTCGGTTCGCGCCTTGGCCGTATCGCCCGTCGCAAAGACACGGGCGTGTCCCGGCACGCGCAGATCCGGTTCGACGATGACCCGGCCCAGATTGTCGCGTTCGGCGGACAGCTGCGTGGTCAGCGGTGACGCGCGCATGCCGGCGGACCAGATCACGGTGGAGGTCTCGATCCGCTCGCCGTTTGCGAGCGTCACGCCGTTTGCGTCGAGGGCAGCAATGCCGACATTCATCCGGGTCTCCACGCCAAGTGCCAGCAGACGCTCCTCGATGAAGGGCCGGGGCTCGCTGCCCATGGCCGGCGCGACATGTTCCGACCGGTCGACGATGATGACGCGAATGTCCGCATCCGCGCCGAGTATTTCGCGCAAGCGGCCCGGTATTTCGGTGGCGAATTCGAGCCCGGTGAAACCGGCGCCACCGACCACCACTGTATTGCGGGCCGGCGTCGACGGCCTCTCGGCCAGGGCATGCAGGTGGCGATCGAGCGCCACCGCTTCGGCCAGTTGCGTGGCGGCGAAGCCGAACTCGGCAAGACCCGGGATCGGTGGAGTGAAGCCATCGCTCCCGGCCGCGAGAACCAGCCGGTCAAAGGGCAGGGTGGTCGAGGTACCGTCCGCCGCCGCCACCGTGATCGTCGATGCTGCATTGTCGATCGTCTCGACACTGCCCTCGTGGTGCTTGATGTCGGTCGCGGCGAACAACTCGGTAAGCGGCGCGACCATCTGTTCGGGATTGCGCTCATAAAGTCGCGGGCGAATGACCAGTTCCGGCGTCGGCGACACCACAGTGATCGCCAGTTCACCCGGCGGGACGCCCTTTTCATGGCGCAGCCGGGAAGCGCCAAGCGCCGCCATCGTTCCTGCGAAGCCGGAGCCAATGATCACGATGTTCCTAGACAAGACACTTCTCCTCGTCCCTGTTGAAGACAGCTGTAAAAAAAGCAGAGCCGGCTGTTGCCGCCGGCATGCGTGTTCCACGCGGATGCGTATTCGTGCGGCGCACCGTGGAGCCTGATTGGCCATGACGCCTTGAAGGCTTTCCCTTCGCGTCGCATCAATCAGCGGGCACTCCCTCTTGGCGCTTCATTTACAGTGAAAGCGGTCCGGAGGCATCTATGCCAAGGTTCAGGATAGGCTGTCCGCAGAGTAGCTCCCGGTGGCGGCTCGCAGGGCGTTGCCGTGAACGGCGCGATCATCACCGCACCTTGAGCAACTGCTCGCTGATCGTGGCGTCGTCCCAGGATTCTGGTCGAACCTAACCTATCCCAAAAACAGATCTGACCTGGACGTTTGACGTATCGGACCGGCGCTTCCGTTCGGTGGCGGTGCCGGTCGGGACGGCGCAATCTTCTCCACGGACGTCGTTTGCCGATTGGCGCACGTACCGCTTCACCCCGTACCGCTTCACAAGGCACCCGCCAGGACGGCGATCACAGGAGAGAAAAATGTATCAAGAGCAAAGCAGTGGCAACGCCCCTCGCCAAGGGGGCAGGCGCCCGGAAGAACTGGTTCCGTCGCGCTATGCCGTGCAGGTCGGTGATATTGAGGTGCTGGTGATCAGCGACGGCGTGCTGCCGCTGCCAACCAAGATGTTGGGGCACAATGCCGACCCGGCCGTGCGGGCGGAATGGCTGACCGACATGTTCCTGCCGCAGGACGCCTTCGACTGGGCGCTGAACGTTGTCGTGGTGCGCAGCGGCGACCAGACGATACTCATCGACGCGGGACTTGGGCTGGACCCCGACCTGAACTTGCCGCGGGCCGGACAGCTGATCAAGCGACTGGCCGCGGCCGGCATTGATCTCGGGTCGGTAACCGACGTGGTGCTCACCCACATGCACATGGACCACATCGGCGGGCTCCTTGTCGACGGCGTGAAGGATCAACTGAGGTCGGATCTGCGGATCCACGTCGCGGCCGCCGAAGTCGAATTCTGGCAGGCGCCCGACTTCTCGCACGTTTCCATGCCACCGGGATTTCCGGATGCGCTTCGCTCTGCCGCCAAGCGGTTTGCGACCGAGTATGGCAACCACCTGCGGCTGTTCGAAGACGAGTACGAGGTGGCGCCGGGGGTCAAGCTCCACCGCACCGGCGGGCACACGCCCGGACACTGCGTGGTTCGCGTGGCATCAGGCGGAGACCGGCTGATGTTCGCCGGCGACGCGGTGTTCGCTGTCGGATTCGAGCATCCTGATTGGCACAACGGTTTCGAGCATGACCCGGAGGAAGCAGCGCGTGTCCGGGTCCTCCTCTTGAAGGAGCTGGCAGAGACCGGAGCGTCGCTCGTTGCCACCCATCTGCCGTTCCCCTCCGTTGGTCACGTCGCGGTCGACGGGGACCATTTTCGTTGGGTGCCGGTCTTCTGGGACTACTGATGGTGCAGCCTGATGCCCGGACAGCACAGGAAACGGTGCCCCTCGAAGCAGCGGACGCGATCGACGCTTGCTGTTGATCTCGCCGAAGCGAAGCGACGTGCGCTCGTTGCTTGCCGGGCATGGGGGCGGGTATCTTTGACACCGGTGGTCCCGGCGGCCACCGGTGTCATTCGCGCGGCGGAATTTGCGACTTGCGGTCTGCGGACGCGAAGCGTCTGCGAAGCATCGCCTTCCGGCTGTCTCTGCCGCCTTGGCAAGGGCATGTTCGGTCGATCTCCGTCGACCGAGTGCAAGTGATTATCGCCGATCCCGAAGGCATGCCGCTTTCCAATAGGGAGCGGCATGCCCGGACTCGACAGTCCTTCGACCGGCGATCCGATTGGGTCAGAACTGCTTTCCGGCCCGCACCTTTCCGCCGATGGCTTTTTCGCCGTCGCCTTCGATGTCGAAGAGGAGGTCGGCCGAAAGCATCCAGAAGTCGGCCGTTTCAAGCGAGAGGCCGGCCGTGATCGATGCGAAGAGCCCCGAGCCGTCCTGGCCCGAATAACCCGCGGTCACGCCCACCTTGGGTGTGAGTGCCGATCCGTTTTCCAGGGTGAAGGAACGGGCGATTTCGGCGCCGAGGCTGACGCGGAACTGCTCGACGTCGAACCCGTCGATCGTCACCTCGTCGCCTGCGTCGTTGCGCACCGAATAGTCATCGACCTTTTCGTTGAAATAGACCGCACGGAGCTTCGGGGTCAGGACCGTCGCGTCGTCGATCTGCCACTCTCCCTTGATTGCGCTATCGATCATCCAGCGTGTCGTGTCGAAATCGCCGTCCCAGAACGCGGTGTCGATATCGTTCGCCGAACCGCCGTAAAGCAGGCTCGTATCCCAGTAGACGCCTTTGCCGATTTCGAACGAGGCATAGGGACCGGCGAGCCAGCCATTGCCCGTCAGTTCCGCATCCGCGTCGCTCGGATCGGTCATCCGGTCGTAGTGGAGCGACAGGCCGACGAGCGCGCGCTCAGACAGCAGATAATCGGCGCCGAGATTGAGCATCGCGAAGTTGCCCCACTTGCCGTCGTTCTGGTCCCGCTTGTGCGCAAGGAACGTGCCGTCGATCCAGATGTTGAAGGGCGGCAACGCAGCGCCCGAGATTCCATCCGCATTGTCCCGCGCGGCATCGAGCTGTGCGAGGCTGGTCGAAATCGTCGCCGTCATGCCGTCCTCGGACGGCGTCATGCGCGCGGTGACCGCATCTGTCGCGTGTTGCATCTGCCGGCGCTCGAGGAGCCCTGGAACATAGATGCCGTTGGCGATCAGGCCCTGTCGTGTTTCAACAAAACCGCTGACAAGTGCGTTGATGTCCTCGGCCACGTCGGCCGCGACATAGGCGAGATTGTAGGTCACGGTGCCGACGTTCGACGATCCAAGCGAACTCGTCAGGCGGAAGCCGACCTTGGCTGCGCCGGAAAACGCCGGATTGGGCGTGAACTGCAGGTACCAGCCGACCGGACCTGCGACCGGACCTGCCTGGGCAAGCCGTCCCTGGATGATCGTTGCGGTTCCGGCGTTCGGAGGCTCGACGAAGGCCACTTCGGCGGCCGTAAACGGCCCGCCGGTCGCACCGCGGTTCAGATAGACGTCGGGCGGGCTCGTGCCGGCCGGCACGTTCACCACCTGGTCGGTGACGGTCGTTCCGCGCGACTTGACCGTCATGCTGTAGGTCGCAGAACCGGTCGCGCCGTTGTTGTCCTCGACCACCACGGCGAAGGTGTAGTTGCCTTGGCTTGCGGCATCGAGCGGACCGGTCAGCTCGCCGGTCGAGACGTTGAGCACCATGCCGCCGGGCAGGGTGCCGGATCCGATGCGATAGAGGAGCGGTGCCGTGCCGCCGGTCGCCGCGATCTGCTGGCGATAGTCTTCGCCAGCCATCGCATCGCCGAGGTTGCCGGGCGCGGGCGTGAAGGTGAAGGCGGCCATCGCCCGGATGGCGAGCGAATAGGTCGCCGAGCCCGTAGCGCCATAGGCGTCGGTTGCCGTGACGGTGAAGCCGAAGCTGCCCGTTGCCGTGGGCGTGCCGCTAACACGGCCGGTTGCGCCGTCGAGCGCAAGTCCAGCCGGAAGTGCACCCGTCGTCACGGTATAGGCATAGGGCGCGGTGCCGCCGGATGCGGAGAGCGCTTGCGAATAGCTCGCGCCCTTCGTTCCATCCGCAAGTCCTCCTGCCGCAGGCGAGAAGCTGAGGGTCGGCGCCGTCACCGTCACGGTGACGGTTGCTGGCGACGAGGTCCCGGCCGCATTCGTGGCGGTGTAGGTGAAGCTGTCCGTTCCGGAGTAACCGGCCGTTGGCGTGTAGGTGATGGTTGTGCCCGAAGCGGTCGCTATGCCGTTGGCGGCAGAACTTGCAACGGCAACGCTGTCGGCTGCGCCCCCGGTGATCGCTAGCGTGATCCCGTTGGCCGTGGAGTTGGCCGCGACCGTGGCGGTGACAGCGTTAGCAATTGGCAGGACCTGGTCGACGACAAGGGCGTAGCTTTGCGCGCCCGAGAAGGGACCGGTGCCGGTCGCCGCATCGGTGGCGCTGATCGTGATGTTGGAGGTTCCGACCTCCGTCGGCACGCCGGAGAGAACGCCGGCAGGGCTGAGGCTGAGACCGGCCGGAAGCGTGCCGGACGTGACGGAATAGCTATAGGGTCCAATACCGCCGGATGCCGTGATGGCTTGGCTGTAGGCTGCACCGATGGCAGCGTTCGGCAGGGTCGACGGTGCGACCGCGATCGTCGGAGCCGCGATCGTCAAGGTATAGGCTTGCGCGCCGGTATAGGGCCCGACTCCGGTCGAGCTGTCCGTCGCGCTGGCGGTGAAGTTGAACGTCCCTCCAGCCGTCGGGGTGCCTGTCAGCACGCCCGCGGTGCTCAAGGTCAGTCCAGCCGGAAGCGTGCCTGATGTGACGGAATAGCTGTAGGGGCCAATACCGCCGGACGCAGTCACGGTTTCGCTATAGGCGACGCCGATGGCGGCGTTCGGCAGGGACGACGGTGCGACCGCAATCGTCGGAGCCGTGACCGTCAAGGTATAGGCTTGCGCGCCGGTGTAGGGCCCGGCTCCGGTCGAGCTGTCCGTCGCGGTGATGGTAATGTTGAACGTCCCCCCAGCCGTCGGGGTGCCAGTCAGCACGCCCGCAGTGCTCAAGGTGAGGCCGGCCGGAAGCGCGCCGGCTGTGACGGAATAGCTGTAGGGGCCGATGCCACCGGATGCCGTCACAGTTTGGTTGTAGGCCACGCCGGTGGCGGTGTCCGGCAGGGTGGACGGTGCGACCGCGATTGTCGGAGCCGCGACTGTGAAAGTGTAGGCCTGCGCGCCTGTGAAGGGTCCGGTTCCGGCCGAGCTGTCCGTTGCGCTGACCGTGAAGGTGAATGTGCCTCCGGCCGTCGGAGTGCCCGACAGCACGCCCGCAGTGTTCAAGGTCAGACCAGTCGGAAGCGTTCCGGATGTGATGGCGTAGCTGTAGGGGCCAATGCCGCCGGACGCCGTGACGATCTCGCTATAGGCGATGCCGGTGGTGGCATCTGGCAGGGTGGACGGTGCAACCGCGATCGTCGGAGCTCCGATCGTCAGACTATAGGTTTGCGAGCGCAGATAAGGTCCCGCTCCGGTCGAGCTGTCCGTTGCCTCGATTGCAAACGTGAACGATCCCCCCTCCGTCGGAGTGCCTGACAGCACGCCAGTGCTGTTCAAGGTCAGACCAGCCGGAAGCGCCCCCGTGACGACCGCATAGCTATAGGGGCCGGTTCCGCCGGTAGCGCTGAAGGACTGGCTGTACGCAGCCCCCGTCGTCCCGCCGGGCAAGGCGCCTGCCGCGGGCGACAGGGTGATCGTTGCGGCGTCGACGGTCAAGGCGTAGGCGCGCGCGCCCGAGTAGGGTCCCGTCGCCGTTGCGCTGTCGGTCGCGGTGACGGTGAAGTTGTAGGTGCCGCCGCCGGTCGGCGTGCCCGAAACCGTGCCATCGGTCGCCAGCGTCAGACCGGGCGGCAACGAGCCGGCGGTGACTGCGAAGGTGACCGGGGCGAGACCGCCCGTGTTGCTGAGCGTCGCGCCGTAAGGCACGCCGATTGCAGCGTTCGACAGCGTCGTGGGATTGATGACGATGGTCGGCACGGCAATGTTGATGTTCGCCGAGGCCGTGCTGGTAAAGCTGCCATTCCCGCCCGAACTGTCGGTGGCGGTGATCACGACCGTGGCGTTGCCCGCCGCAGTCGGCGTGCCGGAGATGACGCCCGCACTGTCCATCGACAGGCCGTCCGGCAGTCCGCTTGCCGAGAAATTGTTATAGGGAGGGTTACCGCCGCTGATGCTGACGGCGAACCCGCCGCTGTTGTAGACATCGCCCACCGTGCCGGTGGCGGCCGGCAGCGTGACCGAGAAGACGGGATCGTTCACCGACACGAAGACCTGGCCGACATTGGAGGTGCCGCCCGCGTTGGTCGCGACGTAGTTGAAGGTGTCCGTGCCGCGGAAGCCGACCGGCGGCGTGTAGCTCATGAGCCCGGCGCTATCGACGCTGACCGTTGCGCCATAGGACGAAGCGCCGACCTGATAGCCGGTCGGGCTTTCGGTGGCATGCGTGGCAGCACTGAAGGTCGTAGCCGATGCCGAGCCGGTGTTGTAGGCCAAACCGGAGATGGAGAAGGATGAGGCCACAGGCGCCGGCGGCAGGGCGACTGTCAGCGTTGCCGTCGCAATGGCGGTGTGGGAACCGTTCCCGCCAGAACTGTCGGTGATGTTGACCGACACCGTGAAGACGCCGTTGACCGCCGGCGTGCCGCTGATGACACCGCCGCCGCTGTCGACCAGGCCCGCGGGCAGGCCACTGATGCTGTTGACCGTGTAGGGTGCGTTGCCGCCGGAGACCGTCACCGTGGCGTTGCCGGGGTTGTAGGCCCTTTCGACGGTGGCCGTGGCCGATGGCAGCGTGACCGAGAAAACGGGATCGTCTACCGTCACGAAGACCTGACTGACATTGGAGGTGCCGCCCGCGTTAGTCGCGACGTAGTTGAAGGTGTCGGTGCCGCGGAAACCGACCGGCGGCGTGTAGCTCATGAGCCCGGCGCTATCGACGCTGACCGTTGCGCCATAGGATGAAGCGCCGACCTGATAGCCGGTCGGGCTTTCGGTGGCATGCGGGGCGGCGCTGAAGGTCGTGACCGAGGCCGAACCCGCGTTATAGGTCAAGCCGGAGATGGCGAAGGACGAGGCCACCGGCGCCGGCGGCAGCGAAACCGTCAGCGTCGCCGTCGTATTGGCGTTGTAGGGACCAGCTCCCAATGAACTGTCGGTGACGTTGACGGTCACCGTGAAGACGCCGTTGACCGCTGGCGTGCCGCTGATGACACCGCCGCCGCTGTCGGTGAGGCCCGCGGGCAGGCCGCTGATGCTGTTGACCGTATAGGGTGCGTTGGCGCCCGAGAACGTTACCGCGGCGCCGCCGGTGTTGTAGGCCCTTTCGACGATGGCCGTTGCCGAAGGCAGCGACATCGCAATCGTCGGATTGCCGACCGTCACGGTGACGGTTGCGGGGCTCGACGTGCCGCCGAGGTTGGTCGCCGTGAAGGTGAAGCTGTCATTGGCATTGCGGTAGCCGACAGGCGGGGTGTAGGTGGCTTGTCCGCTGCTGTCGACGCTGACCGACCCGCCTTGCGCCGTGGTCGCGGAGCCGACCGCGTAGCTCGTCGGACTGTTGCTCGCGTTTGTGGACAGGTCGATCGACACGCTGGAACTATTGTAGGCAACGATTGTGCCGTAGGTGAAGCTGCTCGCTACCGGCGGCGCGACGTAGAGATACTGATCGGACGCGCTGGTGGCGCTGGTGCCGCCGATTGTCGTAACGGTGATGTCGACGGTGCCCGCAGCACCCGCCGGTGCGGTCGCGGTGATCTGCGTGTTGCTGTTGACGGTGAATCCGGTTGCCGGCGAACCGCCGAACGACACCGCCGTTGCGGTGGCAAAGCCGGTGCCCGTAATGACCACCGTCGCTCCGCCTGCCGTCGGACCCGAGGTCGGCGATATCGCAGTCACCGTCGGCGCCGCGACATAGGTGTACTGGTCGGATGCGTTGGTGGCGCTCGTGCCGCCGGGCGTGGTCACGGTGATGTCATAGGTGCCCGCTGAATTGGCCGGCGCGGTCGCGGTGATCTGCGTGTTGCTGTTGATCGTATAGGTCGCGTTCGTCGCCCCGAACTTCACAGCACCCGTCCCGTTGGCCGCCGAGAAGCCGGTGCCGATGATGACCACCGTTGTCCCGCCCGCCGTCGGACCTGCGTTCGGCGACACCGCGGTCACGGTCGGCGCCGCCACATAGGTGAACTGGTCGGCCATGCTGGTGGCGCTTGTGCCGCCCGGCGTGGTGACGGTAACGTCATAGGTGCCGGCCGAATTGGCCGGCGATGTCGCCGTGATCTGCGTGTTGCTGTTGATCGTATAGGTCGCGTTCGCCGCGCCGAATTTCACCGCGCCCGTCCCGTTGGCTGCCGCGAAGCCGGAGCCTGATATGACCACCGTCATCCCGCCGCCCGTCGGGCCTGCGATTGGCGACACTGCGGTCACGGCCGGCGCCGCCACATAGGTGAACTGGTCGGATGCGCTGATTGCGCTTGTCCCGCCGACAGTGGTGACGCGGATGTCGACCGTGCCCGCCGAGCCTGACGGTGCGGTGGCTGTGATCTGGGTGCCGCTGTTGACGGTATAGCCGATCGCCGGCGAGCCGCCGAATGTCACCGCCGTTGCGCCGCTGAGGCCGGTGCCGGTGATGGTCACCGTCGTGCCGCCGCCCGTCGTGCCCGTGTTCGGCGACACCGAGGTCACGGTCGGTGCTGCGACATAGGTGTACTGGTCTGCCGCGCTGGTGGCGCTCGTGCCGCCGGGCGTGGTGACGGTGATGTCATAGGTGCCGGCCGCATTGGCCGGAGCCGTCGCGGTGATCTGCGTGTTGTTGTTGATCGTATAGGTAGCGTTCGCCCCGCCGAATTTCACCGCACCCGTCGGACTGGCCGCCAAGAACCCGGTGCCGGTGATGACGACCGACGTCCCGCCCGCTGTCGGGCCTGCCGTCGGCGACACTGCGGTCACGGTCGGTGCCGCGACGTAGGTGTATCGATCAGACGCGCTGATGGCGCTTGTCCCGTTGGCAGTGGTGACGGTGATGTCCACCGTGCCCGCCGAGCCTGACGGTGCAGTCGCGTTGATCTGGCTGCTGCTGACGATGGTGTATCCGGTCGCCGGCGTGGCGCCGAATGCGACCGCCGTTGCGCCGGTAAAGCCGGTGCCGGTGATGGTCACCGACGTTCCGCCGCCCGTCGGGCCCGAACTCGGCGTAACCGCCGTAACGGTCGGCATGCCGGTATAGGTGATGTTCAGCGATGCGGGCGTATTGGCTATCGGATTCGGGTCGTTGTTGGTGCCAGTGTACATGTAGCCGTTATAGGTGTCCGTGCTCTGGGAGGGCGCGGTCACAAGAGTTATTGTCAGGCTCGAGGAGGCGTTAGTGAACAAAAACCGATACCGCCCGCCGTTTACGCCGTTTTCCTCTTCTGCGAGGGGATCCCCGTTGTCGGCTGCGCCGAGGCCCCAATTGAAGCCCCCGCCTGGCTTGTTGAGTGGCGTCGGCGTGTTGTAGAAACTGCTGTAGGCACCTAACGACGTCGTCTCGCAGGCGTTGGTATTGAACGTTACGCTGTCGCCAACCGCGTTAAAGGCAACGTTGAAATTGCAGTTGCCGGCGGCCTGCGCCGCCAGAGCGCTCGCCAGCCAGAGCGTTATCGCTATAGCACCGGCACGAACGAACCCGAAAACGCCCGGCAGCACGGCGCCCGTTATCGCCTCGCATGCTGCAGACCATGCTTTCAAGCATGTTTCTCGGCCGAGCCGCGGCTGAGAGCCAAGGCCATTCCACGTTCCAACACCCCATGCCCGCACTTTTGTAGTCCCCCAACCACATCGTCGAAATCAGCTTAGAGAATGCATGTATAGAAAGCTGAAATTTCCAGTTTAAATTGCGTCGTGCGGCAATGCGTGCCGAACGAAATTCAAAGCTCATTTCTTGATGGCCACGACAAGACACGCCGACAACGCGCTTCATATTCGCTTTGTTGAGGGGAAATCGGGCATCAACCTGTAACTGCAGACTGGACCCATAAGTTGTTTCGGGTCTGGACGCCATGGGCACGCGTCGCATTTTGGCCCTATTTTTACAACTTATCGTTTCCGGCGCGGTTCTTTTTTGGGGCAATCCGTTATCCGCTGAACAGGTCGCAGCGCTGAACACGGGTATATGCGTCCGACTCAGTCGTGCGACCGGGTCGCCGCCATGCGGTCGTTCGCCACGTCGAGGGCAACGACGGCGCCGAATTCGGCAGGTGTCGCAATCACCAGGCTGGTGCTGCCATCGGCCTTGATCGCCGCCGGCATGATCGCGGTCCTGTTTGCCAGGCGGGCGAGCGTTTTTGCAACGTCGGCATCCGCACGAATCCGGCCAAATCGCGATCCTCCGCTTCCGCAATCCGAAAGCGCGAGATAGTCCGTTGCGTCGCCTCTCTCGGACTTGCAGATGCGGGCGCGGAAGGCCTCGCGCGGTGGCGTCGGCCCCGATACCGCAAGACCGTCAAGATCGACGGTCAGCGACGTGACTGTGAACGGCCTTTCCGTGGCAGCAGCGTCACCCTGGAACGCCCCCTGTACAAACACGATCTTTCGCTGATCGACCACAAAATAGGGGCGGGTGACCCACTGGTCGGTGAGCTCTGCGATGCACTTGTCGATGCGGCGGACGGGGCGGCCTTCTGCTTCGAGCGGGAACAGCGCGACAGCGTGACCCTCACCGCAGGCCGAACTCTTGCTGAGCGAGACCAACGCGGCGACCTCGCCCGCAGACGAAAGCGCGACCGGCTCCTCGCGCTCTGCAAGGTTGACGTCCCAATCGACGTAGTTCGGTTTTTCGTTCACGGCATTGCGCGCAGGCGCCCATCGCAACGTGGCGCCGTCGCTATACGGGAAAGTCGTCGAGAACCCGCGGCGCAGCCATGCCAGTCCGGCAACGCCCTCGCGTGTCAGGACGAGGGGATGCGCGGCGAAATTGCGGTATTGGTCGCATCCCTTATGGCCATTCGTGCAGTTGGCGTCGAGCGTCCGGAACGGCTCGAAGGACGCAATTCCCAACGACGTATCGAGCGAAAGTCGGCCAACGCATGTCGACTTGTTTGCGGCGTTCGGGCCGCTGCATGTATGGGACGTGAGGCCGAGAAGTACCAGTTCTCCGGCCCTGGCGGACGACTGCTCCGATTGCGCTGGATGAAACTCGGGCACAAGGCCATCGCCGCGTAGACCGAAGCGATTGTCGTAGTGGAGGCTGGCGACAACCGCCTTCTGTGTTGCGATTGCGGTGTCCGTCTCGGGGATGCTCAGGCTGCATGAAGGGTTGCCGAATTCAGGCGATGCGCCGAGCGCCCGCCAATCGCCGAGTGTTGCTCTGGCCGGCGCGATGCCATCAAGGATTCCGCCGGTGTTGTCTTCCCGGTCGCGTCGCCACCACAGCAACCAGTCCGGCCCGCCGCCCCCAGCACGATTGACGACCGGGACGGAGGTAATGGAACCGAAGCGGCCGGAAAACGCGAACTCGGCGCAGGCGGTGCCGCCTGTCTTGCGAAACGCGACGACCCGAAGTAGAGCGCCGCCTTGTCGCACCTGAAACCGGTAGAGCGCCTTTGGCTCGAAGTCAGACGCTGCGTCCATCAGCGGCGCGTCAGCGACCCGCACGATCATGAACTCTTCCGCCGTCGTGGGGTTCGGATCGTACTCGAAATAGGTGGAGGCGCGATCCAGGGCATCGGCGCGTCGGAAGCTTCCGGCTCCGCCGACCCGGACGCCGAGCGTCACCTTGCGCGCTTCCGTTTCGCATTCTGGTATGCCTTTCGCTACATTGATCTGCGAACACAGACGAAAAGCCTGCTCCTGGAGCGCGAAATCGCATTCAGCCTGGGACAGTCCGTAGGTGGCGTTGCCGTGGCGATAGCAGTAGTCGTGATTGACGCATGCCTGTCGCATTTGAAGAGAGATGTTTGCTTCCCCCGACCCACGTGGAAAGGCAACCGGTCCGACCCCGGGGGGCAGGCTGCAGTCCAGGCCCGCCGCCATCCCGCCGACCACCTGAACGTCCTCGCCGGTATAGCCGACCGGAAAATAGGTCGGCGGAAGCTCAAAATCCTCCGGCCCCACCGCATTGGCAAGGATCCCGTCTGAAATCGGACCTGTCGCAAACCTCAGGAGCAGATAGAGGGCCGCCGCAAGTGTTACGGCAACGATCGCGATGACAGCCAGCAACTTGCGCATGGACGTCTGTCCTTCCCTCCGCTCACGGGTCGTCCACGTCGACGGTGAACTCCGCGATCTCAACGTGTTCGTGTCTGCGTTGGCACCGCAAACGAGGCATCTCTTGCCGCACGGCCCTGCTCATTGAAGTTCGGAAAGACAACCGGTCAGCCGATCCTTGCCACCCCATGCTTTGAACCGGCTTTCAGTGAAAGCCTTGACGGTTTCGGCATTGATCGGACGAGGCACGCGGTTGTCGTCACCGGGAAACACCAGGAACACGGTCCGTCCGGCCTGGAACCTCGCCTTGGCGTCGGCGCGACTATTCGGGATCGTTCCCGGCGGCAAGCCGTTGAGGATGCGGTTCATTTCAACGCTGGCTTCACCGATCTCATCTCCGGGCCCGGTATCGCCCACCATGCCCAGTGCAACCTGCTGCCCTTCGCCAACCGTCATCGCGACGACGGCGCTCCGCTTGCCGGCGCCATCTTTCTGGAAGGGCGAACCGCCGGGCAGGACCAGGGCAGGTACGGTCAGGGCATCGATCCACTTTTTCTGATCGCAATCTCCCACCCTGTTGAAGCCGCCGTTGACGGCGGTATCGGCGGTCATCGACACCAGGTAGCCGTTTTCATCCATGCAGGGCATGCCGACCTTTCCCGGTCTGTTGTCCTTCTCGATGATGTTCGGGCTCAGCACCTGCCAGACTTTGTCGATAGGCTTCCAGCCGGCGTCGCGGATGGCTTCAAAGTCGGAGATCGGCCGCTTGTGGTTTCGAAAGGCGTTCCTGATGTCGTTGATGGCACCGTTCTGCCCGCGCGGATCGTCCGATTTGTAGGAGATGCGGGTGCCGTCGGTGTTCACCTTCACATGGGGGACAACAAAGGCGAAGGGCCGCTGGCTGCCGGCTTTGTCAGCCGTGGCCTCGTAGACTTTCACGGACTTGGCCCCACCTTCGTCGCTTTGCGTGAATGCGAGCGCGAAACCGCACGACGCGGCATCGGCACCGTTTGGCGCAATGCCGGCAGCGAGGCTGAGCGCCATAGCACCCAGGATGGACAGCGGTTTTGTTAGACACATCACGGAATTCCTTTCCCAGTGACGAACCGTTGGCTTGGGAACTGTCCGACCGGCAAGCCTCCCGATCGAAGCGCCGGACACGCTAGAGACGGATGTTCCACCCCCGCTGATGCTCCTCGACGCGGCGCTGCGCTATCTGACCGCTGTTGCGATAAAACATGAATGCCAGTGCACCGAGAACGACCCAGAGACCGCCGCCCGACGCGCCGAAAGTTGTTCCGAGCAGCTTCAGCAGCAAAGGCAGGAAAGATGCGCTCGCCTCGCCGTTCGGATCGACCGCGAGCTTGTTGACCGCCGCGCCCAGCCCGTCCAGCCCGCCCTGCGTTCCGGTAAAGCCGAGCGCACCGGAAATCATCCCGAGGATGCCATAGAGCCGGCCACGTTTGGAGAGCTTGATCGTCTGCGACCCTTTCTTGGCCAGATCATCCTCGGTCTCCACCGCCCGTTGCGGGTCGATCAAGGGTCGTCCGCCCGTCTTCAACAGGCGGAGGGTCACGTCGCTGCGCTCGCCCGTCGGCGGCAAGCCGTTGCGTTCCTGGAAGGCACGAAGGGCCGTGGACGTATCGGTCCCCCAATCGCCGTCGATGTCGCCGGGGTCGTAGCCGAGGTTCTTCAGCGTCACCTGCATTTCCCGCACGCCCATAACAGGCGCGACGTCTTCCAGCAGTCCAAGAGCCTCTCCCGCGCCACCCGTGGCGGAGGTTCCCACACCCTGACTGCGGAAGGCCGCATAGGCGTCGCGCATCTTGGTGTGGTAGCCGTTCGCCGCATAGTTTGCGCCGTTGTAGCGTCTGGCAAACGCGTGCCAGTCCTGTCCGTTCAGCGCCCGCGTCAATCCGTTCTTGCGGATGAAGCGGATCATGAGCTCGATCTGGCCGGACACGCCGGAACGCGCCGTTGTTTCCAGCGAAGCGGCGCTCGGAAAGCCGAGATCCGCGAAGTTCTGACCCATGACCTGTCCGAGCCCCCAGGACACGCTTTGGATCGCGGCATCCTCGTCAATCGCCTTGGCTCGGGCGAGCATCTGATAACGGTCTTCCTGGCTTTTCGGATTTTTGACGGCGCCGGCTTTGGAGTTGGCCAATCCCTGGCTTCTCGCGACCGCAAGCTTGGCGCTGCTGCGGGCACGCAGGATTCGATCGAAATAGTGCCCTTCGAACCGGATCAGCGGTTCCTTGCGGCCACGGATCATGCAGAAGGGCGTGCCGGCGCTCTCGACCAGCGCGACGGCCAGGAGCGCGGCGGGATTGAGACCATTGCGCTGCGCGGCGGCGATAATCTCTTGGCGTGAGGTGGTGTCGAACATCGCGTCACCTGCTCACGTTTGCGCCGGTTCGGTGGTCCGCCAGGCGCGCGCTCGCCGAGGTCTTTGCATTGCGCCATATGAACACGCCGGCGCCGATCAGCATTGCCCAGGGACCGGCGCCGCCGGAGCCAAGCAGGCCCTGCGCAAGGGAGATGACCGGCTCGAGAAACGCGCCGCCGCTGTTTTGCGGCAAGGCACTGGCCTGCGCACCGGCGACGAGCGCCGTGATTGCATCCTGTATGCCCTTGGCGGCATCGGCCGGATTGGATCCGGATTGAGCCAGTACTTTTTGCACCGTCGCCGTGATCGCCTCGGAAGTGACCGCACCATTCGTCGCGCCGGCAGATTCCTTCAAGGCATCGCCGATCCGGGTGACGAAATGCATCTGGCTGTCGGACAACCCGAGCGCTCCGAGGATGCCCGTGCCGATGCCGAGCCAACGGTTCCAGCCGGTCGCACGAATGATCTTCGAGCCGCGTTCTTCAAGATCGTGCTCGGTTGCGGTCATGCGCTTCATCGTCAGAACGCGCGGCCGGCCCTTGCCCAGCGTGGCGATCGTTTCGGCGTCAGCCACGCCCGTCGTCGGCAGCCCGTTGTTCGCCTGAAACGAGAGGAGCGCATCCCGGGTCAAGGTTCCGAAGTCGCCGTCGATATCTCCGAGCTGGTAGTTGAGCGCGGCCAGCCCCGCCTGCAGTGCCTTGACCATCGGTCCACTGTCGCCCTCCTGTAGCGCGAGCGTTTCTTGCGAGGCGGCGGCAAAGTCGTTCATGAGCGGTTCCTGCCAGGGAAACCCCGTCCACCGCTCTTCCGGCAAGGGTCCGCCACCGAACCGGTCTTCGACGTCCTCGTCATGAAGATCCGGTCGCCCACCTTTGACGGTGTTCCAGTCTATGCCGTGAGAAAGGTCGTCGGGCGTGACCTGGATCTGGAAATGCATGGAGTCCTTGATCGTGTTCCAGTCGCCGCCCCACGCGAACACCTGCCGAGGATTTGGGCCGGCCGTGCGGATCGCCAGCGTGGCGTCGACCATCTCGCGCGTCATGTCCGTATCGGCCTTGCCCAACCGCACATCGGCTGCGCGCGCGCTTTGCGAGGCTTTGTTGGAGAAACGCGGCGGGCGCTCGCCTTTATGATCGAGGAACGGATTTGTGTGCCAGTTTATGTCAAGTGCAATCCCGTAGGAGTGCAAGCTTTTCCCGCCTCCGCCCTTTATTTCGCGACAATTGTAACTGTCGGTGTCCTCAATTCTGATGTCATAATCGAACGCTTGAAGAACTCGCTCCAGCGCTTTCCAGGCTTCCACAGTTGGAGGCGCAACCAATATCAAGTCCGGGCCGAAGGAAATCTCGGTCATTTCCCTCCTTTTGCATTCGTATTTCGCCCAAGCTTGCCGCATTGACTCCGTATTGCTGGCCATGGGTCCACCCTCCCCATAAAAAGCAAGTAAAGTGATCCTTTTTTAGTTAATGCGCAAGTATCCAGTTGAAAGAGCGGTCGGGTTTGCTGAAAATCTATTCAGACCAATAAATTTTATAGGGTCTACACGACGCTCAGTTTGGCCGGCGCTATCGCCCGCATTGTCGATCGCGCATATCCTGCGGAGCCGGGCCCGCCGTTGGCATCCTCGCGCTTCAGCCGAAGCCTGCCAGGCTGGCGCTTCCCAGCGTCTCGGCGGACCGTTTCTTCAGTCATTTCTACGTGAAATCAGTGAAGAGGGTCGCAGGATCAGGCTTGGTGGCGGGAGGTTGCCGGGCTCAACGTTCACCTGCTCCAGTCGTGAAAGGAGCAGGTCGACTGCAGCCGCCGCCACCTCGCCAAGGTGCAGATCAACTGCGGTCAGGGGAGGGGTGGCAAGCTTGGCGCGCATGCCGTCATAGCGGGTCGCGATCCGCAGATCGTGCGGGATCCGACGCCCGGCGGCGTGGGCCGCGCTGAGAACGCCGGTCGCAAAGGCGTCGACCGGCACGCAAAGAGCCGAGATGGAGGGATTGTCGCGCAGCAGACCTTCCGCTGCCACTGCCGCCGCTTGTTCGCCCCCCTGTTCATCGACGCGAATGGCGAGCGGCGCAACGCCACGTTCGGCCATGCGCTGCGCGTAGTCGGCCTCCATCTCGATATAGGAATTGCGCCTCTGCACACCCGTTATCAAGCCGAGGCGACCATCGCCCGCAAGCAGGTGATCGAGCAGCAGATGCGCCGTTGCCGCGCTCTGCAAGTCCACGAACGGAAGATCGTCCCGGCCGGGCGCGCGCCCGATGCACACGACGTCGGTCCCGCGGGACGAAAAGAAATCGAGCACGGGGTCGTCCCGTTCCGGCTCGACGACGATGGCGCCGTCCACTTCGAGCGCGTCAAGGCGGTCGCGGGGACCGAGCGGAGGGACGAGGCAAAGGGAAATGCCTCTGGCAAAAGCCGTGACCGCGGCGGCAGCAGCAATTTCCATGAGGAAGCCCAGCCTCGACGGTCCGGCCGCCACCGCAAAGGGCATCGATGAGACCAGCGCGATCGACCCGGCTCTGCCGGTGCGCAAACGCTGCGCACGGTGATTGGGACGATAGCCCATGTCCTGCGCCAGCATCTCGATGCGCTTGCGCGTTTCCGGCTCGACGTAACGCCGGCCGCTGAAGGCGTGCGAAACAGTTGTGACCGACACTCCAGCCGCTTTGGCAAGGTCGGCGATAGTAGGTTTTCCCATCAGCCCTCCGATGAACCTCTCCTATCACGCCGATCGCATGGACGCAAAACGATTTGCAAAGGTGCAATTCCGTGTTAATGGATGCGCATGCAAAACGATTTGCATGACGGCTTGAGGAGGCCGGGAGGAGGAAAAGTGCAGAGTGAAGTGAATGGAGTGGTCGAACCGGTCGATGAAAGACTGCCGCTGCGCAGCCTGTTCCTGTTCGGTCTTCAACATGTGCTGGTGATGGCCGCGTCTCCCATCACCGCCGTCTTTCTTGTCAGCAAGGCGCTCGGGTTTTCGGACGCGGTGACAGTCTCGCTCATCAGCGCGACCTTTTTTGTCTGTGGGCTCGGCTCAATGCTTCAAAGCTTCGGGCCTAAGGGGTTTGGCGCACGCCTGCCTTTCGTCATGGTGCCGGGCGGTGCGCCGATTGCCATTTTTCTCGCGATCGCCCAGCAGACGGACGTCCAGACTGCCGTCGGCGCCGTCATCGTAACGGCTCTCTTTTACCTTCTGGCACTGCCGGTCTTTCGCAGGCTGCTGCGCTACTTTCCGCCGATCGTGGTTGGGACGATGTTGTTGCTGGTCTCCGTCAATCTGGTGCGCATCTATGGCGTGACCATCACCGGAAAGCCCGGAAGCGAAGGTTTCGCGGCACCCGTCGAGGTTGGGCTGGCGCTGATCACCATTATCCTTACGGTCGCTGCCGCGCGGGTCTTCTCCGGAACGCTCCAGCGGCTTGCCGTCATGCTCGGTTTAATCGGCGGTGCGCTCGTCGCGCTTGCCATCGGCCACATGGATCTGTCCGGCGTGTTTACGGGGCCGGTTATCGCCGTGCCGCAACTGTTCCCCTTCGGCATGCCGAAGTTCGACCTCGTCGCTGCCATCCCGCTGATCGTGTTCTCGATCATTTCCATGGCGGAGGCGACCGGCCAGACGATCGCGACGGCTGAAATCGTCGGTCGCCGGGGAGATGCCCACGCAATCGTGCCGTCGACCATCCGCGGCGATGCGCTGATGTCGCTTGTCGGTGGCCTGTTCGGCACGTCGCTGATCATCACCAGCGGCGAGAACGTCGGCATCGTGCGCGCGACCGGGGTCAAGTCTCGTTATGTGACCGCGATGGCAGGCGCCATTCTCGTTCTGATCGCGCTCTTCGCCCCGATTGGCCGGATGGCCACGGCATTGCCTGAAGCCGTCGTCGGCGGCACGGCCGTTATCGTCTTTTCGATTATCGGCGTCATCGGCATCGACCTCCTGCGTCGCGTCGACCTGCGTGAACATGGCTCCATGTTCACGCTCGCCGCCGCCCTGTCGATGGGCTTGCTGCCGATCCTCGTGCCCGGTGTCTACAGCCAGTTCCCACAATGGACGCAGATGATCCTCGGCAACGGGCTGGCCGCAGGCACGATCACTGCCGTCGTCGTCAACGCGATCTTTTCGCATCTGGGTGCCGGCAAGCGGCCCGCAATGGCGCCGCCATCCCTGCAATCCACCCCTCAAGGAGCAAACGAGTGAGTGCAATCCGCCAACAACTGTCGGCAACCGGCGACGTCGTGCTGCGCCCGGGGCAGGTTCTCCTGCCGGAAGGCCCGCGCACCGGAAAGGCCATCGTCGTGCGCGATGGCGCCTTTCACCGGATCGATACCGTGGAAGCGATCGCCCGGGATTTTCCTCAGATCGCGGCGATCGACCTGCCCAGCCATCTTCTGATGCCCGGTTTCGTCGATACCCATACCCACCTGACCCAGTCGCTCGGCAAGGCGCTCGTCTTTGGCGAACCGTCGGAAATCTTCCGGCGGATCTGGGTGCCGCTGGAGGGCAGTCTTGACGAGCGTATGGTCTATCTCTCGGCAAAGCTTGCCGCACTCGAAGCGTTGCGCGGCGGATTTACCACCGCCGTCGATGCCGGTACGCGCTCAAAGGGTCATGTCGGCGCCCTGGTGCAGGCTGCAGGGGAGGTGGGGCTTCGCGGCGTTGTCGGTTTTATCTGCAACGATCTTTCGGGAACTGCGCAGATCGCCGAACCCGACGCCATCCTGCGTCAGGCCGAAGAGCACGTCTGCGCCCACAAACGCGACCCGCTGATCCACCCCTCACTGGCGATTTCGATCCCGGAGGCGGCCACAGATGGAATGCTCAAAGCCGTTTCCGAAATGGCAGCCGCGTCCGGGGTCGTGTTCCAGACCCATGTCAACGAACATCTCGTTGCCGTCGAGCGCTCGTTGGCAGCACGCGGACTGCGACCGATCGAGCACCTGGCGCATCTGGGCGTCCTTGGCCCCCAGGTCCTTCTGGCGCACTCGACGCTCGTCACGCCGCATGAACTCAATCTCTTGCGGGAAACCGGCACGGCCGCCGCCTATAACCCCGTTGCCACGCTCTGGAAGGGAAACGCGGTTGCACCAGCCTTGCAGATGGCAGCACTTGGCATGCGGTTCGGGCTCGGAACGGACGGAACCCGCGCCGATGGGTTCCGCCTGATGGACGCGGCCGAAGGTCTCCAGCGTGCGGGCTTTGGTCTTGCAACGGGGGATTCCTCCTGCGGCGGCGGCTGGCTCTGGCTCGACCGGGCAACGTCTGGCGCCGCGGACGCCGCGGGCCTGTCCGGTGTGACCGGCTCGATCACCGAGGGTCTTGCCGCCGATTTTCTTCTGGTCGATCTCGACCGGCCCGAATTCACGCCCTCGCACGATCTGATGTGGGAGCTCGTCCGCTATGGCAATCGCGATCAGATCGACGCGGTGTTTACCAACGGCGAGCTTCGGCTGTGGCAAGGCTGGCCGATCGATTGGGACGCCCGGGCGCTACTTGAAGAGGTGCGCGTCGAAACGGCTGCCGCCATTGCCGAAGCGCCGATCCAGCGCATACATCCGCTCTCCGAAGCACATCGCAGCCTTGGACAATACCGATGAGCCTTGGTCTTCTTGCTGTTCTGGCCGCGGTGACATTCGTTTCGGCCTTCATTCAAGGGGCGCTCGGCATCGGCTTTGCCCTGATCGTTGCGCCGATCGTCGGGATGCTGAAGCCCGATCTTTTGCCGGTGACGCTGCTTCTGCTGATGCTGCCGCTCAATCTGCACGTGGCGGCGCGCGAGCGTGCCCATGTCGACTGGTCGGGCGCGACCTGGATCACCATCGGACGCTTCGCGGGCACCTTCGCGGGCCTCTGGCTGCTGGCAGCGCTTTCGATCGATCAACTGGATCTTGCCGTCGGTGTGTTCACCGTCGTCGCTGCCGTCGCCGCTCTCGTTGCACCGCCCTTCACGCCAAACAGGCCGAGTGCGCTCGGGGTGGGATTGTTCACGGGTGTCACCGAAACCGCGACGGGCATCGGCGGTCCGCCGCTGGCGCTGCTCTACCAGCACGCCAAGGCTCCGGTGTTGAGGGCAACGGTCGCCCTCTGCTTCTTCGTCGGCGAGGTCATGTCCCTCGTCGTACTGGCGATATCCGGACGCGTCGGGTCCGAGCAACTGCTCGTCGCCCTTTACCTGACGCCGGCGGTTCTGCTTGGAAGTGCGGTTTCAAGACACGCCCACACCCGCATCGGCGGTCGCGGTCTGCGGATCGCCGTTCTGGGCTTTGCCATTGTCAGCGGGTTGTTCCTCATCGTCCGCTGAACGAGGCGCTGTTGAACGAGGCGCTGGCGCCCGCCGTCCGCTTGCAGATCACCGGGCTAGAGGCGTCCATAGGCGCCGCCGGCGCCGGTGATGGCGGTGAGGAAGCTGGCGAGCCCGGCGGAGCGGAGCGGCAGGTATTGTTTTTGCTGCTCGCGGCAAAGACGTTTGACCAGGCCCACTGCCGCGTGACTGATGTGATCGACCGGAAAGAGGATCGTCGCTGCCTGTCCGACGAGGGCCGGCAAAAGCGTCGTGCTGTCTTCCATGCCGCCGTCGTGGAGGAGGAGGTCGATGTTGCGCAGTCTTGCGTAGGCGCGAAGATGATCAAACAGATTGCGTCGGCCGCCGACATAGAGCACGGGGCCACTGAGCTGTGCGGGCGGCGTGTTGCTATCGTCCCGGAGCTGAGCCGTTATTGCAGCCTCGAGCGCTTCGTTTTCGCGCAGGACCGCATAACGCAGATCCTGCATTTGCTCCAGCTCCCGCTGCAGGCCTTCGGATTTCTCCTCCGACGCGGCAAGGCGCTGGGCGAAGGCTTCGTTTCGCATCATGTCGGCTTCGTTGCCTGCGGATAGACCCCGCGTGCTTCTTGCGATGCGTGGCAAGGGTGCGACGGACGCGACGATTGCTTCGGCGTGGATCGCTCTTTCCTCCAACTGCCGGAGGCGTTGTTGCAAGGCAATGCGCTCATCGGCGGCCGCCTTCAGACGCGTCTCCTGCCGGGCGGTTCTTTCGCGTTCCTGTTCAAGTTCCTTTTCAAGCCGGGTCAGTCGTGCGATGTCGAGACGACTTGCGCTGCCGACAAGGTGCGACAGCATATGCACTTCCCCGAAGATCTCGCGCATCAGGGCGGGCGATGTTCCCGGATGGCTCATCAGCGCCCAGTAGGGGCCGGCGATGTCGCCGCGCTCGAAGGAACTGCGCCAGATGGTGCGAAGTTCGTCTTCATCGGCGTGCCGGGGAATGCGCTTGATGCTGCTCTCGTGGCGCTTGTCGAGCGCCTTGTTGAGCAGCTTTGCCGCCTGATCCCGTTGACCGGCAAGCCACACGCCTCGGCCGTGCAGGCTATGGTCCGTGGCAACGCGCACGTCATCCTGCCCGGCTCTGATCAGGACCTGGCGTAGTTCTCCTGCGGTCAGGCAGGTGCCGATGATCGAGCAATGAAATGTCGAGGCAATGTCCCAGGTCCGCAAGCGATGGGCACTGATCCTGGGCGCGGGGCCATCCAGCGGTGCGGTGAAGGGCAAGGCTGTGACGGGCAGCGGGACACCGTGTGATTTGAGACGCGGCAATGTGGGCATGGGCGTTCCGAGCTAGAGGCAGTGCTGGCACTTCGTGGCGGCAGCCATACGCTTTGTATCTCCGCCAGCGAACCGTCTGATCACAGGTAAGCCTACTTATCGTTATGTTTCAAGAAATATAACGATAAGGGAAATATGCGCTCTGACGGAGAACCCGGATTTTCCGTCCCGCTTGCGTCGGTGCTTTGGTCAGCGAACAGGCGCATGTGTCCGAAACGAACCCGGCAGCTGGTGTCAGCTGATGGTGCGACAGGTGAGGCGCACGGGCGGCGCCAAGAGGGGTGACGGTGTCTCCGGGAGTCTCAGACTTTCTTCGCGACACTGGCGATGAAGGCCGCTTTCAGATGCTCGGCGGCAGGCGAAAGGCTGTGGTGGCGCCGTTGAAGCAAGGAGACATCGCGCATGACGATGGGGTCGATGAGGTCGACCGTTGTCACCCCGACGGCCGAGGCGAGCTGTCCGGAATTCTCCGGCAGCACCGAAACGCCCATTCCGGCAGCAATCATGCTGATCGCCGTCGTCGAAAAGCGGACTTCGTATTTCGGCCTGTAGTTCGGCACGACGCGAATGAGGTTGTGCTCGACGATATTGCGCAGCGGGTTGGAGGCGGCAAGCGTGATCAGCGTCTCGTCCTTGAGTTCGGCCCAGCGCACGGATTTGCGCTTTGCAAACCGGTGATCCTCACGGCAGACGAGCATCAGCTTGTCGCGTAAGAGCGGGGTGGCGGCAATCTCGGGATCTTCCTCCGAAAGGGTGCCGACGGCGATGTCGACCTCGTGGCGCTTGAGCGCAGGCGTTATCTGCTCCTCGGGCATGTCGCGAATGTTGACGGAGATCTCCGGATACTTGCTCAGGAATCTGGCGATGATCGGCGGCACCACCGTTGCCGCAAGCACGATCGCAGCGGCGATCGTCACCTGGCCGCGCTTCAGGGATGCATTGTCGCGCACGTCGCCAACGGCAAGCTCGAGGTCCTTGAGGATCTTACGTGCTTGGGGCAGGAATTCCTGGCCGACGAGCGTCAGGGAGACCATGCGCGTGTGCCGGTCAAAGAGGCGCGCACCGATCTCCTGTTCCAGATCCCGGATGAGGATGCTGACGGCAGACTGGGTGAGATGAAGGTTGCGAGCGGCGATGTTGAACTGCCCGAGTTCCGCCACCGCGATGAAGGCCCTGAGTTGCCGCAGGGTTATGTTCATGTACGCGCGGCCTCCCGTTATCCCGCTGCCATCAAAGCCGCCAGACCTCGGCTTGTCTACCCCGCAAGTGCCGGTTGATCCGTGTTGCCGGCCATCAGCAGGCCGAGTTCATCGAGACGGGCGCGGTCCGGCGGCAATTCGCCAAGGATTTCGCCGTGGAACATCACGAGGATGCGATCGCAGATCGCAAACAGCTCCTCGAGTTCCGTGGAGATCAGCAGAATGGCGCGGCCGCTGTCGCGCTGGCGCAGCATCTCCTCCATCACGAACTCCATTGCGCCGATATCGATGCCGCGCGCCAGCTGATTGACGAGGATGAAATCCGGATCGCGTGCCAGCTCCCGCGCAACAACGAGCTTTTGCTGGTTCCCGCCTGAAAGTGCTGCGATCGGCTGGTTCTCGTCCCGGCTCTTGACGCGGAACCGTTTGATCAGGTCGCGGGTGTGCTCGCCAATGACCCTGCGGTTGAGCATGCGGCCCGTCGCGAACGGCTTTTGGTCGTAGCGTTGGAGAATGGTGTTTTCGCTCAGCGACAGCGGCAGCACGATGCCGTGCTTGTGGCGGTCTTCCGGAATATGGGAGAATCGCCTGGCATTGATCTCGGCCGGGTCCAGCCCGGTTATGTCGTTTCCGTTGAGAACGACGCGCCCGGAATCAACAGGCAGCAGACCGGACAGCGCGAGCGCGAGTTCCGTCTGGCCGTTTCCGGATACGCCGGCGATGCCGACGATTTCGCCGGCGCGTACGTGGAGGCTTACGTCGCGCACGGCCGGAAGTCCGGTCTCGGCGCGGCAGGTCAGGTTTTCCACCGAAAGTACGGTCCGACCGGGAGGCTTGGGGCTGCGCGGCAGCTCCATGCGAACGTCGCGGCCGACCATCATGCGCGCGAGCTCACGCGCATTCGTCTCTCCGACCTTGACCGTATTGACGACGCGCCCGTCACGCATGACGCTGATGCGATTGCTGACCCGCATCACCTCGTCCAGCTTGTGCGAGATGAAGACGACGGTCTTTCCATCCTTCACGAGATCGCCCATCAGCGAAAGGAGACGGTCGGTCTCTTGCGGGGTGAGAACGGCGGTCGGTTCGTCGAGAATGAGCAGGTCGATGCCGTGGAACAGTACCTTCAGGATTTCCACCCGCTGCTGCTCGCCGACCGAGAGGTCTTCGACGATTGCGTCCGGACGCACGTCGAGGGCGTAGCGCTCGGACAGTGCACGGATCTTCCGGTGGACCGTGGCCATGTCGGAGATGACGCCGAACGCCGAACCCTGGCCGAGGATGTAGTTTTCCGCAACGGTGAGATTCGGCACCAGCATGAAGTGCTGGTGCACCATGCCGATGCGCTGGCGGATCGCGTCGCGCGGGCTTGCGAAGCGCACCGATTGCCCCTTGTAGACGATCTCGCCCTCGTCCGGCCGGACCATGCCGCAGATCATGCTCATCAGCACGCTCTTGCCGGCGCCGTTTTCGCCGAGCAGCGAATGGATCTCGCCTTCCTCGATCTCGAGCGTAACGCCGTCGCTGGCGACGATCGGGCCGAAACGTTTGCGGATATTGTCGATGCGCAGGAACGGTTGTGTCGACATGTCGATCACCTCATCTCGTAGGGCTGGCCAAGCTTGCTGGGTGCGGCACCCTTGCCGCGGAAGGCGACCAGAGTGACGATCGTCATGATGTAGGGAAGCGCCTGCAGCACCTGGTAGGGCACGACGATGGATGCCTGCGCCTGGAGCATGAGCTGCAGGGCGTAGAAGAGGCCGAACAGCAGCGAGACGAAGAAGGCGCCGATTGGCGACCAGCGGGCAAAGACCACGACGGCAAGGGCGATGAAGCCGCGGCCGGAGGTGATGCCTTCGACGAACTGGTTGGAATGGCCGAGCGTCAGGAACGCGCCACCGAGCCCGGCAAGACCGGTGCCGACGAGCACGGCGGCATAGCGGTAGCCAACGACGCTGCGACCGGCGACGTCGACGGCCTTCGGGTGCTCGCCGACGGCGCGAAGCGTCAGGCCGAAGGAGGTGCGATAGAGCACCAGGGTGGCGACAATGGCGACGAGTATCGTCGAGTAAACGATCAGGTTCTGGCGGAAGAAGGCCTCGCCGAGGAAGGGCAGGTCGCTCAGCCACGGGATGTGGACCGGCTGGGCTATCTCGATGCCCTTGCCGGTCGAAACGTAATAGGTGCGGAAGAGGAAGGCCGTCAGGCCCATGCCGAGCAGGTTGAGGGCCGCGCCGACCACGATCTGGTCCGCCTTGATGGTGATCGTGAAGAAGGCGAAGACGAGCCCGAACAGCATGCCGCCGGCAACGCCGGCCGAAAGCCCGAGCGGAATGTTGCCGGTGGCCGAGGCCGCCGCGAAACCGCAGAAGGCGCCGACGAGCATCGTGCCTTCGAGCCCGATGTTGAGCACGCCCGCGCGCTCGGAAAAGACCTCGCCGATCGAGGCGAATATCAGGGGCGTGGCAAGCCTCCAGGCGGCGCCGACGAGCGCTGCAAGAAAGGTGAGAGAAGTCATGTCGTCCATGGGGTCGACCCTCCAGGAATATCGCCAAAGGTTTTGTTTTCCCGCGGGCGGCCTGCGCCTCGCGGGAGTTTCCATGCTTTCAAGCCACAGTCCTGAGGATGTCGCGCAGTTTTGCGAAGGCGACGACCGAGAGGATGACGATGCCCTGAATGACCAGCACCAGGACCTGCGGGACCTGCGATGTGATCTGGAGGACTTCCGAGCCCGAGCGAAGCGTCGCGAAAAGCCCGCCCGACAGGATCGCCGCCAACGGATTGTTGCCCGCCAGGAGCGCCACCGCGATGCCCTCGAAGCCATAACCCGGAGAAATGTTCTGGTAGAGCCGGCGCGTGACGCCCGCCACCTCGAAGGCGCCGGCAAGGCCCGCCATCGCGCCGCTGATGCACATTGCGATCATTATGTTTCGGGCGACGTTCATGCCGGCATAGCGGGCGGCATGCGGGTTGAGACCGACGACGCGCAACGCAAAGCCGCGGCTGCTTCTTCGCAAGAAAATGTAGAGCGCAACGGCCAAGACCACCGCGACGAGGATGCCGATGTGCAGCCTGAGGTCGGTGACCAGGCGTGGCGTCCAGGCTTCGCGCACCAGCCTTGCCGATTGCGGATAGGCAGCACTCGCGTCGCGCATCGGACCGGTGACGAGATAGCTCGTCAGAATGAGGGCGATGTAGTTGAGCATGATCGTGGTGACGATCTCGCTCGCCTGGAAGCGCACCTTCAGATAGCCGGCAATGCCGGCCCAGGCGGCACCTGCCAGTGCTCCCGCCAGCATCACGAGCGGCGCGTGCACCCAGACGGAAAGACCGTCGATGCTGGTGCCGACAAGGGTTGCGGCGATCGCGCCGACATAGAGCTGGCCTTCGGCGCCGATGTTCCAGATCGAACAGCGGAAGGCGACACAGAGCCCCGCGCCGATCAGGATCAGCGGTGTCGCCTTCAGGAGAATTTCTCCGACCGAGCGGATGTCCTGGAACGAGCCGAAGACCATGACGGTGACGACGTCGCTGCCGTTGAAGCCGTTGAGCCAGAGCAGGAGAGCGCCGAAGGCGAGGGCGACGAGAACCGCCGCGATGGGTGTCAGGGCGCTGATCGCAGCCTGCGAGAGTGTCCTGTAGAAAGCTTGGGCTGCTTGAGAATTCACGGTCTCACGCACTCCCTGGTTTATCTCAGCCATGGGTGTGTCCGGATATTGGTGTGACGCGGGAAGGGCTGCGGCCGGATGTCCTGCCGCAGCGTGGAGGCAGCTATTCTGCGCCGGTCTTGATCTCGCCGGCGGCGATCTTGGCGCTGATCGCCTTGACCTCAGCGCGGATATCCTCCGGCACGGAGACCGGGCCGTCATCGCGGAAGGTAAACGAGATGACCTTCGGATCCTTCAGGCCGAAAACCACGTTCTCCGTCGGCGGGTGGCCTTCCTTGATCGCGCGAACCACCTCGACCACGCCTTGAGCATAGTCGGCGACGTAGAGCCCCAGGATGTTGTTGGGCGCAACCTCGGTAAAGTCGCTGAAGATCGAGAAGGAGCGCACATCCGGGCCGGATTCGGCAATCGCCTGGTAGCCGCCGACGGTTGCGCCCGAAGCGTTCGGCACGACGAAGTCAGCCCCTTGCGAGATCATGCTGAGCGCCGCTTCCTTGGCGGCCGTCGTATCGGTGAAGTTGCCGATATAGGCTTCGCTGATCGGGAAATTCGGATTGATGCTCTTGGCGCCGTTCTTGAAGCCGGCGAAAGCCTGCTGGATCGGCGGGATTTCCATGCCGCCGACCAGGCCCGCCTTGCCGCCCATTTTCGCGGCGATCACGCCCATCAGGTAGAAGGGCTGGCTGGTATCGGTGTTGAGACCGATGACGTTGCCTTCGTGGATGGCGCTCGACGAGATCAGGAAATAGGTGTCCGGGTAGTCGATTGCGACGTCCCGTGCGGCGTCCTGGAATTCAAAGCCGTGCCCGAGAATGACCTTGTAGCCCTGGCTCGCGTAGTCGCGAAACGCCTTCTCGAACGAGGCCGGGTTCTGCTGCAGCTCGACATAGCTGATCTTGGCGCCAAGCTGCTCTTCCACGCCCTTGAGCGCATTGTAGCCGATCCGATTCCATCCCTCTTCGGAAACGCTACCGGGCACCAGCAGGCCCATCTTGAAGTCTTCGGCCCGCGCGTGGTCCAGCCAGAGGGTTCCGGCAAGGGCCAGTCCGAGTGTGGACGCAAGCAGTGAACGACGCGAAATTTCAATAATCATTTCATTCCTCCCATTAGATTGCAGTTCCAATCCCCCCGGAGCAGCCGTTCCCCTTTTATGCGTCCTCCTTCAGGCGGATATTTTCAGTCGTGCTCTGCGAGACGAGGCGCCCGTTCGCAAAGACGAAAGCCCGATCCGGACCGCCGGCAACCAGCGTGTCGGTATCGATGCAGTCGGTAATCACGAAGTCGGCGCGCGCGCCGGGCTTGAAGCCGTAGTCCTTGGCAAGCCCCATCAGTCGGGCAGGGGCGGCCGTGATCATCGTGTGCGCGGCCGCGAGTTCATCGCCGCGCAGGTGGCCGGCAAGCAAAGTCCAGCGGGCGATTTCCAGCATGTCGCCCGAGCCGGTCGGAACGAACGGATCCTGGATGTTGTCCGATGCCGTGGCGATGGTGATGCCGGCGCGATGGAGTTCGGCGACACGCGTCAGTCCGCGCGGCGGCAGAACATCGTAGTCGCGGCCCTGCAGATAGAGGTTTGCGGCCGGCAGCGTCACGACGCCGACGTCCAGTTTGCTCAGACGCTCGGCGATCCGTTGGAAATCGCGGCGCGGCAGGGCGCTCAGCACGGAAACGTGGCTGAAGACGGTGCGCCCCTGCATGCCGAAACGCTCGACGCGATCGAGTGCGGCGTCGATGAGATGCACGCCCGCATTGAGGTGTTCGTCGAGATGCAGGTCGACAGGCTTGCCGGATTTCACCGCGGCGGAAAACAGCATGTCGAGGTAGCGCGGCGGATCCTCGGAAACGGCGGGCGTTCCGCCGACAGCGTCCGCAAGTGCAACGGCCCCGTCGATGTTGTTGCCGAGCCACTCGAAGTCCTGGCCGGGATGCGGCGTCATGAAGGCGACGAGCTGAAGCGTGATGCGGTGCTTTTCGGCATCGCGAATGGCGGCCAGCGTCTCGATGCCATGGAAGCCGGCATCCTTGTCGACGTTGATGTGGCTGCGGATCGCGGTCGTGCCGCGGGAAAGACATCGCCCGATCGTACGCGTCGCGCGCTTGTGAATGTCGTCGGGGCCGGCGGTGCGGGCGTATTTGGCGAATGCTTCGCGGGCGCCCTGGAGCGTGCCGGAGGGATTGGGCGTAAACCGCAGCACCCCTGTCTTGTCGAGATGCTGGTGCACGTCGACGAAGCCCGGCGAAACGAGCATGCCTGAGATGTCGATGCAGGCGCCGCAGGAACCGGTGTCGAGAAAGGGCTCGACGACCGTGATACGCCCGTCGGCGCCGACGATGATGTCGCTTGCCGACTGCGAGCCGTCATCGTTGATGACGGTTCCGCCCGTAAGGGCAAAGGACTGACCGGGGATCAGCCTTGCGAGCAACGCAGCTGGATTTTCACGTACCATGTCGTTCCCACCTTGTTGTTATGGTGGAAAACTAAGCACGCGCTTTTAATTCAAACAAATTCATTATTTCAATTGTTTGATAAATAGATCGCAATAATCGCCGATGGCAGGGCAGCGCTCGGGCATAGTCAACCTGACGGAAAGAGACGTCTGATCAACCGGTTGGCTGGTCATCTGACACGGGCCGATACGATCGGCTTTTGGCATCGGCCCGCTTCCATTCAGTGCCGGTATTGCGGCTCCTCGGCGTCGAGTTGCCGGCGGATGGCGGCAAGATGTGCCCGTGCCGACTGAGGATCACCCTCGCGCATCTGCCGGTAGGCGGCCTCGGCGATCTCCGGGGCGACCGGCAGCACTTCCCGGCCGGTGGACATCGCAAGCACCTGCACTTCGGCTGCCCGTTCCAGATAGTATAGGTCGTCCCAGGCTTCGGAGACTGTCGGCGCCAGGACCAGCACGCCGTGGTGTTTCAGGAAGACGATGTCGGCATCGCCTGCGGCGGCCGCAATGCGGGCGCCTTCCCGATGGTCAAGGGCAAGGCCGTTGTAGTTTTCGTCGACAGCAGTGCGACCGTAAAATTTCAGCGCCGTCTGGCCGGCCCAGATCAAGGGCGCGCCCTCGGTCATGGACAAGGCGGTCGCATAGGGCATGTGCGTATGGAAGGCGACTCTTGCGCGCGGCAGCCGACGGTGGATTTCGGCATGGATGTAGAAAGCGGTCGCCTCCGGCTCGCCGTCCCCGTCGATGACGGTGCCGTTGAAATCGCAAACCAGCAGCTTTGATGCCGTCAGTTCGCGAAAGGCATAGCCGTAGGGGTTGACGATGAAGAGGTCTTCATGGCCGGGCACGACAGCCGAGAAATGGTTGCAGATGCCTTCTTCGAAGCCGTTGCGCGCCGCCATGCGGAAGCAGGCCGCCAGATCTTCCTTTGTGCTGCGGATGGCGTCGGTGGAAAGGTCGGGCCGGTTCGGCCGTGCCGCTTCGGTGCTGCTTTTCAGGGAATGGGCCATGACTGCTCCTGGTTTGGCTTGAGCGGGGAGCGGCGGCCGGGCGAAAGCCCGTCGCGCGCAGCGAACGCTGCGCCCTGCCTGCCCGCGGTTTCGCGGTCCAGCAGCGCGCCCAGATAACGCCGGAACTTGCGTGTGGTCAAACAGCGAGGCGGAAAGTCTGGAAGAAGCCTGTCCTTCTGCGCAACCTGCTAGTGCACGGATTTCAGCAGGAAGTCGCGAAACCGACGGGCAGCGGGAGACAGCGAGCGCGTGCGTTTCTGGATCAGGCTGACTTCGCGCTTGATGTGCGGCTCGGTCGGCGTGCGCACGACGAGGCCCATCGAGGTCGCAAGCCGCGTGACGGCCGACGTCATGATCGCCACGCCTAGCCCGCCCTCGACCATACCGATAATCGTCAGTGGCAAGGCCACCTCCTGCATCGCCTTGTCGAACGGCAGCACGATGCCATTGCGCGCCAGCTCGCCTTCGAGGCGGTCCCTGATCGGGTTGCCGCGGTGCGGACCGATCAGCTTGCGGTCGACCAGATCGGTCCAACGAACTTCACGCTGCCTGACGAGCGGGTCTTCCGGATGAAGGACGATGAGGAATTCGTCGGTCGTCAGCCGGGTACCCATCAATTCGGTGTCGTCCTCCGGCACGGTGCCGATGCCGAGGTCCACCGAACTGTTGGTCACCTGTTCCAGGACGGCGATCTCCGCGACATCATGGAGCGCGACGGTTATGTCGGGATAGAGCCGGGTGAAGGCGTTGACGAGCTGGGGCAGCATCAATGCCGCCTGCACGGTGCCGGCCGCAATCGAGACCTTGCCACGCCTCAGCGCATTCAGTTCGCGCGAGCTTTCCACCATGCCGTCGATGTCGGCGACGGCACGGGCGGCAACCGGCAGGATGTCCATGCCTGCCTGCGTCAGCCGCAGCAGACGCGTATGCCTGTCGAACAGGCGCAGCTTCAGATTCTGCTCCAGCTGTCGCACCAGCGTGCTCACCGCCGACTGCGAGGAGCCGAGCCTGTCGGCGGCCAGGGTGAACTGCCCGAGATTGGCGACGGTGACGAAGGCTCGAAGCTGCTTGAGTGTAATGTCCATGCCGACCATTCATTCAATTACTATATGAATAAATATGATTGTGCCGATTGTTTGCTGATTTGGCCAGCCGCATGATCCGCTTCGTACGGCGTGCGGTGACAAGATCATGAGGCCGAAGTTGCCCTCCCACCGCGCCGGAAGCTGTTCGCTGGGAGGAAAGCGAATGCATAAATCCGATACGACTGATCCTGTCGAAAAGATCTACCCAATCCCGAGTTTGATGGCCCTTGGCCTGCAGCATGTTCTCGTCATGTATGCCGGAGCGGTCGCCGTGCCGCTCATCGTCGGCAGCGCACTTCAATTGCCCAAGGAACAGATCGCGATGCTCGTCAGCGCGGACCTGTTCTGTTGTGGCATCGTCACCCTCATCCAGGCGCTCGGCATCTGGAACATCGGCATTCGCCTGCCGATCATGATGGGGATTTCGTTTACTGCCGTGCCCTCGATCATCGCCACGGGCACCAATCCCGATCTCGGCATGCCGGGCGTCATCGGCGCCGTCATCGGCTCCGGGGTGTTCACGATCCTGGTCGCCCCATTCTTCGGCCGCTGGGTACGCTTCTTCCCGCCTGTCGTCACCGGCACGGTCATGCTGGTCATCGGCCTCTCGCTGATGCGCGTCGGGGTCAACTGGGCGGCCGGCGGCCAACCGATGATCAAGGGTCCAGACGGCATGATCCCGAATCCCGCCTACGGCGCGCCCTTCGCGCTCGCGGTGGCAGCCATCGTGCTCATGTCGATCCTGCTTCTCACCCGCGTTCTCAAGGGCTTCATGGCCAATCTTGCGGTTCTGATCGGGATCGGCATCGGCTTCGTCGTCGCAATCGCTGCCGGAAAGGTGGATTTCCACGGTGTGGCGCAAGCCGACTGGGTGCGCATCATTCACCCGCTTGCCTTCGGCTGGCCGATCTTCGAGTTCTGGTCGATCCTGTCTCTCTGTGCGGTCATGACGGTCATGATGATCGAATCGACCGGCCAGTTCCTGGCCGTCGGCGACATGGCCGGGCGCAAGATCACCGAGGCCGAACTCACCCGGGGTTTAAGAACCGACGGTGTCGGCAACATCATCGGCGGCCTGCTCAACACCTTCACCTATACGACCTATGCGCAGAATGTCGGGTTGCTGCAGATCACCGGCGTGCTCAGCCGTTTCGTGGTGGCAGCCGGCGGCGCCATCCTGATCCTGCTCGGTTCGCTGCCGAAGGTTGCCTTCGTCAGCGCATCGATCCCGAGCTATGTCGTCGGCGGTGCAGCCATCGTGATGTTCGGCATGGTCTCGGCGACGGGGGTGAAGATCCTGTCGAAGGTCGATTTCGTCGCCAACCGCCGGAACCTCTACATCGTCGCCGTCAGCGTCGGCCTCGCCATGGTGCCGGTCGTAGCAGAAAACATCTTCGACCAGCTGCCGGCAGCGCTCGAGAAGTTCCTGCATAGCGGCGTGCTCGTCGGCACCTTCGCGGCGGCACTGCTCAACATTCTCTTCAACGGTGTCCCAGCCAGGGAGCCGGTCGAGGCCGAACTCGCCGAGGGTGCGCCCGCAGCCGACCCGGCCTAGAGGGCCGCACCAATTAGTCCGGCGGCGCACTTCCGCCGCCGGAGCCCCAAACCCCAAGAGGACTACCATGAGACGCTTCGACTATCATCGGGCGGAAACGCTGGAGCATGCCTCCCGTCTGCTTACCGAGCTCGGCGACGACACGTTTCTGTTCAACGGTGGGACCGACCTTCTGGTCGAGATCCGCGAGCGGCTGCGCCGCGTGCGCAACGTCGTCGACATCAAGCAGATCCCCGGCCTCTCCGATATCACCTATGACGAGACGCGCGGGCTCACCTTCGGGGCACTGGTGACGGTGGGCCGCCTGGAACGTCTGGCGCTGGTCGGCCAGCGCTATCCGAACCTGAGGGCTGCCTTTGCATCGCTCGGGTCCATCCAGGTGCGCAACCGCGCAACGGTGGTGGGCAACATCTGTCGCGCCTCGCCGTCGGCCGACACCATCCCGCCTTTGGTCGCGGACGGCGCCTTCGTGCACATCTACAGCCGGACCAACATGCGCGTCGTGCCGATCGCCGAGTTCTTCACCGGACCCGGCAGGACCGTGCTTGCCAAGGGCGAGATCGTCACCGGCATCACCGTGCCGCCGGCAGGCGACACGACCGGCAAGGCCTACATCAAGCATGGCCGCCGCAAGGCGATGGAGCTCTCCACCGTCGGCGTCGCCGTCAGCCTCTCCATGGAAGAGGGCGTCTGCAGCGACATTCGCATCGCGCTTGGTGCGGTGGGTGCCACCGTGCTGCGTGCCCCGCAGGCCGAAGCCATGCTGCGCGGCACCTCGCTCGACGCGGCAACGGTTTCGAGTGCCGCAAGCAAGGCGATGGAGGAATGCACGCCGATCAGCAACGTGCGCGCCAGCGCCGATTATCGCCGCGACATGGTCGGCGTTTTGACCGGCCGCGCCATCAAACAGGCATTGGAGACCTTCGCATGAAACGGATCGTGGAATTCACCGTCAACGGCGAGGCGCGGGACATGGCGGTCGACGCCTGTTGCTCGCTGCTCGATGCGCTGCGCGACGATGTCGGTCTCACCGGCACCAAGAAGGGCTGTGATGTCGGCGACTGCGGTGCCTGCACCGTGATCATCGACGGCGAGCCGGTCAACGCCTGTCTGGTGCTCGCCGTGGAGGCCGAGGGCCGCTCGGTCGAGACGGTCGAGGGGCTGCAGCCGGGCGTCGATACGCTCCATCCGCTGCAGGATGCCTTCATGCGGCACGGCGCCTCGCAATGCGGCTTCTGCACGCCGGGCATCCTGATGATGGCCAAGAAGCTGCTCGACGACAATCCGCACCCGACCGACGAGGACATCCGCTTCGGGCTCTCCGGCAACATCTGCCGCTGCACCGGCTACACCAAGATATTCGACGCGATCAGATTCGCCGCGCGCGAGATGGAGGCAGCAAGATCATGAACATGACCACCCCCATCGAACAGCGCGAGTTCAAGATCGTCGGCAAGAGCGTCAAGCGCGACGACGTGCTCGAGAAGGTGACGGGCGAGGCGCAGTACACCGGCGACATCAAGCTCCCCGGCATGCTGCACGGCAAGATCAAGCGCGCGGCGATCGCCCATGCGCGGATCAAGTCGATCGACGTCAGCAAGGCGCTCGCCTATCCCGGCGTCAAGGCGGTGCTGACCCACGAGACCGTGCCGCGCGTGCTGCACTACGGCTCGCCACATCCGCGCTCGGCCTCCTGCACCAAGGACCAGTACATTCTCGACGACAAGGTGCGCTTCTGGGGCGAGGGCGTCGCCGCCGTCGCTGCAATCAGCGAGGAGATCGCCGATGAGGCGCTCGACCTGATCGAGGTGGAATATGATGCTCTGCCGGCCGTCTTCGAGCCCGAGGAGGCAGCCCAGCCGGGTGCGCCGCTGATCCACGAGGTCGGCCCCGGCGGCAACCTCGTGCTCGACCCGGTGCGCGTCAACCGCGGCGACGTCGACAAGGGCTTTGCCGAAGCGGACTTCGTTCTGGAAGGCACCTTTGCCGGCGGGCGGCCGCATCCGGCCTATATGGAGCCGAACGTCTGCGTCGCCGACTGGGACGGCTCGAACAAGCTGACCTTCTGGACCTCGACCCAGACCTCCTTCATGGTCCGCGGCATCCTTGCCGAAGTGCTCGGCCTGCCGCTCACCAAGGTGCGCGTTCTGGTCGACCATATGGGCGGCGGTTTCGGCGCCAAGCAGGACCTGTTCCAGCACGAGTTTCTCTGCGCGCTTTTGGCCAAGGAAACCCGCCGGCCGGTGAAGATGGAATTCACCCGCCATGAGACCTTCGTTGCCGGCCGCTCGCGTCACCCCTGCAAGATCTGGTTGAAGCAGGGTTTCAAGAACGACGGCACGCTCGTCGCCCGCGACATGAAGCTGGTCTACGATTCCGGTGCCTACGGCTCGCACGGTCCGGGCGTGACCATCGTCGGCACGACCGCCGCCACCTCGCTCTATCGCTGCGAGAACGTGCGGCTGGAGGGGCGCTGCGTCTACACCAACACCCCGATCAACGGGGCTTTCCGCGGTTACGGGGTGGTGCAGAGCTACTACGCGCTCGACATCCAGATGGACGAAGCCGCCGAACGGCTCGGCATGGATCCGGCCGAGCTAAAGCTGAAGAACGTGGTGCGGGCCGGCGACATCGCGCCATCAGGCCACCCGATCATTGGGCACGGACTTGAAATCTGCCTTCAGCACGGCATCGATGTGCTCGACTGGAAGGCGCTCTGGAACCGCGACCGGACGCCGGATCCGAAGCGCCCGCATATCCGTAAGGGCTGGGGCATCGGCTGCGAGATGCACGGCTCGTCCGCCTATCCCGGCATCAAGGAGCAGGGCAATGCCACGGTCAAGGTCAACGAGGACGGCACGGTCACGCTTTTGACTGGCGCTGCCGGGCTTGGTACCGGCGCGCATACGGCGCTGGCGCAGATCGTTGCCGAAGAGCTCGGGGTCCGCTTCGAGGACGTCGGCGTCATCCACGGCGACACGGACGTGGTCCCGTGGGACATCGGGGCTTTTGCCAGCCACACGACCTATCTGGTCGGCACGGCCGCCAAGATGGCGGCCGGCAAGGTGCGTGCTTCCGTGCTCGCAAGGGCTGCGATGAAACTGCAGGTCTCGCCGGAAGAGATTGACCTTTCCGAAGGCAAGGTCTTCCTCATTGCCGAGCCCGATCGCTGCATGACCGTGTCGGAGGCCATGGGCCCTTCGCGTGGCATCCCTGCCGCCAACATCGTCGCCAATGGCACCTACGAGCCGACGAAATCCTACTCTTTCGCCGCGCATTTCACCGAGGTGGACGTCGACACGGAAACGGGCATCGTCGAGGTCAGGCGCGTCGTGCCTGTGCACGACGTCGGTCGTGTCATCCATCCGATCGCGGCTGAGGGCCAGATCGAGGGCGGTATCCAGCAGGGGATCGGCCACACGCTCACGGAAGACTACGTCATCGACAAGAAGACTGGGCGCTCACTCAACGCCGGTCTCGTCGACTACAAGATGCCGCTCTCCATGGACATGCCCGATATCGAGACGATCATCCTCGAGGCCGCACCCGATCCGGGCGGCCCCTGGGGCGCCAAGGGCGTCGGCGAAGATCCGATCATCGCCATCGGTCCATCGATCGCCAACGCCATCCACGACGCCATCGGTGTCCGCTTCCACCACTATCCGATCACCCCGGAAGACATCCTGAAAGCCTTGAGGGAGAAGGGCGCATGAACATGCATATCGAGCCTGCGAGCCAGCAGAAACTCCCGATTACGATCCTCACTGGGTTCCTTGGATCGGGAAAGACGACGCTGCTCAATTACATCCTGACCGAACGTCACGGTCATCGCATCGCGGTGATCGAAAACGAATACGGCGAAGTGGACGTCGACAGCGACCTGGTGCTCGCCTCGGACGAGGAAATCTTCCAGATGCAGAACGGCTGCATCTGCTGCTTCGTCGACGTGCGCAACGATCTTATCGATGTGATGAAGAAGCTCCTGAGCCACAAGGACAAGTTCGACCACATCATCGTCGAGACGTCAGGCCTTGCCGATCCGACGCCGGTCGCCACCGCCTTCTTCGTCGACCGCAGTGTCGCCGACGAGGTTGAGCTCGACGCCGTCGTGACGCTGGTGGACGCGATGCATATCGACCAGCATCTCTACGATTCCGTGCTCGACGGCAGCGACAACCAGGCGGTCAACCAGATCGTCGCGGCCGACCGCATCCTCGTGAACAAGATCGACCTTGCCGAGGAGGCGTCTCTCGGTTCGCTGGAAAGCTCGTTGCGCAGGCTCAACCAGACGGCGCCGATCCTCAGGTCCACCTACGGCAAAGTCGACCTCTCCAACATCCTCGGGGTCAAGGGCTTCCGCCCGTCCTACGTGCGCGAGCGGGCGGAAATCCTCGACATCGACATGGATGACGATCACGACGCCGAGCATCACCACCATGAGTGCAAGGAGCCGTGTTGCGACCATACGCATCACCATCATTATGATCAGCAGCATGGACGTGAGCACGCGACCGTCCTGCGGCCGCACCAGCATGACGCGACGGTGAAATCCCACTCCTTCGTCTATCCCGAAGCCTTCGACGGCGAGAAGCTCGGGGGCTTCCTGACGAACTACCTCGGCGAGCACGGGGGCGACATCTTCCGTACCAAGGGCATCGTTTCCGTTGCCGGCGACGACCGCTTCTTCGTGCTCCAGGCGGTGCACAAGCTCGTCGACTTCCGCCCGGACCACGCCTGGGGCGAGGACAAGCGGAAGTCGAAGTTCGTGTTCATCGGCCGCAATCTCGACCGCGAAAGTATCGACAGAAACTTGCGTGCATGCCTGGTGCCTTAGCAGCGAGTCTCCACGCCGGACGGCGCTTGCGTAAGCCTTTCTGTCTGAGCCGCCCGCGCCCCTCCAGCGCGGGCGGTTGCTGCCGTTGTTGTTGGAAAAGTGTATTTAAAAACAATTATTTAGATGTATTTTCGTGTTGACAGAAATCACGCGCAGTGGTTCTCTTGAAGGCGAGTAGAAGCACCGACAATTGCTCACCGTCTGTTGGAAGATGAGGCTGCGATGTCGATGCTGATCACACAAGGAACGTCCGGTTGCCCCGCCCTGGGAGCTCATGCACCGGCCCGTTCCCTCCGTCTTCGGCATTTCCTGAGATCGCGGATCCACGCCCGGCTTCGGCCGGCATGGCGTTCATCGCGCGGCCCCGCATCGACCGGACCCTCTACGACAGGAGAAACCTATGATTATTGACCTGAGCTGCTATCCCACCGACCTGGTGGACCTGGCTTGGCGACACGACGGACCGCCGTTCACCGGCGACAAGCTGCTGAAGATGATGAATGGCCCCTACTATGTGAACGGCAAGCCGCGCCGGATCGACAAGGCCTTCATCCAGCCGCCGCAAGGCAACACCATCTACACCCACGAAGTGATGGATCTCGAAGGCAAGGCCGCCATCCGCCAGTACATGGCCTATACGGAAAAGATGGTGACCGAGCATCCCGACCGGTTCCTCGGCTGCTTCGTCTACAACCCGCGCTACGGCACCCAGAACGGCGCCGAAGAGATCGAACGCTACGCCAAGGAGTTCGATTTCAAGATGGTGCAGCTGCAGGCGAACATGCACGCCTACCGTCCGGACCGCGCGCTCGACTGGCTGCGTCCGGCACTGAGGAAGTGCGCGGATCTCGGCCTGATGGTGAAGGTGCATACCGGTGACGGTCCGTACTCGATCCCGACGGAGTTCTACCCGATCATCCGCGAGTTCCCTGAGGTCAACTTCATCCTGGCGCATTTCGGGGTTCAGACTGGCGGCGTCTACGTGTTCGAGCCGATGCAGATGGCGCTCGACACGCCGAGTGTCTACGTGGAATCCGGCTGGTGCCTGCAGTCGCGCATCGTCGAATTCGCCAAGGTTCTGCCCAAGCACAAGATCCTCTTCGGCACCGACACGCCGCCGAACGAGCCGGGCATGTGGATCAATCTCCTCGAAGTCCTCTGCCACGAGCCGCCGCAGGGCCTGAACCTCGATGAGGATACGCTCGAAGACTACCTCGGCAACAACGTCGCCCGGATGATCGGGCTGGAAGCGACCAAGCCGCCGGCCACCGTCGAGGAAGCCGAGGCGTATCTGCGCCAGCACGGCGTCGCCCTTGCCGCGTAAACTTGAACGGAGTGAACAATGATCATCGATACCCATCTTCACCCGACCAACCTCGTCGACGAGGCGTGGCGTCACACGGGCGAGCCCTTCACCGGCGAGCGCATGCTCAAGCTGATGGACGGTCCGTACATGATCAACGGCAAGCCGCGCCGGATCGACATGGGCTTCATCCAGCCGCCGCCGGGCAACACCGGCTACCGTGACGGCAACCGCAAGGGTCGCGACGGCATTCGCGACTACATGGCCTATTGTGCCGAGCTTTGCCAGAAGTACCCGGACCGCTTCATCGGCAACTTCAACTACAACCCGCGCTGGGGACCTGAAAACGGCGCGGCGGAGCTGGAATTCCACGTCAAGGAATACGGCTTCAAGATGCTGAAGCTGCACGCCAACATGCACGGTTATCGTCCTGACCGTGCGCTCGACTGGCTGCGTCCGGCGATGAAGAAGTGCGCCGAACTCGGCGTCGTGGTGCTCATCCACACCGGCGACGGGCCCTACACCATCCCGACGATGTTCTACCCGATCATCCGCGAGTTTCCGATGGTCAACTTCATCATCGGCCATTTCGGCATCCAGACCGGCGGCAACTATTCGTTCGAATCCTTCTGGATGGCGATGGATACGCCGAACGTCTATTGCGAGTCCGGCTGGTGCTTCCAGTCGCGCATCGTGGAGTTCGCCCAGCAGCTGCCGAAGAACAAGATCGTCTTCGGCACGGATAGCCCGCCGAACGATCCGGGCATGTGGCTGCGCGAACTGGAAGTGCTCTGCAAGGATCCGCCGCACGGCATCAACCTCTCCGAGGACGATCTGGAAGGCTATCTCGGCAACAACATCGCCAAGCTCGTCGGCATCGATCCGTCGCCGCCGCCGCGCGACCTGAGGGACGCGCAGGCGCGCCTGAAGGATAGCTATGCCGGTGTCGACCGGGCCACGGGCAAGCACAAGGAATTTGCCTGAGTAAAGACGACGGCGCCCATCCGGGCGCCGTCACCCTCCCGTCGCGTCGAGGCCAAGATATGACCCAGTACCACAAGCAAGATGTCCGCAGCTTCCTCGCCGACTACCGGGCGGAGCACCCCGAAGATGTCATCACCATCGACCAGCCGGTCTCGGACGATCAGGATGCGACGGCACTGATCTGGAACCTGGCCGAGCGGGGGCAGCACCCCATGCTGCACCTGAAGAATGTCGGTGGCATCGGCAGCGAAGTGCTCTGCAACATCTTTGCCTCGCGCGACCGTATCGCCCGTCTGCTCGGTTCGACCGCCGACAGGTTGCACGAGGCCTACCAGGCGCGCGCCAACCGGCCGTTCACACCGGAGGTCCTGAAAGAAGGCCCGATCACCGAGGAGATCATCTCCGGCGACGCCGTCGATCTCAACGCGCTGCCGATGCTCAAGCACTTCGATACCGATCGGGCGAAATACGTCACCAGCGGCATCATCATCGGCGAGCATCCGGAAACCGGTGCCGGCAATCTCAGCTACCACCGCGCGATGATCCATTCGAAGAATTCGCTTGCCACCTCGCTGCATTCGCGCGGCCATCTCTGGCGGCTGATGAACATGGCCAAGGAGAAGGGCAGGCCGATGCCGGTCGCGATGGTCATCGGTGGCCATCCGCTCTTCATGATCGCAGCCTCTGCCCGACTTGCCTTCGGCGAAGACGAACGCGATGTCGCCGGCGGCCTGATGGGCGAACCGCTCCAGGTCGTGCGCACGCCGAAATACGGTATTCGTGTTCCCGCCCATGCCGAGATCGTGCTCGAAGGGGTGCTGGATCCCGAGGCGCATGTGGAGGAGGGGCCGTTCGGCGAGTTCACTGGCTATTCCTCCGACCGCTCGACCAACAACCTCTTTAAGGTCGAAACCGTGATGCGCCGGCGCGATGCCATTCTCGTCAGCGTGGCGGGCGGCAATTCCGCCGAGCACTTGAATCTGGGCCGCGTGCCGCGCGAAGCCGAGGTGGTGGAGAAGCTGAAGGCGCGCTTCCCCTCGATCACCGCCGTGCACTACCCTTCGTCGGGCACGCATTTTCACGCCTACATCGCCATGAACCAGACGCGCGAAGGGGAGGCAAGGCAGGTCATGCTCGGCCTTCTTGGTTGGGACCAGTACCTGAAGACCGTGGTCGTGGTGGACGCGGACGTCGATATCACCCGCGACAGCGAGGTGCTCTGGGCGCTTGCCACCCATTTCCAGCCGCACAGGGATGTCGTCATCATCGAGGGTCTGCCGGGCAATGCGCTCGATCCCTCCGCAAGCGGCATCGGCACGACCTCGCGCATGGGGCTCGACGCGACGCGCGGCCCGAATTTCCATGGCGTGCGCGCCCGTATCAGCGACGAGGCGAGCGCCCGCGCCGCGACACTCCTCAAGAGCGTGGGATAGGCGATGACCCATCCAAGACGCATGATCGTCGGCATTTCGGGCGCGTCGGGCGTGGTCTACGGCAAGCGGATCCTTGAACTCCTGAGCGATCTCGAGATCGAGACCCATCTGATCATGTCGCGTGCGGCCTGCATCACGCTTGCGGCGGAGGCGACATTTTCCAGGCAGGATCTCGAAGCGCTGGCGACGACCACCCATTCCAACAAGGATATCGGCGCCGTCTGTTCCTCCGGCTCCTACAAAACGCTCGGCATGATCGTGGCCCCCTGTTCGGTCAAGACGCTGGCCGAGATCGCCACGGGCACGACCGACAACCTCATTTCCCGCGCCGCCGACGTGGTGCTGAAGGAACGCCGCCGCCTCGTCCTGATGCTCCGGGAGACGCCGCTTCACCTCGGCCATATCCGCAACATGGCGCAGGTGACCGAAATGGGCGGCATCATCTACCCGCCGGTGCCGGCTTTCTACGCGAAACCCCGGAGCATCGAAGACATGGTCGACCACACCGTCGGCCGCGTGCTTGATCTCTTCGATCTCGACCCGGGTGTCGTGCGCCGCTGGCGGGGAACGCAAGGAGTGGAGTGAGATGACGATCCGCATCGCCGAGGATCCGGAAACGCTTGCGCCGGAGCCGCGCGCAGCCTTCCTGTCGGACGATGCGATCGAAATACTGTCCTTCGCCGCTCGATCGCTCGAAGAGGGGCAACCGACCGCCCTCATCACGCTCGTCGAAATTCATGGCGGTGCGGCTCGCGCGCTTGGGGCGCAAATGGTCGTGCGCAGTGATGGTCTTTATTGCGGTTTTGTGTCCGGTGGTTGCACCGAAGCGGCCGTCGCGGCCGAAGCGATGACTGCCCTGAACAAGGGCATGGATCGCAATCTTCGACTGGGCGAAGGTTCCCCGTTTTTCGATATTGTCCTTCCCTGCGGCGGCGGCATCACGCTTGCGATCCATGTGTTGGCGGACGCAGCTGTCTTGCGTCAGGTCCTTGCGGTCCTTCGTCGTCGCTTGCCGGTCGGACTAGCCTACCATCCTGGTAAGCGAAGGCTCACGCTGCGGCGCGGCGACGAGGCAAGCGGCTGGTACGGCGAGCGTTTTGTGCGCGCCTATCGGCCGAGGCCACGGGTCGTTCTCGCCGGCACGCCGCTGGAAGTCGACGCGGTTGCCCGCGTTGCTGTTGCAGCCGGTTACGAGACCGTCGCGCTGGAGCGCGGACAGGTGCCGTCGCCAGGCGAACTCGACGGTGACACCGCTGTCGCGCTCCTTTTCCACGACGTTGATCGCGAGTTGCCGCTGCTCCGCGCCGCGCTGGCGTCCACGGCCTTCTACATCGGCGCCCTTGGCAGTCGCCGGACCCATGCCAAGCGCTGTCAGGCCTTTCGTGATTGCGGCGGAGATGAGCATCTCCTCTCTCGGATCAGGGCGCCGATCGGCATATTCGACAAGGCAAGGGATGCGCGTTCACTCGCAGTCTCGGTCGTGGCCGATATCGCGCATGCGCGCATGCGGCTCGATCGAATGTAGGTCCTGCAAGATCACATGCGCCGGTGACGTCGCCCAATTCAGCCTTTATCCCGAGCATCACTTGCGCTGCAATCGCATCCTGTCTCGACCGGACGCTCTTGAGGCGAAGTTGGCGTGAGCCTCGGTTGGTCACGAGGAAGCGCGCCGTTGCGATCTTCGTAAAAATAATTTGTAAATTAAAATTCAAAAAACGTTGACATTTCAATGTTTCATGTCCTTATAAAGATAACAACAAGTTTCTGAGCTTCGACCATGCTGGTTATTGTCGCCGATGATTTGACGGGAGCGCTCGACGCCGCTGCGCCGTTTGCGGCGCGCGGCATGCATGTCGAGGTCGCTCTGGAGGGGGGCGCGATTGACGCGGCGCTCCGGCAAGAACCTGACGTTCTCTCGGTCAATCTTGGCTCACGCGAACTGAGCGGCGACGTCGCGAATGCGCGTGCGGCCGCAATTCTTGCGGCCCTGCCGGCCGAAGCGCGTCTGTTCAAGAAGGTCGACTCGCGGCTGAAGGGCCATATCGCCGCCGAACTCGACGCAACGCCTTTCCGTTCGGCGCTGGTCGCCCCGGCCATTCCTGCATTTGGTCGGTATGTGACAGGCGGATGTGTCCGCGGCTTTGGGATCGATGAACCGATTTCCGTGCGTGAAAGGCTCGGGCGTCATGCGGATCGGTCGATGATCCCGGATACGTCCACCGCGGCTGAGATGCGCGCGTCGCTGGAGGATGCCGAGCGGATTGGCGTCGAGATGCTGATCGGGGCGCGTGGCCTTGCCGAAGCGCTTGCCGAACGCATGACCGGCGAAACGGCGGCGCAGGCGGCCGAAATCCCCGCCGGTTCGGCCTTGTTCGTCATCGGCTCTCGTGATCCCATCACCCTTGCCCAGATCGACGTTCTGCGCAGCTCGGTCACGACGCGCTACCTGGCAGCGCCCAACGGGCGGCTTGTGGGCGCGATGGGCGACGACAGCGCGATTACCCTTGTGCAGGCCGTTCCCGGTCAAGCCGATGTGTCGTCCGAGGAGGTTTCCGAGGCGCTTGCCGAGAGCGTTTGTCCGAACCTTGCCCTGTCGGCCGGCATCATGCTCCTTTCCGGTGGCGCCACGGCGGAGGCGGTCCTGAGAAAGATGAATATCCAGCGTTTCCGCCTGCTTGGAGAATGCCTGCCGGGCCTGGGCTTGGCTGAGGTCGACGGACGTTGCATCATCGCCAAATCCGGCGGATTCGGTTCGCCAGATACGCTGAAGCAGATCGCCGAAGCGTCTCTCCGCAAGATGGGATCATAAATGGGACTGGAGACCGGAACTGCACGCAAGAGCCTTGGCGATCTCGTCTTTGAGCGCATGCACCGTGCGATCAAATCCGGGGCATACAAGCCTGACGAGCGCCTGCCGACCGAACACGATCTCGCCAGCGAATTCGAGGTCTCCCGCCCGATCATTCGCGAAGCGCTGCAGCGGCTGCGCGAACAGGGGTTCATCTATTCGCGCCGCGGCGCCGGCAGCTTCGTGCGCGCCGTCGGCATGCGCGAGCCGCTTGGCTTCGGCCAGTTGGAGAACGTTGCCGATCTTCTGAATTGCTACGAGTTTCGCCTGACCGTCGAGCCGGCGGCGGCAGCCGCTGCGGCGGAGCGCCACGACGCGGGCACCTTGGCCGCCATTCACCGGGCATTGGAACTGATGCGGGACGCGACCAACCGCCAGTCGCACCGTGAAGACGCGGACTTCCAGTTTCATCTCGCGATCGCGCGCGCCGCGCAGAACAGCTACTTCTTCACGGCCATGGAAGCGCTTAAGGACCACATTGCCGTCGGGATGCGGTTTCACGGCGCGTCGGTCAAGCGCGAGACCGCGGGCCTGACGCGGGTCTTCGGCGAGCACGAGGCGATTGCCAACGCTATTGCCGCGCGGGAGGCCGCCAAGGCGAAGCAGTTGATGCACGAGCATCTGGCGGGGTCGCGCGAACGGCTGTTCCAGGCAACGAAGTGATATTGCAAACAGGAACCCCGGCGAGGCGCCGGGGTCCCGTTTTTGCTTGCCGGGTGCGTTAGAAAGCCGCCTTGTAGATGGCCAGCACGTCTTCAACGCTCATATCGATCGGATTGTTGTCCATCAGGCGACGGTTGGCATGCGCCTCGCTCGCATAGAGCGGCAGGTCATCCATCTTCGCGCCGTGGGCGGCAAGCGACATTTCGATCCCGAGATTGCGGCAGAAGCCACGGGCGGCGGAAAGCAGTTCGCGGGCTGCAAGCGTGTCGCCGAGGCCGAGCGCCTGCGCGACTTCCGCTGTCTTGTCGACCGCAACGGTCTGATTGAAGGCAAGGACATAGGGAAAGATGATGGCGTTGGCCAGGCCGTGCGGCAGCCGAAGCCTTGTTCCAAGCGGATAGGCGATCGCATGGCCGGCCGCCGTATTGACTGGCCCAAGGCAGATGCCACCGTAATAGGAGGCAAGCATCATTCCCTCGCGCGCCTCAGTATCGGTGCCATCCTTGACGGCGCGTGCCAGATACTTGCCGACGAGCCCGAAGCCCATACGGGCAAATCCGTCGATCATCGGATGGGCGCGGCGATTGGTGAAGGCCTCGACGCAGTGCGCCATGGCGTCCACGCCCGTCGCTGCGGTAACCGCCGGTGGCACCGAGTAGGTCAGCTCCGGATCAAGCACAGCAAGATCGGCAATCATGTGCGGGCTTTCGACCGCGATCTTGTTGCCCTTTTCCGGATCGGTGATCAGCGAGCGGATCCCTGCCTCCGAGCCCGTGCCGGCCGTGGTGGCGACCTGAACGAGCCGCGTGCTGCGGCCGGCGACCCTGTTCGGTCCGGCAACATCGGCAAGCGTCTGGTCTGAATTCCAAAGCACGGCGACCAGCTTGGCGACGTCCAGAACGGACCCGCCCCCCAGCCCGACTATCAGGTCCGGCTTTTGCTGACGCGCAACCTCGAGGGCGGCGTTCAGCGTTGCGATGTCGGGTTCGCCGGGTATGGCGTCAAAGACCGCAACGCTTCCCTTAAGCTTCAGGCGGTCGACAAAGCCTGCGGTGATCGGTGTTGCGATCACGAGGATCGACTGGGCATCGGTCGCCCACGTGCCGACCTCGGCGATCGTGCCGGCGCCGACGACAAGGCGACGAGGCTGGTGAAGGGTGATCTGAGCGGTGGTCATGGCGTCATCCTCGCTTGGCTGCGCCCGACACCAGCTTGCGGGCGTAGGCGATCGCGGAGTTCATGTTGCCGTGGTTGGCTATGCCCTTGCCGGCGATGTCGAAGGCCGTGCCGTGATCGACCGAGGTGCGGTCGATCGGCAGGTCCACCGACACGTTGACGGCGGTGTCGAAGGCGACGAGCTTGACCGGGATGTGTCCCTGGTCGTGATACTGGGCGACGACAAGGTCGAAGCCGCCGGAATAGGCGCGATGGAACACGGTGTCGGCCGAGATCGGGCCGTAGGCATCAATGCCTTCCGCCCGTGCCGCCTTGACGGCAGGTGCGATCTCGTCGTCGTCCTCCGTGCCGAAGAGGCCGTTCTCGCCGCAATGGGGATTGACGCCGGCGACCGCGATCTTCGGCGCCGCATAGCCGATGCGCTTCAGATGCGCATCGCCAGCCCGGATCGTGGCAAGCACCCGCTCGGTCGTCGAGCGCCGGATCGCCTCCTGAAGCGAGACATGCGTCGAGACGTGGATGACCTTGAGGCGCTCGGAGGCCAAAAGCATATAGGCCGCCTTCGAACCCGTCAGGCTGCGCAGCATTCCGGTGTGGCCGTCATAGTGATGGCCGGCAAGGTTCAGCGCTTCCTTGTTGATCGGTGCGGTGACGATGCAGCCGATGACGCCGGCTTCCGCATCCCGCACCGCCTTTTCGATGAAGCGGAATGCGGCGTCGCCGGCAACAGGGCTGAGCTTGCCCCAGGGAAGCGGTGCGCCCTCGATCGGCAGGTCGACGACGTGGGGAGTAAGGTCGACATCGAGGCCGAGCGCCGTGCGCGCCGCCTCGAGCGTTGCGAGGTTGCCGTAGATGCGGATGGTCTCGCGCTCCTGCTCAGGCATTTCCGCAAGCGCGCGGACTGAAATCTCGGGGCCGACGCCGCAGGGGTCGCCCATGGTGATGCCGATGATGTTGCTCATGAAAGTCTCCGTGCGTCGGCGCGGTCCCAGCCAGGGGCCAGGCGGACATATTTGATGGCGCGCCGGTGATAGGTGTAGGCGAGGTGCATGGTCCCGTCCGGGCCTTCAAGCAGCCAGGGGTAGGACATTTCCCTGTTGCGGCCGTCAGTCGAGTCGTTGGAAAGGCAGGTCCCGGGACCGTCCTCGACGACCAGTCGAACGGGAAAGGTGGTGCCGCCATCCTCGGAAAGGCAGAGTGTGACGGGTGCACGCGGAACGCCCCAGACCGGCACGCAGCCGCCCTCAGGGTCAGCATCCGGGCGGCCGTCGTCTTCGCCGAGTTCGTCGTATAGGGAGGCGCGCCGCTCGGTGAACTGCGCGGCACTGACGGGATTGCAGATCATCGCGATCCGGCCGTCATTGAGGCGGATGGCGGCGATCGAGGAATTGTTGTTTGGTACGTCGCTTGCCGCCGGGGCCGACCAGGTGCGGCCGCCGTCAACGCTCTCCGTTCTGTAGACCCAGTCGGCTTGCCGCCGGCGGAAGAGGGCTGTCAACCGCCCGCGGCCAAGGGAAACAGGCGACATGTGCACGCAGCCGATCGACTGGCCGAGATCGTCAAGGCGCCACGTTTTCCCCTGATCGAGGGAGACGCCGACGGCCGCAGTGTCATGGCTGCCGTTCCATTTCTGGCCGGGACGCTGGACGCACCGGAAGATCGGCAACAGCCATGCGCCGTCTTCGCGCACCACCAGAGGTGCTCGGACAAAACAGCCGCGCGGCAGATCGAGATAGCGACCGTCATCAGCGGTGAGCGTCGACGGGTCGGACGGGTGGCGTCGGATTTCGGTCATGCGGATCCGGCACTCATCCTGGTTTCCGGAAGGCTGGGAGGTGTGAAAGAGCCAAAGCCTGCCGTCAGGAGCGGTGAACAGCACCGGGTTCTGTTCCGAATGATCAGGGTCGAAGCTCAGGCGTTGGGGAGGGCCCCACGTTGACGCATCCGTTGGAAGCACCGAGGCAAAGATCGAAATGTCGGACTTGCCCTCAAGGGTTCCTCCGAACCACGCGCAGGCAAGCGCGCCATCCGACAGCAGATGCAGGAATGCGGCGTGGTTCTGCACCATGGGCGAAGGCAGCAAAGCCTCTTGGCGCGTAGGCGAGATGGATCTCAGCGCGCCATTCATGCTGCGGGCTATTTCCTCTGGGGTCATCGGCTCCTCCTGCTTGCCCTTGAAAATCGCCAAAATTACAAAGTTGTCAAGTTCTATTATGTTATTGTTGAGCCGTTTAGGTGTCGTGCTACTTAGTAACATATTGAAATTAAATAATTAAAAATAGCAATCGGTGTGCATTGGTTTTTACATTGCAAAAATGTTTGACAAATTTGTTTGAAAAGGAGATTGTCATGTCAGCCGGCAAGAGGACGCCGGGGAGGAGGTTTTCATGCCGGGACCCGGCGGCGCTCAAGAGGCCAGGATGGCTGTGATCTTTGCAGTAGGTGCTGCGATGCTTGCGGCGGCCGATGCAGTGATCGTGCGTGCCTTGAATGGCGCGGTGCACCCCTTCGTCATCGGCTTCTTCCGCGCCTTTTTCGGCGCCGTCATTCTCTTGCCTTTCGTGGCCCTGCGTCCGTCGGTCCTGCGTTCAAGTCATCCGCTGCGTCAGCATGCGGTGCGCGCCGGCTTCAAGCTGCTCGCAATGGTCGCTTTCTTTGCTGCCTTCAGCTGGGGGCCGCTCGCCGATGTGACGGCGATCGCCTTTACCTCGCCGATCTTCGTCCTGCTGGGTGCTGCACTGACCCTGGGTGAGCGGCCGGGTCCTGTCATGATCGGTGCCGTGGCGCTCGGCTTTGCAGGCGCAATGCTGATCGTCGGCCCGTCCGGCGCCGGTTTCAGTTTCGCCATTCTGCTCGCCCTCGTCGGCGCGGTGCTGCAGTCAGCCATTCAGCTGATCCTGAAATCGATGTCCAAGGGCGACAAGACTGCAACGCTCGTCGTCTGGAACCTTCTCTTGACTGTTCCGATCGCACTTCTCTTCGCTCTTCCTTTCTGGAGCATGCCGGGGGCGAAGGAATTGTCTTTGCTGGCGCTCCAGGGCGTCGTCGGCACGGCCTGCATGGGCATGATGACGCATGCCTTCTCGCTCGCCCCCGCAACGATTGTCGCGCCGGTCGATTTCCTGCGCCTGCCATTGGTGGCGCTCGGAGGCTTTGCGCTCTTTGGCGAGAACATCGCCCTCACCACGCTCTGTGGCGGCGGGCTCATTGGTTGTGCGGCTTTGATCGCCGCGCGATCCGGAAAAGCAACATCCAGCTGAACGAATTTCACTAGGGAGGAAATACCGTGAAGAAACTGTTTGTCTTGAGTGCACTCATGCTGAGTTCTGCCCTGTCGCCCGCCTTTGCAGGATCTGGCCCGATCAAGATCGTGCTGGCCGAGGAGGCCGACCTGCTTGAACCGTGCATGGCCACGCGCTCGAACATCGGCCGCGTCATCATGCAGAACGTCAGCGAAACGCTGACGGAGCTCGATGTCCGTGACAAAAAGGGCGTCATGCCGCGGCTTGCCGAGAAATGGGAGCAGAATGAGGATGGCAGCTGGCGCTTCCATCTGCGCCAGGGCGTCAAATTCTCGGACGGCACCACCTTCGATGCCAAGGACGTCAAGCACAGCTTCGACCGCATCATGAGCGACAAGAACACCTGCGAGTCGCGTCGCTATTTCGGCGGCATCAAGGTGACGCCAACTGTCGTCGACGACTACACGATCGACTTCAGCGCCGATCCGGTTCAGCCGATTCTTCCCCTGTTGATGTCGCTCGTCACCATCGTGCCCGAGGAGACGCCGCTCGAGTTCATCCGCGAGCCTGTCGGCACCGGTCCCTACAAGCTCACCAACTGGACGCCGGGGCAGCAGATCGTTCTGACCAGCCGTGACGACTATTGGGGCACGAAGCCCGAGGTCACGGAAGCGACCTACCTGTTCCGCGCCGATCCGTCGGTGCGCGCCGCCATGGTGCAGACCGGCGAGGCCGATCTGTCGCCGTCGATCTCGCAGCTCGACGCCACCAACCCGGCAACGGATTTCTCCTATCTCGACAGCGAGACCGTCTATCTGCGCATCGACCACAACATCGAGCCGCTGAACGACGTTCGCGTTCGCCGCGCCCTCAATATCGCAATCGACCGGCAGGCCTTCCTCGGCACGCTCGTTCCCGACAGCGCGCTGCTTGCAACCGCGATCGTGCCGCCGCCGACGCTCGGCTGGAACCCCGACGTCAAGGTCTTCCCGTATGATCCGGAAGGCGCAAAGAAGCTGCTCGAGGAAGCCAAGGCCGATGGCGTCAAGGTCGAGACGCCGATCACCATCATCGCGCGCTCGGCCAACTTCCCGAACGTGACGGAGATCATGGAAGCCATCCAGGCGCAGCTTCAGGACGTGGGCTTCAAGGTCGACCTGAAGTTCGTCGAAGTCGCCGAACACGAACAGTACTATTCGAAGCCCTTCAAGGAAGGCCGCGGCCCGCAGATCGTCGCTGCCATGCATGACAACTCCAAGGGCGATCCGTCGTTCTCGATGTTCTTCAAGTATGCGACCGACGGCACGCAGTCCGGCTTTTCCGATCCGAAGGTCGACGATCTGATCAAGCGTGCGTCGGCTGCCGTCGGCGAGGAGCGCGCCAAGCTCTGGTCCGAACTGATCGCCTATGTGCATGACGACGTCGTCGCAGACGTCCTCCTGTTCCACATGGTCGGCTTCTCCCGCGTTTCCGAGCGGCTTGATTTCAAGCCCACCATGGCGACCAACGGAACGCTGCAGCTGTCGGAAATCAAAATCAAGTAAACTGGCTCTGGCAAGTAAACTGGTTTGGCGAACGAGCTTCGCCAGACCAACAGCAATCAAGGCGGTGGGATGATCCCACCGCTGGATTTCGAGGGCGCCATGCTGAAATTCGTTCGAACACGCGCCGTGGCCAGTCTGATCTCGCTCATCGGGCTGCTCGTCATGGTCTTCTTCCTGTCGCGGTTGACGGGTGATCCGGCGGCCCTGTTCCTGCCGGTGGAGGCGTCCGCGGAAATGAAGGAGCAGTTCCGCGAACTGCACGGGCTGAACGATCCGCTGCTGGTGCAGTTCACGCGCTATGTCGGCGACGTCGTCACCGGCGATTTCGGCGAATCGCTGCGCAAGGCTCGCCCGGCACTGGACGTGGTGCTCGAAGCCTTCACCTGGACGCTCTGGCTTGCCGTCATCACCATGACGCTTGTGGCGGGTGCCGCAATCGTCGTCGGCTCGCTTGCGGCCTTTCGCGCCGGCGGCTTCTTCGACCGGATGGCCTCCGTGATTTCGCTGATCGGCGCGTCCGTTCCGGATTTCTGGATCGCCATCGTCGCGATCGTCGTCTTCTCGGTCAATCTCGCCTGGCTGCCGACCTCGGGAACAGGATCACTGCTTCACTGGATCCTGCCGATCGCGGTGCTGTTCATCCGGCCATTCGGCATCATCGTGCAGGTGGTGCGCGGCTCGATGATCGGCGCGCTTTCCTCGGCCTATGTGAAGACGGCGCGCGCCAAGGGCGTCAAATCCGGTCCGATCATCTTCGTGCACGCGCTGCGCAACGCCATGCTGCCTGTTATCACCGTGCTCGGCGACCAGGCCGCTAGCCTGTTGAATGGTGCTGTCATCGTCGAGACGATCTTCGGCTTTCCCGGCGTCGGCAAGCTGATGATCGATTCCATTTTGCAGCGGGATTTCAATGTCGTGCTTGCAGCCATTCTCGTGACGGCGTTGGCGATCTTTGTCATGAACCTGTTGATCGACCTTGCCTATGCGCTGCTCGATCCGCGCATCCGGCATTGAGGAGGCGGCCGTGACCCTTGTTACCAATGATAGCGTCCTCATCGAAGAGCCGCCTTTCGCAACGCGCATGTTCCGCATGCTGCTTGCCGACAAGTTTGCCCTTTGTGCGGTGATCTTTCTCGTCTTCATCCTGATCCTTGCGGTCATCGGGCCAAGCTGGCTCGGCGATCTCGCGACCAAACAGAATTTGCGCGGCCGTAACGCCGCGCCCTTCGACTGGGAGCGCGGATGGGTCTGGTGGATGGGCGCCGACGCGCTCGGCCGGCCGCTGCTTGCCCGCATCATCGTCGCGACGCAGAACACGCTGATGGTCGCGGCCGGTGCCGTCGCCCTTTCGGCGGTTACCGGCACGTTCCTCGGTCTCATCGCCGGCTTTTCCTCGCCGCGCGTCAACCAGGTGATCATGCGCCTCGCCGACGTGATCATGTCCTTCCCGTCGCTGCTGATCGCGGTGATCGTGCTCTACATCCTTGGCTCGTCGGTCCTCAACCTGATGCTGGTGCTGGCGATCACCCGCATACCGGTCTATCTGCGCACGACACGGGCCGAGGTACTCGAAATCCGCGAGCGCATGTTCGTCCAGGCGGCACGCGTGATGGGCGCATCGAAGAACCGCATCCTCTTTCGTCACATCCTGCCGGTGGTGCTGCCGACCCTGACGACGCTTGCGACGCTCGACTTCGCCTATGTGATGCTCGCCGAAAGCGCGCTGTCCTTCCTCGGTATCGGCATCCAGCCGCCGGAGATCACCTGGGGTCTGATGATCTCGCAAGGGCGCCAATACCTGACCAATGCCTGGTGGCTGTCCTTCTGGCCGGGCCTTGCCATCATCCTCACGACCATGTCGCTCAATCTGCTTTCCAACTGGCTGCGCATCGCGCTCGATCCGGTGCAGCGTTGGCGCCTCGAAATGAAGGGCCACAAGCATGGCTGACCATTTGCTGGAAGTCCGCAACCTCTCGGTCGAGTTCCACACCGCCGTCGGCGTGGTCAAGGCGGTCCGCAACATCTCCTATCACCTCGATCGCGGCGAGACGCTGGCGATCCTCGGCGAAAGCGGGTCGGGCAAGTCGGTCTCCTCCTCGGCGATCATGAACCTCATCGACATGCCGCCAGGGCGCATCAGTTCGGGAGAAATCCTGCTCGACGGCGTCGACCTGTTGACGATGCCGGCGCACGAACGACGCCAGATCAACGGACGCCGCGTGGCGATGATCTTTCAGGATCCGCTCAGCCACCTGAACCCGGTCTATACGGTCGGCTGGCAGATCCGTGAGGCGCTCACAACGCACGGAACCAGCGCCGCAGAGGCTGCCTCGGAGGCGTTGCGCCTTCTGACACGGGTTGGCATCCCCGACCCTGAAGGCTCGGTGAACAAGTATCCACATGAGTTTTCCGGCGGCCAGCGCCAGCGCGTCATGATCGCCATGGCGCTGGCGCTCCGCCCGGATCTGCTGATCGCCGACGAGCCGACGACGGCGCTCGACGTCACCGTTCAGGCGGAAGTGCTGGCACTTCTGGAGGAATTGCAGCAGGAGACCGGAATGGCCATCCTGATCATCACCCACGATCTCGGCGTTGTCGCCGAGGTCGCGGACCGCGTCGTGGTGATGGAGAAGGGCGTGCTGGTCGAGACCGGCTCCGTGCGCGAGGTCTACAAGAACCCGCAGCATCCCTATACCAAGAAGCTGATTGCGGCCGCTCCGGGCAAGGGGGACATGCACGCGCCGGCCGCCCGCGTCGAGCCTGTTCTATCGGTCCACGACGTGCGCAAGCGCTATGGTTCCTTCGAGGCGCTGAAGGGCATTTCCTTTGACCTTATGCCCGGCGAGACGATGGCTGTCGTTGGCGAAAGCGGCTCCGGCAAGTCGACGCTTGCCCGTATCCTTTTGCGTCTCGACGAACCGGACAGCGGCAAGGCCCTGTGGAAGGGCCGCGACCTCTTCACCATGTCGCCGGCCGAACTCTACAAGTTGCGCCGGGACCTGCAGATGGTGTTCCAGGATCCGACGCAGTCGCTCAATCCGCGCATGACCGTCTATCAGCTGATCTCCGAGGCCTGGATCATCCATCCGGATATCCTGCCCAAGACCAAGTGGCGCGAGCGCGTGGCCGAGCTTCTGGTGCAGGTCGGGCTTGGCCCTGAGCATATGGGTCGCTATCCGCACCAGTTCTCCGGCGGCCAGCGCCAGCGCATCGCCATCGCCCGGGCGCTCGCGCTCGAACCGCAATTGATCATCTGCGACGAAGCCGTTTCGGCGCTCGACGTTTCGGTGCAGGCCCAGGTGATCGCGCTGCTCGACAAGCTGCGCAGGGAAATGGGCATCGCGTTCATCTTCATCGCCCACGACCTGCCGGTGGTTCGCGATTTCGCCGATCACGTCATGGTCATGCAGAAGGGCAATGTCGTCGAACTCGGCACGGTGCGCGAGGTGTTCGAGGCCCCGCGCCAAGCCTATACCCGCGCGCTGCTGGCGGCTGGCCTCGACCCGGATCCCGACGTTCAGGCCGCGCACCGCGCGGCCCGCCTCCAGCGCGCCTCCTGAGACGCACGCCTATTCAAAGGAACATCGAATGACCAAGCAAGCCTATGTCGCCCTCGTGACCTGCTTTAACGAGGACGAAACGATCAACTACAAGGCGACGCGCGCCCAGGTCCGTCGTCAGGTGGAAGCCGGCAACAACATCATGTGCGCCGGCACCAACGGTGACTTCTCCGCGCTCACCTTCGAGGAAAAGGTGCGGCTGACCGAAGAAGTCGTCGACGAGGTCGGCGGTCGCGTGAGGGTCATCGTCAATGCCGGCATGCCGGCGACCTTCGAGACGCTGAAGCTGGCGCGCGAATTCGACCGTATCGGCGTCAACGGCATTGCCGTGATCACGCCCTTCTTCATCGCCTGCACGCAGGATGGCCTGATCCGCCATTTTTCCACGGTCGCCGATGCGGTGAAAACGCCGGTCTACCTCTATGACATCCCGGCCCGGACACAGAACCACATCGAGCCGGAAACCGCACGCACGCTGGCAGGGCATGGAAACATCGCCGGCATCAAGGATTCGGGCGGTGCGAAGGAGACGCTTGAAGCCTATTTGCAGGTCGCCAAGGAGGTTGACGGGTTCGAGGTCTATTCCGGCCCCGACCATCTCGTTCTGTGGGCCCTTGAGAACGGTGCCGCGGGCTGTATCTCGGGCCTCGGCAATGCCATGCCGCACGTCCTTGCGGGCATCCTCAAGGCCGTCAACGCCGGCGACCTTGCAGAGGCTGAAAGGCAGCAGGCGACGTTCGCCGCCTTCCGGACAGACCTTTACGCGCTGGGCTTTGCTCCGGCCATGGTGAAACGGGCGCTGTTCCTCCAGGACGCCAGCGTCGGCGCGAGCCGCCAGCCGGCCCTGCTTCCGAACGACGAGCAGGACGGCCAGATCGCCGAGATCCTGCGGCGCTACCGCCTGGGATAAGCAGGTCGGCCGCAGCGAACGAACGCCGACGCGCCGGCGCGCGACAGCCGCCGCCTGGCAAGTTCGCGCTTGCTTTCGGACCGGTCATGCTGCATTGCAAAATGAGCCGACACGGCAATTCAAGCCTGGTCAGAATGCGGTCGTGGCATGCAGCACAGCAGACTGAACGTCCTGGTCATCGACGAGAATCGCATTCGCGCCGCCATCATCGAGGATGGGCTGCGCGACGCGGGCTATGACCATGTGACCGTCATCGACGACATGCACGGGCTGGCGCGACGCATCGCCGATCTCAATCCCGATGTCATCGTCATCGATCTCGAAAACCCGAACCGCGACATGCTGGAGAGCATGTTCCAGCTTTCGCGGGCGGTCAGGCGTCCGATCGCCATGTTTGTCGACAAGTCCGACGAGGCCTCCATCGAAGCGGCGGTCGAGGCCGGGGTCTCGGCCTACATCGTCGACGGTCTGAAGCAGGAGCGGGTGCGTCCCATCCTGAAAATGGCGATCAGTCGTTTCAACGCCTTCTCCCGCCTCAACCGGGAACTGGAAGAGACCCGCGGCGAGCTGGAAAACCGCAAGGTGATCGACCGCGCCAAGGGCCTGCTGATGCGCTCGCGCGGGCTTACCGAAGACGAGGCCTACGCGCTCCTGCGCCGCACGGCGATGAACCAGAACCGCAAGATCGTCGACATCGCCCAGAGCCTCGTCACGGCGGCGAGCCTGCTCGATCCGGGAGGCAAGGAATGACCCGCCACGCCATCACCGCCGGTTTCGTGCCGCTGCTCGACAGCGCGCTTCTCGTCGTCGCCCGCGAGATGGGCTTTGCCGAAGAGCAGGGGATCGACCTGACGCTTTTGCGCGAGCGCTCCTGGGCGAGCATCCGCGACCGGCTTGCGGTTCGCCATGTCGATGTTGCGCATATTCTCGGGCCGATGCCGATCGCCGGCAATCTTGGTCTCAACGTGCCGGCACCCGAGATGATCGTGCCGATGTCGCTGGGTCTCGGCGGCAACGCGGTGACGGTGTCTCCGGCGCTCTGGCAAAGGATGGCGGACAACGGCGCGACCGCGGATCTCGATGCGCGCGCGAACGGTGCAGCCCTGCGCAAGGCGATCGATGCGCAGGCGGGCGCGCCGCTGCGGTTCGCCGTCGTGCATCCCTATTCCGGGCACAATTACGAACTGCGCTACTGGTTGGCGGCGAGCGGCATTGATCCCGACCGCGACATCGATATCGTCGTGCTGCCGCCGCCGGACATGGGCGATGCGCTGGCCGAAGGTGTGATCGACGGCTATTGCGCCGGCGAGCCCTGGAACACCTTCGGCGTGCTTCGTCGCAGCGGGCATCTCGCCACCGTCAAGGCGGCGATCTGGCGATCGAGCCCGGAAAAGGTGCTCGGCGTCAACGCGCGATGGGGAGCGACCCATCCCGACGCGATGGCCGCCCTGCTTGTCGCGCTTCATCAAGCCTCGCTGTGGTGCGCCCGGCCGGACAACCACGAGGCGCTTGCCCACCTCCTTGCAAAACCTGCCTATGTGGATCGCGACGCCGAACTGCTTCTTCCCGCCCTTAAAGGCACCCTGCCGGTTGGCGGTGGTGAGGTCAGGGCCGTCAGGGATTTCTTCGTGCCGAACGCCAAGGCGGCGACCTTCCCCTGGAAGAGCCATGCCCTTTGGTTTTACACCCAGATGGTGCGCTGGCGGCAGATCGAACATACGGCGGAGCGCCAGCGCATCGCCGCGGAAACCTATCGTCCGGATGTCTACCGCGCCGCATTGAAGCATCTCGGCGTCGCCATGCCCTCGGCAAGCGCCAAGGTGGAGGGCGCCTTGACGGTCGAAACGCCTGTCGGCTCCTCGGGCGCGCTGACGCTTGGACCGGACGGCTTTTTCGATGGCGGGCGCTTCGATCCCGACGATCTCGACGCCTACATCGCTGCACAGTCTGCGGGCTGGATGCGTGACGCCTAATTTATGCGCATTGCACAAAAAATAGCTTCGCGCTGCACCAAGGGATGTCAGTCCTTGGGCTGACGTCAAAGCGAAAAATCAAATTTATGTTTTAGAATCAACGGCCAGATAAATCTGGCACGTTGATTGCTTTTATAGTTCCAGGCCCTCGGGCCAAGAGATCGGTGTCCAACGACGGGCGCCTCACCAGCAAAGCCGCTGATCAGGACTGCGCACACGGGGCAAACCGTGTCGGGCATACCTGGCCAGCGGCTTTTTTGTTTTTCACCCCCAAGATGGAGTGGCACGACCTTGTCGGGCCTCGGAGAAGCCATGTCTGAGAACAAGCAGCCTTTATCCGCCAGCGAATCCGCCTCGGCCTTGTGGATGTCCACCTTTGCCTTCACCATCTGTTTCGCCGTCTGGACGATCTTCGCGATCATCGGCATCCGCATCAAGCAGGACCTCGGCTTGAGCGAAGCGCAGTTCGGCTTGCTTGTCGGCACGCCGATCCTCACCGGTTCGCTCGTCCGCATGCTGCTTGGCGTCTGGACCGGGCGCTATGGCGGGCGCCTCGTCTACACGCTGACGATGCTGGCTGCCGCCCTTGCGACCTTTCTGCTCACCTACGCCACGACCTATCCGCAGATGCTGCTCGCCGGCCTCGGCATCGGCCTTGCCGGCGGCTCGTTTGCGGTTGGCGTCGCCTATGTCTCGCCCTTCTTTCCGCCGGAAAAGCAGGGCACGGCCCTTGGCATCTTCGGAGCCGGCAATGTCGGTGCGGCGGTAACGAAATTCCTCGCGCCCTTCATCCTCATCGCCTGGGGCTGGCAGACGGTTGCGGAGATCTGGGCGGCCGCCCTCGTCGTCACCGCTCTCATCTTCTGGTTCACCACCAGCGACGATCCGGCCTTCCGCAGCCGTCGCGAGCGCCAGTTGCCGAAGCGCAGCCTACTTCAGGAATTCGAACCGCTGAAGAACGCCCGGGTCTGGCGCTTCTCGCTCTACTATTTCTTCGCGTTCGGCGGGTTCGTCGCCCTCTCGCTCTGGCTGCCGCGCTACCTCGTCGGCGTCTACGGCTTCGATATCGCCGCCGCCGGTATGGTTGCAGCTGCCTATTCCATCCCCGGCAGCATCTTCCGCGCCTTTGGCGGCGTGCTTTCCGACCGCAAGGGCGCACGCAGCGTCATGTACTGGATGCTCGGCATCTCGGCGGTGGCAACGCTGATCCTGTCGCTGCCGGCAGCAAGCGAGGGGCAAAGCTTCGGCATCACGCCTGTCGTCTTCATCGTCACGGTTTTCGTGCTCGGCTTCGTCATGAGCCTCGGCAAGGCCGCCGTCTACAAGCACATCCCGGCCTACTACCCTGACAATGTTGGCGCCGTCGGCGGCATCGTCGGCATGGTCGGCGGGCTCGGCGGCTTCGTCCTGCCGATCGCCTTCGGGCTTCTCAAGGATGCGACCGGTCTCTGGTCGAGCTGTTTCCTGCTGCTCTTCGCCGTCGTCGTCGCATCGCTTCTCTGGATGCACCTCTCGATCCGCCGGATGGAGCGCGCGCTCACCCTGCCGACGGCTGCAGCCGCCTGAACCGACAAGGACAGACCATGACCGAGAAACTCGTCATCATCGGCAATGGCATGGCGCCCGGGCGCATGCTGGAGCACCTCCTCGAACAGGCGCCCGGCCGCTACGAGGTGAGCATTTTCAACGCCGAGCCGCGCGTCAACTACGACCGCATCATGCTGTCGCCGGTGCTCTCGGGCGAAAAGGAATACGAAGAGATCATCATCCACGGTGACGGCTGGTACATCAAGCACGGCATCACGCTCTACAAGGGCCATCGCATCGTCGCGATCAACCGCGATGCCCGGACCGTGACCTCCGACCATGGCGTAACGGAAAGCTATGACAGGCTGGTGATCGCGACCGGTTCCGTCCCCTTCATCCTGCCGGTGCCCGGCAAGGATCTGCCCGGCGTCATCACCTATCGCGATCTCGACGACGTACAGGCCATGCTGCTCGCCGCCCAGTCGCGCGAAAAAGCCGTCGTCATCGGCGGCGGCCTCCTTGGCCTTGAGGCGGCCGCCGGCCTTGCCGGCCGCGGCATGGACGTCACGGTTCTTCACGTGATGCCGACGCTGATGGATCGCCAGCTCGATCCGGCCGCCGGCTACCTGCTGCAAAAGGAACTCGAAGGTCGCGGCATCAAGATCATCTGCAAGGCCAACACAAAGGCCATCGTCGGCAACGGCAAGGTCGAGGGCATCGAGCTCGACGATGGCCGCATCATTCCGGCGACGCTCGTCGTCATGGCCGTCGGCATCCGGCCGAGCGTCGGTCTCGCAAGGGATGCCGGCCTTGCAATCAACCGCGGCATCGTCGTCGACCAGGGCATGCAGACCTCGGACGGCCGCATCTGGGCGCTGGGCGAATGCGCGGAAGTGGGCGGCATGGTCTATGGCCTCGTCGCGCCGCTCTATGAGATGGCCCGCGTCGCCGCCTCGCATCTGGCCGGCGACCGCTCCGCCGCTTTCGTGCATTCCGACACGCCGACGAAGCTAAAGGTCACGGGCATCGAGCTCTTCTCGCTCGGCGACTTTGCCGATGGTGACGACCGCGAGGAGATCGTGCTGCGCGATGCCACGGCCGGCGTCTACAAGCGGGTGGTGCTGAAGGGAAACCGCATCATCGGCACGGTGCTCTATGGCGAAACCGCCGATGGTGCCTGGTTCAACGATCTGAAGAAGAAGCAGACCGACGTCTCGGAGATGCGCCAGACCCTGATCTTCGGCCAGGCATACCAGGGGGGCGCTCCCCTGGACCCTATGGCGGCCGTTGCAGCCTTGCCGGATGATGCGGAAATCTGCGGCTGCAACGGCGTTTGCAAGGGCAAGATCGTTTCGACGATTGCCGACAAGGGCCTGACGTCGCTTGACGACGTGCGCGCTCATACCAAGGCGTCCGCCTCCTGCGGCTCCTGCACCGGCCTTGTCGAACAGCTAATGACGCTGACGCTCGGCGACGGCTACAATCCCGCCGCCGTCCAGCCGATGTGTGGCTGCACCGATCTTGGCCATGACGACGTCCGCCGGTTGATCAAGGCCAAGGGCCTGAAGACCATTCCCGCGGTCATGCAGGAACTGGAATGGAAGACCTCCTGCGGCTGTGCCAAGTGCCGCCCGGCGCTCAACTACTACCTCGTCTGCGATTTCCCGGATGAATACGCCGACGACTACCAGTCGCGCTTCATCAACGAGCGCGTTCACGCCAACATCCAGAAAGACGGCACCTATTCCGTCGTGCCGCGCATGTGGGGTGGGGTCACCAATGCGGGAGAATTGCGCGCGATCGCCGACGTGGTCGACAAGTTCGAAATCCCGCTGGTGAAGGTGACCGGTGGCCAGCGCATCGACCTGCTGGGGATCGACAAGGAAGACCTGCCTGCGGTCTGGGCTGATCTCGGCAAGGCCGGGTTCATCTCCGGCCAGGCCTATGCCAAGGGCCTGCGCACGGTGAAAACCTGCGTCGGCTCCGACTGGTGCCGCTTCGGCACGCAGGATTCGACTGGCCTCGGCATCCGCATCGAAAAGTTCATGTGGGGCTCCTGGACGCCCGCCAAACTGAAGATGGCGGTCTCCGGCTGTCCGCGAAACTGCGCCGAAGCCACCTGCAAGGACATCGGCGTCATCTGCGTCGACAGTGGCTTCGAGATCCATTTCGCCGGCGCCGCCGGCCTCGACATCAAGGGCACCGAGGTGCTCGGCCTGGTGAAGACCGAGGACGAGGCGCTGGAACACATCGTGGCGCTGACACAGATGTATCGAGAGCAGGCCCACTATCTCGAACGCATCTACAAATGGGCAAAACGCGTGGGCCTCGACGAAATCCGCCGCCAGATCATGGGCGACGCCGAGAAGCGCAAAGCTTTCTACGACCGCTTCGTCTTCAGCCAGAAATTCGCCCAGGTCGACCCCTGGTCGGAGCGCGTCTCCGGCAAGGACAAACATGAATTCCGGCCGATGGCGACGGTCGGCTTTCCTCAAGCGGCGGAGTGAGATGATGGACATGACCTGGCACTTGATCGGCAACATCTCTGACATTCCACTGAGAGGCGCGCGCTGCGTGAAGACGCCTCAGGGCAAGATCGCCGTCTTTCGCACCGCCGAAAACGAGGTCTTCGCGATCGAGGACCATTGCCCGCACAAGGGTGGGCCGCTTTCGCAGGGCATCGTCCACGCAAAGGCGGTCACCTGCCCCTTGCACAATTGGGCGATCTCGCTCGAAACCGGAAAGGCGCTCGGGGCCGACGAAGGCGCGGTGCGCACCATACCGGTGCGCATTGACGGCGGCGCGCTGTTCATTGCGCTCGAAAGCCTCCTGATCGCGGCGGAATGACCATGGAAAAGGAGGTCAAGACCACCTGTCCCTATTGCGGCGTCGGCTGCGGGGTCATCGCGACGGTCGATGACAACGGCGCCGTCGCCGTGCGCGGCGATGCCGACCATCCCGCCAATTTCGGCCGGCTGTGCTCCAAGGGGTCCGCACTCGCCGAAACCCTCGACCTCGATGGTCGGCTGCTGCATCCGGAGATTGGCGGGCGCCAGGCCGCATGGGACGAAGCGCTCGACCTCGTCGCGACGCGTTTCGCGGAAACGATTGCCGAATACGGGCCGGATTCGGTCGCCTTCTACGTCTCCGGACAGCTGCTGACCGAGGACTACTACGTCGCCAACAAGCTGATGAAGGGTTTTATCGGGTCAGCCAACATCGATACCAACTCGCGCCTCTGCATGTCCTCGTCGGTTGCCGGGCACCGCCGTGCCTTCGGTTCGGACACGGTCCCGGGGACCTATGAGGATCTGGAGCTGGCGGATCTGGTCTTACTCACCGGCTCGAATCTCGCCTGGTGCCACCCCGTCCTCTACCAGCGCCTTGCCGCCGCCAAGGCAAAGCGGCCGGGCATGAAGATCGTCTTGATCGATCCGCGCCGCACCATGACGGCCGATATCGCCGACCTCCATCTTGCCATCCGGCCCGATGCGGATGTGGCGCTTTTCGTCGGGCTGCTTTCGCACCTGGTTTCCAGCAATGCGGTCGACCAGAACTACGTCGCGGCCCATACGGCCGACTTTGCGGAGACTTTTCTCGCCGCGTCCGCCGTCCCGTTCGACGAGGTGCTCGAGCGAACCGGCCTTCCGGCCATGCAACTGCGCGAGTTCTACCGGCTGTTTTCGACAACAGAAAAGGTCGTGACCTGCTACAGCCAGGGCGTCAACCAGTCGTCCTCGGGGACCGACAAGGTCAACGCGATCATCAACTGTCATCTTGCGACCGGCCGCATCGGCCGGCCGGGCATGGGGCCGTTGTCGCTGACGGGGCAGCCAAATGCGATGGGCGGCCGCGAGGTCGGTGGCCTTGCCAACATGCTCGCCGCCCACATGGCGATCGAAGATGCCGGCGATCGGGATCGCGTGCAACGCTTCTGGCAATCGCCGGCGATCGCGCAAAAGCCAGGGCTGAAGGCCGTCGATCTCTTCCGGTCGGTGGCCGAAGGACGCGTCAAGGCGCTCTGGATCATGGCGACGAACCCCGTCGTCTCGATGCCGGACGCCCATGCCGTCGAGGCGGCGATCAGCGCCTGTCCCTTCGTCGTGGTCTCCGACATCCTGAAAGAGACAGATACCACCCGCCATGCGCATGTGTTGCTGCCGTCGCTCGGGTGGGGGGAAAAGAGCGGGACGGTTACCAATTCCGAACGCCGCATTTCGCGCCAGCGCGCGTTCCTTGAAGCCCCCGGGGAAGCCCGGGCGGACTGGTGGCAACTGGCCGAAGTCGGGCGTCGCCTGGGCTACGCCGATGCCTTCGCCTATCAAGCGCCTGCCACGATCTTTCGCGAACACGCCGCGCTCTCGGCCTTCGAGAATGCCGGCAGCCGCGATTTCGATATCGGCGCCCATGCCGATCTGAGCGCGGAAAGCTATGACGCTCTGGCGCCCTTCCAGTGGCCGCAGCGGCAAGGCGAAATCAGCGCCGAAAGCCGCTTCTTTGCCGACGGCGGATTTTACCATGCCGACGGCAAGGCGCGCTTCGTTGCCGTTCGACCGACGGATGCCGATCGCACCAATCTCGATTACCCCTTCACGCTCAACACGGGCCGCATCCGCGATCACTGGCACACGATGACGCGATCAGGCAAAAGCGCGCGCCTTTCGGCACATATCGCCGAACCGTTTGCGGAACTGCATCCGCGCGATGCGATGGAAATCGGCATCGGCAACGCCGGCCTCGTCGAGATCGAAAGCCCACAGGGCAAGGTGATCGTGCGTGCGCTCATCACCGAACGCCAGGCGCGTGGCAGCATCTTTGCGCCCATGCACTGGAACGACCAGTTTGCGGCCAAGGCGCGCATCGATGTCCTCGTGCCGCCGATCACCGATCGCCTTTCCGGCCAGCCGGCGTCGAAAAACGTTGCGGTCGCCGCGCGAAAATTCAAGGCGACGCACTACGCCTTTGCTGTCTCTCGGGCAAAGCCGGTCGATCCGGACGCGGCCTATTGGGCGCTGGCAAAGGCGTGGGGAGGCTGGCGTCTGGAGGCGGCCTTTGCCGAACCGTTGGAAGACTGGGCGGACTGGTGCCGCCGCGTCTTTGCCATCCCGCAAGGGATAGATCCGCTCGGCTATGCGGATGCGCAGACCGGCGACATCAGGCTCGCCTTCTTCGATGGCACGCGGCTTCTCGCAGCCTTCTTCCTGGCCTGCGAGCCCGTTGCCGTCGCTCGTAACTGGGCGATCGCGCAGCTCGCCACCGATCACGTCAACCTGCGCAAGCGCTTCGCGCTCGTTGCCGGCCGGCCGGGAGCAGACAAGCCGGATCCCGGCGCCACCGTCTGTTCCTGCTTCGGCGTCGGCGTCAACCAGATCATCGCTGCCGTGCGCGGCGGTTGCCGCAGCGTCGAGGCCGTTGGCCTCACGCTCAATGCCGGAACCAATTGCGGCTCCTGCCGCGCCGAGATCAGGGGGATCATCGATGGATGTCTTTCAGCAGCCGCGGAATGAAGGACCTGCCCGCATGGAGGCGCTTGCCAAGCTTCCGGTCTTCTACGCATTGGAGGGACGGCGTGTCGTGGTTGCCGGTGCAACGGACGGCGCGGTCTGGAAAGCCGAGCTGCTGGCCGCCTGCGGCGCGCATGTCGACCTCTATGCCGCAGCAAGTGATGGCGCGCTCGAGGCGTCTCTCGATCGCACGCCGGCTCATCCGGCCGCGCGCATGACGCTGAACAGTCGGCACTGGGCGCCCGCCGATCTTGACGGTGCAGCACTTGCCGTCGGCGATTGCGAAGACGTGGCGCAGGCGCGGGCGTTCTTCGCCGCCGCCCGCGCGGCCGGCGTCCCGGTCAACGTCATCGACAAGCCGGAATTCTGCGACTTCCAGTTCGGCTCCATCGTCAATCGCTCGCCCGTCGTCGTTGCGATATCGACCGATGGCGCCGCCCCGATCCTCGCCCAGACGATCCGCCGCAAGATCGAGACGCTGTTGCCGAAAAGCCTGAAGGCCTGGGCGGTGCTGGCGCAGTCTCTTCGCGGAGCGGTGAACCGCCGTATCGAACCCGGTCCCCGGCGCCGCGTCTTCTGGGAGCGGTTTGCCGATCGCGTCTTTTCGACACTGGATACGCCGGAGGAGGGCGTAGGCGGGGTGCTTCTTGCTGATGCCGAAAGGCTCGCGGGAGCCCCCGCCATAGGTCGCGTGACGTTGGTCGGCGCGGGGCCGGGCGATGCCGAACTCCTGACGCTGAAGGCGGTCCGCGCGCTCCAGGCGGCCGATGTCATCCTCTTCGACGACCTCGTTTCGTCAGATGTGCTCGAACTCGCGCGGCGGGAGGCAAAACGTTTGCTGGTTGGAAAGCGCGGCGGCCGCGAAAGCTGTCGGCAGGGAGACATCAACGCCATGATGGTCAAGCTCGCCAGGGCCGGGAAACGCGTCGTGCGGCTGAAATCCGGCGACCCCATGGTCTTCGGCAGGGCCGGCGAGGAAATCGCCCATCTCGATCGCGAGAACATTCCCGTCGACGTCGTCCCCGGCGTCACGGCTGCAAGCGCCATGGCCTCCCGTCTCGGCCTGTCCCTGACCCATCGCGACCACGCCCAATCACTCCGCCTCGTGACCGGTCATTCCCGCCACGGCGGCCTGCCCGACGATGTCGACTGGGCAGGCATTGCCGACCGGCGGAGCACAACGGTCTTTTACATGGGGGGGCGAACGGCGGGGCTGATCGCCGAAAAGCTGATCGGTGAAGGGCGCTCGCCTGAAACGCCGGCCGTGATCATGAGCGATGTGAGCCGGCCGACGGAACGCCGCTGGCGCGGCACGCTTGCGACAATCTCTGAGGGCATAGAGGAGATCGGCTACGACAATCCGGTTCTCATCGCTGTCGGCGACGTATTGTCGTCTCGAAACAGGCACGCCCCCAGCGTCGACGGCAACGACCACTGCACCGTGGCTCGGGCATGCTGATGCGCGCGTCCCTCCTGCTCCTTCTCCTCTCTTTCATTCTCAGTTGGCCGCGTTTCAAGGTCGTTTTCTCCGCGGAAACGAACGCCGCTCTGGCTGCCGCGTCGCTCACGACCCTTGCGGGCGCCGTGAGCCTTTGTGCGATCGGCCTTGCGGTTGCGCAGCACGGCGCATTGGCCGGCGCCCTGCTTGTCGCAGGCGCTGTCTGCTCGACGAGGTTGACAGAGACGGTGCCCCCGTGGGCCAGCATTTCGGTTTCTGCCCTCTGCCTTGCGGCCTATATTGAAACGGCGGCGGGGATTGCTTAGTCGACGCGCCGGGTCTGGCGGACGCGGGCAGTTCTACGATCGGCCATCCGGATAATCGTCATCGCATCGTACTTTCGCGGATTTTGAGCTCGAATCTCAAGTCGACGATTGGCGATGCAATCGGCCGTCCGGCCAGCCGATCCAGCACCATCAGCACCGCCTGTCGGCCGATTTCATAGCGCGGCGTGCGTATGCTGGTGAGTGACGGATAGGCGACGTGCATCATGTCGAGGTCGTTGAAGCCGCAAATTGCCATGCGGTGCGGCACCGCGATGCCTGCCCTCTGGCACTCGAACAGCACACCCATGGCCAAGTCGTCATTGTTGCAGAAGACGGCATCGAGATCGGCGACCTTTGCCAGTGCATCGGACAGAAGCTGGCCGCCGAGCGAGACGCGCGACGGGGTCAACGTGGTGGTCACCAGTTTGGGATCGAAGAGCTGTGCCGCCTCCAGCGCCGAGCGATAGCCGGCGAGGCGGCGCTGCGAGCGTGGATCCATTCGGGCGCCGATGAAACCGATGCGGCGGTATCCGGCCTCGATCAGATGGTTGGTGGCCACCTTGCCGCCGTCGAAGTGGGAGAACCCGACCAGCATGTCGACCGGTCCGTCGCCATACTCCATGATCTGCACGATGGGGCAATCCGCACTCTCGAGCAGCTTGCGGGTCGTTTCGGTCTGGTCGATGCCGGACACGATCATCGCCGATGGCCGCTGGCTCAGAAACATGCGGATCAGCCGTTCCTCTTCCCGCGGGGAATAGTGGGTGTTGCCCATCTGGATCTGCAGCGGCCCGTCGCCGAGCCCGTCATAGATGCCGCGCAGGGTGTCGGCGAAAACGATGTTCGTCAGCGACGGAACGAGAACGCCGATCACGTCGGCGCGCGAAGAGGCGAGCGCGCGCGCATTGGGGTCGGGCGCATAGCCGAGCTGGCTCACTGCCGTATCGATCTCGGCGCGCAGCTCGGCCGAAACCAGCGATGGGTCCCGTAGCGCACGCGAGACGGTGATCGCAGCGACGCCGGCCAGTTTTGCGACGTCGGCGATCGTCGGCCTGCCGCTGCCGCGCCGGCTTGCCTTGCGGCTCTGGTCTCTGGAGGCGATATCGTCCGTCACGTCGACCCCTGCTGGCTTTGCGCGCGCAAGGTCTCGACATCGGTATAACCGACATACCAGTTCCTGGCGTCGACCTCGTCGAACACGACGGAAATTTCACGCTCGGGAAGGCCGGTCGCTTCGGCAATTGCGGTGGCGACCTTGGTTGCGATTGAAGCTTTCTTAGCCGAAGGATCGTCGGCGAGGACCTCACGCACAATGGTGATCCGCACGAACGGCATGACTGACCTCCTGCCTCAGTAGAGGCGTGCGCCGTTGACCATCAGCCGAACGGCATAAAGCGAACTCGTGGCGCAGATGTAGAGGATGTTTCGCTTCGGCCCGCCGAACACGCAGTTGGCGGTGTTCTCCGGCACTCTCACCTTGCCGAGCAGGGTGCCATCAGGGTGATAGCAGTGGATGCCGTCGCGGGCACTCGTCCAGATCCGACCCTCGTCATCAAGACGGAAACCGTCAAACAGGCCGGCGGTGCACTCCGCAAAGACCTTGCCGCCCGACACGGTGCCCGCTTCGTCGACATTGAAGACACGCATGTGGGCTGGAAGATCGGGGCCGTGCGTCCGGCCGGTGTCGACGACGTAGAGCTGTCTTTCGTCAAGAGAGAACGCGAGGCCGTTCGGCCGCACCATGTCGGTAATGACCGCGGCGACTGCGCCCGTCGCCGGGTCGACACGATAGACATGGCAGGCGCCGATCTCGCTTTCCGCCTTGTGTCCTTCGTAATCGCTCTCGATGCCGTAGGCAGGATCGGTAAACCAGATCGAACCGTCGGAGCGCACGACGACGTCGTTCGGCGAGTTGAGGCGCTTGCCGTTCCAGCGGTCGGCGATGGTCGTGATGCTGCCGTCGTGGTTCGTACGGGTCACGCGGCGGCCGCCGTGCTCGCAGGTCACAAGGCGGCCCTGCCGATCGGAGGTGTTGCCGTTTGAAAAGTTCGATGGCTGCCGAAAGATGCTCACATGCCCATCGGTCTCGTCATAACGCAGCATCCGGTCGTTGGGGATGTCCGACCACAAGAGATAGCGCCCGGCGGCGAAATAGGCCGGCCCCTCGGCCCAGCGACATCCCGTATAAAGCTGTTCCACCCGGGCGCTGTGATTGACCAGCCGGGCAAAGCGCGGGTCCACGATCTCGAAATCCTCGGCCATGGGGCCTCCCTCGTGCGGCAAAGAACGTATTCTGGGCGTGGCGATATGATAGCGCTATCATTACGGAAGGGAATAGCCTTCCTGCGCGAACGCCGAATTGGCGCTGAAATTGATCTGAAATCCGGGATATCCGGTTCTCTGTAATCCACAAATGTTACTTTACAATCGTATGTGGTAGCGCTACCTAATTAAGAGACAGCGGTGTTTTCGGGAGGAGACCAGAGCGCCTCGTCAATGGTGAAAGCAGGCATCCAGCGTGCCGGTGCCGCAGGAGTTCGTGCCGTTCGGGGGAGGATTTCCGCCCCGGGCTGGAGAACAAAACAAGTGGCGCGCCCATGGGAGGAAATGTCGATGGTGAAGTCACTCGTTGGCGGCATCGTTGCCGCCACTGCCTTTTTCATGCTGGGATCTGCTGCCTATGCAGATCCGGAAATCGTCTCAGGCCCTGCGGCCGAGCCGGAGTGTTTCGCGCCATGGTCGGCGGACACGAAATTCTTCAAGTTCCCGAAAAAGGATGGCCCGTATCGGGTTGCGCTGGCCAACGGCTACATTGCCAACACCTGGCGTATCCAGATGGTGCAGACGGCCAAGGCCTATGCCGCCCAACCCGACGTCGCAGCCAAGCTGAAGGAGTTCAAGGTCGTCTCCACGGGCGAGGACGTGCCCGCCCAGATCTCGGCGATCAACAACTTCATCGATTCCGGCTATGACGCGATCGTCGTCAACGCCCAGAACCCGACGGCATTTGCGCCGGTCATCAAGCGGGCGAAGGAAGCGGGCGTCGTGCTCGTCGCCTTCGACAACATCCTCGACACGGAGGACGCCATCAACGTCAACGTCGACCAGAAGGGGCTCGGGCAACTGTGGGGCGACTGGTTGGTCAAACATCTGCCTGACGGCGGCAAGGTGCTTGAGGTGCGCGGTGTGGCCGGCACGTCTGTCGATACCGACAGGCACGACGGCATCCATGAGAAGCTGCAGGCGTCGGGCAAGAAGTTCGAGGTCGTCGAGGTCATGGGCAAATGGGACGACGGTGTCGCCCAGAAGGTGACGGCGGATGCAATCGCAACCAGCGGCCCCTTCGACGGCATTACCGGCCAGGGTGGGGATACCGGCATCGTGCAGGCGATGATCGACGCCAAACATCCCTTCGTGCCGTTCGGCGGCGAAACCGAAAACGGGTTCCGCAAGTTCTGTGCGGCCCATGCCGGCGACGGCCTGAAATGCTCGTCGGCCGGAACAGGACCCGCGCAGGTGGCCGTCGCCATCAAGACGGCGATCGCAGCACTCGAGGGCCAGGTGGTGCCGCAGTCGGTCAAGTTGCCGCTGGCCATCGTCGAAGATCCGAACTTCAAGGAGGGCCAGGATTACTTCCAGGCCGAGTCCGACAATTTCTTTGTCGGCAATTCCTTCCCCACCTGCGGGATCAACTTCTCCGCCCAGGAGATCATGAAGCAGAGCAAGGAAAACCAGTAGTTCGATCAGGATCGGGGCACGACACGCCTGTGCCGTGCCCCGTCGTCAACAACGGTTTTCCGGAGAGCGCAATGGAAAGCGGCGCACCGCTCTTTCGCATGGAAGGCATATCGAAGCGCTACGGCGGGGTGCGGGCGCTTGAAAACGCCGATCTGTCCGTGAGGGCCGGTGCCATTCACGCCGTTCTCGGCGAGAACGGTGCCGGAAAGTCGACGCTCATCAAGATCATGGCGGGCGTCGTGGGACCGGACGAGGGCAAGATGACGCTCGATGGACAGCCGGTGGCGTTCGCGTCGCCGGCTGCCGCCAACGCTGCCGGCATCGCCTGCGTCTTCCAGGAGCTGTCGCTGATCCCGGAACTCAGCGTCGCTGACAACATCGTCATCTTCAATCCGCCGACCCGGTTCGGCATGATCGACCGCAAGGCACAGCGGCACCTGGCAGAAGAGGCGCTGGCGCGTGCCGGTGCGTCGGACATCCATCCTCTGGCGCTGGTCAAGGATCTGCCGCTGTCGCGCCAGCAGATCGTCGAAATCGCCAAGGCGCTCGCCCGCAAGCCGCGCATCCTCATTCTCGACGAGGCGACGTCGGCGCTGACGGCGGCCGATGTTTCCAAGGTCTTTGCCGTGTTGAAGCGGTTGCGTGCGGAGGGGCTGGCGCTTGTCTACATCTCCCACCGGATGAACGAGATTGCCGAACTGGCAGACGAGTGCACGGTGTTTCGCAACGGCAGCAAGGTCGCAAGCTACGCGGCGGGGTCAAGGAGCGATAGCGAGGTCATCGAGATGATGATCGGTCGTGAATATCATAGCGTCTATCCACCCAAGCCAGGCCCGCTCGCTCCCGCTGAACCTGTGCTCGAGACGCGAAATCTGTCCTGGGCGAACCGCCTTCACGACATCTCGTTTTCATTGCGTGCAGGCGAAATTGTCGGTCTCGGCGGGCTGGACGGGCAAGGACAGCGCGACCTGCTTCTTGCGCTGTTCGGGGTCCTGCGCGGGCTGCGCGGCACGGTTCTTGTCGACGGCCGAGCGACCAGCATCGGCAGCCCGGCGCAAGCGCGTCGGCACGGCATCGGCATGGCGCTCATTCCCGAGGATCGCAAGACCGAGGGGCTGATGCTGCCGATGACGGTGCGTGACAATCTTTCGCTCGCCTCCCTCGATCGGCTGACGCGCGGCGGGATCATCGACCGCGCGAAGGAGGAGAGCGCCATCGACCGGATGATGACGCTGCTCGCCATCAAGGCGGGCAACATTGACGCTCCTGTCGGTGCGCTTTCGGGCGGCAACCAGCAGAAGGTCGTCATTGCGAAATGGCTGATGCGGCAGCCGCGCATCGTTCTCCTCAACGACCCAACGCGCGGCATCGACGTCGGTACCAAGCAGGAGATCTACCAGCTGTTACGGCGCCTTGCGGACGAAGGTGCGGCCATCCTTTTCTATTCGACCGACTATGCCGAGCTCATCGGCTGCTGCGACCGGGTCCTCGTGCTCTACGACGGAGCGGTCAAGCGAGAGCTTGCGGGTGCCGAGATCACGGAGCGCGCGCTGATTGCGAGCGCGCTCAACATCCCATCCGCAGACCCAAGCCATCGGGAGTCCATCCAATGAACGACTGGCGGTACCGACTGACGGAGCACCGGGGCACCCTGACGGCGGTTGCGATCTTCGTGCTGATGTTCATTATCTACACGGCGAACCATCCGGCCGGCTTTACCGCCAACGTGATCCAGACGGCCGCCAACAAAGGCGTGCTGCTCGCCTTTGTCGCCATGGCTCAAACCATGGTGGTGATCACCGCCGGCATCGACCTCTCGGTAGGCATGATTTTCCTTCTCACCAACTGCCTGGCCTCGTGGCTCGTCGTCGGCTCGCCGCTTGAGACGGCGTTCGGTGTCGTCGTCGTCCTGGCCGTTGGGGCCTTCTGCGGCGCGATCAACGGCGCCATTGTCATCTATGGGCGGCTGCAGCCGATCGTGGCGACGATCGCGACAGGCGCGGTCTATTTCGGCATCGCCCTGTTGCTGCGGCCTTTTCCGGGCGGATCCGTCAACGAGGGCCTTGCCGATGCCCTGACCGGACGGATCTTCGGGGTGGTCCCGGCTAGCCTCGTGGCGCTTGCAGCGGTGGTCGTCCTGATCTGGGTGCCCTTCAGCCGATCGGTTTATGGGCGGGCGGCCTATGCCGTAGGCTCCTCCGAGACGGCGGCCTACATGTCCGGCATGCCGATCCGCCGCGGCAAGCTGCTCGCCTATACCCTCGCGGGCCTGGTGGCCGCCCTTGGCGGACTGTTCCTCACCTTTTTCACCTATACCGGCGACGCGGCGCTCGCCAGCGGCAACGCTTACACGCTGTTTTCGATCGCAGCCGTGGTGCTGGGGGGCGTTTCGCTGTTCGGCGGCAAGGGCAGCGCCATCGGCGCTGTCTTCGGTGCGCTGGCGTTCCGCACGATCGGCGACCTGTTGTTCGTTTTCGATCTCGATCCACTCTGGCAACCGCTGTTCCAGGGATTGATCCTGCTGGCGGCCATCAGCCTCGGAGCCCTTGCGCTCTTCAGGGTGCGCAATAGACTGGAGTGGTTCCTGTGAGCGAGACGGCGATGACTGGCGCAACCGGACGCAAATCGACATTCATACGCAATCTCGATCCGGCGGTGGTCACCGCGTTTGGCTGCATCCTGCTGCTGCTTTTCCTTGGCAGCCTCTATTCGCGCAGCTTCCTGTCGCCGGAATACCTGCTGCAGCAATTGAAGGTGGCGTCCTTCCTCGGCATCATCGCCACCGGCATGATGCTCGTCATCCTGCTCGGGCAGATCGATCTTTCGGTGCCGTGGACCGTTGCCACGGGCGCGATGATGGCCTGTGCGGCCGCGGCCTACGGTCCGGTCGGGATCGCGCTTGCCATTCCATTCGGTATCCTGTGCGGCATCGGCATCGGCCTCATCAACGGCGTCGGCGTGGCATACCTGCGTATCCCCTCGATGATCGTGACGCTCGCGACCAATGCCGTCGCTCAAGGAGTGATGGTGGTCTACACGGGCGGCTTCTCGCCGCAGGATTCCGCCACCGCAGCCATGCGCTATCTCGCCACCGGCGCTCTGGTCCCCGGTGTTCCCAATGTGGTTTTCATCTGGGCGCTGATCGGCGCGGCGATGGTCTTCCTTCTGCGCCGGACGGGCTTCGGGCGCGCGGTCTATGGCATCGGCAATCGCGAGCGTGCGGCCTATCTCTCCGGCATCAACACCCGCCGTATCGTCATGATTGCCTTTGCCGCCTCGGGCGGACTTTCGGCGCTGGGCGGCGTGCTGCTCGCCGGCTACGCCTCGAAGGCGGCGCAATCCATGGGCGACGCCTATCTTCTTCCGGCAATCGCTGCCGTCGTGCTCGGAGGCACCTCGATCCTCGGCGGGAAGGGATCCTATCTCGGCACGGTCGCGGGCGTCATTCTCATCACGCTCCTGCAATCGATCCTCTCCGTCACGCAGATGCCGGAAGCCGGGCGCCAGATCATCTACGGCGTGGTGATCATCTTCATGCTTCTGCTCTATGGTCGCGCGCCTGCGAGCCGGTAGGATTGCGGCTCGCAGGCAGGCCGTGACACATCGCTCCGCATTGCGGACCACACTGAACGCCAAACCGAAACCGATCGCGGTTCTCGCACGTATATGCCTGGAGGTCGCTATTCTTCAGGAACACTATGAACGCGCGCGCAAGATTTCAGGTAGCCCTTGGCCTGCTGGTTCTGATCGGGACCATTTTCGATCCACTCAGGGCGATCGCGAATGAGACGCGTCCTGTTCGCATCGATATCGGCGGCTTCAGTCTCAACAGCGTGCTTCTTGAACCCGGCAAGCGGGCGGGCCTTCCGCCGATCGTGTTCATCCACGGTGCCAGCGCCAGTCTTTACGACCCGATGTACGCCTTTCGCGGCAAGCTCGAAGGCAGAGCGACGCTCCTGTTCGTTGACCGCCCCGGACATGGCGGCTCCGACGTCGGCGGACCTGAAAACATCCTGCCTGACGGACAGGCCGATGCCATCGCAAGTCTTATGGAAAGGCGCGGGATCCGGAAGGCGATCATTGTCAGCCACTCCTTCGGTGGCGCGATCGCAGCGGCCCTTGCCGTGCGTCATCCCGAAAGGGTGGCCGGTCTCGTCTTCCTGTCGCCCGCCGTCTATCCCTGGAAAGGTGGCGTCGCCTGGTATTATGACGCAGCAGCCGTTCCTGTGTCGGGTGCGCTCTTCAGCACTCTGCTCGCCCCACCAATCGGGCTTCTTGCGATCGGCAGCGCGACGCGCGCGACGTTTGCGCCGAACAAGATGCCGAAAAACTACATTCGTGAAGCCCGGACCCTGCAGGCGCTCAGGCCCGCAGCCTTCCGGCACAATGCACAGGAAGTGGCGGCACTCAACGACTGGACCCGGACGGCAAGTCGCAAATACCACAGGATCAAGGCGCCTACGGTCATCATCACCGGCGACGTCGACAGGATCGTATCGCCCGACGTACATGCGCGGCACCTGGCCCGGGATATCCGCGGCGCAAGCCTGCTGGTCGTGCACAATCTCGGGCACAAGTCGGACTATGTCGCAAGCGATCTGGCCGTCGCGGCGATTGAAAAGATCAGCGGCCGGAAAGTCGATCTGAACGCCGTGGCAAGGACGATCGAAGAGCGGATCGCGGCAGATGACGAGCGTTGATCTCTGGCGGTTGAGGTGCAGGGCCGGCATGGTCGCGCTATATGGAACGGCGGGCGTTCTGCATATGGCCCTTCCAGCGCCCTTTGTCGCCATCACCCCTTCGTGGGTGCCTGACGCGCCAGAGGTGATCCTCTTGACAGGACTTTGCGAGATCGCGGGAGCGATCGGCCTGTTGATCCCGGCTCTTCGAAAACATGCCGGCATCGCGCTCGCCCTTTATGCGGTGCTCGTCTTTCCGGCCAATATCAAGCATGCGCTGGACAGCCTGAGTGCGCCGGACGTCGCTCCCTGGCAGTGGCTGTATCACGCCGCCAGGCTGCCGCTCCAACCGGTCGTCGTCTGGCTTGCTGTCTTTGCGGGAGGTGTCGTGACCTGGCCTCTGCGGTGCGATCGGCCGCGACGGCAAGCGGGTGGCTGACGGCGCCGCGCCCGCATAGGTGGCCGAGAGGGGCTTCCGGCTCGGACACCGACGTGCTAGTCAAGTTGCCATGGGATAACCGAAGCTCTGCCTCGAAACCCGACATGTCCATTCCATGTCGGGACGTTCGCTCGTTCGTGCCCGCATGGGTCATCATGCAGGGAGAACGTGCGCATGAACCCTATCGTTATCTTGCTCGCCTTTGCGACATTTGCCACAGGAACCGCCGAAAACATCATCGTCGGCATCGTCTCCGATGTCGCGGGCGAGCTTGGCGTTTCGATCGCGCTTGCCGGGCAATTGACTGCCGTTTTTTCGATCGTGTTTGCCTTGACGGCGCCGCTGGCGCTGGTCCTTACGATGAGGATCGAACGCAGGCGCCTTCTGCTGTGTGCGCTCGGCCTGTTCATCGTCAGCAATCTCGCTGCGGCAGCGAGCCCCAATTTCGCAACGCTTGTCGTCGGCCGCATCGGCATGGCCATGGCGAGCGCGACCGTCTGTCTTCTGGCAACGATGCTGGCGACAGAGCTGGTCGCGAAAGACATGAAAGGTCGAGCCATCGGCCTCATTTTCATGGGGATCAGTGGCTCGCTGGTGCTCGGCGTTCCCGCGGGGATTTTCATCTGCGGATTGATCGGCTGGCGGGGCGTCTTCGTCGCACTATCCCTGCTTGCCGGCCTGGTGTGGTTGGCAAGCTGGCGGCATGTTCCGGTCTCGGCGCGCCGTGAAGCCGCCCTTCCAAGGTATCTGGACCACCTGCGCAAACCGCCGCTCGTCGCGGGCCAGTGTGTCTCCATCCTGATGATTGGCGGGCACTTCGTGCTGTTTGCCTTTCTTGGCCCTTACCTCGTCCAGATTGCCGGCGTTGCAACGGAAAACATCGCGATCGCGTTCGCGGTGCTTGGCGTTGCCGGCGTGAGCGGCGGCTATCTCGGTGGTTGGCTTGCCGACCGGTTTTCGCCGCGCACCGTCCTGTTGCTGACGCCGCTGGCGTACCTGCTCGCCCTCGTCACGATACCGTTGGTCAAGGACACCGCCTGGGTGATGTTTGGCGTGCTGATGGTCTGGGCCTGCATCAGCTGGATGATCTCGCCGGTGGTGCAGAGCTTCCTGATCTCAGCCGGGCCGGAGACGGCCGATGCCGGCATAAGCCTGAACCTGTCAACGATGCACATCGGTGTGGGGCTCGGGACGGTGGTTGGGGGGATCGCGCTTGTAAACCTGTCGGTGGACGCCCTCCCATGGGTCGGAGCGAACCTTGCGGCGCTTGCCCTGGTCGCGAGTTGCTGCGCGTTCTGGTCGTCGAGGTTGCCGGCGAGACCGCTCGAACGCATTTCGCCTCAAGCCAAAAGCCCCGTCGCGTCAGAAGCCTGATCAGGCCATCTGCTGCGAGGTCGGCCCCGGGTGAACTCGCTTTGCGCTACGCCCAGTTTCGAGCCGATGGCATCAAGGGCAGGGCCAATGGATTCTGGCTTCGCCCGTCAAACTGTTCGGCCAGCAGAAGCGCTGTCGTCGGCCCCAAGGTGAAGCCCTGATGACCGTGGCCGAAGTGGAACCATAGCCCCTTGTGCCGGCTGGGCCCGACGACAGGCAGCATGTCGGGCATGCAGGGGCGCGTGCCTGACCATGGCGTTTCTTCGATGGGGTCGCCCAGCGCGAAGAGGTCACGCGCGGCGGTGACGGCATGCGAGATCTGCCGCGACGCCGGCGCTGCGCCGGGCGGCGCCAGGTGCGCGCCGGTCAAGACCCTGACGCCTGCGTTCATCGGCGCAATCAAGGTGGCGTTGTCGACATCCAAGGTCGAGATGCGCGGCCCGTCGTCAAGCGTGAAATGCCGATGGTAACCGCGCTTGAATACCATGGGTATCCGGTAACCAAAGGCCCTGAGGAGCACCGGCGACCACGGTCCCAGGGCGACGATCGCGTTTTGGGCCGTCACCGTGCCCTCCACCGACGACACGCGCCATCCGGCCCCGTGCTGCTGGAGGGTCGTTGCATCGCCACGAACGATAGCGCCGCCGCGCTTGGCGAACAGGGCGGCGTAGCGAGCGACCAGCTCGCCCGGGTCGAGACAGGTCCAAGGCGAGGTCCAGTGCACGGCACCCGTCAGCCGACGGCGCATCCGGGGCTCGCCTGCGGCGAGTTCGTCCGCGCTCATCACGTTGGAGGGCACGCCATAGGCCTGCATCATCCGCTCGGCGGCGGTGGCGGCTGCCTCGAATTTCTCGGCGGTCCGATAGACGGCGCGCCACCCTTGGCGGACGATCAGATCGTCGGCCCCAGCGGGTTCGATGAAGCGCTGATGGCTTTCGCCCGCGCGCAACACCAGTTGCGAATAGGCTGCGACGGTTGACGCATAGGGCGCAGGCGCCGACTGCGCAAAATAGCGCCAGAGCGGCCCTGCCAGATGCGGCATGTCCCGCAGCCGCCAGTCGACATCGTTGCCCCGCTTCAGGATTACCGAAGCGATCTCGCGCACTGAGCGCGGGAAGGCGTAGGGCTCGACGGCCTCGGTCTGGATGATGCCGGCGTTGCCGTAGCTGGTTTCCCGGCCCGGCGCCTTGCGATCGACGAGCACCACCTGGTGCCCGGTCTCCTGGAGCGCGAGCGCGGTGGAGACGCCGACCATGCCGGCGCCGAGGACGATAGAGGTGGTCATGAATGGGTTCCGCGGAAATGCTCGTCAGAAGGTGAGGCGGGAATTGTAGCCGACTACGAATTGGATGAAGCGCGAGATGTCAACCATGTCGTCGCCCTGGTAGCGGATGGTGTAGCCGTCGGTGCGTTCGATCCCCTTGAGATAGGAGAGGTACTCGGCCGGAAGTCGGTTGCGGAAGACGATCTCGAGGACCGGGTTTTCCAGCTTGAACGGCTTGGCCGAGCCGGCCTTCGCCAGCGCTGCCTTGACGCCCTCGCGAATGCGGCGATGGGCGACGGCGGGTGTCAGCGTGATTGCCGATTGCGTGCTGTAGACGTGCTTCACCGGCACCGTCACGATGTCGCCGATACGCTCCTTGATTTCCTCCAGCGCAACGTTGTCGCCGGAGGCAAGCAGCACCGGGACGTCGAAGTGCCCGGCAATCGCGGCGTTGATGCCGGCTTCCGGCATGACGACGCCGTTGATCCGCACTTCGGCGAATGCCGTGCCGCCGATCGTGTGCGACAGCACACCGCCGATATGGCTTGCGCCGGCGTGGTAGCCGAGAAGCATGGCGCCGACGAAGGAGCCGAGCTCGACGCCCTGCATCATCATCAGCGGCCGCGGCCAGCTGCGGACAATCCGCACATAATCGGGCAGACGGTCGATCTGGATGCTCTCGCCATTTCCGTGGGAATCGCTGAGGATGACTTCCTCCACGCCCTCCTCGTGTGCTGCCTCGCAGGCATGGACCACGGTGTCGGTCATCCAGCGGCGGGCGTTCTCGTATTCGAAACCTTCGGGCACCAGGTGGTCGCGGCTGACGACCCCGACGATCCCCTCGATGTCAGCGGAAATATATAGGCGCATTCCTGCCTCCCGGTCAGCCGCGCGATGGCGCGGATAATGCATTTGACTTTCCGACGATAAACATAGTTTTATGATTAGAAAATATCTTTCTTGATTGGCGGGGACTGAAAATGAAACTTTTCATCGCGGGGCTGGATACGGAGACCAACACCTTCTCGCCGATGCAGACCGGCATCGAGGCTTTCGGCGAAAACCTGATCGCCTATGGCGACGCGACCAGCAAGCCGCTCAACTGCTGCTCATCCCAAATGTTCGTCTGGCGTAACGCCGCCGAGGAAAACGGCTGGGACGTGGTCGAGAGCCTGTGCGCCGTGGCTGAGCCCGGCGGCAGGACGACGCGGTCGGTCTATGAGAGCTTCCGCACCACCATTCTCGATAATCTCAAGGCGGCGATGCCGGTCGACGCCGTCATGCTTGCCCTCCACGGCGCCTGCGTCGCTGATGGCTACGACGACGTCGAAGGCGATCTGCTTGCGCATGTCCGCCAGGTGGTCGGGCCGGACGTGTCGGTTGCGGCCGAACTCGATCTCCACTGCCACATCACCGAACGCATGCTCGCCAATGCGACCATGATCGCCACCTACAAGGAATACCCGCACACGGACATCGAAGAGGTTGCGGAGCAACTGTTCCGGCTGATGGAACGCACGCTCGCGGGCGAAGTGAAGCCGGCCATGGGGGTGTATGACTGCCGCATGATCAACACTTTCCACCCGCATCGCGCGCCGTTGCGCGGCATCGTCGACCGCATGAAGGCGATGGAAGGGCAGGACGGCGTGCTGTCGGTCTCCTTCGGTCATGGTTTTCCCTGGGGCGACGTCGAGGATGTCGGCGCCAAGATGCTCGTCGTGACCGACAACGATCCGGAAAAAGCGTCGCGCATCGCCCGGTCCTTCGGTCGCGAAATCTTCGAGGCGCGCGAGGACATGCGGGGAGACTATCTCGGCATCGACGCCGCGCTTGACCGTGCTGTTGCCGCCAAGGGCGGTCCCGTCGTGCTTGCCGACGTCTCCGACAATGCAGGCGGGGGTGCGCCGGGAGATTCGACCTTCATCCTGCGTCGCATCATCGAGCGCGGTATCGAAGACGTGGCCTCCTGCCTTTACTGGGACCCGATTGCGGTGCGCATGTGCCGCGAGGCGGGAGAAGGCGCCACATTGGCGCTCAGGATCGGCGGCAAGGTAGGGCCGGCCTCCGGCGACCCGATCGACCTGACGGTGACGGTCAGGCGCTTGGCGTCCGGCGTCACCCAACGTTTCGGGCCGACCCCGCTTGGCATTGGCGATGCCGTGTGGGTTTCTGCCGGCAGCATCGACATCGTGCTCAACACGGTCCGCACCCAGACCTTCCATCCCGAATGCATGGCGGCGCTGGGGCTGGACCCCGCGCAGAAGAAAATCGTCGTGGTGAAATCCAGCAACCATTTCCGCGCCGGCTTCGAACCGATCGCGCACGAGATTCTCTATGTCAGCGCGCCCGGCGCCCTGCAGCCGACATTCGAGGACCTGGCCTTCACCAAGCTGAAGCGTCCCTATTGGCCGAAGGTCGCCAATCCGTTCGCGCAGTAGGCGATGAAAGGCTGCATGGGGTTGCGGGGCCGGGATTGCCTTCAACACGATGTTGATTTCGGTCACGTATTATAGGAAATGGTTTTCCTATCATGCCAATCGGATTCTATGTTGCGGGCGGGCGAAAAGCGGCGAGCACTTCGATGGCTGCAGGCAAATGGAGACGCCAACGATGACCGACGCGAAATCCAGCCTCGGCGAGATCCTGAAGGATATTCGCAACCGCAACCGCTGGACCTTGGCCGAAGTCAGTTCCATGACCGGGCTTGCGGTCTCGACCCTTTCCAAGGTCGAGAACAACCAGATGCAGCTGACCTACGATCGGTTGATCCAGCTTGCTGAGGGGCTGAAGGTCGATATCGTCGAGCTTTTTGGCACGCCGGCGCCAGCCGGGGACACTCAAAACCTTTTGGGACGCCGCACATATACAAGAACCGGCGACGGCCGGGCGATCATCACCCACAACTACGATTATCTCTACCTGTGCACGGAGATCTCGAAGAAGTCGATGGTGCCGATCTTTGCCGTCGTACGGGCCCGCACGCTCGAGGAATTCGGGCCGCTTATCCGGCATCGGGGCGAAGAGTTCTTCTATGTTCTTGACGGCGAACTGGAGCTTCACACCGAGATCTACGCACCGCTCCGGCTCAAGAAGGGCGATTCCGCCTATTTCGACGCCATGACCGGCCACGCCTATCTGAGCGTCAGCGACGAGCCGGCCCAGATCATCTGCGTCTGCTCAACGCCGGAGACCGAGCTGGTTTCGACGCTCGAGAGCACCCAGACGATCAAGCACAAGGACTAGATCTCGCAAAAATAGCGTATGATCGGAAAAAATCTTGCGCTTCGGAAAATCCTTTCCTAGTCTGCTGTGGCGGTGAATGCCGGGAGGGCATCGTGCGCCGCAGTTCTGGGGAGGACTACGAGATGAACGGTTCCAAATGGAAATCGATCGGTATTGCGCTGCTTCTGGCATCGACGCCGCTGTCCGGCGCGATCGCCGCGCAGGATGTGCTGGTGCTGGCGCGCGCGGAAGATCCACCAACCGCCGATCCGGGTATCGAGATCAGCAACAGCGGCTACACCCTGATCTACGCCGCCTATGAGCGGCTGGTCGCCTACAAGGGTGGATCGACCGAAGTCGGCCCTGAACTCGCCGAAAGCTGGACCGCTGACGAGGCCGGCCTCACCTGGACCTTCAAGCTCGCCAATGGCCACAAGTTCGACGACGGCACGCCTGTCGATGCCGCGGCGGTCAAGTTCAGCTTCGATCGGTTGATGAAGCTGAAAGCGGGTCCGTCGGACGCGTTTCCGGTCCTGAAGGAGGTCGAGGTCGTCGATCCCCAGACGGTGCGGTTTCATCTGAGCGCACCCTTTGCGCCCTTCATCTCGACGCTCGCCGTCTCCGGTGCCGCGATCATCAATCCGAAGGTGATGGAGCATGAGAAGGACGGCGACATGGCCAAGGCCTGGCTCGCCGAGCATACGGCCGGCAGCGGTCCCTATCGCATCGCTTCCTGGGAACGGAACCAGAGCATCGTGCTCGATAGCAACGAACACTACGCAGGCGCCAAGCCGGCGCTGAAACAGGTCGTTCTGCGCATCGTCGGCGACGTGTCGGCACGCCGCCTGCAACTGGCGAACGGCGATGCCGACATCATCGAACAAATCCCGCTCGATCAGGCCGAAGCGCTGCAAAAAGACGCCTCCGTCGTCGTCGAGAGCAATCCGAGCATGTATGTGAACTACATATACATGAACAATCGCCAGCCGCCGCTGGACGACCCGAAGGTGCGCCAGGCGATCTCCTACGCGGTCGATTATCAGGGGATCATCGACGGCATCATGCTCGGCCAGGCCAAGCAAATGCGCGGCGCCGTGCCGAGCGGCATGTGGGGCCACGACCCGCAGGGCTTCCAGTACAGCTACGACATCGACAAGGCCAAGGCGCTGCTTGCCGAATCCGGCAAGAGCGACATCCACCTGACCTATACCTTCTCGCAGGCCGATCCTGCCTGGGAGCCGGTCGGCCTTGCCCTCCAAGCCTCGCTTTCGGAAATCGGCATCAAGCTCGATCTGCAGTCGGTCGCCGACACGACCAAGCGAGAGCTGGTCGCCAACGGCAAGTTCGACATGGCGCCAGGCGCCTGGACGCCCGATTTCGCCGATCCCTACATGTTCATGAACTACTGGTTCGACGCCGACAAGATGGGCGGCCCGGGCAACCGCTCCTTCTACGGTAACAGCAAGGTGACTGGTCTCGTCAAAGAGGCAGCCTCGATCGTCGACGAAGGCAAGCGCAAGGCGCTTTACATCGAAGCGCAGAAGCTTTCGACCGAGGATGCGCCCTATCTCTACATCATGGAAAAGAACGACATCTTTGCCCGCCGCGCCGCGGTGAAGGGCTATGTCTACAACCCCATGCTGATCCAGGTCTACAACTTCGGAACGATGTCGAAGACGGAGTGAGCCGGCGGATCGACCCGATCCGAAAGAGGTCTCCATCGAGGAAACGCCTGCCGGCGGCCGCAAATGGCTCCGGAGGCGGCACTTCGTCGTTTCCATAGCTTAAGGCAGGGTTTCCCTGCCGAAAGGGCTGGCGTCCATGGCAATCACCCGCATCATTCTTCCGCGTCTGATCCTCCTGCTTTTCGTGGTGCTGGGGGTCGCCGTCATCACCTTCACGATCTCGCATCTCATTCCCGGTGATCCGGCGCGCATGATCGCCGGCGACCGGGCGAGTGCCGAAACACTGGATAATGTCAGGCGGACGCTCGGCCTCGACCGGCCGGTCGTCGAACAGTTCACGATCTATATCGGCAAGCTGCTTCAAGGCGATCTCGGCACGTCGCTCAGAACCAATCGTCCCGTTGCCGCCGACATCCGCACCTTCCTGCCGGCGACGCTCGAGCTCGGCATGGTCGCGCTCTTTATCGCGATCTGTCTCGGCGTGCCGCTCGGCGTGCTCTCGGCCGTCTACAAGGATGGTCCGATCGACCAGGTCGCGCGCACGGTGTCGGTCTGCGGCATCTCCATGCCGGTGTTCTGGTTCGGCCTGATCCTGATCTACGTCTTCTATGCGAAATTCCAGATCCTGCCCGGCAGCGGGCGCCTCGCCATGGGCATCGCGACACCGGAGCGCATCACCGGCTTCCTGCTGGTGGACTCGCTGCTGCAGGGCCGCTTCGACGCTTTCCGCAGCGCGCTCTACCACATCATCCTGCCCGGCTTCGTGCTCGCCTTTGCCAATATGGGCGTGATCACACGCCAGATCCGCGCCTCGATGCTCGACGTGCTGCAGGAGGACTACATCCGCACGGCGCGCGCGAGCGGCCTGCGCAAGGGCATGATCATCTTCAACTATGCGCTCAGAAACGCGCTCATCCCGTCGATCACGCTGCTCGGGCTGGCGCTCGGTGATCTGCTCTACGGGGCGGTGCTGACCGAGACGATCTTTGCCTGGCCCGGCATGGGAACCTATGTCGTCACCTCGATCCAGACGCTCGATTTTCCCGCGATCATGGGTTTCACCATCGTTGCGTCCATCGGCTATGTGCTGATCAACCTCCTGGTCGATCTCGCCTACATGCTCGCCGATCCGCAGATCAGGGAGGTCTGATCATGTCCGCCATCACGCCGACAGACCCTGTGGCGACCCGCAGGAGCAGGCCCTTCACCGATCGGCTGCGCTATCTCTGGTATCTCAGCCGCCGCAGTCCGCTGACACTGGTCGGCGTCGCGATCATCCTTGCCGTTCTCGTCATGATCGTCGCTGCCCCCTGGCTCGCGCCTTACAATCCCGACAAGGTCTCCCTGACCTCCCGCCTGTTGCCGCCGAGTTCCGCCCATTGGTTCGGCACGGATGAGGTCGGCCGCGACCTGTTCTCGCGCGTCATCTTCGGGGCAAGGGCCTCCTGTGGCGCCGCGTTCATGATCGTCCTGATTTCGACGGCCGTCGGGGTGCTGATCGGCTGCTTCTCGGGCGTGGTCGGCGGCCGGGTTGATACGGCGATCATGCGGCTCATGGATGTCGTGCTCGCGCTCCCGGCGCTGGTGCTTGCGATGGCGCTGGCAGCGGCGCTCGGCCCGAGCCTGTTCAATTCGATGCTGGCGGTCGCGATCGTCCGGATCCCCGCCTATGTGCGCCTCGCCCGCGGCCAGACGCTGTCGCTGCGTGAGCAGGTCTTCGTGAAGGCGTCGCGCACCTATGGTGCGTCGCCGTTCTACATCCTGCGCTGGCATATCCTGCCAAACGCCACGTCGCCGATCATCGTCCAGGCGACGCTCGATCTCGGCGGCGTCGTGCTGATCGCGGCCGCCCTCAGCTTCATCGGCCTCGGCGCCCAGCCGCCGACCGCCGAATGGGGCGCGCTCGTCAGCAGCGGCCGCAGCTACATGCTCGACCAATGGTGGTATGCGACCTTTCCGGGTCTGGCGATCCTGATCACGGCCATGGGGTGCAATCTCGTCGGCGACGGCATCCGCGACATGCTCGACCCGCGCTTGAGGGGCAGATGATGATGACGACGGGAACGGCAGAACCACGCGGCCAGGCGCTGGCCATCAACAATCTGTCGCTGGAGTTTCCAACCTTCAGCGGCGCGGTCAAGGCGCTCGACAACGTTTCGATCAACGTCGCAAAGGCCGAGGTCGTCGGCATCGTCGGCGAGTCCGGCTGCGGCAAGTCGGTGACGACCATGGCCGCAACCGGGCTTCTGCCCAAGGGGCGCTATCATATCACCGGTGGCAACGTCCGGCTCTTTGGCCACAGCACCCTGTCCATGGACGACAGTCAGTTGCAGGACCTGCGCGGAAAGGTGGTCTCGACCATCTTCCAGGAGCCGATGAACGCGCTGAACCCGACGATCCGCATCGGCAGGCAACTGACCGACGTCATCATGCGGCACGAGGAAATCGGCCTTGTCGAGGCAAGACGCGTCGCCCGCGACATCCTCGCCGACATGCTGATCGGCGAGCCCGAGCGGGTCATGAACCTCTATCCGTTCGAGCTCTCCGGGGGCATGCGGCAGCGGGTGCTGATCGCCATGGCGTTCTCCTGCAACCCCGGCCTCATCATCGCCGACGAGCCGACGACCGCACTCGATGTCACGGTGCAGGCGGTGATCCTCAGGCTGATCCAGAACCGCGCCCGCCGTACGGGCACCGCCGTCGTCTTCATCTCGCACAATGTCGCCGTCGTCTCGCAGCTCTGCGACCGCCTCTATGTGATGTATGCCGGGCGGATCGTGGAGCACGGTGCGACGCGGAGCGTCCTCGAGACGCCGCAGCATCCCTACACCCAGGCGCTGTTGCGCTGCCTGCCGGAGCGCGTTGCGCCGAAACAGGACCTTGAGGCGATCCCCGGTGCCGTGCCGAACCTCCTGCAACCACCGGCCGGCTGCTACTTCCAGCCGCGCTGCAAGGAAGCGGTCGAACAATGTCGATCCCGGTCTCCGCAATTGGCGGGCGAGGGTGGCCAGCAGGTGGCCTGCTGGCGGCGCGGAGTGGCGGCGGAGCTGCCAGGACAGGGAGGCCGGCAATGACGAAAGCCGTTGATATCTTGACGCGGCCGGTCCTCGAGGTCAGCGATCTCCATGTTCGCTTCCCGGCGTCGCGCAACTGGCTCGGCCGCCCCACATCCCACGTGCATGCCGTCAACGGCGTGACCCTGACGGTTAGCGCCGGCAAGAGCCTCGGCATCGTTGGCGAGTCCGGCTGCGGCAAGAGCACGCTCGCCCAGGCGATCATCGGGCTTGCGCCCTATGGAGAGGGCAGGGTGGCGATCGATGGCGAGGATTTCCAGAAGGCTGAGGGCAAGCGGAAGCGCGCCTTGCGGCAGAAGATGCAGATCGTCTTTCAGGACCCGCAATCCTCGCTCGACCGGCGCCTGCCGGTCTGGCGGCTGATCAGCGAGCCGCTGCATATTCGCGGCGGCCACAGCAGGGCCGAACTGCGTGCGAAGGCGGAGGAACTGGCCGTCGCCGTCGGGCTCAGACCAGAACATCTCGATCGTCTGCCGCACGAGTTTTCAGGCGGCCAGCGCCAGCGCATCGCCATTGCGCGCGCGATCAGCACGGACCCGGAACTGATGGTGCTGGACGAGCCGACATCGGCGCTCGACGTCTCGGTGCAGGCGCAGATCATCAACCTGCTCCTGAAGCTGCAGCGAGAGCGCGGGCTCACCTATCTCCTGATTTCGCATGACGTTGCGCTGGTGCGCCATTTCTGCGACGACGTTGCGGTGATGTATCTTGGCCAGATCGTCGAATCCGGCCCGGCCGACGCGGTGCTCAGCAATCCCCGTCACCCCTACACCCAGACGCTTCTGGCGGCGGCTCCGAGTTTCGAAAGCCCGCTGCCGGACATTGCTCAGGTGCGCGCCGGCGAGCTTCCCAACAACCGCAACCTGCCGGACGGCTGCTTTTACAGGCAGAGATGCGACAGGATTGGCGGCGGCTGCGAGGTTGGCCAGGTGCTGCGGCGCCTGAGCGAGAGCGCCCGCCATGTCCGGTGTCACCTGGCGCAGACGTAAAAACATGGACGCGCCAACTCAGGCTAGCGCCCGCCGCCCGCGCAGCGGTGCGCGGCCGTCTATACATTTGATGCGCGCTTTCGATAGTTTGAGAAATATAATTTTCTTATAGGAAAAATAATTTGCTTGATATTTCCGACTGTGCAAATTTGTAGCCGCCGCCTTCGGGCGGATCTTGCCATTCGGGGCCGCCTTTTCGCGACCCTGCCGGTTGCCGGAGATGAGATTGACTGACCCAACGCTGCTCGACGTCGTTCGTCACCCTGCGGCAATCGGATGGGCGAGCGGTGGCCTTGCGGGTCGATGCCAGCGGTCGCCAGACCTAAGGTGCGCGCCGTCGGCGTGGCGGCAAACAGATTTTGCTTTGATGACATGAAAGAGGCCTGACATGACGAAGGAAGTTGAATGGGCGCGCATGACCGCGCCGAGCCTGCGCGAAATTGCCGGCAAGTCGGGCGCGCTGGCCATCCTGCCGATCGGTTCGCTGGAGCAGCACGGGCCGCACCTGCCCGTCATCACCGATACCGCAAGCGCATCCGCGGCTGCGATCCGCGCGGCCCGGCTGGTTGCCGATGACATTCCGGTCGCCGTGCTTCCGGGCCTGTGGACCGGCATGAGTGAGCACCATCTGCCCTTCGGCGGCACGATCACACTCGACTACGATACGCTGAGCCGCCTCATCCGCTGCATTGTGCGCTCGCTGAAAACGCTCGGCTTCCAGCGCCTGTTCATCGTCAACGGTCATGGCGGCAACATGGACCCGCTCGCCGTTGCCGTGCGTGAACTGGCGGTCGAATTCGCCATGCCGATCGTCGCCACGACGCCCTGGATGCTGGCGCCCGAGGAAGCCTCGAAGATCTTCGAGGTCGACACGGGCGCGCACCATGCCTGCGAAGGCGAGGCCTCGGTGATGCTCGCGATCGTTCCGGACGCGGTGAAGACGGAGATGTTCGGCCAGGCCTTCGGCAACCAGCAGCACCCCGTCGACGTGCCGGCCGACGTGTCGCGTTTCTATTCCTTCTCCGAGCGTGCGCCGGTGACCGGCACCTGGGGCGATCCGCGCAGCGCCACGGCCGAAAAGGGCGAGCGTTTCCTCGACCTGCAGGCAGGCGAACTTGCGAAGCTGATCCGCAACGACGTGCTCTGGACCACGCCGGACCCGGTCTGGACGCCTGGCCGCGGGCTCGGCACCACGGCCGGCCGAGCCGACTGATCTTTTCGGCGCCACCGCCGGCACATCGCATTCGATTCCTTCAGGGAGGACACATCAATGAACGTGACATTCACCCGCACCCGCAAGACGCTTGTAACGCTCTTTGCAGCAACCATGCTTTCGGGCGCCGCACTGACGCCGGCCATGGCAAAGACGCTCGTCTATTGCTCCGAAGGCGCGCCGGAGGGTTTCGACGCCGCACTCTACTCGGCCAACAGCACCTGGGACGCGTCGGCCGAGACGGTCTATGACCGCCTCACCGAATTCGAGCCCGGCACCACAAATGTCGTTCCGGGCCTTGCCGAAAGCTGGACCATTTCCGCCGACAATCTCGAATACACGCTGAAACTGCGCGAGGGCGTGAAGTTCCAGACGACGGACGATTTCACGCCGACGCGCGATTTCAACGCCGATGACGTGCTCTTCACCTTCAATCGCCAGATGGACAAGACCGATCCATGGAACAGCTACTTCCCCGGCGCGAACTGGGAGATGTTCAATGCGATGGACATGCCGGCGGCCATCAAGCAGATCGTCAAGGTCGATGATCGGACCGTCAAGTTCGTGCTGAACCAGCCGGACGCGTCGCTGCCGTCGAAGCTGGCACTGAACTTCGGTTCGATCGTGTCGAAGGAATATGCCGACAAGCTGGCGGCGGAAGGGCGCCGCGAGGATCTCGATCGCAAGCCTGTCGGAACGGGTCCGTACCGCTTCGTCGACTACCAGCAGGACGCGGCGATCCGCTTTGCGGCCAACGCCGACTATTGGGATGGTGCGCCAAAGATCGACAACCTGATCTTTGCCATCACCACTGATGCGACGACGCGCATGCAGAAGCTCCAGGCGGGTGAATGCCATGTTGCGCCTTACCCAGCGCCGGCCGATGTGGCAGGCCTGAAGGCAAATCCCGATCTCACTGTCCTGGAACAACCGGGTCTCAACGTCTCCTACCTGGCGATGAACACCCTCGTTGAGCCGTTCGACAAGCTCGAGGTGCGCCGGGCCATCAACATGGCGATCGACCGCAAGGCGATCGTCGAGTCGGTCTACCAGGGCATGGGCCAGATCGCCCAGAGCGTACTGCCGCCGACGATGTGGGGCTACAATGGCGGCATCGACGGCTACGGCTATGACCCGGAGGCGGCCAAGAAGCTTCTCGATGAGGCCGGCGTCAAGGATCTAAGCATGAAGATCTGGGCGATGCCGGTCAGCCGCCCCTACATGCCGAATGCACGCCGCGCAGCGGAGTTGATGCAGGCCGACCTCGCCAAGGTCGGCATCAAGGTCGAAATCGTCTCCTACGAATGGGGCGAATACCTCAAGAAGTCGCGGGACAAGGCGCGCGATGGCGCCATCATCCTCGGCGGCACGAGCGACAATGGCGACCCGGACAACCTGCTCAGCTACTTCTTCAGTTGCTCCGGCGTCGGCGGCAGCAACAATGCCAACTGGTGCTACAAGCCGCTGGACGAGATTTTCCAGAAAGCCCGCGCCAGCTCGAACCAGGGCGAGCGGACGAAGCTCTACGAAGAAGCGCAGGCGATCATCAGCGACCAGGCCCCCTGGGTGCTGATTGCCCACTCGACGGTCGTGCTGCCGATGTCGAAGAAGGTGAAGGGCTACGTGATGGAGCCCTTGGGGTCGCATCGCTTCGACAAGGTCGACATCGACGAATAGGCCTCGCACGCGCTGAATTTGGACGCGCCGGCCTTTGCCGGCGCGGACGTTGCTGGAATGGTGCCTATTCGGCCGCAACCGGAAGGTCGAAGGCAGCGCTCGCGTCTACGACGCTTACGCGCACCGGCTCGAGTGCCGAGAGCACCTGCTGCCGCAACCAGACGTGCCCGGCGTTGCGGTCGGACGAGGCGTGCCACGCAAGCGAGACGTCGTAGGGCGGGACGTCGACCGGCCCCGGGCTGATGGCAAGGCCGAACAGCGGAGCCCAGGCCCGGGCGAAGCTCGCCGGTACCGGGGCGATCAGTTTTGCATCCCGAACGAGGGTCGGCAGCGCGAAAAGATGCGGCGTCGTGACGGCAGCCAGCCGTTTCAGGCCTCGCTCGGCCAGCACCTCGTCCACCAGCCGGCAGCGCCCGTCCTTGCTGACAAGCACGGCCTGGGGTGTCGACAGGAACGTCTCAAGGTCGATCACGCCTGATGGTCCGATCTTTTCCGGTGGCGCGAGAATGACATAGCGCTCTGCCCAGAGCTTGCGGCGCTTGTGCAGTTCGTTGCCGGTCTCCACCTTGCCGATCGCAAGGTCGATCTCGCCGCCGTCGAGGAGATCGGCGGGATAATCCTGGTCGATCGGCCGTATCACGAAATTGACGTGCGGCGCCTTTTCCCGGACGAACGCGAGAAGCGGCGGCATCAGAAGGCTTTCGAGATAATCGTTCATGCCGAGCGTGAAGGTTCTGGCGTCGGTTGCCGGGTCGAATTGTTCCGGCTCGATCAGTCGCGACTGGATCGTGCAGAGGACGGTGTTTACCGTTTCCGCCAGTTCCTGCGCCCGCGGCGTCGGCTCGATGCCGCGCGCGGAGCGGACAAACAGTTCGTCAGAGAGAAGCGAGCGCAGGCGTCCCAGATTGTGACTGAGCGCGGATTGAGAAATGCCGATCCGCTGCGCCGCGCGCGTGACGTTGCGTTCGCCCATCAGTGCGTCGAAAGCCACCAGCAGGTTCAGGTCGAACTTCAAGATATGAGCGTGATCGATCATCGCTATCAATTCCATGAGTTGGATTTATCGATCTCCGAGAGATATCTGTCTCATCGATAATATTCAACCACCTTAAGGAATAACAGTCATGAAGTCGCTGTTTGAAACCTATGACATGAATGGTCAGAAGCTGGGCAACCGGATCGTCATGGCGCCGATGACCCGGGCAAGGGCGAAGGATGGTGTCGCCAACGCCGAGACCGCACTCTATTACCGCCAGCGTGCCAGCGCAGGTCTGATCATCACGGAAGGCACACCCATTTCCCAGGAGGGTACAGGCTTTGCCTTCATCCCCGGCATCTGGTCAAAGGACCAGGTTTCAGGGTGGCAGGGCGTGACGCAGGCGGTTCATGATGAGGGTGGCAGGATCTTTGCCCAGATCTGGCATGTCGGCCGCATGTCGCATGCGTCCCTGCAGCCAGGCGGTGGACAGCCGGTCAGTGCCAGCGCCAGGCCGGCCCGCGATCAAAACAGCAAGGCCTATGCCTTCGATGAGAGCGGTGCTGCAGGCTTTGTCGACGCCGACGTTCCCCGCCCGCTCGAAACCGAAGAAATCGCCCGGGTCGTCGAGGACTATGCGCGCGCCGCTGCCAATGCGATTGCCGCCGGTTTCGACGGGGTCGAGATCCACGGAGCCAATGGCTACCTGCTGGAACAGTTCCTGAACCCGCACGTCAACGACCGCAGCGACCGCTATGGAGCGGGCAATGTCGAAGACCGGACCCGCTTCGTGCTCGACGTCGTGGACGCGGTGGTCGCCCGCATCGGTGCCGAGAAGGTCGGCATCCGGCTCTCGCCGTTCGGCAAGCTCTTCGACATGCCGCATCATCCGCGAATCGAGGAGACCTACATGCACCTGGCGCATGCTCTGGCGGCGCGTTCGCTCGCCTACGTTCATCTGAAGGACCAGGGCCCCGCGAGCGCTCCGGCGCTTTCACAGGATTTTCTGCGCAACTTCCGCGAAGCCTATCCCGGCACGCTCATCCTTGCCGGCTCGTTGGACAAGGACCGCGCCGAACGTTTCTTGCAGGAGGGTCTGATCGATCTTGCCGCGTTCGGGCAACCCTTCATCGCCAATCCCGACCTTGTCGAGCGGCTGAAACGCGATCTCCCCTTGGCCAAGCCCGATCGCGAGACCTACTACGGCGGCGGCGTGCAAGGCTACACGGATTACGCATCCTACCGGGAGGGACCAGAGGCAAAAGCCGCTTGATTGCGCCCCGGCCCTCTGGAGCAAACCTGCCTTAAAGCGGGTCTATGCGGTCTCGGTGAAATCCGGGACGCATAAATCGCTGGTCGCGACCACCACTGGACGGATCGCGACCATGCGAATTGGGTGGCGGGTTTCCTCGCCACCCTTTTCTCGTCATGCCCGGGAGGGTTTCATCGTGCGGTGGTAGAGGCGCGAGATCCAGGGCAGCACCAGGATGATCACTGTGGCGATGAAGATCGCCAGCGAAATCGGGTGCGAGTAAAAGACGCTGAGGTCGCCGCGCGAGGCGATCAGCGTGCGACGCACGCCGAGTTCGAGCATGGGCCCGAGCACCACGCCCATGATCAGCGGCACGGCCGGATATTTGAGCTTGGCCATCACGTAGCCGAGCACGCCAAAAACCGCGACGATCAGGAGAGCCGGCATGCTGAGGTCGATGCTGTAGATGCCGTAAAGGACGATGCCGATGACTGTGGCAAAGAGCAGGCCACGGGAGATGAAGATGGCGGCGGCGAGGATCGGCGTCAGAAGGATGGTGATGAACACCAGCGCCAGGTTGCCGATGTAGAAGGTGCCGAACAGCGTCCAGACGAATTCGCTCTGTTCCTGGAACAGCCGCGGCCCCGGCTGCAGGCCGACCATCAACAGGCCTGCGAGAAGCACGGCCGTGGTGGCGGAGCCCGGAATGCCGAGCGTGAAGAGCGTGACCATGGCGCCATAGGACGCGCTGTTGTTGGCGGCCTCGGGCGCCGCGACACCATCGAGTGCACCATGCCCGAAGGTCTCCGGCTCCTTCGACATCTTCTTTGCAACACCGTAAGCCATCATGGTGGACGCGGTCGCACCTGCACCCGGCAGCACGCCGATGACGAAGCCGATGAGCGAGCCGACGATGAGCGAGGTCTTCGTCGCGATCAGATCGCCGATCTGCGGCAGCATCGAGCGGTAGCTGTAGGTCGCAGCATCCACCCGGTCCGGGGTCTGCTCCTCCAGCGCCAGGAACATCTGGCCAAGCCCGAACATGCCGACGGCAATCAGCGAGAAGTCGATACCTTCCAGGAGATCCATGCTGCCGAAGGTAAAGCGCGGGCCACCCATGATCTGATCGAGGCCGATCATGCCGAGCCACAGGCCGAAACCGAGTGCGAGGAAGCTCTTCAGATGGTCGTCGGTGCCAAGCACGGTGACGAGCGACAGGGAAAGGACCATGAGTGCGGTCATTTCCACCGGACCGAACATCAGAGCATAGCGCGAGACGATGTTGGCCATCAGCGTCAGGCCGACAAGCCCGATCAGGCCGCCGATGAAGGACGCATAGGTGGCAAGACCGAGTGCGCGGCCGGCCTGTCCCTTCTTGGCCAGGGGGTAGCCGTCCATGACGGTCATCACTGAAGGCGCATCGCCCGGGATGCCGAGCAGGATGGATGTCACGGCGCCGCCGAACATGGCGCCGTAGTAGACGCCGGCGAGCATGGCGAGCGCGACGGTCGGTTCGAAGCCGACGGCGACCGGCAGCATGATGGCGACGCCAGCCGTTGGCCCAAGCCCGGGCAGGGCGCCGATGAGCAGGCCGACAAGCGCGCCGACGAAGATGGCAAAGAGCATGCCCGGATCCATTGCCGCGGTGGCGATGCCGTTGCCCAGTAGTGAAAGCGTTTCCATGATCAATCTCCGGGGTCAATGAGACCCGCGACAAACGAAAGAGAGGAGCGCGGCTTAAAAGCCGAACGGGCCGGTGATCATCGGCACGCGGATGATCATGCCGAACAGGACGTGGCAGAAAGCGACGGCGGCGATGCTGAGCGCCGCAAGTTTCGGCAGGAACAGACCCTTCTTGCGGTCCGGTTCCTCCGTCAGATAGCCGATCGCGATCATCGCGAGGGCAGCTGCCGTCGCCATGCCAATGAGCGGCGTGATGTAGACAAAGGCGACGACCGCGACCGTCACGCCGGCCACGCCGCCGATGACGGGAAGGGCAACTTCGCCCGACAAGCGCATGCGGCCGGAGAGGTCGCGAAACAGGATTGCTGCGGAAAGCACCGTCATCAGGACGCCGGCAATGGCGGGGAAGAACCCTGGGCCGGGTACGGTCTCGCGGTAGAGCCCGTAATTGTAGGCGGTGACGGTGACGTAGAGGCCGAGCACGAGCATGAGGATCGTGAACAGGCGGTCGAGATGGGCGGTTTTCATGAGTCCTCCCGGACGCTTCGGGCACGAGGCTGCGCATAAAGGCTGCGCAGTCTCGCCTGCGTTACTTGATGAGGCCGAGCGAGGTCATCAGCGCCGTATAGTCGGCATTGCGCCGTTCCATCTCGGCTTCCAGTTCGGCGCCGGCCATGTACTTCGGAACAACGTTGAAGCGATCGAGATACTGCGTCTTCCAGATTTCGCTCTCAAGCGCCGTCTTGATGATGCCGGCCCAGTAGGCAACAGCGTCTTCGGCAACGCCTGAGGGCATGACGAATCCGCGCAACTGCGTCAGCACCACGTCGTAGCCGCTTTCCTTGATGGTTGGCACGTCCGGGAACGCCGGCAGACGTTCGGCAGAACTGACGGCGATCGGTCGCACGTCGCCCGATTTGATCAGCGGCAGCACCTCGCTCGGATTGCCGAACTGCACGTCGATATGGCCGCCAAGAAGGGCCGCGACCACTTCGCCGTCGCCGCCGAAGGGAACGATGTCGGCCGAGATGCCCATGGCCGTCTCCAGGCGTTGAGCAAGCAGCGCCGGATCGGCGACGATGCCGGTCGTGCCGGAGATCATCTTGCCCGCAGACTTGATGTCGCCGAGGTTCTTGATGTCGGACTCCTTGGCGACCACCATGATGTAGGGATCTTCGGAGACTGCGGCGAGCGGCGTGAAGTTCTTGTAGTTGACCGGCGATTCTCCAAGCAGCGGCGTCGTGAAGAAGCTGACGCCGATATTGGCCCAGAGATACGGATCTTCCGTCCGCTTCGCCGTGTAGCTGTAGCCGACCGCACCGCTGCCGCCGGTGCGATTCTCGACGATGAAGTTCGAGGGCGTGAGCTTCAGCTTGGTGATGGTGTCGGTCAAGATGCGCGTGATCGTGTCGCTGCCGCCGCCAGCGGAGCTGGTTACCACCACAGTGACGTCCCGATCGGGCTCGAAGGCGCTGGCAGCGCTTGCCGCCAAAAGGGTCGATGCCAGGGCGCAGGCACCGAAAAAGCGCGCGCCGAGGCGGCGTGAGTGAAGTGTCGACATTTTGATCTCCTCCTAGATCTCCCAAGCCCATTTTATCGCCTGATAGCGTGATCAGGTACCGAAAACAAATCCGTTTCGGTGAGCTCCTCACGGCTAGGAAATGACTCAATCGAGTAATTGTCAACAATTATTTTGAAGGTATATGCAACGTCTGAAGAGCAAAAGTGCCGCAATTTAAGCGATATCATATTGATAAATATCGATTTTATTCACGAGTGGCGGCGGCACTCAGGCGTCATGTATTTGTTGGCTGCCCGCGAAAAGGGAAAAAATTGCCGACAATTGCGAAAATTGTTGACACTTGTCCCGCTCAGCGTATGTTCGGCGGCGAGGAGACACCGACATGACGACAACCCAGCTCTTTTCCGAACCGGATGCCGACAGCGCGGAATCGGTTGCGACCGGCATCTACCGCGAACTGGAAAACCTGATCATCGAGGGCAAGCTAGAGCCCGGTGACCGGATCAACGAAAAGTCCTTCGCCGACCAGCGTGGCATCAGCCGTGGTCCGATACGCGAGGCATGCCGCCGGCTGGAAGAGGCTGGCCTCGTCGAGTTCAAGGTCAACCGCGGCTTCTTCGTCCGCGTGCTCGACCTGCGCGACGTCTTGGAAATCTACGATGTGCGCGCGGCGCTCTTTTCCCATGCGGGACGGATTCTGGCGCGCCGCATCACCGCCGAGCAGATCGACGAACTGGCCGGATTGCATGATGAGATGGAGGCGGCCGTGGCAGCGGGAAACGCGGATCTCTTCTACACGCTGAACCGGCGTTTCCACTCTGAGATCATGGCGTTTACCGGAAATCGTTATCTGGCGGACATCTATGAAGGGCTCGACCGCGAGCTCCATATCTGGCGCAAGCGTGCGCTCATCCTCGACGGCAATGTTCGGGCGTCGTCATCCGAGCATGGCCTCATCCTCGAGGTCTTGAGGAACGGCAACCCGACCCGCATCGCCCAGATGCTGCGCGATCACAGTCTCGCCGGCCGCAATCGGCTGCTGCGCACCATGCCGGAGCAGGTCGCAAAGCTGCAGATGGACTGGCAAGACGACTAGAGCGTTCTGCTCCCGGGCGACCATGCCCGCGAACGCAGAAGCGCCAAGAAATCATAGGTTTAGAGCGTCTTCGCGCATTCACAGGAATGCGCGGCTCTGGCCGCTGGCCAAAAATATCCCTGACATTGGAGAGGTAGTTAGATGCATACCCTGACCGGTAAACCTATTGTCGCGATCTCGAACGGCGATCCGAGCGGGATCGGCCCGGAAATCACACTGAAGGCGTTGACGCGACCCGACGTCCGTGCCGTCGCAGCCCCGATCATCGTCGGAAGCCCTGAAGTCTTTGAACGTGACCTGGCGCTTGCGGGCGCGCCGCTTGAAATCCGTGTGCTGGAGAAGGCCGCCGACGCAACGGGCGAGGCCGGCACCGTCGAAATCCTGCCCTTCGACAGGCTCGACCTTTCGCTTTGCCCGCGCGGCGAAGTCTCGGCCGAAGCCGGCCGCTACAGCGGCCACAGCATCGCCAAGGCGATCGAACTCGGCATGGCGGGCGCCGTGCATTCCATCGTCGTTTCGCCCAACAACAAGCGCGCGATGAAGAATGGCGGCCACGAGCACACGGGCTTTGAAGAGATCTCACGCCACTACACAGGCGCCAGCCGCTCGATCCAGATCCTCATGGGGCGCAAGTACAATCTCGCGCGGGTGACCAACCATGTGCCTTTGCGCCAGGTGGCCGACATCTGCACCCGCGAGCGGGTCTTTGGCCAGATCAGGGTTCTGAAGGAGAGCCTCGCCATGGTCGGTTTCACCGATCCGGTCATTGGTGTTTCCGGTCTCAATCCACACAATGGCGAGCATGGACTGATGGGCACGGAGGAAATGACCGACATCGGCCCGGCCTGCGATGATGCGCGCGCTGCCGGCATCCGCGTCGTCGGCCCCATTCCGGCCGATACCGTCTTCGTCGACATCGACAAGCTCGGCCTCGACATCGTGCTGTCGATGTACCACGACCACGGCAATTCCGGCATCAAGATCCTGGAGTTCGGCCATCTCGTAAATTTCATCGGCGGGCTGCCGATTCCCGTCTTCACCGTTTCTCATGGCACCGCCTTCGACATTGCCGGAAAGGGCATTGCCGGTTCGACCAACATGGAACTGTCGATCATTGCCGCTGCCAAGAGCGTCAGGGCGCACTGAGCTATGCTTCGGATCGGCAAGGCCATCTTTGGGGCAGGTGTGGTTCATGGCGCGGCCTATGTCGGCCATGATCACGACCCGGTCGCAACGACGGAGCGGTTTCTTCTGGATCCGCGTATTCAGGCGGTTGAAGGAGGTTGGGACCTGCCTGCGGACGCCGCGGACGATCTCCGTCGACGTTTCCTGTGGTCGGGATGCGACGTGGTCTATGCTGTCGGCGGTTTCATGCGCCGCCAGCAAATCGATCCGAGCGCGTCAACTGTCGAAGCACGCGGGGACGCGCTGGAAAAGCTCAAGCGCCTGACCAAGACTGCAAGCGGCTACGGCGCCGCGATGCTGCTTTTGTGCACCGGGCCCGACACGCTGGCCGAGCGACGCGGTGAGGCGATCCGGCATTTCGGGGAAACGGTGGAGACGCTCTGCGAGCACGCCCGCTGCCTTCGGCCGGAACGGCCGATGTGGATCACGGTCGAGCATTTCGACCGTGAGTTCGACCAGAAGCGCCTCCTCGGCCCGACAGCGGAAACCGCAGCGCTCGTTGCCGATATCCGCAGGCGGCACGACAACGTCGGCATGACGCTTGACCTCAGTCACCTGGTCCAGCTCGGCGAGGATATCGACGAGGCCGTGGCCGCTGCCGGCGATCTCCTGATCCACGCCCATGTCGCCAATTGCGGCCTCGACCGGAGCGTCGCGGAAACCTTCGGGGATTCCCATTGCCGGTTCGGTGCCGAGGGCGGCGCTGTTACCCTTGATGACGTGGTGCGGTTTCTGCGCGCCCTGGTCCGCCATGGCTACGGCGAACGCAAGGTGGCGACGAGCGTGCCCATCATCAGTGTCGAGATGAAAACGCCGGAAGGCGAAACGCCGGAGCTCGCGCTCGCAAGCGGTCTGCGCATCCTTGAACGGGCCGCAGCGTTCGCAGATATCGCCGAAAGGTCAATTGCATGAATGCCAAACCGCGCATCGTCCTCCTTCACGCAACACCCGTTGCGATGGAGCCCATCCAAAGCGCGATGACGAGATCGTGGGCGGAAGCGGAGATGGTCAATCTGCTCGACGACGGCCTCACGATCGACCGGGCGAGGGAAGGAGCGAAGCTCTCGGTGGGCCTCACGGAACGGTTCGTCGATCTCGGGCGCTATGCCTACAGGATGGGAGCCGACGGTATCCTCGTCACCTGCTCGGCCTTCGGGCCGGCGATCGAGCGCATGGCGGCCGAGCTGCCGGTGCCCGTTCTGAAGCCGAACGAAGCGATGTTCCGGGCAGCCCTTTCTGCGGGCACCCGCATCGGCATGCTTGCGACGTTCGCACCGGCCGTCGTGACGATGGAGGACGAATTCGAGGATGCACGCGAACATACGGGAACCGATGCCTGGCTCGACACGATCGTCGTTCCGGATGCCATCGACCTGCTGCGCAAGGGCGACGTCGAGGGCCACAATCGGTTGGTGGCCGGGCGGGCGGCGGATTTCAGGGATCATGACGTGATCATGCTTGCGCATTTTTCCACCTCGCGGGCGGCAGACGCCGTCCGCGCCATTGTCGACATTCCCGTGCTTTCGGCGCCCGAGGCCGCGGTCTTGCGCATGCGCGCGCTTGTCACAGGAGAAGCCTAATGCTGCTTGGTGTCATCGCAGACGATTTTACCGGCGCTGGCGACATCGCCAACACCCTTGCGAAGGGCCGCCCGAGTGAGGGTGGGCTGGCGGTCGTCCAATACATGGGCATCCCCGCCGGGCCTGCGAAACCTTCCGTCGAAGCGGGCGTCATTTCGCTGAAGTCGCGTTCGGTGCCCGCTGCCGATGCCGTCGCCCAGTCGCTTGCAGCGCTCGCCTGGTTGAAGGACCAGGGATGCCGTCAGATCATCTTCAAGTACTGCTCGACGTTCGATTCCACCCGCGAAGGCAATATCGGTCCGGTCGGAGAGGCGCTTGCGGCCGCGCTCGGCGTTCGCGGCGTGATCGTCTGCCCGGCCTTTCCGACGGTCGGGCGCACCGTGCACCAGGGGCACCTTTTCGTGCATGACCGTCTGCTGAACGAATCCGGAATGGAAAATCATCCACTGACGCCGATGCCGGACGCGAACATCCGTCGCTGGCTTTCGCTTCAGGTGAAAGGGCCGGTCGGGCTGGTGTCGGCGGCGACCGTGCGGCTGGGGCCTGATGCGGTGCGGACCGCCCTCGACGCGTCGGGCAAGATGGGCGAAACGTTGGTTATCGTCGATGCGGCGACGGATGACGATCTTGTCGTGCTCGGCCGCGCTGCGGCCGATGCACCGCTTCTGACCGGCGGTTCCGGCATCGCCCTCGGCCTTCCAGGAAACTTCATCACGGCCGGATTGGCGAAGGGCAACGAGGCCAGCTACGAGGGCTGCGACGGCCCGGAGGCGATCCTTGCCGGCAGTTGCTCCGGTGCGACGCGCGGGCAGGTGGAGCTGCATGCCCGCGCGCATCCCGTGCTGCCGATCTCGGTCGATAGCGTCATGGCCGGCGCGACGGTGCCCGGCGACCTCGTCGCCTTCATCCAGGGCCATGCCGGGCGGAAGCCTCTCGCCTATTCGTCAGGTACCCCACAGGACGTGCAGGCAGCCCAATCGCGCTATGGGAGGGATGCGGTCGCCCATAGACTGGACACCCTGTTTGCCGACACGGCGCGCCGCCTCGTCGATGGCGGGGTGAAGCGGCTCGTCATTGCCGGTGGAGAAACATCCGGCGCCGTTGCCCAGGCGCTGGATCTCGGCGCATTGCGGATCGGCCCGGAAATCGATCCCGGTGTGCCAATCCTCGTCAGCGAGCGGCGGGGCATCTCGCTCGCTCTGAAATCCGGAAACTTCGGTCGCGCAAGCTTTTTTGCCGCGGCATTGGATGCATTGAAAGGTCCGCCGCATGACTGAGGAAACCACGCTTCGCAACGACCTCGTGCGCTATGGCAGGCTGCTCTATGACCGCCGTCTTGCGCATGGAAGTGCCGGCAATCTCTCGGTTCGCCTGTCCGATGGCGCGATCCTGGTGACGCCGACCAATTCAAGCCTCGGCTTTCTTGAGGCGACCCGCATCTCGAAGGTGTCTCCCACAGGCGAACTGCTGTCCGGCGACCCGCCCTCGAAGGAGGCATTTTTTCACCTGGCCGTCTACGAGGAACGTCCGCAAGCGCGCGCGGTCGTGCACCTGCACTCGACCTACTCGGTGGCCGTGTCCTGCCTTTGCCATGAACAGACAGACGATATCCTGCCGCCGCTGACCGCCTATCATGTGATGCGGGTCGGCAAGCTGCCGCTTCTGAAGTATTTCCGCCCCGGCGATCGCGCACTTGCTGAAGCGGTGCGCGGGGCTGCGCGTGACCACAGATCCATGATGCTTGCCAATCACGGCCCGATCGTCTCCGGGCGGACGCTGGACGAGGCCGTCAACGCCTACGAGGAGCTGGAAGAGACGGCCAAGCTGTTTTTCATCCTCGGTGACAGGAAAATCGCTCCTCTGGGTTTGGACGCCGTCGCAGAAATCAACGATGTTTTCGGAAGCTAGGCGCTTGGCAATCTGAAGAAGCGGGCGCGATCGTCTCCGTCTCGTCGATCGTCGTGATGTGATGTGCGTGGCGAACGTGCTGGGAGAGGGCCGAGCTGCCGGCCGCGTCTCCCCAGGGGCGAGATAGTGTGTCTGCTCGAGCGACACAAATGCCGGGTATCGCGACTTCAGCCTCGCATCTCCCGCGCGACGGTCTTCAGCCGGCCGAGGTCTGCAAGATGGCGCGCCAAGAAGCGCGAGGCGTCTTCGTTCTTTCCAGCGAGGATGAGATCGAGCAGTTCGATATGCTCGCGGCAGCGCTCACGGGCGCTGCTGCGATCCAGCATTTGGCGGTAGTCGATGAGACGGCGCAAGCGGTCGAGCCGGTTGAGAGCGTCGATGAAGAAGCTGTTCTGGCAGCATGCTATGATCGCCTCGTGCATGCCACTGTTCAATCCAAACAGTTTTGCGTCCGACACCGTCCAGATGCCGCCGTTGACCAGCCACTCCTGTTCCTCGCGGCAACGCAGCAAGGCCGGGCGGTTGAGCTTGAAGGTCGGCTCCAGTAGTGCCGCCGGCTCGATCAGCAGGCGGAAACGATAGCTGTCCTCATAGGCCTGGAGCGAGGTGAGGACCGGGAGAAACGCCCAGCCATGGCCCGGCAGTCGTTCGATCCAGCCCTCATTGGCCATGCGCAACAGGATTTTCGACAACCGGCCCTTGGTCAGATCGTATCGGCGAAGGAACTCGCTTTCCGTGATCCTTTCCGGCAGGCGGCCGTGCAACCGGTCGTCCGCGATCGTCAGGTAAATCTGTTCGTCATCTTCCGTGGCGGCGGGCTCGAGCGACAATTTCTCGGCCGCCTCGACGTCGGCGATCATGTAGCCGCCGCCTTCTCCCTGCTTCAGCACACCCGCTTCATGCAGCAACTTCATGGCGTTGCGCACCGGCGAGCGTGAGACCCGGAATTGTTCCGCGAGCTTTCGCTCGACGAGGCGATCGCCCGCGGCGAGCTTGTCGGTACGGATGTGGGCGACGATCTGGTCGGCAAGACTGGCGATCAGGGGGGTGGTCTGCACGGCTAAGCTCCCGATTTTGCTCATCTATGCCACAGGGCCGCGGCAAACGCCAAGAGATTTTGGTTTTTCTCTATTGCAAAATACCAAACCTAGGCGTATTTGGTATTTTAGAGGAGAAAAAGACCAACCTTGGTCTGGAGGACTCCAATTCGTTCCTGGCTTGTTTGACGTCGGCTGGAAGCCGGCGAACGACCTTGCTTGGCCTCCGCAGTCTCCGTGAAACGGTGAGGAAGACATGACGATAAAACTGCTCGTACTGCCGGGAGATGGGATCGGGCCGGAAATTACCGCCGCAACCCTGGAGGTGCTCAAGGCCGTTGACGCCGAAACCGGTGTCGGCCTGGAATTCGAGTTCAGGGATATCGGTCTGAAGTCCCTTGCCGAACAGGGAACGACGCTGGCGGACGCGGTGATGACGCGCGTGCCGGAGGTGGATGGCGTGATCCTCGGACCGGTCTCGCACTACGACTATCCGTCACGCGACAAGGGTGGCATCAACCCGTCTGGTGAACTGAGGACCAGGTTCGAGCTTTACGCCAATATTCGCCCATGCCGCTCGCGCGAGGGCTTGACCATCCTGCGCAGGCCCATGGACCTCGTACTGGTTCGCGAAAATACGGAAGGCTTTTACTCCGACCGCAACATGTACGCCGGCGCCGGCGAATTCATGCCGGACCCGGATATGGCGTTCTCGATCCGCAAGGTGACAGCGAGGGCATCCGCTCGCGTGGCGAAAACGGCCTTCGAACTGGCACGTCAGCGCCGCAAGAAGGTGACGGCCGTGCACAAGGCCAATGTCGTCAAGCTGTCCGACGGCCTGTTCCTGCGCGAGGTGCGCAAGGTCGCGCAAGCGTATCCCGACGTTCAATTGGAAGAGCTGATCGTCGATGCGGCTGCCGCTCATCTCATCCGCTCGCCGGATCGGTTCGACGTCATTGTGACCACCAACATGTTCGGCGACATTCTCTCGGACGAGGCATCGGAACTGTCGGGCAGCCTTGGTCTGGGGGGCTCCATCAACGCCGGCGACGATATCTGTGTCGCCCAGGCCCAGCACGGTTCGGCACCCGACATCGCCGGCCGCAACGTGGCGAACCCGACGTCACTCATCCTTTCCGCCGGAATGCTGCTCGACTGGCTGGGTCGCCGACGCAGCGACATGCGGCTCACGCGCGCAGCGGCCCTTGTCGACGCGGCAGTCGAAACGGTGCTGGGGCAACCGCAGTTGCGCACACGCGACATCGGTGGAGTTCTCGATACCGACGCATTCGCCTTGAGGGTGGCGGATGCGATCCACGCCGCCGGCGCTTCGACATCGGCCGCCTGAGCTCGCAGTTCCCGCAAGGGCAAGCCGGAGATGTGTTCCGGCGATCCTGGAGGAGGGGGCCGAGTGGCGGCCCCAGGGATCAAACAACACAGACGCAACAACAACGGCACATGGATGGAGGAGTTTCCATGAAGAAGATCACACGACGCGCCTTTTCGACACTGCTGGCCGCTGCGGCCACAGTCATCCTGGTTCATCAAACGGCGGTTCCCGCCTTTGCGCAAGACCAGCTCGAATCGCTGCACATCATGGCGCCGAGCAGCCCGGGCAGCGGCTATGACCAACTGGCCAGAACCATTCAGACGATCCTGCAGGAAGACCAGCTGACGGGACCGGTCGAGGTTCAAAACGTCGCCGGCGGTGGCGGAACGGTCGGTCTTTCGCAGTTCGTCACCACCAGGCCGCGGCATCCGTCGGCCATGGTCATCGGTTTTGCGCTGGTCGGCGGCGTTCTGACCACGAAGTCCCCGGTGACATTGGAACAGACCGTGCCTGTCGCCCGCCTGATGGGTGAAGCCGATGCGATCGTCGTGCCGGCAAGTTCCGACATCAAGACGATGGACGATCTGGTTGCGCGTCTGAAAGCGGATCCTGCGAAGGTCTCGTGGGCAGGCGGTTCGATCGGCGGCATCGACCATGTCGCTGCCGGCTTGATCGCCAAGACCGTCGGCGTCGATCCGAAGACGATCAATTATGTCGTGCATGCCGGTGGCGGCGAGGTGCTGGCCTCGACGCTCGGCGGCCATGCAACGGTTGGCATCAGTGGCTACGAGGAGTTCCGTGCGCAGGTCGAGGCCGGCCAGCTCCGTGCTCTTGCCGTAACCGGCGATACCCGTATTCCGGGCGTCGACGTCCCGACGCTGAAGGAAGCAGGCGTCGATCTCGCCGTGATGAACTGGCGCGGAATCATGGCGCACCCCAAGCTCGCCGACAAGGACCGTGCAGGGCTGGAAAAGGCCATCGCAGAACTCGTCAAGACGCCGGAATGGAAGGCCGCGCTCGAAAAGCGCGGCTGGATCGATACCTACCTGCCGGCCGACGCCTTCGGCGCGTTTCTGGCCGACGAACAGAAGCGCGTCGAAGGCGCGCTGAAGGAAGTCGGGCTTCTCTGACCGGTGTCCAATTGGGAGGTGTCATCATGTTGAAGTCGGCCAATCTGCGTATCGGGGAGACAATCCTCGGTCTTGCTTCACTGGGTCTTGGCCTGTTCATCGGTGCCGAGACCTGGCTGGCGCCTCCCATTGCGGCGCAGACCGTGATCGGGCCGGGATTGTTTCCCGCCCTGATCGCCACGGGACTGATCCTCGTCGGTCTGCAGTTCCTCTACGAAGCTATCCTTTACCGCCTGCAGCGGGAGGAGTTTCCCGAGCTCGACTGGAAGGCTGTCATCCTCGCAGCATCGGCCTTCGCGTCGCAGCTCGTCCTGTTGGAGAGGTTCGGCTGGATCGTTTCCGGCACCTTCCTCTTCGTCGTTTCGGCCAAGGCCTTCGGCAGCCGCGCATATCTGCGCGATCTCCTGATCGGACTGGCGCTGACGGCGATCACCTATTTCGTCTTCGACTACGGGCTCGATCTCGATCTCCCGATCGGCAGCTACATCGAAGACCTGATCGTTCTTGCCGGCGGCTCCGTCTGATCCCGGTTCCAGTCTGAACCCTAAGACCTGGTCGAACTCCCATAGCCCAAGGGGCGGAATCATCATGGACACCCTAGCAGCACTCTTCCACGGCTTTGCCGTCGCCGCCACGCCGTACAACCTGTTCTGGTCTCTGGTCGGCGTGACGCTCGGAACGGCGATCGGCGTCTTGCCGGGCATCGGACCGGCCCTGACGGTTGCCCTGCTCCTGCCGGTTACCTACGGCATGGAGCCGACGAGCGCCTTCATCATGTTCGCCGGCATCTACTACGGCGCCATGTACGGCGGATCGACGACCTCGATCCTGCTCAATACACCCGGTGAATCCGCGTCCATCGTCACGGCGCTCGACGGCCACGCCATGGCGCGCAAGGGCCGCGGCGCGCAGGCCCTTGCGACGGCCGTCATCGGCTCCTTCGTCGCCGGCACCATCGCAACGGTTGCGCTCACCTTCGTCGCGCCGCTGATGGTGAAAATGGCCCTGCTTTTTGGCCCGACGGAGTATTTCGCGCTGATGGTGCTTGCGCTCACCACGGTCACTGCGGTGCTCGGCGATTCACTCTCGCGGGGTCTTGCGAGCCTGCTTTTCGGGCTCGCGCTCGGTCTTGTCGGCATCGACCTGCAGACCGGCCAGGCGCGCTTTACGCTCGGTATCTCGGAACTGCTCGACGGCATCGACGTGGTCGTCGTTGCGGTCGGCCTCTTCGCCGTCGGCGAAACGCTCTTCACCGTTGCACGCCACTGTTTCGAGACCGAAGAACTCTACCAGCTGAAGGGCTCAAAGTGGATGAGCCGCGAGGACTGGCGCCGTTCCTGGAAGCCATGGCTGCGTGGAACTGCGCTCGGCTTTCCGATCGGCGCGCTGCCCGCCGGCGGCAGCGAGATCCCGACCTTCCTGTCCTATCTGACGGAGAAGCGTCTTTCCAAGAACCCGGAAGAGTTCGGTCACGGTGCGATCGAGGCGGTCGCCGGACCGGAGGCCGCCAACAATGCCTCTGCCGCCGGTGTGCTTGCGCCTCTGCTGGCGCTCGGTCTGCCGACGTCTGCGACCGCGGCGATCATGCTCGCCGCCTTCCAGCAATACGGCATCCAGCCGGGCCCGCTGCTCTTCGACAACAATCCCGAGCTCGTCTGGGGGCTGATTGCCAGCCTCTACATCGGCAATGTCATGCTGCTTCTGCTCAACCTGCCGCTTGCCGGTGTCTGGGTGAAGCTTCTCGCCATCCCGCGTCCGTGGCTTTATTCGGGGATCCTGCTGTTTGCGACGATGGGCGCCTATACCCTCAACAACAACATCGTCGATGTGGCGCTGCTCTGGATCATCGGCCTTATCGGTTTCGGCATGCGGGTGCTCAACGTCCCGGTCGCCCCATGCATCGTCGGATTGATCCTCGGGCCGCTCGCCGAACAGCAGTTCCGCCGTGCCCTGACGATCAGCCAGGGGGATGCGAGCATCTTCTTCACCCATCCGATCTCGCTCGCGCTGATTGTCATCGCTCTGACGCTTGTTCTCGTGCCCTCCCTTTTGCGCTGGCGTGCTGCACGCCAGGCAAGCGAAGCCGCAAACCAAGCCTGAGCCTCGTCGTCGGTCACCGATCAACCAGGAATATCGCCATGTCGAAAGTCACATACTTCTCCGTCGACGAACTGACTGCCTTTGCGACGAAGATCTTCGCCGGCACCGGAATGTCGGAGCCCCATGCAACCACCATCGCCAGCGATCTGGTGAAGGCCAACCTGCGCGGTATCGACTCCCACGGGGTCTCGCGGATCCCGATGTATGTCGAGCGGCTGCAGCGAGGGCTTGTGAACCCACGGCCCGATATCCGCGTCCAGAAAGTCGCGGGCGCTGTCTCTCTTGTCGACGGCGACAACGGCATGGGGTTCCTTGCCGCCCACAAGGCAACCGACGAAGCCGTTGAACTCGCGGCAGCAAACGGCATCGGCTTGGTCGGGGTTCATCGCAGCACCCACTTTGGCATGGGTGCGCTTTACGCGCTGCAGGCGATCAAGGCCGGTTACATCTCAATGATCTTCACCAACTCATCGCCGGCGATCCCCATGTGGGGCGGGCGCACGACCTTCCTTGGTGCAAGCCCGATTGCAGCCGGCATCCCGGGCGGCAAGTACCCCCCCTATGTGATGGACATGGCGATGACCGTGATCGCGCGCGGCAAGATCCGTCTTGCCGCGATGAAGGGCGAGGCGATCGCGGAGGGGCTTGCGCTCGACGTCGACGGCAATCCGACGACGGATGCGGCCAAGGCTTTCGAAGGGGTTTGCCTGCCGTTCGGCGGCGTCAAGGGCTCCGTGCTTGCAACACTCATGGACCTGATGTCCGGCGTACTCACCGGCGCAAACTTCGGCGGTGACGTAAAGAGCCTCTACTTCGACCACAGCGAGCCGCAGAACGTCGGCCACCTGTTCTTCGCGATCAAGCCCGACCTCTTCATGTCGCTCGAGAGCTTCGACGCGCGCATGGACGAATTCTACGAGCGGATCAAGACGCTGCCGAAAGCCGCCGGCGTCGAGGAAATCATGATGCCCGGCGAGCCGGAGCAGCGCCGCGAGGACGAGCGGCTGAGAACCGGAATTCCGATCACCGACAACGTGGTCACGGACCTGACGAAGGAAGGCGATCGCATCGGCGTCCTCTTTCCGGCCGGCCGGACATCCGAGGAGGCCGCCTGATGAACCGCCTCTCCGCCCATATCGGCTACCTGTTCACCGAACTCCCGCTTGTCGAACGGATCGAAGCGGCTGCCCGCGCCGGTTTCACGGCCATCGAGCACCCCAGCCCATGGGATGTTTCCGCAAGCGAGATGCGAACGCGCCTTGCAGCGCACGGCCTTTCGTTCGCGCAACTCTCAGCGGCTGCCGGTGACGCCGGCAAAGGCGAAAAAGGTCTCGCCGCACTGCCAGGACGGGAAGGGGACTTTCTCGAGGGCTTCAACCGGGCGCTCGATTATGCGGTCGCCATCGGTTGCCCTTTTGTGCATCCGATGGCAGGCGTGCCCGGCAACGCCGACGTGGCTGCAGCAGCAGAAACCTATCATCGCAATCTGAGCTACGCCGTGGAACGGGCCGTCGGCACCAGCGTCAAGGTCCTTATCGAGGCGATCAGCGAGACCGCGGTGCCGGGCTACTTCCTGTCCACGCTCGACCATGCCAGCCGAATTCAGGATATCTTTGGCCCCGGCCACGTCTCGCTGCTGGTGGACACCTTCCATGCCAAGGCAACCGGCGCCGACCTGCGGCGCTGGATTTCGATGAACGGGCACCGGATCGGCCATGTCCATGTCGCCGATCATCCCGGCCGGCGTGAGCCCGGGACCGGGTCGATAGACTTCGAAGCGTTTCTCGATGTCCTCGTCGAGCAGGCCTACGAGGGCGCGATCGGTTTCGAATACATCCCTTCCAGAACCACAATCGACAGCGCCGCCTTCCTGCCCCGATGGAAGCAGGTGATCGGCGCCAAGGTGCAGCAGATGCGGCAAGACAGGAGGCTCGCATGATCACGGCAATCAATCCGGCAACCGGCAAGGCGTTGGCAACCTTCGAAGCGCATGACGATGCCTCTGTCGATGCGGCCCTTTGCGCGGCCGCCGCGGCGCAGAAGGCATGGCGCAAGGTTAAAGTGGAGGAGCGCGTTGGGCTGCTTTCCGGCATGGCGAAAGCGCTCCGCGTCGGCAAGGCCCGTTACGCCGAAATGATCACGCTCGAAATGGGCAAGCCGATCGTCGAGGCCGAAGCCGAGATCGAGAAATGCGCCTATAACTGCGATTTCTACGCCGAACATGCGCCGCGGTATCTCGCTGACGAGCCGGTCAGATCCAATGCGTCCGAGAGCGTCGTCGCCTTCGATCCGCTCGGCGTCGTTCTCGCCATCATGCCGTGGAACTATCCGTTCTGGCAGTTCTTTCGGTTCGCTGCACCGGCTTTCGCGGCCGGCAACGGCGCTATCCTCAAGCATGCCAACAACGTGCCGCAATGCGCGCTGGCCATCGAAGAGATCATGAACGAGGCGGGCTGCCCCAAGGGGCTGTTCCGCACGCTGCTGATCGAGCCTCAGAAGGTCGCCGGCATCATTGCCGATGATCGCATCGCTGCGGTTACGCTGACAGGTTCCACCGAGGTCGGCGCGATTGTTGCCGCGCAGGCCGGAAAGGCGCTGAAGAAGCAGGTGCTGGAACTGGGCGGCTCCGATCCGTTCATCGTGCTTGCAGACGCCGATCTCGAGCAGGCCGCCGCCGTTGCGGTCAAGGCGCGCTACATCAATGTCGGTCAGTCCTGCGTCAATGCGAAACGGTTCATCGTCGAGACGGCCGTTGCCGAGCGCTTCGTCGAACTCTTCTGCGCCGAGGTCGCGAAGCTGAAGATCGGTGATCCCCTGGAGCGCGATACCAATATCGGGCCGATGGCGCGCGCCAATCTTCTGAGCGGTCTTCATGTGCAGGTAGAAAAGACCGTTGCTGCCGGCGCGACGCTCAAGATGGGCGGCAAGCCGATCGATGGTCACGGCTTCTATTATCCCCCCACCGTTCTTGACCACGTGACCGAGGAGATGACGGCGTTTCGCGAGGAAACCTTCGGACCCGTTGCAGCGATCGTTCGGGCAAGAGATGCCGAAGACGCGATCCGCCTGGCGAACCAGACGGAATTCGGTCTCGGCTCGGCGATCTGGAGCAGAGATGTCGAGCGGGCGCGCAAGCTTGCCCGCGATCTCGATGCAGGTGCTGTCTTCATCAACGGGATGGTGGCATCGGACCCACGTTATCCCTTCGGAGGTATCAAACGTTCCGGGTATGGCCGCGAGCTCGGGGTCTATGGCATTCGCGAGTTCGTCAACATCAAGACCGTCTGGATCGGTCCAGCCGCGGCCGCAAAGTGAGGATGGCTTTGATGACGAAACCAGCGATACTTCGCCCGCATGAACTGCCGACCAACGACCGCGGCGGCGGCGCGCGCACCACGCCGCTGGTCACGCGCAAATGCGGCTCGACCAGCATGATCAATGGCATCACGGCCTTTGATCCCGGCGCCGCCATCGGGCTTCACAAGCACAATTGCGAGGAAAGCGTAATGGTGATCGAGGGCCAGGCGATCGCGGAGATCGACGGTGTCCAGCATCACCTCGACACGAACGACACGACGTGGATTCCCGCAAACGTGCCGCATCGCTTCATCAACCGGACCGACAAGCCCATGCGCATTTTCTGGGTCTATGCCTCCGTCGATGCGACCCGCACGATGATCGCAACCGGCGAGGAACGGTCGATCGATGCCGAACACGGCCACAAGCCCGCGTGAGGTGCCAATGATCCTTGAGGTTGCGGAAATCACGGTGAAGGCCGGCCAGGAAGCGAACTTCGAAAAGGGGGTCGAGCAGGCGGCACCGCTTTTCCTTCGGGCAAAGGGTTGCCACGGCGTTTCCCTCCACAGGCTCGTGGAAAACCCGTCGGTGTATCGCCTGCTTGTGAAATGGGAGACCGTCGAAAACCATCTCGTCGACTTTCGCAGCTCCGAGGACTTCCAGGAGTGGCGGCGCCTCGTCGGAGCGTTCTTCGACGGCCCGCCGGTGGTGACGCATTCTTCGTCAACTGCGCGATATAGCGCCGAGTGAGGAGAATGAAGATGCATGCCATTGCGACGTTTCTGCTGACGCTTTCAATCGGTGGGGGCGGTGGATGGGTGATGTGGCATTTTCACCTGCCGCTCGCCTGGCTTCTCGGCGCGATGATCTTCTGCGGGCTTGCGGCGTTGGCGGGACTTCCCCTTGCCATGCCAAAGTTCGCGCGTCCTCCGATGACAGCGACGATCGGGGCAATGTTGGGAACGTCGTTCTCGCCGGCGGTTTTCGAACATGCGAGCGTATGGCTGGTGTCGCTTGCCGGGCTCGTCTTCTTCATCGTCGTCGCAGCGTCGGTCACCTACGTCTACTTCCGCAAGGTCGGGAAATTCGACCATCCGACGGCGTTCTTTTCGGCCATGCCCGGTGGTCTTGTCGAAATGGTCACGTTGGGTGCGGAACGGGGTGGCGATGAGAGGATGATCTCTCTCATCCACGCGGCGCGCATCTTCCTCGTGGTTCTCTGCATGCCGTTTGTCATCCAACTGATCACGGGCGAAGAGATGGGCCGGAACGGCTCAAGCTACGTCCCGTTCTCAGCTGTCGAGGCGAAGGACCTTGCCTGGTTTGCGGCCGCCATAGGGATGGGCGTGGCGGCCGGGTCGATCCTGCGCCTTCCCGCGCGCTATCTGCTTGGCCCGATGATTGCCAGCGCGGGACTGCACCTGTCGGGCGTTTCCGATTTCCAGCTCCCCAGCGTCTTTCTGGCGGCAGCGCAGGTGGTGATCGGGGCCACCGTCGGCTGCCGGTTCGTCAACACCGCGCCCAAGTTGATCCTCAGGGTGATCGGGCTGTCCGTCGGTTCGACGGGATTGTTGCTTTTCGTCTCGCTTGGGTTCGCGCTGCTCATCTCAGCCATGACCGGTGATCGTTTGGTCGGCACGGTCCTCGCATATTCGCCCGGAGGGGTGGCCGAGATGAGCCTGATCGCTCTTTCGCTCGGGATAGAGGTCCCCTTCGTGGTGTTCCACCACATTGTCCGGGTGTTATTGGTGGTGGCGGGTTCGGCCGCCGCTTTCCGCCTTCGTATCGATCCGTTCAACACCAGATAATCGCCGTTCGGCGCTGTGGCGTTCGGAAAACCAATGAATGTACTTTGGCGGGTGGGAAATGGCGTCAGCGCGGCTTCCGTGCACTCTCGGTGATCGCGTCTGCCAGGGTTTCGGCTGCGCGTGACGGCTTGTTGCGGGGATAGGCGATATGAAACATGTCCTCGAAAGTCATGCGCTCGGGGGCAAGAACCCTGAGTCGACCGGTGCGCACCCATTCCTCGGCATAGTGATCGGGCAGGAAACCGATATACGCACCGGAAAGCAGGAGCAGCAGTGTGCCCTCCATATGCGGCGTTGCCGCGGCCCAGGTGAAATTTACGCCGCAGATCGTCTCGTTGAGCATGTAGGTGCGGCCAGCAAAGGACTGGGATGCCAGCACCGCGTCGGTGAGGTCTTCGTCGGGGCAGGCAAACAGGGGGTGCCGCTCGGCGCAGTAGAGCTTCTGCACCTCGGAAAAAACCGGCTGGCTGCGGACATGCGGCGTGACGCTGCCAACAGATGGCATGAGCACGACCTGATAGGAGCCATTGAGTAGCCCCTGATTGAGCACCTGCGGTGCTGCGACATCGATTTCCAGATGCACACGTGGCGCTTTCGCATGGAAGCTGGCAAGCGCGCCCTGAAGGTCGAGTTCGCGATTGGTGATCATCGCATCTACGGTGCCGAAGCTGAGATTGCCCGAAAGCTCGCCCTGCGCCTCGCCGATACGGCTCTGGAATTTCTCCAGCGAGCCGAAGAGCTCAAGTGCTGCGTCATAGACCGACCTGCCTTCCTCGGTGAGCTGGAAACCGCTGCGACCGCGAGTGCACAGGCGCAGGCCGAGACGCTGTTCCAGATGGCGCATGTGGGTGGAGATGGTCGCCTGCGTCATGCCCAGCGCCGACTGCGCGGCGGAAAAGCCGCTGTGCTGCACCACGGAGGCAAAGACGCGCAGCAGTCTGAGCTCGGCATCGCCGAGCGAGAGATTGAGGACGCGGTGGCGAACCTTGTTGATCATGCATTGATTAATGCACAAGTGAACATGCAATCATAGATACTTTTAAACGTATCTGTCTTTGGCACACTTCTCCCACCTTTGGAGGAGGGTACATGACCAGCAATTCCTATGAGACCGGCCGCCTGAACCTGCCGTTTGTCGGCATCTGCACCTTCGGCAAATATCCCTACCAGCCGGACTGGGATGCGATCGACGCCGATGTGGCGATCCTCGGCGCGCCGTTCGACTGCGGCACCCAGTGGCGGGCCGGAACCCGCTTCGGACCGCGCTCCATCCGTGAGGCCTCGACCCTCTTCTCCTTCGGCCATGGCGGCGCCTACGACCATGAGGACGACGTCACCTATCTGCCGAGCGACAAGGTCTCGATCGTCGATATCGGCGATGCCGACATTGTTCACACCGATACGATGAAGAGCCATGCCAACATCGAGTTCGGCGTGCGCAAGATCCTTGCCGCGGGCGCCCTGCCGGTCGTTCTCGGCGGCGACCACTCCGTCAACATTCCCTGCATCAACGCCTTTGCCGAGGACTGCGAAAAGAACGGCCCGATCCACATCGTGCAGATCGATGCTCATCTTGATTTCGTCGACGAGCGCCATGGCGTGCGCTACGGCCACGGCAACCCGATGCGCCGCGCGGCGGAAAAGTCCTATGTCTCGGGCCTGTCCCAGCTTGGCATTCGCAATGTCTCTTCCACCGCCAAGGAAGGGTATGAGGATGCCCGAAAGATGGGCTCCGACATCCTTTCGGTCCGTCAGATCCGGGCACTCGGCACGCAGGGCGTGGTCGACCGCATCCCCGCAGGCTCACGCTATTACGTCACCATCGACATCGACGGCTTCGATCCGTCGATCGCCCCGGGCACGGGCACGCCGTCGCATGGCGGCTTCATCTACTACGAGGTGCTGGAGATCCTGGCGGCGCTCGCCAAGCGCGGCACCATCGTCGGCATCGACCTGGTGGAGGTTGCCCCCGATTACGATCACACCGGGGGCACATCCATCCTGGCCGCGCAGGTTCTCATGAACCTCATTGGCCGGGTCATCCACGCAAGAGCCGAAAAGCGCTGATCGAAGACCCCCGGGAGGGGCGGCTTGCCCGCGGCGGCCGACGAGGAGGAAATGGCATGGACGAAAGCGTCCGCAACTATCTCAATCAATACGGCGTCAGCGATGCGACGCGGCGGTTTCTGGCCAAGCCCCAGAAGATGTTCATCGGTGGCGCCTGGGTCGACAGCGGCAATGGCGCGACCTTCGACATCTTCGAACCCTCGACCGGCGGGCTGATCACACGAGGCCCATCCGGCACGGCAGACGATCTCGACCGGGCGGTCCGCGCTGCCCGTGCCCAGTTCGACGGCGGAGCCTGGCGTCTGCTGAAGCCGCTCGAGCGCGAGCGGCTGCTGCACCGCCTCGCCGATCTCATCGAAATTCATGCGGACGAACTCGCCGAGATCGAAGCCATCGACATGGGCAAGTCGGTGACGTTCGCCCGGGAGATTGATATCCAGGGTACGGTCGATACCTTCCGCTATTTTGCCGGCTGGCCGACAAAGCTGCACGGCCGCACGGTCGAGCCGTCCATCCCCGGCAATTACCTGGCCTATACCCGCAAGGAGCCGCTCGGCGTCGTCGCTGCCATCGTGCCGTGGAACTTTCCGCTGCAGACCATGGCGTGGAAGCTCGCGGCTGCCCTCGCGGTCGGCTGCACCGTCATCGTCAAACCGGCGGAACTCACCTCGCTCTCGACCCTGCGCTTTGCCGAACTGGTGCAGGAGGCCGGAATTCCCGATGGCGTGGTCAACATCGTGACGGGCAAGGGCAGCGTCATCGGCGCGGCCATGTCGACCCATCCGGGGATCGACAAGGTCACCTTCACCGGCTCGACGCCGGTCGGGCAGGAGGTCGGCCGCACGGCGGTCGGCAACCTTAAGCACGTCACGCTCGAACTCGGCGGCAAATCGCCGGTGCTGGTGCTCGACGATGCCGATCTTGAGAGCGCTGCCCGCGCGGTGGCAAACGGCGTGTTCTTCAACTCGGGCCAGGTCTGCGATGCAGGCACCCGCGTCTACATCCAGCGGTCGGTCCATGACGCGTTCCTCGAGGAGCTGGTCAAGGTGACCCGCACCCTCAAGCTCGCGCCGGGTCTCGACCGGGATTGTTACATCGGTCCCATGGTCTCGGCGCAGCAGAAGAAGGTCGTATCGGATTACATCGACGCCGGCCGCCGCGAAGGCGCGGAACTGATCCATGGCGGAGGCAGGCCGGACCGGCCGGGCCATTTCGTCGAACCGGCGATCTTTGCCTATTGCCGGCCGGAGATGAGCATCGTGCGCGAGGAGATCTTCGGGCCGGTGCTCGTCACCAGCCCGTTCGAGACGCTGGACGAGGCGGTTTTGCTGGCCAACGACACGCCCTTCGGCCTCGCCGCCGCGATCTATTCGAACGACCTCGCGCGGGTGCACACGCTCATCCCGCGCCTGCATGCGGGCTCGGTCTACGTCAATGCGCACAGCACGATCGACCCGTCCATGCCCTTCGGCGGCTTCAAGGCCTCGGGCTTCGGCAAGGACCTGGGCCCCGAGCAGCTCGATTACCTGATGGAGACCAAGGCGGTGTGGATCACGCTGCCGTAAGCGCCCGGGGCGGCTCCGATATTCTTCGGGCCGTCGCCCATGGGCGGCCCGTTCACGAGACCGGCGGCTGATGGAGCCGCAATTCGTTCGCGGAGAGACGCCGAAGGCGCGACGCGACAGGGGAACGAACCATGGAAAACGATGTCGCCTGGCAGGACGAACTGGGACGCCGCGCCCGCATCTATGAAGATATCGAAGCGGGCCGCCGTTTCGAAGGCACGATGACGGTCATCGACTATGTCGCCATGACCGCGCTGACACTCGTGCTGGTCCTTGGCTTCTGGTTCTGGGGGGCATGAGATGACCGATCACGCAGTCCACGGCGGGCTTGCCGCCGCAGAAATCCAGCGGGAAGAAGCCTCCGCCAACCGTGCCGCCGCGGAACGCGGCGATGCACCGCTCCTGCCCTCGGAGCGGCTCTGGGGCTTCTGGGAATTCACCTACGCCAATTCGGCGCTGGCGATCGCCACCTGGGCCTTCCTGATCGGCGGTGCCGTCGGTCTGTTCGTCGGCCCGAAGGAAGGTATTGCCGCCATCATCATCGGCAATATCGTCGGCGTCGTGCTGACGGCGCTGTCCACGACCCCGCTTGCCGGTCGCTACGGCATCGAGCAGTTCGTCGCTCTGCGCAGCCAGTTCGGCTACAACGGCAGCCGCGTCGTCTATGTGCTGGCCGTCGTCGTGCTCACAATGGGCTGGCTTGCTGTTCTGGCGATGATGTTCGGCCGTTCGATCGACGGCCTGACGGCGCTGAGTTCAGGAGAGGCGGCCAATCCCACCGGCATCAAGATGATCATCGCCGCCGTCGGCGCCATCCTCGTGACCTGGTTCATCGTCGCCAAGGGGCCGACCTCGATCAAGTTCTTCAACATGGTCGTCTCACCCGCGCTGGTGATCCTGATGATCGTGATGCTCTACCTCATCCTCCAGCACCGCTCCTTGACCGAGCTCTTGGCCATGCCGGCGCTTGCTCCGCCCTTCGAAGACAACACGCTCAACTTCATCATCGCCGTCGAGGTGAACCTTGCCGCCGGCTTCTCCTGGTGGCCCTATATCGGCAATCTGGCGCGGCTGACCAAGAACGAGCGGACGGCCTTCTGGCCGAACGTCGTCGGGATCTTCGGTGCCGCCGCCCTCGGCGAAATCGTGGGCCTTCTCGCCGCCGTCGCTCTTGGCGACAGCGACCCGACGATCTGGATGACCAAGATCGCCGGCCCGATCATCGGCATCATCGCGCTGCTCTTCGTCGCCTTTGCCAACATGACCTCCATGGCCAACATCCTTTACACCTCGATCGTCGGTCTGCGGCAGGTGGGCACGGCGTCGGTGCGGGCCATCTCCTGGGGGGCGATCCTCTTTTTGTTCTGCGTCATCCCGCTCGGCCTCGTGGTCCTCTATCCGCAGATGTATGACGGCTTCTTCATCTTCCTTGTCTGGACGTCCGCGCTCAACTCCGCGCTCGCCGGCATTGGCATTGCCGACTACTTCTTCCTGCGCGGCCAGAAGCTCGACATGCGCAGCCTGCACGGCCCGCAGGAAAACGGTCCCTATCGTTTCTGGGGCGGATTCAATCCCATCGGCCTCTTTGCGCTCGCCGTCGGTTTCGGGGTCTACGTTCTCGTCTTCAATCCACAGACGCTCGCGAGCTTGCCAGCCTTCAAATACCTCACCGCCTCCGTGCCTTCCTGCCTTGCAGCCGGTGCGGTGCACTATGTCCTGACCCGGCTTTTCGCCCGCGGGCGCGGCTGGGGCCTCTATCCGTAACTTCGGGATATCCGCAATGAGCGATACCTACGACTACATCATCATCGGCGCCGGGTCGGCCGGCTGCGTGCTCGCCAACCGTCTTTCGGAAGATCCGGCCACCAGGGTCCTGGTGCTCGAATATGGCGGCAGCGACAAGTCGATCTTCATCCAGATGCCGACGGCGCTGTCCATCCCGATGAACGGCACCAAGTATAACTGGAAATACATGACCCTGCCGGAACCCGGCCTCGATGGCCGCAGGGTCCACTGCCCGCGCGGCAAGGTGATCGGCGGCTCGTCCTCGATCAACGGGCTCGTCTACATGCGCGGCCATGCCCGTGATTTCGACGAATGGGAGGAGCTGGGGGCACGCGGCTGGCGCTATGCCAATTGCCTGCCCTATTTCCAGCGCGCGGAAAGCTGGCAGGACGGTGGCGACGCCTACCGCGGCGCCGCCGGCCCGCTTGCCACCAACGCCGGCAACAGGATGAAGAACCCGCTCTACAAGGCGTTTGTCGATGCCGGTAGCGAGGCGGGTTACATCGCGACGGACGACCCGAACGGCCATATGCAGGAAGGCTTCGGCCCGATGCACATGACCGTCAAGGACGGCGTGCGATGGTCGACGGCCAATGCCTATCTGAAGCCGGCGATGAACCGGCCGAACCTGGACGTCGTCACCCACGCCATGACGCGGCGCGTGCTCTTGCAAGGCAAGCGGGTCGTCGGCGTCGAATACGAGAAAGCCGGCGGCGAACGCATCGTAGCGAAGGCCAGCCGCGAGGTGCTGATCTCCTCCGGGCCGATCGGCTCGCCGCACCTCCTGCAACGGTCCGGCATAGGCCCGGCCGCCGTGCTGCAAAAGGCTGGCGTCGAGGTGCTGCACGATCTGCCTGGAGTCGGCGAGAACCTGCAGGACCACTCCGAGGTCTATATCCAGTATGCCTGCAGGGAGCCGATCACGCTCAACGGCAAGATGGGGCTGTTGAGCAAAGCTCTGATCGGCGCGGAATGGCTGTTGTTCAAGAAGGGACTTTCGGTCTCCAACCATTTTGAAAGCGGCGGCTTCATCCGCTCCGACGCCTCGCTCCAATGGCCCGATATCCAGTTCCATTTCCTGCCGGCCGCCATGCGCTACGATGGCAAGAAGCCGGTCGACGGCCATGGCTTCATGGTCTTGACCGGGCCCAACAAGCCGAAGAGCCGCGGTCATGTTCGCCTTCGCTCTCCCGAGGCGCACGAGCAGCCCGATATCCTGTTCAACTATCTCGACCGGGAGGAGGATCGTGAGGGCTTCCGCCGCTGCCTGCGGCTGACGCGCGAGATCATCGCCCAGCCGGCCTTCGACCGCTTTCGCGGCGAGGAAATGGCGCCAGGCAAGGATGTTCGAAGCAACGACGAGATCGATGCCTGGGTGCGCGAGACGATGGAAAGCACCTATCACCCCTGCGGATCCTGTCGCATGGGCGAGGATGCCATGGCCGTCGTCGACAGCGAGCTCAGGGTGCGCGGTATCGACGGTTTGAGGGTGATCGACAGTTCGGTCTTTCCGTCGGAGCCCAATGCCAATCTCAACGCGCCGACCATCATGCTGGCGGAACGCGCGTCCGACATGGTGCGCGGCAAGCCGCTGCTCGCGGCTTCCAACGCCGCAGTTGGCGTAGCCCCCGGTGTCGGCGTGACGCAGCGCAGTGGAAAACCGCTGCGCGCCGTCCGGCAGTGAGGCGCCGGGATGCTGCGAGGCATAGGCTACGTCGTCGTGCCGCCGGGCCCAGAGGAACCCGAGGAGGGGCATAACTGGGCGCTTGTCATAGAGGCATTCTTTGGTCGGCTGACGGACCGTTTCGGCGAGGGCTTTACCGGTTGGTGCCGGATATGCGTTCGGCGTGCACTCCGGCAGCGCCGGAGATGAGTACCGACGTCGTCGACAGGTCCTCATCTTCCGGTTACCTGCCTATCCGTATCGCCGGCTGCCGTTCACATCCTTGCCGATGATCTCGCGGATGATGGTCAGGGTTTCCTTCGCGGCCTCCTTGGGCGCAAGTGCCGCATCGGCGACATTGCTGACCAGCTTCGTCGTGTCGTGATCGATGGGGAGGGGCGGCCCCTGACAGATCGCACTATGACACCGTGCTGATGGCTGCGAACAGCGAACTCCATAAGGCCGCTGAGATTCTTGGCCGCTCGCGGTGTCAAACGAAGCGCGATGGTTGCTCGTCGGTGTCGGGCTACTTGCCCAAAGTACCAAAGGCGGGGTCCACATGGCTCTTCGATCCTCGCGCCAAGGCGACCTTGGTTCGATTGCGGCCGGAGAGTTTGGCTTCGTAAAGCAGGTCGTCCGCCTGTTCGTAGAGTTCTGCGAATTCGACATCCGCGTTCGATGCATCCGCCACGCCCATGCTGGCGGTCACGGGTCGCCCAAGGCGTGGAACCGCGTTGGCGACGACAAGGGGAATAGCCTGGCGCCGGCGCTCCGCCCGAGCCTGGGCATCGTCGCCGCGCACAAGAAGCACGAACTCCTCGCCGCCGAGGCGAAACGCATGGACCTGCTTGTCTGCGTGCAGCGCTTCGGCCACGGCCTTCAGCACGGCATCGCCGACCACGTGGCCGTGAGCATCATTGATCGCCTTGAAGTGGTCGAGGTCAAGCACGGCAAGTGTGTCGTAGCCCTCGGCGCGAAAGGTCTCGAAATTCTGCTCGAGTGCGCGTCGGTTGAGCAATCCGGTCAATGCGTCGCGTTCGGACAGGCGCTCGAGCGTGTCAGCTTCGAAGCGTGCGCTGTCTCGCTGGCGTTTGATCGCCATGAAGCGGTCCGCCACGCCGAGCGCGGTAAACAAGACTTCGCATGCGCAACCCACATAGAAGAGCAGCATGGCGTCGTTGCTCTCCAGCCAGGGAACCACACCCGTTGCCAGGCGCACCAGCCCGGCCATGATCACAGGGGTGTAACCGACCGCCTGGAACTTGGCGGCTCGGCTTCCGCGCAGCAACGCGTCGGCAACCGACAGGATGAAGATGATGACGACCGGAGCAAAAGCCGCAGTATAGATGGTTGACTGAACAGGGCGTGCCACAAACGGAAATGCGGCGTGAGAGAGGCTCAGAAACATCGCCCAGGCTGCGCAATACAGCAGCGACCTGCGCAAGAGGGGATGCATGCGGCCGGGTTCGATGAAGCTGTGGGTAAACATCGCCCCTGAAGCGACCGTTACGCCGAAGATCACCGTCGTCATCCAGCTCAACGTCATCGCCGGCGGATCGAAGAGCACGACCGCAAGTCCCGACGAGACCAGGATGGTCAGCAGCAAGGAGATCGTGAGCATCGAATGCCAAAGCAGGAATGGCTCGCGCAGGATCCGGTAGAAGGCCGCGTTGAAAATGACCGGCATGGACAGCATTCCGGCAAGAGTGGCCAGGAGCAGCAAGGACGTCAGGAATTCCGGGCCCATGGAAAGGTCCGACGCTGACAGATAGGCTCTTTCCAGCGTCATCCGGTGGCTGGGCAAATCGAAAGCGACAACGACCTGTCGGGTGTCGTCGGTCACGCCGGGCAGAGGCGCCTTGAAATATCCGCCAGACAGCGCGCTCGGCAGGTCGCCGGCCGGCAGCGACGTCTGGCGTATCGCACCGTCTGCGTCGATCGCCATCAGATGCACAGCCGCGAGCGCACTTCGCCTTGAAAAGAGATATCGGGGAAGGACATCGTTCGCGCCGATCTCAAAACGCAGCAGCGCCCGCTCGCCTTCGAGCGAATAGGCTCGCTCTGCGCATGTCCAGCGCCTGGGTGAGTTGACGACCGTGACCAGGTCGTCCGACAGACTGCCTGATGCCCAGCAGGAACTGCGAATGTCGGTCGTTCCGGCCGCGCCAAGTGCTGCGGCGCCCATGGAGGCAAGCATCACCAAGCTCAGCAAAGTCGTCGCGAGCGCTTTTCGAAGGTCATACCAGGACATCGGACAACGCTACACGCTCAAACATTGAGATGCGGTTACTGAACGGGAACGGAGCCCCATCCTTCGCTATGGATTGAAGAATGGATCCGCCGGGACCCGCTCGACGGTTGATGTCAGATCGGTGGATCGCCGGCTGCCACGGGCCGCCGTACCCGCCCTTGCGACGAGCTCTACGGGCAGAACGGTCTCAAGCGGTATAGGGTCGTCCTCGACGGCATTGATCAGCCGCTTCAGCAGTTTTACGGCTGAGCGACCTGCCGCGGCTTGGGGCCTGCGACGGGGTCGCTGGCAGGCTTCTAGTCGAGCATGACCATATGAACGGGGAGCTGCTGCTCGAAGAACTGCGAGAAGGTCGCGATGCGGGGCGGGAGTGCCTGGTAGGGCGGATAATAGAGCGTCAACCAGAGGTCCGGCGGCGACCAGCCGGGCAGGACATGGACGAGCCGGCCGCTGCGAAGATGCTCGGCGATATGGAAGCCCGGCAGCATCGCCACGCCGGCGCCGTCGGCGGCCATGTCGGCAAGGACCTCGCCATTGTTCGCGCTGAATGCCCTTCCGGCGACGATGGGGATGCTCGAGCCGCCGTCCGAAAGCAACCAGTTCTCCCGTCGGCTTTCGCCGCTGTATGCCAGGCAATCGTCCGGGCTGAGTTCGCTCGGGTGCTGCATCTCCGCGAACCTGCTGCCGGGCGCGGCCACCAAAATCCTCGGCACGGCTTTGATCTTGCGCCAGATCGTGAACTTGTCGGATGGGGCCGACGAGATGCGGATCGCAAGATCGTAGTCGTCATCGACGATGTCGATCAGGCCGTCCGAGAGCGAGATTTCAAAGCTGATTTTCGGATAGAGCTCGCGGAAGCCGGAAAGGATCGGCGGCAACACGGTCTTGCCTAGCCACGTCGGCGCGCTGATGCGCAGACGCCCCTGATCTGCCTTGTGGGCGTTCCTGACATCGCGCCGCGCGCTTTCGAGCGCGTCGACGGCCGGCTGGATCTGGGCCGCGAAAACGGCGCCGTCCGTCGTCAGCGACACCTGGCGGGTGGTGCGGACAAACAGCTGGACACCGAGGTCATCTTCAAGCGCCGCGATGGCCCGCGTGACGGCGGCCGGGGTCATGTCCAGCTCGCGTGCGACCTGGGCGAAGTTGCGCCTCTCGGCAGCCATCAGGAAGATCTTCAGGGCTTTGTGGTCGTTCATGCCTATTGTTTCAAAAATCGCAATTCAGTCGACAGAAATATTGTAATTCTAAGATGTAATCAACCCAGGTACATGTCTTCCCATCGACGGGCAACGCCAACGAAGGAAGGTTCGAACCATGATCAAGGATATCAAGGGACTGCATCACGTCACCTCTATGGCGTCGGACGCACAGCAGAACAACAGGTTTTTCACCGAAACACTCGGTCTTCGCCGCGTGAAGAAGACGGTGAATTTCGACGAGCCAAGCGTGTACCACCTCTATTATGGCGACGAGAACGGCACGCCTGGCACGGTCATGACGTATTTTCCGTTCTCACACATGATGAGCGGGCGACCGGGCGTCGGCGAAGTCGGCGAGACACAGTTCTCCATTCCAAAGGGGGCGCTGGCTTTCTGGAAGGACCGCCTCGTCGCTCAGGGCGTGGGTGGCATTGAGGCCGACACCGTCTTTGGCGCCGATCGCCTGCGTTTCACCGGGCCCGACGGCGACGGACTTGCGCTGATCGAAGCGACGAACGACGTTCGCGCTCCATGGCTTGCCGAGGGTATCTCCGAAGACAACGCCATCCGCGGCTTCAGCGGCGCGCGCTTCAACCTTCATGACACTGCGGCGACGGAAGAACTCCTCCGTTTCATGGGGTATGAGCGCTCGGAAACAGAAGGCGACGTCACGCGGTTCATCATTCCCGGCGGCAACGGCGCTGACACCATCGACCTTGCCGCTCTTCCCAAGACGCCGTTTGCGCGCCAGGGCGCCGGTTCGGTCCATCATATCGCCTTTGCGGTCGAGAACCGGGAAAAGCAGCTCGAAGTGCGCAAGGCGCTGATGGATACCGGCTACCAGGTGACCCCCGTCATCGATCGCGATTACTTCTGGGCGATCTACTTCCGCACCCCTGGCGGAATCCTGTTCGAGATTGCGACCAACGAGCCCGGTTTCAACCGCGACGAGGATACGGCGCATCTGGGCGAGGCCCTGAAACTGCCGAACCGATACGAACCGTTCCGCAATCAGATCGAGGCGAGTCTCGTTCCCCTTGCCGCATGACATTCGCGGCTGATTGGCTCCCGCAAGGAGCCATCGACCACGCAAAACGCATCGGCCGGTACCGGCCGATGCGACAGGAACGCAGCCAATGCAATCAGGGAGTACCGTGATGAAACTCTACCTCATGTCACTGGGCGCCGGACTTTTGGTCGGCATCATCTACAGTCTCCTCAACGTTCGCTCGCCAGCGCCGCCGGTGATCGCGCTCGTCGGCCTTCTTGGAATTCTCGTTGGTGAACAGCTTGTTCCTTTCGCCAAAACCCTTTGGAGCAAGGAGCCGGCGGTGGTTTCCTGGGTCAGCCAGATCAAGCCGCACATGTTCGGCCATTTGCCGAAAGGCGAAGGTCGCAGCGACGTCGCTGCAACTCACCCGGTTCGGATCAAATCCGATAGCTGAGACTGCGATGCGTGACGCAACTTGCGGGATGGCGGCTGTCGATCGTAAACCCTGTCAAAGGAACACGGAAATGAAGAGCATGGCCGGAACTGCCGTAATAGCGGCACTCTCAATCCTCATCGCTTCATCGGCCGCGCTTGGCGACGATCGTGGCGCAGCAAAAGCCAAGGTCCGCCCCTCCGGCGCCAAGGTGGTCGCCAACCAAATGCCGCCGAAGGCGGGCGCCTATTACAAGGGCGTATCTCGCACAGCCTTCAGCAATCTCAAATGGCCGCAGACGCGATAACGGGTGCTCCCAGTTCGCAGACATTTCTGGATTGACGTACCGGTCAGGTCAGCCTGCACCACGCTTTGACCGCGCCAGCACGAAGTCGTGGTTCACCTCCCAGAAGCGATCCGAAAATCCGTAGTCCGCGGCCCTCGACGGGTCCTCGACGCGCCGGAACGTCGCGAGCAGGCTCTGCTTCACGCCGAACACCGCGTCTGAATGAATATACGGATCGTCCGGATCGAAGATGTGGGTGATCAGCGTTTCGTAGCCATCGGCCTTGATGATGTAGTGGAGATGGGCCGGGCGGTTGGGGTGACGCCCGAGATGCTCCAGCATCTGGCCGACCGGGCCGTCATTCGGGATCGGGTAGTATTTCGGCTTGACCGCCCGGAACCAGTATCGGCCGTCCGCCCCGGTGCGAAAGACGCCACGCAAATTGAACTCCGGCTGGATGCCCTTCTGCTGGACGTCGTAAAACCCTTCGTCGTTCGCCTGCCAGACATCGATGACGGCGTCGACAATGGGCCGGCCCTCGGTGTCGAGGATACGGCCGCCGACCACCATGTCCTCGCCCTTCTGGTCGAGGCAGATGTTGGCGCCCATCTTCAGCTCAGGCGCGTCCTGGACGTGGAACGGGCCGAGCACGGTGCTTTCGGAGGCACCCGACGGCTTGCGATTGTTGATTGCGTCGACGAGCATCGACACGCCGAGTGTATCGGACAGGAGGATGAACTCCTGCCGCCATTCGTTGCACATCTGCCCGGTGCGTGTGAGGAAGAGAATGGCGTCCATCCACTCCTCCTGCGTCGGCTCGATCTCCCGCACCGCCTCGTGCAGCTTGCGCGTCACGACTTCCATGATCTGCTTCAGCCGTTCGTCCCGGGCATTTTTGTTGCGACCCGTAACGACCTCGATCGAATTCTCTTCGGTGAAGAAACCTCTTTCATGCGCTTCCATCGATTACCTCCCGAGCACGGATGTCATGACGCGGCGAAGGTCTGCGACGGGATTTGCCGACAATTCCTCCGCGCGCCAGCAGACGTGATGGTCAGGACGCACAAGCACGATGCCGCTGTCGCGCACTTCGCTCAAGCCTGCCCAATCGCCCGTGAAATCATCCCAATACTGGCGCGCGCCGATACAGTGGGTCGCGAAATCGAGGCCCAGCTCACGGCCGACGACCTTCGCCGCTTCGATCCATCCCTGTCCACCGATCCCGGTGAGCACTGAAAACCGACCGCGCCCGGTAAGATCGAGCGTCGATGCCTTCTTTCCATCGCTCGCGAAAACCCACGCATGCGGCAGTCGGGCCCCCGGCCAGGTGGTCTGCTGGAAATGCAGCTCCGGGTCCTTGGCAAAGGGCGGCTCGGGTTGGCCGTCGGTGACGATCGCATCCGAACGGTAGCGGTGGTTCATCTCGACGCCGTGCGCGTCGAACTCGTAGACCTTGGCGGCGATCGCCTTGCGAATGGCGGCGCGTTGTTCTTCCGCCGCCGGCGTATCGCGGCAGCGTGCGTCCATGTTCTGCTGCATCTTCACCGGGTCTATGGAGTCGAGCAGGCCGAGCGCCTTGAAGATCGGGCCGAACTCCTCGATCGACTTGTTGGCGCGGGTGACGATCTGCTTGGCGACCGGCGACCGCTCCGTCGTGTAGGTATCGAGCAGCTTTTCGCTCGCCTGCCCCTTCAGGACGAAGGCGATTTTCCAGGCAAGGTTGAAGGCATCCTGGATCGAGGTGTTGGAACCGAGCCCGTTCGACGGCGGATGGCGGTGCGTGGCATCGCCCATGCAGAAGACGCGTCCGTTCGACATCGTCGTCGCGTACATGTTGTTGACGGTCCAGGTCGAGACCTGCTTGATCGTGACCTCCAGATCCTGCACACCGACGAGATCGCGCACCACCTTCTTCGCGTGGGCTTCGTCGACGGCGGGTGCAGGCTGGTTGATGTCGTAGCCCCAGACGATCAGCCACTCGTTCCAGGGCCGAACCATGCGCACGAGGCCCATGCCGATGCCGCCGACATCGGCCCCCGGTTGCAGCACCCAGTAGAGCACGGAGGGACGGTGAGCGACGTAACGCGACAGGTCGGCCTCAAACAGGATGTTCATCGACCCGGCAACGCCCATCCGGCCCTCGAAGGTGAGGCCGGTATGCTCCGCGACCTTCGAATTGCCGCCGTCGGCGCCGATCAGATATTTGGAGCGAACGGTGAATTCCTTGCCGGTCAAGCGGTCGAGACAGGTGGTGGTCACGCCTTCGCCGTCCTGCACGTGGCTGACATACTCCGTCGACATCCGCGCCTGGGTGCCGCGCGAGCAGGCCGTCTTGAACAGCAGCGGCTCCATGAAGGTCTGCGGCAGATCGTTCATCTGGCTCGGCGACGACAGCTGGTGCTCGGCGCGCGAGACCGGGTGTTTGCCCCAGCTCTTCATGCGTCCGATTTCCTCGCCCGCAAGCGAGGTGCAAAAGACGTTCTCGCCCATCAGGTCCTGCTCGGCGGCGAACATGTAGGCCTCGTCCTCCACGTCGCGGCCGAGATCGCGCAGCACCTCCATGGTACGCTGGTTGGTGATGTGGGCGCGCGGCGTGTTCGCCAACCAGCGATAGCGGTTGATCACCATGTTTTCGATGCCATAGCTCGAAAGCAGCGCCGCCGTGGCGGACCCGGCCGGGCCCGTGCCGATGATGAGTACGTCGGTTGTGATGTCAGCCATTGGGTCCTCCCTTGGGCATGTGTTCGAGTGGTCCGCCGATCAATTTGCGGCGAACCGGGAAAAGCTGGATGCCGGTGCGGTCGGAGAACAGGCCCCAGAGGCCGCGCGGCGAAAAGAGCATGACGAGGATGCCGATGAGGCCAAGGACCAGAAGGTACCAGGAGCCAAAATCGGCGAAGAGCTTTTGCAGCAGGAAGAACAGGATGACGCCGATGATCGGCCCTTCGATGGTGCCGATGCCGCCGATCACCACGATGAAGATGACATAGGCCGTCCAGTCGGTGACGGAAAAAGCCGCGTCCGGTGAGATCCGCGCCTTCTGCAGGTAAATGAGCGCTCCGGCCAGTCCGGTGACAAAAGCTGTTGTCACGTAGACCAGAGCCTTCATTCGACGCGCGTCGACGCCTACGGCCCGGGCGGCCTGCTCGTTGTCGCGCACGGCGGCGAGGCCGAGCCCCTGCTTGCTTTTCAGAAGCCGGTAGATGAAGCCGATGGTCGCAAGCGCCAGCAGCAATGCGATCCAGTAGGCAAGAGCGTCGTTGGCTGCCGCCACCTTCATGCCGAAGAGGTCGCGCACGATGTCGACGCCGGCCATGTCCCTCGTCGCGTCGCGCGGCAGCGAAGTGCCAGTGCCTCCGCCAAGCGCTTTCCACTGGGCAAGCAGAAGCCGCACCACCTCGGCCACGACCCAGGTGCCGATGGCGAAATAGGGGCCCTGCAGCCGGAAAGTGAAAAAGGCCGTCGGAATGGCGAGAAGTGCGGAAAGAACGCCGGCAATCAGGATCGCAGCGATCGGATCGACGCCTGCCAGAGTGACGGCTCCGAACATCGCATAGGCGCCGAAGCCGACGAAGACCTGCTGGCCAACCGAGATCAGCCCGGCATAGCCGGCAAGCAGGTTCCAGTTCTGGGCGAGCACCAGCATGGTCAGGATGAAGAAGAGGTCCTGCACGACGCCGCGGGAGACGATAAGGGGAGCCGCAAGCGCAAGGGCGAGCCCGGCAACGGTGGTCAAAGCCGCAAGCGATGAGGTTCCACTGCGGGTTTCGACCTTGAAGGACGGAAGGGCGATGGACATCGGCTTGACCTCAATCGACGGCGCGGGGGAAAAGCCCGCGCGGCCTGATGACGAGAACGGCGAGAAAGGCGAGATGTCCGGCAAGGATCTGCCATTCCGGATTGATGGCCGCGCCGACCGTCTGGGCAACGCCGAGGATCACGCCGCCGGCAAGCGTTCCCCAGAGCGACCCGAGGCCGCCGATGATCACGGCCTCGAAGGCGTAGATCAGGCGGGACGGTCCCGATGTCGGATCGAAGTTGGCGCGCGTGCCGAGATAGAGGGCGGCGATCGTCACCACGACCATGGCAAGCCCCGTCGCCACCGCGAAAACGCGTTGCGGGCGGATCCCCATCAGCCCGGCCGTCACGATGTCGTCGGAGGTCGCGCGGAAGGCCCGACCGAGCGCCGTTCGATAGATCAACTGGTTGAGGCTGAAGATCACCGCGAGCGCCGACAGGAACGTCATCAGCGGCATCAGTCCGACATTGAGCTGGCCGACCGCAATCGACGCGCTCTCCAGCGTGCCGATGGAGACACGGCGGCTGTCGGCGGAGAAGGCTTCGAGCAAACCATTCTGCAGCACGATGGAGATGCCGAAGGTCACGAGCAGCGGCGGCAGCACATCCTTGCCGAGCGTGCGATTGAGCACGAGATATTGCAGCGCCCAGCCGGCGGTAAACATCAGCGGCGCTGCGATGAGCGCTGCCAGGAACGGATTGAGGCCGAGCGCAGAGGTTAGAAGAAGGATCAGGAAGGCGGCAAGCACGATCAGATCGCCATGGGCGAGATTGACGAGCCGCATGATGCCGAAGACGAGGCTGAGGCCGGCCGCAAAAAGCGCGTAGAGCCCGCCAAGCAGGACGCCCTGCACGATCGTATCAATGAAGCGCATGGCACGGTGCTCCAAAGTAAGCCTGATGAATCTGCTCGCGGGTCAGTGCGTCGGGACGCCCCGAAAGCGTCACCCGCCCTTCCATCAGGCAATAGACCCGGGTTGCGACCTTCAGCGCCTGGGCGATGTCCTGTTCGACGATGACGATCGATGCGCCGGTTTCGCGAATGCGCGGGAAGGCGGCATAGATGTCACGAACGACGACGGGCGCCAGGCCGAGGCTGATCTCGTCGCAGAGCAGCACGTCCGGGTTGGACATCAGCGCGCGGCCGATTGCCACCATCTGCTGCTGGCCGCCGGAAAGGGCGGTCGCCGGGTTGTTGCGGCGCTCGCGCAGGATCGGGAAGAGCGCATAGACAGTTTCGAGCGTCCACGGGCCCTGTCCCTTGCGACCATAGGCGCCGATCAGCAGGTTTTCCTCGACGCTCAGCGACGGGAACAGCCGACGTCCCTCGGGCACCATGGCGATCCCGCGGGCAAGCACGTCCGGTGCCGCCAGCGCGCCGATCGGTTCATCGCGATAGACGACCATCTCGGGCTTGCTCGAAAGCACGCCGGAGATTGCGCGCATCAGGCTGGTCTTGCCCGCGCCGTTGGCGCCGATGATCGCGACCGTTTCTCCCTTGGCAACCGCGATGTCGACGCCGAAAAGCGCCTGGAAGTCGCCGTAAAAAGCCTTGAGTCCCCGGGTTTCGAGCATCGCCGTCATAGCTCGATCCCCAGATAGATTTCCTGGACGGCGCGCGAGGCCATCAGCTCGTCGGGCTTTCCGATGCCGATCACCTTGCCGAAGTTGAGAACCAGGAGGCGGTCGACCACCGACGTCAGCGCATGCAGCACGTGTTCGATCCAGATGACCGCAACGCCCTTCTTCTGGACGGCGCCGATGGTTGCGACCAGCTGGTGGCATTCCGCTTCCGTCAGACCGCCGGCGATCTCGTCCAGCAGCAACAGCTTTGGTTCGGTGGCAAGCGCCCGCGCCAGTTCCAGCCGCTTGCGCTGCAGAAGCGTGAGGCCGCCCGCCAGCACGTTTGCCTTGTCGAAGAGGCCGGTTTCCACCAGGATCTCGGCGCAGCGATCAGAGGCTTCCGCCTCCCGCCGTCGTGCGCCGAAGCTGCCCGCGACGAGCAGGTTTTCAAAGACGGTCAGCTTTTCGAAGGGCTGCGGGATCTGGAAGGTCCGCCCCATGCCGGACAGGCAGCGTGCCATCGGCGGCGTCCGGGTGACATCGGCGCCACCGAAGCGGACCGTTCCATGGTCGGCGGCGATGTTGCCGGTGATCAGGTTGAACAGCGTCGACTTGCCGGCGCCGTTCGGCCCGATAATGCCCAAAGCCTCGCCTTCACCGACCGAGAAGCTGATCTCGTCGGCGACGGTCAGCGCGCCGAAGCGTTTCGAGACCCGCTCGAGCTCTAACAGAGACATGCCTGACCCTCCTCGGTCACAGCCCCACGCCGACAGGCGCTCAAACGATCGCTTCCATTTTCCCGCCGGCGGGAATGTTCGGCGCAGTCTTGTTGTCGGTGATGACGAGGTCGTAACCGCCGCTGTCCTTCAGCCGCCATTGGCCGCCGACGAGCGGCGTCTTGGCGACGTTGCGGGCGGCAAACGGCGGCAGTCCCTTGCCATCCCAGGCAACCGGGCCGACGAGCGTGTCAAGCTTGGTGGCGGCAATCGCCTGGGCCAGCGCATCGCCATCCGTCGGGTCGTCGGCCCGTCCGACGGCGTCGACGGCCAGTTCGAAGAGGGCGTGGGCAAAGCCGATCGGCTGTGTCCACGGGCGGCCCGTTGCCTTGGTGAAAGCGTCGGCCACCTGAGCGGACGTCTCGCCGGTCAGCGAAGAGGCGAAGGGGTGGCTCGGCGACCACCAGACTTCCGACGAGAGATTGTGTCCCGCCTTTCCCAAGGCTTCGACCGATTGCGGGAAGAGCAGGGCCTTGCCGATCGAGGCGACCTTTGGAACGAAACCCTGCTGCTTGGCCTGGTTCCAGAAGGTCGTGAAGTCGGGCGGGATGACGACGCCGGTGACGATCTCACATCCGCCCGCTTTGAACGCATTGATCTGCGCGGAGAAATCGTCGGTCATGTTCTGGTAGCGGCCGGGATCGGTCAGCCCGTAGCCGAGCTTTTCCAGCACCGGCGGGAAGCCCACGGTACCATCGCCCCAGGCATTGCCGTCGCCGTCATTGGGGAAAAGGCCGCCGACCTTGTGGTTCGTCTCGACCTGGGCCCACATGTTGGTGAAGACGGCAATCACGTCCTCGAGCCCCCAGAAGAAGTGATAGGCATAGTCGAACGGTTTCCACGAGGCGGGATCGCCGGGATTGCCCTGCTGACCGATGAACCAGGGCTGCCACGGTGCGACCGTCGAAATGCACGGCATCTGCTCGGCTTCGCAGGTGGTCGCGACCGGGTTCGTCGTCTCCGGCGTCGAGGCGACCAGGACCAGATTGACCTCGTCGTCGACGATGAGTTCTTTGGCGACCTCCGCCGCCCGGTTCGGGTTCGACTGGCAGTCCTTGACCACAACCTCGAAGTTCTGGCCCTTGGCTCTGGTCGCCGCAAGGAAAGCGTCGATCACGAACTTGTCGGCCTCGCCGAAGGCGGCGAGCGGCCCTGTCTGCGGGCTGACATAACCAAGCTTGATCGCCGTGTCCTTGGCAATCGCCGGCATTGAAAGTCCGGGTGATATGGCGGCGACGGCGCCACCCGCGGCTGTCGTCTTCAGAAAATCGCGTCTCGTCAGCATGGGTTCCTCCTCCCAGTGCCCTTCCTCCCGAAGGGTCTCGTCAGTTCGTCGGCCGGTTGCCCTCCCAGGCATCCTGCAGCAGCGCCCGAATGGACTGATGATCGATCGGGCGCGGGTTCCAATAGGGGTTTTCGGTCGCAATGGCTGCGGCGCGATCAAGATTCGCCTCGGAAAGGCCCAGGTCTTTCAGGGCGCGTGGCGCGCCGAGCGAACTCGCGAAATCCCACAGGCCGCCGCCAACCGACCCGCCGAAGGTCCGGGCCACGGGTTCCAGCAGGTCGGGCACGGCCGCGGCGTTGTAGCCGGCCGTATGCGGCAGCATGATCGCGTGGGTTTCTGCGTGCGGCGTATCGAAGGTGCCGCCGAGCGTGTGGCAGATCTTGTGATGCAGCGCCATGCCGACTGCGCCGAGCACGGTGCCGGAAAGCCAGGCGCCATAGAGCGCCTCGGCCCGCGCTCCGCGATCGCGTGGCGCCTCGATGATTCTCGGCAGGCTCGTCTCGAAGGCTGACAAAGCCTCTTTCGCCATCAACGAAGAGATGGGGTTGCGATCCCGGGCATAAAGCGCTTCGACCGCGTGCGCCATGGCGTTCAGCGCACTCGTCACGCTCATGCCGACCGGCAAGCCAAGCGTCAGATCCGGATCGTAGATCACCACCTCCGGCAGGATCGACGGGTGTCGAACAGTCGTCTTCCGGCCGCCTTCGGTCTGTCCGAGGATCGGCGTCACTTCCGAACCGGCATAGGTGGTCGGAATGACGACCTGAGGCAGATCATTGCGATAGGCGATCGCCTTGCCGAGCCCGGTGGTGGAGCCGCCGCCAAGCGAGACGACGCAGTCGGCGCCACTTTGAGTGACGGCTTCCATCGCCTTTGCCGTGACATCCACCGGCGTATGCATCACCGCGCCGGCAAAGACGCCGGCGGCCAGTGACCCGAGGCGCTGCGCCAATGCTTCTGCGTCTGCCTGCTGGTGCGGTGTCGAAAGTACCAGCGCTCGGCTGCATCCGAGCTTTTCGATCCAGGCGCCGGCCTCGTTGCTCTTGCCTTCGCCAAAGACGATGTGCGCCGCATTGCCCTGATAGGTGAACGTGTTGCTCACGACGCCGATCCTTCCCTTGCTCTTGCCATCACGAGCTTGAAGTCCAGCCGCCAGCCGGGCCTGCCGCCGATGTCGGAGCATTTGAATTCGTGCACCAGGTCCGGCTTGACGCCGAAGATCGCGTCCTCGTCGATATGCGGATCGCTGCCGTCGTAGATATGCGTCGTGATCGTCTGAAAGCCGGGAGCCGTGACGATGAAATGCAGGTGGGCCGGGCGCCGGAGCGAGCACCCCGCCTGGCCAAGGAGCTTGCCCACCGGCCCGTCTTCCGGGACGCTGTAGCCAGCGGGGCGAACCGTCAGATAGTCGAACCGCCCCTCTTCATCCGTTTTGAAGAGGCCGCGCAGATTGAACTCCGGCTGCAGGTCCGGTTGCTGGTTTTCGTAGAAGCCGGCGGCGTTTGCCTGCCAGGTCATGACCTCGGCGCCGGCGATCGGATGGCCATCGAGGTCGACCAGCTGTCCGAAAACCGCCAGTCGCTGGCCAACATGATCGAGTGAGATGTCGCTGCCGGACGCGCGGCGCGGCGTGTCGGCACGAAAGAACGGGCCACGTACCGTGTTCGGCGTCGCCTGCTTCGGCCGACGCGAATTGATCTCGTCGACAAGGGCCGAGGCGCCAATGAGGTCGAACAGCAAGCCCCATTCTTGCCGGCGCTCGTCCGTGGTGTGACCAACCTCCGTCAGAAAATCGATCATCCTGCGCCAGTCCGCCGAACTCGGGCGCAGTTCCCTGATCACGCCGTGGAGATGGGCAACGACGGTGCGCAGAACATAGGGCAGGGATCCATCATCAGCCTTGGCAAGCCTGCGTGCGAAAGCCTCGGTGACGGCCGCCTCGTCGAGATTTGTAACCATCGAGCCCCGCATCACACTCCTCCAGGCACTTGGCAGAAGAGAAAGCTAACATGGACACAGAGCGCGATTGATGATTTTGCTCGGGCTTAATATAACAATCTGTTATGAAGATCGATGAACGCCACCTCGTTCAGCTTGCCGCAGTGGTGAAAGCCGGCGGCGTCACCGAAGGCGCTGCGCTGCTCGGGTTGTCGCAGCCGTCGATCTCGCGCACCATCGCCATGCTCGAAAAACGCCTGGGCGAACCGCTCTTCGTCAAGGGAAGGCGGCCACTTCAGCCGACCCCGCTCGGGCGAGCGCTTGCAGACTACGGCCAGGTCATGCTGTCCGCCTCTCGCAAGGCCTCCGATACGATCGAGAGTTTTCGGCTCGGAAAGAGTGGTGTCGTGCGCGTCGGCGGCACGCCGTTTTTCATGGATGCCCTGATTGCGCCAATGATCGCCGAGTTCCAGGCGCACAATCCCGAAGTTCGTATCGACCAGAGCTACGGCTACATGGCCGACCTCAGGGCAGCCTTGAAAGGCGACCAGATCGATCTCGCCATCTGCCCGATCGATATTCTGGAGGAGGGCTCCGGACTGGTGTTTCAGAAGGTGTTGCCGGGCCGAAACGTCGTTGCCTGCCGGGTGACCCATCCGTTGCTCATGAAGCGCCGTCCGCAACCGTCGCAGCTTCTCGAATATCCCTGGGTGGCGCCGCCGCCGGGAAGTCCGCTACTCGCCGACCTTCACAGCCTGCTGCTCTCCTTCGGGGCGACGGAGATCAAGATCCGCTACACCGGCGGATCGCTGATGAGCCTCGTCAATTATCTGAAAGGCATCGACGCACTGACCGTCCTGCCCCACAGCGTCGTTTTTGCGCTCCGCAATGAAAAATCGATCACGGCACTCCCGGTTTCCGTGCCGCACCCCGAGCGTGCTCTCGGTCTTTTGCGACGCGGCTCTGCGGCCCACACACCCGCTATCGAACTCTTCTCTGAGCACATCCGTCACAGCTTCGACCGGCTGCAGCATCTCATCCATCGACACGAACAGGCGGTGGTCTGGGGTGTGTAGCTCGATCTGTCGGCGACGACGGGACAATGTGACATCGAGCTAGCTCGGCTTCGGCGCGTTCTGCGGTGAATAGAAAAGCGCGACCAGGACCAGCAAGGCCGCAGGGAACAGCATTCCCGAGACCCCCACCGTGACTTGCGCAAAGGCGCCGGCGGCACACCCCAGCACAAAGCCGAGCACCAGGATGATCGATGTCAACGATTGCCCCCATTCTTCGGGCTTCTCGCTGTAGCCGATCATGCGGCGGGCGGCGGCGACGGCAAGACCGGCGATGTTTCCTGTCATGAGCGAAAAGGGTGGGCCGAGCCTCGGGTCGAGGCGCTCGATAGCCGTCAGCATTCCCATTGCGACGACGGCGAGGAGGGCGCATGCCGATACCGGTCCAACATCGAGTATCGCAAGAAGGCCGGAGATCGCGAAGGCAGTCGCGGCGATGACGAGCGTCCAGAAAGTTGCACGCTCGAGAGGCTTGATCCACGCGACGAGGATGGCGGCGAGGCCCGCGCCCACCATGAACAGGGGGAACGTCATGATCTGCAGATCGCGCAAGCCACCTTTTTCGTGACCGACAAGACCGAGCCCCAGGAGCACGACGTTGCCGGTGACCAACCCGACGAAAAGGCCGCCCAGGTGAATGAAGAAAAGCGCGTCGGCGAACCCGGAAATGAAGGCCAGCGTCAATGAATTGCTTTTCCCGCGAAGTATCTTCAGCATCATTTGCCCTAGCCCCTTCTCGCTTGAGTTCTGAGGATTTGCTCGATTGCAGCGATAAAGGAACCGCCGATGCGGGTGACGTTTGGCGCATCACTCGAGGCGAGCGCTGACAGGATCGAGCGTTGAAGGTTGTGCGTCCCCGGCTTGTCTGGGCGACAAACCGGGGTGACGCGGGGGACGGGTCATTTCGCCGGGTTGGGTCCGATCGTCTTTCCGTGGGTGACGCGTTCTTCGGCGTTGTGGACCATGGTGTAGGCGTAATCGATGCCCATTCCGTAGGCGCCGGAGTGCTCCTTCACCAGCGCGGTGACGGCGTTATAGGTTTCCTTGCGGGCCCAGTCGCGCTGCCATTCGAGCAGCACCTGCTGCCAGGTGACCGGGATGACGCCGGCCTGAACCATGCGGTCCATGGCGTATTTGTGGGCGTCAAGCGAGGTGCCGCCGGAGGCGTCGGCGACCATGTAGATCTCGTAGTCGGAGACATCATGAAGGGCGGAGAGCGCAAAGGTGGTGTTGCAGACTTCGGTCCACAGACCGGAGACGACGATCTTCTTGCGGCCGTTGGCGGCGTTCCTGGCCAGCGCGTCGCGAACGTTCTGGTCGTCCCAGGAGTTCATCGAGGTGCGCTCAAGGATGTCGTTTTCCGGGAAGACGGCCAGCAGTTCGGGATAGGTGTGACCGGAGAAGGAGGTGGTCTCGACGGTGGTTATGGTCGTCGGGATGTCGAAGATCCTGGCGGCTTTGGCGAGACCGACGACGTTGTTCTTCAGCACCTGGCGATCGATCGACTGGACGCCGAAGGCCATCTGCGGCTGCTGGTCGATGAAGATGAGCTGGCTGTTTTGCGGGGTCAGGACTTCGAGTTTGGACATGGTCTCTCTCCTCATTGAGCGGTTTGAAGCAGGGCGCCGGTGCTCTGTCTTCGTTGGTCGGTGGTGAACTCGTTTGGTGAAAACAGGTGTAGCCGAGCGGATTGCTTCGGTGAATTGCAATAATAATTGCGAATGAATTGCGAAATATGCAACAACAGATGTGCTCTTCGAGCGCTAGGGTCGCACGGCATCTCTGTGTGGCGCGCATGATATCTCCTCTGCGCCGGGGGGAGATACTAACTTGCTGGCACGTTCGACCGGAAATGCGAAACGCGATCAACCATGTCCCGCGCTTAGACCAGGCCGAAGCCGTGCCGTACGAGGCCGGCCTGTGGCAGGACCATGCTGGCAAGCTCGGCCGAGCGCAACGCTTGACAAAAGACCGCGGTTCGAATTATAGGGTAATCGATAACCCAAGGAGCTCGGTAGGCATCGTGGCAATTTCGCTTTCTGACATTGCGGAACGCGCAGGCGTCTCGGTGAAGACAGTCTCCGGTGCGTTGCATGGCGGCTCCGCGCGCATGTCGGAAGATACGCGCAAGAAGGTCAAAGCGATCGCCGAGGAACTGGGCTACGTGACCAACCTTGCCGCGCGCGGTGTGCGCCAGGGATGGCTGCCGCTGGTCGGCGTCGTTTCCGATGGCTTGATCACGTCGCCGTTTGCCACCGAGATCGTGCGCGGGCTCGATGGCGCGGCGCGCAGTGCCGGGATGGCGGTCTTCGCCGTCAACCACAGCAGCGGACAGTCGATCGGCTCGGTCGTCGACGAGGTGCAGCAGTTCCGGCCTCGTGCCGTCGCCTATGCCGCCATGTACCACAAGGATGTCGATCTGCCGCCGGCGCTTGCGGGCTCCGTCGGCGTGATGATCAACTGCCGCGAAGCCTCCGGGCGTGTCACGTCACTGGTCCCCGACGAAGAGGGTGGGGCGCGTGAGATCGTGCGTTACCTGCTCGCCTCCGGCCGATGCCGCATCGCCTTCATCAACCTGCCGGGTATCCTTGCCGGGACACTGCGGGAAAAGGGTTTTCGTGCAGCCCTTGAAGAGGCCGGCATCGATCCGCTCGGTGTGTTTCCGGCCGTGCGCCGCAGCGTTTACAGCGACCGCGCTCCGAGCCTCGTCGCGTTGCATGTCGAGGCACTGCTGGCCACCGGTCAGCGTCCGGACGCGATTCTGTGCGGCAACGACCGTGTCGCGATGGAAGTCTATGCAGCGCTTGCGCGCGCCGGCCTGAAAATTCCGGACGATATCGCGGTCGCCAGTTTCGACAACCAGGTCGAGCTGGCCTCGCGGCTCGATCCGCCGTTGACGACGATGGCCCTGCCGCATCGTGCGATGGGCCGCCTCGCCATGGAGATCCTGCTCGCCGGAGAACCCCAGCCACCGCATCTGCGAAAGCTGCCGTTTCACCTTGTCGAGCGGGCATCGGTTTAACAACCAGCATTCTTGTGGAATTGAATAGGAGGAGAAGATCAATGACAACTTACCTGGGTAATCGTTTACTTAGTGCGCTTTTCGCGTCTTCTGCGCTCTTGTGGAGCGCCGGTTTCGTCGAGGCAAAATCCGTCATCCATGTCATGCACCAGGGCGATCCCGGTTGGGTGAAAGCCTATGGTGATGTCGCCAAGCGCTTCGAGGAAGCCAATCCCGACATCGACGTCGAGATGATCTACGCGCCGCACGACGCCTATAACGAGAAGTTCAGCGCCGCCGTCATGGCCAAGCAGTTGCCGGACGTGATGGAACTCGACGCGCCGTTTCTCGCCAACTACGTCTGGTCGGGCTACCTGCAGCCCATCAAGCCACTCGTCGACAAGGATGTGCTCGACGACATGACCGGCTCGAACATCGCCCAGGGCACCTACCCGATCGACAAGGACCTTTATGCGATCGGCCTGACCGATTCCTCGGTCGTGCTCTACGGCAACAAGAAGTATCTCGAAGCGATCGGCGCGCGCATTCCGAAATCCGTCGACGATGCCTGGACGCGCGAGGAATTCGAAGGCTACCTCGAAAAGCTCTCCAAGCTGGAGGGCGTGAAATGGCCGATCGATACGTTCCGCGGCTACGGCATCAAGACCGAGTGGATCACCTATGCCTACGGTCCGCTGCTCGAAAGCGCCGGTTGCGACCTGATCGATCGCAAGGCGTGGAAGGCGAGCGGCACGCTCGACAGCGAGGCCTGCGTCAAGGCGCTGACGATGATGCAGACCTGGGTGAAGAACGGCTGGGTCGTTCCCACCTCGTCCGGCACCAATCAGTTCTATGCCGAGGGCCAGCCGGCAGCACTCGCGATGGGTGGGCACTGGTTCTACGCGGAAGCCGCCGCGGCGATGAAGGACAGTATCGTCGTCATGCCGCTGCCGAAGATCGGCGACAAAGGCGTCAGCCCGAACGGCACCTGGATCTGGGGGATCTCCGCGAGTTCCGAAAACCCTGAAGCTGCCGGAAAATTCCTGAGCTTCCTTCTGAAGGACAAGGACTACCGCGACTATGCCAAGACCCAGTCGGCCTATCCGGGCCTGAAGAGCTTTGCCGCGGAATCCCCGCTCTACGCCGAAGGTGGGCCGCTCGCCGTCGCCTTCGAGCAGGCCTCGAAGACCGCCGTCGCCCGTCCGCCGCACCCGGCCTATCCGACGATCACGTCTGCCTTCATGCAGGCGGTCGACAAGATCTTCAACGGCGGTGATGCGCAGGAGGCGCTGACGGCTGCCGCGAAGAAGATCGACCAGGATATCGAGGACAACGCCGGCTACCCGCCGTTCGACGAGCAGCAATAGGGCGATTTTGGCAGGGCCGTCCCTCTGGCCGGCCCTGCGTCTCGGGAGGATGTGCAATGAGGAGGAGATCATGACCTTGCAACAAACGTCCGCGGCCGCGCTGCCGCGCCCCGCCAGGCGGCGCGACCGGCAGCGGTTCTGGCAGGAGGTTGCGATGATCGCACCGGCCGTGCTGCTGCTTGCCATCTTCCTGATCACGCCGTTTCTTCTGTCCTTCTGGACGGCGATGACCAATCAGCCGCTCGTACCGCGCCCGACGCCGGTGCGTTTCGTCGGCCTCTTGAATTTCCAGCGGGTGTTCACCGACCCGCTGTTCTGGACCTCGCTCTGGAATGTTACCCGCTTCACCGCCTGGGTGCTGCCGGTCCAGTGCGGCCTCGCGTTCCTGACGGCGCTGCTGCTGCACCAGAAACTGCCGATGCAGAACCTTTTGCGCGGCATGTTCTTCCTGCCGGCGATCACCTCCATGGTTGTCGTCTGCGTGATCTGGGGCACGCTCTTCCAGTATCCGAGCGGCCCGCTCAACCAGATCGTCGGTTTCCTGTCCGGCGGCATGGTCCAGCCGATCGACTGGCTCGGCGATCCCAATTGGGCGATGTTCTCCATCGTGTTGCTGTCGGCCTGGCAGGCCTATGGCTTCCAGATGATCATCTACCTTGCCGGCCTGCAGGGCATTCCGGAAGAGCTTTACGATGCGGCCCGCATCGATGGCGCGAGCGCGCTGCGTCGCTTCTGGCACGTCACCATGCCGGGCCTGCGTCCGACCCACGTCTTTGTCCTGGTCATCACCACGATCCAGGCCTTCAAGCTCTACACGCAGGTTGCGATCCTCACCCAGGGCGGGCCGAAGGAAAGCACGGAGACCGTGGTGCACTACATGGTGCGCGCAGGCTTCGAGGAACAGAAGCTCGGATACGCGTCGGCGGTCTCCGTCATTCTCTTCGTCATCGTTCTTCTGATCGCGCTTCTCCAGCGCAAACTCCTGAGGCGCTTCGATGTCTGATCTCGTGCTCAGCCAGCCGGCCCCGCTGGCCATCCCCCGGGGCAACAGCAAGACGGGCCTGCGTATCGTCCAGACCGCCTGCATCTTCATCATCGCTCTTGTGATGATTTCGCCGCTCTTCATGCTGTTTATCGCCAGCCTCAAGGATGATCGCTTCCGCATCCTTGCCGACATGGGCAGTTTTCGCGCCTTCTGGGTCGCCGACCCGACCCTGTCGAACTACCGCGAGATCGCCAATTTCTCCGGCGAACTTGCTTACGGTCGCTACCTCGTCAACTCACTGGTGATCCTTGTCGTTACCGTCGTGTCCGGGCTGATCATCAATTCCATGGCCGGTTTCGTGCTCGCCTGGGGGTCGCTGCGCGGCAAGGCCGTTCTCCTTGCGGTCGTTGTCGCGCTCTACGTCATCCCGCAGGAAAGCATCATCATGCCGCTCGTCGTGATGATGTCGCGGGCGGGATTGACGGATACGTTTGCCGTGCAGATCCTGCCCTGGGTGGCAAGCCCGCTTTATGTCTTCCTGTTCTACCAGTTCTTCGCGCAACTGCCGAAGGAGCTCTACGAAGCCGCAGAGATGGACGGGGCCTCGGCGTTTCGCATCTACCGGTCGATCTACATGCCGCTCAGCCTGCCGGCGCTCGCAACGGTCTCGATCCTGATGGGGATCGAGAGCTGGAACCAATACCTCTGGCCGACGCTCGTCACCCAGACCGACTATGCCCGGCCAATCTCGGTCGCGATCGCCACCTTCTTCGGACAGGACAGCATCTATTGGGACCGCGCCATGGCCGCGTCCGTCCTGATGATGATCCCCGTCCTCATTCTCTACCTCGCCTTCCAGCGCTGGTTCGTAAGTTCGTTCGTCGGCTCCGCCGTGAAAGGTTGACTATGACTGTCCAAACAAGATCCGTGAGCTCCGCCCTTGACGTCATCGAGGCCGAGCTCCCAGCCGGCACGGTGCTGCATCTCTGGCTGAAGGCGCGAACGGGCGGCAGCGCGGCGAAACTCTTCGTCAGCGTGGACGACGTGGACATTGCCGGTCCGTCCAGCCGCCGCGACGGGGAGTTCGAATTCTTCGCGGTGACGCACGGGACGGGTGGCCGCGCGGTGCTTGCCTATGATGCCGACACAACGGCGCTCTCCGTCGCCTATGCATTCCATCCGCAGACCGTGCTGGAGGAGGGGATCCGCGTGCTTCATCACGATACCCGCACGGCGCCGCCCGAGGTGCCGGCGGGGTATCATTTCCGCCCGCCCTTCGGCTGGATGAACGACCCGAACGGCTTCGGCCGGTTCAAGGGCCTCGGACATCTCTTCTATCAGCACTATCCGCATGGCCTGCGGTGGAACACCATGCACTGGGGTCATGCCGTCTCAAGGGATCTCATCCGCTGGACGCATCTGCCGATGTTCCTGTTTCCGGCGGATCACCTTTCGGAAAATGACGATGGCCGTGGGGGTGCCTTCTCCGGTTCGGCCATCCCCATGTCAGGTCTGGACGGCGAGGAGATCCGGGTCTTCTACACCGAACATGTGCGTGATCGGCAGCCGGAGGAACAGATCCAGCTTTCGGCCCTCAGCCGCGACGGCATTGTCGCAGGCCCGTCGGAGGTGGTTCTGCCGGTCCGCCCCGAAGGCTTGAATCTGACCACCGACTTCCGTGATCCCTATGTCTTCAAGGGTCCCGACGGGCGCTGGAAGATGCTGCTCGGCAGTCGTGACCGTGAAGGTGGCGTGGTGCTGCTCTATGAGAGCGCCGATCCTGACGGCTCAACCGGCTGGACCTTCCTTGGAATCATCCACCGCGAGGACCGTTTCGGCATGACTGCGGCGGAATGCCCCTGCATGGTGCCCGTCGGCGGCAAGGCGGATGATCCGAAGACCCGCTGGGCTCTGATCTTTGGCCTGCTGACGAGCCGGGATCCGGCAACGGGCCGCCGCAACCTCACATCCGTCACCGTCGGCCGCTTTGACGGCCGGGCGTTCACATCCGAGTTCGAACAGGAACTGGATTTCGGCTCGGACGCTTACGCCTTCCAGGCCTTCGTCGACGGCGACGAGCCGGTCGGCATTGCCTGGCTTGCCAACTGGACGGATTTTTCCAAGAAAGACGACTTCCCGACGGCGATGACCCTGCCGCGTCGCGTGCTTCTAGACGGTGATGCGGTGCTGACGCCGCCGGTCGCTGCCGTCGAAAGCCTGCGCCATAGTCTGCTCGACGAAACGGCGCTCGCCGCCGGCGAGACGGTGCCGCTCGGCAACGGCGCTGTCGAGATCGTGCTCTCGTTGCCCGAACCCGGCGCGGCGTTCGAGCTTGTCCTCGATCACCCGGATGCCGCGCTTGGCGTCAGGCTCGATGGCGACGGCCTTGCCATCGTCTTCGATGCCGGTACCGGCAAGTCGCCGCCGCGATATCTGGCAGCCGGCGCCAGACCTTCGCAACTGCGCATCTTCCTCGATGCCGGCTCGATCGAGGTCTTCGCCGACAATGGCCGCTGGACAGGCACCAAGCGCATTCCGGGGTTTGCCGCTGCGCGTTCGGCAAGGCTGACCGGCGCCGCTACGGGCGCGAAAATCTGGCAACTCAAGCTTTGAGGGAGGAACAAAAATGGCATCGGTAGCGATCGATCGCGTTCTGAAACAGTACGGCGCGGCCTCCGTCATCCACGGCGTTTCCGTGGATATCGAGGACGGAGAATTCGTCACGCTCGTCGGGCCCTCCGGCTGCGGCAAGTCCACGCTCCTGCGCATGCTGGCAGGGCTCGAGGACATCAGCGGCGGCGAAATCCGGATCGACGGCCGGGTCGTCAACGAGGTGGCGCCAAAGGAGCGCGACATCGCCATGGTGTTCCAGAGCTATGCGCTCTATCCGCACATGACGGTCGCCGAGAACATGGGTTTTGCCCTCAAACTCCAGGGCCGCGACAAGGCGACGATCGACAAGCTGGTGAAGGAGGCGGCCGGTATTCTCGCCCTTGAGCCGCTTCTCGACCGCCTGCCGAAACAGCTCTCCGGCGGCCAGCGCCAGCGTGTCGCCATGGGGCGCGCCATTGTGCGCCACCCGAAGGTGTTCCTGTTCGACGAGCCGCTGTCCAATCTCGATGCCAAGCTGCGCGTGACCATGCGCAGCGAGATCAAGGAACTGCACCAGCGGCTCGGCACCACGATCGTCTATGTCACCCACGACCAGATCGAGGCGATGACCATGGCCGACAAGATCGTGGTCATGCGCGCCGGGCGTATCGAACAGATCGGCAAGCCGCTCGACCTCTACGATCGCCCTGACAACACCTTCGTCGCCACTTTCATCGGCTCGCCGTCGATGAACCTCTTTGAAGGCAGCGTCGGTGATGGCGGCTTTCTCATTGACGGCGGGGTTTCCTTGCCGCTGCCGGCATCGCCGGGTCACGGTGAAGCACGCACCTATGGCATCCGCCCGGAGGACCTGGATCTGGCCGAGACGGGTATCCCGGCGACCGTCCTGACCGTCGAGCCAACGGGGGCCGAAACGCATCTTTCCGTCCGCGTCGGCACGCAGACGGCGGGGATCGTGCTGCACCGGCGCGTAGACTTGCACCCCGACCAAGTGGTGCACCTCGCGCCGAAGACGGAAAAAATCCATCTGTTCTCTGCCGGGGGCGCTCGGATCAACTGACGTTCCGGCAGGCGGTGCGCCGGGGCGATCGCCGTGCCTTCGCTAATGCGGAACGTCAATGCCGGATCGTCATTCGCAAAGACGGCTTCAACCGATCGTGCGGTACGCGCGACCGCGGCTTTGCGGTCCGGCCAGGGATCAATCCGTCAGCACCTTGGCACCTAAAACCTCAATAGTCGGATTGCTCTCAAACCGAAATTCACTGCCCGTGCGAAACGGCGGCGCGTCGGCCTGGAAGACGGCCAGGGGCTTGGAGCAGTGCATTCGCACCTCCCGTCTGGAGGCGCAAATCCCATGAGTTTTAGGAATGACCTCTGCGCGATAGTCGTTTGTCAGGCGGTGCAGAATCCTCGATCTATGCGCGCAGCTGGAGAGGAGAACAGCATTCATGATCCCAGACCACCCCGCGACCCGTCAGGAGGTCGATAGCATCGGCGCACATGCGGTTCCAGCGTCGGCGCTGTACGGTATCCAGACGCAACGGGCGGTCGAACTCTATCCGCTCGGCGGTGCTGGGCGATTCTCCGATTATCCCCGGCTGCTCGACGCCATGCTCCGGGTCAAGAAGGCGGCGGCACGCACCAACATCGAGACTGGCGCGATTGAGCCGGTCCTGGGTGAAGCGATCATCCGCGCGATCGACGGCCTGCTCGCCGCGCCCCGGCCCGAGGCCTTTCCTGTCCATGCCTGCCATGGCGGCGGCGGCATTTCGTTCAACATGAACATCAACGAGGTCGTGGCGAACCTCGCCAATGCCGAGGCTTTCGGTTCCACTTACGGCAGCTACGCGCCGATCCATCCGAACGACCACGTCAACCTCAACCATTCCACGGCCGATTGCCTTTCGACTGGATGCCACATCGCCGCGCTTGCCGCTTTCGAGAGTTTTTCGGAGGAAATCGAAGGACTTGCGGCCGATCTCGACCGGCTCGGTGCCGAATGGGCTCCGCTGCGCAAGCTTGCCCGCACCTGCCTCCAGGACGCGGTCGACATCGGTTTTGACGACTATCTCGGTGGTGTCGCCGCCTGCCTGCGGTTCGACCTGGCGCGGGCGTCGAGGGATGTCGATGGACTGGGCCGCATCAGTCTCGGCGGCAACATCATCGGCCGTTCCTCCGATTGCGATCCGGCCTTCTTCGCACGCATCATTGCCGTCTTGAACGAGCAACTCGCGGAAGCCGGCTTCACCTCAGGGTTCGCTCGCGCCGACAACCTCTTTGCCGCCTCGCAGGCGCATGACCGTCTCCTGGCGCTGGCCGGATCGCTCGAGCAGACCGCGCGTACGCTGATCCGTTTTGCCAAGGACCTGCGGTTGATGGCGTCCGGCCCCCATGGCGGGTTTGGTGAAATCCGCCTGCCGGCGGTGCAGCCCGGATCGTCGGCCATACCCGGCAAGGTCAACCCGACGATCCCGGAATTCATGGTGCAAGCCGGCATGATCGCCTGCGGCCTCGCGGCCCGCGTGATCATGACCGCAGATCATGGCGAAATGGACTACAACCCGTGGCAAGCCGTTGTCATCACCGGCCTGCTCGACATGATCGCGATCCTTGAAGCGGGGGTTTCCACCCTGCGGCGCAATTGCGTCGAGGGCATGCGGCCCGATGTGGCGCGCAACGCCGACAATGCCACGAGCCTGCTGCCTTCGCTGATCCGGCTGAAGCAATTGAAGGGCTACAGCCATGCCTCCGCCGTTGCGAAGGAGGCCGCGGGCGACCTCGCCTTCGTGCGCCGCAGGGTCGCCGAGGCCGAAGCCGGCTGATCCGTTCTCAAAATCACCCTCTCCCAAAGCAAGGCATCAAGACATGTTGCAGGAAACCGAACGCGCCTGGGCGCAGCGCTGGCTGGCCACTGAGAAGAAACAGTATATCGACGGTCAATGGGTCCGGGGCGCGGGCGCCGAATGGACGGTGACGAACCCGGCGACTGGAAAGTCGCTTTGCGCCATCGCGTTCGCCGACAAGGACCAGGTTGAGACCGCCGCTGCCGCGGCCAATCGCTGCCACCGCAGCGAGGTCTGGAGCCGCAAGACGTCGCGAAAGGCGCGGGCCGAGCTGCTCAACGCCATCGCCCGGCTGATCCGCGAAAACGTCGAAAAACTCTCGCTGCTGGAATCGCTTGCCAATGGCAAGACCTATGCCGAAGCGCTGGTTGACGACATTCCGACCTGTGCCGACATCTTCGAGTACTACGCTGGCTGGACGGACAAATATTACGGCGAGGTTTCCCCCGTCGAGGACGGTTTCCTGAACTTTACCACGAAGGATCCGGTCGGCGTCTGCGGGCTGATCGCGCCGTGGAACTTTCCGCTCTACCAGGCAAGCCTCAAGATCGCGCCCGCACTCGCCATGGGCAACACCGTGGTGATGAAGCCGTCGGAGTTCACGCCGCTCGCCACGCTCTATCTGTTTGAACTGATCGACCGCCATCTCGACCTGCCGAAAGGTCTCCTGAACCTCGTGCTGACCGATGGCGAGGCGGCCAATCAACTCACGCTCAGCCGCAATGTGCACAAGGTCTCCTTCACCGGATCGACCGTGGTCGGCCGCAAGATCGTGCAGAATTCGGGCGTCTCCAACCTCAAGGCCGTGACGCTGGAACTTGGCGGCAAGTCGCCCTGCATATTCTTCGATGATACCCAGAACCTCGATGCAGCGATCGACCGCGCCTTCACCGTGATGTTCTCGCACAAGGGCGAGAAATGCTCGGAGCCGACGCGCTTTCTTATCCAGAAGGGCATCTACGATTACGTGATGGAACGGCTGATCGCCAAGGCGGAGGCCGTGCGCTGCGGCGATCCGCTGGCGGCGGAGACGCAGCAGGGCCCGCAGTGCAACGAAGCGCAGTTCCGCCGCATCATGAACTACATCGAGATTGGCAAGACCGAGGCCGAACTGGTCGCCGGCGGCCGGGATGACCGCGCAGGTGAAAACGCTGACGGCCTCTTCATCCGACCCACCATCTTCTCGAACGTGCCGCAGACCGCCCGCATCGTTCAGGAGGAGATTTTCGGGCCCGTGCTCTCCTGCACGCCCTTCTCGACGGCGGAAGAGGCGGTGGCGCTTGCCAACGACACGGCCTACGGCCTTGCCGCCGGGGTCTATACCGGCAACGTGACGCTGGCGCACCGCATGGCCGAGCGGCTGGACGCCGGCATGGTCTTCGTCAACCGCTACGGTTGCTATGGGCTTTCAAGCCCCTTTGGCGGCTTCAAGGAAAGCGGCTGGGGCAAGGAAATGGCCGTGCATTCGCTCTCATCCTACACCCGCACCAAGGGTGTCTGGGTCTATTTCGGCGACTGAACTGCTCGGTCCCTTCAAGAAACACATCCTCCCAACGCTCAATCCGAAAGCCTGATCTGATGCAATATACCCGTCTCGGCCAATCCGGCCTCAAGGTCTCGCGCCTCTGCCTTGGCACGATGAACATGGGCTCCAAGAACTGGAAGCCCTGGATCTACGACGAGAGCGAAAGCGAGCCGATCATCGGCCACGCGCTCGACAACGGCGTGAACTTCATCGACCTCGCCGACTTCTATTCGGCCGGCGCGGGCGAAGAAGTGGTGTGCAACGTGCTGCGTCGCCTGACGCGTCGCGAAGAGCTGATCATCACCACCAAGCTCGGCTACGCGATCGGCAAGGGCGTCAACAATGGCGGCCACTCGCGCAAGCACGTCTTCCAGGCCATGGACGGTTCGCTCACCCGCATGAAGAGCGACTATGTCGACATCTACATGCTGCATTATTTCGACACGGAAACGCCTGTTGAAGAGACCATGGAGGCGATGAACGATCTCGTGCGGGCGGGCAAGGCGCGCTACATCGGCGTCTCGACCATGTTCACCTGGCAGTTCGCCAAGATCCTGAAGGTCTGCGAAAAGAACGGCTGGGCCCGCCCGATCAACATGCAGCTCCAGCTCAATTGCGCCTATCGCGAGGAAGAGCGCGAGATGATCCCGTTCTGCGCGGATCAGGGCGTTGGCGTGTCGGTCTTCAGCCCGCTGGCGCGCGGCATCCTGACCAACGACATGAACTCGATCCGCAACCAGACCGACTTCTTCACCGCCGAAATGTACAACGATCGCGCCTCGCGCGACATCGCCTTGTCGGTTGCCCGCGTCGCCGAGGCGCGCGGCATCAGCCCGGCGCAGGTCGCCCAGGCCTGGGTTCTGCGGAAACCGGAAATTTCGTCGATGCTGGTCGGCGCCGACACCAAGGCGCAGTTCGACAGCGCACTCGCCGCGCTCTCGACGGAGCTCGACGCCGACGAAGTGTTCGAGATCGAACGCAACTACACGCCCTGCGACCTGATCAACGACTACACGGCCGGCAAGCGTCTGCCGCGCGAGCCGCGTCCGGCCGCCGGGCGCTTTGCCGCGCCCATGGCTGCTGTCGCCTGAGGGGACAAGGGCCGGACCGGACCGCGGTCCGGCCATCAAAAGATTTCTAGAGAGGGAGAGAGAAAGTGACTGAATACAAGACGCTCAGCGGCGCGCCGCTTCATGCCGAGGCCGAGGCCCTGACAACGCGCCTTGCGCGCGGCGAGATCGACCGGCGCGGGTTCCTGCGCGCCATGGCCTGGCTCGGCGTTGCCATCGGCGGCGTGGGCGCGTTGGGTGGTAAAGCCTTCGCCGAGGAAACGCCGAAGGACGGCGGTACCCTGCGCTTTGCCTGCCAGATTCAGGAAATCACCGATCCGATGATGACGAACTGGATCGAGGCGTCGAACCTGTTCCGCAACAGCCTCGAATTCCTGACCTATGTCGATGAGAACAACATCACCCACCCCTATCTGGCGAAAAGCTGGACGCCCTCGGCGGATCTGACCGTCTGGGATTTCGAGCTGGACGAACGCGCCAAGTGGTCGAACGGCGACGCCTTCCAGCCGGAGGACGTGATCTTCAACATCGAGCGCTGGATCGCACCGGATTCGCAAAGCTCGAACAAGACCGCTTTCGGCGCGATCTCGCGCGTGGAAAAGACCGGCGATCACAGCGTGCGCATCACGCTGTCGCGGCCCATGGCCTCTCTGCCGGAGCAGCTTTACTCCTACACCTGCCCCATCGTGCACCGCGGCTTCAAGGGCAACTGGCCGGCCGATCCGGTCGGAACCGGACCGTTCGCGCTGGTCAGCCACGAGGTCGGCCGCCAGTCCGTGTTCCAGAAGCGGCCGGACTACTGGGGCACGCCCGCCCGTCTCGACGGCATCCAGTATATCGACCTCGGCCCTGACGTGACGACGCATCTGGCGGCACTCTCCAGCGGTCAGGTGGACGTCATCTATCGCGCGACCATCGCCGAATACGACCTGATGAAGTCGTTGCCGAACATCCAGATCCTGTCGGCGAAGGGCGCGAACACCATCGTCCTGCGCATGCAGGTCGACCAGAAGCCGTTCGACGACATCCGTGTTCGCCAGGCGGTCGTGCTCGCGGCCAACAACCAGCAGATGCTCGACGTGGCCTATCGCGGGCGAGGCGATCTTGGCGCGAACTACCACGTCTCGCCGACCCAGGCCGACTACTTCTCGCTGCCGGCGACGCCGCGCGACGTGGAAAAGGCCAAGGCGCTGCTCGCAGAAGCCGGTCATGCCGACGGTCTGGACATCGAACTGACGCTCGGCAACACCCAGGGCAAGTGGGAGCAGGACACCGCGCAGGTGCTGCAGCAGAACCTCGCCGAAGCGGGAATTCGCCTGAAGCTCAACGTGCTGCCTGCCTCGCAGTACTGGCCGATCTGGAACAAGGTACCCTTCGGTCTGACCTTCTGGGCGCACCGCCCGCTCGGCACGATGACGCTGGACCTCGCCTATCGCTCAGGCGGCTCGTGGAACGAGAGCCGCTTTGCCAGCCCCGAATTCGATGCCGCATTGGACAAGGCCATGGCCCTGGTCGATCCCGAGGCGCGCAAGACGGCGATGCAGGAGGTCGAGCGCATCCTTCAGGACAACGCCGTGATGGTCCAGCCGTTCTGGCCCGAGCGCCTGAGTGCTGCGGCCGAGAAGGTGCACGGCTTCGTCCTGCATCCGTCGGACTATTTCCGCATGGACGGCGTCTGGATCGCCTGAGCAAGCGCCGGGCGTCTGACGCCCGGCTGTCGGGTCTGGTGAGAAGAACGGGGTTTCGGCCCCGTTTCAGGGAGAAGGGGGAGAAACATTGGTTTTTGGCATGTTCCTATTGAGAAAGGTCGCGATTGCGCTCGCCACGATGCTGGCGGTCTCGTTCCTGATCTTTCTGGCGCTGGAGGTGAACGTCGAGGATGTCGCGGTCAAGGTGCTGGGGCAGTATTCGACCGTCGAACAGCGCACGGCGTGGCTGGCGCAGAACGGTTACAACGATGCTTTCGTGCTGCGCTATGTTCGCTGGCTCGGCCATTTCGTGGCCGGGGACTGGGGCATGTCCACCTTCTTCCGCGCGCCCGTCGTGGAAATGGTGATGCCGCGCCTTGCGGCTTCGGCCATCCTTGCCGGCGGCGCGCTGCTGGTGATCGTGGTCTTCGGCCTCGGTCTCGGCGTGCTTGCCGGCATGCGGCCGGGTTCGCTCCTCGACCGGGTGATTTCGGTCTTTTCGGTTGTGACCACCTCGATCCCGGATTTCGCCTCGGCGGTGTTTCTCTCGGGCATCTTCGTCTTCTGGCTCGGCCTGTTGCCGGGGGCAAGCACGATGATTTCAGGCCTGTCGCTGGCCGAACTCATCCTGCCGGTTTCCGTGCTCGGGCTCTATTCGATGGGCTACCTTGCGCGGGTGACACGCGCCTCGATGGCCGACGTGATGAACACCCACTATATCCGCACGGCGCGGCTGAAGGGCGCCGGCATGGGCCGCATCGTGCTGCGCCACGCGCTGCGCAATGCGCTGATAACGCCCGTCACGGTCATCATGCTGCAATTGCCCTGGCTTCTGTCGGGCGTCATCGTGGTCGAAGTCTTTTATGCCTACAAGGGTTTCGGCACGCTTCTTTATGATGCCGCGCTCAACCAGGACATCTACCTGATCGAGGCCTGTGCCATGATCTCCGTCCTCGTCGTGGTGCTGAGCCAGATCCTGTCTGATCTCATCTACGGCTGGCTCAATCCGCGCATCGCACTGGGAGCCAAGGCATGAAGGCGCTCGTCCCGTACCTGACAAAACCTCTCGTCCTGGTGGGCGGCGCGCTGGCTTTCGGCTGGCTGCTGGTTGCCATTCTCGCGCCGCTGATCGCACCCTACGATCCCTTGCAGACGCTACAACCGCTTGCCAAGCCGCTGGCACAGGGCGCCAAGGGTGAGTTCTTTCTGCTCGGCACAGACATGCTGGGGCGCGACATCCTCTCGCGCCTCGTCTGGGGCGCACGCACAGTGGTGATCTACGCCACGCTCGCGACGCTCACCGCCTATGCCTTCGGGCTCCTCTTCGGCCTGATCGCCGGCTATGCCGGCGGGCGGACGGATGCTGTCCTCTCCTTCCTTGCCAACGTGGTGCTCAGCTTTCCGGTGCTGGTGCTCTACATCGTCATCATCGTGGTGATTGGCGCCTCGCCGGTGAACATCGTCATCGCCGTGACCTTCAGCAGTGCGCCGGCGATCTTCCGCATCGTGCGCGGGATCACCATCGACGTGGCGAGCCGTGATTTCGTCAAGGCCGCCATCACCCAAGGCGAAAGCACCTTGCGGATCCTCTTCATCGACATCCTGCCCAACACCACCGGGCCGCTCGCGGTCGATTTCTGCCTCAGGCTCGGCTACACGGCGATCACCATCGGCACGCTCGGCTTTCTCGGTCTCGGTCTGCCGCCGCCGACGCCCGATTGGGGCGGCATGGTCAACGAGGGCCGCGCCATGGCCATTGCCTTTCCGCATCTCGTCATCTTTCCCTGTATCGCCATTTCGTCCCTGACCCTCGGCCTCAGCCTTCTGGCCGACGGCCTGCGCGAAGTGAACGACGCGAAGGAGCGTCAGGCATGACCCAGCCCCTGTTGCAGATCCGCAATCTTTCCGTCGCGCTGCCGAAGGGCGCCGACCGGCCGTTCGCGGTGCATGATGTCTCGATCGAGGTGAAACCGGCCGAAATCCTCTGTGTCGTCGGCGAATCCGGCTCGGGAAAATCCGTGCTGACGGCGGCGCTGATGGGCGCCGCACCAAAGGGCCTGCGCGTTGCCGGCGGTGAGGCCGTCATGGGCGGGCGCGACCTGCTGACGCTCGGGGAACGCCAGTGGCGTTCTATCCGCGGCAAGGACATCGGCATGATCTTCCAGGAGCCGATGGCCTCGCTCAACCCGGCGCTGACCGTCGCGCAGCAGATCGAGGAGGTCTTTGAACTGCACGCCGACTTCCCACGCGCCGAACGGGCCGCACGGGCGCGAAAACTGGTCGAGGAGATGCACCTGCCGGAGCCGGACCGCATCCTCAGGAGCTATCCACACCAACTCTCCGGCGGCCAGTGCCAGCGTGTCGTCATCGCCATGGCCCTGGCGATGAGCCCGAAGCTGCTGATTGCCGACGAACCGACCACGGCCCTTGACGTGACGACACAGGCCCAGGTGCTGAAGCTGATCCGGGAACTGCGCGACAATCACGGCCACGGCATCATCTTCATCACCCACGATCTCGGCGTGGTGGCCGATATCGCCGATCGCATTGCCGTGATGCGTCGCGGCGAAGTGGTGGAGGTAGGCAGCGCCAAGCAGGTGCTGACGGCGCCGCAGCACGATTACACCCGCACGCTGATCGCCGCCGTGCCCAGCCTCGTGCCGCGTGATCGCCCTGTGGCTGAAGCAGGGGCGGAGCCAGCGCCGGCGCTGGCGGTGAGCGCGCTCAACCACAGCTACGGCGCCAAGCAGGTACTGCATGACATCACGCTTTCGGTCGCGCCGGGGCGGGTGCTGTCCATTGTGGGCGAATCCGGCTCGGGCAAGTCCACTGTCGCGAGGAACCTCATTCGCCTCACCGATCCGACCTCGGGCACGATCGCGGTCGGGGGGCACGCGATCCTCGACCTCAAGGGTGGCGCGTTGCGCCGTGTGCGCCGCCGGATCCAGATGATCTTCCAGGATCCCTTCGGCTCGCTCAATCCGCGCCGCAAGGTGGGGCCGATGATCGCGCGGGCCGCTATGCTGTCGGGCGCGAGCCGCCACGAGGCAGTGGAACGGGCGAAGGAGTTGCTGGAACTCGTCGGGCTGCAGCGCAACGCCTACGATCGCCGCCCGGCGGCCTTTTCCGGCGGCCAGCGTCAACGGATCGGCATCGCCCGGGCGCTGGCGATGCGGCCGGATGTGCTGATCGCCGACGAAAGCGTCTCGGCGCTGGATGTTTCGGTCCAGGCTCAGGTGCTCGATCTCCTGGCCGACCTGCAAAAGCGCCTGTCGCTCGCGGTGGTGTTCATCACCCATGACCTCCGGGTGGCCGCGCAGATCAGCGACGAAATCGTGGTGATGAGCAAGGGCCATGTGGTCGAACGCGGTCCGGCCAGCGAGGTCTTGACCCGGCCGCAGCATCCCTATACCCGCGATCTCATCGAGGCGGCGCCGGGACGTGGCGCCTTCTGACGCTGTCGGCAAGCGGGAAGATGCCGGGTCCAGATCTCCATGCTGATCCGGACGGCGGAACCGGTCGACCGGGACTGCCGCTCCGGGCGCCAAGCCAGGTGTCGTTCCGATGTCGGTTTCTCCGTCCCTGACGTCTCTTCGGGCCTTCACGGTCGTCGGGCAATGCCTCAGCTTCACCCAGGCGGCGCACCGGCTGGGCGTGACGCAGAGCGCCGTCAGCCGGCAGATCCGCCAGCTCGAAAGCACGCTCGATGTCGCCCTCTTCCGCCGCATCGGCAATAGCGTCGCGTTGACCGAAGCGGGCGCCGTGCTGCACGAGCGGCTGCTCGTCTCGTTCGACCTGATGGACGAGGCGGTGCGCGAGGTGCGCGCGACGGTGCCGCGGCAGACCCTGAAGGTTCTGGCGCCGCCGACCTTCGCCGCGCGCTGGCTGTCGCGGCGGCTGACCTCCTTCCGGCAGCGTTTTCCCGATCTCGACCTGTCGCTGCATATGCGCGGCGACGACAATGTGCGGTTCGACTGCGTGATCCGTTTCGGCGCCGGCCCGCGGGAGCGGCATACCAGCACGCGGTTGATGACCGAGCAGCATATTGCGGTGTGCGCGCCCGGGCTCCAGGCCGACCCGGAGCGCCTGCGCGGCAGCTGCCTGCTCTATGTGCTCGACGAAACGCGGCGGCTGCCCACCTGGGACAACTGGTTTCAAGCGGCACAGCGCGATCGCCGGAGCCTGCCCGAGAATGCCATGGAGTTCGCCACGCTCGACATGGTGATCCAGGCTGCCCTGACCGGAGCGGGGCTTGCCGTGGTGGATCGCAACATGATCGAGGCCGAGTTGCAGGCCGGCAGTCTGATCCAGCTCGACCCGGTGGTGGTGACGGGGCCGATCGGCTACTGGCTCGACATATCCGGCGAGCGCCTCGCGCGCTCGCGCGTCGTGCATTTCGCCCGCTGGCTGCAGCAAATGGCCGGCGCCAACCGCGAGAACACCCTGCCTTAGGCGTCATCAATAATGGTCTCTGGCACCGACCGCGTTGTGCGCCTGCAAGCGCGCCGATGCTGACGAACGTCTTATTGCCTCTTGCCGGAGGACGTTTATCATCTCGCCTGTTCTGTTATTCGAGAAGCCATTTCCAGGCGTCGCCGATGATCGTCGGGTGCCTTCATCTTTCTAGATCCATAGCTTGCTAAAAGCTGTCTGCATCCAGACCCCCCGCGTCGACAGAGGCCGGAGAATAGCTTGGAAGAGGAATTATACTTCGCGCCGTTTTCGATCGTTCCTGCAAGGCGCAGCCTTACGCGCGACGGCGCGATCGTTGCGCTCGGCAGTCGAGCGATCGACATTCTCCTTTTCCTGATCTCCAGTCCCGGCGAACTGAAAGCCAACCACGATATCGTCAAGCAGGTCTGGCCGGACACGTTTGTGGACGAGGCAAATCTGAGGGTGCATGTTTCCGCCTTGAGAAAGGCACTCGGCGACACGCGGGGCGAACCGCAGTACATCGCAAACATACCGGGACGAGGCTATGTATTCGTCGCACCGGTCGAGAGACGACCGGTCGCTCAAGCCGAGCGGACCATTCGGCCGCTTTTGAGCGACGATCCCGACGATATGCGGATCTTCGGGCGCGACCAGAGTATCGAAGCCGTCGTCTCGCAGCTTGAAAAAGGGCGTCTGGTAACGATTGCCGGACCGGGTGGTATCGGCAAGTCCACGGTTGCCCGGGCAGTGGCGGCCCGCCTGGGCTCCCGGTTCAATCTCGTGCGGATCGATCTGTCCGAGGTCGGGGCCGGCGAACTTGTCCCCACGGTCGTGGCATCCCGTCTCGGCGTCCTTTCCCGTTCGGGCGAACCGATCAGCGCAATCAGCGTGGCCCTCGAGGCAACGCCCACCCTCGTCGTTCTCGACGGATGCGAGCATGTCGTCGAAAACGCCGCCAGGTTCGTTGAAGCGGTGCTGCACGGGACGAGGGCCGTGCACTTTCTCGCGACCAGCCGGGAGCCGTTGCGGTCCGCCGGCGAGAGGGTGCACCGGCTTCTGCCCCTCGCTCTTCCACCATCGACGCTGTCAAGCCGGGAGGCACTCGCGTTCCCTGCGGTTCAGCTCTTCGTGGAACGCGCGGATGCATGTCTGGGCGGCTACGAACTCTCCGAGGAAGATACGCCGGTTGTGATCGATATCTGCAGTCGCCTCGACGGCATTGCGTTGGCGATCGAGTTGGCGGCGGGTCGTTTGGAATCCATGGGCGTCGCGGCGCTCGGCAAGTCATTGACGGACTGCTTCAAGGTCTTAAGCCGTGGCCGCCGTACGGCGCTGCCGCGGCACCAGACGCTTCGAGCGGCCCTGGATTGGAGCTATCTTCTGCTCAATCCATCAGAGCAACGCGCGCTTCGCGAACTGTCGGTGTTCCGCGGCCGCTTCACCGCGAGCGCCGCTGAAGAGATGCTGACGGAAGATGCGACCGATGTCCTGGCTGCGCTCGTTGCCAAATCTCTGGTGACCTTGGAGGCCAATGTCGAGGATCCGTACTATCGACTGCTCGACACGACCCGGATCTATGCCGCCGAGAAGCTTGCCGGCAGCAGTGAATTCGAGCGCGCGATGGCCAGATTGGGCAACTATCTCTGCCTGCTCCTGGAAAAATCGGGCCCGACACTCCACACAAACTCGGCCGAAGAAGTCGAAGCGGGCGCATCCCATCTTGTACCCAGCCTCCGGGCCTGCCTTGATTGGGCATTCGGAGCGAAAGGCGACAGGCTTCTCGGGGCCAGGATCACGGTAGCGGCACTGCCTTTGTACTTCAAACTGTCGCTGTTTGATGAATGTATCGCCGTCGTCACGGCCTCGATCTCCTACCTTGATGCCAATCCGGACCTGGACGAGGCGAGCAGGATGAAGCTCTACACGGCCCTTGGCTGGCCACAGCTGATTGCAGCGGACGAGCCCTGGCGTGGCGTTGCTGCATGGACCGCTTCGGCCCGGATTGCCGAAAAGCTGGGCGATGTTGATCATCAGCTTCGTGCGATATGGGCGCTCTGGGTGGACGCCATCAACAGGGCGGCACCCAGGGAGGGGCTTGCATGGACGGAGCGGTTTACCGATCAGGCGATTGTCTCGCCGGATCCAGCCGACAGCGTGATCGGCCAACGCATGCAAGGTGCGACGCTGCACTGGCTGGGGCGCCACGCCGAGGCGGAGGCTCACCTCGAAGCGATGCTGGCGCAGTACGAGGATGTTCCGTCCGCTGGACACTCCATCCGGTTTCACTTCGACCAGCGGACGACGGCGCACACCATCTTGTCGCGCTGCAAATGGTTCCTCGGCCGTGAAACGGACGCTTTGAAAGAGGTGGAGGACAGCCTCCTCTACGCCGAGAGCATTCGCCACTATGCCTCCTTGACCAATGTGCTGGCCGAGGCGGCCTGCCCACTCGCGCTGATGACCGGCGACGACGGACTGGCGGCCCATTACATCGCCATGCTGCGGGAGCATACGAAGGCCATGTCGCTCGACGTATGGCGGACTTACGGGGATTGCTTCGAGGCCGAGCTCATGCAGAGGGCCGGTGAAAGTCTCGGCAGTCTGAGGCTGTTGCGACACGGGTTGCAGCAGTTGCGCGGCGCAGGCTTCGTGCTGTTTGAAACCATGTTCGTTTCGACGGAGGCCCGCGCACTTTCCGGGATAGGTCGAGACGAGGAGGCACTTGGCGTGCTCAATGCCGCCCTTGCAAAAGGGGCGTTATCCGGGGAGGCGTGGTGGCTTCCGGAACTGCACAGGGAAAAGGCGGGGATCTACCTGAAACAGGCTGACCTCCGCAACGCCGCCGCAAGCTTCGAGGCGGCCATTTGGGCGGCGGAACTTTCGGGAGCGAACGGTCTGCTTCGCCGTATCGAAGGGGACATGGCCGACGCGCAGATATGCCTTGATCCGGTCTTGTCCGGCGCCAGTGCCGCGGTTGGCGCCAGGCGTCCGGAGTAAATCTGCAGGTCCGCTTCGACCGTTTACACCGATTTACAACTCTCTACTCGGCAGGTCGTGCTCCTCCATGCATCATCGCTGTTGCAGCGCTGCGTCACCCGTCTGACGCGACAAGGTCGCTCAAGCATTTTTTGAACTGCTTCTCCCTTCGAGCGTCCACGACCGAACGAGGCATGAAGTAGAGGAGAGCGCCCATGGAAGGCAGCCAACCGATCCGTTTCCTCGTCATTCTTTGTGGGGGTGAGGGCGGCGAGGGACTGGATTGCGAACTCGAGCTCGGACACTTCGCTCCCGCCTACTATCTTTTCAAGGACGATGGGGCTGACGTCGTGCTCGCCACCCTTGAGGGCGGGCATTGTGATCTGCCGAACTTCAAGCGGTTGGCATCCGACGCCCCCGACGTCGGCCGTTTTCTTGCAGACCGCTCGGCGCGCGACGATCTTGCCGACACGCTCGGTCTCCATCAAATCGTGATCGATGACTTCGACGCAGCCCTTTGCCTCGGGTTTTCCGGAGAACTCTGGAAAGGCGGCGGCAACGAGGTCGTTCTGCTGTTGAGGTCACTTCTGGACAGCGGCCGCCCGGTGGCCGCGATCCCGGGAAGGGATATCGCCCTTGCTCCCCATGGAGCCGCCGCTGGACTCCTGATCCTTGGGGATGCCGGGGACGCTCCGGTCATGGCGGCTCACGCGCTCATGAAGGTCGCGAAGGAACGCCGTCTCAAAGCCTGAGCATGGGGGGCGTTCTGGCTCACCTGGCCTTTGCATCGTTTTACGACGCTTTACTCGCCAACAATCCGGATATGCTGCAGCGTGGTGTCGTCAAAGGGCGGACAGTCAGGAGGTAGACATGAAGGAACGCGCAGTCACCCCTAAAGTGCTTGCAACGCGACGCGATCTTCTCGTGGCAGGCGGAGCGGCAATGGCCGCCATGGCACTACCGGGCCTGGGATCGGCCGCACAAGGATCATCTTCAAATCCACCGGGAGACAAAATCATGTCGTTCGTCAAAACCAAGGACGGTACCGAAATCTTCTACAAGGACTGGGGGCCGCGCGATGCACAGCCCGTCGTCTTCCATCACGGGTGGCCGCTCAGCGCCGACGACTGGGATGCGCAGATGATGTTCTTCCTCGACAAGGGCTTCCGTGTCGTCGCCCACGATCGCCGGGGTCACGGGCGTTCGACCCAGACCTGGGAAGGCAACGAGATGGATACCTATGCCGCCGACGTGGCGACCGTGACGGACCATCTCGACCTCAAGAACGCGGTTCATGTCGGGCATTCCACCGGCGGCGGCGAAGTTGCCCACTACGTCGCGCGGGCAAAGCCGGGGCGCGTTGCCAAGGCCGTGCTCATCGGCGCTGTGCCGCCCATCATGGTCAAGTCCGACAAGAACCCCGGTGGGTTGCCGATCGAGGTGTTTGACGGCTTCCGGGCAGCGCTCGTCGCCAATCGCGCCCAGTTCTTTCTCGATGTGCCGGCCGGCCCCTTCTACGGTTTCAATCGTCCCGGCGCGAAGGTGAGCCAAGGCGTGATCGAAAACTGGTGGCGCCAGGGAATGATGGGTGGCGCGAAGGCGCACTACGACTGCATCAAGGCGTTCTCGGAAACCGACTTTACCGAGGACCTGCAGACGATCGCCGTGCCGACGCTGGTCATGCACGGCGATGATGATCAGATCGTGCCCTATGCCGACTCTGCGCCGCTCTCCGCGAAGCTCCTGAAACACGGCACGCTCAAGACCTACCAGGGTCTGCCGCACGGGATGTGCACCACGCACCCGGACATCATCAACGCCGACCTTCTCGCCTTCATCAAGGGATGATCGTCGGCGCCCCGATGCTGGCGGCGACCGCCCCGCCGCTGGCATCGGATGGATGGGACGAAACAAAAGGAGGGGCGCTGCTCATTGTGGCGATCGCCCCAACAGGAGACCTGGCCAAAAGGAGACCTGGAATGCATTGGAAGCACGCAACCGGCGTCGTCATCGCCGGAACGGCATCGCTATGGCTAAGCGCTGCCGCCGCCCACTCGATCGAGGCCGAGCCGGCCAAGGCCGTGCATGCCGCGTTTGACATTGTGGAAACGAGCATCGTCACGAAGGGAGACAGGGCCGTTTTCACGACTCGCGTGCGCGGCGAGGCCGGCAAGGACAAGCCGGATGCGACAGGCAAGTTCGAGGGCTCGAACGTCTATGCCTATGTCTGGCCGACCAGCCTCGACAGCGGAGAGATCGGCTTCGATAACGGCCAGGGGATCGTCGCGCTCGCCGTCACCTTCCATCCGGATTTCGACGACGCCGCCAAGGGCGGCAAGAACCGCCACATTTGGCATCCGCACTGGGTCGTGCTGTCCGAAGACAAGGCGTGCGGTGGCGGTCTCAAGGTGGTCGACATTCCTGAAGGCGCAAAGCCGAAGGTTCCAGAGACCTGGCCCGGCGTTCCACTGCTGATCGACAGCCCCGAATATCCGACCAGCTTCAAGGGCGAGACGGTCGATGTGGAAATCCCGCTGTCGCTGATCGGCGGAATCAAGGGCGCCTCCTATGACGGCGTGACGGCCGGCCTCAAGGTCAACGGCAACCTGCACGCACCGCTCCTGTGCGTCGACAACGTCTTCAAGGTCGCATCGGGAAATCTCAGCCTGCCCGGCAAGGTCATGGAAGCCGAGTAGCCATGCAAGCGTCGGTCCGGCGACGGCGATCGCCGGACCGACAGGTTCTCCCCTCGATCGTTGCGATCATCGCCCGGCGTCGCGTTGTTCAGGCTGCGGCCCTTCATCACGAAACCGTGCCCGCATTTGTTCGCCGCCTCGATTGGTCGGCGACCGAAAAGGCGTTAAGTTCGGCACGTCCATCGTCGAATTCGGGAAGGAGATCGGCATGTCTGACGTCTGCTTCGAGCGCCGAACCTTGATTGCCGCCGGCGCCGCCTTTGCGGTGGCGGGGCTTTCCGGCTTCATTGTGCCTGCCCGGGCCGCCGGGCTTGCCGCGACGCCATCGATGCGTGGGGGCGCCAACAACTATATGCCGGGCGCCCCGATCGTCGAGCGCATCGGCGGCGGCGGTTTCTGGATGTCCGGCACGGTGCGCCGCGCCGGCGACGGCTCCCCGCTGGCGGGCCAACGCATACAGATCTGGGCCCATACCACCGAAGGCAGCGAGCGCGACTGGCACAGCCACGGCGCCACCCTGACAGACGCCAGCGGCGCGTTCCGGCTCGAAATGCCGCAGATCGTGCCGGCGCTCGGCCAGGCCCATGCGCATCTCAGCTATGACAGCGGCGAATACGAAACCGTATTCCTTCGCCCCTTGCTGTCGAGTCCGAAGGACACCAGTCTTGAGGCGCATTTCGTCCTGCAGCCGGCCTGACCCGACGCGATGCGTCTGGCTCGCGCGATGCTGATCTGGACCGGCCTGGCGTTTGCGATCATCGTGCCGCTAACCTTTGCCGCGACGAGCGAGTATCTGGCTTGGCGCGACCCGGTTTACATTGTCGCCGGCTTTGCCGGCGTCGTCGCGCTCTGTCTCGCGCTGGTGCAGCCGCTGCTTGCGCGCGGCTGGCTGCCCGGCCTGTCCCTCTTGCCGGGACGTCGTGCTCACCGTGCGGTTGGTCCCGTTCTGGTCGCGGCGGTTGTCATTCATGTCGTCGGCCTCTGGATCACCAGTCCTCCCGACATCGTCGACGCGTTGCTGTTGCGCTCACCGACCCCGTTTTCCGTCTTCGGCGTCGCCGCCATGTGGGCGCTTTTCGCCTCCGCACTGCTCGCTGCGTTCCGGCGTCGCCTCTCGCTGCGTGCCTGGCGCATCGGTCACACGGGCCTCGTCATCGTCGTCGTGCTTGGCGGCGCAGTCCACGCAATGCTGATCGAGGGCACCATGGAGACGACCTCGAAGGCCATGCTCTGCGGTCTGGCCATCGTCGCAACAGCGGCCGCAGTCGCGACCTCCTGGTTGCGTGCAACGAGGTGGGTCCTTGGCAAGAAATGAGGTTCCCGCCGCCCCCGATGCAAAGGAAGGCGGTCACGAGCGTTGAGCGTCTCCGCCGCAGCCACATCGTCTCGACGCCGATCATATGGAACGGCCGCGAGACGTCATTGCGGCTCATCGGCCAGCTCTCCGCTCGACGGAGCGGTTGAGATCTGTGGCAGCCAGAGCGTCATGGTGGCGGCCGCCATGGAAAGCGCGGCGGCGCACAGGTAGATGCTGCTACGGCCCCATTCTTCGCCCAACTGACCCGATAGCAGGGTTCCAAGGCCGTAACCGGCCCACATGAAGCTTGTGAGCCAGCCGAACGCCTCCGTGCGAAGTTCGGGACTGGCACTCAGACCGACCGCAAGCTGCCCAATTGCATCGCGGGCACCGCTGAAAAAGCCGGCGGCCATGTAAAGCGCCAGCAAGCCAAATGGCACGGTGACGCCGATCATCGCCACGAATAAGACGGCGGTCACCAGGTGTAAGGCCACTAGGTCTCGGTTCACCTTCGCGCCTCCGGCGCGTGCGCCGTAATAGAGGCCGCCCACGACCTCTCCTCCCGCGAACGCGCCAAGAAGCAGGCTTGCCGTTGCCGCCGCAACGCTCGCCACCGCCCCGACCTGCAAAGCGCCTATCGTGAAGGTGTCTGCGGCGATGACGGCAAACAGAAGCAGCAGCGGGACGTTTGTCATCAAGGTGAGCGCTTTGTCGGCGCGGCGGGCCGGTCTCTTCCAGCCGTACGGTCCGGTGGCGATCAGCAGGTCTCCCGTAATCTTCGCGACAGCGCAAAGCCCGAGAACCGTGGTCGCAGGGATGAAGGCCAGCAGGGCGCCGACGACGATGGGCCCGACAATGAAGGTGGAGGAATTGATGGCCGTATCGAGTGCGTATGCAGTCGACAGGTTGCTTGGGGCTACGAGCTGCGGCCAGGCACCGCGCACGACGGCACCCGACGGCGGCGTCGAGCAACCAAGAACGGCTGCCGCTACAAGGAGCGCCGGGAGCGACAGGTCAAGCCCGATGGCCGATACGATTGCCGCATAGGACAGCGTATGGACCGCGATGAAGATCAGAAGCGTGCGGCGTGGGCCGTATCGATCCGCGAGACGACCGCCGACCGGTGCGGCCACGGCCAGCGACAGCGCGTGGCAGAACAAGACAGCGCCGGCCGCGCCAAATGATCCACTGCCTTTTGAGACTGATAGCAGAAGCGAAAGGCTCAGCATCGATGTCGTCAGGCGGCTGATCGTCGTCGCGCCTGCAAGTCGCGTGACACCGGGACCGCGCAGAACGGCGGCGTAGTTTCGCCAGGTCGACATGGTGTTACCTCTCTCCCGCTGTTAAGACGTAACAATGGAAGAGCGAGGTGTTACCTGTCAAATGCAACTTACAAGTAACTCACAACGGCAATCCGGTCTGGCTGCGACGCTGGTGAACCTTGCGATCGACGGCCGGGCAGGGGGGCGTCCCCATCAGGGCCTGCGCAATGACGCCTTGAAGGACGCCTTTGCGTCCAGGCTCGGTGCCATGATGCGGGAGCGCATCCTTTCCGTGAAAGATGGCGGTGCCCGGCTGTATCGGGTGGCGGCCGAACTTCGCACGGTCTTTGAGGCGGAGGACGAAACGTCGGCCGCCGCGACCCTCAATCGGCTCATGCGCCGTTACAGGGCTAGCCCCTACCTCATTGAAGATGTGGGGCAGCCCCATCATCTTCACTTTCACGGCGATGGCGAAACCGACGTGGAGGCGCTTGCTGCAGAATTTGCGGTATCGCTGGCGCTTCTGATGGACACCTTCGGCAGCCGGCGCTTTGGCATCTGTCATGCCCGGGACTGCGATCGCAGCTATGTCGACGTCACGCGCAACGGATCAAAGCTATACTGTTCCGATGCGTGCGCGGCACGGATGAAAATGGCGGACTACCGAGCACGGGCACGCAAGCGATAACGGGCCAGCTCATTTTCGAAAAGGAAGTCTTTCATCCCACCACGATCGGCACTTTGGTCGGCGACGCCTTGACCCGGTTGTAGAGGTCGATGACGTCCTGGTTGATCATGCGCACGCAGCCGGAGGATGCCTGAGTGCCAATGGTCCACCATTCCGGCGAGCCGTGCACGCGATAGCCGGTGTCATGGCCATCCTTGAAGATATAGTGCGCGCGGGCGCCAAGGGGGTTGTCGAGGCCACCGGGCTGGCCGCTCGACCATTTTACGAGCTCGGGCTTGCGCGCGATCATCTCCTTGGGAGGCGTCCAGGTCGGCCACTGCTTCGTGTACTGGATCTCGGCGCGGCCGTTCCATTCGAAGCCGGCCTTGCCGATGCCGACGCCGTAGCGGATGGCTTCGCCGCCTTCCTGGACCCAGTAGAGATACCGCTCGCTGAGCCGCACCACGATCGTTCCCGGCGCCTCGCCGGTCGGATCGAGAACGATCTGACGCCGGAATTCCGGCTTGATCTTCTGGAACGGGACTGCCGGGATCGCGAAACCATTGTCGACCAGCGAGGCATACATCGTGCCGTTGTCGGTGATGTTGCTGTCGACGCTGACCAGTGGGATCGCCCCGGTCGACATGCGGTCGACGCCCGCTGGCGCCATGCGGCCGGACGGCTCGAGCGACGGCAGTTCAAGCGCCTGCGAGCAGCCGGAGGCACCAAGCAGGGTCATCACGCCGAGGCCCGAAAGCACAGTGCGGCGGGAGACGAGGTGCTCGTTCTGCTGGAAGGGGTTTCCAAATGAAAGGTTGTGATCTTGCGGCTTACGCATGCGCTTTTACCCGAACGAACGGTTGGCCTCATGCCCACCGGATGGGCGCATTTTCACAATTCGTGGTTAACAAGGCGTGAAGCGGGCCTCCGGGTTGCGTCCAAGATGTGTCACGGATCGCGCCCGAGCTGTGCGACGGCGAGATAATCTCGGTGGTGCGGGTACGTTTCCGACCGCTGGCGAGGGGGGCGCATCGTGCGCATGGGCTGACGGAAAACGCTGTCCGTGCCTCAATCGATCGCTGGGCGCCCGACTGTTCAGCGCTGATCCGGGCGTTCCAGCGCCCGGAAGGCGCTCGGCGTGTCCCCAAACGTTTTGCGGAACTCCCGCGAGAAATGGGCCGTGTCTGCGAAGCCTGTGATGTTGGCAATCTCCATCACCGTCAGCGAGCCGCCGGAAAGCAGGTAGCGCCCGTAGTTCAGCCGCATGTTTCTAAAGGTTTGGCCGATCGTCTGGCCGAGGTTGGCGCGAAACAGGCGTTCGAGCTGGCGATGCGATATCGCGCAATAGCGGGCAATTGCGAGGTTGTTTGGCGGCTGGTCGAGCTGTTGTTCCATGAAGTGCAGCGCTTTGCGCACGCGGCTGTCGGTTCCGTCGGGCGGCAACTGGAAAAAATGCGCTTGCGGCACACTGGCCGGGCGCATCGAGGTGAGCATCATGTGCCGCATCACCTGCCGGGCCCGTTCGGAGCCGCAATGACGCACGATGAGGTACAGCGCCAGATCGATGGCTGCGGTCGACCCGGCACAGGTAATGACATCGCCTTCATCGACGAAAATCCGGTCGAGCGAGATCTGTGCGCGGGGAAAGCGGCTCTTGAACGCCTCGAGTACGTTCCAGTGAATGCAGTACCGGCGTGCATCGATGAGGCCGGCCCGCGCCAACGCGAAACTTCCCGTACAGATGCCGAGCAGCCCGACGCCGTTCCCGTGGGCCGACCGGATAAAATGCATCAGTGCTGGAGCCGGCGTATCGTCGTCGAAGCTGTTGCCGCCGCAGACCGCGACGTAATCGAAACCTGCGGGATCGCGGGGTGCCGGCAGCGTGGTGATCGCGACGCCGCAACTGGCATGAACCGGGCCTCCGGACAGCGAATAGACGTCCCATCCGACACGGATCTGCCGGCTCTTTGCTGCGTCGTCGGCTGCGAGCCGCAGCGCGTCAATGAAGCCGGAGAAGGCTGCAAGCGTGAATTTGTTCTGCAGAATGAATGCTATACGCAGTTCGAAACTGCTTTCCCGCGTCTTTGTCATACCGCTGGCCACCGATGAAGTTGTCGGCCATGTTCAATCATGCGTCCATAATATTCAATATGGATGCCGTGCTTATTGCTATGGTCTCAGCCGGACAGAGGTCCCAAGCGCACAAAGCGCAACCCCAGAGACGGAGATATCAGATGAAAAAAACCATCCTGCTTGCCACGGTTGCCAGTGTCGTCGGCCTCCCCCAGACAGGCCTCGCCCAGACAGCGCCGCAGTCGATCACAGTTGCCTACTATGGTGGCAACTGGGGCGAAGCGTTCGACGCATGTGTCGCAAAACCCTTTACGAAGGCGACCGGAATTCAGGTCGTTGCTGAAATCGGCAATTCGACCACCACGCTCTCCAAGCTGCAGCAGCAGACTGGAAATGCGGTCATCGATGTTGCCTACATGGATGGCGGCATCAGCGAGATCGCGGAAGCCGCAGGCGTTCTGGAGCCGATCGATCTCGCAGAGCTTTCCAATTCCGGAGCCCTTCTGCCGCAGGCTGCCTACAAGAACGGCGATCATGTCTTCGCCGTCAGCGCCGGCTACTATTCGCTCGGTCTGATCTACAACACGTCGGAAGTGACCGAAGCGCCCAAGAGTTGGGAGGAACTGTGGAACGACGCCTATGCCGGGGCCGTCGCCATTCCGTCGCCGAACAATTCCGCCGGCGTGCCGTTCGTGATCTTTCTTGCCGGCGCCTTCGGCGATGCGTCCGAAACCATGGATGCCACATTCGCCAAGCTGAAATCGCTGGATAGTGGCCTGCTCTACGATACATCAGGTGCTGCTTCCAACGCGTTCCAGAGCAACGAGATTGTCATCGGCGCGCATTTCAATGTTGGTGCATGGGACCTGATCGATGCCGGCCTGCCGATCGGCTTCGTCGTCCCGAAGGAAGGTGTGTGGGCCACCGATGCGCGCATGCACATCGTCAAGGGTACGAAAAATGCGGAAGCCGCGGCCAAGTTCATCGACACGGCCCTGACGCCCGAAGCCGCAACCTGCCTTGCGGAAAAGCTCTATCTCGGCCCGGCGATCACCGGCGTCACGCTCTCGGCCGATGTCGAGCGAAAACTGCCCTGGGGCACCGGTGGGTCGATCGAGACCTTGCGTCTCTTCGATTGGGCCAAAGTCAATGCGGCGCGACCTGCGATCACCGACCGCTGGAACCGCGAGATTGCGAACTGAACCAATGACCCTGCTTGCCATCACAAACGTCACGAAGTCCTTCGCCAACTATCGCGCGCTTGATCGCGTGTCGTTGGATGTCGCGCAGGGCGAATTTATTTCGTTGCTCGGCCCGTCGGGCTGCGGAAAGACGACGCTTCTGCGCATCATCGGCGGGTTCATGTCCGCAAACAGCGGTCGTGTCGTGATCGATGGCGAGGATGTCTCGGTTCTGCCGCCCGAAAAGCGACCACTGAACACGGTCTTCCAGAACTATGCGCTGTTCCCCCATATGACCGTGTTGCAGAACGTCGCCTACGGGCCTCTGCGTGGCGGCGCCTCTCGCAAGGAGGCGGAAAGCCGTGCCCAGGAAGCGCTGGAAATGGTGGGGCTTGCCGCAATGGCGCCCCGCAGTCCGCGCGCGATGTCCGGTGGACAGCAGCAACGGGTGGCGCTTGCGCGCGCCATCGTCAACAGACCCAAGCTGCTGCTGCTCGACGAACCGTTGTCGGCACTGGACCTGCAGTTGCGCAAGCGCATGCAGATCGAACTGAAACAGTTGCAAGTCCAGCTCGGCATCACGTTCATCTTCGTCACCCACGATCAGGAGGAGGCGATGGCCATGTCCGATCGTATCGCGGTCATGTCGGCCGGCCATATCGAACAGATCGACGTCCCGGAGGCGATCTACCGCCGTCCGAAGACCCGTTTCGTCGCCGACTTCATCGGGGAGGCGAACATTCTGCCGATGCAGGCCGATGGCCGTTCACGCGCCGAAAACCCGTCCGAGGGTGTCCTCCGCCCGGAAAACTTGCGCGTCTTTACGCAGGCGGACGATCTGCCCGCAGGTTGGTCGTCACTGCCTGGCCGCGTGACCGCCACCACCTATGTCGGCGGCACGTCCAATATCTACCTCACCTCCGGCGACCGGACGCTGCACGCCCGCCGTTACAGCGCCTTGCCGGATGGCGTGCGCGACGGTGTCGACGTCATCGCCGGTTTTGATCCGGCGGATGTCCACGTTCTGGAAGGATAGGCGATGTTTACCTCCCGCCCGACCCTTCTCTGGCTGCTTGCGCTGCCGGTCTGCGTGTTCACGGCTTTCTTCCTGATGCCCCTCGGCGTGGTGCTGGTCGCATCGCTCACCACGCAGGACGGCCAGGTCAGCTTCGCCCAGTATGGTCGTATCCTGATGGACGGCTATCACTGGCAGGTCATCGGCGTCACCTTCCGGCTCGCAATCCTGTCCACCTTGATCTGCGTGGTGCTCGGTTATCCGCTCGCCTGGTATCTGGTCCGTATCGTCCAATGGCGCAGCTGGCGACGGGCATGCGTGATCCTTTTGATCCTGCCGCTGTTCACCTCCAACATCGTCCGTTCTTTCGGCTGGATGGTCCTTCTCGGGCGCACCGGACTTGTCAACGACGCGTTGCTCGCGACCGGCCTGGTGGAACGTCCGGTCCGCTTCCTCGGAACCGAAACCGGCATCCTGATTGGCCTGGTCTACATCCTGTTGCCGTTCACCGTGCTGACAATCGGCAATGCGCTCGCTCGGGTCGAACCCGCCTTGGAACAGGCGTCACGCGATCTCGGCGCAGGTCCGATGCGTACGTTTTTCAGCATCACGTTTCCGCTGACGATGCATGGCGTGATGGCCGGCGGGATCATCGTCTTCTCCATGGCGATCAGCGCCTACGTCACGCCGGCGCTCCTTTCGGGCGGCAAGGTGACGGTGCTCGCGATGCTGGCTTTCCAACAGTATTCGACGGTGTTCGATTTCAATTATGGCGGTGCGCTGTCCATCACGCTTCTGGCCTTCACCATGGCCCTGATCGGCTTCTCGTCCTGGCTGGCGCGGCTTGGCGCGCATGACATGAAAGGAAACTGACATGTTCATCCGTCTCGTAGCGCTCTCGACGCTGGCCTTTCTCGTGTTGCCGCTGGTCGTGGTGATCGGTGTCTCGCTCACCGACACGAAGTTCCTGGCTTTTCCGCCGCAGGGGCTGACGCTCTCCTGGTATGCGGTCGTCCTGGAAAACCCGACCTATCTCCGCTCCTTCCTCACAAGTGCCGTTCTCGCGGCGCTTGCGACCCTCGCAGCAATACTCGTCGCACTGCCTGCCGCGATCGCGATGGCGCGCTATTCCTTCCCCGGAAAATCGGCGCTCTCGGCCCTCATGCTGTCACCGCTCGTCCTGCCGCACATCGTCATCGGCGCAGCACTGCTGCAGTACGGCGCATCGATCGGGCTTGTGCGCAACTTCCCGGCGCTGCTGGTCGGCCACGTCGTGATCGTCACGCCCTTCGTTCTGCGCACGCTCCTGCCGCTCTTTTCACAGGAACAACTGTCGCAGGAAGAGGCATCGCGCGATCTTGGCGCTTCCGCATGGTCGACGTTCTTCCTGGTCACGCTTCCGCAGATCCGGGCAGGGCTCGTGTCCGGCGGCATCTTCGCCTTCATCACCTCGTTCATCAATGTTGAGCTGTCGATCTTCAACACCACGTCGACGCTCAACACCATCCCGGTGCAGCTCTTCAATTACGTGCAGTATTCGGTTGATCCATCGATTGCGGCGGTCTCGTCGCTGACCATCTTGGCCGCGGCCATAGCGATCATACTGATCGACTGGCTGATCGGTCTGGACTTCCTGTCCGGAAGTTAACGCTTACCAAACCCAACATTTTCAGGAGACATGCGATGCGCGTTCAGGACGTGTATAACGTAATCTATACCCATACAGAAGGCGAACCGCTGTGCATCATCTATAGCGGTGTCCCCTATCCGGCGAACTCGAGCATCCTCGAGAAGCGCGCCTTTCTGGAGGAGAACTACGACTGGCTGCGCAAGGCCTTGATGCGCGAACCGCGCGGTCATGCGGACATGTTCGGTGTCTTCCTGACGCCGCCTTCATCGCGGGAGTTCGATGCCGGCCTGATCTACATCGACGGCAAGGAATATTCGCACATGTGCGGCCACGGCACGATCGCAGTCGCCATGGCGATGGTCGCGAATGGCCTGGTGCGCCGCTCGCCGGACGGACTGACGAAGATCCGTTTCGAAACGACGGCCGGTCTGGTCGTGGCCGAAGTCGCCCACGAAGGCGATCGCGTGCTGTGGACCCGGTTCGAGAATGTTCCGGCCTATGTCGCCGAGCAGGACATCGAGTTCGAACTGCCGGGCTACGGCGCACTGAAAGCCGATCTCGTCTGGGGCGGCAACTACTTCGGCATTATCGATCTGCGCAACACCACGCTGCGTATCGCGCCTGAGAATGGCTCCGAACTGTCGCGCATGGGTCTGATTGCCCGCGAGGCCATCCGCGAGAAGGTCAAGGTCCAGCATCCGACCGAAGCCCACATCAACAACCTGAACTTCGTCACCTTCTGGCACGAGCCGACGATTGAAGGGTGCCTTTACAAGAACGTGCATGTCTTTTCTGCCGGCCAGCTCGATCGCTCGCCGGGCGGAACCGGTACCTCGGCGATGATGGCCTATTTCGAGAAGCGTGGCGTCATCACCGTGAACCAGACGATCACCTCCGAAGGACTTCTCGGCTCGGGCGTGTTCGAAGGCTGCCTGATCGGAGAAACGAAGCTCGGCTCGGTGCGGGCCGTGCGCCCGACGGTCAAGGGTACGGCAGGAATTCTCGGCACTGCCGCCTGGACCATCAACCGCGACGACCCGGTCGACGCCGGTTTCCTGGTGCTTTGATGCGAACGGGTGTGTCAGGGCCATGCCTGCCGACGCACCCCAAATGATTGAGCCTCCGCCTTGGGGGCGGAGGCTCAATCAAGATGTGCACTCGTAAAATCGAGGTGCGCCCGACGCCACCGTCACAGCGGCGGCGCCAAGCGTTCGTGAAGCTACCTGGTCTTTTTCGGCTTCGACGGGAGCAGGCCTTCGCGCTGCATTTGCTTGCGCGCATTCTTGCGCTGGCGGCTTACCGCCTCGGCTTTCTCGCGCGCCTTCTTGACCGAAGGCTTTTCAAAAGCCTCGCGCATCCGCATTTCGCGAAAAATGCCTTCGCGCTGGAGTTTCTTCTTCAGGACGCGGAGCGCCTGATCGACATTGTTATCACGTACTAGAACCTGCATTGCCCGCTCGTCGGTTGGAAAAGGTTGCCCAACTTACAGGTTTTCGCGGTGATTTCTAGATCACAGTTCGCAGGAATTTGCGCTTTTCAGAATGTAATGCGAGGCGCCGCTTCAAGACGGCACTCTCGTGAAGCGTCGCCATGGGACCGGCTCGGTGGTAACATGGAATAGCACGGTCGTGGCGTCGGGCCGCCGGACGGTGCTTGTCGCCTCAATCGCACCTGGGCTCATCCGGCGGATCTCCTGAGGGGGAGACAGCCATGGCAACTGCAAGAGCAGAGCGGCGGCTGGCCGCAATCCTGGCCGCTGACGTCGTCGGCTATTCCCGCCTCGTCGAACATGACGAGGCTGGGACGTTGTCGGCGCTCAAGGCTCTGCGCAAGGACGTGATCGATCCGCTGCTGGCGGCCCATCAGGGCCGCATCGTCAAGCTGATGGGCGACGGTGCGCTCGTGGAATTCGGCTCAGTCGTCGATGCGGTCGCGTGCGCGGTCGCCGTCCAGAAAGCGGTTGCCGGCAGCCAGGCCGATATCCCGACGGAGAAACGAATCATCTTCCGGATCGGCGTCAATCTCGGCGATGTGATCCATGAGGCCGATGGGGATCTCTACGGTGATGGGGTCAACATCGCGGCCCGCCTCCAGACCTTGGCTGATCCGGGCGGCATCTGCATTTCCGGCACGGTCTACGATCACCTCCCGGGCAAACTTGACTGCGACTACGAGTATCTCGGCGAACGCCCGCTCAAGAACATGGAGCGACCGGTGCGACTGTACCGCGCGCTTCTGGAAAGGACGGTCGGGCGGAAAGCCGCTCCGAGGCCTGCACTTCCGGACCGACCGTCCATCGCCGTGTTGCCGTTCAATGCCATGAGCGTTGACCCGGAGCAGGACTTTTTCAGCGATGGGCTCACCGAGGACATCACCACGGCGCTGTCCAAGCTCAAGGGCTTCTTCGTCATCGCCCGAAACACCATGTTCACCTTCAAGGGAAAGCCCGTGGATGTGCGCGCCATCGGGCGCGAGCTCGGGATCCGCTATGTTCTTGAAGGGAGTGTCCGCAAGGCCGGCAACCGGATGCGGGTGACCGCGCAGCTCATCGATGCGGCCTCCGAAGTCCATCTCTGGGCCGAGAGGTACGATGGCGACCTCGGCGACATCTTCGCCATCCAGGACGAAATCACCGCAAGCGTCGTCGGCCGCATCGGGCCGGAACTGCTGGCGGCGGAGCACGCTCGTGAAAGTCCCAAACCGCATCATGGCCTTGATGCCTGGGAATGTGTCGTGCGGGCGGTGTTCCTGTGTTCGCAACTCTCCGAGGAGAGCAGCGGGAAGATGCTCCCCCTGCTCGATCGGGCCATCGGACTGGCGCCCGGTTATGCCCAGGCGCTGGCCATGAAAGGCTGGATTACCGTGTGGCGCGCGTTCCAGGGGTGGGAGGACATGGGATCCGCCCTGGCACTGGCCAGGGATTTGGTCCAACAGGCCATCGCCGCGGATGACAAGGAACAGTGGACCTACCTTGCGCAGGCGATGATAGCCTTTGCGACGCGCGACAATGTCCTGGCGACGGCAGCGATCAGCCAGGCTGTCGCGATCAACCCCAACTCGGCCTTTGCACACGGGCAGTTGGGACTTGCGCATGCCAACGGAGGGCGCGGGGCAGACGCCATTCCGTGTATCGACCACGCCCTCAGACTGAGCCCACGCGAGGCTTTTCTCGGCGATTTTCAGTTTTACTACGCCATGGCCTATTTCCAGGGCGCGGACTACCAACTTGGATTGTACTACGCACGCGAGGCGCATCGTTTGCGCTCCGGCCATGCGGTTCCGCTCATCATCGGTACGGCCTGTGCCGGACTTCTGGGCAATCAGGAGGCTGCCGCGGACCTGCTCGGACGGCTCAAGTCGATCGTTCCCGACATCTCACGGGACGCGGTCGCAGTGACATCGTCTTTCGTCCGCGCCGAGGATCGGGCGCGCCTGATCGAGGGACTTGCCCGTGCCGGCCTGAATTGACGCCGCGCACGCCTAGCTGATCACTCGTCCATCAAGGGTGAGCGGCAGCGGCGTCACGGAAGGACACCAGTCTCTGGCGTCGATCGTCCCAAAGGACAAGCTTGACGCAACGCAAGCTATCCCAGAGCGTTATGCGTCCGATATCCGCGAGTTGGGGATGGTCGCGCAGAACCTCCGGCAATCTGTAGTATGGGATCCTGCTCGAGAGATGATGCACGTGGTGAATGCCGATATTGCCGGTCAGCCATCGAAGCACCAGCGGCAGGTCATAGTGCGATGCGCCGTGCAGGGCTGCCCGCGGAAAGTGCCAGTCCTCTCCGGCCGACCAGTGCGTCTCCTCAAACTGGTGCTGCACGTAGAAGAGCCAGATGCCGGCGGCGCCGGCCAGAAGCACGATCGGCAGGTGGACCAGGAGGAAAGGTCCAAGTCCAATCGCCCAGGCCGCCAAGGCGGCGCAGGCCAGGATCGCGGCGTTCGTCGTCATGGTGGAAACCCAGGGCAGCGCGCCGCCCTTCATCATCCCGAAGGGCAGACGTTGCTTGAGCAAAAAGAGCCAGGCCGGGCCGATGCCGAACATCACAAGTGGGTGCCGGTACAAGCGGTAGCGCAGTCGCTTCAGGCGGGAAAGCGCGCGGTACTCCGAGATGGTGAGCGTGGTGATGTCGCCGGTTCCCCGCTCATCCAGATTGCCGGCCGAGGCGTGATGAGCGGCGTGGGACCTGCGCCAATAGTCGTAGGGCGTCATGGTCAGCACGCCGATGACGCGACCTGACCAATCGTCGAGGGCGCGACGGGCGAAAAATGAACCGTGGCCGCAATCGTGCTGGATCATGAACAGTCTGAGCAGGAAGGCTGCGGCCGGAATGATCGCGATCAGCCCGTACCAGACCCCGTAAGCGAGGGAAAAGTAGGCGATGGCCCAGAAACAGGCGAACGGGACGATCGTGACAAGAAGCTCAAAGGCACTGCGCCCGATGCGGGGCTGACGGTACTTCGCAAGGATCTTCAACCATGTGCGGGCGTCCTGTTCAACAGGAGAGGCCGACGGATAAACATGCGTGTTCATCAAAAACTGTTCCGAATTCCCTCGCCTCGCAAATCATCTGCCAGGCCCGTGTTTGTTTGTTTCGGAGTGCAATGGTCGAAAGTGTCGGGCTTGGCAAGCCTTGCGCGCCCGATATCGGACATGGCGCGCGGCCCTGTGCGTCGAAACGGCGTCACCAGTGCGCTTGGCGGAAGAGCATGTCGCGGGGATGCGCCGTAGCTTGAGGGCCAAAGAACCCGGTGGGCGGGCGACGCGCTTTGGGGCCGTCGCTGTGGCCGTTCGAAGTCTATTGCTCGACGCGATGCGAATAAGCGGACAATCCGGTGACGAGGGCATCGAACACCGCGCGGATACGGGGCATGTCGAGCATGTCCTCATGGGTGACGACCCACGTGCCGAGCTCGGCGATCACGAGCCCGGGAAGGACACGCCGGAGATCGGGATCGCGCGTGGCGGAAGGGACCTGCATGACCCCGATGCCGACACTCGCCCGGACGGCGGCCGCAACGGCCGTGTGACTGTCGGTTCGAAGGACGAAGCTCGCCTGCGCATTGGCCGGACGGAGCGCTTCGGCCAATGCGAGTTCCCGCAGGTTTCGATCCGGTCCGATCAGGTCATGCCCTGCCAGGTCGTCCAGACATTCCGGCACGCCATGCGTGGCGAGATAGTGGGTTGAGGCGAAGAAGCCGAGTGACACCGGCGGCAGCTTCTGCGCCACCAGAACGGACTGAACCGGGGGTATGTTGCGGATCGCGACGTCGACTTCACGCGACAACAGGTCGGCCACCCGGTCGCTCGCGACCAGCTCGATGCGGATGCCCGGATGGGATCGGCGCAGCCGGGCAAGGATCGGAGGCACGACTTCGACGGCCATGAAGTCCGACACGCTGAGCCGCACGACGCCCGACAGCGCATCCGACGGCGCGGCGGCCTGACGGACGAACAGCTCCGAAGCGGCCGCCATGGTGCGCACGGTGGCGGCCATGTCGCGCGCGTGATCGGTCGGGTTAAGGCCGTTGACGGAGCGGGTGAACAGCGTCGTTCCGAGCGCTTTCTCCAGCGCCGCAATCCGGGCTCGAACCGTGGGGTGCGACAGGCCGAGCGCCCGGGCGGCCCCGGCAAAACTGCCGGTTTCAAGCGCCGAGAGGAATATCCGCTGGTCGTCCCATGACACCGGTCTGCTCATAAGTTTCTTTCTATCAAATGCCGGCGTTCTTGCAATTCAGTTTCTATCATTACGGTTGTATTTTCGCCTCACCCTCTCAAGAAAAGCGAACGAACATGAGCATTGTGAGCGCCAGCCTGCCCCGCAAGACAACATGGGCTCTCTTCATCGCATCGGCCGTCGGCATCGCCCTTTATTCGGTGCCACCATACCTGACGCTCGATCCTGCCTTGAGCAAGATCCCGCTCAATCGCGCTCATCTCTCTCATCTGCTCTGGATTTCGATCCATGGGGTGCCGGGCGCCGTGGCCCTTGTCATCGGTCCGTTCCAGCTCCTTGCCGGGTTCCGCAGCCGCTTCCCGCGGTGGCATCGCTATCTCGGCCGGGTCTATGTGGTCGTCGTCGTGATCGGCAGCATTGCGGGTCTCGTCGCGGCGCTGATGTCCACATCCGGCATCCCGGCGCAGATCGGCTTCGTTCTCCTGGCACTGGCCTGGATGTTCACGATGTGGAAGGGTTATCGGGCGGCAAGAGCGCGTCGTTTTGCGGATCACCGCATCTGGATGATCCGCAACTATGCCCTGACTTTCGCGGCGGTGGCGTTGCGGGTGTTTCTCGGCCTCGGCGGTATCGCGATGGCTATCTGGCCGCAGGTGACTTTCAGCGACATCTATCTTGCCAGCATCTGGGGTTCGATCCTGGTCTGTGCGGTTCTCGCCGAGTGGCTGTTCGTCAGCCCGTCGCCTCGAAACAATCTGGCGCTCGGGGGGCGACGACCCCTCGACAAGGCTGACGCGACCTAGAGAGGCTTGAAGGTGACAATCCCTCCGGCCAGCGCGAGTGCGCCGCCGGCGATGAGACCGAAGCTCTTTTGAAACTCGACCAAGCCGCTTGGCGTCCCCACAGAGGCGCGGGTACGACAATCGTCAAGTTGCGGAAGGAGTGCACTGGACGCGACGGCGAGGGTAATTCCAGCTGCGGTGGCACTGACCCCAATCGCGATTGCAACTGCAATACCTGCGTATGGGATTACCGCGATGAACGCTGCGGCTACGGCCGCCGCTGTGAGGGCTGCCAGAGCTGCGGCCAAGCCAATAAGCACAGCAAAGAGCTTGTCGCCGGCCTCTTTGCAGGGCGCCACCGTACATTGGGCAGCCTCCGCCGCAGCCGCGTTGACCGAACCCATCGCGCTTGCAGACAAGACGGCAATAGCGAGCATGATCGGCATGTTGGCTGCCGATGTCCACCATGATCCAGCGAGCGCGGTTGCGATGCCGGCGAGGACGACCGCGATCAGGAGCAGCACACTTGCGCTGATCAGGAACGCTGCGATCTTGGTCGGATTGCACATGGTCCCTCCAATCTGCTCACATCCGACTGACACGAGAGCCTTCGGAAAAAGAGGGGAGAGGCTGCTCGTCGAATTGCGCCCAGCAAGGATGTCCGCAAGGATCACCTTAGAGACGATAGGCCGAATGCCGGCGGTTTTCAACGCAACCGGGTTGAAGGGCGGCCGGAGGATGGGACGCGCGAACGCGTGTCCCAACGGTTTGCGGAGGAGCATGGCGGCAGGTTCGTGCTGTGGTCAAGGCCGGCGCTCATTGCACGAGCGCGTCGTCGATCGGCGGTCGCTTCTACCGATGGCCCTCTTCAATTCGTGGAAGGAACCACGCCAGAAGCCCCGCGAGCGGGAGGAACGAGCAGACGTAGTAGACGGTTTCGACGCCGTAACTGTCAGCCAATATTCCAAGCAGCGCTGCGGCAATGCCGCCGAGGCCGAAATTCAGGCCGTAAAACAGCCCGCCGATCAGGCCGATCCGGTGCGGCAAAAGCTCGATGGCGTAGATCAGGATAGAGGCGAACGCACTTGCCATGATCAGGTTGATCATCACCGTCAGCACACCGGTCCAGAACAGGTCCACATGCGGCAGCATCAGTGTCAGCGGAAGCGGGCCCAGAACCGAGATCCAGATGATGCGGTAGCGCCCGATGCGGTCGCCGACGATGCCGCCGATCAGCGCGCCGGCGGCGGATGCCAGCAGGAAGATGAACAGCATCATCTGTGCGGAGGGGATCGATAGGCCGAACCTCTCCATGAGATAGAAGGTGTAGAACGAGCGGAAGCTCTCGCCATAGGCGTTCTTGGTGAACATCAGCAGGGTCAGGACCACCAGGGCCACCGCCACAGTCGCTGGCGCGTGACGAACGGCGCCGCCCGCCTTCTTCCCGTCGGCCCGCAATGCCATGAATGCGGCGCTGATCTCCCGCTGCTTGCTGCCGATCCAGACCAGAAGCGCCATGGCCATCAGCGCCAGAACGGCAAACCAAGCAAGGCTCGGCTGTCCCCAAGGAACAATGATCAGCGCGGCAAAGACCGGGCCGAGCGCGCCGCCCGCCTGGCCGCCGACTTGAAACAGTCCTTGTGCCAGTCCCTGCCGTCCGCCGGCGGCGTAGCGCGCCATGCGGGTTGCTTCGGGGTGAAAGATGGACGATCCGATGCCGATCAGCGCGACGGAAACCAGGATCACCGCGTAGCTATGGGCAAAGGCGAGGCTGACAAGCCCCGAGAGCGTAAACATCATGCCGACGACCGGCGAATAGGGCGCGGGATGTTTGTCCGTCACCATACCGATCACCGGCTGTAGCAGAGACCCGGCGATCTGGAACGTCATGGTGATCATGCCGATCTGCACGAAATCCAGCGCATAGGCATCCTTCAAAATAGGATAGGCAGCTGGTATCAGCGACTGCATCAGGTCGTTCAGCAGATGGGTGAGGCCCAGAATGGCCAGGACGGCAAGATGGGTCTTTGGACGCGACATGGTTGGGACGGCGACTGTCATGATGGTCGTACTTGGCCTTTTGGAGAATCCGGGAAGGAGACCGCAGCGAGGTCTGCAATCCTGATTGACTGAGAGCCTGCCGCGCTTCGCAGCTTATGCGTCGTCAAACGGGCGGGCAACCGGGTTGTTCGCGCTGGAATGGCGACCGCCCCGGGATTACATGTTCGTTCACATCGATTTTTGCGCTCTGAGCCTGCTCGGCGTCTGTCCGTAGGCCTTTGCGAATATCCTGGAAAAATGCCCGGCGCTTTCAAAGCCGACGTCGAGCGCGATCTCGATCAGCGACGCATCGGTCTGGGTGAGAAGGTGCTTGGCGCGCTCCAGCCGGAACTTCCGGTAGACGAGCGCCGGCGACATTTTCGCCTTTTCCATGAACAGGCGCTCCAGTTGCCGACGCGACAGACCGACGGACGCGGCGAGTTCCGGGATCGAGATCGCCTTTTCGGTGTGCTGCTCCATGATGATAAGGGCGGCGTTCAAACGGGGATCGTTGCTCTCGATTGCCAGCGGTTTTCGCGGCTGGACATGAAGTTGCGAGCGCGCCTTGTCGATCTGCAGCACTTCCAGCGCGTTCCGCTCCGCTTCCTTGCTGATGTGAAGGCGGACG
>JAESFW010000070.1_pt1 | contig 264096 bp, 221 predicted proteins | sample 9269481 | NCBI WGS metagenome assembly JAESFW01 (sample SAMN14515350, study PRJNA621654) | algae metagenome | isolation source: Lyngbya sp. HA4199-MV5 and co-occurring heterotrophs from soil with... | place: USA: Ahupuaa O Kahana State Park, Hawaii | collected 2009-07-21 | reverse complement strand
TCTTCAGGGGCCCGCAAGGAGGCGCAGCCGACGAAGCGGGACAGATATCCGCAAATCCTGCCCCCGCAACCAAATCAAAAAAGCCCCCAAGCAGAAATGCAAGGGGGCTTTTGGCGTTTCTGGGACCGGGCCTTCGAGAATGCCTCCGCCAACCAGCGGCTATGGCCGCCTGGCGCCCATTTGCCGATGGCGCTCGACCTTGCCCTGCCAGCCATGTCGCCCCATGCGCGATTGGCGGTCAGCAGCCGAAACCGGTCTTTCCGGCTCAGACGTTGCGGACCAGCGGTATCCATCGAGCCGGTTCTAAGAGACGCCTGCGACGGTGCGGGGAGCAAGCCATTGTTGCGTTCAGAACATGTTGAGGTTTCGTGCCTCTGCGATCGCATGTAAGAGCCCGCTTCTCGTCAAGGTTGAGTTCCAGGTCGCCATTGGCCTCAAGTTGCTTTTAGGGCTGCCAGCCTCTGTGAGCCTCCACCCGTTCGGGCCGGTGCCATCGTCCACTTTGCCGCGACGGAACTTTGTCTGGCCGTAACCATTAGCCATCAGATGGTCTGAACCGGGCCAGTCTTGAGCGAATTGGAGAGCGTCATGGCGAATGAGGAAGATCTGAAAGGAAAATTCTGGAAAGCTCTGAAGTCTGATCGCACGGTAATGCTGGGGCTATGCGGAGTCGCCGATGGCCATACGCGACCGATGACGGCACTCATCGAAGAAGATCATGGGCCAATGTGGTTTTTTACCTCCATCGACTCCTCGCTGGTGACGGAACTTGCGGGACGAGGGCGCGCGATCGCCACCTTCGCCTCAAAGGGACACGACGTCTTTGCAGCCATTCATGGCAACCTGTCTGTCGACGGGAGGAGGGAAAATATCGACCGGCTCTGGAACCCCTACATTGCTGCCTGGTACGACGGCGGAAAGGACGATCCAAAACTTGTGCTACTGAGGTTCGACGCAGAACACGCCGAAATCTGGAAAGATGCGTCCAGCATATGGGCAGCCGTAAAGATTTTGTTCGGCGCCGACCCGAAGGTCGAGTACAAAGACAACGCCGCCGACGTGGACTTAAATTAGTTCTCGCCGAAGTTGGCAGGGGGCAAATCCTTACTTGACTCGCTCGGTGATCGCACCAGGCGCGTCGGCGGTCGAAACTCGCTTCCTGCGCTTCCGATTGCCGGGACAATGGCGAATACTTGGCCGAGCAGCACCACCATGCGCGGACGTCGGCCGTTTTCGAAGCGAAGGGGCGCTTGGCCTTGGCCGGTCGCGTGGATATCGGGACGGCCTCCAGGAAGCCCGGCGCGCGAGGGGGTTGATTGTTGTCGTCCGCTGCCGGCGACCTGTTGCCGGTTACGTCTTTCAGGCGCCTCGACGAAAGGGCGGCGCCCTTTGAGACGCCGCCCCGTTGACGAGTTCCCTTTCACTCGCCCGACCGTGGCTGCGGGACGGCAGAACCGGCCGTTTTCCGGATCAGAAGCGGATGTTCGAACCCGCCTTGACGGAATGGTTGATCAGGTTGTCCGAACCTTTCACGCCGCCGATCGTGGTTCCGACGCGATTGAAGCGCGTCTGGGTGTATTCGAGTTTTGCCGACATATCCTCGGTCAACGCCATCTCCGCGCCGGCGCCATACGGACCAGCCCGCGTGCCAGCGATCGCCTGACGTGACCGTGCCCTTGCCCTGGAAGCGTGCTGTGGTCACCCGAGCGTGCCATAGAGCAACACGTTGTCGAGCGCGTAACCCGCCTTGGCCCGGGCAGTCCCGCTCCAGGTCTGGCGCAAGGCGCCACCGTTGCCGACATGATACTGCGGACCGCCGGCGTGTGCTGCCTCCAGTTCGCCGCCAACGACGAACTGGCCGAACTGCCGGTTACAGCGCGCCTGCACGCCGCCGTTGAACTTGCGCTTGTCGCCCTTCTGGCTGGAGGAACCGGCGCCGACGTGGGCGCCTGCGTAAAAACCGGTGCAGCGATCCACATTGGCGAAATCGATGGAGTTCGCCGCGGCCGCATTGCCGAGGTCGGCCGCCTCGACGCTTGAAGCAGCCGCGATCACGGTCAGTGCCAGCGCGGCAACGGTGAGATTGAGCGTCATCGATCGTTTCCTTCCATCGTCGGACCGCGTCGGCCCGTTCAATGCGATCGATGTGAACCATCTTGTCTGAGGTTCCACGCAGGATACGTGCAGTTTTCATGGAGGGTGCATGCCGCTTTTGGCGGGGTTGCAAGCCGTCCCGTTCGTCCGGTTGCGTCGGGAGCAGCGATGAAGGCTTCGCCAGATCGGCAAGCGAGGCGGAATAAGATCGACAGCCCCGACCGGTTCGGTGCAGCAGCCTGCGCGCGACCAAATTCATCAAACCGATTGAATCCGGACTACGACTTTTTTACTGACCAGCAGTAGCTTGTCAGCCGGTCCTGGTTGACGTACTCGAAACGCATAAAACCTTGGCTGATTGACAAACAGTCTGGTGGCGCTGCGTCTCAGCGCCATAACCTCAGGACGTTGGGATTGCGATGACACTTTACTTGGACTACCTGGCTGAGATCAAAAGCAGAGAAACTCAAAACCTCGCTCCCAAGCCGATCGATGACGGCGCACTCATCAGCGAAATCCTGACGCTGATCGAGGATGCCGGTAACGAGCACCGGGCCGACGCCCTGAAATTCTTCATCTACAACACGTTGCCGGGCACCACGAGCGCTGCGGGCGTCAAGGCCGCGTTCCTGAAGAAGATCATTCTCGGCGCGACAATCGTCCCGGAAATTTCTCCCGAATTTGCCCTCGAGCTGCTGTCGCACATGAAGGGTGGCCCTTCGGTCGAAGTGCTGCTGGACATCGCACTTGGCGATGACGCCGCGATGGCAGCAAAGGCTGGCGACGTTCTGAAGACCCAGGTCTTCCTCTACGACGCGGACATGTTCCGTCTGCGCGACGCCTTCAAGGCCGGCAATGCGGTCGCCAAGGGCGTGCTTGAAAGCTATGCGAAGGCCGAATTCTTCACCAAGCTCCCGGATGTCGAGGACGAAATCAAGGTCGTGACCTTCATCGCGGCCGAAGGCGATATCTCGACCGACCTCTTGTCTCCGGGCAACCAGGCGCACTCGCGCTCGGATCGTGAACTGCACGGCCAATGTATGATCTCGCCCGAGGCCCAGCAGGAAATCGTGGCGTTGCAGAAGCAGCATCCGGACAAGCGGGTGATGATGATTGCCGAAAAGGGCACGATGGGCGTGGGCTCGTCGCGCATGTCAGGCGTCAACAACGTGGCGCTCTGGACAGGCAAGCAGGCCAGCCCCTATGTGCCCTTCGTCAACTACGCCCCTGTGGTCGCCGGCACCAACGGCATCTCGCCGATCTTTGCGACGACGGTCGACGTGACCGGCGGCATCGGCGTCAACCTGAAGAACTGGGTCAAGAAGACAGGCGAAGACGGCAAGCCGATCCTCAACAACGACGGCAACCCGATCCTCGAGCAGAAGTTCTCGGTCGAGACCGGAACTGTCCTGAAGCTCGACGTGAAGAACAAGAAGCTCCGCGACGAGGCCGGGCAGGAACTGGTCGACGTCGCTGCAGCGTTCACGCCGCAGAAGATGGAGTTCATGAAGGCCGGCAGCTCCTATGCCATCGTCTTCGGCAAGAAACTCCAGACGTTTGCGGCGCAGACCCTCGGCATCGAGGCGACGCCGGTCTTTGCGCCGAACAAGGAAATCACGGTCGAGGGCCAGGGCCTGACGGCTGTCGAGAAGATCTTCAACCGCAACGCCGTAGGCGTGACGCCGGGCAAGGTCCTGCATGCCGGCTCGGACGTGCGCGTCAAGGTCAACATCGTCGGCTCCCAGGATACGACCGGCCTGATGACCGCGCAGGAGCTCGAGGCGATGGCGGCCACCGTCATCTCGCCGCTGGTGGACGGCGCCTATCAGTCGGGTTGCCATACGGCCTCCGTCTGGGACAAGAAGGCTCAGGCGAACATTCCGAAGCTCATGAGCTTCATGAACAATTTCGGCCTGATCACCGCCCGCGACCCGAAGGGCCTCTACCATTCGATGACGGACGTGATCCACAAAGTGCTGAACGACATCACCGTGGATGACTGGGCGATCATCATCGGCGGCGACAGCCACACCCGCATGTCCAAGGGCGTTGCCTTCGGCGCCGACTCCGGCACGGTGGCGCTGGCGCTCGCCACCGGCGAGGCGACGATGCCGATCCCGCAATCGGTCAAGGTGACCTTCAAAGGTACGATGCAGCCCTATATGGACTTCCGCGACGTGGTGCACGCCACCCAGGCGCAGATGCTCAAGCAGTGTGGCGACAACGTCTTCCAGGGCCGGATCATCGAAGTGCACATCGGCACGCTTCTCGCCGATCAGGCCTTCACCTTCACCGACTGGACGGCCGAGATGAAGGCCAAGGCCTCGATCTGCATTTCGCAGGACGAGACGCTGATCGAGTCGCTCGAAATCGCCAAGTCGCGCATCCAGATCATGATCGACAAGGGCATGGAAAATGCCGCGGGTACGCTCAAGGGCCTGATTGCCAAGGCAGATGCGCGTATCGCCGAGATCCGTTCGGGCGAGAAGCCGGCGCTTTCTCCCGACGCCAACGCGAAGTACTTCGCCGAAGTCGTCGTCGACCTCGACGTCATCGACGAGCCGATGATCGCCGACCCGGACGTCAACAACGCCGACGTATCCAAGCGCTACACCCACGACACGATCCGCCCGGTCTCGTACTACGGCGGCACCAAGAAGGTGGACCTCGGCTTCGTCGGCTCGTGCATGGTGCACAAGGGCGACATGAAGATCGTCGCGCAGATGCTGAAGAATATCGAGAAGTCAGAGGGCAAGGTCGAGTTCAAGGCGCCGCTGGTCGTCGCCGCCCCGACCTACAACATCATCGACGAGCTGAAGGCCGAAGGCGACTGGGAAATCCTGCAGAAGTATTCGGGCTTCGAGTTCGATGATCTGAAGCCGAAGACCAGCAACCGGACCGAATACGAGAACATCCTCTATCTCGAGCGCCCGGGCTGCAACCTTTGCATGGGCAACCAGGAAAAGGCGGAGAAGGGCGATACCGTTCTCGCCACCTCGACCCGTCTGTTCCAGGGCCGCGTCGTGGAAGACACGGCCGAGAAGAAGGGTGAATCGCTTTTGGCCTCGACCCCGGTCGTGGTGCTGTCGGCAATCCTTGGCCGCACCCCGAGCGTGGAAGAGTACCGAAGCGCAGTCGACGGGATTGACCTGACAAAGTTCGCCCCGCCGAAGGCGCCGCGGATCGATGCGGCATCCGTCCACTACTAAGATGCTTGAAGGCAGGGGGCTGTACCGCCCCCTGCCTTCGCTTCGCCCCGTACGACGCGCATCGTCAACCGGTGAGGCATTCCTCCAATGCGCCCTGCTTGCGCAGCCGCGGCGTGTCAGAGCCGCACCAGCATCTTGCCGGTGTTGGCGCCCTTGAAGAGGCCGATGAAGGCATCCGGGGCATTGTCGAGGCCGTCGACTACCGTCTCGCGAAGCGCAACCTTTCCTTCCTTGATCCACACGCCCATCTTGCGCTCGAACTCCGGGATGAGGTCGATATGGTCGGAAACGATCAGGCCCTGCAGGCGGATGCGTTTCTCGATCGCCTGAAAAATGTTGCGCGGACCGCTCGCCGGCGCATCCGAGTTGTAGCCGGAGATCATGCCGCAGAGGACGAAGCGCGCATGGGTCTGGGCCGCGGCCAGGGCCGCTTCGAGGTGATCGCCGCCGACATTGTCGAAGTAGATGTGAATGCCCTCCGGGGCTGCGGCCGCAAGGGCCGCGGTCAGATCTGCCGTCTCGCGATAGTTGATGACGGCATCGACACCGATCTCGTTGCGGAGCCACGCGGCCTTGTCCGCCGATCCGACCGAGGCGATCACCCGCAGGCCCCCGAGCTTGGCGATCTGCGCGACGATGCTGCCGACGGCGCCGCTGGCGGCCGAAACGAAGATGGTTTCGCCTTGCCTGGCATTGGCGATCCTCGTCAGCCCCACATAGGCGGTGAGGCCAGGAAAGCCCAGTGCTCCAAGATAGGCCTGGGCCGGCAGCTCCGGGTCGATCCTGCGTGCCGTGGCCGCATCGATCACCGCGAAGTCGCGCCAGCCGGCAAAATGAACGACCGCATCCCCGACGGAAAAAGCAGGATCGTTGGAAAACTCGACCACGCCGACGGCGGCTCCGTCCATCGCTTCGCCAAGCCGGAAGGGCGCAATGTAGCTTTTCCGCTCGTCCATGCGGCCGCGCATATAGGGGTCGACCGACATCCAGGTGTTGCGGACCAGGAGCTGGCCGGGCTCCGGCTCGCGGATGCGGTTGCTGACGAGGTCGAAATGTTCAGGCGTGGGAAGGCCGATGGGGCGTCTTCTCAGGTGGATCTCGCGGACTTCGATAGACATGTCTGGCTCCTCTTTGATGGGGTCTGATGTGTTGACGGGGAAGGGCATAGGGAGGCGCGCGCCGGCTCTTGCTCCGGCGATCGGGCATTGCGAAAGGTCTCAGCTGCGTGTCTTGTTGGGCCTATACAAACATCTGCCAGGACGATAAAAAAGTTCGATGTTTACGGCATATATATCGAACGGATCGATGAATGTTGCGGATTTCCCTGGACCAGTGGCGTGCCTTCATTGCTGTCGTCGAGGCGGGCGGTTTCGCGCAGGCAGCCGAGGTGTTGAACAAGTCGCAATCGACCATCAGTTATGCCGTGCGGCAGATCGAGGAACGGCTTGAGGTCGCCGTCTTTGCGATAGAAGGCCGAAAGGCGCTGCTCACCACCGAGGGCCGGATCCTCTATCGCCGTGGCAAATCACTGGTCGACGAGGCGACACGCCTGGAACGGGCGGCGCAGAACCTCGCCAAGGGCCATGAGCAGATGCTGAGCCTTGCGGTCGAGGGGCTGTTTCCAACATGGTTGCTCCTGCGCTGCATCGAGCGGTTCGGCGAGGAAGCGCCGGAAACGCGCATCGAGCTGTACGAAAGCGTCATGGGCGGAACGGACGAGTTGCTGCTGTCCGGTGCAGTGGACCTGGCCATATGCGCCGACAACCTGCCGACAGGGCACACGGGTGACGTCATCCTGCGCTACCGCGCCGTGGCCGCCGCCGCCCCGTTTCATCCGCTGCACCAATTGGGTCGGGAACTCGGAATGGAGGACCTGAAAGGCCATCGTCATCTGGTGATCCGCGACAGCGGCCTGCAGCGGCAACGCCCAAGTGTCTGGAATGTTACGGAGCGACGCTTGACGGTCGGCCACAAGGCGACCTCCATTCGTGCCGCCTGCATGGGCATGGGGTTTGCCTGGTATCCGGAAGACTGGATCCGCGAGGAACTCTCCGCCGGGCAGTTGAAGCCGCTGCCGCTGAAGGACGGGGCTGAGCGCTGGGGCGCGATGTATCTGGTCTATCCCGATCCGGATGCGGCCGGCCCAGGCGCCCGCCGCCTGGGTGCGATCATCAAGGAAGAGGTCCAGTCTTTGGATCCTTCGTAGTCTGGACGAAGCGACCGTAGCAGCGATCAGGGGCGTGGCGCGGCCTTCGATCGGCCGAGCGCTTCACAAGTTCATCGACGCTTTCGCGTGGCCCCGGTCGAGTAGTTTCGAAACTTGGCGAGCGACCGCCTGAGCTTCGCGATGTTGGCAGTCGCCTGTTCGATCACCAGCAGGTGCTTTTCGTCCTCGAGCGCGATGGCGCTTCCGCATTGCTCGCACGGGAGTTCGTCATTGGCTTTCACCCAGGCGACGCGTTGGCTGTTTTCATGACCGCACTCGGGGCACGGAATGTCGATTTCATTGAACATGGCGCCTCTCTCGTTGAGGCCCGATAGCAACACAGGCAGAATCGAGGAGCAATGATTACCCGCTTACTCAAATGGAGCTAGGCGTATCGCCCGTGCGGAGGGGGAGGCGGCGTTGGCGCGCTCGGTTGGGCAGCTATCGCTGTTGAGCAACGCGTTTAACGAGACCGCGCCGGCCGCGTTCCATGACGACGCCATGGTTCCAGCGGAATACGGGCTTGAGGACGAACGAAAGCCGGATCATCCAGGGTTTTGTCACCTCGACGATCCAGTCGTAGCGTACGCGGCAGCGGCTGCCGTCGGGCTCCAGCGTCCAGCGGCCGATACCGTCGAGTTCGCCCGAGGCCCTGCCTTCGATCAGTGACTGTGGCTCGACCTTCACCGTCTCCATCTCGAACGACAGTACATAAGGCAGGGCGGTCACCCATTGCAGGTGGCGAACAGCCCCGACGCCGTGCTCGTCTCCCGCGCGCAACAGAGAGACCCGTTTGACCGATGGCCACCAGTCCGGCCACGCCTCCGGCGTGCTCAGCTCCCGCCAAACATCATCGACAGAAGCGTCGATGATCCACTGCGTGACGAGATGAAATTCGGTGAGAGACATGGCTTGCCCTCTGCAACAGCCGGGCCGGCCGCAGAACGCCGGCAAATGGGAGGCTGGGGCTGCCCTGCCAGCGCATGTGATCGAGCCCGGGACGCGGTCGTGATCCCTATGAAGGATCCACCTGTCGATTTGTTTGCGCAAGCTTGGCCGTCTCGCCGGCAGGGCGATTTCGCACGGACTTGCCAATGGCGGCCATGAACCGGGTCGAACGAGCAAGTATCCGGAGTCGGCCTCCTGTCCGTCGACAGTAGGGGGCATGCGGGTGTCCGTGGCCCGCATGCCCCCGCGCCGAATTGTCAGGCGGCGCGAGCGCCTGCGGCAAACGGCTCGAGATCGTCGACGACCTTGTCGCCGTTGTAGACGGTCTCATCAAGAATGCCTTCGCGCTTGGCGACGATCGTCGGCACCAGGGCCTGGCCGGCAACGTTGACGGCGGTGCGTCCCATGTCGAGGATCGGGTCGATGGCCAAGAGCAGTCCGACACCTTCAAGCGGCAGGCCGAGTGTCGACAGCGTCAGCGTCAGCATCACGGTTGCGCCCGTGAGGCCAGCCGTTGCCGCGGAACCGAGCACCGAGACGAACACGATCAGCACATATTCCTGGATGCCGAGCGGCAGGCCGAAGAACTGGGCGATGAAGATTGCCGAGATCGCCGGATAGATGGCGGCGCACCCGTCCATCTTGGTGGTCGCGCCGAGCGGCACGGCGAAGGCAGCATATTCGCGCGGCACGCCAAGGCTCTTTTCGGTCACCGTTTCGGTGACGGGAAGGGTGCCGACCGAGGAGCGCGAAACGAAGGCGAGCTGGATCGCCGGCCATGCGCCGGCAAAGAAGCGCGATGGCTTCAGCCCGTGGGCGACGAGCAGCGCGGGATAGACGACGAAGAGCACGATGGCGAGGCCGATATAGACGGCGGCGGTATACCAGGTCAGCTGCGCCAGGGTTTCCCAGCCGTATTGGGCGACGGCGCGGCCGAGCAGGCCGATGGTGCCGATCGGCGTCAGGCGGATGACCCACCACAGGATCTTGCGCACGATCGCGAGCAGCGACTGGTTGAAGGCAAGGAAGGGCTTCGCTGCATCGCCGACCTTCAGCGCAGCAGCGCCGACGGCGATCGAAACAACCAGGATCTGCAGCACGTTGAAATTGAGAGAGGTGCTGGCGCCGCTGTCGGTCAGCTTGGTGCTGGCTTCAAGCCCGAGCACATTGGCGGGCACGAGGCCCTTCAGGAAATCGAGCCAGGAGCCGGCATAGGAGGGAGCCTTGGCGGCTTCCTGCGAAACCGCAGAGCCGATACCCGGCTGAATGGCAAGGCCAAGCGCAATGGCGATGACGACGGCGATGAGCGAGGTGATCGCAAACCAGAGCAGCGTCTGCCAGACGAGCTTGGCGGCATTCTGCAGCGTCGCCAGGTTGGCGATCGAGGCGACGATGGCGGTAAAGACCAGCGGCGGCACGAGGGCGCGCAGCAATTGCACGAAGATCGAGCCGATCGTCTGCAGCGTGACGGTCAGCCAGTTCGGGTTGCCAGCGGCGTCGGCGCCCATGTTGCGAGCGATCAGGCCGAGAAGGAGGCCGATGACCATGGCGGCGAGGACCTGGAAACCGAACGAGGCGTAGAGCGGCTTCGATGGAGATTTGGTGGTTGTTTGGGACACGTGCTGCACTCTCGAATTGGTGACGTCGGCGATTTCTTGGGCAATAGCCGACCAAAGTGCTCAAGAATTAATCGAGTGTCGGTTGGAAGATAAGAAACGCTTTGTCACGCAAGCCGCTTCGAGTGGAATAATTTTCGCGGCTCCGTACGGGCGCGCAAGACGCAGGACGTAGCCGGACGAATAGGTCGTCGGGCTGTTTCCGGCTCCGCTCGTCGGTCGAAAAGCGGAGCCGGATCGGCGGGGGATCAGGCGGCTGCGTCGGTGGCGAAATCCGTGGAAAGGGCCAGGTCGCGCCACTCGGCGAGTTCCTTCGCGACGCTGGCGTTCTGCTCCTCGATCACTGAAACCGTGTCGCTGCCGAACGGCATACGGAGCGGCGGGTTCTTCGCATTCACCAGGGTCACGATACCGGCCGCGAGCTTCTGCGGGTTGCCAGGCTGGGCATGGTTCGCACCGGCTGCGAAGTCGCGCATGTTGCCGGCCGGCGTGCCGACATAGTCCGGGATCGCGGCGGCGCTGACCGCCAGCGAGTTGTCGGCGAGAAAGTCGGTGCGGAAGAAGCCGGGCTCGACGATCGTCACATTGATGCCGAAGGGCTGAACCTCGGCTGCAAGCGATTCCGACAGCCCTTCGACGGCGAACTTGGTCGAGCCATAAACGCCCCAGCCGGGATATCCGAAATAGCCGCCGATCGAGGAGAAGTTCAGGATGTGGCCCGAGCGCTGCCGGCGCATGTGGGGCAGGACGGCGCGCGTCACCTTGAGCAGGCCGAAGACGTTGGTGGCGTAGAGCTTTTCGACTTCCTCAGCCGTTGCCTCCTCGACGGCGCCGAGCAAGCCGTAGCCGGCATTGTTGACGAGAATGTCGATGCGGCCGAAACGCTGGACGGCGGCGGCGGCCGCTTGTCTCGCCTGGGCTTCATCGGTGACATCCAGCGCGACGGCGAGCAGATTGGGGTGGGTGCCGAGCTGTTCGGTGACCGTTTTCGGATTGCGGGCAGTGGCGACGACCGCGTCGCCCGCGTTGAGCGCTTCCTTTGCCATCAGAGCGCCGAGGCCGCGCGATGCACCCGTAATGAACCAGACTTTCATGACGAACTCCTTCAAGGGTTTGACGGGTTCTTCGGAGCCGGTTGGCGTCCGCATCCCGTGCTGACGAGAGGAATTTGACGCAATCCGCTTCGCTGCATAAGATTCGTTATTCTCGAAACTATGATGAATGGTGTTCAGTAATGCGTGCATCGGAGCTTGCGGAACTGGCGGCCTTCGCGGCCGTCGCCCGGCACAGGAGTTTCCGCAAGGCGGGCGAGGAGAGGGGCGTCACGGCGTCCGCCATCAGCCACGCGGTGCTCAGTCTCGAAAGCCGGATCGGCATTCGATTGCTCAATCGAACGACGCGCAGCGTTTCGTTGACGGAGGCCGGTGAACTGCTGCGATCCTATGTCGATCCGGCTTTTGGCGAGATCGCGTCGGCGCTCGATGCGCTCAACAAGTTCCGCGACACGCCCTTCGGTCGCGTCCGGATCAATGTCCCGAACTCGATCGCCCCCTTTGTCATCGGCCATGTCATCGGGCCGCTGCTTGAAAACAATCCCAACCTGCAGCTCGAAATCAGCGCCACGGACCGCCTCGTCGATATCGTCGGCGAAGGGTTCGATGCCGGCATCCGGTTCGGCGAGCGGGTCAGCGAAGGCATGATCGCCCTGAGGCTGAAGCAGCGCCTGCGTCTCGTGGTCGTCGGCTCGCTCGCCTATTTCGCGCGCCGGCCGATACCTGAGACGCCGCATGACCTGAAGCGCCACCTTTGCATCCAGAACATGTTTCCCTCCGGCGCGCGCTATGCCTGGGAGTTCGAGAGGGACGGTCAACCCGTGACGTTCCATCCAAGCGGGCCACTGTCGCTGGACGATCACGAACTGATGGTGGAGGCGGCCGAAAGCGGCGTTGCGCTCGCCTATGTCTGGGAAAATCGCGTCGAAAAGCAGATTGCAAGCGGTGAGCTCATCCAGGTCCTCGACGCCTGGTGCCAGCCCGAAGAGCCGCTTTATCTCTACTACCCCAGTCGCCGGCATCCTTCGGCCGGTTTTCGCGCCTTGATCGATACCATCAAGGAGGCGTGACGCATTGTTCGTCGCCAAGGCACGCCATGCCGGTCCCGAAGCGATTAATCGCTGAAAGAGTGTAGCGCCCGGAAAACCCGCTGTGGCGCACACATTGGCCGCATATTAGCAAAAACATTTCACCGTGGCCGAGAGCCGCGAAAACTCAGTTCTCTATAAAATTGATGGATAATGTATTTTGTCTATGTGGTCGCGGCTTGGCGTCTCCCTCCCGGAGGCGCCGGCGTCACAACGCGACATGTGGACCCGCGCGGGTTCGCTGCGAAAAGAGAGAGGGTTGAGATCACACGCAAGATCCGGCTTGGAGCCTTTCTTCCCGGTGGTGGACAGCACATCGCGGCCTGGCGGCACCCGGACCAGCCGGCTGACGGTGCGACCAGCTTCGAATTTCACAAGCAGCTGGCGCTGACGGCCGAACGTGGCCTGTTCGACGCCTATTTCCTGGCAGACGGGCTGGCGATCGGCTTTGGCGGTGCGCGCGAGGGTGGCAATGCCCGCGTGGCGGGGTTCGAACCGGTGACGTTGTTTTCGGCGCTGGCACCGCTCACCACCCATCTCGGCTTCATCGCGACGTCGTCCACCACCTATGAGGAACCCTATACCACGGCGCGCAAGTTCGCCTCGCTCGACCTGATCTCCGGCGGTCGTGCCGGCTGGAACGTCGTGACGACGACCGGCGATCCGACGGCGCAGAATTTCAACCGCGACACCCAGCTTCCCCATGCCGAGCGGTATCGCCGCGCGGCCGAACATGTCGACGTCGTCAAGAAGCTGTGGGACAGCTTTGAAGACGATGCCTTTATCCGCGACAAGAGGACGGGCGTCTTCTTCGATCAGACGAAACTGCATGGCACGGATCACCGCGGCGAACACTTCAAGGTGCGCGGTCCGCTCAACATCGCGCGCTCGCCGCAAGGGCATCCTGTCATCGTCCAGGCAGGGCAATCCGACGACGGTCGAGGGCTCGCGGCCGCAACGGCCGAAGTGATCTTCACGGCGCACCAGCACATCGAAACGGCCCAGGAATTCTATCGCGACATCAAGGCGCGGGCCCGCGGCCTTGGCCGCAATCCGGATCACATCCTGATCATGCCAGGTGTCTCGCCCTTCGTCGGCCGGACCGAGGCCGAAGCGCAGGAAAAATACGAGCGGCTGACGTCGCTGATCGTCGAAGAGGATGGCATCGGCCTGCTCAACGGCCTGACCGGCGGGACGCTGGACCTTCATGGCTACGACCTCGACGGCCCGTTGCCGCCGGCGCCGCCGACCGAGGGCATGAAGAGCAGGCAGGCGCTGATCCGCCAGATTGCTGACGAGAACAATTTCAGCATTCGCCAGCTCTACCAGTGGATCGCGTCGGCGCGCGGCCACTACACGATCGTCGGCTCGGCCGAGCAGATCGCAGACACATTGCAGGAGTGGTTCGAAAACGAGGCCGCCGACGGCTTCAACATCCTGCCGCCGTGGTTTCCGACGGCACTCGACGATTTCGTCGACCTGGTGATTCCGCAATTGCAGCGTCGCGGCCTGTTTCGCACGGCCTATGAAGGCAGGACGCTCCGCGAAAACCTCGGCCTGCCCTTCCCCGTCAACCGCTGGACGGCCGCCAGATCGGCGATCCAGGCAGCTGAGTGAGGTGCGATCATGTCCTTTGAAAACACCAACCCGTTTTTCTCGGCCGGCTTGGGGCTAACGCGTCGGGTCAGCCGCACTGCCAAGCCGCTTTCGACTGCAGCTGTCATCCCGGCCCGCTCGAATGGTCTCTTCGGTCCTCTTGTCGCGCGCTACGGCGTCGTCGTCGCTTTCCTCGCGCTCTGGCAGCTTTCGAGCACGCTCGGCTGGGTCAATCCGGCTGTCTTCCCGCCGCTGAGCGTGATCGTCAACGCCCTTTGGGATGGCCTTGCCAGCGGCGCACTGCTGGACGACATCGCCATCAGCCTGCAGCGGTCCGGCATTGCCTTTGCGGCGGCCGTGGCGGTGGGCATCCCCCTTGGCCTGTTCATGGGGCAGGTCCGCCTCGTCGAGCAGGCGCTCGATCCGATCCTGCAGCTTTTCCGCCAGACCTCGGCGCTGGCGCTCTACCCGGTCTTCATCCTGCTTCTTGGCCTCGGCGAGACCTCCAAGGTCTTCGTGATCTTCTGGGCGACGCTGTTTCCGATCCTTCTGTCCACCATCGCGGGCGTCAAGGAGGTCGACAAGAAGCTGATCGAGATGGCCAGGACCTATGGCGCCGGACCGCTTTCGATCTTTCGCCGCGTCGTGCTGCCGGCCTCAGTTCCGGCGATCTTCGTGGGGCTGCGGCTCTCGGCGACCACGGCGCTCCTTCTCCTGATCGCCGCCGAAATGATCGGCGCGAACAAGGGCATCGGCTTCCAGGTGATGAATGCGCAGTACAACTTCCAGATCCCGCTGATGTTTGCCGCGATCCTGCTGCTTGCCCTGCTTGGGCTTGCGGCCAACGCCTTGCTCGTCCTGCTGCAACGCAATCTTTGCCGCTGGTCGCAACCCACCGACTGATCCTCCGCTTTACGTCTTCTCTTCGGAAAGGAAATCGAAATGACCTTCCATCCCCGCAATCTGCTGCTCTCGGTCACGCTCGCTTTCGGGCTCGCCGCCCCTGCGGCTGCCGCTGACGACGTCAAGCTGCGCTTTCTTGCCAGCCAGGGTGGGTTGTCGGCCCACGAATTCGCCCAGGAACTCGGCTACTTCGACGGAACCGGCATCACGATCGAGAATGTCGGCTATGCGACCGGCGGCCCGGCCTCCCTGATCGCGCTCGCCTCGGGCGACGTCGAGATCGGCAGCGCCGCCACCTCGGCCGTGCTCAACTCGATCATCAGCGGCAACGACTTCGTCGCCGCCTATCCGTCGAATGGCATCAATGACGAGGTCCAGTCGATCTTCTATGTGCTTGAAGACAGCCCGATCAGGAGCATCAAGGACATCGCCGGCAAGAGCATCGCCGTCAACACGCTGGGCGCGCATCTCGACTATACCATTCGCGAAGCGTTGCATTCGGTCGGCCTGCCCTCGGATGCGGCCAACCAGATCGTCGTCCCGGGTCCCCAGCTCGAACAGGTCCTGCGCTCCGGCCAGGTCGATATCTCGGCCTTCGGCTACTGGCAGACCACCTTCGAGGGGGCTGCGCGCAAGAACGGCGGTCTGCGTGCCGTCTTCGACGACACGGATGTGCTCGGGGATATCGCCGGCGGCTTCGTGGTGCTGAGGCGCGACTTCGTCACGGCGCATCCGGAGGCGGCGAAGACTTTCGTTCTTCAGTCGGCGCGCGCGCTCGACTATGCCCGCGAGCACCCGGAGGAGACCAAGAAGATATTTGCGAAGGCGCTGAAGGAGCGTGGCGAAAATCCAGAGATCGCGCAGTATTTTCGCGGCTACGGGGTGCGGGCCGGCGGCCTTCCGGTCGATCATGACCTGCAGTTCTGGATCGACGTTCTGGTGCGGGAAGGCAAGCTGAAGCAGGGGCAGATCGCACCCAAGGACGTGCTCTTTGCCGTCGATGCTCCGGCAGCCAGCAACTGAGGACCGGTCATGAGCGCTCCCAGGGAACCCCGCCGTGGAGATGTGGCGATCCGCCACCTCACCAAGACCTACCGCCTGAACGGTGCCCCGTTGCCCGTTCTGAAAGACATCAACCTTGATATCCGGCCCGGTGAAACGCTGGCGATCGTCGGCGCCAGCGGCTCCGGCAAGACGACCTTGCTCCGGGTCCTGGCGGGGCTTGAGGACGCGGACGCCGGCGAGGTCAGGATCGACGGCAAGACGGTTCGCGGTGTCGGTGCCGAGCGCGCCGTCATCTTCCAGGAGCCGCGCCTGCTGCCGTGGCTGAGCGTTCTCGACAATGTCGGCTTCGGGCTGGAGACGCGCGGCCTGTCGCGCAACGAGGCCCGCAGTCGGGCGAAGCACTATGTTGAGCTCGTCGGCCTGCAGCAGTTCGAGCATGCCTATCCCCGGCAGCTCTCCGGCGGCATGGCTCAACGTGTCGGTATCGCGCGCGCGCTCGCCGTCCAGCCCGAGATCCTGCTTCTCGACGAGCCGCTGGGCGCGCTCGACGCCATGACCAAGATCAGCATGCAGCAGGAGCTTGCCCGCATCTGGCGCGACGAGGACGTCACGACGGTGCTCGTGACCCACGATCTCGAGGAGGCGATCTATCTTGCCGACCGGATCCTGATCCTGCCGCGCGAAAAGGGCGGCGAGCCGCGGCTGATCGAAATTGACCTGTCGCGCCCGCGCGATCGCAGCGCGCCGGAGTTCGTCCGCCACCGCGAGGAGCTCTTACGCGTCTTCGGGCTGCATTGACGCACGCGGCGAGCGACGCTGCTCGACGTGCCAATCCGCGGGACCGGCGGGCGACAATGCCCGGTGACGGAACGCTTCGCGCGGTCGGACGTTATGCGTTTTCCTGGAGCCTGAGCGTGCCTCGCATTTCGGGAGGCGTGCACAATGGCGAACGGAGAGAGGAGCAGCGCCATGAAAATTCACGCGAAGATATCATTGGCTGCATTTGCCGTCGCGCTGGGCGCATCGGCGACCCCGGCCATGGCTGACAATTACTACTACGAGCCGGCCCCCGGTGCGGTCTATGTCGATCCGATGCCCACCGGCAGCGTCTACATGGAGCCGGTGCCGATGGGCGGTCCCTATGGCTATGTCTACCGTCCGCCGGCACAGACCCTGGGCGACGAACGCGAGCGCTACACCAATGAATATTGGGGTGGCGGTGAAGGCGATTACTACCAGGGGATCGCGCATCCGGCGCCCGTTCCCTGAGCCGACATCCGTTCTCCAGACCTGACCGCCGGCCGCTATCGCCAGCCGAGAGCCGGCGCGACATGCGTCAGGAACGCCTCGATGACGTGGGCATTGTAGTCGACGCCAAGCTGGTTCGGCACGGTCAGGAGCAGCGTATCGGCCTCGGCGATCGCCTCGTCCTTGGCCAGCTGCTCGGCAAGCACGTCCGGTGACGCGGCGTAGCTGCGCCCAAAGATTGCCCGCGTCTTGTCGTCGATGAAGCCGATCTTGTCTTCCTGGTGGTTGGGGCCGCCGAAATAGGCGCGATCGCGATCGTCCACCAAAGCAAAAATGCTGCGGCTGACGGAAACGCGCGGTTCGCGCGCGTGTCCGGCCGCCTTCCACGCCTCGCGGTAGGCGCGGATCTGGTCGGCCTGCTGGACATGGAAGGGAAGGCCGGTTTCGTCATCCTTCAATGTCGAGCTTTGCAGGTTCATGCCGAGCTTCGCCGCCCAGACGGCCGTGGCGTTCGAGCTCGCGCCCCACCAGATGCGCTCTCTCAGCCCATCCGAATGCGGCTCGACACGCAGCAGGCCCGGCGGGTTGGGAAACATTGGTCGCGGATTTGGCTGGGCGAAGCCTTCGCCACGCAGCACGTCCAGAAACACTTCCGCATGGCGCCTGGCCATGTCGCTGTCGCTCTCGCCCTCGGCCGGCTGGTAGCCGAAATGGCGCCAGCCGTCGATCACCTGTTCGGGAGAACCGCGGCTGATGCCCAATTGCAGCCGTCCGCCGGCAATGAGATCGGCAGCCCCCGCGTCCTCGGCCATATAGAGCGGGTTTTCATAGCGCATGTCGATGACGGCGGTGCCGATCTCGATCCGGCTGGTCTTCGCGCCGATCGCCGCCAGCAGCGGGAAGGGCGAGGCGAGCTGGCGGGCAAAGTGATGGACCCGGAAATAGGCACCGTCGGCACCCAGCTCCTCGGCGGCGACGGCAAGGTCGATCGACTGCAGCAGCGCGTCGGCTGCCGATCGCGTCTGGGACTGCGGCGACGGTGTCCAATGTCCGAAGGAAAGAAAGCCGATCTTCTTCATGGTCGTGTCGCCCTGTCCGGTAAAGCCGGTCGCTTCATGACACGATTCCGGCTTGCGATACAGGCGGCGGTCGGTGACTTCGGCGTGAACGCAGGTTTGAGGCGCCGTGATCGGCCAGGGAGGCGTTCCGTCACGCAGCGCCTGGAAATCCGGCGTTTTCGCCTGTGATGGTTGAGGCCCGGGGCAGTTCTCGCGCGGCGATACACGCAAGCTTTCTTTTTTTTTCGGGCAACGGAACCGCGGTCCCGCTGGCGAGTTGCAGAGACGGCGATCTCTGTGCGGAGGGGCTCGTACCGCGGTCGCATCTTCGGATCAGGAGAGACGACGATGAAGCATCAAACGATTGAGCAGTTGCAAGAGCGTGCCGAAATCCGTCCCGATCCCGCCATGACGAGAACGGAACGGCTCCAGCGTTGGGCCGAACTCCTGGAAAGCAATCCCGGCCGCCGGCTGGGCACGCTTTCCGGTACCGAACATGCATCTGCCGCCGTCAGGCACACCATGCAGGTGAGTGGCTCGCCGATGACCGTCGCCTTCGAGGATACGCAGTTGCGCCTTGCGGGCCTTGGTGACGACAGCTACGGCGAGGCAAAACGGTTCTTCGAGCTCTCGGACCACCAGTTGCACGACATCGTCTGCGACTGCAATTTCGGCAGTTCCGTCCGGGCGGCCTATGCCGCCAGGCGGGTGCGCGCCGCGATTGGCCTGTGGCCGCGCCTCAAGGCGCTGTTTACCTGAGCCTGAACGGCCCCAGACAGGGAAGAGAGGGCGCTTGCCCGAGCTTCCCTGACGTTTCAAGTTGTCTCTGCCTGCGGCAGATCCTGGTGATTGCCGCGGTAGGATCGGACATGCGTGCGCGTCGGTATCGGCCCGGTCAGGCCGACCGGCGCCGTACGGCTGGATTTTTTCCCAGGATCCTCGTCGCCCGCGCCAACCTAGCCCGAAGGCGTATACGCTGCATCCTCGACTTCGAGCATCATCCTTCAACGCCGGTGTCGCGGCTCGCCGGGGGTGGAGGGATGCAGTCGCGAGAGGAGAGACTTGATGACACTGGCAGCAATTACGCGGGCGCTGGGCGCGACATCGATCCTGGCGATCATGGTTGGCGCCGGCACGTCGGCATGGGCGGCCCCCGATCTGATCGTGCTCAACGGCGATGTGCGCACCGTTGATGCGGGAAAGCCCAAGGTTCAGGCCTTCGCCGTCGAGAACGGCAAATTCATCGCCACAGGCAGCAATGACGAGATCAAGGCGCTGGCCGACGCTCAGACGAAGGTGATCGATGCCGGCGGCAAGACCGTGACGCCGGGCTTTATCGACGGCCACACCCATCTGACATCCGGCATGGACATGGTGACCGGTGTCGATCTCTCCTACATCCCCGACAAGAAGACCTGGCTCGAAAACATCAAGGAGGCCGACGCACGGCTGCCGAAGGGCGTCTGGCTGATGGGGGGCGGCTGGGACTACACGCTCGGCGAAGGCAAGCTGCCGACCAAGGAGGATCTCGACGCCGTGGTGCCGGACCGCGTCGTCATCCTGCGCGACATCGACTTCCATTCCTACTGGGTCAATTCCAAGGCGCTCGAGGTCGGCGGCGTCACCGCAACGTCGAAGGTCGCGGAAGGCGGCGAGGTCGTGCTCAACGACAAGGGAGAACCGAGCGGCATTCTGCTTGAAAGCGCCGGCGATCTCGTCGAGAAGCACCGGCCGGCGGTTGCCGATGCGGAGCGGCGCGAAGCCCTTTTGAAGACGATGAAATACGCCAACAGCCTCGGCATCACCGGCGTCAACGACATGTCCGATCTCGCTGCCGTGCACGACTATGCGGCTATCCTTGCCGAAAAGAAGTTGCCGCTGCGCGTCTGGTACGGCTTCTTCGAGGGCGATCCGAAGAAGATTGCCGGCGCCGTCAAAGACCGCGCCGAGGTCGACAAGGTTGCCGCAGACTCCGGTGAACAGGAGAAGAAAGGGCCGCTCCTGAAGCTCGGTTACACCAAGTCGGTGATCGACGGGGTGCTGTCGACCCGCACGGCCTACATGCATGAGGACTATTCCGACCAGCACGGGTGGAAGGGCAAGCCGTTCGAAACCAAGGAGCAGCTCGCTGCCGCCATCAAGGCATCCAACGAAAACGGCTTCCCGACAGCGGTGCACGCAATCGGCGATGGCGGCGTCAGCCTCGTGCTCGACGCCTTTGCCGAAGCCTCGGTGCCGCGGCCGCAGCCGAACCGCATCGAGCACATCGAGGTGGTGGAGACCAAGGATATCCAGCGGTTCAAGGACCTCGGCGTCGTCGCCTCGATGCAGCCCAACCATGCGACCGGCACGATCGGCAAATACATCACCGAGCGGATCGGCACCGACCGGGAGCCGCGCGCCTATGTCTGGCACTCGATGCTCGATGCCGGTGTGCCGCTGGTGTTCGGCTCGGACTGGCCGACGTCGCCGCTGAGCCCGCTCGCCCAGATCAACGACGCCGTTTTCCGCGAAAGCCCGTTCGGCCTCGGCGACGGGCCGTGGCACCCGGAACAGGCCGTCACCTTCGATCAGGCGCTGCATGGCCTCACGCAGGCGGGCGCCGACATGACGCCCTGGGGCGGTGAGATCGGGTCGATCAGCGAAGGCAAATGGGCCGACTTCGTCGTCATCGATGGCACGTTGCCCGATCCGCTTGACCGCTCGATCCGCGAACGCAAGGTCGAAGCGACCTATTTGGCCGGCAACGAGGTCTATCGCCAGCCCTGACAAGCATCCACGGACAATCAGCGATCACCGACCGGCGCCCCCTTGGCGCCGGTCGAATTGCCTAAAATCACCTGGCTTAGTGCATGAAAATACACAATAATTGCGCTTCACTTGGATCTTTCTCAAGGTAAAGGCGCTGAGGAATGGCACTGGACCAGTTGGATGTGAGGCTGCTTCGCATCTATGTGACGATCGTGGAGGCGGGGGGATTCGCGGCGGCGCAAGGGGAACTCAACCTGTCGCTCTCGACCATCTCCAATCATATTTCGGCGCTCGAGGGCCGTCTCGGCCTGACGCTTTGCCAGCGCGGGCGGTCCGGTTTCCGCCTGACGGAGGAAGGGCGCGCGGTCTATGAGGAAGCCAAGCGGCTGTTCGGTTCCATCGATCAGTTCGACCTGCGCATGAAGGGGCTGCAGCATCAGTTGAACGGAACGTTGTCGATCGGTCTCATCGACAACACGCTGTCGGATCCGGCGTCCTGCCTCAATGCCGTCTTTGCCCGGATGACGGACGAAGCGCCGGAAGTGGCGCTTTCGATCGTCACGCGCCCCCCGCACGAACTGCTACGTGACGTGATTACCGGCGATCTCCATGTGGCGATCGCCAGCTTTCCACGCACCACACTCGGGCTGGAATATATCGATCTCTACGAAGAGACCCAGCGCTTCTACTGCGGAGCCGGGCATCCGCTGTTCTCGCGCCCCGACAGCGAGATCGAGATCGACGACATTCGCTCCTACAACCTGATCGGCCGATCCTACTGGAACGCCCGCGACCTGAAGATCTTCTCGATCGCCAACCCGCGCGCGACCGTCAGCGACATGGAGGCGGAGGCGCGGCTGATCCTGTCCGGGCGATATCTCGGCTATCTGCCCGATCATTTTGCCGGCCGTTACGTCGAGGAGGGCCTGCTGCGGCCGATCCGGCCTGATCTCTTCAGCTACAGGGCGCCGTTCCAGGCGGCCTTCGACAAGGCGCGCGCAAAGTCGGGACTGATCCCGTTTTTTGTAAAGCTGCTGACGCGTGAATTTGGCGTGCGACAATCGTCTCGCAGCGCGCCGCGCATGTCCGCCGGCCGTTAACAAGCTGGTTCAACCGGGATCCGTGCGGGCAAAGGTGCAAGCACAAAACGCCAAAAGACGCCCAGGAAACCGGTTTCCGGAGCGTCCTTCGGCCCATCGAGATCGTACGGCTGACTAGTCGAGCTCGAAGTTTTCCTTGTAGTCCTGCTTCAGGTGCGCCGGCTGGTCTTCCTTCTTCAGCACGCAGTTGCCGACGACAAGCCGTTCGATCTCCGTACCCATGAAGCAGCGATAGGCGTCTTCCGGGTTGCAGACGATCGGCTCGCCGCGCACGTTGAAGCTGGTATTGACGAGAACCGGGCAGCCCGTCCGTGCCTTGAAGCGTGTCAAAAGCTCCCAGTAACGCGGATTGGTTTCGCGGTGCACCGTCTGGATGCGGGCGGAATAATCGACATGCGTCACCGCCGGAATCTCGGAGCGCGGCACATTCAAGAGGTCGATGCCGAACAGGTTTTCCTGCGGATGGTTGGCATGCAGGCGGCGGCTTTCCAGCACATCGCCGACGAGCAGCATGTAGGGGCTGTCCTTGTCGATGTCGAACCAATCAGCGACATCCTCGCGCCTGACCGATGGTGCGAAGGGCCGGAAGCTCTCGCGGTACTTGACCTTGAGATTGAGCATCTTCTGCATCGTCGGCGAGCGTGCGTCGCCAAGGATGGAGCGCCCGCCGAGTGCGCGTGGACCGAACTCCATGCGGCCCTGCATCCAGCCGACGGCCTTTTCCTCGGCCAGCGCCGAGACTGTGGACGAGGTGACGTCCTCGTCCGACAGCACCTCGAACTTGGCGCCGGCAGCGGCAAGCCGCTGCTCGACCTCGCCCTGCTCGAAGGCCGGTCCGAGATAGGACCCGGACATCGCATCGCCGTCCTTGGGCGTGCGTGTGCTTCCGAGGTATTCGTGCCAGACGGACAGTGCCGCGCCAAGCGCCCCGCCCGCGTCGCCGGCGGCAGGCTGGATCCAGATGTCGTCGAAGATCCCGGCTTTCAGCAGCTTGCCATTGGCCACGCAGTTGAGTGCGACGCCGCCGGCAAGGCAGAGATTCTTCTCGCCCGTCTGGCGTCTTGCAAAGCGGGCGAGCCGCATTACGGCCTCTTCGGTCACGGCCTGAACCGAGGCCGCGAGGTCCATTTCACGTTGCGTCAGCGGCGATTCCGGCTTGCGCGGCTCGCCGCCGAAGAGATCGTGAAAGGCCGGCTTGGTCATTCTGAGGCCGGTGCAATAACCGAAATAGTGCTGGTCGAGACGGAAGGAACCGTCTTCCTTGAGGTCGATCAGATTGTCGAGGATCGTCTGGGCAAAACGCGGGCGCCCATAGGGGGCAAGCCCCATGACCTTGTACTCGCCCGAATTGACCTTGAACCCGGTGTAATAGGTGAAGGCCGAATAGAGCAGGCCGAGGGAGTGCGGGAAGTGCACTTCCTTCAGGAAGTCGAGACGATTGTCGCGGCCATGGGCGAGCGACGTCGTGCACCATTCGCCGACGCCGTCCATGGTGAGGACCGCCGCCGAGGAGAAGGGCGAGGGAAAGAAGGCGCTTGCCGCGTGGGACTGGTGATGCTCGGTGAAGAGCAACGATCCGTCCCATTCCTTCTTGCCGGCTAGCTTGCCGAGATCCTTGCGCAGCATCTTCTTCTGGAAGAGCTTTTCCTTGATCCAGACCGGCATTGCGACGCGGAACGAACTGAAGCCGTGGGGAACGGTCGCAAGATAGGTCTCGACCAATCGTTCGAACTTCAGGAACGGCTTTTCGTAGAACACGACATGATCGATGTCGTTCATGGTGCAGCCCGCTTCCGCCAGGCAGTATTCGATTGCCCGCGCCGGAAAGTCGGGATCGTGTTTCCGGCGCGTAAAGCGTTCTTCCTGGGCGGCGGCAACGATCCGCCCGTCCTCGACGAGCGCAGCCGCGCTGTCGTGGTAAAATGCCGAGATACCGAGGATCCGCACGATGGGCCGCCTCAGAACAGCGTATAGATGAAGGGGGCGACAGCCGTTCCCTGCGTCAGTACCACCAGGGTCCCGAAAATGGTCGTCATGATCAAGATCGGCAGCAACCAGTATTTCTTACGGTTGCCCATGTATGAGAGGAGTTCCTTAGCAAGGTCCATTTTCGTGTCCTCTGTCCGATACAGTAATGGTTAGGTTCTTCAAAAAATTCAGAACTGGTTTTTCATCGTCGCCTCGGCCGCGCCGGCCTCTGGCTTGTCGATCCAATAGGTCTTGGCGTTCCTGTCGAACTGTTCGCTCAGCGCGTCATTGCCGCGCAGCCGGAGATAAAAGCCGATCGGCACGAAGGTCGTGACGTAGATCAGGAACATCACAACCGGATTGACGATCTTGAACAGCACGAGGCCGAGCTTCATCCAGAGATGGTTGGCACGTGTCAGGCTTGACGGTGCGACCAGGGCCAGGATGACGAGTACGGCGCCGATCAGGCCAAGCCCGCCAGCGATCACCGTCACCTCGGAATGTCGCCACGCTTTTATGATCGCGATCGCGAGCAGGATGCCGCCGACGGTGTAGCCGAAGCTTCTGTTCGAAGGCCCTTCCAGGGGCTTCTCATGCAGTGGTCCGTGAGAAATACTCATTGCTATCCATCTCAAAGCGGTTAGCTAAAAATACGCACAATCTTCACTGTGCCGAGATTTGAAAACGAATTAGTAATTTATATTGAGTGAATATGAGCGGCAAACGCCCAGTTTGGTCAATATGCCAATGGATATAGACCGTCATATACCGTTCGTTTTCTTGGCTGCTCATGCTGAAATCGGGGACTTATTGAGGACTGGGCGCGGACGCTTCCAGTGTTCCGGGCTGGCCTTCGGGACGAGCGAAGATGAGGCGGGCGCCGATCGCGTCCTAACCTTGGATATACTCGCGGTCGAATGCAATTGAGCGCGTGACGAGACAAGCGTATGCTTGCGACACTTGAGAAGGTAAGCGTTTTAGCGGCTCCAGGATCTGCGCTGGCCATATCGTTGAAGATGCGGTTGTCTCAGCCTGGCGGTCGACACTTTGTTCATTCTGGATCGTCGCGCGCATCATGTTAGCGTTCCGCGGGTCGGCCGAAGGCGGAGACAAGGCATGAGGCTGGAGCCGTCAGACCGTTTCAGCGCCCGGCGCTTAGGCCCGGCGGGCGCCTTCCTGCGGCAGCCGCCGCGACCGTCCGTCGACGGCGACCAGGCTTCGGGTCGCAAGGTCTGGGCAAACACCTTCCGCGCCCGATCCGACAAGGTGATCGCCGTCGGGCGCATCCTGCTTGCCGCCGGCAGCGTCTGGATCGCGTGGCTCGATTCCGCGCACGTTCCCTTGCCGCCCGAGCCGATCTATTTTCTTCTGTACGGCTATCTGTTCTACGCGGTCGCAGCCGCCTTTCTGGTCTGGCGCACGGAGATTTCGCGGGTCCGCGGCACGCTGGTGCGCCATATCATCGATGTTGCGGCCCTCGCCACGTTCATGTCGATGACCGACGGTCCGGCCAGCCCGTTCTTCATGTTCATGCCGTTCACACTGCTGTCGGCGACCCTGCACTGGCGCTGGCGCGGGGCGCTTTATACCGGCCTCGTCTGCTTTGCGGCGTTGCTCTACCTCGGATACTTCGACAGCAGCGACCTGCTCGACCCGGATTCGGACACGACGACCAACGCATCGCGGCTTCTTTTCATCTTCGTGGCGGCAGCCTTGCTGGTGTGGCTCGGCGCGCACCAGGAAGCCGTCAGGGCCGAGCTGTTGCGCCTTGTTCAGCGAACGCCGGCCCAGCCGAGGGGGCGCGAGTGGCCGGCACGCGCCGCACTCGATTATGCCGCCCATGTCATGCTGGTGCCGCGCGCACTGCTGTTGTGGACCGACGCCGAAGAACCCTGGACCTATGTGGCGGTGTGGACGGAGGGCGAGCTCGAGGTCATCCAGATGCCTCCGGACGCCTTCGGCTCCTGGACGGACGAGAAACTGCAGCGCAGCAGCCTGCTGATCTCCGACGCTGCGAGCGGTCGCCTCCTTATCCATGTCGGCGAGGGGCGCTTTCATCAATGGGCCGACGCCGACCCACCGATCTCGCCTGCGCTGGTCGAAACTTTCAAGATCACGTCCGCGGTCTCGACCTATTTCCAGGTCGACGATCTCCAGGCACGCCTTTTTGCTCTGGAACCGCCTGCGCTCACGCTGGACGATGTCGCCATCGCTGAGATCATTGCCGACCGCGTCAAGGCTCTGTTCGAACAGGCCATCCTAGTGCGGCGGCTGAGTGACGAGGCGGCGGTGGATGAGCGCATCCGCATCGGCCGCGACCTGCATGACGGGGTACTGCAGGCCCTTGCCGGCACCGCGCTGCATCTCCAGTCGCTCAGAAAGCTTACCGACGTGCCGCCGGAGGTCCTTGCCGAGCGCCTCGACACGATCCAGGCCATGCTGCAGGACGAGCAGCGCGAGCTTCGCGGCTTCATCCGTGCCCTCGAGCCGGGCGGCAACCTGCAGGTCGCCGGTGAAATGCATCTCGAACGGCAGCTCGAGGCGCTGGCGGCGCGGCTGAGGCAACAGTGGCAGATCGACGTGTCAATCGCGTTTGATCCGCCGTCGGGCATCGACCTGCCGCTGGCGCTCACCTACGAGCTCGCGCGCATGACCTCTGAAGCGACTGCCAATGCCGTGAGGCATGGCGAGGCGCAGACGGTCCGGATCGTGGTCCGGGTTGACGACGGTTCGATCGTGTTGACGATCGACGATGACGGCATCGGTTTTGGCTACGGTGAGCGCCTCGATCATGCCGAGCTGGAGCGGGAAAAAATCGGACCCCGCAGCCTGCGTGAACGCGCGGCTGCGCGCGGTGGAAAACTTGCGATCGAAAGGATAGCGGAATGGACACGGGTCGTCGTCATGCTGCCGATGCCGCAGTGACACTGCGTGCAATCGTCGTCGACGATCACCGGATCGTTCTCGACGGGCTGCGTCGCCTGATCGAGACCGTGCCCGGCTGGCAGGTGGTCGCGACCTGCGAGCGCGCCGACGATGCGCTGCAGATCCTCGCCGAACAGGCCGTCGACATCGTCGTCGCCGACCTGCGCATGCCGCAGATGGACGGGCTCGAATTCATCCGCCGGCTGCGTAGCCACGGACAACGGATCGCCATCATCATCCTGACCGCCGACATCGCCGACAACCAGATTGCCGAGGCCATGAAGCTTGGTGTGAACGGCATCGTGCTCAAGGAGCAGGCGCCCGATACCCTGCTCGATTGCATCGATGCGGTGGCCGCGGGCAAGACCTATTTGCAGGATCAGGCGCTGAGGTCCGCGCTTGACCGGATCCGCATTCAGGAGACCGTACACACGCCCGGGCTCGACCTTTTGACCCAGCGCGAAATCGAGGTATCGCGCCTGGCGGCCTCCGGCATCCGCAGCAAGGAGATCGGCGCCAAGCTCGGCATTTCTCCCGGCACCGTCAAGCTGCACCTCCACAGCATCTACAGCAAGCTCGGCATCTCGACGCGCGTCGAACTGGCCAACCTGGCAAGCCGGCTTCCGAAAAGCACCTCGTGAACTCCCCGAAAAAAGCGAGCGTTGCGCGCTGAGGCGGGCAACGCTCGCTTCTGACCTTGCGCAAGGCACCGGCTGGTCACACGGCAGGGCCCTTCCATGTCGTCGCTCCAGCCGGTTGGTGGCGGTCCCAACCCGCAATCATGCGCAAAACAATCGAAGAAAGTGGCTCGGAGTATATCCATCTGGATATATTCAGGACGGGAATCCTGAGATAGAGTTCAAATTGTAAGGCGTCTCCGACAGAGAAGTGCGAACCTCAGAAGCTCATGTCGCTGTATAAAAAATCGATAAATGTTGTCGTAATCAAAAAATTATTCTCGGTGTTCTTCTCTGTTTTGGAGAGCCACTATGCATGTTCAAAGTGTTATTGAAATAGCCGAAACGGACGGTCGGCTTCCGGTCGAGATAATCATAAAGGGTTATCGTTTGAGCCAGAAGCAGCTTACCGTCTTCATCTTGAATGAGGTGACGCCGGCGGCGGTCAATCGTGTGCTGGATCCCGTGGTGCCGACGTTGCCTCTTCTCATTCCAGGTGTGCTGTACGTCAAAATCTCCGACGACGCCCGTGTGCGCGAGGCGGTGGCGGCCGCCGACGTTGTCTACGCCGCGACCGCCATGTTCCGGGATCTTCTGACCGGCTACGGGGTGCTGCCCTGCCTGCTGCGGTCGATCGAATTGCTGAGGCCCGACGCCTCCAAGCGCATCAGGCTTTCGAAATCCGGCGAGCTGAAGCGTGCAGCGACGGCGGCCAAGGTTCAAAGAAGGACAATTACCTATCTGGCCAGTCTGGCGCGCTCGTATCTTCGCGAAGCCGGAAGCGCCTGATCAGAACAAAGCGACGTAACCCGTAAGTGACTTAACAAGATCGCAAATCAGGTGTCCTCCAACATGTCCCGAAAAGTCGAAAGCCAGGACTCACTCAACAATCCGACCGCCTCGCCTTCCGATTTCATCGGGCAGGACAAATCGGCGGGCGTTTTGCAACGCGTGCGCCGTTCGCGCAATCTCGCCGGTACGATCGATGGCTTGATCATCGTCGTCTCGGGCCTTGTCGCCATTCTCCTGTGCGAGATGCTTCTGCGCTTCGTGCCAACTCTGCAGCTTCCGGTCGGCGAAGGCGAGTACGTCTACTGCGGCGTGCCGCGGGCGCGGCATCAGCCGCACGCCCTCTATGGCTACACCGAAATACCGGGCAACAGCTATTTCGAGCGCTTCAGTCCGCTCGACCCTTGGAACCGTGTGCAGATCAACAGCGACGGCTTCCGCGACAATGCGGTGGGCGCCGGGGCGCCCGTGATCGTTCTTGGCGATTCCATGGTGCGTGGTTCGCTCGTCAAGGAAAGCGAGACCTTCAGCTCGCTCCTGAACGCCTGGCATCCGCAGCTGCTCTTCAAGAATTACGGCACCGGCGGCTACGGTCAGCCGAACGAGATCAGGCTTTACGAGGATAAGGGCCGCGTCATTCCGCACAAGCTGGTCGTCGTCGGCCTTTCTCTCAGCACCGATATCGAGGACAACGCCGAGCGCGCCGTGCTGACGCCAACGTCTGCGGAGATCACCGTCGAGCCGGCCGGCAGCGGTACGAAGAAGCCGAGCCTTGCCCTGCAGGCGCACCTCTATCTTTGGCAGAACAGCAAGCTTTACAACTGGTTCTATTCGACGCTTCTGAGACCCTATGTCGGTGACCGGGCTTCCAGGCGCGACATGGGCCACGCCATCGAACTGACGCGACGGCTGTTCGCGCGCCTTGCCGACGACGCCCGCGAAAATGGCGCCGACCTGCTGGTCGTGGTGCTGCCTGGCTGGGCGGAGCTCGCCGGCCGTGACGACGGTCTGGAGCCGGAAAAGCAGCGCGAGATGATCAATGCATTCGCGGCCGCGACGCCGGGTGTCTATGTGGTCGATCCGACTGAAAAGCTCGCCGCCAACGACCCGATGAAGACCTATGGCATCGGCGACAAGCATCTTTCTCCGCTCGGGCATTTCCTGGTGGCAGAGACGGTTGACGAGTGGCTGCTCAACACCTGGAGCGGCGGCAAGGTCCTGGCGGTTGGCAAACACGAATTCGTAAAATCCGCTCCGGTCGAGCCCGTTTGCACGCAGGTTTCGCAGGCCGGATCATAATGGTGGGGCTGAAAGGAAGACAGATGAATTCCCATGCATCGCGAGCCGTTCAAATGGAACAGAACAGCGTACCAAGGTCCTCCGTGCTGAAGCGCGCGCTGCTCGCCATTCTTGCCGCCGGCTTCAGTCTTGCCCTCTGCGGTCTGATGATCGAAGGCCTGGCGAGAACCGTGTTCGACAACGGCATGGATTTTGACCTTGAGATGTGGAAATACGCCCGCGACCTCAAGCGCGTCAGCGCCGAGCCGGCCATCGGCCACGAGCATATTCCGAACGCCAGCGGGTTCTTCATGGGCGTGCCGGTCAGCATCAACTCGATCGGACTGCGCAACAGGGAAGTGCCGCCGGTTGCCGATGGCGCCGTGCGTGTGATGATGCTTGGAGACTCTCTGACCTTCGGCTGGGGCGTGAAGGAAGAGGACACGCCATCGAGACTGCTGGAGACCGTGCTCAATGGCGCGGCCTCGGGTGCGCGCAAATACGAGGTCATCAACACAGGCGTCGGCAATTACAATTCGCAGATGGAAGTCGCCTATTTCCTGACCAAGGGATACACGCTGAAGCCGGACGTCGTCGTCCTCAACTATTTCATCAATGATGCCGAGCCGACGCCGCGCAGACACAAGGTCGGGTGGGGGGAATATTCCCAGGCCTACGTCGTGCTGGCTTCGGCGGTCGACAAGATCTCGCGCATCTTCCTCGGTCGGGCGGACTGGAAGGCGTACTATCGCGGCCTTTATGAAAATGGGCAGCCCGGATGGAATGACGCGCAGGCGGCGATGCAGCGGCTTGCACAGTACTGCAAGGAAAACGGCATCAAGCTCGTGTTCGTCAATTATCCCGAGCTGCACGAACTCAAGCAGTATCCCTTCCCGGAAGTGACCGGCGCTGTAGAAAAGATTGCCGCAAGCGAAGGCGTCCCCTTCCTTGATCTGCGTCCGTCGGTCGAGGATCTCGTGCCGGAGACGCTCTGGGTGTCGCCCGCGGACGCGCATCCGAACAGGACCGCCAATGAACGCTTCGCCGGTGCGATCGCACAGACGCTGACCCAAGCCTATCCCGACCTCTTCGCCAATACGGCCTCCGTCGCCACCGTCGGCAAATAAACGGCAGTCGGAGACGCCCGGGTTCGAACGGGCTTTAACGGCGCCGCGGCCTGTTGACCGCGGCGCCTCTTCATTGCGGCAATGCGCTCTAGAAATTCACGATCAGGTTTGCCCGCCCCGCGTTGGATTGCACCCCGTTGCCGAATTCTCCGACATAGGTCAGCGCCAGCCGGGCGGTGTCTGAGAGCCTGGCGGAAAAACCCGCTTCCACCACCAGCGCGTCGCGCGCCACAGGCACGCCGGCGATGGTGAAGGGGCTGGTGTCGGCAAGGATCAGCCGTGATGACGGCGTCAGGTCGCCCATGCCATGCCGCCAGCCGATGAGGCCGGACGCCGCAATCGGCAGGTCGTCCACCGGCAGGTCCGCCCACCAGCGCAGGCCGATTGTCGTGACCGCCAGTTGGTCGGTCGCATCGTCCGCCGACAGGGCCGCGGCGCCGCCCGTTTCCCGGAAAGCGTTGGTGTCGAGCCTGATATAGGCAAGGTTCGCAAACGGCTGAAGCCGCACTTCGTCCGCCTCGAGCGTCCAGGAGAGATCCGCAAAAACCTGCGTGACGGTGCTGTCGTAGTCAGCGGTCAGCTTGTCGGAGAAGGTGCCGAAGGAAACATCGCGCCGGGTCGATACATCGTTGTGCGAGTAGATCGCACCGGCTGCAAGGTCGAGTGGCCCGATCGGCCCTGAGGCATAGAGCCCGGCGTGGTAGGCATCCACGCTTGCCTCCGGCTGAAGCGCGAGATGGCTGTAGCCAAGAATGCCGCCGAGCCGCCAATCGTCGGAAGCGATCCAGTCCGCACCCAGGATGACACCGTTTGTGCGCGCATCGATCCCTGTTGCGTTGCCATCGCCGGGCAAGCTGCCTGAGGCGGCAAAGCCTGCCGTCCAGAAGACGCCATCATCCGATGGCGGCAATCGGTACGCGGCGGCAGTGCTGGTCCGCTCGAGGATGGCTTCCCGCGGAAAGCGGCTATCCCACAGAAGCTGGCTTTTGACCGAGGCGTGCACCTCACCCGTCAACTGCGGAAACGCCTGGCTGGCGGTTTCGTCATCCAGTGACACGACGGCCAGAAACAACGGGTTCGACGTTCCCAGCGCCTCGACAGCGTTGGCAACGGCGCGTGTGTTTGCCGTTTGCGCGAGGTCGGCGAAGGCGACAGCGTTCCGATCGAGCCGGAGGTCGATGCTGGTCAAGTTGTAGGTCAAGGTCGGCGACAGGAACGCGAGGTTGTTGTTCACTTCGCCAAAGGCGCCCGTGACGCTGCCAGCGGTCAGGATCGTGTAGGACGTCGTCGGCGCATAGGTGCCGCCCGCGGCTAGTATGTCGAGTCTCGCGCCTTCGATCACCAGCCCGCCCGAAACGGCAAGCCGGTCGGACAGCCCGGTGGCATCGACATCGACCTGATAGGCCGAGCCGGATCGCAGCGTCAGATCGCCATTGACCGCGACCGTTGCGAAACCCGGGCCCGGCGCGATCGTGCCGCCGGCATTGACGGTCATCCCCCCGACGATGCCGCTGCCGGAAAGCAGTCCGCCATCGAAGACGTCGATCTTGCCCGCGATCGTCCCCTGATTGACAAGCTCGCCGCCGGCGATCGTCGCTCCGCCACTGATCGTACCGGTGTTGGAAAACATCCCGCCGGTGTTGGCAAGCGAAGCGATCGTCCCGTCGTTCGAGGCGGTTCCGGCATTCGTGACCGCAGCGGCAACCGCGCCGCTGTTGTTGGTGAAGGTGCCGCCTGCGCCGACATCGACGTCTGCAAGTTCGGCGTTGTTGACGACAGTGCCGCCGGCGACCATCGTCGTGCCGGTCACCTGGCCGCCGCCGTTGTTGGTGAACGTCCCGGCGTTGTTCCGGAGCGAGGCAACCGTGCCGGCGTTCGAGACGGCCCCGGCGTTCGTGATGTTGCCGGCCGTGGCGCCGCTGTTGTTGACGAAAGCCGCAGCGGCGGCGACGTCGGCATCCGTGACGACGAAATTGTTGGTAACGGTTCCACCCGCGACCGTGGTCTTGCCCGTGACCGTGCCGCCGGCGTTGTTGGAGAAAGTCCCGCCCGTGTTGGTCAGGGCGGCGATCGTGCCTGCGTTCGACGCGGCGCCGCTGTTGGTGACGGAGCCGGCCGTCGACCCGCTGGTGTTGGTGAACGTGCCCGCGGTGCCGACGGATACAGCGCCGAGCTTGGCGTTGTTGGTCACGCTGCCGCCCGACACGGTCGTTTCACCCGTCACTTCGCCGCCGAAGTTGTTGGTGAAGTCGCCGGCATTGTTGCGCACCGAGGCGATCGTGCCCGCATTTGTCACCGTGCCGGCATTGGTGACATTGCCGGCAGTCGCGCCGTTGTTGTTGACGAAGGTGGCCGCGGCCTCGACGTCGGCATCGGTCACGACGAAGTTGTTGGTGACCGTGCCGCCCGCAACGGTCGTCTTGCCGGTGATCGTGCCGCCGGTGTTGTTGGTAAAGTTGCCGCTGGCGTTGGTGAGCGACCCGAGCGTGCCGGCATTGGAGGCCGTGCCGGCATTGACCGTTGCACCGGCAACCGCGCCGCTGTTGTTGACGAACGTGCCGCCGGCCGAAACGTTGACGCCGCCGACGGTGCCGTTGTTGCTGAGTGCCGTCGCCGTTCCGACGACGGCACTGTCGAGTGTCCCGTTGACCGAGACGTTGCCGCTGTTGAGGTTCAGATTGCCGTTGAGATCGCCGTCGATCGACAGGGCGCCGCCGTTCAGGTCGACGTCCGAATTGAGCACGCCGCCTGCATTGATGCTGATGCTGCCGGACGTCAGTGTGCTTCCGTCAGTGACGGTGAGCGCCCCGGTATTGGTGATCGTGACATTGCCGCCATCGACCCCGAGCTGGCGGATCGTCGGATCGGCCGTCACCTGCGGAGAGCCGCGGTTCACCTCGGCCGCATCGTCCTTGCCGGGCAGGGCAGGGGTCCAGTTTGCGCCGTTGCTGAACTCGTTGTCGCTGTTGCCGGTCCAGACCGATTGGGCAAGCGAAGGGATGGTCAGCGCAAGGGAGGCCAGTGCCGTGAAAAGGCCGAGACGCCGGGAGTGGACCGCAAGCGGTGTTGTTCGCATGGATGGCACCGAGGCTCACAAACGCTCGCGAATCAGCCAGCGGGATTGATGACCTCGGGTATCTAATCATGGTTAACAATTTGCTACCACAGCTGGCGCGGCGGCCGCTCGGTGAAAGGGCGCGCGATCGCCGCATCGGCGGCAAGGGGCCGGATCGACGTGGCCTGCTGCCGCCGGACGTCGCGGTTCTCCATCACGCCCGGCGGTCAGTTTGCGGCGGATTGGCCGGTATCAGCTGAGAGGAAAGCCCATGGCGGAGACCATCTTCAGCCACGGTCTGCGCCAGCCGCCGGATTTGTCGGCGGTGTCGAGCGCATACATGGTGATCTGCGCGCCAAGCCAGCGGAACGGTTCGGGCGGAATGGCGTTCGGCAGGCTGGTGGCGAAGTCGAGCCGGCTTTCCGGCGTTTTCGAGCCGTCAAGGATATCGAGTGCGATGCGGGCGCCGAAGCGGGAGGCCGATACGCCGAAGCCGGAGTAGCCGCCGGCATAGACGACCTTGTCGGCGAAGTAGCGCTGGAAATGCACGGCCATGCGGGTGCTCAGATCGATCGGACCGCTCCAGGCATGGCTGAAGCTTAAGTCTTCAAGCTGCGGGAAGGTGTCGAAGAAGGCGGCTGCCAGCGGCTCGTAGGTATCGAGTTCCTTGTCGACCGACGGGAAAGGATCGCCGGCAAAGGCATAGGCAAGGCGCCCGCCGAAGATGATGCGGTTGTCCTTGGTCAGCCGCATGTAGTTCATCTGTGTGCGGGTGTCGTAGACGCCCTGCCGATGGTTCCAGCCGATCGATGCCATCTGCGCCGCCGAGAGCGGTTCGGTCGCCAGCACCCGATCGCGAACGGCCACGACCCGGTTCTTGATCTTCCTGTGTCCGGAGGCAAACGCGTTGGTGGCGAGCAGGACCTTCGGTGCGGTGACGCTGCCCGAGGGCGTCGTTGCCTTCATGCCGTTGCCGAGATCTTCAAGCCCGGTCAGTTCGGTGTTTTCGAACATCTGGACGCCGAGGGCGAGCGCCACCCGCTTCAGCCCAAAGGCAAGAAGGGCCGGATGCACGGTTCCGCAGATGTGTTTCGACCAGACGCCGGCCTTGTAACGCGGCGAGCTGATTTCCGTACGCACGGCGTTTTGGTCGAGGAACACCGCCTGGTGGCCGTATTTCAGGTGGAGTTCGTGCTCCTCGTGCAGCGCCTCGATATGGGCGTCGTCGACGGCGACCGTCAGTTCCCCACCCCATTCGGCATGACAGTCGATGCTGTGTTCTTCAAGGGTCTGCAGGAAGCCGTGCATGTTGTCCTGGCCGAGCTTTTCGAGCGCGGCGATGTCCTTCGGAAAGATGCGCACGGCGTTGGACAGTCCGTGCATCACCGAGGTCGAGACCACGCCGCCAGGCCTGCCCGAGGCGCCGTTTGCGACCGAACCCTTCTCGATCAGGACGACGTCGATTTCAGGCTGGCGCTGCTTGGCCTGGATGGCGCCCCACAACCCGGTAAAGCCGCCACCGACGACGACGAGGTCAGCCTTCAGATGGCGCGACAGTCGCTCCGTGGGCTCGGGCGCATCCGGCCGGTCGAGCCAGAAAGGCGTCATCTTCACATCCGCAAGTGCTTTGCTTCTTACCTTGGTCATGGGGAGCGCTCACATCAGTTTGCAGCAGGGGCGGTGTAGAGGACGTAGACCTTGCGCATGGTCTCGATCACTTCGAAACGCACCTCGACGCCAGCCGGCAGGATGTAGCTTTCGCCGGCGGAGAAGGTCTCGACCGAACCGTCCGGATTGGTGATCGCGACCTTGCCGGAAAGGATGACGCTGTATTCGTTGCCATCGGGATAGGAGAGCATCTCCGCATAGGGCGTCGATTGCCAGGTGCCGATGACGACGGCCTTGTCGGGGCTTTCGAAGTGCACGTCTCCAAGCTCGTCGGCAAAACCGGTGAGGATCGCTTCCGGCGGGACGACGCTGCATTTCTCAAGCTCGCGCAGGCCGACACCGTTGCGCCCAAGTTTGATGACCTTCGACATGTTTACTCCAGTTCTCAATAGGCCAACGGTGGGGACGCCCCCGCGCCGCTCGCCTTCAATGTTGCGTTTGACTCGGAACGGCTTTTCGTCCGGATCGCCCGGACGGTCCTTCCCGCTTCACCTGCCGCCGCTTCAGCGTCCGGCCTGCCTTGTTTTCTAGGGGGGTGTGCCGGCGTCCGGAATACGCCAAAGGGCTAGGTTCAATAGCTGGAACATGGCGTCGGCATCTGGGCAGATCCCTTGTTTTCCAGCGCTTCCGACATGTTTGCGGTGGTTTTGTGCGGACAAAATTCAGTTTTGGAAATCCCGTAGTGAAATTCCGTTACTTGCGACGAAATAAACCTTCGCCTAATGTACCCGCGGAGGAGAACATCATGGACGACAACACGATCATCAAGCTCGGCAAGGCCGGCCAGCCATCGTCGGGGATGGGCGATCTGGCGCTTTCGCTGATGACGAGCGTCGGCTGCGCCGATTTCCAGGATCGCATGGCCGAAACGCTCAAGCGGCATATCGCCGTCGACGCGGGCCTGATGCTGCTCTATCGGCGCGGTGCGGCGCCGAAGATCCTGTTCAACGACTGGCGCACGGACAAGGGGCTTTCGGACATTCGCGCCTATCTCCAGGGGCCCTATCAGATGGACCCGTTCTACCGGCTGGCGCTCGACAATGGGGATGACGGCCTCTATCGCCTCAGGCAGATCGATCCGTCCTACGATCGTTCGCAATATTATCGCGACTATTATCGCCATTCCGGCCTACACGACGAATTCAATGTCTTCGTCAGCATCGATGCCGACACCAAGATTGCGATCTCGCTCGCAAGGCGCCACGCGCACGCCGCCTTCAGCCCCGAAGACCAGGACTTCCTGCAGTCCGCCGCACCGCTTCTCAGCATGGCCGTGCTCAGGCACTTCCGTGATCTGCGGCCCGAGAGCCTCGGCGATGACGATGGTTCGCCGTTGCAGAGCGCGCTGGCGCAGGCGATCCGCAACTTTGGCCGCAGCCTTTTGACCGACCGCGAGTGCCAGGTCGCGCAAATGATCCTGCGGGGGTACTCGGTCAAGGGGGCCGCCGAGAAGCTCGGCATTTCGCCGGCGACGGTCAAGCTGCATCGCCGCAACCTCTACGCCAAGCTCGACATCACCTCGCAGACGGCGCTGTTCTCGTTGTTCATCGACGCAGTCTCTTCGGCGCGCACCGCCTTTGAGGATCCGCTTTCGACCTACCTTGCGCCCGGCACGGGCCGTACCCCGCATTGACGCCAGCCCGTTGCGCATCTGCGTGGCGCTTCGCATTTCTCATCCGGCCTGACGCACCGCCCTTCAGGCGGTGCGTTCTGCTTTTTCGGAGCGCCGTGAAACCAGTTGCGCGCCGACAAGCCCGAGCACGACAACGCCGAGGATGATCGTCGAGATCGCGTTGATCTCCGGCGTTACGCCGAACTTGATCTGTGAGTAGATCTTCATCGGCAGCGTCGATGCGCCCGGCCCGGTGGTGAAGCTCGATATCACGAGGTCGTCGAGCGACAGGGTGAAGGACAGCAGCCAGGCCGAAACGATCGCGGGGATCATGTTCGGCAGGGCGACGCTGACGAAGGCTCTGGCCGGCGGGCAGCCGAGATCGCGCGCGGCTTCCTCGAGCGAAGAGTCGAGTTCGACCAGCCGCGATTGCAGCACGACGGTGGCAAAGCAGAGCGTGAATGTGGTGTGAGCGAGCGTGATGGTGAGCGGCCCACGGTCGATCCCGAGCGTCACGAACATCAGCAGCATCGACACGGCCATCACCACCTCCGGCATCACCATCGGCGCAAGCAGCATGCCGTTGAAGAGGGCCCGGCCGCGGAAGCGCCTCAGCCGCACCATGACGACAGCGGCAAGTGTGCCGAGGATGGTGGCGGCGGTTGCCGAGACGGCCGCGACGAGGAAGCTGACCTTGGCACCCTCCACGATCGAAGGATTGTTGAGAACCGTCGCATACCATTGCGTCGAGAAGCCGCCCCAGACGGTCACGAGCTTTGAGCCGTTGAAGCTGTAGACGACGAGCACGACGATCGGCAGATAGAGGAAGGCAAGGCCGAACAGGATCGACAGGCGATTGAACCAGCTTGGTTTCGTCATGGCCATTTCCTCAAGTTCGGCTGCGTGATTGGCGCGACTGGAAGTAGACGATCGGCACGACGAGCAGTGCGAGCAGCACGATCGTCACGGCCGCCGCCATCGGCCAGTCGCGGTTGTTGAAGAACTCGAGCCAGATGGCGCGACCGATCATCTGCGTGTCGGCGCCACCCAAAAGGTCCGGGATAACGAATTCGCCGACGACAGGGATGAACACAAGCGCGCAGCCCGCGGCGACACCCGGCAGGCTCAAGGGGAAGGTGACGCGCCAGAATGCGGACACTCGCGAGCAGCCGAGATCGCGCGCCGCCTCGATCAGCGTGCGGTCGGCGCTCGCCAGGCTCGAATAGATCGGCAGGACCATGAAGGGCAGGTAGGTGTAGACGATGCCGATATAGATCGCGGTCTCGGTGTTGAGGATGCGCAAGGGTTCGGCGATCAGCCCAAGTTTCAGGAGAAGCGCGTTCAACAGCCCGTCGTTCCTGAGAATGCTCATCCACGAGTAGACCCGGATCAGCATCGAGCTCCAGAACGGCACGATCACCAGGAAGACCAGCAGCGACCGGGAGGAAGGCGAGCAGGACGCAATGCCGTAGGCGAGCGGATAGGCGATCAACAGCATGATGGCGGTCGAAATGGCCGCGACCTTGAGGCTGGTGAGATAGGCCAGCAGATAGGTGTCGTCGGTCAGGACGTAGAGGAAATTCTCGAAATTCAGCCGCAGGCTGAGGATCGACCCGTCCCAGGCGGTCAGGGGCTCGAAGGGCGGCATGCCGAGGCGCACGGTCGAAAGGCTGATGACGGCAACCAGCGCGAAGGGTGCCAGAAACAAGACCAGAAGCCAGGTATAGGGAATGGCGATCAGCAGGCGGCCGCCCCAGTTGACCTTCTTGGGTGTGGTCGTAACGAAAGACATCGCGACCTCCTATTCGGCCAGGAGGCGGCTTGCCTGCGGCGGCCAGCTCGCAAAGACACGATCGCCGATCGCAAGGTCGCTCTCTGCGCCGTGGTTGACCCGGCGCGCATCGAGCGTCGCACCGGTCTTCAGGCGGACCCGGTAGTGCCGCTCGACGCCGGTGTAGGTGAGTTGCTCGACAATGCCCTCGATGCCGTTGCCGGCGGTTGCCAGCTTCACCCGTTCGGGGCGCACGGAGACCCAGTACGGTGCGTCGAGCGCGATCCGGTCGGTAAAGGCGGCGTGCACATGGCCGCCCGCTTCGCCACTCTCGATCGAAAGTACATTACCGTCGCGCTCCGCCTTGCCGCCGGCAAAGACATTGGTCTCGCCGAGGAATTTTGCCACATAGCGCGATTGCGGCGTTTCATAGACCTCGGACGGCGTGCCGACCTGCAGCACCTGGCCCTGCTTCATGATGGCGATGCGGGTGGAAACGGTCATGGCCTCATGCTGGTCATGGGTGACGATGATGAAGGTGAGGCCGAGTTCCCGTTGCAGGCGTACGAGCTCGAGCTGGGTTTCGGTGCGCAGGTTCTTGTCGAGCGCGCCGAGCGGTTCGTCGAGGAGCAGAACCTTCGGTCGCTTGACGAGCGCGCGGGCGAGCGCGACGCGCTGGCGCTGGCCGCCGGAAAGCTGTGCCGGCTTGCGGTCGAGCAGCGCGGTCAGTTGCAGCTTTTCGGCCACTTCGTCGATGCGCTTCCTGATCTCGCTCCTGTCCAGGCGATCCTGCTGCAAGCCGAAGGCGATGTTCCTGCCGACCGTCAGGTGCGGAAACAGCGCATAGGACTGGAACATCATATTGGTCGGGCGCTTGTGTGCCGGCACGTCGGTGACGTCGGCCCCCTCCAGCCTGATGGCGCCCGACGTCGGCGTCTCGAAGCCGGCGATCATCCGAAGCAGCGTCGATTTTCCGCAGCCCGATGGTCCGAGAAGGGAGAAGAACTCTCCCTTCTCGATGCCGAGGTTGATGTTCTTGACGGCACTGACGACGCCATAGGACTTCGCCAGGTTCTCGATCGAAATATAGGATTGCACGGGATCTGGTCCTGCTGTTGACGGATCGCCTATTGGCCGGCCCTGAAGGCCGACCAGACGCGGGTGCGCTCGCGCGTCTGGCGCGGCGGCAGCGACTTGTCGACGAAGAGCTTGGAGCGGACTTCGGCAGGCGGATAGATGTTGGGATTGTCGCGGATGGCGGCATCGACCTCTGCTGTCGCCGCGGCATTGGCGTTGGCGTAAAAGACGTGATTGCTGATCGCCGCCACCGTCTTCGGCTCGAGGATGTAGTCGATGAAGGCGAGCGCCTGGTCCGCATCCGGCGCGTCGGCCGGGATCGCCATCGTGTCGAAGGAGATGATCGTACCTTCCTTCGGGATCGAATAATCCACGGTCACGCCGGTCTCGGCTTCCTCGGCGCGGGCAGCGGCAATGCCGGCGTCGCCGCTCCACATCAGCGCCAGGCACAGCTGGCCGGAAGCCATGTCGGCCACGAGCTGGCCGCTCTGCATGTGGCGGATGAAGGGGCGGAGCTTGAGCAGCAGCTCCTTTGCCTTTTCGAGATCATCCGGCTTGGTGGAGTAGGGGTCGAGGCCGAGATAGTTGAGCGCGATCGGGATGACCTCGTTCGGCGCGTCGACAATGCCGATGCCGCAGTCCTGGAATTTTTCCGCGACCTCCGGCTTGAAGAACATGTCGAGGCTGTTGGTGGGGGCGTCCGGCAGGCGCTCGGCGACGAGCTTGGCGTTGTAGGCGACACCGGTGGTCAGCCACATGTAGGGAACGAGGTACTTGTTGTCGGGGTCATGCTCGGCGACGAGCTTCAACAGGTCCTTGTCGAGGTTGCTGTAGTTCTTCAGGCTCGCGGGATCGATCGGCTTCAGGGCACCGGACTGAACAAGGCGTTCGCCGACCGTGGCGCTCGGAAAGGCGACGTCGAAGCCGCTGCCGCCGGCAAGAAGCCGGGTTTCGAGCACTTCGAGCGAATCGTAGAAATCCACCCTTGTCTCGACACCGGTTCGGGCCTGGAAATTCGCGATCGTGTCTTCGGCGAAATAGTCGGAGAAATTGTAGATGAACAGCTTGTCCTGCGCCTGGGCCGATGTCGAGGCCGCAAGGACGGCGAGTGATGCCGCGAACATGGAGCGCAGCGTGGCGCGAGTTAGGTTTTGCATGGTTCCTCCCAAGAGCTGCGTATTTTTGTTTTCGCCAAAGTGATTGGCGGGTCCTTTAAGGGCAACACTCCCTTTGGCTAGGTGCGGCCGGCGATGCGCCGTCGTACATGGCGATCGACACCTGCCTTGGCTGTTCAGACATGTTGGTTTGACGGCGATCGAAGTAAGATTCGATCGTCGGGCATTTCTCGGCCTGCAGCGCCTGATAGGGTTCCGGCGAAATCAAAAGGGAGAGCTTCGATGGAAGAGAAATTCAACCAGCCGCTCGGCGGCAACGACATGCCCCGCTTCGGCGGTCCGGGCACGATGATGCGGCTGCCGGCCGCTGCGTCGGCCGAGGGCCTCGATGCCTGCTTCGTCGGCATCCCCATGGATATCGGCGCGTCCAACCGTTCGGGAACGCGCTACGGGCCGCGCCAGATCCGCGCCGAATCCGTGATGATCCGGCCTTACAACATGGCAACGGGCGCTGCACCCTTCGAAAGCCTGCAGGTGGCCGATGTCGGCGACATTGCCATCAACACCTTCAACCTTCCGGCCAACATGGAGATCATCACCCGCAACATCGCGCAGATCCTCAAGCACGATTGCATCCCGCTGACGCTCGGTGGAGATCACACCATCAGCTATCCGATCCTGAAGGCGATCGCCGAGAAGCATGGCCCGGTCGCTCTGATCCATGTCGATGCCCATGCGGATATCAACGACACAATGTTCGGGGAGAAGATCGCCCATGGCACCCCCTTCCGTCGCGCTTTCGAGGACGGCTGCCTCAAGCCCGACCTGGTGTTCCAGATCGGGCTGCGCGGTACGGGCTATGCATCCGATGATTTCGACTGGTCACGGGACAAGGGTTTCACCGTCGTTCCAGCCGAGGAGTGCTGGCACAAGTCTCTCGTGCCGCTGATCGAAGGCATCCGCGCGAAGATCGGCAATCACAAGACCTACCTCACCTTCGATATCGACAGCCTCGATCCGGCCTATGCGCCAGGCACCGGTACGCCGGAGATCGGCGGGCTGACGATCATTCAGGCGATCGAGATCATTCGCGGTTGCCGCGGCCTCAATCTCGTCGGCGCCGACCTCGTCGAGGTCAGCCCGCCCTTCGATACGACCGGAACCACCGCGATTACCGCCGCAAACCTGCTCTACGAGATGCTCTGCGTGCTGCCGGGCGTGAAGTACAAGCGCTAGAGCCCTGAACCGGAGGGAGGTCGCCGGCGGCGGCCCTCTGTCCCCGGGGGGTCTCTCAACGACTAGCCCTTGGCCGGGCGCAGCCGGCTCCAGATCGGTGCGACGACATTGCCCATCACGACGATGGTGGCCGCTCCGACGACAATCGCGAGCAGTGCCTGGATCCCCGAGGTAACCACCCAGGCAACGAGCGCCGGAGCGACCGAAATCGCGTTGGCGACCGCTACGGCAAGGTCGTGGATGAGATGCTCGGGCCCCGCCTGGCCCAGTTGGGCCATGCCATGCACGAGAATGCTGCCGCCGACCCAGAGCATGGCCGCAGTGCCGATCGCGGCAAGGACCTTCAGGAAAATCGGCATGCCGAGCACAAGCCCGCGTCCGAGCAGGCGCAGCGGCGAGAGAGAGTTCCTGGCCAGCGCGACGCCGGCATCGTCGGCTTTGACGATCAGGGCAACCACGCCGTAGACGGCGAGCGTGATCAGGATGCCGACGGCCGCGAGAACGCCGCCCTGCATGTAGACGCCGGCGTCGGCGACCGTCGACAGTGTCAACGCCATGATTTCGGCCGACAGGATGAAATCGGTGCGCACCGCGCCCGCGACCTTCTCGTTTTCAAGCGTTGCCGGGTCGCTCGTCTTTCCGAGCACCGTCTCTTCATGGGCGTGGGCGGCATGCGGAAAGACCGCGCCATAAAGCTTCTCGGCCCCTTCGTAGCAGAGGTAGATGCCGCCCAGCATTAAAAGCGGCGTGATCGCCCAGGGCGCGAAATAGCCCAGCAGAAGCGCGCCGGGCAAAAGGAAGATGAGCTTGTTCTTGAGCGAGCCGTAGGCAATGCGCGCGATGATCGGCAGCTCGCGCTCGGGGCTGAGGCCGACGACATAGCGTGGCGTCACCGCCGCATCGTCGATGACGACGCCGGCTGCCTTTGCGCCCGCCTTTGCCGTTTGCGCCGCAACATCGTCGAGCGAGGCGGCCGCCAGCTTTGCAATTGCGGCGATGTCGTCGAGCAGGGCGATGAGACCGGTGGCCATGACTTGCGGATCCTCTTTTCAACAACAGCCCGGAAACGTGCGGCAGCAGAACCGCCGATAACCACCATGGCGTGTCAAGTCAACGGCGGCACGTTGTGTCAGGCGATACAATTTTCAACTGGTGGGCCGTGCGAAGCCGGCCGGACGGCTGCGCGCGAGGGGATGAAACGGGAGCCTTTCGAGGTCAATCAGAAGCACCTTCAAATTGTGGCAAAGGTTGATCTGGGCGTCGCATTCACGTGCCGGATGATGTCGCCCCGGAGACGCTGCTCGCCGCGGCGAGCCCCTTGATCCGGCTGCGTTTACCAAATGTGATCCCGGACGCACTCTCTGCCATTGACGAATGACATCTTTCGATTTACGACTGACGAAATACAAAATTCGTCAGTCGTAAATCGAAAGGCAAGCTGATGCCGGTGCTCAGCGAAATCGTCGCCGACCAGACGCGACAGGACAACATCACGCGCATTCTCGATGCTGCCGAGGGCCTGTTCCGGCACTTTGGTTACAGCAAGACCAATGTCGCCGACATTGCCCGCGAACTCGGTATGTCGCCGGCGAACATCTACCGGTTCTTCGCGTCCAAGACCGAGATCCACCAGGCCCTGTGCGATCGCATGCTCGCCAACAGCTATCAGATGGCCGACGAGATCTTCCGCCAGCCCGTCAGCGCGAGCGAGCGCCTGCGCCGTTATGTGCACGCTCAATTCCAGATGACGGTCGAGCTCATGCTCGACGACACGAAGGTGCACGAGATGGTGGTCGTGGCCATCGAGCGCGAGTGGCACTGCATCGACAGGCATATCAGCCGCATCGATGCGCGCATTGCCGATGTCATTCGCGAAGGCATCGCGGCCGGTGAATTTCGTGAGCAGGATGCCGATCTCGCGTCCCGCTGCTTTGGCGCTGCGACCATCTCGCTCTGCCATCCGCAGATGGTTGCCCAGTGTCTGAACAAGTCCGACCGCGTCGGCCCGGACGAGCTGATCGATTTCGCGATCAGGGCGCTGAAGGCCTAGCCGAAATACTCCCGTCACCGCGTTTCGCCGTGTCGGCCTATTTTTTGGGAGTGCGAATATGTTGATGCCTATTGAACGTCGCCGCCGTATTTCATTTTTTGCCACAGCAGCACTCCTGTCGGTCGTCTCGGTAACCCTTTCCGGCTGCTCGGAGGAAAAGACCGAGGCCGCCGCGGTCGTGCGCCCGGTCAAGGTCGTCGAAATCGCTGAAGCCGACAACGTGCGCCAGCTCAGCTATTCCGGCTCCGTTCGGGCGCGCGTCGAGATGAACCTCGGCTTCCGCGTCAACGGCAAGATCGTCGAGCGCGCCGCCAATGTCGGCGACCGGGTCAAGGTCGGCGATCTGCTCGCGCGTGTCGATGCCACCGATTACGAACTGGCGGTTCGCAGCGCCTCGGCCAACCTGGATGCCGCCGAGCGGCAAGTCGAGACGGTGAAACTCGTGCGCGATCGCGTCGAGCAACTGCTTGCCAAGAAGTTTGCCTCGCAGGCGCAGTTCGACCAGGCGGTGCTCACCTACAACCAGGCGATCGCCACGCGCGACGCGGCGAAATCGGCCCTGTCCCAGGCGAAGAACCAGGTGGCCTATACCAGCCTGTTTGCCGACAGGCCGGGGATCGTGACGTCGATCAATGCCGATGTCGGTCAGGTCGTCGGTTCCGGCACGCCCGTTGCTACGGTGGCCGTCGAAGGCGAAAAGGAAGTGCAGGTCGCGGTGCCGGAGACCGAGATCGCCAATTTTCGGGCCGGCCAAGCTGTGAAGGTCGGGATCTGGTCCGAGGCGGGTCTTATCCTCGACGGTACGGTGCGTGAGGTTGCCGGCAGCGCCGACCAGCAGTCGCGCACATTCTCCGTACGGATCAGTCTGCCGAATGATCAAAAGGTTCTGCTCGGAATGACGGCCACCGTGGAAGCGTCCGCCGACAATGGTGCGCCCTTCGTGTCCGTGCCCTTGAGTGCGCTTGCCAAGAAGGACGGATATCCGATCGTCTGGGTGGTGGACCGCGGCACGGAGCTTGTTCACAGCCGTCCCGTCACGCTCGCCGACTTTACCACCGACGGCGTGCGCGTCACGGAGGGCCTTGACGTCGGCGACCTCGTCGTTGCCGCCGGAACGCAGTTCATGACTGACGACCTCAAGGTGACGATCTCGAGCGCGACGGCTGCGACGCAGTCCGTCGCGACGACGACTGCCGAAGAAGCCCACCTCGTACGCTGACAGCCCCGAACCGCGGAACCGAGCCGATGACGACCTCCTCTTCCGAAGAAAAGCGGCCCTTCAACCTTTCGCGCTGGGCGATCGCACATCCGAGCATGGCGCGCTTCCTGTTCGGCCTCATCATTCTCGCCGGCGTCTTCGGCCTCATGCGCATGGGGCAGAAGGAAGATCCCGACTTCACCTTCCGCGTCATGGTCGTGCAGGCTTTCTGGCCGGGCGCTTCGATCGAGGAGATGCAGGATCAGGTCGTCAACAAGATCGAGCGCAAGCTACAGGAAACGCCGCATCTCGATTTCGTGCGCTCCTACACCCGTGCCGGCAGCGCGATCATCACGCTGCAGGTCGAGGGCGACACCAACGCGCAGCAGGTGGCCGATGCCTTCTATCAGGTGCGCAAGAAGGTCGGCGATATCGCCAGCGAGCTGCCGGAGGGCCTGCTTGGCCCCTACTTCAATGATGAGTTCGGCGATACCTTCATCACGCTCAATTCGCTGAGCGGCGAAGGTTTCAGCTATCCGGAACTGAAGAAATTCGCGATCCAGGCGCGCGACATGCTGCTGACGACGCCGGGCGTCGAGAAGGCCGTGATCATCGGCGACCAGCCGGAGAAGATCTATATCGATGTTTCCTCGCAGGCGCTTGCCGAACGCGGCCTGACGCTGAATGACCTGCGCAACACCATTGCCGGCCAGAACAACATCGACCCCGCCGGTGCCATTGACACGGGTTCGCGCTCGGTGCGCATTTCGGTCGAAGGCAGTCTCGACAAGGTGGAGGACCTGAAGAACCTCGCGCTTCGCGCCGGCGGGCAGGTCACCCGTCTCGGCGATATCGCGACCGTGAGCGCCGGGCTCGAGGACCCCTACCAACGCAAGTTCCGCTTCAACGGGCAAGACAGCGTGCAGATCGGCGTCGTCATGGCCAAGGGCTTCAAGGTGACGGATGTCGGCAAGGCGGTCGAGGAAACCTATCGCCGCTTCGAGGCGTCGCTGCCCTATGGCGTCAAGGTCGATCAGGTCTCCAACCAGCCGGAGGTGGTGAAGGAAGCGGTCGGCGAATTCATGAAGGCGCTCGGCGAGGCCCTGGCGATCGTGCTTGTCGTGTCGTTCCTGTCGATCGGCTGGCGTTCGGGCCTGGTGATCGCGATCACCATTCCGCTGGTGCTCGCCGCCACCTTCGCCATCATGTACGAACTCGGTATCGACCTGCAGCGCATCTCGCTAGGCGCTCTCATCATCGCGCTCGGCCTGCTGGTCGACGACGCCATGATCGTCGTCGAAATGATGGAGCGGAAGCTGGAAGAGGGGCTCGTCAAGGTGGAAGCCGCGAGCTTCGCCTATACCTCGACCGCCTTCCCGATGCTGACGGGCACGCTGATCACAACGGCCGGCTTCATTCCGGTCGGCTTTGCAGCGTCGACCGCCGGTGAGTATGTGCGCTCGCTGTTTTATGTCGTCGGCATCGCGCTCGTCGTTTCCTGGTTCGTCGCCGTCTATTTCACGCCCTGGCTCGGCAATATGCTGCTGAAGCAGCGCAGCCACGCCGGCAACCATCACGACGTCTTCGATACGCGCTTCTATCGCCATCTGCGCACGACGGTAACCTGGGCGGTACGCCACCGCGTCATCGTGCTTGCAACGACGCTCGTCGTCTTCGGCGCCAGTCTCTGGGCCTTCCAGTTCATTCCAAAGAACTTCTTCCCGCAGTCGTCCCGCCCGGAAATCCTCGTCGATCTCTGGCTGCCCGAGGGCACCAGCATCAAGGAGGTCGAAAAGCAGGCCAAGGCGCTTGAAGCCCGCATGATGGACGACGAGGACAAGCGCTTCATCGCCACCTATATCGGCGAGGGCGCCCCCCGCTTCTTCCTGCCGCTCGACCAGCAGCTGCGCAATCCGAACTTCGCCCAGTTGCTTGTCATGGCCAAGGACGAGCCGGCCCGCGAGCGGCTGATCGGCAAGTTGCGTGGCATTCTCGCATCCGACTTCCCTTCGATCCGCTCCAAGGTCGATCGTCTCTTCCTGGGCCCACCGACCGGCTGGCCGGTGCAGATGCGCGTCATGGGCCCGGACCGCGAGGAAGTCAGGCGCATCGCCGATCGGGTAAAGGCGAAATTCCACGAGAACCCGCTTCTCGGCGCCGTGCATGACGACTGGCTGGAGCCGGTGCCGGGCATGAAGCTGGTGATCGATCAGGACCGCGCCCGCGCCCTTGGCGTCACCTCGCAACGTATCCGACAGATGCTGCAGGCGAGCGTGACCGGTGCGCCGCTGGACAACTTCCGCGACGGCGAGGAGACGGTGGCGATCGTCGCCCGCGAGCCGGCCGACAGCCGCAAGCTGCTGAGTTCTGTCGACTCGATCTACATCCCCACCGACTTCGGCGGTTTCGTGCCGTTGTCCCAGGTTGCCAAGGTCGTGCCCGTGCTCGAACAGGGCATCGAATGGCGGCGCGACCGGCTGCCGACGATCTCGGTGCGCGGCACCTTGCCTGACGGCGTGCAGCCGAACGACGTGGCGATGAAGATGTTCGGCGAGATGCAGTCGCTGCGCGACAGCCTGCCTGCCGGTTACTCGATCGCCATCCAGGGTGGGGCCGAGGATTCGGCCGAGAGCCAGGCCTCGATCGCCGCCAAGGCGCCGATCATGCTCGGCGTCATCGTCATCCTCCTGATGATACAGCTGCAGCATTTCGGCAAGGCGATGCTCGTGCTCGCGACCGGTCCGCTCGGCATCATCGGCGCGGCCGCCGCACTCTTGATCAGCGGCGCGCCCTTCGGCTTCGTCGCGATCCTCGGCGTCATCGCGCTGCTCGGCATCATCATGCGCAACTCGATCATCCTGGTCGACCAGATCGACCAGGACATTGCCGCCGGCATGGACCGGGCCGAGGCGATCATCGGCTCCGCCGTGCGGCGTTTCCGGCCGATCACGCTGACCGCGCTGACCGCGGTTCTGGCGCTGATCCCGATCTCGCGTGGCGTTTTCTGGGGCCCGCTCGCCTACGCCATGATGGGCGGCATCCTGGTCGCAACCGTGCTGACGATCCTGGTTCTGCCCGCCGGCTACGCGCTTTTCTTCGGACGCGAGCCGAAGAAAAAGGACGCTGAGCCGGAGAAGGCGGAGGTTGCGGCCGATACCGAAGACAAGGCTGCCGTCGTCCCTTATCCGCCGGCGATCGCAGCGGAGTAGCGCTGCGACCTGCCTGTCTATGCGGGCTTGTGTGGGAAATCGGTCGCTCGCTGCTTTCCCCCGCTCCCGCGCTAGGATCGGGTCGTTCGCGCCGCGCCGCTAGGCAGGGCACTGCGGGACTGTCGCCGGGTGCGGGAAGGTCGATGGCGTTGCTGCGAACCCTCTGAGATCGCCAAGCAGTTTGCGTCCGGTTCCCGTGAGCACGTTGCCGGCCGTACCGCCGCTGGTGTTGCCAAACACGAATACGCCGAGCCTGTTGCCGGGATCGAAAGCCATGTAGCTCTGGTAGCCGGCAAGGGCGCCGTTCTTGTCGAGGTATCCATTGCCGAGCTGCCAGCCGAGCCCCATCGACAGTGCGTTGTCGCGCGGATGGGGTTGCTGCGTCGTCCTGATCGCTGTGCCGAGCGAGCCTTCCGGCGGGCTGATTTCGGCCTCCAGGAAAGTCAGCATGTCGCTAAGGGTGGAGGACAACGCGCCGGCTCCGAGCCCTGCCGAGGTCATGTCCCACATGGGTGGAGACACCGGACGATACGCCGGCGATTGGCCCTCGTCGCTGTAGGTATAGCCCTCGGCGACCTGGGCGGCCACGCGCGCGTAATCCACCTGCGTCGTCGACATGCCGAGCGGCGCGGTGATCTTGCCGATGCCGAGGGCCGGCCAGTTCTGGTAGCTTTCGTCCCACGCGGCACTTTCGCTGCCGCCGGCATAGGCGTGCGACAGGAGCACGCCGAGAAGCCCGAAGCCCTGGTTGCTGTAGACCCAGTACTTGCCTGGTGCGTAGGCGGGCTTGAACGTCTCAAGGAACCGGTTCTCCGACGAAAACGGGTAGTTTCCGAAGGTCGGACGCGGGCCGCACATCCCGTCCGGGAAGCCGGCGCTGTGGGTTGCGAGATGCCAGAGCAGGATGTCGCCATGGGGCTGCTTGACCGTGACGCCGGATGGCAGCAATGCGCTCACATGGGTATAGGGCGTAACCGGGCCATCGGTCTCGCGGGCGGCCAGCGCCAGCAATGTCGCCGTGACCACCTTGGTGTTCGAGCCAATGAAGAAGACGATGTCCTTGGCCGCGACGACACCGGCTTCGTTGAGCGCAACAGTCCCGAAACGGTAGTAGTATCGCTCGCCGGCGAGCGTGACGCCGACGAGGATGCCGACCGATTTGTTCGGTTGCGGATTGTCGGGGGCGGCCACCAGTGGTGAAAACAGACGCTCGACAGTTTTTCCAACCACGTTCTGACTCAACATCGCAACGCTCCTTCGTGCCAAAATAATACACGCAATAGTAGTATAGCATGAAGACGGTTGCACGCTATACTGAGTTTCGCGGGGTCTTTCGCAGCGCCGCTCTTCAACGTGCCCGTGAGGCAGAGGCGCACGGTGATTCTCCGTGGTTTTCGCTTCGTCGAAGGAACCGCTGCCGCAAAATGGAGCGTCTTTACGCCCTGCCGCGTACGATTTCCGGCAAGTGGTATTCTACTTCGAAATACCACTCGGCCCTTCCCACCATAACTTTAGCCAAGGCGAAAAGACCCCGATTGACAGCGCGACTTTGACGGACTTATCGTTAAGTCAAATTACTTGACTTAATAGTTCGATCAACGAAACCTGAGGGGGAATTCGTCATGACGGCAGTCGAGGAAATGCGGTTTTCGGGTCCGGCTCGGGAAGCCGGACAAACAAAAACGAGGGCGGCGCCATGGCGTCTCGGGGCCGTCGCTGCGGCACTGATGATGGTGGCCGCCGCTGAGGCTCGCGCCGAATCCGTTCTCACCATGCACATCGAGGAACAGACGAGCTGGGTGCAGAATTTCAACCCGTTCGACCTTGGTGGACGTCGCCAGAGCACCATGGATTTCGTCTATGAGCCGCTGGTGATCTTCAATGACTACGACGGCGGAAAACCAGTGTGGCGGCTGGCGACCGCCTACAAGTTTGCCGACGACCTGAAGTCGATCACCTATACGCTGCGCGACGGCGTGAAGTGGTCCGACGGCAAGCCGCTGACCTCGGCCGACATGAAGTTCACGCTCGAGATGATGTTGAAGAACCCGGCCGTCGATACCGTCGGCGTCGGCGAAACGGTCGCCTCGGTGGAGGCGCCGTCGCCGACGGAAGTGAAGATCAATCTCAAGGACGTCGATACGCACTTCCCGGAATCTCTGGCCGATTTTCCCGTCGTGCCCGAGCACATCTGGAAGGATGTGAAGGATCCGCTCGCCTTCAAGAACGAGACGCCCGTCGGCTCCGGTCCGATGACCGAAATCCGCCGCTTTACCCCGCAGGTCTACGAACAGTGCCGCAATCCCAATTACTGGGACGCCGCCTCGCTCAAGGTCGATTGCCTGAAGCTGCCGCAGATCTCCGGCAACGACCAGATGCTGGCGCTGTTGCCCGAGGGCTCGATCGACTGGTTCGGCTCGTTCCTGCCGCAGATCGACAAGACCTATGTCGGCCTTGACGCTGAGCACAACGGCTACTGGCAGCCGCCGGCGGAAACCGTGTCGTTCCAGATGAACCTCAAGTCGTCGAACGCCGGCAACGCCGAGGCGTTCAACGACATGACCTTCCGCCGCGCCTTCAGCCTGGCGATGGACCGCACGTCGATGGTCGATATCGCCGGCTTCGGCTACCCCGTCGTCAACACCCATGCAAGCGGCCTGCCGCCGCGCTTCGACAGCTGGCGCAACAAGGCGGCTGAGGGTGCCCAGGACGAGTGGATGGCCTATAACATCGACAAGGCCAACAAGCTGCTGGACGACGCCGGCTACAAGAAGGACGGCGATGGCTTCCGCACCACCCCGAGCGGCAAGCCGATCGCATTCCCGATCATCGTCCCGAACGGTTGGACCGACTGGATCGACGCCGTGCAGATCGCAACCGAGGGCCTGCGCAAGATCGGCGTCAATGCCTCGGTCGCTACGCCCGAATACGAGCAGTGGCAAAAGCAGATTCTTGATGGCAGCTTCGAGGCGGTGATGAATTCGCGGGCCGACGGGCCGACACCGTTCCGCGGCTACTTCCAGTCGCTGTCGACAGCCTTTGGCGGCCGCATCACCAGCGCACCGTCGCGCTATTCGAACCCCGAACTCGACAAGGCTTTCGACGCCTACCGACGCGCGACGACAGACGAGGAGCGCAAGACGCTGTTCGATAAGGTGCAGTTGATCGTCGCTGACAACCTGCCCGTCGTGCCTGTCTTCAACGGCCCGACCTGGTACCAGTTCTCGACCAAGCGCTTCACAGGCTGGGTCACCAAGGACGAGCCGGTCATGAACCCGGAGGATCACGACAACAACCGGATGCGGCTGGTGCACCTGCTCCGCCTGAAGCCCGTGCAATAAGCGACAGCGGGCTTCAGAGATGCGACTTTCCCGTCGACGGCTTGCCGTCTATTGCGTGGCGTTCCTCTTCGCGATCGTCATGAACTTCGCGGTTCCCCGGATGATGCCGGGAAGCCCCGTCGACAGCATGATCGCCCAACTCGGGCCGCGGGCAACGCCCGCGGCCATCGAGGCGATCAAGGCGCGCTTCGGCGCGATCGAACAGCCGATCTGGCGGCAGTTCGTCGACTACGTCGTCGGGCTCGCCCATTTCGATCTCGGCGTCTCGGTCAAATACTATCCGCAGACCGTGGTCGAGGTTCTCGGCCGCTCGGCCGGGTGGACCGCGTTCCTTGTCGTCACGGCCATCATCTTCTCGCTCTCGATCGGCGTGCTGCTCGGTGCTGTTTCCGCCTGGCGCCGCGGCGGCCGCTTCGACAGCTTCGTTTCGCCGTTCTCCGTCGTCCTGATCGCGGTGCCGCCGGTGATCATCGCCCTTGCGACGCTGTTCACCTTCGGGGTGACGCTCCGGCTGCTGCCGGTCGGCTACGCCTATGATCCCAGCCTCGATCCGGGGCTGAACTTCACCTTTTTCGGCAGCGTCTTCCTGCATGCGGTCATGCCGGTGCTGACGCTGTCGCCCTATCTCATCGGCGAGTTCCAGACGACGATGCGCTCCAGTATGATTTCCGTGCTTGGCGAGGATTACGTCACCATGGGCCGCGCTAAGGGTCTTTCGGAAACGGCGGTCATGTTCGGTTATGCGGCGCGCAATGCCATGCTGCCGGTCCTGACCAACCTCGCGCTGATGCTGGGCGCTGTCTTCGGCGGTTCGATCGTCACCGAGATCGTTTTCAACTATCCCGGCCTCGGCCTGACGCTCTACACGGCAAGCGTTGCGCGCGATTATCCTGTCATCCAGGGGCAGCTGCTCCTGATGACGATCGCCACGCTCGGCGCCAATCTGCTGGTCGATATGATCTACGGCGTGGTCGATCCGCGCATCAGGGAGGGTAGGGCATGAATGGGGGCCTTTCCTTGTTCTGGCGGCAGAAGAAAGCGGTCGCCGGTCTCATCATCATTGTCACGCTCTGCCTGATGGCGCTGTTCGCGCCGATCCTGGCGCCAGGTGACCCGAGCGAGCGCGTCGGCCGTTCGCACCAGCCGCCGACCGTCGAGCACTATTTCGGCACGACGAAGATGGGGCGCGACGTCTTTTCGCAATTCGTCTGGGGCGCGCGGCCGTCGCTAGCCGTCGGCTTTGCCACCGGCCTTGCCATCACCGCGCTTGGCACGATCGTCGGCCTCGTCGCCGGCTATTTCGGCGGGCGCACCGACGCGACACTGGATCTCGCGACAAATGCGGTGCTGGTCATTCCCAACATCCCGTTGTTGATCCTGCTCGCCTCCTTTGCCGGCACGGTCGGGCCGATGGCGATCATGGCGATCATCGCGCTTACCTCCTGGCCCTGGGGTGCGCGCATGACGCGGTCGCAGACCATGGCGCTCAGGCAGCGCGAATTCGTGGTGGCGGCGCGCATGGTCGGCGAGCCGCACTGGCGGGTGATCTTTGTGGAGATCCTGCCCAATCTGGTGCCGCTGATCGGCATCAACGTCGTCGGCAGCATCATCTATGCGATCGTCGCCCAGACGACGCTTGAATATCTCGGCTTCGGCGATCCGCTCAGGGTGACCTGGGGCACCATGCTCTACAACGCCCAGAATTCCTCGGCGATCATCGTCGGCGCCTGGTGGGACATCGCCGTTCCGGCCGCAGGCATCGCGCTTGTCGGCCTTGGTCTCGCGCTCGTCAACTTCACCTTTGACGAAATTGCCAATCCGCAGCTTCGATCCGGCCCGGCGCTCAGCCGCTGGCTGCGGCTCACGCGTCTGCGCCGCCGGCAACTGGAGGCCGCCCGATGAGCGATCCGCTGCTTCAGATCCGCAATCTCAATGTCGACTATCTGCTCGACCAGGGTGCCTTCCGCGCCGTCAACGACGTCTCGTTCGACGTGAAGCGCGGCGAACTCTTCGGGCTTGCCGGCGAGTCCGGCTGCGGCAAGAGCACCATTGCCTATGCGATCACCCGGCTGTCGAAGGCGCCCGCCTGGGTCGCCGGTGGCGAAATCCTGCTGGATGGCCAGGATCTTCTGAAGATGCCGGAGGCGGCCCTTCAGGATGTCCGCTGGCGGCGGATCGGCATGGTCTTCCAGAGCGCCATGAACTCGCTGAACCCGCTGATGCGGGTTGAGGCGCAGTTCTTCGACGTGCTGCGCAAGCACACCGGCGCGACCAGGCCGCAGGCTCGCGCGCGGGCCGAGGAGATGTTCCGGCTTGTCGGTATTCCCGCCACGCGCCTCGATGACTATCCGCACCAGTTCAGTGGCGGTATGCGACAGCGCATCGTCATTGCGATCTGCCTGGCGCTGAAGCCGGAGCTGATCATCATGGACGAGCCGACGACGGCGCTCGATGTGGTGGTGCAGCGGGAGATCCTGGAGCAGCTGGTTGACCTGCAGCGAAGCCTCGGCTTTTCCGTCCTGTTCATCACCCATGACCTGCACCTGATGGCGCAGCTCTGCCACCGCATCGGTGTTATGCTGAAAGGGCAGCTGGTCGAAGTCGGCGACACCCGTCAGATCAGCCGCGCGCCGAAGCACGACTACACGCGAAAACTCTGGGGCGCGATCCCGCAACTGCCGCACTCCGTCCGCAGCCTGGGGGTCGTCGAATGAACGTGATGCCATTGTCGACCGTGCCTGATCAGCAAGACGCGATTGTCCGCCTCAAGGACATCCGGCGTACGTTCGGCGCCGTCGAGGCGCTGAGGGGGGTATCCCTGTCGCTGAAACCCGGGCGGGCCCTGGCGCTGGTCGGCGAGTCCGGCTGCGGCAAGACGACCTGCGCCCGCATTGTCGCGCGGCTTGACGCGCCAAGCGCCGGCACGATGCAGTTTCGCGGCATCGATCTCGCCGAAACTGGCAATCGTGCAGCGGAGAATGAGCGTCGGCGCGCTATCCAGATGGTGTTCCAGGACCCGTTCGCCTCGCTCAACCCGGTGTTTTCCATCTATCACCACCTTGCGCGGCCACTGTTGTTGCACGGCCATGCCCGCAACGCCGGCGAGGCGAAAGCCGCGGTCGCGCGTCTGCTCGCCGATGTCGGGCTCGATGCTGATGTGACAGCGCGGAAATTCCCGCATGAGCTCTCGGGCGGGCAGCGCCAGCGCGTCAACATCGCCCGCGCGCTTGCCGTCGGACCGGATGTACTCGTCGCCGATGAGCCGACGTCGATGCTTGATGTGTCGATCAGGCTCGATATCCTGGAGCTTCTTGCGCGCATCAAGCGCGAGCGGAACCTCGCCATGCTCTATATCACCCATGACATCGCGACCGCTGCGCACATCGCCGAGGAGATCGTGGTGATGTTTGCGGGCCAGATGGTGGAGTGGGGCGAAACCGAAGCCGTGATCGGCAATCCGCGCCATCCCTACACCCAGCTTTTGCTTTCGGCCGTGCCGGACCCCGACCGCCCGTTCGTGCCGGGGCAAAGCGCCCGCTTCCTTGCGCATGCCGACGAGGTGCGGCGCGCGAGCCGCCCTGCATCGGACGCAGTGGAGACGGTTGCCGAAAACCATTTCGTCCGCACCCTTGGCCAAGCCCCGACGGGAGCTATGTGAACCGAGGACAGCCATCCCTCAAGAACATTCGCCGGCCATTCGGCCGTCGCAAAGAGTTTATTTTTCATGGAGCCGTTTGATGACGTTTGCCGCCAAATCTGAATTTCTGCTCGAGACCCTTTGGGTCCCGGTCGGCACCGCCGACAAGTCCGTCTACGCGTTGACGCTGACCAACAATTCGAACCGGCTGCTCAAGGGTTTTCGCCTTGGCGTCTCCGGTCCGGCGCGCATCGATCCTGCCGCCGAGATCGAGGGTGGACAGCTTCTGGTCCGATTGTCGAACTATGCGGAGTTTGCAGCACCTGCGGACCTTGAGCTGGAGCCCGGAGCGACCTGGACGCTCAAGGCGCACGGCATGAGCTACGAGCCGCGCCACTGGACCGATGGCGCCAATGCCGCCTTCCTGGTGCTTGTCGACGGCACGATGGCGCCGGTCTCCGTACATGCCGCACGCGCCCATGGCGACAACGCCGAGCTGAAGCGGGGCGCTGCCGTCTACCCGGTGCCGAAGGTTGCGCCGGTGCCCGTGTCGATCGTGCCGTGGCCGCAGGCGGTCTCGGTCTCCGGCCATATGCTGGCGCCTCCCGGTCTCGACGTGAAGCCGGAGGGAGAAGAGGCGGCGCGTGCCGGAAAGGCCTTCGCCGATCTCGCCGCAAGCCTGTTTCCGGTCGAAGGCGTCGTCCGCCCGGCGGCAGAAGGCGGTTTCCCGGTATCGCTGTCGAAGGCGGCCGATCTCGGCCCTGAAGCCTACGTGATCCGCTTTTCGCCCGCCGGCGTCGCCGTTTCCGGCAGCTCGGAGACGGGCATGCTTTACGGCCTGATCACGCTCGGGCAGGTCCTGCGTGGCGCGCGGCTTCATCCGGGCACCTTCGTGTTTCCGACGGGCGGCGAAATCAGGGATGAGCCGGCGCTGTCCTGGCGCGGCACCCATCTCGATGTGGCGCGACAGTTCTACAGCACGGCGGAAGTCGAGCGCTTCTTGCAACTGATGGCCTGGAACAAGCTCAACCGCTTCCATTGGCACCTCACCGACGACGAGGCCTGGCGCGTCGAGATCGACGCCTATCCGGCGCTGACGGAAGTCGGCGCCTGGCGCGGTCACGGCCGCAAGATCCCGCCGCTGCTCGGTTCCGGTCCTGAGCCGACCGGCGGCTACTACACCAAGGCGGCGATCCGGCAGATCGTGGCGCTGGCCGCAAGCCTCGGCATCGAAGTGATGCCGGAGATCGATATCCCCGGACACTCCTATGCGATGCTGCAGGCGATCCCGGAACTGCGCGACCCTGAAGAGCAGGGCAGCTACTTCTCGGTCCAGGGTTTCCCGGACAATTGCCTCAACCCGGCGCGGGAAGAAACCTACCGCGTGCTGGAGACCATCTTCGACGAGCTGATCGAACTCTTCCCGATGCGGGCGATCCATGTCGGCGCCGACGAGGTCCCGCTCGGTGCCTGGTCGGGGTCGCCCGAGGCGCTCACGCGCCTTCGCGCCGTTGCCGGTGAGGAGGTGGCGGAGACCCACGCCAAGCGCCTGAACGTCGTTACCAACACCCATGGCGCCGACGAGATCGACGGCTCGGGTGCGGCTGTACTCCAGGGCGAATTCCTCGCGCGCATCCAGGCGTTCCTCGCCAGCCGCGATTGCGTCACCGGCGGCTGGCAGGAGGCGGCCCACGGCAATGTCATCGACAAGAAAAAGTCTCTGCTGTTCGGCTGGCGCACGGTCGAGGCCTCGGCGGCGCTTGCCGAGGAAGGCTACGACATCGTCGTCTGCCCCGGCCAGGTCTACTATCTCGACATGGCCAACAGCCCGGCCTGGTCGGAGCCGGGCGGCAGCTGGGCCGGCTGGTCGGACCCGGAAAAGCTCTACACCTTCGACCCCGTTGAAGGCTGGACGGACGCGCAGAAGAAGCATCTGCTCGGCGTGCAGTGCTGCATCTGGTCCGAGCCGATGACCGATCGCGCCGTCTTCGATCGCCTCGTCTTCCCGCGGCTGTCGGCGCTTGCCGAAACCGGCTGGACCCGGCCGGATCGCAAGTCGTTCGAGAGGTTCGCGGCGCTGGTCGGGCTGATGCCGGTGCTCTACGGCTTTTATGCCGCCGAGTGAGTGCGAGAGAGTTTCCAGTTTTCGCCCGGACTTGGCCGGGCGATGGCCTGGATCGGTGAACGGCGGCGCAAGCCGCCGTTTGTCGTTTGCAGATCGCCGACCTGTGGTCAGCCGCATGCGATGTGGATTTTCGCGCTTGTACGTTTGCGCGCGGCACGCAAGAGTGCGCATCGATCCCGCGACCACGGCCGCGGACCTGTGCGTAGTGCTTCCCGAGGCCAAGATATCGATGCGAAGACTTCCTGGATTGTCGGCGATGAAGGTCTTCGAGGTGGTCGGCCAGACCCGCAGTTTTACACGCGCGGCCGAGCGCTTGAACCTCACGCAAAGCGCCGTCAGCCGGCAGGTGCGCAACCTCGAGGACGAGCTTGGCGAGGACCTGCTCATTCGCCGCCACCATCATCTCGAACTGACGCCGGCGGGCGCCGAACTGCTGGCGACCATCCAGGAAGCGTTTCACAACATCGAGGTGTCGCTGCGCAGCATCACCGAGAAAAGCAACCAGAACCGCCTGCGGATCAACGTGCCCCCGACCTTTGCCAAGCGCTGGCTGCTGCCGCGCCTTGCCCGGTTGCGCGAGGCATTGCCCGATGTCGACATCAGCCTCAGCACTGAAGCCTCCGATACGCTGGCCGAACGCGGGCTTCTCGACTGCGCGATCCGGTTTGGCGATGGCGAGTGGCCGATGCTGGACGCCAGCATCCTGATGACCGAGCGGCACGTCGCCGTCTGCGCACCCTCGTTGCTGGAGGGGACAAGGGTCGAGGGCCCGTCCGACCTCCAGCGCTTCACCTTCCTGCATGTCCTCGCTTCACCCGACCGGCGATATCTGACCTGGCGCCACTGGTTGGACGCGGCCGGATTTCAGGATGTCGATACCCGCGGCGGGTTGGAATTCGACCTGCTCGATCTGGCGATCGAGGCGGCCTGCGCGGGACTGGGCGTCACCGTCGCCGACCGCTCGATGGTGCGCAACCAGCTGCAGTCGGGCCAATTGCTCCAGCTCTTCGACGTCGAGGTCGAGGGGCACGAATCCTATTGGTTCGTCACCCGACCGCAGGCTGCGGGCGATGGAAAAGTGGATTCGTTTCGCGCCTGGCTGCTTTCGGAAGTCGCGGCCGACCACGTCGGCTGAGCCGAGCATTCCTTTTGCGAATGCTCTCACTGAAAATTACTCGCTTGTGCGCTTTTGCGCATCGTCGCATCACTTTCATGACGATACCGGTCGTGGGAGAGAGGCCCGGTCGTCGCTCGTGATGCTCTCTCCCGGCTAGTCCGCCTCCCGCGCCACCATCGGTGCATGGATTGCGGCAAGAACATCCGAGATGCCATGAGCCCCTATCGCAATTTCTCCGGCGGCCGCTTTATCGAAGCCACGTCTGCGGCCGTGATCGACGTTCGCAATCCGGCGACCGGTGCGGTGTTCACGTCCGTTCCGGCGGCAACCGGCGACGAGGCCAAGGCGGCGGTCGAGGCCGCGGTGAAGGCGCAGCGCGCCTGGGCGGCGTTGCCCGCCATTCAGCGCGGCGATGCCCTGCGCCGGCTGGCGGCGGTGCTGGAAAACAGGGCCGAGCGCATCGGTGCGGTCCTGGCGCTGGAATCGGGCAAGAGCCTTGCCGACGCAACGGCAGAAACGATCTACGGCGCCGAAGTAATGCGTTACCACGCCGAATGGGCGCGCCGGATCGAAGGCGAAGTGATCGAGAGCGACAATCCCGGCGAGACGCTGCTGCTGAAGCGCGCGCCGATCGGCGTTGCCGCCTGCCTGATCCCGTTCAACTACCCGATCTACACGCTGTTCCGGAAAATCGCCCCGGCGCTGATCGCAGGAAATGCCGTCGTCGTCCGCCCGAGCAACAACACGCCGACTTCGGCCTTCGCCGTTGCCGAAACGATCGTCGAAGCCGGCCTGCCCGAGGGCCTCGTCAACATCCTGACCATGTCGCACGACGTTGCAAGGACGCTCTGCACCCATCCTGGTGTCGGCATGATCACGCTGACGGGCAGCGTTTCGGCCGGCCGGATCGTGCTCGACTATTGCAAGGAAAATATCGCCAAGCCCTCGCTTGAGCTTGGCGGCAAGACGCCTGTCATCGTCGAGCCGGATGCCGATCTCGACGCCGTCGCCCGAATGATCCTCGCGGCCAAGACCACCCATTGCGGCCAGGTCTGCACCAGCGCCGAACGGCTGTATGTTCACGAGAGCGTGCACGACCGGCTGCTTGCCAAGCTGCGCGAAGGCTTTGCCGCCCGCACCTTCGGCAACCGCGCTGAAGACGCTGACCGCATGGGCCCGCTTGCCAACGCCGCGGCACAAAAGCGCGTGCACGACATGGTCGAGCAGGCGAAAGCCGAAGGCGGCGTCGTCGAAGCCGGTGGCTATCTGCCTGACGGTCCCGGCTACTTCTATCCGCCGACGCTGATCTCCGGCTGTCGTCAGGACATGGAGATCGTTCGCGAGGAGGTCTTCGGCCCGGTGCTCGCGGTCCTTTCCTACGCAACCTTCGAAGAGGCCCTGGCAAAGGCGAGCGACCATCAGTTCGGTCTGAGCTCGGTGCTCTTTACCGAGAACTACCGCACCGTCATGCGCGCCAGCGACGCGATCGAGGCGGGCGAACTTTACGTCAACCGCTTCCCGGCCGATCCCTACCAGGGCTTCCATGCCGGCTGGAAACGTTCGGGCCTCGGCGGCGACGACGGCAAGCATGGCATGCTCGAATTCACCCAGACACGCCTTGTCGTCCTGAAACACTAGATCTTTGAATTGAGCAATCTCGAGCGAAGGCAGGAATTGCTCTGACACCAACACATCAATACCGGGCCGGTGGCATCGCTCTCGCCGTCGGCCGGGGAGGAGACTGCCCATGAGCCTGACGATGGAATCCGAAACGGCAGCGCCAGCCGTGCCTGCGCGCAGCCGCTATCTGCAGCTGGCGCTGATCGTGATCGCGGCCGGCGCGATCTATCCGATCCTCTATCTGCGCCAGTCCTACCAGACGACGATGCTGGAGGTGCTGAAGCTTTCGAACACCGAGCTCGGGGTTCTCTACTCCATCCTCGGCACCAGTTTCCTCGTCGGCTACCTGCCGAGCGGATGGCTTGCCGACCGCGTCCAGCCGCGTTTCCTGATCCTGATATCGATGGTCGGCACGGGTCTGCTCGGCCTCTGGTACGCGACGTTGCCCGGTTACTCCGCCCTTCTCGTCATCTATTGCGGTTTCGGGGTCACGACAGGGCTGACGTTCTGGGCGGCAACGCTGAAGCAGGTCAACCTGATTGCCGGCGCCAACGAACAGGGACGCTTCTTCGGTATTCTCGACGGCGGCCGGGGCCTCGTCGAAGCTCTGCTTGCAAGCGTCGCCATCGCGCTCTTCGTCTTCACGACGGAAACGCGCGGGGCAGGGCTTGCCACCGGCTTCCGCGACGTCGTGCTGCTCTACGCCATCTTCTGCATCGTCGTCGGCGTCGCCTACTTCGCCGTGTCGCAGCCGGTCGCGGTGGACAGGACTGCCCGCAAGCGAGAGGGCAATCTGCTCGCCAATATCAGGACGCTGCTTCGCATTCCGGAACTTTGGCTCGTCGCTGCCATCATCTTCTGCGGCTACCACGTCTTTCTCGCGACCTACAGCTTCTCGGCCTATCTGCAGGAAGGCGGTTTCGGGATCTCCGCGGCCATGGCCGGCCTGATCGTCACGATCAAGCTCTGGCTGCGCCCGGTCGGCGGTATCGGTGGTGGCCTGCTCGGCGATCGCTACGGCAAGACCGGCATCCTGCTCGCGAGCTTCATCGTGGCGGCTGCCAGCCTTGTCGCGATGATCGCCCTGCCGGGGATGGGCTCCACGATCCTCTTCGTCGGGCTGGTGCTCGTCGTCGGCCTCATCACCTACACGATCCGCGGTCTCTACTGGGCGATCCTTGATGATTGCCATGTGCCGGCCAACATCACCGGCCTTGCCATCGGCATCATCTCGCTGGTCGGATACGCGCCCGACACCTACCTGCCGCTGGTCAACGGGTACCTCTCGGACACCTATCCGGGCATCACCGGCTATCAGTTCTATTTCGGCTACATCGCCATCGTCTGCGTCCTCGGCGCCATCGCCACCCTGGTGCTGATGGCCCGCCTCAAGAAAAAGGCATGACACGAATGAAGATCGCGTCTCTCAACACCTACGCCGTCGCCGTCCCGCCGCCGCATGTGGGCGGCATGTACTGGATCTTCGTCCGCCTCACGACAGCCTGCGGCATCGAGGGCATCGGCGAGATCTATGCGACCTCGTTCCATCCGAGCGCCATGACCTCGCTGATCGAGGACGTGTTCGAGCGGCACCTGCTCGGGCATGACCCGCACCAGATCGAGCGCTTCTGGCGCTCGGCCTATTCGAGCGGCTTCACCCAGCGTCCGGACCCGACGATGATGGGCATCGTCTCGGGCCTGGAGATCGCCTGCTGGGACATCATCGGCAAGGCGGCCGGCCGGCCGGTCGCCGACCTTCTCGGCGGGACCGTGCACGAGAGGCTGCGGGCCTATACCTATCTCTACCCGAAGAATGCCGTCGGCGAATTCGATTTCAACGACCCGGATCTCGCCGCCGAATGCGCGGTCGAAATGGTCGAGATGGGCTTTTCTGCGGTCAAGTTCGACCCTGCCGGTCCGTACACCAACTATTCCGGCCATCAGCTTTCACTCGGCGTCATGGATCGCTGCGAGGAATTCTGCCGCAAGATCCGCGATGCGGTCGGGAGCAGCGCCGACCTGCTCTTCGGCACCCACGGTCAGATGGTTCCGTCCTCGGCGATCCGGCTCGCACGTCGCCTGGAAAAATACGACCCGCTCTGGTTCGAGGAGCCGGTTCCCCCGGGACAGGAGGCGGCCATGGCCGAGGTGGCGCGCGCAACCTCCATTCCGGTTTCGACCGGCGAGCGGCTGACGACCAAATACGAGTTCCAGCGCATCCTCGAACTGAAGGCCGCGTCGATCCTGCAGATGAACGTGGCCCGCGTCGGCGGGCTGCTCGAGGCGAAGAAGATCGCCGGCATGGCCGAGGCCTACTACGCCCAGATCGCGCCGCATCTCTACAACGGTCCTGTGGGCGCTGCTGCCAGCATCCAGCTTTCGGCAGCCACGCCGAACTTCCTCATCCACGAAGCGATCCTCGACTTCTCCGGTTTCCATGCGGATGTGCTGAAGACCAAGCTCGTGGTCGAGGACGGCTACATCATTCCGTCGCGTGAGCCCGGCCTTGGCATCGAGCTCAATATGGACGTCGTCGAGAAGCACACGCCCTACACCGGCGAACGTCTTCACCTGCAGATGGACAGCCGGCCGGCCGACGTGAAGGCCTTTGCGCCGGCACGCGGGTAGTTTCCGACAATGGGACACGAGATGACCTACGATTACATCATCGTCGGCGCCGGCTCGGCCGGCTGCATCCTGGCGAGCCGGCTCAGCGAAAGCGGCCGCCACCGCGTGCTGTTGCTCGAGGCGGGCGGCAACGACAATTCCTTCTGGTTCAAGATCCCGGTCGGCTATGCCCGCAGCTATTACAATCCTGAGGTCAACTGGATGTATTCGAGCGAGCCGGAGGCAGCACTTCAGGATCGCAGCATCTACGTGCCGCGCGGCAAGGTGCAGGGCGGCTCGGGCTCGATCAATGCGATGATCTATGTGCGCGGTGCGCGCGACGATTTCGAGGACTGGAAAGCAGCCGGCAATTCCGGCTGGGGTTATGACGACGTTCTGCCCTACTTCCGCCGGCTGGAAACCCACGCGCGCGGCACGTCCGAATGGCACGGTGGCGATGGACCGATCCATATCACGCCGATGCGCGGCATGACGCACCCGATCACGGATGCGTTTCTTGAGAGCTGCGGTTCGCTGCAGCTGCCTTTGAACGAGGATTTCAACGGCGCGTCGATCGAGGGCGCCGGCGTCTACGACGTCAACACCAACAACGGCCGTCGCTCCCATTCGAGCGCCGAGTATCTTCGGCCCGCGCTCAGGCGGCCCAACCTGACGATCGAGCGCTACGCCCAGGCCGAGAAGCTGGTGTTTGCCGATGACGGGCGCGTGACCGGTGTCGATGTCGTCCAGAACGGCGTGCGGCGACGTTTCACGGCGGGACGCGAAGTCATCCTTGCTGCCGGTGCCGTTGGCAGTCCGCAGCTGCTGCAGGTCTCGGGCATCGGCGACGGCAAGGCGCTGTCAGGGCTCGGTGTCGAGACGCGCCGGCATCTGCCAGCGGTCGGCCAGAACCTGCAGGATCATCTCTGCGCGAGCTTCTACTACCGCGCCACCATCCCGACCCTCAACGACGAGTTCGGCAGCCTCTTCGGCCAGATGCGGCTCGGTCTGCAATATCTCCTGACCGGCAAGGGTCCGTTTTCGATGAGCGTCAACCAGGCGGGCGGGTTCTTCCGCGGACGGCCTGACGAGGAGCGGCCGAACATCCAGCTCTATTTCAACCCGCTCTCCTATCGCATCCCCAAGGATCCGAAGGCCGGGTTGAAGCCCGAGCCCTATCCTGGCTATCTGATCTGCTTCAATTCCTGCCGGCCGACGAGCCGCGGCAGCGTTTCGATCGCATCGCCTGACGCGGCGCAAAAACCGCTGATCCGGCCGAACTATCTGACGACCGACCGCGATATCGACGAAGTCCTGCAGGGAAGCCGGCTGGTGCGGCGGATCGCGTCGGGCACGGCGCTGTCGTCGCTGACGGCCGAAGAGATTTCACCGGCGCCTCTGGTTCAAAGCGACGAAGCGCTGATGGACTATTTCCGTGAAAATTCCGGGTCGATCTACCATCTCTGCGGTACCTGCGCGATGGGACCGGACGAGACGGTTTCCGTTGTCGACAGTCGCCTGCGCGTGCATGGCGTTCCCGGCCTGCGCGTCATCGACGCCTCGATCTTCCCCAACATCACCGCCGGCAACATCAATGCGCCCACGATGATGGTGGCCGAGAAGGGGGCCGATCTGATCCTTGCGGACGCCGCCTGAGGAACCGCCCAATGCGGATCGTCCGCAGTGGGGCGCTTCCCCCGGTGATTGAAGAGCACACGTGAATTGCCATTGCCGGTCGGGCGTGGCTATACTCCCTTCACTTCATAGCCGCCCACTTCTGGTGCCCGCCCTCCCGAACGATCGTTGCCGCCGTGCTCGACGCGGCAAAGCTGCGGCGTTCGCGAGTTTGCCAAGGCATCGCGAGCCTGCGAGGGAGAGACGCATGCCGAGTTCCCGCTTGAAGACCCTGTCGATGACGCTGCTCGTCGCTTCGAGCCTGGCCTCCTGGTCGGCCTATGCCGCCTCGCCGGAGCCGGTGAAGGCCGAGCACGGCATGGTGGTGACGGCCCAGCACCTGGCGTCCGATATCGGGGTTGCCGTCCTGAAAAACGGCGGGAACGCCGTGGATGCCGCGGTCGCCGTCGGCTACGCGCTCGCCGTCACCTATCCGACCGCCGGCAATATCGGCGGCGGCGGCTTCATGACCATCCGCTTCAAGGACGGCAAGACCACCTTCCTCGACTTCCGGGAAAGGGCGCCTCAAGGTGCGACCAAGACCATGTATCTCGACGACAAGGGCAACGTCGTCGACGGCCTGAGCACCGAAGGTTATCGGGCGGTCGGCGTGCCCGGTCCGGTGATGGGTTTTGAAACAGCACGCAGCCGCTACGGCACCAAGCCGCTCGCCGAACTGATCGCCCCGGCGATCGCGCTTGCCAGGGACGGCTTCGTGCTGGAGCAGGGCGACATCGACTCGTTCGACGGCGAGACCGACCGGCTCGCCAAGGATCCGGCCGCGGCCGCGATCTTTCTGAAAGACGGCAAGCCCTTCGCCGTCGGCGAAAAGCTCGTCCAGGCCGATCTTGCGAAGTCGCTTTCAAGCATAGCCGAAAAAGGCACGGACGCCTTCTACAAGGGCGCAATCGCCGACCAGATCGTCAAGGCGAGCGCCGAGAAGGGTGGCATCCTGGCGAAAGCCGATTTCGAGCGTTATGCCGTGCGCGAGCTGGAGCCGGTCAAGTGCAACTACCGCGGCTATGACATCGTCTCCTCTCCGCCGCCGTCGTCGGGCGGCGTAATCATCTGCGAGATCCTCAACGTGCTCGAGGGTTATCCGATCGCCTACATGGGATACGGTTCCGCCGACACGGTGCATGTGATGGTCGAGGCGATGCGCCATGCCTATGTCGACCGGAACACCTCGCTCGGCGATCCGGATTTCGTCGAGAATCCGGTCGCAAAGCTCACCGACAAGGCCTATGCGGCGGAAATCCGCGGCAAGATCGATCCGTTCCGCGCCGGCGTCTCGCAGGCGCTGATCCCCAAGGGCTTCGGCGAAAGCAAGGAGACGACGCATTACTCGATCATCGACGACGAGGGCAACGCGGTCGCCGTCACCTATACGCTGAACGGTTCCTTCGGCGCCGGCGTGGTCGCGCCGGGCACCGGCATCCTGCTCAACAACGAGATGGACGACTTCACCTCCAAGCCGGGCGTGCCAAACCTTTACGGGCTGATCCAGGGCGAGGCCAATGCGATTGCGCCCGGCAAGACGCCGCTGTCGTCGATGAGCCCGACGATCATCTCTAAGGACGGCAAACCCTTCATGGTGATCGGTAGCCCGGGCGGCGCGCGCATCATCACCATCACGCTTGAAGCGATCCTCAACGTCATCGACCACGGCATGAACATCCAGGAGGCGGTCGACGCGCCGCGCATCCACCACCAGTGGCTACCGGACAAGGTGTTCATGGAGCCCTATGCGCTGTCGCCCGACACCCGCAAGCTGCTGGCAGCGATGGGACACGACGTTCAGATCGATGAAAGCTGGTCGATCTGGGGGCAGGCGGCCGGCATTCTCGTCGGCGGTGAGAGCCTTTCCGACATCGAGCGCGGTGGCGGCGCTCGCTACAACGGCGCCGTCGATAGCCGCATCGGCGCGGGCGCTGCGCGCGGTTACTGAGGCCGGGACGGCCAAAGCGGCGCGAAGAGAGCGGCTCTAAGGCGCGCTTTGCACGCCTGATCACGGCTGCTCGCGCGAAAAAGATTTGAAAGCGCTTTCGTTTGATTTTATTATAGTTTTCAGAGCGTGCGACCGCACGCGATCGTACGCTTTGGCCAAGCTTCATTCGTGGAGGTTGTCATGGCACTGATGGAAGGAAAGAAAGCACAGGACTGGATCAATCTGGTTCTTGCCGCCTGCCTGTTCGTCTCCCCCTGGATCATGGGTTTCGTTGTCGAAAACGTTCCGGCCTGGAACGCCTGGATCGCTGCCGCCGTGCTCGGCGTTCTGGCGATCGCAACACTGGCCATGTTTGCGGAATGGGAAGAATGGGCAAGCCTCATCGTCGGTCTGTGGCTGATCGCTTCGCCCTGGCTGCTCGGTTTCTCGACGAGTCCCAACCCGATGTGGACGCATGTCGTCCTCGGGGCGTTGGTGACTGCGCTCGCGATCTGGGCGGTCTGGGATGAACGGCAGCATCCGCATGCACATGCATGATGATGATGAGGAAAGAAGATCGCGGCCCGGTGCCGCAGTTCCGGGCCGCGAACGACAGGCGTAATGTCGGGGTAATCTAGACTTTGCAGCTTCCCGCAAAGCCGATCCGCGAGAAATGCGAAGCGCCTGTTCGTCCGACCTTGCGCAATTTCAAAAAGCCGGCTCATTTCCAACGCGTCCGAGCGGAGCCAGCCGATGCCTTGCACAATCCCTTCAGCCCTCGGGTGCGCCCTGTGAGGACGTTCTGGCCCCGCTCCCTCAAGCAGCGGCTCATCGCTCAGCTTCTGGTCCTGCAGCTGGCGATCCTGCTCGCCTTCGGTCTCTCGTTCGTCAGCCTGCTGGTGCTTGCCGACGAGGGCGGTGTTCTCATCAGCCCGGCGCCGGTCGAGGTCGCGTTCGACGCGATCCGAAGAGGCCCGGACGGCAAGTTGATGCTCGCAAGAACGGAGGAGATGGGTGACGTCTATGCGCGGCGCCCGGATTTCTGGTTCATCGCCCGCAACGACCATGGCGAGGTCGTCCAGGCGGGTGACATTCCCGCGATCTACAAGGGGATGGCCGAAAATCTCGGCAAGATGACCTATTCCGATATCCGCGACGCCGGGGATCCATCGCCTTATCTTGCCGTACTCAGGCGCCGGGAAAATGCCGAGGGCGCCTTCACGATTTTCGGGCAGGGCGAGTTGATGAGCCAGTCGGCGCTGATCCTGCAGTTCTCGCGCTTTTCCATTGCGCCGATGCTGGTGCTTCTCGCCATCGTCACGGTCGCCGCCGTGCCGTGGATCGTCAACCGGGCAAGCCGGGGGATTTCCGAGCTCGCCCGCGAAACCGAAGAGATCAGCATGGACAGGCGCAACTATCGCCTCCCCGAAACCACCATCCCCAATGAGGTTCGGCCGCTCGTGCGCGGCATGAACGATGCGCTCCACAGGCTCGACCAGGCCTACGGCCGCCACCAGCGCTTCATCCTCGATGCGGCGCATGAACTCCGCACGCCCGTTGCGATCCTGCAGGCGCGGCTGGACTCGCTGGCGGCGGGCCCGGATCGTGACCGGTTGATTGCCGATTGCGAGAAGATCTCGGCCCTCGCCGAACAGCTGCTCGACCTGCAGCGCCTGGACGCCAACGCGACGCCGTTTGCCACGGTGGACCTTGTGGAACTGTGCCGCAACGTCGCCGCCGACCTCGCGCCGCTGGCGATCGACGAAGGCTATGAGTTTTCCTTCGAGCCAAGGGTCGAGCGCTCGCTTGTTCAGGCAGATGCAACGTCCCTTTCACGCGCCATTACCAACCTGGTTCAAAACGCCATTGAACATGCCGGGAACCGCGGCACGATCGTCGCCAGCGTGGAGGCGGGCGGCGTGATCGAGATTTCCGACGACGGCCCCGGCGTTCCCGAGGCGGAGCGCGAGCGCATCTTCGAGCCGTTCTACCGCCTGAAGCCCAGGGATCGCGGCGCGGGCCTCGGTCTCAACCTCGTGCTGCAGATCGCCCGCCGACATGGCGCCGAGATGGCCGTTCTGAGCGCACCAAGCGGCGGCGCGTGTTTCCGTTTGGCATTTGGCGGCGGGGCCCAGAACCGGGTGTTGCCATCTGACGAACCGCGGAAATCTCCGGCGACAAAAGCTGGCTGTTGATGGCATCGTGACCATCGAACGGCTGCGCCTCATCAGGAGGGGAGGCTGCCGCGGCATGATTGGATAATACCAATATAGCGCCAATCACTAACTGTCTAGAAGTTTGGACGCAACTTGCATGCGCTATCTGTAAGAAATGTAATATAATTTATCCGGAATTCGGGCGCGGAAGCGCACGGTTCAGCCGCAACGCGGTGGACAGGTGGTAATGTTTTGGTATTGCTGATGTTGGCCGCATATCGATTGGGCCAGATCGGAAGTGATTACGGAACGCCTATCTGCCCGAGGGTGAGCAAGCCTGCGGGCAACCGGAAAACTGGGAGATATCAATGAAGCCGAATTCTATTTTTGCCCATCTGACGGGCTCGACCGTGTTTACATCGGACGTTCCGCGTCCGACGAAGGCGAGTGGCGCGAGACACCGACTCCTTGCAGTATTGGTAGCAACGGCATGCCTTGTCTCGGCCGCTCCAGTCGCGGCCTTCGATCAGACCAATGCTGCACGTATCAAGCAGTTGGTCGACACAGGCATGCAGTATTACTGGTCGGGGGGCGACGTCAAGAAGGCTGAAGCCGAGGTCTTCAAGGGCATCACCCTTCACGGCAAGTATGATGTCGTGGAGGCGGCGTTCAAGGAGGCGTCGACTTTAGCGCCCGAGCGCCTGGATTTTCAGTATGCCGTGGCCTCAACGCAGATCATCCAGAAGAAGCTCGACGAGGCACAGACCACGTTCCAGGGTATCCTTGAAAAGGAGCCGACGGCTTTCGACGCGCAAAGCTGGCTGGAGGCAATTGCCCGCATCCGCGGCGACGAAACTGGCGCGGCACTCGCACATCAAGCGCTCGCGGGTCTCGATCGCGAGCGCGCGGAGGAATATCGGAAGCGCTTCGTTCGCGCAGAGCAGATTATGGCCGAAAAGCCGAGCTTCGATGTCCCGACGTTGTCCGGCAAGGTCGTGGTGGTCGCCTTGGGATACGCACTGGCGGATGACGGCACCGCGCAGCAGACCCTGCTCGACCGTCTCGACGTGACATTGAAGGCTGCTGAGGCCAATCCGACGGCACTGGTTATGGTGAGTGGCGGCGTGCCGAAGAACGGCGTAACCGAAGGCGACGTGATGTCGAAATGGCTGGTCGACAAGGGCGTCAGCCGCGATCGCATCATCATCGAAGACAAGTCGAAAGACACGATCGGCAACGTGATCAACGCCGCCAATCTGTTGGTGCGGCATCAGGCCGATACCGTAATCCTGGTAACCAGTTCCAGCCACATGCGCCGTGCCCGCACTGTGATGGAAGACGCATTGATGCAGCGCGATCTCCCAACCTCAGTCGTACCGATGAACGCGCTGGACGCGCCAACCCAGGACGAAGCTGCGAAGGTCGGACCAGACGAGCGGTTGGTTATCTACCGTGATCTGATGCGCGTTTCAGGCGTATGGGCCTATCCGGGCCTCCAGCAGTAGCGACAGCAGCGCCACAAAACTCCTCGAAGCCCGCGCGCCCCAACCCATTATGGCGCGCGCGAATTGTCGGCGATCTTGCGCAACTTCACGTCACAGCGAAAGGTCGGCCATCTTGTCGTTTCAGACCAAGGCCGATCCGGCTGCGAGCCGCGCGGCGCTCTCCGGGTCGTGAGCCGGCAGCAGGATCGTCGGCTCGCTCGCAGCAAACCGGCGGATCGACCGCAAGGTCGCAAGTGCCGTTGCCGGATCATTCGTCACGCCATCCGTCTGTTCGGCCAGGAGATTTGCCTGCGAGTAGGTCGCGTCCCCGGCCAGGAAATAGGTAAACGTATCACCGCGCACGATGACGGAAACGTGGCCGGCGACATGCCCGGGGGTCGGCACGAGGAGGATTCGCCCATCGCGGGTGATCGGGTGGGAGGCGGCGAAAGGTCCGACCGGCGGGCCATCCATGTCCACGAGCTCCGGCCGCAGCCAGATCGGCCAGCGCTGTGGCAGGCAGCCTGTCATCATTCCCCTGACACCGATCGAGACGGCGTAGTTCGCGCGCGGGCCAATAATCCGGCTGCGCGGAAAGTGATCGAGCCCTCCGGTATGGTCGTGATGGAAGTGCGTGAGAATGACGGTGCCGATGTCTTCGGCCGGATCGAGCCCCATCGCGAGCAGTCGTGCACCCACCTCTTCGTGGGGCGCGACGCGGATCTGCACCTGTTTGTAGAACGGGTTCCAGCCCGGAAGGTAACCGGGCACCGAATTGCGCCAGGTATCGCCGGTATCGACGAGAAAGCGGCCCTCCGGATGCTCGATCAGGAAGCACAGGATGGGCAAGGGGTCGATCCAGTTCGGATCCCGGAAGATGTCGATCTTGCGGCCGATGGCGCCGCGGCCTTCGCGTCCGGTGCGCTGGGCCGACTTCATGCGGGCCTTGCCCGTCTCGATTGCCGTCACCCTGATCATGGTTGCCTTCATAAAAAGAACGGTCATTCGTTTTAATATTTTCCACGCCTCTTTTAAAGAGGGAGCGTTCGTTTTATTTTGAGCGAATGCCGAAGATATCAGACGAGAAGCGCGCCGCCCGCAGGGCTCAGATCCTGGAAGCAGCCTGGACCTGTTTTCAGAAGGACGGGTTGCACGCCACGACGATGGACCACATCATCCGTGCGTCCGGCCTTTCGGCCGGCGCCGTCTATTCCTACTATCCGAGCAAGGACGACCTGATCCTCGCCGCGGTTGCCACATCGTTGTCGGGGCTGTCGGCGATCGTCGCGCCATTGCTGCATGCCGAGCCGCCGATGAGTCCCAGCCAGCTCGTCGGCGAGATCACGGAAGCGATCGACCGCTTTGCGAGCCGCGACGGCTTCGACCTGAAGCGAATCGCGCTGCTCGGCTGGAGCGAGGCGCAAAGGAACGAGCAGCTTCGCGCGACGATGAAGAGCTTCTACATCGATTTTCGCTGCGATCTCGCCGGCGCGCTGAAGCGTTGGCGTGACGACCGAACCGGTGTCGAGTATGACGTGGAGGCGGACATGGCCGCTGCATTGCTGTCGCTTGTGCTCGGCTATGTCGTGCAATCGGCGGTCATTGGCGACGTGTCGCCTCAGGGCATGGTCGACGGACTTGCACAGCTGGAACGGGCTGCGGTTGAGTAGATCTCCACGCTTTGACAGCAACTGTCCAATGGCTGCGGTCTGCAATTTAACCCTTCCCATCGTCCGCCGTTTGGCCTAGAAGGCGCGCCGTAATCCGGTCGCAGCCTACCCGGTCAAAACAAGGACACCTATCATGAAGACGATTGTCATCTGCTCCGGCGGATTGGACTCGGTATCGCTTGCCCACAAGGTGGCAGCCGAGCACGAGCTTGTCGGCCTCCTCTCCTTCGACTACGGCCAACGGCATCGCAAGGAACTGGACTTTGCCGCCGCGGCCGCCAAGCGGCTCAACGTACCGCACCAGATCATCGACATCCGCCCGATCGGGACCCATCTGACTGGATCGGCGCTGACGGATGATGTCGACGTGCCCGACGGCCACTATGCCGAGGAAACCATGAAGGCGACGGTGGTTCCGAACCGCAATGCCATCATGCTCGCGATTGCCTTCGGGCTCGCTGCCGCACAGAAAGCGGATGCGGTGGCCGTCGCCGTGCACGGCGGCGACCATTTCATCTATCCCGATTGTCGCCCCGGTTTCATCCACGCTTTCCAGACGATGCAGAACCACGCGCTCGATGGCTACGCCAGCGTTTCGCTCTACGCGCCCTATGTGACGATCTCGAAGGCGGATATCGTCACCGACGGTGCTAGCCATCGGACGCCGTTCGAAGAAACGTGGTCCTGCTACAAGGGTGGCGCACGTCACTGCGGCCGCTGCGGCACCTGCGTCGAGCGACGCGAAGCCTTCCATCTGGCGGGTGTTCCTGACCCGACCGACTACGCGGATCCGGATTTCTGGGTGGCGGCGACATCGGCATTTGCGGCCGAGGAGGTAAAGTGATGTTCCGGATCACCAAGGAATTCCACTTCTCTGCCTCTCACCAGTTGAAGAGCCTGCCTTCGGATCACCAATGCGCCCGCCTGCACGGGCACAACTACGTCGTCGAGGTCGAACTGACAGGTGCGGAACTCAACGAACACGGCTTTGTGCGCGACTATCACGAGCTTTCGCCGCTGAAGCGCTACATCGACGACAGTTTCGACCACCGTCACCTGAACGACGTGCTCGGCCATGACCGGGTGACCGCCGAGTGTCTGGCGAAGCATTTTTACGACTGGTGCAAGGCAAGGCTGCCGGAAACGTCGGCCGTTCGGGTCAGCGAGACGCCGAAGACCTGGGCGGAATACCGGCCATGACCGGGCCGGCTGAAACGCGCATCCGGGTCAGCGAAATCTTCGGGCCGACGATCCAGGGCGAGGGCATCCTGATCGGGCTTCCGACCGTGTTCGTGCGCACCGGCGGCTGCGACTATCGCTGCTCGTGGTGCGATACGCTGCATGCGGTCGACAGCGACTACCGCGACCAATGGCTCCCGATGAGCGCCGAGGACATCTGGCAGGAGGTCGTCAGGCTTTCCGGCGGCAAGCCGCTGACGGTTTCGCTTTCGGGCGGCAATCCGGCGATCCAGCCGCTGGGCCCCCTGATCGCCTGCGGAAAGGCCGATGGCTATCGCTTCGCGCTCGAGACCCAAGGCAGCCTCGCCAAGGCCTGGTTTGCTGATCTCGATGTTCTGGTTCTGAGCCCGAAGCCGCCGTCGAGCGGCATGGAGACGAACTGGCAGGACTTCGACGACTGTCTGCGCTTGGCTGAGGGCGGACCTGAGGTCGCGCTGAAAATCGTCGTCTTCGATGAGCGCGACTATGCCTATGCCCGTGATGCCGCATTGCGCTACCCGCATCTGCCGCTCTACCTGCAGCCCGGCAACCATACGCCGCCGCCGCCCGACGATGACGATCCCACGGTCGACATCGACGGCATCATCGACCGCATGCTCTGGCTGGTCGGCAAGGTGACGGAGGACCGCTGGTTCGAGGCGCGTGTCCTGCCGCAGCTGCACGTGCTGCTCTGGGGCAACCGGCGCGGGGTTTAATCGCTGGCGCTGGCGCTCTCCGGCCTGCCGTTTCGGCCCTTGGTCGGACTGGCGGGGAGGGCTATGGTCCAAGGCGATCTGAGCAGGTGGGGGACTTCATGCAACTGACGACCAAACGCGTCTATGAGCCGAAGGCCGATGGCGAGGGGATGCGCATTCTCGTCGATCGTCTGTGGCCGCGTGGTCTCACCAAGGCAGACGCCGCCGTCGATCTCTGGCTGAAGGAAATCGCGCCGACGACGGAACTGCGCCGCTGGTTTCATGCAGGCGAGGGCAGCTGGGAGGAATTTCGCGCGCGCTATCTGGCCGAACTCGATGCCAATCCTGCGGGCGTTGACGTGTTGCGGCAGCGCGTTGCCGAAGGGCCAGCGATCCTCCTTTACAGCGTGAAGGATGAAGTCCGCAATCATGCGGAGATCCTGAAAGGATACATCCTGACGCACCGATAGACGGGTTCACGTCATGTCGTTGGGGCGGATAAGTCGTCGCGTATGCTGCCGATGCGCGCGATGATCCGTCGCCAATCGTCCTGGAAGGGCAACCCGAAGAGGTCGGTGAGGGCATGTTCGATTGCCGGGGCGTCGAGTTCATGGCGCGTGACGGTGCCACTTTTGTCACGGATCGTCAGCCGGTTTCCAAACAGGATGTTGCGTGCCTCCTCGGTGGTCAACGTCACCAGAAGGGTCTGCCGGAAAAGCGAATGCGGATCCGTGGATGTCGCGATGTTCGCGCTACAACAGGCGTCCCCGCCACAAATCCGCGGCGATACCTCGTAGACCGGCACCCAGCCGGGACCAAGTCTTGCTTCAAGCAGGAAGCCTTCGAGCGTCTGCTCAGACGGAATGGCCCGTGCGGTGTCGGCTGCGGCGTGGAACGGTCGAAGCGCAACGGCGCGGTTGGCACGCAACTGCCAAATCCGACATCGACAAGATGGCCGACATCCTCCACGAAGACGCGGAGCGCCATGTGCGACCAGGCCGGCGGCGCTGCGCCGGGGTGGCGCATCCACAGGACGCGGGCCATCAAGGGTTCTACCCGGTAACCGAGCGACGCGAGCACGCGCTGCAACAGGCCGTTCTGTTCGAAGCAATAGCCGCCACGCCGGCGCTCGATGAGCTTGGCGTCGACCGCCGCCGGCGACAGGTCGATCCGACGGCTGAGAAGCACGTCGATGGCCTCGAAGGGGATCGACGCCGCGTGGCGGGCGATGATGCTGCCAAGGGTCGTGAGATCGGGCGATGGCGTCCCGGCATGTCCGATGCGGGCGAAGTAGCGGTCGAGGTCAACGGGAAATGCGACGTTCCGCATGGCTAGAGGCTCCGATAGATGGCATCACGAAGATCGGCCGGGAAGCGTCCGTTCATGCCCTCGAAGGCAGTGTTGGTAAGCGCGACGACGGTCAGGCCGCGGGCCGGATCGATGAACCATTTGTGTCCGTAGGCGCCGTCCCATTGCAGCGTGCCGCGCGACTGCGGCGTTCCTGCCAGTTCCGGTTCGACAAGGACGGCGCCGCCGAAGCCGAACTCCCACCCGGCGCCGGCGGCCAATCCGCCCGTCCTTGCCTGAATGTCGAACATCGAGCCGGTGGCGGAGGTGTCAAGTAGCAGCGAATGTCCGGTCCTGAGGCTTTCGAGAAGGCGGATCACGTCGCCGGCCGTGCCTGCCATGCCGGCGCCGCCGGAGGGAAAGGCTCGGGGATTGAAGATCCGCCCGGGTGAGAGGCGCACGGGATTGCCGAAGAAGGGGACCGCATCGTCGGCCGCGAGCCGCCGCGGCCGTGGCGACGCGTCGCCATAGTGGACGACGAGTCGACGTGGATCGGTCACGGAAAAGCCGGTGTCGCCCATTCCCATCGGGCCTGTGACGAGTGCTGCGATCGCTTCCGGCAGCTTCGATCCCGTCGCCTGCTCGATAACGGCGCCGAGCACGTCGAGGCTCATCGAATAGCCCCAGCCATGTCCGGGCGGATAGGACAGTGGAATGTCGGTGAGCTTGCCGATGAGGGCAGGGAGGTCATCGTCGGTGTCATCGAGGCCGCTGCTGATGGCGTGTCGGCGGTAGGGGCCGTCGCCTTGCTCCATGAACACGTAGGTCAATCCGGCACTGTGTGTCAGGAGCTGGCGGATGGTGATTCGAGGCTCGCTGCCGTCCGCCAGCCGCGGCCTGAACGCGGGCAGCCATTGCGACACCGGATCGTCGAGACCGATGGTGCCGCTTTGCACGAGGTTGAGAGCGGCAACCGTGACGATCGGTTTTGCGACCGAGGAAAGCAGGAAGATGCTGTCCTCGGTCATCGGCCGTCCGCTTTCGCGGTCCGCCAGCCCGGCGGCATCCCGGTAGGCGGGCTCGCCGTCGACAAGGATCTCGACGACCGTGCCGACGATGCGCTGCTCATCGAGGGCTTGTGCAATCACCCGGTCGAGTTCCGCCTTCAGCCGCTTCCAGCGCTCCGATCGTCCCCGTCCTGTCGCAGCTTTATCCATGATCGCCTCCCAGTGCTTTTCGAGACTGCGGCCCTATCGACGCTTGGGGCGAAAGACGGGCTGCCGGACAAAGGCAATCCCGTTCGCAGCGAAAGTCGATTGTCCGTTCACGTATGGGAGGCATACGCGCCTGCACGAGGCAGCCGTCGCCGTCCGGCGCTAGAAGCGGTGCGACAGCATCAGATGGAGTGAGGTTGATGAACACGAACAATCTTGGGTTTGCGGGAAAGGTCGCTTTGGTCGCGGGCGCCAGCAAGGGGATCGGCGCGGCCACCGCCCGCGCCTTCGCGCGTGCCGGGGCATCCGTTGCCCTTCTTTCCCGGTCGCAGGCGGCCGTCGACGAGGTGGCTGGTTCGATCCGAGAAGCGGGCGGCGACGCGCTGGCAATCGCAGCCGATGTCGGCGACGAGATAGCCATGAGGCAGGCGCTGGCAAGCGTGATGCAGCACTATGGCCGGCTCGACGCGGCCTTCAACAATGCGACGGATGGAACCTTGCCGGCCCCGCTTGCCGATCTCGACATCGATGGCTTCGACCGCGGTATCCGCACCAACATTCGCGGCACCTTTCTCGGTATGCGTTATCAGATCGAGGCGATGGCGAAGGGTGGTGGCGGCGCGATCGTCAACATGGCCTCCGTCGCCGGCATCAACGGCACCTCAGGGCTTTCCGCCTATGTCAGCGCAAAGGCCGGGATCATCGGGATGAGCAAGGCTGCGGCACTGGACTATGCCGACCAGGGGATCCGGATCAATGTCGTCGCGCCCGGGCCTATTCTCACCCACCATCTCGAAGCGGCAGGCGCGGACATTCAGCGGCACGCAGCACTTTCGACGCCGATGCGCCGGCTTGGGCGTGTGGAAGAGGTGGCCGCGAGTGTGCTCTGGCTCTGTTGCGATGAGGCAAGCTACATCACCGGCGTCGTTCTTCCGATCGATGGAGGCATGACGGCGGGCACGAAAGTGCCTATGAATGTCCGTCGCGGCGCGACGTCTCGACCGCCTGAACCCTGAGGTGCTTGTGGACTGGGAAGAACTCCATCTCGTTCAGCTCTTGGCACGCCACGGCTCGCTGAGCGCGGCGGCGCGGGCCCTGGGTGCAACCCAGCCGACACTCAGCCGCCGGCTCGACACATTCGAACAGAAGACGCAGCAGAAACTGTTCGAGCGGCAACCAAGCGGCCTCGTGCCGACGTCGGCATGCCTGTCCATCCTGTCGGCGCTTGATGAGATGGAGGCGAATGCACTTGCAGTCGAGCGACGCCTGGCGGCGAAGGACGATGCGCTGGCGGGCACGATTACCGTGACGAGCCTCGACTGGCTCGGAGATTATCTGCTCGCGCCGATGCTCACAAAATTTGCCGCTGTTCATCCCGGCGTCACCATCCATCTGTTGAACGATGGCCGGCGCTTCAACCTGTCCCGGCGGGATGCCGATATCGCCTTCCGCTTCGGCAGCTTCGACCAGGGCGATACCGTTGAGCGCAAGGTAGCCGATATCCGTTACGGCCTGTTTGCAACGCAGGCCTATCTCGATCGCTTCGGTCACCCGGATGCCGAAGGGGGCGGCAGGAACCATGCCATCGTCGAACTGGCCGAGGCAGCCGTGCAGGTGTCGCTTTCGACTTGGCTCAAGCATCTTTGGCCCGAGGCGCGGGTGATGCTGCGGGCGAACACGATCCGATCGCAGCTGAGCGCGATCGAAACCGGTCAGGCGCTCGCGACACTTCCGTGTTTCCTTGCCGCTGGCCGCAGTGGTGTTGTGCCCGTCGACCTTGGCGTCGCCGCGCCTATCCTTCCCTTGAAGCTCGGCGTCCACCAGGAGATGCGGGACCTGCCGCGCGTGCGAAAACTCATAGACTTCGCCGTGCAGGAATTCGCCGCCCTCAAGCCGAAACTCAATCCCTCCGGCTGATCCGTCCGCGGCCAGGCGCGAAGCGTTTTTGGTTCGCTGCAACGGAAACGCGAAAATTTCTTCGTCGCCGATGTCGGGATGGCGAACCGCGGCACGTCTTAATCTCGAAGGCGGTGTTCAACCGCACCGAAAAAGGAGATTTGAGAATGTTTCGTACCGCATTGATCGCTGGCGCCCTGCTGATGTCCGGCACCGCTTTTGCAACGGCCGAGACCGTCGAGGTCAACGGCATGAAGATGTACTACGAGGTCTCGGGCAAGGGCGAGCCACTGGTCGTGCTGCACGGCGCCTACATGAACATTCCGTCGATGGGCGCGATCATTCCGAAGCTTGCCGAAACCCACACGGTCTATGCGGTCGAGTTCCAGGGCCATGGCCGCACCAACGATATCGACCGGCCGATCACCTATCCAAACCTTGCTGATGACGTTGCCGCCTTCATGGATGCGGTCAAGCTCGAGAAGGCCGATGTCTTCGGCTACTCGATGGGCGCTGCCGCCGGACTGCAACTGGCGATCCGCCATCCGGAAAAGGTGAACAAGCTCGCCGCCGCGTCGGTTGCCTACGACGCTGAGGGCTGGCAGCCCGAATTCAAGGCGGTGATCCCGCAGATGACGGTCGAGATGCTCGTCAGCCTGCCCTTTGCCGAGGACTATCGCAAACTTGCCGTCGATCCGAACGGCTTTCCGGAACTGGCGCGCAAGCTGATCGCGCTCGAAAAGGAGCCGATGGCCTGGGAGGCGGACGTCAAGACGCTGAAGGCTCCGGTGCTGATCATCGCCGGCGATGCCGACGTGGCGACGCTCGAACACAATGTCGCGCTCTTCCGCCTGCTCGGCGGCGGCGCCATGGGCGACATGGGCAAGCCGCTGTCGGCGTCACGCCTCGCCATCCTGCCGGCAACGTCGCACACCGCCGTCATCAACCAGCCGGACCTGCTGATGGCCTTCGTCGAGCCCTTCCTGAAGGGCGAAACGCCGAAGGGCATGTTCCCGTAACAAAAGCCTGACGGCGCCACTTCTCGGGTGGCGCCGTCTTTCTATCGGAAGCTTCTAGCGAAGCCGCCGGCCGTCGGTGTCAAAGAGAAGCACGGCTGCCGGATCGAAGCGGGCGGCGATGCTGTCGCCGGACTTCAGCCCGCGGCCGTTCTTCGTTTCGATCACGATCAGCTCGCCATCCCCGTGCCGCGCATAGGCGAAGGTCTCGCCGCCGAGATGCTCCAGCATGTCGATCGTCAGTTCGAGGGATGCCGAGCCGGTCTCGCCGAAATGCTCCGGACGAATGCCGACTGTCACCGCGCTCCCCGGCACTGCCGCCTTGACGCTGATTGGAATGACCGCATTGCCGAGGTCCGGCAAACGGACGCCGGCTCCGCCAGCCTCGACGATCCCTTTCAGAAAATTCATCTTCGGCGAACCGATGAAGCCTGCGACGAAGAGATTGGCGGGATCGTCGTAAAGGTCGAGCGGCGAGCCGACCTGTTCGACCACGCCGCCGCGCATCACGACGATCTTGTCGGCAAGAGTCATCGCCTCGACCTGATCGTGGGTGACATAGACGATGGTGGTCGCAAGCTTGCGGTGCAGCCTGGCGATCTCGATGCGCATGTGCACGCGCAGTTCCGCGTCGAGGTTGGAAAGCGGCTCGTCGAAGAGGAAAATCTTCGGGTGGCGGACGATCGCGCGGCCGATCGCCACGCGCTGGCGCTGGCCGCCGGAGAGCTGCTTCGGCTTGCGGTCGAGCAACGGCCCAAGCTCGAGGATGTTTGCCGCTTCGCCGACCCGTTGCTCGATCTCCGCCCTCGGCACGCCGGCAAAACGCAGGGCAAAACCCATGTTTTCCCGGACGGTCATATGCGGGTAGAGCGCATAGGACTGGAACACCATGGCGATGCCGCGCTTCGACGGATCGACATCGTTCATCCGCGCGCCGTCGATCGTGAGATCACCTGACGTGATCTCTTCGAGGCCGGCGATCATCCGGAGCAGGGTCGACTTGCCGCAGCCTGACGGCCCGACGAAGACGACGAACTCGCCGGACTTGATGTCGAGGTCGACGCCCTTGATGACCTCGAAGTTTCCATAGGATTTTCTGACCTCACTGAGTTGCAGTTCGCTCATGCAGCCGCTGCCTCCTGCACCTTGGCCGCAAGCTCAAGCCTGACGGTACCAAGCCGCGTCGAGGTCACCGCGACGGCGATGCCGCCGGCTGCACCCGTTGATTCCAGCCAGAAACCGGTCGATCCGCCCTGGAAGACGAGGCGCTCTGGTCCGAGAAGGCGCGCAGGTCCCGTGACCGTCACATCGACCGCATCGTTGAGGAAAGGCAGCACGTTGCCTGCCTGGTCGAGCGCGCGCACGATCACCCGCACGCTGTCGCGGCCCTCGGCACGAAGCGTCGTGCTGTCGGCGATCACATCAAGCGTCGTCGGCACCGGGTCGGCGACCATGCGCAGGTGGGCGACAGCCTCGCCGTCGATGAAGCCGGTAAAGTCGGCATCCTCCCACTTCATGCCCCAGACACCGAGTTCGTCCTTGGTGAAATGCCTGTGGTCGATGACGACGGGCGGGTGCGGCAGGTGCGGGAAGTTCTCGCGGTCCGGGCCGATGCGCTTGACCAGCGAGCCATATTTCAACTCGACCTCGTCGCAGTTGGTGAGCACGATCAAAGGCAGCACGCCGCCGATGTTGCGCTCGCCGCGCGCCCAGAAGGTCACCGGCTTCATCACCACTTCGTCTGCTGGCGCGCATTGGCTGGCATAGACATAGGCTGCAAATTTCGGCTGGCGGAACATGTCCATCACGCCGTGATAGCAGATCCTGTCGCCCGAGCCGAAGTCCTTGTGGGTGTTGTAGTCGAACATGCACCAGCCGACGGCCCCCGAAATCCTCGGGTCGCCATAAGCGGCGTTCAACACTTCGAGGTGCCGGCGCACATGCTCGGCCTGCCGCTGTTCCTGGTCGTAGATCTTCGTCGGATACATGTGGCCGCCGAATTCGGTGATCATGTAGGGCACCTTACGCTTGAGCCCGGTGCACTCCTGCTGGGGCCTCAGCGCGGTCCTTGGGCGGTTGGCCCCCGGCAGTTCCTCGTTGCCGAGGATGAAGTCGTTCATCGTGTAGACGTCTTCAAGCAACTCGCTGTCGGTGATGTAGCGCACGCCGCCGGTCTGTCGCGTCGGGTCGAGTTCCCGCGCCAGCCGGTTGGTTTCGACGTAGAAATCATGCGAATCCTGCGACTCGTTGATCCGCACGCCCCAGATGATGATCGACGGATGGTTCCAGTCGCGCTCGATCATGCGGCGCACATTCTCGATCGCCTCCTGTTTCCAGGCCTCGCCGCCGATGTGCTGCCAGCCGGGGATTTCCTCAAAGACCAGCAGACCGATTCGATCGCAATGCTCGATGAACCACTTGGACTGCGGATAGTGGGAGGTGCGCACCAGATTGCAGTGCAGCGTATGCTTGAGGATTTCGGCGTCGCGCTCCTGCGCCGTCTGGCCCATGGCATAGCCGACATAGGGGAAGGCCTGGTGGCGGTTGAGACCGCGGAGCTTCAGCGGCCGGCCGTTGAGCTTGAAGCCTTCGGTCGTGAATTCGGCCGTGCGGAAGCCGAAACGCGATGCCAGGCGGTCACTGCCGCGATCGCTGCGCAGTTGCGCTTCGATCTCGTAAAGGACCGGGCTGTCGATGTCCCAGAGCGAAAGCCCGGTGAGGCCGGTCAACTGCAGAGTGACGCTTTCGCCACGGGTCTCGCCGGTCGCTTCCGCCAGCACCTTGCCGTTGGCGTCCTTCAGGAGTGCGGTCAGCTTCCCCGTGAATGCGAGCGCTTGGGGATTGGCGATGTCGCAGCGGATCGAAACGGACTTGGCATCGCTCAGCGTGTCGCGGGTCTCGATCTTGAGATTGGCGATCGAAACCGCGTCGGTGATCTTCAGCCAGACATCACGATAGATGCCGGCATAGGTGAGGTAGTCGATGCGGCCGCCAAACGGCGGGATCTCTGGGTTTTCGCTGCCGTCGATCTTGACGGTGATCAGGTTGTCGCCCTCGCGCAGCCTGTCGGTGAGCCGCGCCTCGAACGGCGTGTAGCCGTCCCTGTGGGCGATGATCTCTTCGCCATTGAGATAGACGACCGCATCGGCCATGGCCGCGTCAAAGACGAGCGAGACTTCGCGCCCGTGGAACTCCCGACGCCAGGCGAGCACCTTCTGGTAGGTGTAGGCGCGCTGATAGGATGTCTCGTCGAAATAGTTGAAGGGCAGCTCGACGGCGTTGTGCGGCAGGCTGATGGCCTTGCCTGGCAGCAAACGCCCCGCAGTAGCGGCATCGAAGCCCTCCGAGAAGATCCAGGTGTCGTTGAAAGCGGTAACAGAACGCATGATCATTCCTATTTGACTGAGCCCAGCATTCCCTGGACGAACTGGCGTTGCATGAAGAAGAAGACCGCGAGTGTCGGAAGTGTCGCGAGAATGGTGCCGACCATGACGACGCCGTAGTCGGGGTAATAGGCCGAGGCGAGCGAGGAGATGACGAGCGTGATCGTCTTCTGCTCGTTCGACTGCAGCACGATTAGCGGCCAGAGGTAGTTGTTCCAGGCGGTCATGAAGACGATGATGAAGGCCGCCGCATAGGTCGAGCGCATCACCGGCACGTAGATGTAGAGGAAGATCTGCCACTCCTTCAGCCCGTCGACCTTGGCGGCGTCGCGCAGTTCCGACGGGAAGGCCTTGGTGGTCTGGCGAAAGTAAAAGACGATGAAGGCCGAACCGATGGTCGGGAGCACCACGGCGAAGTGGGTGTTGATGAGCCCGGCCTTGCCCATCATGATGAACAGAGGGATCATCAACGCCGCAAACGGGATCATCATGGTCAACAGCAGCGCACTGTAGATCCGGTCGCGGTGGCGCGAACGGAACATCTCGAAGCCGTAACCGGCAAGCGAGGATACGGCGAGCGTGAGCACCGTCGCCAGGATCGCGATCTTCGCCGAATTCCAGAAGACCAGCGGCGCATTCACCTGGGTGAAGAAGGCGCCGATATTGGTGGCGAGCGCGCTGCCCGGCATCATCTTGCCCTTGATGGTGTCGATCGACGAATTGGTGGCGCCGAGCAGCATCCAGATGAAGGGAAAGATCGACAGAAACGCCATCAGGCCGACGAAGCCGTAGGTGACGACGGCGGTTGCGATTTGTGCGGGGCTTTTCATCGGTCGCGCTCCCGGGCCGCGAAGAATTGCAGGCAGGCAAGCAGCGCGACCAGCACGACGATCACATAGGAGACTGTCGCCGCGTAGCCGAAGTTCGGCATGAAGCGGAAGGTCAGGTTGTAGATGTAGAGCGACAGCGTCAGCGTCGCGTTTGACGGTCCGCCCTTGCCCTCTGTCAGGTTATAGACCTCGTCGAAAAGCTGGATGGTGCCGATGGTCGAAATGACCGTCGTGAACAGGATCACCGGCTTCAACAGCGGGATGGTGATGTGGGTGAAACGCGCCCAGGCGGGAACGCCGTCGATGCGGGCGACCTCGTAGATCGACTTGTCGATGTTCTGCATCGCCGCGAGGTAGAAGATCATGTTGTAGCCGGTCCATCGCCAGGTGATGGCGAGGATGACGAGGACCTTCGCCCAGAACGGGTGCGTCAGCCACGGGATCGGCTCGCCGATGACCCCGATTGCTTCAAGCGTCGCGTTGACGATGCCGTCATGGGCAAACATGCCCTTGAACAGGACCGAATAGGCGACCAGCGAGGTGACGCAGGGCAGGAAGATCGCGGTGCGGAAGAAGCCGCGTCCGACGAGCTTCGGGTTGTTGAGCAGCGACGCCAGGACCAGCGCCAGCAGGATCATGATCGGCACCTGCACGACGAAATAGGTCAGCGTGTTGGTCAGTGCCTTGATGAAGACCGGATCGTTCCACAGCCGGATGATGTTGGAAAAACCGGCGAATTTGAGCATCATGCCGCGGCCGGACTGGAACGACATCCAGAGCGACCAGAGGATCGGGTAGATCATGAACAGCGCGATCAGCCCGAGCGCCGGCGCGACGAAGAGCCAGCCATTGACGTTGTAGTATCGGCCGATGCCGCCGCGGCGTGCGAGAGCCATCATCATCCTCGTGGAAAGCAGGAGCCGTCGGCCGTGGCTTTGTCGCCACGGCCGGGTGCAGTCAGTCGCGGGAGCGATTACTGGATCTGGGCGCTGACTTCGGCGTCGATCGCCTTCAGCACCTCGTCGACCGGGGTTCCCTGGTTCAGGGCCGGTAGCTGGGCGGTCACCGCCGTGTCCGCCTCGTTGGTGAACACGCCGTAGTTGACCGAGGGCACCTTCGCCAGCCAGTCGGAGAAGTTCTGCCAGACCTTCTCGCCGCCGAAGAAGGGGTCAGCCTGGCCGTAGACCGCACCGCCGCGGGCGGCGAGCAGCGAGCCGACGGCGCCGCGGTCCTGCAGGATCGTCTGGTAGAAATCGGCATCCTTGGCGTAGATCTCGTTGAGGAAATCGATCGCCTCGGCCTTTTCGGCAGAGCTTTCAAGCACGTACCAGCTCGAACCACCGAGGTTCGATGCATGCGTCGCGCCGTCGATCGAAAGCGCCGGGATCGGCGCCACGCCCCACTTGCCCGATTGGTCCGGCTGCGCCTTGACCGTGCCGGTGATCCACACACCGGTGATCACGCTTGCCACATCGCCCGAGGTGAACGTGCCGACCCAGTCCGACCAGCCGGCAGCCGGCTTGTAGATGTTGGCCGCCATGATCTTGTTGATCGTCTCCAGCGACGCCTTCAGCGCGGCGTTGCCGGTGATGTTGGCCTTGCCGTCCTTGTCGAAATACCATTGCCCGGCCGACTGCATGATGATGCGCACGAGCCCGGCATCGGTCGGGTCGAGGCCCATCATCTTCTTGCCGGTCTTGGCTTCGACCTGCTTGCCGATCTCGATGAAGCGGTCCCAGGTAATGCCCTGCATGTCCTCAGGCTTGAAGCCGGCCTGCTCCAGGTAGTCCTTGCGGTAGTAGAGGCCGGTGACGCCGGAATCGAACGGCATGCCGTAGACCTGGCCTTCCAGCGTCATCAGCTCGACCTTGTAGGGAGCGAAGCCGGAATAGTCGACGGTGCCGGAAAGCGGTGCGAAGGCGCCGGGGAAGGATTGAAGGTATTTCTGCGCGCCGTAATCCTCGATCAGCACGATGTCGGGCAGGGCATCGGCCGTGCCGGACGAAAGACCCGTCTGCAGCTTCTGCTCGACGTCAGCCTTGGCGAAATCGACGACGTTGAAGGTGACGTCCGGGTGCGTCTTCGTGTAGCGCGCGCCGGCCTCCTTCATGATCGCCACGTTGAAGTTCGGATCCCAGCACCAGATGGTGATTTCCTTGGCCTCGGCGGCGGTGACCGCCAAGAGGCTTGCGCCCGCAAGCGCGATGCCGGCGAAGCGCCGCAGATAGTTACGCACGTTCATAGTTTCCTCCCTCGAACGCGTTCCCCGAGACGTTCCTCTTCGTCTCGGCCGGGAGTATTTCGCAAAATTCTGAAGAAGGCAATATTTCAGTAAATTTTTACCTCGCGATTTTTATCGCGCAACTCCCACCGCTTCGACGGCCGTGCTGCCGCGCCAGATGATCTCGGTTCCGAGCAGCACCTTCTTGGCAACGTCCCGTCCCATCAGCCGCTCGATGAGCAGGTCGACGGCCGTCTCGCCGATCACCTCGGCCGGGATCTTGACCGTGGACAGCGGCGGCCCGAGGAACTGGGCGACCGGGATGTCGTTGAAGCTTGCGACGGCGACATCCTCCGGAATCCGCAAGCCCATTTCGTGAATGGCCCTGTAGGCGCCGATCGCCATGTTGTCGTTGCAGGTAATCAGGATTTCCGGAGGGTTGGGTTTCGACAGCATCGCCTTTGCCAGCGTGTAGCCGCTGTCCGGCGTCAGCTTTTCGACCATGCAGAGTTCCGGGTCGTAAAGTCCTTCTTTTGTCGTCCATTGGATGAAGGCCCGGCAGCGACGTTCGGAATGGATGTCGTCCTTGTCGCGGAAGGCGTCGATCCAGCCGAGGAAGCCGATGCGCCGGTATCCCCTGGCGCAAATGCCTTGCAGCAAACGGTTCATCGCCACGGAGACGTCGCTCATCACGCTGTCGTCGATATCGTCGTCGGGCGCGAAATCGGCAAAGACCAGATGGCGGCTGTGCCGCCGCAGCCAGTGAACCTCTTCGCCATAGTGATGGCCGACGGCAACGACGCCATTGGCGCCCTGCAGGATCGCCGCTTCCGGCAGGTTGCCGTTGTGGAAGACTTTCACCACCTCGATCTTCAGCGCCTGGCAGCGGTTCTCGATGCCGAGGCGGACGCCGACATAATAGGGGTCGATCAGTTCCTGGGCGGGCTGGAGGAAATGCACCAGCGCGAACTTCAGGCCCTGCAGCGGCCCGGCGCCGCGACCGCGATTGCGTGGCGTTGCATAGTTCAGCGCTTCGGCCGTCTCGATGATCGCCTGGCGTTTCCTGGTGGAGATCGACAGCGTCGGATCGTAATTCAGCACCCGCGATACCGTTGCCGACGAGACCCCGACTGCCGAGGCGATTTCCTTGATTGTGACCATATTCGACGTCCTGCCTGCCGCCGGCGGCCCGATCCGGGCGCGGCGCAATCATTATTTAGTAAAATTTTGCCTGGGATTTTTCAATCGCTGGACGTGCAATTTCGCTTGCGGGTGCGCCGACTGTGCGGTGAGCTCCGGGGATCAGGCCGCGGATCGGTCGGTGTCGAGGGCCTCACCCTGGAGTTCGTCGGCCAGATATTCCCAGAGCGCCGAAATCGGCCTGGACGACAGGCCGCCATTGTCGGCGGCAAAAAGGCCGAGTTCGATGACCGGCGCGGGCGGTAGCCCGTCCTGGACGCCGAGCGTGCGCATCGTGCCCGGACGGATGTTGAGATCCAGCAGAACGGCAATGCCGAGACCGGCTTCGATCATCGACTGGATCGAGGCGAGGCTGGCGCTCGTCAGCACCGTCCGCCAGGGGCGGTTGCCGGTGGCAAGCACCTCGATCATCTTCTGGCGCCAGGTGCAGACGCCGTCGAAGGTAACGAGCGGCAAGGGGCCGTCCTCGGGCACGACGAAACCGCGCGCGGCGACCCAGCGCAACGGCAGGCGCCAGGTCAGAACCGGTCGCCCATTGATCAGCGCCGGGTCGCCGATGGCGACATCGAGCTCACCGAGCGACAGTTTTTCCGACAGCACGGTGCTTTCGGTGACGGTGAGTTCGAGCGCCACTCCCGGATGGCACTCGGCGAAGCGCTGCAACGCCCTTGGCAACGAGCCGACGGCAATGTCCTCGATCATGCCGAAGCGGATCGGACCCTCGACCGTGTGCCCCGCCACGGCCCGCCGTGCCCCGGTGCTCAGGCCCAGCATCTTCTGGGCATAGGGAAGCAGCACATGCCCGGCCTCCGTCAGGTCCATGCCCCTGGTGCTGCGGTTCAATAGCCGTGCGCCGAGATCGTCCTCAAGCCGGCGCAGTTGCATGCTGACGGCTGCCTGGGTGCGTGCGAGCCGCTGGGCGGCTGCGCTGACGCTGCCGCATTCAGCGGTCACGACGAAGGCGCGCAGCAGGCCGATGTCGAGGTCATGCATATAACGATCCTTTATGACGGCATCACAATTATTAGCGTTTCTTATTGTGCCGGGATTGTTATGTCTGTTCAAGTCACGGGGAGAAACACATGGCGGAGCAGGAAACAACAGCGGACGGCGGGTGGCGCGAGCCGGTGGCGGCGGAAGGATCGTCCGGCCGCGTCTCTCTTGCCATCGGGTTCTGCCTGCTCTCCATGACCAGCGTGCAGTTCGGCGCAGCGCTCTCCAAGCCGGCGATGGTCGAAGTCGGGGCTTTCGGCGCCACGTGGCTGCGGCTCTCCTGGGCTGCGGCATTCCTGCTTCTCCTGGTGCGGCCGCCTTTCCTCAGATACACGCGGTCGCAATGGTTGGCGGCCATTTCCCTTGGCGCCACCATGGCGATGATGACGCTCTGCTTCTTTGCGGCGATCGAGCGCATTCCGCTCAGTCTTGCCGTCGCGATCGAGTTCCTGGGGCCGCTGACGGTTGCGGCCGTCCTCGGCGGACGCGGCTGGCGCCTGCTTTTCCCGGCGATCGCCGCACTCGGTGTGCTTTGCCTCTCCTGGGATGGCACGGCCTGGATCGCAGACGGCAGCGGTCTGCTCTTCGCTTTCGGCGCGGCCATCGGCTGGGGCGGCTACATCGTGCTGATGAAGAACGCCGGCGCGCGGTTCAAGGGGTTGGAAGGCCTCGCCGTGTCGCTCACGTTTGCAGCCCTCATCGCCACGCCGTTCGGGTTCCATCAGGTCCAGTCCGGCTTTTCCTTCCACATCCTGGCGGTAACGGCGGGGCTCGCGGTTCTCGTTCCGCTCCTGCCCTATGCGCTCGAATACATGGCGCTTCGCCGCCTTCAACCGTCCATGTTCGGTCTGCTGATGAGCCTGGAACCTGCCATGGGCGCCGTCGCCGGCCTCGTCATCCTCGGCCAGACCCTGAGCCCCAACCAGATTGTCGGCGTGGTCCTTGTCATGATCGCCAGCGCTGCCGGCACGTTGCTGGCGAAGGCCTAGCGCATTGTGTCCATGCAATAGATGTTGCTTCGATGGCGTCAATCTCAGCGTTGTCACGGGAGTTGCTCTGCGCGACGGCAGAGTTCCCTTGCATCCTTTCAAGCTGGGGATGCGCGACTGCCCCCGCCATCGCGCGGAGTCTTTTCCTTCACAGCGGTCGTGTTGAATGACTCACCGCTCGCCTACGGGCAGCAACCCGCCATTGTGCAGGCGAAGGTGTAGAACCTCTCTTCGACATCCCAAATCCAGCCGATCAGCTCCAACGCAACGCGGATAGAACTAAGAACCCCAGTCTGGGTAAGCAACTCGGCGATTGCGCGCTGTGCCGCTGCATGGGGATCTTCCAGGATGGGTCGTATCACGTCTTGAAACGTTGTGAGATCCATGCCGGCGTCGGCCCCATCGGGCCTCAAATACGGAATCCCCAGATGAGCCAGGATGACCGCCAGGGTGAGCTTGCAAGCGGCCTTGCATAACTTGCAGGGCAATTCCTTCTGCAGATCCGCGGCGGTCTTCCTGAAATATCCGATGGTCAGTCGAAACGCAGCGCCGGCCTTTGACGCCACCCGGAGCTTAAGGCTACGGAATTCACTTTTCGCATGGAGCACGTAGAGCTCGACGCGCCCCTTCAGGCCATCACCAACGAGGTTCCCCGGGTTGTCGAGCGACTCGACTACGCCCCGCAACTTTTCGAGCAGAACGACGACATATCCGTCGTGCTCCGTCACCTCCAGTTCGTTCTCGTAGATATACTCGCCTTCGCCTTCAATCTCGATGATCTCGGCAAGATCTTCGCGCGTTGTTGTCTTGCGTACTTGCATGGAAGCGCCCCCAACTCCCTATCGAAGGATCAACCATCGTAAGGCAGCGAGTGTCTGAGAAACATTCGCCCGATAGTAGTACGGCTCGAACGATTTCACTTGTTTCGTTGGGCCATACGGCAAGAAATCGCCACCACTGCGCGTAAGGTCAGCCTAGACAACCTAGAGATATTAAAGCAACCTCTGATCGACGCTTGATCGCGAGGCAAGGGAGAGGCGCGTGGCCGACCCTCGGCGTTCAAGTGGAAAGGCGGTGGGACACGATGGTGCTGCGGTTCTTCGCATCGGAAACGCCGTCACCTGCGCCCCCTTGATGGTGGAGAGCTCAACGAGAGCTTTTCAACTTTTGCGTTTCTGGAGGGATAGGGATGAGAGTGTTCGTGGGGAAGGGCGAAGTCTATCTGCATGACGTCGCTACTCGGAAGAAGGCGAAGCAGGTCCTCTGGGGGGACTGGTTGGATGTCATCGAGTCGGATGGTGATTGGCACAAAGTCCGTTGGGGGAAAGTCTCTTACTGGATTCCCAAAAAGGACTGCATTGAGGAAGCCCCACTCGACGTCATCATACTTGATGTCGGGCAAGGCGATGGATCCATCGTGACCACGCCGGGAAGACCCGATGAGCGGAGAGTCATCGTGGTGGATGCCGGTAAGGGGGACAACGTCTACCGTTTCATCAAGTGGAGATATGGCAAGTACGCGAAAGACGTGCGCTTCCATGCGGCAGTCGCTACCCACAGCGACCTGGACCACTATCTTGGATTCCAGCGTCTGCTCGACGAACCGAAGCAGCACTTCGAGAGGTTCTATCACAACGGCATCGCCGAGCGGGAGGGGGACGACCTTCTTGGGCCGAGCGATCCATCGGGACGATACCTGACTTCGATCATGGTCACCCACGCCGACATCCAGGCGCTTTACTCCGACCCCGTTGTCAGGGGCAGAAAGACATATCCAAGGCTGATGCATACGGCACTCACCAGCGGAAAGGTCGATCGTGTCGAGATGCTGGCATCGGAGGTGAGCCATGGCATGGCCAATCGGCATTGGATGCCCGGCTTCTCTCCGGCAGAGAACCCGGATTTCACGATCGAAATCCTCGGGCCGCTGATCGAGGCCGGTGACGATGGAAGTCCCCGACTGCGATGGTTCGGGAAGAAAATCGGCTCGACGGACCGTGACGAAGGAAAGACGAAGAACGGCCATTCAGTCATCCTGCGCGTCGCATACCAGGGCTTCACGCTGGTGCTTGGCGGAGATCTGAACAAGCCCGCGGAGGACTTCCTTCTGCGTGCCTACAGCGGAATAGGCGACGGCCAGCCTTTGCGCGATGCGGTCGCGCATGCACAATCTCGCTGGAGATCAGACCTGTTGAAGTGCTGCCATCATGGCGCGGCGGATGTCACCGACGAGTTCTTGGAGGCGGTCAATCCTTCCGCGTTCGCTGTGTCGTCCGGAGACGATGAGAGCTATGTCCATCCTCGCCCCGAACTGCTGGGCAGGCTTGGTCGTTTTGGCCGTGGCGACCAACCATTAATCCTCTGCACCGAGATACTGCGGTCGACCAGAGAGCGAGAGGCGACAAGTCTTTTCAAGACGATCAACCAGCAGAACGCTCTGATCGAAAAGCCGGGAACCAATGACACGGTGATCAAGGCGGCCAAGGCCAAACGGGCCGCCGCGCTGGAGGAAATGGCAAGACGAAACGTGCAGGTGTACGGGGCGATCAACATTCGCACCGACGGCAAAGATCTCGCAATCGCTTTCCTGAAGGAACGTGCCGTGGCGGATCGGTGGCACATTTACTGGTACAGACAGGACGAGCAGAAAGGGTTCATTCCGATCGAGAAGTAAGGGCAAAATCGTGCGACGATGATCCGACTTGGTTCAGAGTTGCCAACGGCACGTCTTGCCACGTTCACGGATCGGCAATCCTGGGAGGCTGCGGGAAATCTGAAACGAGCGAGCAAAGGCTAAAACTGCCCGTTTACAAAAGTAATATTATATGATTTTTTCTCATCGGCTGCGTGGAGGCAGCTTTCTTTGGGAGGAAATCATGAAAATCGCCAAGGCACTTGCGAGTGCAACGATCCTTGCTGCCTGCGCGTTCGGTAGCGCTTCGGCTGCGGAACTCGTTGTCGGCTTTTCGCAGATCGGCTCGGAGTCCGGCTGGCGCGCCGCCGAGACGACGCTGACCAAACAGCAGGCTGAAGAACGCGGCATCGATCTGAAATTCGCCGACGCGCAGCAGAAGCAGGAAAACCAGATCAAGGCGGTCCGCTCCTTCATTGCGCAGGGCGTGAATGCCATTCTGCTTGCTCCTGTCGTCGCCACCGGCTGGGACGAGGTGCTGCAGGAAGCCAAGGATGCGGAGATCCCGGTGATCCTGCTCGACCGTACGGTCGATTCATCCAAGGATCTCTACATGACGGCCGTCACGTCGGATCTGGTGCATGAAGGCAATGTTGCCGGCAAGTGGCTGGTCGATGCGACCGCGGGCAAGCCCTGCAATGTCGTCGAGCTGCAGGGCACAACCGGTTCGTCGCCGGCGATCGACCGCAAGAAGGGCTTCGAACAGGCGCTTTCCGGTCACGACAACCTGAAGATCGTGCGCAGCCAGACCGGCGATTTCACCCGCACCAAGGGCAAGGAAGTGATGGAGAGCTTCCTGAAGGCCGAGGATGGCGGCAAGAACATCTGCGCGCTCTACGCCCATAACGACGACATGGCCGTGGGCGCTATCCAGGCGATCAAGGAGGCCGGCCTGAAGCCGGGCAAGGATATCCTCGTCGTCTCGATCGACGCGGTTCCGGATATTTTCCAGGCGATGGCAGCCGGCGAAGCCAATGCCACCGTCGAGCTGACGCCGAACATGGCCGGCCCCGCCTTCGATGCGCTCGCCGCCTTCCAGAAGGACGGCACGGCACCGCCGAAATGGATCCAGACGGAATCCAAGCTCTACACTCAGGCCGACGACCCGATGAAGGTCTACGAGGCGAAAAAAGGCCTCGGCTACTGAGTGTTTGCCGCCCGCGTCGCGGCGCGTGGGCGGCAACCCGGCCGGAGGCAAGCCTTCTCGCCAGGCGAGACGGGGCTTGGCTTCGGCCGGCTGACGACGGTGGGTTTGGAGCGCACGCCGGCCTGAAGGCAGCCGCCTCTTGCTCATCACGCTCTCGATCGCACCTTGGCGGGAACGGCATCGATGCAGACCAGTGACGACATTCTTTCGGCAGTACGGATCGAGAAGGCATTCCCGGGAACGAAGGCGCTCGACAAGGTCGACTTCCATCTGCGGCGCGGCGAGGTGCATGCCCTGCTCGGCGAAAACGGCGCCGGCAAGTCGACGCTGATCAAGTGCCTGACCGGGGCCTATCGCCGCGACGGCGGCGCCATCATGCTCGACGGTGCGCCGGTTGATCCGCGCGATACGTTTGACGCTCAACGTCTCGGCATCGGCACGGTCTATCAGGAGGTCAATCTCCTGCCGAACCTGAGTGTGGCCGAGAACCTGTTTCTCGGACGCCAGCCGCGTCGCTTCGGCCTCATCGATATGCAGGCGATGAACCGACGGGCGCGCGCGCTGCTGGAAGAGTACGAGCTCGACCTCGATGTCACGCGCGAACTGGCAAGCTACTCGGTGGCAATCCAGCAGGTCGTCGCCATCGCCCGCGCCGTCGACCTCTCAGGCAAGGTGCTCATCCTCGACGAGCCGACCGCAAGCCTCGACGCGCACGAGGTGGCAATGCTTTTTCGTATTGTCAGGCGCCTCAAGGCGCGGGGTCTCGGCATCGTCTTCGTCACCCATTTCCTCGAACAGGTTTTTGAAATTTCCGACCGGATCACCGTGCTCAGGAACGGGCAGCTCGTTGGAACACGCGAGACCGCCGACCTCGACCGACGCACATTGATCGCGATGATGATCGGCCGGGAGCTGGCGGCGGAGATCCACGCCCCACGGACCGAGACCGCGCAAGGGCCCTTGCGCTACCGGTTCCGCAACTACGGGCGCAAGGGCCGCATCGCGCCTTTCGATCTTGATGTGCGCGCCGGCGAGGTGATCGGCATGGCCGGTCTGCTCGGCTCCGGCCGCACGGAAACCGCCGAACTTCTCTTCGGCGCCTACCGCGCCGATAGCGGTACGGCCGAAGTCGACGGCCATCCGGCCGCCCTTTCGTCGCCGCGCGCGGCCGTTCATCACAAGTTCGGCTTCTGCCCGGAGGATCGCAAGGTCTCAGGCATCGTCGGCGACCTGTCCGTGCGCGAAAACATCGTGCTTGCCCTGCAGGCGCGCCGCGGCTGGACGCGGCCGCTCTCAAGGACCGAGCAGAACCGTCTGGCCGACCACTATATCCGCGCGCTCGACATCCGCACCGCCGATCGCGAAAAGCCCGTGAGGCTGCTGTCGGGCGGCAACCAGCAGAAGGTCATCCTTGCCCGCTGGCTTGCCACCGCACCGGAATTCCTGATCCTCGACGAGCCGACGCGCGGCATCGATGTCGGTGCGCATGCCGAGATCGTCAAACTGATCGAAGCGCTGCGCGGGCAGGGGATGTCGCTGATCGTCGTCTCCTCGGAAATCGAGGAGCTCGTCGCCTATAGCACCCGGGTCGTCGTGCTTCGCGACCGCGCCCATGTCGCAGCACTCGACGGAGACCGCATCACCGCCCATCAGATCGTCGAAGCGATCGCCGCCACCCATGACGAAAGGAGGGGAGCGTGACGTCGTTCATCCGGCTCCATCTCAGCCGCCTGCTGCCGCAACTGATCGCGCTCGGTATCATCATTGTCGCGGTGACCTTGGTGTTTCCGGGTTTCCTCAACCTGGAGATCCAGAATGGCCGCCTTTACGGCAGCCTGATCGACATTCTCAACCGCGGCGCACCGGTCGTGCTACTGGCGATCGGCATGACGGTCGTCATCGCCACAAGGGGGATCGACCTCTCGGTCGGCGCCGTCATGGCGATCTGTGGCGCGACGGCCGCGGCACTGATCACGTCGGGGCATTCGCTGGCCGCCACCCTCCTGATCACGCTCGCCGTCGGCATGCTCTGCGGTCTCTGGAACGGAGTGCTGGTCGCGGTGCTGGATATCCAGCCGATCATCGCGACACTGGTGCTGATGGTCGCCGGCCGCGGCATCGCCCAACTGGTCACCGAAGGCGCGATCCTGACCTTCAATGATCCGGGCCTGATCTTCATCGGCAGCGGTTCCTTCGCCGGCCTGCCGATGCCGGTGGTGATCTGGCTGGTCTTCGGCGTGCTGGTCGCCGTGCTCGTGCGGCGCACCGCCCTCGGCATGCTGATCGAAGCGGTTGGGGTCAATCGCCAGGCCGCCACGCTTTCCGGCGTGCTGACCCCGGTTCTTTTGGTCGCCGCCTATGTTCTTTCCGGCCTCTGCGCCGCGATTGCTGGCATCATTGCGGCGGCCGACATCCGCGGTGCGGATGCCAACAATGCCGGCCTCTGGCTGGAACTCGATGCCATTCTGGCCGTGGTGGTCGGTGGCACCTCGCTTCTCGGCGGCCGCTTCAGCATTGCCGGCTCGGTGCTCGGCGCGCTCATCATCCAGGCGATCAACACCGGCATTCTTCTTTCGGGCTTCCCGCCCGAATTCAACCTGATCATCAAGGCGGCGATCATCGTCATCATCCTGGTGCTGCAATCGCCGCGGTTTCGCTCGGCCTTCGCCTTTCTGGCCGCCGTGCGCGGCGCCAACAAACCGTCAGAGCGAGCGGTGAAATGAAGCAGAAATACCTTCCGCTGACCGCGACCATTGTGATCTTCCTTTTCGGCTACGCGCTCTGCATCGCCCAGTATCCCAACATGCTCTCCACCCGGGTGATCGGCAACCTTCTGACCGACAACGCCTTTCTCGGCATTGCCGCCGTCGGCATGACCTTTGTCATCCTGTCGGGCGGCATCGACCTCTCGATCGGTTCGGTCATCGCCTTTACCGGCGTTTTCCTCGCGGTCGTGCTGGAGCACACCGGGCTGCATCCGCTCGTCGCCTTTGCGATGGCTCTCGCCATCGCGACGCTGTTCGGGGCGGCGATGGGGGCAATCATTCACTACCTGGAAATGCCGGCCTTCATCGTCACGCTTGCCGGCATGTTTCTCGCGCGCGGAATGGCTTTCGTGCTGTCGGTCGACAGCATCCCGATCCGGCATCCGTTTTACGCCACGCTCAAGGGGCTCTATTTCAAGCTGCCGGGTGGCGGGCGCATCACGCTGATCGGCGGCCTGATGCTCTTCATCTTTGCGCTCGGTATCCTGGTCGCCCACCGAACGCGTTTCGGAACCAATGTCTATGCGCTCGGCGGCGGGACCGCGACGGCGCGGCTGATGGGCGTTCCCGTCGCCGCAACGACGATCAGGATCTACGCCCTTTCAGGGCTGCTCGCCGGCCTCTCGGGCATCGTCTTCTCGCTCTATACCTCGGCCGGCTATTCGCTCGCTGCCGTCGGTGTCGAACTCGATGCGATCACGGCGGTGGTGATCGGCGGCACGCTTTTGACCGGCGGCGCCGGCTTCGTCGCCGGAACGCTCTTCGGCATCTTCATCCAGGGCCTGATCCAGACCTACATCACCTTCGACGGTTCACTGTCGAGCTGGTGGACGAAGATCCTGATCGGCCTTTTGCTTTTCGCCTTCATCCTCCTGCAGAAAGGCATCATTTCCGTCTCGCGCCATCGCCAGCAGCGCGCGTGACGGATCGGCGGAGCGGGCGATGTGGCCATCCCTCCAGCAGCCGCGCAAGCGAACGAGCCACAGGCTCGTGGTCGAGGAACTGGGGCAGGCGGTCGTTGCGGGCGAGTTTGCGGTCGGCGATACGCTTCCGGGCGACGCCGAGCTTGCGGCGCGCTTCAACGTCTCCCGCACGGTTCTGCGCGAAGCGATGAAGACGCTCGCCGCCAAGGGGCTCGTCGTAGCCCGCGCCCGCATCGGCACCCGCGTGCTGCCGCAGGCAAACTGGAACCTTTTCGATGGCGACGTGCTCGCCTGGCATTTCCGGGCAGGGGTCGACGAGAACTTCCTGCGCCATGTGAGCGAGGTGCGGCTGGCGCTTGAACCCTATGCAGCCGGCCTTGCGGCACGACGCGCAAGCGACGCCGATATCGCCCACATGATGCGGCTTGCAGTCGCCATGGGCGACGCCGGCCACAGCGCCCAATCGCTCGCGCTTGCCGATCTCGAGTTCCATCTCGGCCTGCTCAAGGCGTCGCTCAATCCGTTCATGCAGACCGTGGGCAGCCTGATCGAGGCAGCGTTGATGGGTGTCTTCCGCCTCAGCAACGCGGCGGCCGACGGCGCCGAGATCGACCGCGTTGCCGTCGCCCATATCCGCATCGTCGAGCAGATCCGGCTGCGAAACGAGGAGGGCGCACGGCGCGCGATGGAACATGTGATCCGGGTGGGGCAGGAACGATTGCTCACCAGACTGAGGACGCGCGGCAGGTCCTGAGACGGAGCCATGGGTCTCGCATCAGCCTCTTTTGCGCGACAGTCCTCGTCGGCATTGGCTTTGGCTGTCGCATGCGCGTAGGCTGCGGTTGCCAGCGATGGAGAGTGAAACCCGCTGGCTCGAAGGCACCGGAGAGCGGGCGTGGCGGGAGAGGATGTCCTTATTGTCGGCGCGGGACCGACCGGGCTGGTGCTTGCCCTCTGGCTCACGGTCCAGGGCGTGAAGGTTCGCGTCGTCGACCAGAACACCGGCCCCGGCCCGACGTCGCGGGCGATGGTCGTGCATGCGAGGACGCTCGAGCTTTACCGCCAGCTCGATCTGGCCGAGGCCGTGATCGACGCCGGTTACCGCAACCCCTCGGTCAATCTTTGGGCGAAGGGCAGAGCGAGGGCACGGATATCCTTCAGCCCGACCGGCACGAAACTGACGCCCTATCCATTCGTTCTCGTCTATCCGCAGGATCACCACGAACGGCTGCTTGCGGCGCGCCTTGAGGCCTTGGGCGTGCGGGTCGAACGGCAGACCGAACTTGTCGACTTTGAGCAAGACGAAAATGGCGTGCGCGCCCGTCTCCTGTTGCCGGACGGCCGTGAGGAGATTTGCGCGACGCGGTATCTGGCCGGATGCGACGGCGCGCGCTCGGCCGTTCGGCACAAGCTGGCGATCGGTTTTACCGGCGGCACCTACAATCAGACCTTCTACGTCGCCGACGTTGACGTAAGTGGTGCCACCGCCAATGGTGAAGCCCATATTTCACTTGAAAACGGCGATTTCGTCGCGTTGCTTGCCTATGCCGAAGGGCGTGGCCGTCTGATAGGGCTCGTCCGCGACGAGCGGGAGGGTGCAGGTGGGCTCACCTTTGACGATGTGAGCCATCGGGCCATCGACGGCCTGCGACTGACCGTCGACAAGGTGAACTGGTTTTCCACCTACCGCGTCCACCATCGCGTCGCCGACAGCTTCCGCCAAGGAAAAGTCTTTCTCGTCGGTGACGCCGCCCATGTGCACAGCCCTGTCGGCGGCCAGGGCATGAACACCGGAATCGGCGACGCCATCAATCTTGCCTGGAAGCTTGCGTCAGTGCTGAAGCGAGAAGCGCCGGATACGTTGCTCGACAGTTACGAAAGCGAACGGATCGGGTTTGCCCGTCAGCTCGTGGAGACCACCGACCGCCTGTTCACCTTTGTCACGGCTGAGGGCAACGTCGCCGATTTCCTGCGCGTCCACATCGCCCCGGCCCTGGCCGGCATCGCCTACCGCGTCGGTGGGATCAGGGAGTTCCTGTTCCGCATCCTGTCGCAAACGCAGCTCAACTATCGCGGCGGCCCCTTGAGCCGTGTTGCGCGCGGTCGGGTGCAGGGCGGCGACCGCCTGCCATGGGTATGCACAAACGGCCTCGACAATCACGCATCGCTCTCCGCCATCGCCTGGCAGGTGCATGTCTACGGCGAGGCGCGCAACGGCATCGCAGCGTGGTGTGCGGCCAAACACGTGCCGCTTCACCTCTTCCCATGGAGTTCACAGCACGCCGAGGCCGGCCTCGTGCGCGACGCCGTCTATTTGCTGCGCCCGGATACCTATGTGGCACTCATTGCGGATCCTGCGATGCCGGAGGCGCTGGAGAGCTACTTTGCAGAGCGCGGCATCCGTCTCTCTGCTACTCGGGTCTGACCTTCCAAGAGCGGCCGTCCGCGGCGCCGGTGTTTGCGCAACGAAACGAGAGCGAAACCTGGCTTTCCTTGATCGTCACCAACGGATGAACGGAAAGTCTGCAATGCAGACCGAAGATCAAACGCGCCCGTGTGGGCGCGCCTGATCCAGTGCATGTTTTCGTCCTTTAGTCGCGGCCGATCAAGGACAGGTCGCCGTCAGTGACCGGCCGGCGTCTCGGTCTTGCCTTCCGGCTGGTCGCCTTCCACCGCTGGGTGCCGGGAGATGCCGAGGACCTTGTGGCCGCGCTCGCGCAGCCACTGGAAGGCGACGTAGAGCGCCGGGATGACGAAGATGCCGACGACCGCGGCGGCAAGCATGCCGCCGGCGACGCCGGTGCCGACCGCGCGCCGGCTGAGTTCTCCCGCCCCGTTGGCAATCACCAGCGGCACGAGGCCGAGGATGAAGGCGAAGCTCGTCATCATGACGGCGCGGAATCGGGCGCGAGCGCCCTCGATCGCCGCATCGACGATGCTGGCCCCGGCCTCCCGGTGTGCCTTGGCGAACTCGACGATCAGGATGGCGTTCTTCGACGCGAGCGCGATCAGCACGACGAGACCGATCTGGGCGTAGATATCGAAGGAAAGCCCGGCGATGAGCACCGACAGAAGCGCGCCCGAGACGCCGAAGGCGACCGAAAGCAGCACCGGCACGGGGATGGTCCAGCTTTCGTAGAGCGCCACCAGGAAGAGGTAGGCAAAGAGCACCGCCATCGCCAGGATCGCCGTCGTCTTGCCGGCCGCCTCCAGTTCCTGCAGCGCCGTTCCGGTCCATTCGTAGCTGTAGCCGGGCGGCAGGGTGGAAGCCGAAAGCGCCTCCATCGCCGCGAGCGCCTCGCCGGAGGAATGCCCGGCGGAAGGCTGGCCGTTCAGCGTGATCGAGCGATAGTTGTTGTAGCGCACGATCGACTGCGGCCCGACGATGTAGTCGACCTTGGCGACTGAGGCGACCGGCACCATGTCGCCGTTGACGTTGCGCACGTGCAGGCGCTGGATGTCGTCAACGGCGTTCCGGTCCGCCTGTGCCGCCTGCATCGTCACCTTCCAGGTGCGGCCGAAGAGGTTGAAGTCGTTGACGTAGTAGCTTCCGAGCGTGCCCTGCAGCGTGGTGAAGAGATCGCTCACCGAGACGCCAAGCGATTGCAGCCGGTCGCGATCGATGTCGAGATAGAGCTGCGGCGAGCTTGCCGAATAGGTGGTGAAGGTCGGCCCGAGCGCCGGGTTCTGGTTGGCGGCGATGATCAGACCGCCGGCGGTCGCCGCGAGATCTGCGACCGAGCGGCCCTGCAGGTCGAGCAACTGGTACTCGAAGCCCGAGCCTGTGCCCAAGCCCATGATCGGCGGCAGGTTGAATGCGAAGATCTGCGCGCCTCTGATCGCCTGCGCCTTGCCCATGGTCGTGCGGATCGCCGCTTCGACGCCTGCAGACGGGCTCAGACGTTCTGCGAATGGCTTCATCGTGACGATCGCGAAGGCCGAGTTGGACTTGGAAAGACCGTCGAGGAACGAGTAGCCGGTGACGGTGATGACGTTGGCAACGCCTTCGATGCCGCCAAGCATCGTCTCGACCTGTTTCACGACCTCATCGGTCCGGTTGTAGGATGCACCTTCCGGCAGGCGAATTTCGGTAAAGAAGGCGCCCTGGTCTTCCGCCGGCAGGAAGCCGGTCGGGACGACCTTGAAAAGGAAACCGGTCGCGACAAAGGCGAGCGCCAGCAGCACGAGGCCGATAATCGCGCGCCGCGCGATGTGCCCGGCGACAAAGGCATAACCGTCGCGCCCCTTGTCGATGGTGCGCGAGATATAGCCGAGGATGCCGCGCTTGGGCCCGTGATGCGGCTTCAGAAGCACGCCGCAGAGGGCAGGGCTCAGCGTCAGCGCATTGATGGCCGAGATCACCATCGACACCGAGACGGCGACGGCGAACTGCTGGAACAACTGGCCGCTGAGGCCCGGGATGAAGGCGACCGGCACGAAGACCGAAAGCAGCACCAGCGTGATGGCGACGATGGCGCCGGTGATTTCGCCCATGGCGCGCCGGGCAGCCTCCGCCGCCGACAGGCCCGGATTTTCCTCCATCACCCGCTCGACGTTCTCGACCACGACGATCGCATCGTCGACGACGATGCCGATGGCCAGAACCATGGCGAGCAGCGACACGGTGTTGAGCGAAAAACCCATCGCGAGCAGGACGGCGAATGTGCCGATCAGTGCCACTGGAACGGCGACGAGCGGGATCAGCGTCGCGCGCCAGTTTCCGAGGAACAGGAAGACGACGAGGATGACGAGGACGAAGGCCTCCAGCAACGTTTCCTCGACGTTGTCGACGCTGGCCTTGACGAATTGCGAGGTGTCGTAGGAAATCGCGTAGGTGACCCCCGGCGGGAAGGATTTCGACAGCCTCTCCATCGCCTGCTGGACGCCTTCGGCAGCGGCCAGCGCATTGGCGCCGGGTGCCTGATAGGTGCCGATCATGGCGACCGGCTTGCCGTTGAAGCGGGCGCTGGAATCCGAGCTGGAGGCGCCGAGATCGACCCGCGCGACGTCGCGGATACGCACATAGGAGCCGTCTGGCTTTGCGCGCAGCACCACGTCCTCGAACTGCTTGGGATCGGTCAGGCGCCCTTGCGTCTGCAGGTTCAGCTGGAACAGCGGGTCGTCGGTCATCGGCTGGGCGCCGATGCGGCCGATGGCGGCCTGGACGTTCTGGGCCTTCAGCGCGTTGATCACATCGGTCGGCGTCAGGTCGAGGCTGGTCATGCGGTCGACGTCAAGCACGACGCGCATGGCGTAGTCCTGGGCGCCGAACAGCTGGGCGTCGCCGACGCCGGGCACGCGTTTGACCGTGTCGAGCACGTTGATGGTGGCGTAGTTCGACAGAAACAGGTTGTCGAAATTCTGCTTCTCGTCAGCGCCATAGATGGTGATCACCTGCATCAGCGCAGACGACTTCTTGCGCACGCTGACGCCGCTCTGCTTGACCTCGGACGGCAGGCCGGCTTCGGCAAGCGACACGCGGTTCTGCACGTTGACGGTCGCGATGTCAGGGTCGGTGCCGACAGCGAAGGTGACGGTGAGCGAGTAGGAGCCGTCGGCGCCGCTGGTCGATTTCATGTAGAGCATGTCGTCGACGCCGACGACCTTGCTCTCGATCGGCTGGGCGACGGTGGTTTCGACCACGTCGGCGCCGGCACCTGGATAACTTGCGGTAACGCTGACCTGCGGCGGCACGATGTCGGGAAACTGCGCGACCGGCAGGCGGGTGAGCGCCAGAAGGCCCGCCAGCGTCAGCACGATGGAAATAACCGTGGCGAAGCGCGGGCGATCGATGAAGATCTCTGAAATCATCGGTCAGCCACCTGCAGCCGTTGCGGCATCGACGGTGATGCCGGGCCGCACCTTGCCGGCGCCTTCGGTAATCACGTTCTCGCCTTCCTTGAGGCCCTTGCTGATGACCGCCTGGCCGCGGGTGTTGCGCGCCACATCGACGCGGCGAAGCTCGACCTTGGAGCTCGCGTCGACCACCAGGACGAACGCGCCCTGCTGGTCTCGCTGGATCGCCTGCTGCGGCACGGCCAGAACGTCCTGCTTGTCAGACTGCTCGAGGATGACGCGCACCAACGCGCCATCAAGCAGGATGCTGTCCGGGTTGGGGAATTCGGCGCGCACAATCACCGTGTCGGTGCCTTGCTGGACGTTGCTGGCGATGAAGTTGATCGTGCCCTTCTGCTTGTATTCCGTTCCGTTCGGCAGGCTGAGCCCGACATTGGCGCCGCCGCTGATCTCGCCCTTCAGCACCCGCTCGCGGTAGGTGAGGTAGAGTGCTGTGGCGACTGGAAACTGGACATAGATCGGGTCGAGCCGGGTCAGCGTCACCAGCGGGCCGCTGTCGGGGCCGACAAGGGCGCCGACATCGGCGGCGGTCAGGCCGACGATCCCGTCGAAGGGTGCCACGATCTTGGTGTAGGAGAGATTGAGGTCGGCGCTGTCCTTGCTGCCCTTGAGCCGCGTGAGGTCGCCGTCGGCCTTCTGGACCTCGGCGTTGGCCTGGTCCACCTTGGCCTGGGAAATGGTCTTGGTGGTCAAGAGTTGATCGGCACGATCGCGCTCGAGGACCGCAAGTTGCTTGGCGGCCTCGGCGGCTTCGATCTGACCCTGGATTTCCTGCACCGCGGCGCGGTAGGCGCCGTCTTCGACCTGGTAGAGCTCCGTACCTGCGGTGACCTTCTGACCCTCCTTGAAGTTCACCGCCTCGAGGAAGCCGGAGACTCGAGCGCGGATATCGACTTTCTGGATCGCGGTCACCTTGCCCGTCAGGTCAACGCTTTCGCGCAGGTCCATGATCGTGGCTGGCGCAACGACAACGGCGGGGGCCTGCTGGGCCGGAGCCTGCTGGGCGAAGGCCATCTGTGCGGTGAGGCTGGCTGCGAGAAGAAGCGTCGATGATAGTGAAGCGGTGAGGATTCTCGGATGAGGCATGCACCGTTCCCCCTGAACGAAACAGCTTGAGATGGCTTCAGTCCGCCCGGACGGGCGTCCTCATGGTGATGAAATCAGAACACGTTCTCCGCAGCAAGTCACGCAACCAAAGATTGATAAGAAGTCCTGTTTGTAAACGGGATGAAATATGCCGGTAAGCGGTGCATCGAGGCGGAACTTGTCACAAAAGCAATAGTTTGTGCAGTCCCTCAGAAGGGCGACGCCGGACGCGAACGCGCGGCAATTTCGCCGCAAGGCTGCGTGTGGTTCAGAAAGGAAAATCGTTTAACGTGTGGGGTATTCCCTGATGCTGTGCTGTCGAAAACGCAACCTCAGGTAAAGGTTTTTGGCAACGGTGCGTCAAAGAAAGCAGGTCCCGGCTTGCGCCGGGACCTGTCGTGGATGTCGATGGACCGCGTCGCTTCTCAGACGAGATCGAAGCGGTCGGCGTTCATCACCTTGTTCCAGGCGGCGACGAAGTCGCGGACGAATTTCGCCTTGGAATCCGACTGTGCGTAAACCTCGGCGATGGCGCGCAGCTGCGAGTTCGAGCCGAAGACGAGGTCGACGCGGGTCGCTGTCGCCTTGCCTTCGCCGGTCTTGCGGTCGGTGCCACTGAAGACGTCCTTCGCTTCGGAGGCAGCCTTCCACGCCGTTCCCATGTCGAGCAGCTTGACGAAGAAGTCGTTGCTGAGAACCTCGGGACGATCGGTGAAGACGCCGTGGCTGGACGCGCCGTAATTGGCACCGAGCACGCGCAGGCCACCGACGAGAACGGTCATTTCCGGTGCCGTCAGCGTCAGGAGCTGCGCCTTGTCGATCAACAGTTCTTCCGGAGAAACCGCATACTGGCTGCGCTGGTAGTTGCGGAAGCCGTCGGCGATCGGCTCGAGAACGGCAAAGGCCTCGACATCCGTCTGTTCCTGCGTGGCGTCCGCGCGCCCGGGGGCGAACGGAACCTCGACCTCGTGGCCGGCCGCCCTGGCGGCCTTTTCGATCGCGGCAGCACCGCCGAGCACGATCAGGTCGGCAAGCGACACCTTCTTGCCGCCGGCCTGGGCGCCGTTGAAGGCCTGCTGGATGCCTTCGAGCGTTTCCAGGACCTTGGCGAGTTCGGCCGGCTGGTTGACATCCCAATCCTTCTGCGGGGCGAGGCGGATGCGTGCGCCGTTGGCGCCGCCGCGCTTGTCGGAACCGCGGAAGGTGGAAGCGGATGCCCAGGCGGTCGAGACGAGCTGCGGGACGGAAAGACCCGAGGCAAGGATCTTCGCCTTGAGGCCGGCGATATCAGCGGCGTCGACCAGCGGGTGATCGACGGCCGGAACCGGGTCCTGCCAGATCAGTTCTTCGGAAGGGACTTCCGGGCCGAGATAGCGGGCGCGCGGACCCATGTCGCGGTGGGTCAGCTTGTACCAGGCGCGAGCAAAGGCGTCGGCAAAGGCGTCCGGGTCCTCGTAGAAATGCCGCGCGATCTTTTCATAGGCGGGGTCGACACGCAGCGCGAGGTCGGTTGTCAGCATCGACGGCGCGTGGCGCTTGGACTTGTCGTGCGCGTCCGGCACGGTGCCGGCACCCATGCCGTGCTTGGGCGTCCACTGATGGGCGCCCGCCGGGCTCTTCGTCAGTTCCCATTCATAGCCGAAGAGGTTCCAGAAGAAGTTGTTGCTCCACTTCGTGGGCGTCGTCGTCCAGGTGACTTCGAGCCCGCTGCTGATGGTGTCGCCACCGCGACCGCTGCCGTAGCTGCTCGCCCAGCCGAGACCCTGTTCCTCGATGCCTGCCGCTTCCGGCTCGCGGCCGACATTGGAGGCATCGCCAGCGCCATGGGTTTTGCCGAAGGTGTGGCCGCCGGCGATCAGCGCCACGGTTTCCTCGTCGTTCATGGCCATGCGCGCGAAGGTTTCGCGGATGTCGCGGGCGGCTGCGAGCGGATCCGGATTGCCGTTCGGACCTTCGGGGTTGACGTAGATCAGGCCCATCTGCACGGCGGCGAGCGGGTTTTCAAGGTCACGGTCGCCGGAATAGCGCTTGTCGTCGAGCCAGGTCTTTTCGGTACCCCAGTAGATGTCTTCCTCGGGCTCCCAGACGTCAGGACGGCCACCGGCAAAGCCGAAGGTCTTGAAGCCCATCGATTCGAGGGCGACGTTGCCGGTGAGGATCATCAGGTCGGCCCAGGAAATGCTGTTGCCGTATTTCTGCTTGATCGGCCACAGCAGCCGGCGCGCCTTGTCGAGATTGACGTTGTCCGGCCAGCTGTTGAGCGGCGCGAAGCGCTGCTGCCCGGCGCCCGCGCCGCCGCGGCCGTCGCCGGTGCGGTAGGTGCCGGCGCTATGCCAGGCCATGCGGATGAAGAGAGGGCCATAATGGCCGAAGTCGGCCGGCCACCAGTCCTGCGTGTCGGTCATCAGCGCCTTCAGATCGTTCTTTAGCGCCTGCAGGTCGAGCTTCTTGAATTCCTCGGCATAGTTGAATGCCGTGCCCATCGGATCGGAGAGGGAGGAGTTCTGATGCAGGATCTTCAGGTTGAGCTGGTTCGGCCACCAGTCGCTGTTCGAGGTGCCCACCGATTGAGCACTCGTCTGGGCTCCGTGCATGACGGGACATTTGCCCGTTTTCTCGGCTTTCGCGTCCATTTTTATCTCCCTTTGGATGATGTGAATTGCGTGGTCAGAGGAAAAACAGACGATGCGGCCCGGCGTTTTGCCTGGTCCGGGGCGCGGCATTCATTGTGCCGTCGGTGGTTGTCGGTCCGCGATGCGGTCTCGCCACTGGCTGCATCTCCCTCGTTGCGGGGCGAAGTCTATCAAAGTGGTTTCATTAATTTAAGTTGGATTTCCTGATGGTGGCGATAACGTAATCCTATTGCTAATGTTTGTCGGCGATGCCTTTGGTTGGATGCTGGCAGCCGTTCATGCAGCTTTGATGACGCGTCACCCGAGCTGCGGTCTGCAGCCAAGGGCAGATATTGGTGCACAGAACTCCCGTGAAACTTGCGAAGTTCGACAAGGCTCGATAGTCACACGCCGGAATCTCTTTCCATTTTCGAGTTGTGAAAGGACACAAATCGTGGCGCAGACAGAAACGGCACCCCGCAGCGGTGGTCGCAAGGCTCTTTGGGCGGCCGTGGCCGTGATCGCGATCGCGGCGACGGGCGTCATCGGCGGCAAGTTCATGCTGGAAAAGGCGGTCGGCACCTTCATCGCCGAGCGTGGCGGCAAGGCGGGCTCGGTCGAGGCCGATTTCCTCGGCCGCATCCACCTGCGCGACGTGACCTTGCCCTTCGGCGACGGTGCCAGCGCACGCATCGCCGCGATCGATGGGCGTCCGAAGATTTTTTCGCTGAGCGGCAAGCTCGACGTCAAGGGGCTGGAGCTCGACCTGAAGGCGGCCAAGCTCTCGATGCCTGAGGCAACGATCGAGGACCCCGACTTCTTTTCGGCCGGGAACCTGCCCGCAAGCGGAGACAAGGCGGATCTCCTGAAGCGGATCGAGAAGTTCGCGGCAAGGCGGGTGTCCGCGCCGGAGGTCAGCGTGACGCAAAACGTCGCGAACTCCGAGCAGAAGACGGTCTACAAGGACGTGGCGCTCGAGGATATCGCCGGCGGCCGCATCGCGCGCTACTCGGCAAGCGGCGCCACATTCGCGTTCGCCATGGATGTTCCTGACGGTGAAGGGGCGACGAAGCGGGAAAAGCTGGACGGCACCATGGGCGCCGTCGCCGGCGAGAGCTTCGACGTGGCCTACATGGCCCGCATTTATACCGAAAAGGCTGGACCAGACGACAAGCAGCCAAAGCCGCTTTACGGTCCGATTTCGGTGAAAAACCTGGCCTTCTCCGACAGCAAGTCGCGCTTCGGCTATGATGAAGTGCGCAGCAGTGGCCTCAGTGTCCGCATGCCGGCCGAGCCGCTTCTTGAAACGCTCGAAAAACTTCAGTCGGTCACCGATCCCGAGGTTCTGCCACCGGCCGAGCGCCAGGCATTCTTCAAGCGCATCCTTTCGCTCGCCGATATGCTCGGCAAGGGCGACATGGAACTGCTCGGCCTGAAGATGGAAGTGCCGGAGCAGGACAGCGCCGAGGGCAAGCTTGTGAAGCTCGCCGTCGACAAGATGGCGTTCCAGCTCGACGCCCGCAGCTTCGACGGCACAATGAACGGTGTCACCGCGGGCGAGGGGACCGACTACTTCAAATTTGCCGAAGCCAGCATCAAGGGTTTCTCCTGGGCTCCGACCATGGAGGCGCTGACGAAGCTCGCGGGCCTGAAGGAGGAAGAATTCGAAACCTTCCCCTACACGACGCTGATGCCGGAATTCGGCACGATCCGGATCGCGGGCCTCGACGTGGACATGCCCGGCAGCGACCCGGCAGCCGTGACGGACAGCGAACCCGTCGAAGACGAGAGCGCGACCGAAACCGAGGTCGATCCGTCGGTCAGCGCCGAACAGACGCCGGAAGCCGAACAGGTGCTGCCGGATGAAAAGACAGACGGCGAAGCCGCCAGCGATGCGGCGGTCCCCGGCGATGCGACAGCAGAGCCGATGGCCGAGGCGCCTGCAGAGCCGTCGGCGGATGGAGCAACCGACGGCGACGCCGCCAGCGGCGCGGAGATCGCCGGTGAAGTGCCGGAAGACCCGATGGCCGAGGCGCCCGTGGATCAGTCGGCAGTGCCGTCCGTTCCGGAACGCGTTCGTTTCTCGCTCGACACCTATGAAATCGCGCTGACGAAGCCACGCAACGGCATTCCGACGGATGTCCGCGTCAGCTACCGCGACCTCAGCGTTCCGATCCCTGCGGACACGCAGGAAGAGGGCTTCAAGACGCTGCGCAAGATTGGTCTCGACAAGCTGGTCTTCTCCTCCAATGTCGAGCTTTCATGGGATGAGCCCAACGAGAACCTTGTGATCAAGGAGATCTCGCTTGAGGGCAAGGACATGGGCAGCTTCTCCTTTGCGGGTCTGATGGGCGGCGTCTCGAAGGACTTTTTCTCCGGCGATCTCAACGCTGCGCAGATCGGGCTCTTCGGCTTGACTGCGCGGGAGGCGAAACTCACGCTGGAAGACAAGGGCATTCTTGCCAAGGGCATCAAGCTCTACGCCGAGGAAAACCACATGACCGAGGACAGCGTCCGCGGCCTGCTGGTGTTGATGACGAGCGCCGGCGTGCAGCATTTTGCCGCGACGCAGCCGAAGCTGCAGGACGTCGCAACGGCGTTTACCCAGTTCATCAGCAAGCCCGGGACCTTCACGTTGACGGTCAAGGCCAAGGACGAGGCCGGCGTCGGCGCGCTCGAACTGATCGGCGCCGCCGAAAACCCGGCGCTCCTGCTCGACAAAGTCGACCTCGAAGCAAAGGCTCAGTAACGACGGGCGGCGGATCTGACGGATGTCGGGTCCGCCACCGGCAAGCGCGCCGAAGTCCGGACGCGCCCGGCAAGGGATGCCCGGTGGTCGGCAAGACGTTGCGGTTGGCGATCGCTGCCGCAAGGTCTGCGCCGTTTGCGGCCAAATGTGAGCAATCGATACAAGAAATCGCAGGCGGATTTGCGCATGTTGCCTGCGCAATGGCCGATGATCGCTTCCCGCGAGCTCTTGGCCTGCGCCGAACGACGTGACTGACCGCGTCAAGCGAAACTCCATCGCCCGGAGGCGAGGGTCGATAAGACAATGACAGACGCAAACGCTGTTGGAGCCTGTTTCGGTGAGGCGAATGCACCGGTGCTCCTGGTCCGCCCCGTCCGCGATGCCCGCTTTGCGGTGACACGCCTGAGATGCCGTCTGGACGGAGAGTTGAGCCGCCGCGTCTGCCTGCCGGCCGACGACGCCTATTTTCTGATGTTCTACGTCAAGGACGCGATGCATTGCGATGTCACGCGGGATGGAAGCGACGACGCCATCCAGCGTTACAGGCAGGGTTCGATCTGCCTTGTCGATCTGGCACAGGGCGCCACCGTGCGGCTGGTCAGCGATCTGGATGCCCTGGCATTCCACCTGCCGCGGACGCTGTTTCGCGAGGTCTCCGAGTTTTCGCACGCTCCGAGCATGACAGGTCTTCGCTGCCTTCGCGGCGAGACCGACGACGTGATGCTGAACCTTGCCCTGGCGCTGGAGCCGCTGTTCGGCGAGGATGGTGCCGACCCGAGCCCGGTTCTCCAGCACATCGCCGTCGCCATCTGTGCGCATCTCCTGCACTCCTATCCGGAGCGGGCCGTGTCCGGCAACGCCGCGCTTTCGGTCTGGCAGGAGAAAGCCGCCAAGGATTTCATGATCGACCATTGGTCCGACGATTTTTCTCTCGCCGGTGCCGCTGCGGCGACGCGCCTGTCGGAGGATGACCTTGTCGCTCGCTTCCTGGCGGCCACAGGCCAGACGCCGCAGCAATGGCTGCTGCGCTACAGGATCGGACGGGCGAAACACGCTCTGGCGGAAGACGCCGGCCCGCTGGCCGCGATCGCTGCCCGTTGCGGTTTTGCCGACGAGGCGGATTTTATCGACGCCTTTCGCACGGTGACGGGCGTATCGCCTGCAATCTGGCGCGCCCGATGGCGGCACTGATGGATGTTGGCATCATACGAAAAGCGGTGTCGGCGTGCGTGCAGTTTGCCGCTATAGTGCACCCGCCAGTCCGTCGCTCGACCCGTCGCGGCGTCGCAATGGTCCGTCGATCTGGAAATCGGGAGGTGCTGACCGATGGCCTTGAATGAGGCAGCAAACGTGGACGATCAGGCGCCACGGCCCACGGTCAAATCGATCTGCGCTGGCGAAATCACCATCACGCGCACGTTTTCCGACCGCTTCGATCTGCAGCCGGCGCCCGCGGCGCCGACCTCCGACGCCTTCAACGTCATCGTCCAGATGCGCGATTTCGATGCGCACCGGCTGTGGCGTCGCGGCGAACTTGTCTTCGAGGGCGGTCACATCAAGGCCTCGCTTGCCATTACCGATCTGCGCGAGCAGTGGCAGTGCCACCACCTCTCTCCCTTCGATAACGTCCGCTTCCATATCCCCTTTGCCAGCATGCGGGCCTTTGCCGAAGAGGCGGGGCGCGGCGAATATGTTTCGCTCGCGTCGGTGCAGGGGCGTGCCGATCCGGTGATGTTCGGCCTTGCGCAGGCGCTGTTGCCATCGCTTGACGAGCCCGGTCACGCCAATGCGCTTTTCGTCGAGCAGATCAGCCTCGCAGCGCTGGCTCATCTCAGCCAGGCCTATGGCGGCCTGCATTTCCCGGTCGACAAGAAAGGCACGCTGGCCCCATGGCAGGAGCGCCTCGCAACGGAGTTCCTCGTCGCGCATTTCAACAAGACGTTTTCGGTGGGTGATCTGGCGACGCAATGCGAGCTGTCGCGCAGCTATTTCAACAAGGCATTCAAGGAAAGCTTCGGGTGCACGCCATCGAGGTGGCTGACCGAGTACCGCATCGCGCGCGTCAGGGACCTCCTCGCAAAGGACATGCCGCTTGCCGAAATCGCGATCCAGTGCGGTTTCGCCGACCAGAGCCACATGACCCGCGTTTTCACGGCCGAGGTCGGCGAGGCCCCGGCGCGCTACCGCAAGAAGAACCGGCCCGTCGCCGTGGTGCGCAGGACACAATAGGACGAAAAGAGGGCGCGCCCTCATGCGGATTGTTCAAAACGCATGACAAACGTGCAAGAACGATCCGGCGGTCGAGCCGATTATCGGCGTTTCCCCGGCGCGAGACGCCAAGCCTGAGATGGATGGAATGGACGCTTGCCACCCACGTCGCGATCTGCGTCCGGCCGCCGCTGCGGGGCAGTTTTCTGATGCGTCGTGGTGGCTGCCAACCGCCGGCCGCTGGTGCACGCGGGAGGAGCGGTGATGGACGGGTCCTCCGCTACCCCAGCCGTTGCGCCACCGCGTGACAGCCTTGGATGCTCGCTCGACAGGCTTGACGACGACCGGACGATCGAGGGCCGCGATCTGGTGTTTCACCGCAAGCGGTCGGCAGCCGGGCCTCCGGAAAGGGTGGCGACGCCGGCCAACGGCCGAGGTTACCTGATCGGCCTTTCTCTCGCCGGCGGCCATCGGCGCCGCGTCTTTCACGAACACCATTGCGCTGTCCAGGACTTCGGCGACAACAGCATCTACATCAGGAATTTTGCCGACGACTATAAGGCGGATCTGAGCGGCACGTTCGATTTCACCCTGCTCGAAATCGGCCAGGGCGCGCTCGACCGCATCGCCGATGCGTCAGATGCGGCAGGCGTCAGCGAATTGCGGTCGCTCGCCGGCGCGCACGATCCGGTTCTTGCCGGCCTGCTCGGCGCCCTGTTTGCCACCGTGGACGGACACAGGGAGCGCAGCGCCCTCTTCGTCGACCAGCTTTCCGTCGCCATCGGCGCGCATGTGGTGCGGCAATACGGCAATGGTCGCGGTGAAACCGCGGCCGGGGGCCGGCGGCTGTCGTCGCGCTGCCAGGCTAGGATCCGCGATCTCGTGCGCGATCGCCTGGACGGCGAGCTGACCGTCGAGGAACTGGCTGCGACCTGCAACCTGTCGCAGGCGACGTTCCTCAGGGCGTTCCGCGAAACGCTCGGGAGCACACCCTATCGCTGGCTGCTGAACCAGAGGATCGAGAAGGCCAAGGATCTGTTGCAGTTCACCCAGACGCCGCTCAGTGAAATCGCCACGACCTGCGGCTTTTCGGACCAGAGTCATTTTACCCGCGCCTTCGTGCAGGCCGCAGGAGCAACGCCCCGCCTGTGGCGCCGCAGCCGGCAATCATAGGCCTACCAGTCAGTATGGTTGTGCGGCCATGCGGCTCGGATCAGATTGACCGTCTCCGGCATGGCGCGCGAAATTTTCAAAAATCCGCCTTCGGCGACAAGAACAGGTTGCCGGTCGCCGGCATAGTCGAAGCTCTCCAGTCGGAGTTCAGTTTCAACAGAAAGAGGCCACGACCATGTCTGCGACAGCGACCCCCGGCAAGCTCCTTGTATCGCCAAGGGATCACACCCTGATCATGATCGATTTCCAGTCGCAGATGTCGTTTGCGACCAAGTCGATCGACGCGGTTCTCCTGCGCAACAACGCGGCACTCGTCGCCCACGCGGCTGCCGGCTTCGGGGTATCGACGATCCTGACGACCGTTGCCGAAAAGACCTTCTCCGGCCCGATGTTCTCCGAGATCACCGAAGCCTTTCCGGGCCAGAAGCTGCTCGACCGCACCTCGATGAACACCTGGGAAGACGCGGCCGTGATCGAGGAGATCAATCGCATCGGCAAGAAGCGTCTCGTCATGTGCGGACTTTGGACATCGGTCTGCATCGTCGGACCGACGCTTTCGGCGCTCGACCAGGGTTTCGAAGTCTATGTGATTGCCGATGCCTGTGGCGATGTCTCCGACGAGGCGCACGAGCGCGCCATGGACCGCATGGTGCAGGCCGGAGTGCGGCCGATGACGTCGCTGCAATACATGCTCGAGCTGCAGCGCGACTGGGCGCGCACCGAAACCTACGAGATGACCACCGGCATCGCCAAGAAATACGGCGGGGCCTACGGCCTCGGCATCATCTACGCCAAGTCGATGTTCGGGGCGTCCGAAGGGCACTGACGCGAGCCCTGGCCATCTCTCGAAAGCGCCCCGGTCGCTCACGCAGCGACCGGGGCGACCATGTCATCCGCAAAGGAGGTGGCGATGAAGATGTATCTTCTCTCGCTCGGCGCCGGACTGCTCGTCGGGGTCATCTATTCTCTCCTCAACGTCCGCTCGCCGGCGCCGCCGGTGATCGCGCTTGTCGGCCTGCTCGGGATCCTGATCGGCGAACAGTCGGTGCCGCTGGTCAAGCGGATGCTTTCCGGCCAGCCGATCAATGTCAGCTGGTTCAACCGCCAATGCATGCCGCATGTGTTCGGGCATCTGCCCGGCGCAGCGACGGCTTCGGGCAAGCTTGCGGACGAAATTGTGAAAGATGAAAGGGCCTGACAATGCCGACCCGACGTTCGTTTCTCGGCGCGGCCTCGTCGCTGGCGCTGCCCGCTCTCTTCTCGCCGGCCCGTCCAGCCGGCGCCCAATCGACCGGAGATACCTCGATGACGCCTGACCTCATTCTTCACAACGGCCTTGTGACGACGCTCGACCGCGCCAATCCGGCAGCGACGGCGATTGCCGTCAAGGACGGCCGGATCCTTGCTGTCGGCGACGACAGGACGATCATGGCGCTTGTCGGATCGGCGACGAAGGTGATCGACCTCAAGGGCAAGCGCGTGCTGCCGGGCCTCAACGACAACCACACCCACGTCGTGCGCGGCGGTCTCAACTTCAACATGGAACTGCGCTGGGATGGGGTGCGCTCGCTTGCCGATGCGATGGCGATGCTGAAGCGGCAGGTGGCGATCACGCCGGCGCCGCAATGGGTGCGGGTCGTCGGCGGCTTCACCGAACACCAGTTCGTCGAAAAGCGCCTGCCGACCATCGACGAGATCAATGCGATCGCCCCCGATACGCCGGTGTTCCTGTTGCATCTCTATGACCGGGCGCTGCTGAACGGCGCCGCATTGCGCGCTGTCGGTTATGGTCGCGACACGCCGAACCCGCCGGGCGGCGAGATCACCCGCGACGCCAACGGCAACCCGACCGGGCTGCTGCTCGCCAAACCCAATGCCGGCATCCTCTATTCGACGCTCGCCAAGGGCCCGAAGCTGCCCTTCGACTACCAGGTCAACTCCACCCGCCATTTCATGCGCGAGCTCAATCGGCTGGGGATCACCAGCGTCATCGACGCCGGCGGCGGCTTCCAGAACTATCCGGACGACTATGCCGTCATCCAGAAGCTCTCGGACGACGATCAGCTGACCGTCCGCCTTGCCTACAACCTCTTCACCCAGAAACCGAAGGAAGAGAAAGAGGACTTCCTCAACTGGACCTCGTCGGTCAAATACAAGCAGGGCAACGACTACTTCCGCCACAACGGCGCCGGCGAGATGCTGGTGTTTTCGGCCGCCGACTTCGAGGACTTCCGTCAGCCGCGCCCCGAAATGGCGCCGGAGATGGAGGGCGAGCTTGAGGAGGTGGTCAGGGTTCTGGCCGAGAACCGCTGGCCCTGGCGGCTGCACGCGACCTATGACGAGACGATCAGCCGTGCACTCGACGTGTTCGAGAAGGTCAACAAGGATATCCCGCTCGAAGGGCTCAACTGGTTCTTCGACCACGCCGAGACGATCTCGGAGCGCTCGATCGACCGGATCGCCGCGCTTGGCGGCGGCATCGCCACCCAGCACCGCATGGCCTACCAGGGCGAATATTTCGTCGAGCGCTACGGCCATGGGGTGGCCGAAGCGACGCCCCCGATCAAGCGCATGCTGGAGAAGGGCGTCAACGTGTCGGCCGGTACCGATGCGACGCGCGTGGCCTCCTACAACCCTTGGGTTTCGTTGTCGTGGATGGTGACCGGCAAGACCGTCGGCGGCCTGCAGCTTTATCCGCGCGCCAATTGCCTCGACCGCGAGACGGCGCTTCGGATGTGGACCGAGAAGGTGCAGTGGTTCTCCAACGAGGAAGGCAAGAAGGGCCGGATCGAGAAGGGGCAGTTTGCCGACCTGATCGTGCCGAACAAGGACTACTTCGCCTGCCCCGAGGACGAGATCTCGTTCCTGACGTCGGACCTGACGGTGGTCGGCGGCAAGGTGGTCTATGCGGCCGGCGATTTTACCGCACATGACGAGAACCAGGTGCCGCCGGCGATGCCCGACTGGTCGCCGGTCAGGACCTTCGGCGGCTATGCCGCCTGGGGCGAACCCGATGGCGCCGGCAGGAACTCGCTCCGGGGCACGGCAATCACTTCGTGCGGCTGCGCCAGCAATTGCGGCGTGCACGGCCACGACCATGCCGGCGCCTGGACCTCGAAACTGCCGATCACCGACCTCAAGGGCTTCTTCGGCGCACTCGGATGCTCATGCTGGGCGGTGTGAGGGGAAAGGGATCGTCAGCCGCGCCAAGGTTGAGGGCAAGTCATGACGCGTTTCGGTGGAGCGTCTGCGATTGCGGCGGCAACGATCCTGATCAGCGCATCCGTCGCCTGTGGTGATGATCCGCCGTCGTCCATGGGCAATCCCGGCCAGGATGACCAGGCCGCACGGGAGCCGGCCTGATGGCCGTGCTGCCTGACACTAGAATGAAGATTGTCCGAGAAGGAGCAGAGATGCCGAACCTACCATCGCTGGAACGAACCCTTGCTGCCCGGATCCGGCCGGGGATAACCGGTGGACCCGTGGTGTTCCTCGGGTTGCTGGCGCTCTGCGCGGCCTACATTCAGGGCCCACTCGTCAAGATCTTCGATTTCGCCGGCGCGCGTGCCGAGATGGAGCACTTCGGCCTGACCCCTGCGCCGCTTTTTGCCGTCGGCGTCATCGTTTTCGAACTGTCGATGTCGGCGCTCGTTCTGGCCGGGATCTACCGTTTTGTCGCCGCGGGTGCGCTTGCCGCCTTCACGCTCGCCGCTACCTTTCTCGCATTCCGGTTCTGGGAGCTGCCGGTGGGGATGGAGCGCGCGATGGCGATGAACGGCTTCTTCGAGCATGTCGGCCTGGTCGGCGCCTTCGTGCTCGTCGCGTGGTACGATCTGCGGGCGCGTGCGTCCGCGGGAAGGATTGCGCCATGACGGTTTCAGCAACCAATACCGCCGGCGCCGGCAGTTTTGCGCCGCTTCGCCAGAAGGTCTTTGCCGTTCTCTGGGTGGCGACGATCATCGGCAACACCGGCAGCTTCATCCGCGATGTCGCCAGTTCCTGGCTCGTCACCGATCTGTCGGCAACGCCAGCCGCCGTGTCGATGGTTCAGGCGGCCGCAACGCTGCCGATCTTCCTGCTGGCGATACCGGCCGGCGTGCTCTCCGATATTCTCGACCGGCGCAAGTTTCTGATCGCCGTCCAGTTCCTGCTGGCCTCCGCCAGCCTCTGCCTGCTGTTCCTTTCTGCCACGGGGTTGCAGTCGGTGACCTCGCTCATTGCGCTCACCTTCGTCGGGGGCATCGGCGCTGCCCTCGTCGCGCCCACCTGGCAGGCAATCGTGCCGGAACTCGTGTCACGGCCGGACGTCAAGGGCGCCGTTGCGCTGAACTCGCTCGGCATCAATATCTCCCGCGCGATCGGGCCGGCGCTCGGCGGCCTGCTTCTGGCCTGGTTCGGCGCGGCAGTTACCTATGGCGTCGATGTTATCAGCTATGCCTTCGTCATCGCCGCCCTCGTCTGGTGGCAGCGGCGGGTGCCGGAGGACGACGCGCTTTCCGAGCGTTTTCTCGGCGCGTTCCGTGCGGGATTGCGCTATGCCCGTGCGAGCCGCGATCTTCACGTCGTGCTGGTCCGCGCCGCGGTCTTCTTCGCCTTTTCAAGCGCGATCTGGGCGCTGTTGCCGCTTGTCGCCCGCCAGCTCCTGGGCGGCGGCGCCAGTTTCTACGGCATCCTTCTCGGCGCCGTCGGCGCCGGCGCGATCGCGGGTGCCCTGGTCATGCCGCGGCTGCGTGCCCGGATGAGTGCGGACGGATTGCTGCTGTTGTCGGCCGTCGTCACCGCCGCCGTCATGGGTGTGCTTTCTTTCGCCCCGGCGCAATGGATCGCGATCGTCTCGCTGCTTTTCGTCGGCGCCGCCTGGATCACCGCACTCACGACGCTCAACAGCACCGCGCAGGCGATCCTGCCGAACTGGGTGCGGGGACGCACGCTTGCGGTCTATCTCACCGTCTTTAACGGCGCGATGACCGGCGGCAGCCTCACATGGGGGGCGGTCGCCGAGGCGATCGGCGTGCCCTTCACACTTGCTGTGGCAGGAATCGGTCTCGTCTGCGTCGGCCTTGCCTTCCATGCGATGAAGTTGCCGAAGGGCGAGGCCGATCTTGTTCCCTCCAACCACTGGCCGGAACCTCTGACCAGCGAGCCCGTCGAGCACGATCGCGGCCCCGTTCTGGTGCTGATCGAGTACGCCGTCGACAAGGCCGATCGCTCCGATTTCCTGAAGGCGCTCGCCCGGCTGTCACACGAGCGTCGCCGAGATGGCGCCTATGGTTGGGGCGTCACCGAGGATGCGGCCGATCCCGGTCGCATGGTCGAATGGTTCATGGTGGAATCCTGGGCCGAGCACCTGAGGCAGCACAAGCGCGTATCCATGGCCGATGCCGACATCCAGGCGGACGTCCGGCGTTATCATAAAGGACCGGCGACCCCGGTCGTGCACCACTTGCTCGCCATCAACCGGCCGCATCTCGGTTGAAGGCGCGAGATGAACATTCTTCGAACCCAGCAAAAGGAACCGCAGCGATGACCGAGAATTTCGTCAGAACCGAAGACGGCGTGAACATCTTCTATAAGGATTGGGGCTCGGGCCAGCCGATCGTGTTCCACCATGGCTGGCCGTTGTCGGCGGACGACTGGGACGCGCAGATGCTCTATTTCGTCAACAAGGGCTATCGCGTCATTGCCCACGATCGCCGCGGTCACGGGCGCTCGACCCAGGTCAGCGAAGGGCACGACATCGCTCATTACGCAAAGGACGTGGCGGCGCTTGTGCTCAAGCTCGAGCTCAGCGATGCGATCCATATCGGTCATTCGACCGGCGGCGGCGAGGCGGCGGCCTATGTGGCGCGCCACGGCGGCGGACGGGTCGCCAAGCTGATCATGGTCGGCGCGGTCCCGCCGATCATGGTCAAGACGACAAACAACCCGGGTGGCCTGCCGATCGAGGTGTTCGACGGTTTCCGCTCCGCACTTGCCGCCAACCGCGCACAGTTCTTCCGCGATGTGCCGGCTGGTCCCTTCTACGGCTTCAACCGGCCCGGCGCCGAGGTGTCGGAAGGCGTCATCCAGAATTGGTGGAGGCAGGGCATGATGGGCAGTGCCAAGGCGCATTACGAAGGCATCAAGGCGTTTTCGGAAACCGACTTTACCGAAGACCTGAAGGCGATCGACGTGCCGACGCTGGTGATGCACGGCGACGACGACCAGATCGTGCCGATCGACGACAGCGCGCGCCTCGCCGTCAAGCTTCTGAAGAACGGCACGCTCAAGGTTTATGAAGGTTATCCACATGGGATGTTGACGACCCATGCAGATGTGATCAATCCCGACCTGCTCGCCTTCATTAAGGCCTAAAGTGAAGGCACGATCCGCCCCGTCCCGGCATCTGCGGACCGTGCCTCGACAACCACTACTGCACAAATCCTCGGGTCCATCGACTTGAGGACGAGGAGTGCAGCAAAAGTGCAGCAGCAAGCCTGCGCGTCTCGTGACGCGCCCCCGTGCTGTCGCCCCGCGCCGCGTTGAACGCGGTGCGGGCTTTGCGGCTCAGATCAGCGTCTTCGCTTCACCGAGCTGGCTTCCCAGCCGATCGATGAACGACCGAACCTTGGGCGCGACGAGCTTGGTCGTCGGATAGACCGCCCAGATCGCCAATGTTTCCGGCTCCGAGTCTTCGAGACCAATCCGGACGAGCCGGCCGGCCTCGATATCGTCGGCAATATTCCAGTCCGAAAGCAGGGTGATGCCGGCGCCCGCAAGGCAGGTCGCATGGCAGCCCTCGATGCTTGTCGACGAAAAGCGGCTCTGCAAGCGGACATGCGTCTCGATACCGGCCCTGACGAATGTCCAGTGGGTGACGCCGTGAAGCGGCAGGCAGGGGTGGCTTGCAAGCTCCGTGGCTGTGCGCGGGCGCCCATGTTTTTCGACGTAGGACGGCGAGGCAACGATCGATCGTGGATTGTCTGCGAGTTTCCTGGCGATCAGGCTGCTGTCTTTCAGCCGCGCGATGCGGATCGCAAGGTCGATGCCGGAGGCGACGAGATCGGGCATCGTATCGCTCATATCCAGTGAAATTCGCAGGAGCGGATGCGCGTCGAGCAGCGACGGGATGAGCGGCGCGATAACTCTCGTAGAAAAGGCGACCGGTGCGGAAACGCGCAGAAGACCGGTTGCGCCCTGATCGTCCCCGCGCAGCAGGATGCGCGCCTGCTCTTCGTTCTCGACGAGGGCCTGCGCATAGGGCAGGAAGGTCTCGCCTTCAGGCGTCAGAGAGAGTGCGCGCGTGGTGCGATGCATCAGGCGGACACCGAGCGATTGCTCGAGCGCTGCGAGCCGCCGGGACGCGGCCATCGGCGTGATGGCGAGCCTGCGAGCCGCTTCCGCCAGACTGCCTCCACCGGCGGCGGCCGTGAAGATCAGAACGTCTTCCGTGTTCATTGTAACGATTTCCGTTATTCAGGCGGATCATTTTTCGACACTACAGCCGTTATCGATAAAGCGTTAGATCCTTTCCATCGCTTCAGCGAAAAAGGACAACGAAGATGCACATCCATGAAGCAGAGCGATCCGATCTCGGACGCACCACCCTCTATGCCATGGCGGTCGCCAGCGGGATGGCCGTCGCCAACATCTACTACAATCAGCCATTGCTGGGTTTGATTGAAGCGGAGTTTCCGGGCGAGCCCGCGATCGGCCTGCTGCCGACCGCCACTCAGCTCGGATACGCGCTCGGTCTGCTGCTCCTTTTGCCGCTTGGCGATATCGTCCGGCGGCGGCCGTTGATCGTCGGACAGTTTCTTGCGATCGCCGTTGCCGCGGCGATCGCCGCGGTCTCTCCGACGCCGTGGATGCTGCTGGGTGCATCGGTGCTGCTCGGCGCAAGCGCCACGGTGGCGCAACAGATCGTGCCGATCGCAGCCGCGCGTTCCAAACCGAAAAACCGTGGCGCGGCCGTCGGCACAGTCATGGCGGGCGTCCTGACCGGCATTCTCCTCAGCAGGACGGTTTCCGGTTTCGTCGGCGCGCATGCAGGCTGGCGCGAAATGTTCTGGGCAAGCGTTCCGCTTGCGCTTGGCGGCGCTCTCTTGATGGTCGTCACCGTGCCGCGGCTCGGTCCGTCGTCGCCGCTATCGTACCACAGGGCGCTTGGAAGTCTTGTCGCGCTTTGGCGGCGCGAGCCCGATCTGCGCCTTGCCTCGCTGGTTCAGGCAGCTCTTTTCGCTTCGTTTAGCGTCTTCTGGACCGTTCTGGCCCTCTACCTTGCCATACCGCGTTTCGGGCTCGGCGCCGATGCCGCGGGGCTCTTCGGTGTCGTCGGGGCGCTTGGCGCCTTTTCTGCACCCGTCGCCGGCAAGATGGCTGATCGCATAGGGGGCAAGACCGTCGTCTGGTTCGGCGCAGTCTTGACGGCAATCGGCTGGACCGTGCTTGCAACGTGGACGTCGATTGCCGGCCTTGTCGTCGGCGTGATCGTTCTCGATATCGGCATCCAGGTGGCTCTGATCGCCAACCAGCACATCATTTATGCGCTCGACCCCACCGCTCGCGGCCGCATCAATACCGTTTTCATGACCAGCATGTTTCTGGGCGGGGCATTGGGATCGGCCTTGTCGTTCGGCGCCTGGAGCTTCGGCTCATGGCCGGGCGTCAGCATGCTCGGCATCGGTTTTGCTGCCCTAGCACTTGCGGCAAAGGCCGTCGCGCACCGTGCGGCAAGGGCAGTGTCGTCGAAAGGTTGAAAAGCCGATGTCAGCGCCTGCGTTTCGGCCGGCGCACTGCGCGGATCGTGCCGCTGGGGCCGCCGCCACAGAAAAAGCGGTCGCGCCCATCGGATTCCAGTCCCGAGACGCCCGTTCCGGCTGGCATGACCACCGTCTCCAGCACCGAGCCCGTCTCGGGGTCGATCCGCCTCAGGTCGCTGTCATCGCCTTCCCAGGTTCCGTGCCAGAGTTCGCCGTCGACCCAGGTTACGCCGGTGACGACGCGTTTGGATTCGATGGTGCGCAGGATCACGCCCGTTTCAGGATCGATCTGGTGGATTCTTCGGCCGCGATGCTGTCCGACCCAAAGCGTTCCCTCGGCCCAGGCAAGGCCGGAATCGCCGCCGCCGCCTGGTGCCGGGATTGTCGCGAGGATCTGCCCGGTCTCAGGGTCGATCTTCTGGATGCGGTCCTCGGCGATCTGGAAGATATGCCGGCCGTCGAAGGCGGTGCCGGCATGGGCGGCGACGTCGATGGAATGCACGGTGCTGCCGTCGTCAGGGTCGAACGCGTTGATCGTCTCACCGGCGGCAAACCAGACGTTCCGGCCATCGAAGGTGACGCCGTGCACCTGGTCGACGCCTGGAAAGGGACCGTATTCACGCAGGATTTCGGCTTCGGATCGTTTCATGGCTTTCATCCTAATCGCCCGGCAGCGGTCCGGGGAGTAACAACACTGTCGGGAAAGCGGGAACCGGCGGGATCATCCATCGGCGCGCGCGGCCGTTGCCGACCGGCAGCACCTTGTTGCGCGATGCGAGGTCTTCAAGCGCGCGCTGGACCGTGCGCGGGCTGCTGGTCAGCGCGATCGCCAGGGCCGAGCTCGACCAAGCCTCGCCATCCGAGAGCAAGGCCAACAGCGTCGCGTGTCGCTCGTCGACCGGCGGCGCAAGCACGGCAACGGGACGGTCGCCGTTCGGCACGATCAGGAAACCGTCGGGGGTCGCCTTGATATCCGCCAGGTCGCGCAATTCTTCGCGCAGCCGGCCGATCTCGACCCGCAGCCGGGCCCTGTGGGATTCGTCGACGTGCCGGGCGCCAAAGGCCCGCAGCAGCAGCGTGCTTCGCGGTACGTCCCCCGGCCACGCCTCGCCAAGCGCGCGAGAGAGAGCAAACAGAACCGGACGCGTCGACAGAGAGACCGCCCGCGCCCCTTGTCGCACAACGCTCCGGCAGGCGTCGACGACAAGAGTATCAGAGGCAAACAGCGCCTCGATCGCGTCGAGCGGCAACAGACGTTCGTCGCCTTGACTTATCAGCCGGCCGGCCGGCTCCGCCAAAACGGTGGCGGCGGTTTCGACCTCGGTGATGAGGGCCGGAATTCCGGTGCTTCGGGCCGCTTCGGTCGCCCGCATGAAGGCCTGGCGCGCCGCGGCCGTTCGCAACCGTCGAAGGGCGATGCCCGCGACGGTCAATTCGCGCGCGGCGCGCGTTGCCGGCGTCAGCCGCGCCGGATCCACGCCAGACAGCATCTCTTCGGCTGCATCCAGCCGGCCGACGAGCAGCAGGCGCCGGGCGGCGAGATTGCGGGCATGGCCGGCGTTGATGTCGTCGCCATGGGCCTCGAGCGTCGCGCGGGCCGCGTCCAGGGCGCGTGCCGGCCAGGTGAGATCTCGCGAAACGATGGCGATTTCCGCTTCGGCGACGATGCAACGCGCCCGCGCGACGGCTTCCCTGGCGCCAAATGCACGCGCGGCCTCTTTCAGCAAAAGCTTGGCGCGGGCGAGATCTCCGAGTTGCGCCATGGCGATCCCCCGCAGCGCCAGTGCCGGCGGATCGTTGCGCAGCGCAACCCGCTTCAGCGCTCCGAGCGTGTCGCCGGTCGCAAGCGCACGGGCTGCCGCGGTGATCATCGAGTCCATCGAAATCCCGTCACACTTGTCACTCCCAGAAACAAGCTCCTGGCGTTTATCCATACCGCTGATCGCAAGGGACAACAGAGGCCAGCTTCGATGCGCAATCAAGCGAATTCCGGCACGGCGCGGTTGAAGGGCGGACGCGGCGGTCGCGCATGGATGAGAATCTGCGTTTATGATGAAATTATGCAGGACGCGGTGTCGGTTCAGCAGGGTTGCGGACGTCCTTGAAGGGACGGGCACGAAGGAGAGGCGCTTGCCAATCCTTCTGCAGCGCAATCGGAAATGGGCTTTATCGGCGTGCCGAGGTCTGCGCGGGCGCCACCAAGGAGATTGCAATGAGCAATTCGTTTTACCGTTGGGTCATCGTGGCGGCGGGCGGCCTGCTCGGATGTCTCGCGATCGGCGCGATGTTTTCCCTGCCGGTTTTCCTGTTGCCTATCTCGCGCGACACAGGCTGGTCCGTCACCGGGGTTTCGAGTGCCATGACCATCGGCTTCCTGGCAATGGCGTTTGCCAGCATCGCCTGGGGAAGCCTGTCGGACCGTTGGGGCGCACGGCCGATCGTGCTGATCGGCTCGGTGCTTCTCGCCGTCAGCCTCGCCGCGGCAAGCCTGTCAACCTCGCTTTTGGCGTTTCAGGTCATCTTCGGCGTCCTCGTCGGTACCGCGACAGCGGCGATCTTCGCGCCGATGATGGCTTGCGTTACCGGGTGGTTCGACACTCATCGCAGCCTCGCCGTCTCGCTCGTTTCGGCCGGCATGGGCATGGCGCCGATGACGATGTCGCCTTTTGCCGCCTGGCTGGTGTCGGATTACGACTGGCGAACCGCGCTTCAGATCATTGCGGTCGTGGTCGCCGTGGTCATGATCCCGGCTGCGCTGCTGGTGCGCCAGGCGCCGGCATTGTCTGCCGGGGCTGCCGCGATCTCCCCCGACGAGCAGGCGCAATCGTCGATGACGACGGGCGAGGTGCTGAAATCCCCGCTGTTCATCATCCTGCTTCTGACCAACTTCTTCTGCTGCGCCACCCATTCGGGCCCGATCTTCCATACGGTCAGCTATGCGATTACCTGCGGCATTCCCGTCATGGCGGCGGTGTCGATCTACAGCGTCGAGGGGCTTGCCGGCATGGGCGGGCGCGTCGTCTTCGGGCTGCTCGGAGACCGCTTCGGCGCCAAGCGCATCCTGGTCATTGGACTGCTTGCGCAGGCCTTCGGCGCATTGGCCTATGTCTTTGCCCAGGGGCTCGGCTCGTTTTACGCGGTCGCCGCCCTCTTCGGCTTCATCTATGCCGGCGTCATGCCGCTCTATGCCGTGCTTGCGCGCGAGAATTTTCCGCTGAGGATGATGGGGACGGTGATCGGCGGCACGGCGATGGCCGGCAGCCTCGGCATGGCGACGGGGCCCGTCGCCGGTGGCCTGATCTACGACACGCTCGCAAGCTACACCTGGCTCTATGTCGGTTCCTGGGGTATCGGCCTCGGCGCATTCCTGATGGCGCTGATGTTCAGGCCGGCGGCTCGGTACCAGCCGGCAGCGGCCGCGGCCTGAGCGGCGGCTTTCGTCTGGAAGTCAGGCTCCGCCGGAAGGGCGGGGCCTGCCCTAAGACCGCGGGCGACCGCCTATGGGCGTTCGTCGAGCCGGATCGTTCGCGCCCCGACGTGCAGCGCCCGGCCGGCGCCCATGCCCATGATCGCCACGCCGAGGCCGAGCGCCAGGAAGAGAATGCCGCTTGCGGCAAAACTGCCGGTCCAGCTGCGGATGAAGCCGACGAGCAGCGGGCCGATGGCGGCAAGCACATAGCCGACCCCTTGAGCCATTCCGGAGAGGTGGGCCGCGACATGGGAATCCGGCGAGCGCAGCACGATCAGTGTCATGGCCGCGGCGATCAGGCCGCCCTGTCCGATGCCTTGCAGCACCGCCCAGACGAGAACCGTCGACAACGGCGCAAAAAGGATGCCGAGAAGCGCGGTGACGGCGGCAGCGGCAAGTGCCACGCAGACGGCGCGCTGGTCGCGGCGGCGGATGGCGAAGGAGGGGACGAGCAGGCAGGTGACGACCTGCATCATGATCGACGCCGACACGACGGCGCCGGCCGTTGCCGCGTCGAGGCCACGCTCCCTGAGGATCGGCGCCATCCAGCCGAAGACGCAATAGGCGAGTGCCGACTGCAGCCCCATGAACAGCGTGACCTGCCAGGCCAGCCTGTCGCGCCAAAGGCCGACGACGCGGAAGCCTGTGTGGCGCGCCTGTGCCTTGCCGCGCAGGGCCTGCGGCGCCCAGATGAACAGAACGATCAGTGCCGGTACCGCCCAGGCCGCAAGGGCTGCCGACCAGGAGCCGGCGACATGGTGCTCGATCGAGAGCGTCAACCCGGCCGCGCCGGCAGCGCCGGCGCAGAGCGCCATCGTGTAGAGCCCGGTCATCATGGCGGCGCGGTCGGGAAAGTCCCGCTTGACCAGGCCGGGCAGCAGCACGTTGCCGATTGCGATCGCAGCGCCGGCCGCAAAGGTGGCGACGAAGAGAAGGGGAACCGAGCCGAGGCCGCGAAGCGCGGTGCCGAGCGTCAGCAGCATCAGCACGCCGAGCAACGTGCGCTCGGCGCCAAAGCGCTGGGCGAGCTTGGGCGCCAGCGGCGCAAAGAGCCCGAGGCAAAGGACCGGCAGGGTGGTCAACACGCTGGCGCCGGCGGTTGTCAGGCCGGTCGCCTGCATCACCTCCGGCAAGAGCACCGAGAGGCTCGAAAACAGCGGCCGCAGGTTGAAGGCGATCAGCACCAGGCTTGCCCCGAGCAGGATGCGCGCGCCGCGGCTCAGGGCCGGCGGCTGCGGCAAAGGCAGGCTGTCGGCCTCGGCGTCGATCAACTGGTCCTGAAGGTCGGGCTGCTCGGTCGGCTGGTCGCGGTGAGGGTCACGAAATGTCTGGTTCATTGTGAGAGCCGTTGGAGTTCATCGAGGACCGGCGCCATGAACGACCGCACGGCCGCGGCCGCCCGGTCGGGGTCGCCGGTCGCGATTGCCGCGACGATGGCCGCATGGGCGCGGTCGTCCGGTTCGGGCAGGTCGCCGTTGAGGGTGGAATGAATGGTCTCGAGGATCGCAGCGGTGAAAAAGTCGTAGAGTTCGAGGATCGCCCTGTTGCCCGATGCCTCGACGATCGAGCGGTGGAAGGCGATGTCGCGCTGGCCAAAGGCCTCTCGTCCGCCGTCGTGCACCGTTCCCCGCGCGTTCAACAGCCGGGTCATGCGCTCAAGATCGAGCGGCGTGTGGCGAAGTGCCGCCAGGCGCGCCGCTTCGACGTCGAGCGCTGCGCGCGCCTCCCACTGGTCGCGCAGACCGCTGCGCTTGACGCGGTCGAGTGCGCCCGAGGTGTCGACCGTTGAGCGGACATAGGTGCCGGAGCCCTGGCGCGCGTCGAGCAGGCCCTTTGAGACGAGAATACGAACGGCCTCGCGCACGGTGCCACGGCTGACGGCCAGCAGCTCGGTGAGCGCCGTCTCGTTGGGAATGCGCTCGCCCACGGTCCAGCGACCGCCAAGGATCTCTGCCCTCAGGCTTTCCGCCGCGCTGTCGGTCAAATTCGTGCGATTGATCGGTCTCATCATCCAATCATCAAGTCATCTGATGAATTTACGGATAAGCCTGGTTTCCCGTGGAGTCAATCGCGGCGAAAGGTAGGCGCCGACGACGGCAGGCAATTTTCTGCGCCAAGGGTGGTGAAGGCGCAAAAAGCTGAAAACACTCAGTAGCATTGTGTCCGTCACACCTGGGCGGAACATTTTCTGGGTTCGATATCATATGCCAGCCGGCCTTACAGCGCTATGGCGCCGCCATTTGCGGTCATTCTCGGGATCGTTGCTCCCAGTCTTCGTGCAGCAAGACTTGATTGCGATAAAACCGCAAAACGGCAGGAGAAGTGAGCGTTAGTTCAAACCAAGAGGCGTCAATCGTGTACGGACCTGCCCCTGTGAAGCCACATAGTTTTACAACCCCGTCACACTCCTCTTTGACGAAATGTGCCAAGTATCGATCTCACTGTCGTCGTCGTATCTTACGCTGAATTTATCCTGATCTCGATCATCAAGCTCTACGCAGTACGTTCGAGTCTTGCCGGAGAACGGCAGCGTTCGCCGACCAAAGGCAGCGACCTCGTGGTCCCATATTGTCTTCCAGTCCGGCATTTTTTACCCACGTGGTTTGTGGCGAGCATAACGGGACTAAGAAGACAACGACAATGGCCGCTTACAACACTGATAGCGCTACAGCGACCTTTGAGCTTCTGACAGGAGCGCGGCGCAGCATGACACTCGCGACGCCGTCAGGCATCGCGCGATGTCAGCACTTTTAAGGGAGGTCTGCTTGAAATCTGCCTCAGTTGAGCCTGAGGTCGAGACCGGGATGCAGCTTCTTGAGGTTCGGCAGGGATTTCGACTGCCACGGGATCTCGGACGTTCCGCGCACCGTCAGCTGCACGTTCGGGCGGTTGCGTGCCTCGATCGTCAGCTTGGCAAGCAGGTTGATCCCGGACGAATTCAGGAACTGCAGTTCGGTCAGGTCGATCGTGACATGCTCAGGCTCGGTATCGAGTACACCCATGACGGTCGAAAAGATCGGAGCATAGGCTTCCGTGCCCGGCAGCCGCATGGTGCCCTCGAAATGAATATCGTTGCCCTCGGACCAAACGCGATACTCTTCTTCGTCCTTGTTTTCCATATTCATAGGCTCATCAATTCGAGAGGTCTGGGACCGCAATGGAGGCATAGGTCTCCAGCGATGTTTCTCCGTCGTCTCCCTTGGCACCAAAAACCCAAGCGAAACGAACACCATAATCGCTCATCAGCGTCAAAAGACCAAGCCCCGAACCGCTCTTGCCGAGCCCTGTCGCGTTGGCCTCGATCCGCTCGATGAGCAGGTCGCCGGGATCGCCGTCGGAGATCTCGGAGAGCAGGTCCTGGAAGCGGACGGCGGCTTCGCTGTCGATGACATTCGACACCTTGGTGCGGAAGCTGTTGGCTTCGAGCGCCGCCTCGACCATCACCGAGCCGGACGTGCGGAACTTCACCGCGTTCTCGACCAGCTCGTTGGTGAGATAGCCGATGTTGTGTCGGACCTCGCGATAGGCATTGCGCGAGGCGCGATAGCGCAGGGCTGCAAGTTCGGCAACAAAGTCCGAAGCCATCGCGCAGTGCTTCCAGCTCAAGTCGAGCGGCCCGTCATAAAGGCGCAGCCGCGTCATTCTTTGATGGGCACCGAGCGTCAGGTCCGCCATTCCGTAGAGCGTGGTCATCTGATCACCTGTGTCTCATGACGACGAGCGTGATGTCGTCATATATCTTCTGCTTGCCGATATGCGCCATCAGATCTTCGATGATGCCCGATTTGACGTCTTCGGCGCTCTGTCCGTAGAACTTCCCGGCGCTTTCGCATAGCCGCTCAATGCCGAACAGTTCGCCCTTGGCGTTCACTGCTTCCGTCACACCGTCCGTGTGCAGCACGATCATGTCGCCGTGGCCAAAGGAAATTTCCCGCGTCGCAACGAAGCGCGAAATATCGGATTCGAGCCCGATCGGCAGGCCGAGGTCGAGGGTGTCGATCCGCTCCACTTCGGCGCCCTTGCGCACGATGATCAGTTCCTCGTGCTGCCCCGAAAGCGTCAGCCGGTCGCCTTCGAAATCGAGGAAGGCGAGCGAAAGATGCTTGTCCGTATTGGTGCGCACGATGTTCTTGTAGATCGCCCGGTTGAGGCGATTGAGGAATTCGTGCGGGTCCATCTCGCCCGCTTCCTGCAGCGCGCGGGCAACCGACTGAACCATCAGCATCAAGACGCCGCTTTCAAGCCCGTGGCCCGTCACGTCGCCGATGCCGATTTTCAGCCGTTCGCCGTCGCGAAGCACGTCGTAGTAGTCGCCACCGACCTCGTCGGCCGGTCGCATATAGGCGGCAATTTCGAGATCGGCGATCTCGGCAAGCTCGCCGGCCTTGGGCAGCACCATCATCTGGATCTGCTTGGCGACGGCAAGTTCGGCGCCGAGGCGCAGGTTCTCGCTGCGCAACTGCGTGTTCAGCGTTGAAATCTGCTGATTGGCGTCTTCGAGCTGCTTGGTGCGCTCGGTCACCAGGTTTTCGAGGTTCTCGGTGTGATAGCTGATCTCTTCCGCCATGCGGTTGAAGGCGATGCCTGCTTCCCCCACCTCGTCGCGAGTCGTGATCGGTACCCGGACGGAATAGTCCTTGGCCTCGATGCGGGTCGCAGCGCCGGCAAGCGAACTGATGCCGCGGGTCACGCGCTTGGAAATGCCGATCACGGCCAGCGTCACGAACAGCAGCGAGGCGAGCAGGGCCAGGATCTGGTAGATCAGGATGCGGTTGGTGGCCTCGGAAATACCGGCCTGCGCCGCAAACAGCGACGCATAGATCTCGCGCTCCGGCACGACGATACCGATTGCCATGGTCTCCCGGCGCACCGGTCCCGACACCCAGAAGTTTTCCGGCTCCAGCTGCTTCGACAAGATGAGGTAAGGGACCTTCTCGCCGACTTCGTCAAGCAGCACGCGCTGAACGGCGCCGTCGCCGCTAAGCTGCAGTCCGGCGATCGCGGGCTGCACGCTGCGGCGCAGCGAGCGCTCGAGCCCGGTAACGCCCTGGCCACCGGTGTCGCTCGAGCGTTGCAGGCCGATGACCTTTTCGCCGACGGGATTGATGGCGAGCACGTTGCCGTCCGACATCGCCAGGAAGCCGAAGCCGCTGTCGCCGACCTTGACGCTTTCGACCACCTCGGCCAGCTGGTCGAGGGTGATATCGGCACCCGCAGCGCCGGCAACGGTCTTGCGATCCTTCGACCAGAGCGGCTGGAAGAAGCTGACGATCAGCTTGCCGGTGATGGCATCGGTATAGGGTGCGGTCTGGGTCGTGTCGTTCGGAACCGGTCGATGACCCGGGTTCTGGGCCCATTCCTGCCAGGATTCATAGATGCCGGGGAAGAAGAACGTCCAGAATTCCGCCTCGTTGTGACCCGGGTAGAGGCGGTCGAAAGTCTGCGCCTGCTCGGTATAGGGGGCCGTGCGGAAAATCGGCCGTTCGCGCGGGCCGATATAATACATCTGCAGCTTGGAGCGGCCGCTTGCCAGCAAACTCGGCGCAACGAGATCGAGCACCGCGCTGTTTTCGATGTCGGCCTGGACATCCGGCAAGGGGCGATGGTCCGCTCCGAGCAGATATCCCCAGACGCTGACGACCGAGGGGGAGCCGGGAAGGTTCTGCGCCCAGCCGCCCTTGGCGTCGTAGGTGACGGAGATCGCGCCCGGGGCAGCGCGCGCCATGGCTCCGCCGACTTCGGCGTCGCGCGTCGGGTTGTCGATCTGGCCCTGAAGCACGCCTGCGAGTGTACCGACGTCGGTATGGACCTGGCCGATCAGAAGATTGACGCGGGCGACCGTCGATTCCGCGTAGGATCGCATGTAGTCCTGGTTGGCCTTCTGCAGGCCCTGGCCGACTTCGGTCGCAGCATCGCGCGACAGCCGCTGCACGTTCCAAAGCGCAAGCCCGCCGGTGACCAAAAGGTCGAAGAGCACGGCTCCGCCAACCACCAGCACGAATTTGGCGCGAAACGATCTCAAACCGAAGCGGGGGCGTTGTTCCTCCACAGCGCTCATACCGGCTTCCGTCCAGACGCCGCCCAGATCGGCCAGCCGGCGTAACCCTTCGGGTGAAGTGCCGCGAAGATGTGGTCGCGGAAGCCCTGGCGAAAGCGCTCGATGAACTCGGGCGAATCGCCGCGTTTCACTGCCATCTCACCGGCATAGACGTTTTCCCAGGCGGCGATCATGTCGGCAAAATCCTGCGGGTCGCCGTCGAGATTGGTGACCATGAAGGATTCGACCAAGATATCGTCGAAACCGGCATCGGCGAGATAACGCCGGCTTTTCGGCCCAAGCTCGACGTCCATTTCGAAATGGCTGAACAGCTTGGCGACTTCGGTGTAGGTCCACTGAATGCTGTTGGCGCGGGGCTCGCCGAGGCAGTGCGAATTCTTCTCGTTCGTGATGTAGACGCGACCGCCCGGTTTGCAGATCCGGAAGAGCTCCTTCAACAGCAGTTCCGGATGGTTGAAGATCTGCAGCGAGTGGCGGCAGGTGACGAAATCGAACTGATTGTCCTCGATCAGCATCTCGGAGGCATCGCCGAAGGTGTATTCGATGCCAGTCACGCCGAAGTCGGAGGCGACCTTGCGCGCATAGGCGAGGCTCGCGCGTGAGTGATCGAGAGCGACGATGCGCCCCGGCTCGAATTCTTTCTGGACGAGAACCGCAAAGTCGCCGATGCCGCAGCAGATATCGGCCATGGCGATGCCCGGCCGCATGCCGTGTCGCGGCAGAATATCGCGCTCATGGCGCCAGGTCATTTTGGTCTGGGTTCTAAGGATCGGAATGAAGCTCGTATCCTCGACGAAGCTTTGTCCCGGGTAGAACATCGAATCGTAGACCTCGACGGAGATCTGCGGCTCGATCGTGCTCAGGTGCCGGAACATGCGCGTCGTCCACCCGACGACGCTCGAGGTGATGATGATCAGCCTCAAGTCCGATCGCTCGCGGCAGGCGTCGAGTGCGACCCGGATAAAGGCCTGGAAGGCCGTGTTGTTCATCTGGATCAGGCGCTTCACGTCGATGTAGAGAACGCCCTTCACCGCGTCGATCGCGTCACGCAGCGCATGGATGCTTTCGGCGATCTCGTCGATCGACCGCGGCCGGATCGTGCCCGCGAGGGAAAAGATCTGGCTGTTCGGGTCGAATGCGACTTTGAAGCGTTGCGGAAGGCTCGCGGCGATCAACTGACCATCCCTTCGAGCGGCAGGTCCACGATCAGCATGATGGCTGGCGCCGCGGCTTCGTCGAGCCGCAGCCGCGCGTCATAATTGACGGCGAGGTCGAGGAGAACCGACTCCCTGCTCGGGGCGAGGTCGTTGGAAATGGCGTCGAGATAACGGGCCTGGGCGTCGCTGTCACGGGTCTTGGAAACGGCCTCGCGATAGTAGCGCGCCTGGCCCGGGGGGCACGGGAAACTCAGCTGGACACGCTCGGTCGCCCCCTGGCGATAGATCGACACGCCCATCTTGCCATCGGTGGTGCCGCCGCGGAAGGACACTTCCAGAAGCTCGTTGAGGGCGGACGAGAAGAAGTTCGAGTGACGGACCGGATCGGTCCGATTGTGGCTGATCATCCGGGCAAGATAGCTCGAGACATGGTCGCAATGGTGCCAGTCCGATAGGAATGTCTCCATCTCCATATCGAACTGAAGCAAGGGCTCGAAAGCCGCTTCCGTGGTTTCAATGACGCTTGCACCCATGCCGCATTGTCCTCCGCACGCCGAACTCTGCCACGGCCATAAGGCACTTTCTATAATGATTTCTAACGACGCAATCCCGGGATTTCGCACCGGACAACCCAGGTTTTGCGCTGCGAGCGCTGTCGCGCAACGCACAGATGTGAAGCTACAACGTTGCCATCGCCGACGAACGCCGAAGGTAGGCGCCGATCGCGTCTGCCGGCATCGGCATGCCGAGGAAGTAGCCCTGCAACCGGTCGCATCCCTCCTTGCGCAGCCAGACCGCCTGACCCACCGTTTCCACGCCTTCGGCGGTCACGCGCATGCCGAGACCATGCGCCAGTCCGATGATCGATCGAACGATCGTCTGGCTCTTCTCGTCGTTCTCCAGGTCCTTGATGAAATAGCGATCGATCTTGATCGTATCGAAGGGGAAGTTCTTGAGGTAGCTGAGCGAGGAATAAAACGTGCCGAAGTCGTCGAGTGAAATCTGGATGCCGAGCACATTGAGGGTGTTCAGCGTATCCAGATTGTTTGTCGTGCGTTCGAGAAGCACTGATTCGGTGACTTCAAGCTCGAGCCGGTCGGCTCTCAGGCCCGCCATGTCGAGCGCCTGGGCGATCCGGTCCGTCAGGCCCTCCTTCAGGAACTCCGCCGGCGAGAGGTTGACGGCGACGGTGAAGTGCGACGGCCAGGTGGCAGCCTGCCGGCAGGCTTCTTCCAGCACCCATTGACCGATCTCGTTCATGAGGCCGTCGGCCTCGGCCATCGGAATGAAGACATTGGGCGGTATCGTGCCGACCAGCGGATGATGCCAGCGCACAAGCGCCTCGAAGCCGACGATCGAAAACGGCGGCTCGACCAGCGGCTGGTACTCGATGGAAAACTGCCGGTCCTGAAGCGCCGTGCGCAGGCTTCGCCGCAACATCTCGCGCTGTTCCAACACGATCAGCATGGAGCGGCTGAAGGTTTTCGCCCGGCCTCGGCCGTCCTTCTTGGCGGCGTAGAGGGCGATGTCGGCCGCCTTCATCAGCTGCTCGATCTCGTTGCCATCGTGCGGGGCAATGGCGATACCGATGCTGGCGCCGACGAAGACCGTGATGCCGTCGATGGTGAAGGGTTCCTGGAACGCCTGGACCAAGGCTTCGGCGAGGTATTCGGCGTCGGACGGCTGGTCGCTGTGGCGCTGGATCACCGCGAACTCGTCGCCGGCCAGGCGATAGGCGACCTCGCCGTCGCGCAGTGCGCCGCGGATGCGTTCGGCCGCCATTTTCAGGACGGCGTCGCCGGCGCCGTGGCCGAGCGTATCGTTGACCGGCTTGAAATCGTCGAGGTCGATCTGCATCAGCGCCAGCTTTTCGCCGGGAGTCGGCAGGATGTTTTGCAGGTCGTCGCTGAATTGCCGCCTGTTGGGCAGCCCCGTCAGCACGTCGTGGGTCGCCTGGTGGAGCAGAAGCGCGCGCTCGCTCTCGCCGTGGCTGCCGACCTCGCGGCGGGTCGAGCGTCCGCTGGTTTCGAGTACCCCGATGCCGCGCATGGCGCGAAAGACGAGCAGCGTGCGTCGTGACTTTGTGGCCGCGTCGATGACTTCGACACTGCGCGGAACGCCGTTTGCGACCACGGCCTCGACCGTTGCCTTGGATACAGGCGCAAGCAGTTCGGGATAGAGGTGCCAGAGCGTCGCGTCGACCAGCGTGCCGACCTCATAGGTCTCCTGCAGCGCGGACGAGGCGCTGGTCAGGTGAAAGGCTTCGTCATAGAACGAAAGAACTTCGTCCGGGTGTGCCGCGACGGGATCTTGCACTGAAGCTGAAGCAGACAAGGATGCATCAGTATCCGGCATGCGTGCCTTTGCCTTTCTGTTTCGATCTGGTTCCAGGGGCGCCCGCTCGTGCTGCCCACCGGTCCGTCTCGTCCTTCACCAAAGCTATCGCGCAGCTTGTCCGGGTCAATGCCGTTGCCCGAGCGTCGGATATAGCCTGTGGAAACCTCGCATTGAAGCGTCGGGAACGTGATGCGGTACCCTTTGCCCTACACGGTTGTATATAAGCTCCTTCTTGTATCATTTGCCATCATTGCATGCAATTTGGAGCAGCCCCGTTCGGGGCGTGACGAGGCGATCGGTCGCCCTGTTTCAATGTGGGACGATGCTGTTCAACGGATCTTGGCGTCAATTGCGTTTCTGAAAGGGCAGGTCGGGTCACCATCGGGCCGGACAATCGGGACGATTGTTTCCGCTTAGGCATTGATTAACCATAGGCGGAGATTTCCGGGGATCGCAGGCGTATCGCCTCCCGCGTCGAACCCTGCGGCACGAACCGGCGCACCGAAAGGGACGAAAACGAGCGGCCGCCGTCTGCCGGCGGCCGACTCACGGCATGCCTAGCGCGTGCTCAACACCACATCGGTCTTCTGGAACGTGCGGACATCGATCAGGCCCTTGTCCGAAATCCGCAGTTCCGGGATGACGACAAGCGCCAGCAGCGAGTGCTGCATATAGGCGTTGTTCAGCCGGCAGCCGCAGGCGCGCATCGCCTCGACGATGGCGGCAGCCTTCTCGGCGACGATCTCGGCGCGTTGATCCGACATCAGACCGGCGACCGGCAGTTCGACGAGCGCCAGTTCGCTGCCCTCCTTGATGACGACGATGCCGCCGCCGACCTCCTGCAGGCGGTTGGCGGCTAACGCCATGTCGGTCTTGCTGGTGCCGACGACGATCATGTGGTGGCTGTCGTGCGCCACGGTGCTGGCGATCGCGCAATCGCTGTCGTAGCCGAAGCCAGAGACGAAAGCATTGACGACGTCGCCGGTGCCGCGGTGGCGTTCGACGAGCGCGATCTGGCAGATGTCGTTGTTGCGGTCCATCTGCACGAGACCGTTCTCGATCGCGACCTCGGCCTCAAGCGCCCGCGTCGGCGCCTGGTTTTCGACGACGCCGATCACGTTGACGCGTGCTCGCGTCGCCCGCGCATTCGACGGGATGTCAAAATCCCTGCCTGCAAGCACCCGACCGAGATGGACCGTGTTGCGGGCGCTTTCCGGGTAGACATAGGCCGGGATCTCGCGAACGAGCGTGCCGCCTTCGGCCATCAGTTCGCCGCGGGCAAAGACCATCTCGATCGGCAGGCTCGCGAGATCCGAGGTCACGATCATGTCCGCCCGACGACCGGGTGCGATGGAGCCGATTTCGCGCTCCAGGCCGAAATGCTGGGCGGTGTTGAGCGTTGCCATCTGGATGGCCGTGATCGGCTTTAGTCCTTGCGCGATCGCGTGGCGGACAACGCGGTTCATGTGACCCTCATGAACCAGCGTGCCGGAATGGCTGTCGTCGGTGCAAAGCAAGAAATTGCGCGGGTCGAGACCGGATTCGGTGATCGCCTTGACCTGCGCGGCCACATCGAACCAGGCCGAGCCGAGGCGCAGCATGGCGCGCATGCCCTGGCGCACGCGGGCGATCGCGTCTTCGGCGGTCGTGCCCTCGTGGTCGTCGGCCGGGCCGCCGGCGGCATAGGCATGGAACTCGCGGCCGAGATGCGGCGAGGCATAGTGCCCGCCCACGGTCAGCCGGGCGTCCTGGGTGGCCGCGATCTCGGCCATCATTTTCGGGTCGTTGCCGGCCACGCCCGGAAAATTCATCATCTCGCCAAGACCGATGACGTTCGGCCAGCTCAAAGCCTCGGCGACGTCATGCGCCGAAAGCTCGGCGCCGGCTGTCTCGAGCCCCGGCGCGCTCGGCACGCAGCTCGGCACCTGGACGCGCACGTTGATCGGCAGGCCCTGCGCTTCCTCGTTCATCAGCCTGACGCCATCAAGGCCGAGCACGTTGGCGATCTCGTGCGGGTCGATGAACATGGTGGTGGTGCCGTGCGGGATCACCGCGCGGGCAAATTCGGTGACGGTGACGAGACCGCTTTCGACATGCATATGCGCGTCGCAAAGGCCGGGCACGAGATAGCGGCCGCCCGCATCGACGACCTTGGTGTCCGCGCCGATCGTGTGGCTCGCGTCCGGGCCGACATAGGCGAAGCGGCCGGCTTTGACGGCGATATCGGTGCCGGGAATGATCTCGCCGGAATAGACGTTGACCCACTTGCCGTTGCGGATCACCAGATCGGCCGGCTTGCGGCCCATGGCGACGTCGACCAGTTCGGGTGCGGTTCTCGACCAGGATTGAAGCATGTTTGTTTCCTTCGGATGAGGCAGCGTCGGTGCCCCCGTTTCAAACGATGGAACGAGGGCGCCGGGACGTTTACTGAGTCTGGGCGACGAGCGCTGCGGCGAGCAGTGCCACGAACCACATGACCGGTCTTACATCGCGCGCCCGGCCGCAGACCAGCTTGATCAGCACATAGGCGATGATTGAAAGCGACAGGCCGAGCGTGATCGAGAAGGTGAGCGGGATCAACACGATCGCGAGGAACGCCGGGATCGCCTCGTCGAGCGCGCTCCAGCGGATGTTGCTGATCGGCTCGGACATGAAGAGGCCGGTCAGGATCAGCACCGGTGCTGTGGCAACCGCCGGCACCAGCGACAGCAGCGGCGACAGGAACAGGAAGGGTAGGAACAGCAGGCCCGCAACCAGTGCGACGAGGCCGGTGCGGCCGCCCTGCTGAATGCCGGCGCCGGATTCGAGATAGACGGTCGCCGGGCTTGTGCCGAGCGGGGCCGAGATCAGGGCTGCGATCGCATCGACATGCATCGATTCCTTGATGTTGCGCGGCATGCCGGTCTCGTCCTTGAGGTCGGCGGCTTCCGCAAGGCCGAGGAAGGTCGAGAGCGCCTCGATGAAGTTGGTGAACAGGAAGACGAAGATGAACGGCAGGTAGATCAGGTTCAGCGCGCCGATAAGGTCGATCTGGCCGACGAAGCTGAAATCGGGTGCTGCCGAGATGCCGCTCCAGTTGACCAGCGTGTGCACGTCGGGCGTCTCCGGCCAGAAGGCGCTGCCATCGCCCCACCAGCGGCCGATCGGGATCGAGAGAATGGTGGTCAAGATCATGCCGGCCATCATGGCGCCCGGAACGCGCCTCACCACCAGGGCGACCGTCAGCACGAAGCCGGCGATGAAGGTGAGGGTGACAGGGTTGAACTGGGTCAGGCCGACGATGGTGTCGGGGTTGGCGACGATGAATTTGGCGTTTTCCAGGCCGATCAAGGCAATGAACAGGCCGATGCCGCAGGCAATGCCATAGCGCAGATCGACCGGGATTGCCTCGATGATCGTCTGGCGCAGGTTGAAGAAGGCCATGACGGTAAAGAGCACGCCGGCCCAGAAGACGCAGCCAAGCGCGACCTCGAGCGGCACCTTGGCGCCGACCACCATGGTGTAGGCAAAGAGCGCGTTGATGCCCATGCCGGGTGCCACCAGGATGGGGCTGCGCGCGTAAAGCCCCATGGCGCAGCTGCCGATGAAGCTGACGAGTACCGTCGCCGTCACGCCTGCGGAGAACGGAATGCCTGCATGCGCAAGGATCGACGGGTTGACGACGATGACGTAAGAGGCGGCGAGGAAGGTCGTCAGCCCCGCAAGGATTTCGGTGCGCACGGTCGAGCCGAAGCGCGAGATCTGGAAGTAGCGGTCGAGAAGGTCGTGGAGCCAGGATCCCCCCGAGCTCGGTGCCGCCTTCACGGTCTTGTCCTGAATGTTCATTTTGTTCCCCTTTTTTGAAATGGCGGAGGGGGCCGGCATGACCGGCCCCCTCCTTCAGATCTTACTCCGCGGCTTCGGCACGCTCGTCTCCGCTTGCGGGCGAGAACGGCGAGATCACCTTCAGCCCGACGCAATCGACAACGCCAAGGTCGGTGATCGCATATTCTGGGATCGCCGTGATCTGCAACACGAACATGTACATGAAGGGCCAGGGCAGCGGGCATCCGAGCGCGCGGGCCGCATCGTCGAGCTCATCTTCCAGCGCCGCCATCTCTGCCGGCTCGATGTCGGAGACGATGCCGCCGATCGGCAGATGCAGGAAGGCTTCGACCTTGCCGTTCCGCACCACCACCTGGCCGCCATTGTTGGCGATCAGGTGGTTGATGGCGACGCGCATGTCCTCAAGATCGGCGCCGATGCAGATGATGTTGTTGTCATCAGGCGCGGTGGAGCTGGCGATCGCGCCTTCCTTGAGGCCGAAGCCGGAGGTGAAGGCGACCGGGCGGTTGCTTGTCTTGCCGTAGCGCTCGACGACGGTGACATACTGCACGTCCTTGGCGGGATCGGCGAACACCTGGCCGTCCTTGGCGGCAAGGGTGACGTCACGGCGGGTGCGCACGAAGATCTTCTCCGGCGTGACGGCGATCGCCATGGCCTCGGCCGTATCGCCCGCCCCATCGTAGGCGACCTTCAGGTCGCCGGGCTGGAGCGGTTTCACCTTGACCGAGTTGAGGAGGGCGACGCTGCGCTCGGGCGGCGTCAGTTCGATCGCCATCTTGCCATCGCGGGCGACCACCTCGCCCTTGGCGACGACGGTTTCGATGTTGAAATTCCTGAGGTCGTCGATGAGCAGGATGTCGGCTGCGCGGCCGGGCGAGATCGAGCCGACCTTGTCGTCGATCCTGAGCGCATCGGCGCCGTTGATCGTCGCCATCTGGATTGCGGCCATCGGCGAAATGCCCATGGCGATCGCCATGCGCACCATGTTGTCGAGATGGCCACGCTTCAGGATGTCGCTCGCCACCACGTCGTCGGTGCAGAAGCTGATGCGGCGGAGCGCCTTGACGCCCATTTCCGTGACGATGCGCAGGTTGTCGGAAAGGAAGTGCGAGATCGAGGATTCGCGCACGACCACATGCATGCCGGCGCGCAGCTTCTCGAGCATTTCTTCCGGCGTATAGCTTTCATGATCGGCGCGCACGCCCGACTGCTGGTAGCCGTTCAGCCGCGCGCCGCGCGTCATCGGGCAGCAGCCGAGCACCGGCAGACGGCTCTTTTCGGCGAGTTCCAACGCCGCCAGCACGTCGGCGTCTTCTTCCTGGATGAATTCGCGCACCGTCTCCCAGATGCCGACGCATTCCGGCCAGTGATGCGTCGCCTGGTGGTCCGCGGGGCTGAAATAGTGGCCGACGGTCGAGCGCGGCATGGTGTAGGGCGTCTTGCAGGGCGCGCCCCAGAAGACCTTGAGCGGCGTCTGCTTTGCTTCGTCAAGGAATTCGCGCGCCGCCGCCGGACCGCCGACGACAATGATCTGGTCGAGGCCGGTGACGATCGAGGTCGTGCCGAGCGGCACGACGGCCTTGGCGAAGCTCGTCAGCGACATCTTCGAGCATTCGACATGCAGGTGGCCGTCGATCATGCCGGGTGCAAGATACTTGCCGGTGGCCTCGACGATTTTGGTGTCGGGGCCGATATAGTCGGCGATATCGCCGACGGCGATGATGCGTTCGCCATAGATGGCGACGTCGGCCTGGTAGATCTCTTCCGACACGACGTTGATCAGCCGACCGCCGCGGATCGCCAGTGTTGCCTTGCCGCCGGTGCCGGACGCGGCGCGAATGAATTCTCTGATATCGCTCACTGGAACCTCTTCTCCCTTAGCTCCAGTGAATATTCCCAATTCCCAACCGTTTACACAATGGGCCGAAACAGGCTAATCTATGGACATATCATCCAAGATTTTGGACGAAATATGGATCTCTCGCTCATCGACTGTTTCGTGAAGGTTGCCGATTGCCGTTCGATTTCAGCGGCTTCGCGTCGTCATCGCCTGCCGAAATCGACGCTCAGCCACAAAATCCGGCAATTGGAGGATGAGTTCGGCATCGAGCTCTTCGTGCGCGAGGGTCATCAGTTGCACGTGACCGATGCAGGCGCGGAATTCCTGCGTTACGCGCGCCTCATCCAGTCGAACTGCGACGATGCAGCGACCGCCATGGCCGAAATGCGCCAGGAGGTGGCGGGTACGCTGCGGGTTGGGTCGACGGGCGAGTTCGGCACGACGATCACGTCGGAGCTGCTCTACGCCTTTCGCCAGCAATATCCGCAGGTCGCACTCGACGTCGTCTTTCTCACCTCCCGCCAGCCGTTTTCCGACGTCACCGAGCAGGCGCTCGACGGCATCTTCCACTGGGGCGAACCATCGGATGTCGACTACATCAGCCGCAGGCTTTCGGTCTCTTCCTATGGCCTGTTTGCGAGCCCCCAATACATCGCGCGCCATGGCCAGCCGGAAAACCCGGACGCGCTTGCCGGCCATCGCGGCCTCGTCTTTCGCCAGCCGACTCGGCTACAGTCCTGGTATCTGACACAGCCGGGAGAGGACGAAGTCGACCTTTTGCCGACGTCCACCTGCACCACCAACGACTACTGGACGATCAAGTATTTCGCCGTTGCCGGCGAGGGCATCGCCTATCTGCCTGATTTCTTCGTCGAGACCGAGCGGCAGGCCGGCCTGCTCGAGCCGGTGCTATCCAATTGGCGCTCGCCGCAGACGGCGATCAACCTCATCTACTCGCGCCGCCGGCACGTGTCGAAGCGCTTCAAGGCCTTCGTCGATTTCTGCATCGACTTCTATCGTGACCGCGACCGGGTGAAGATCCCGCGCTACTACGTCGAGCGGGTCAGCCTGTAACCAGTTTCGACAGCACCGCGGCGCCATCGACATTGCCGCCGCAGAGCACGATGACATTGGTCTGGCCCACGCATTTTCCGGCGACCTGGCGGAAGCCGGCAAGTGCAAGTGCTGCAGCCCCTTCCACCAGCATGTGTTCATCGAGCAGCAGGTCGCGCATCGCCGCGTCGATTTCTGCTTCGGTGCAGGTCACGACCCCATCGATCACAGTCATCGCCAGCCCCAGTGTCAGGCTGTCCTCGTCGAGACCGCCGGCGACGGCCTCGGCAAGCGTGTCCAGGTGCTCGGTTTCGACGACGCGGCCCGCCTTCATCGATGCGGCGAGGGCCGCCGAGTTCGCGGCCGAGACGCCCATGACGCGGGTGTGCGGGCTGAAACTCTTCAGCACCGAACCGATGCCGCTGATCAGTCCACCGCCGCCCATGGCAATAAAGACATTGTCGATACGTTCGGCCTGTTCGATGAGTTCGAGCGCGATGGTCGCCTGTCCGGCGATGATGTCGGCATCATTGTAGGGCGACACATAAATGAGCCTTTCTTCGACGGCGAGCCTTTGCGCGTGCCGCTCGGCAAGCCCTGCTTCCGCGCCATGGAGAATGACGTCGACGCCATAGGAGCGGATGCGTGCCAGTTTCACCGGTTTGACGATCTCTGGCAGGACCACGGTCAGCTTCTGGCCGATCGCGCTTGCCGCATGGGCAGCGCCAATGCCGTGATTGCCGGACGAGGCGGTAATGACCCGCTGATCCCTGGGCAGCGACGTCATCTTGCTGGCCGCGCCCCGGATTTTGAACGAGCCGGTCAGTTGCAGGTTTTCCGCCTTGAACAGCACGGTCGACGATGTCTGCCGCCCGATGACGCGCGACGGGACGAGCGGCGTTTCATAGATGAACGGGCGAATGCGCTGACGCGCCCTTACGGACTGGGCGGCAGTTTCGAGCACGTCCTGGTTCATGGTTCTGTTCCTTCCTCGGCTCAGAGCAGGCCGAGCGCTTCAAGCGCGGTGCGGGCGATGGCGATATCCTGCGTCGCTATCCCGGTCAGATCGGCGATGGTGATGTCCTGATCGCCGCGTCGGCCTTGCGCCGCACCGGAAATAACGGCTCCAAGGGCATTGCAACGGCCTTCGTCGATCAATCCGACCTGTGTGGCCGCAGCGAATTCGCCGTGGTCGAGGCATTGCCCCGCAAGATCGACGACGAGCCGGTCGGCGCGGGCGACGAGCGCCACATCGAGCTCCTGCTTGCCCGGCGCGTCGGCACCCATGGCGGTGATGTGGGTACCCGGTGCGATCCAGTCGGAGCGGATCAGCGGCGCCCTCGACGGTGTCGTCGTAACGATCGCATCGGAGTGGCGACACAGCGCTTCGAGATCATCCGTGGTCTCGATCGAAAGATCGAGGTCCGCAACGTCCGCCACCACTGCGGCCGCCTTGTCCGCTGACCGCCCCCAGACGCTGAACTGCAACGGGCGATCCGAGAGCGCGGCGAGCGCCCGGATCTGAATGCGCGCCTGCGTGCCTGTGCCGACGATCCCGATCCTCTGGGCATCGCTCCGCCACAGCGCCATGGTCGCGATGGCGCCGCCAATCCCCGTGCGCAAATCGGTCAGCAACCCCTTGTCGTCGAGCACCCCGACCACCGCTCCGGTCTCGGCGGAGACCGCGACCATCATGCCGTTGCTGGATGGTAGCCCCCTTGTTGGGTTGTCGTAGAAGCCGGAGGCGATCTTGACGACGAAGATCGGGTCGCCCTCGATGTAACCATACTTGACGTGACAGTCGGCGTTGCGCCCGGGAAGCGCCAGGTAGCCGACCGGCGGCAGGTTGGCGCGGCCATCTGAGACGGCAATATAGGCATCGCGAATGGCTGGTGCGGCAAGCGTCAGCAGGGGCAGGGATGCGAGCGTTTCGCGGTCGACGACAATCATTGTTCGCTCCCCTGGCTCAGATACTTGTAGACCGTCGCCCGGCCCATGCCGAGGATACGGGAGATGTAGGAAGCGGCGTTCTTGCCGCCGAAGGCGCCGTTTGTGGAAAGGGCAATCACCAGCGCCTGCTTGTCACCCCGGCTCATGGTCGAGACCGTCAGCCCGCGCGCCACCGTCCATTGCTGCACGTATTCGTTGACGCGTTCGTGCCAATCCTCCTTGAACAGGCTCTCAGGCTTGTCGCCGCTTGCTGGCACGCGGACGAGTGCGTTGAGCGTCCTCAGTGCGGCGTGAAAGTCGGAGACGTCGGCATTGATGCAGAGAACGCCGATCGCCTTGCCGGCGGCGTCGCGCAGTACGGCGCTGATCGATTTGATCGAGCGGCCGTCCCAGTTGACCTTCTCATAGGGACCGATGACCCCATCCGCATCCTTGAAGCCGATTTCGCTCAGCAGCGAAGGCTCGCCGATCTCGCGTTTGGAGAAGTTGCCGGCGATATGGACGACGGTTTCAGTTGCAAGGTCGTGCAGGACGACCTCGGCATAGGGCTGGAACAAAAGGGCGATGGCGTCGCAGACGGGGATGTGCGGGCGGAGTTCGGGCGTCACGGTCTTTTCTCGCGTTGCATGCTGACCTTAAATCACCGCAATACGTAAATGTCCATAATGGATTTAATGTCTACATATCGTTTGAAACGGCGACAGCGGCGTGCGAGGGCTCGCACGCCGCTGTCGAAGCCGTCGCCAGGGAGGCGTGGGATCAGCTCGCTTGAACGGTTTTCGCCGCTCGCGTCCGTTTCCAGCCAAGGACCAGCGGCATCAGTGCCATGGCCGCCGCAAGGATCCAAAGAATGATCGAGATCGTGCTCTGGAACAGGATCGAGACGTCGCCGCCACTGATCGCCAGCGCATTGCGCAGGTTCACCTCCATGACATGCCCAAGCACGAAGCCGAGGATGATCGGCGCCATGTCGAAGCCGGCCTTTCGAAGCAGCCAGCCGATCATGCCGATGGCAAGCATCAACAGGATCGAGAATATCGAGGCATGGGTTGAATAGACGCCGACGATCGAGAGCACGAGGATGCCGGGAACCAGGAGCCAGTTCGGTACCGTCAGCACCCGGGCAAAGATGTTGACGAGCGGCAGGTTGAGGAGCAGCAGCAGGAAATTGCCGACGAACAGCGAGGCGACGAGGCCGCCGACCACTTCCGGCCGCTCGGTGATCAACATCGGGCCCGGCTGGATGTTGTAAAGCATCAGCGCGCCGAGCATGACGGCGGTGGTGCCCGATCCCGGCACGCCGAGCGTCAGCATCGGCACGAAGGCTCCGCAGGCCGTCGCGTTGTTGGCCGCCTCCGGTGCTGCAAGCCCACGCACGTCGCCCTTGCCGAAAGTACCCTCGGTGTCGGAGATACGCTTTTCCGTGGTGTAGGACACGGCGCTCGAAACCGATGCGCCCGTGCCGGGAAGCACGCCGACGATGAAGCCGATGACCGAACCGCGCAGCGTCGCGCCGACCGATTTTCTGATGTCGTCCAGACGGGCGGTCATGCGGCCGAGATTGCGGATGACGGTGACGCCGCTTGCCTGGTGCTCGAGGATTAGCAGCGCTTCGGAAACCGAGAACAGGCCGATGACGAGGACGACGAATTCGATTCCGTCGCCAAGCTCCGGCTCGTTGAAGGTAAAGCGATAGGCGCCCGAGGTGGCGTCGAGGCCGACGGTCGCGAGCATCAGCCCGAGCGTGCAGCCGATCAGTGTCTTTACCGGCTGGCTGCCAACCATGGAGCCGAGCGTGGCGAAGGCGAAGACCATCAGCACGAAGTATTCCGCCGGGCCGAAGCCGATGGCAAGGCCCGCAAGCAGCGGAGCAAACAGCGCGAGACCGACCGCACCCAGCACGCCGCCGACGAAGGAAGACAGGCCGGAGAGCATCAGCGCCTCGCCGGCACGGCCCTGGCGTGCCATCGGATTGCCGTCGAGCGCCGTCATCACGGCGCCGGCGTCGCCCGGCACGTTGAGGAGGATCGAGGAAATGCGGCCGCCATACTCCGCGCCGCAATAGACGGCGGCGAGCAGGATCATGGTGCTTTCGGCCGGCAGGCCCATCGTATAGGCGATCGGCAGAAGCAGGGCGATGCCATTGATCGGGCCGATGGCCGGCAGGGCGCCGACGAGGGTGCCGATGAAGCAGCCGGCGAGGCCGATCAAAAGGTTCTGCATCGTCAGTGCGACGGTAAAGCCGTTCCAGAGATAATCGAGATTCATTGATTTCACTCCCTTCCCGTTCGGTCAGCCAAACAGCCGGCCGACGGGCAGATAGACATCGAGCAGATAGGCGAAAACGAACCACCAGAGGGCGGCCTGTCCAACGGCGCCAACGAGCGCGAGCCGCAGCGGCGCGCCGAAGATCCAGCCGACGCCAAGCGTCAAGAGGAAGATCGAAGCGACGAAGCCGGCGGGTTCCAGCAACAGGGCGGATGCGAGGAGCAGCAGCGGTACGGCGATGATCTTTGCCAGAAGCTGCCCGTTCGGAAAGGCCTCCGTCATACCGGGCTTGCGCAGGTGGAAGATGCAAAGCACGGCGAGAATGATTGCGAGCAAGACCGGCACGACGCGCGGTCCAAGGGGGTCCGAGGAGAAGGCATATTCGATCCGGCTGCCGCCGATGCCATAGGCAATCGCGAGGACGAGCATCAAGAGCCCGCCGATCTGGCCGATACGGCTGGAGGAGGTTGTGGTTTCTGACATGGTTCTTTTCCCGATGTTCGCGTCGCCGCGGGGAACGGGCCTTTAGAGCGGCCGAATGAGGCGACCAGCAGCGAGAGCCCGTAAAATGGTGGCAAGTATGCGGAGCAGGATATCATCCCGCTCCGCAACCGGCTCTTACATGCCGGCGTCCTTGGCGATGATCTTGAAGCGCGCCACGTCCGCCTTGACCTGCTGGTCGAAGGCGTCGCCCACCTGGGTGTATTCGTAGAGGCCGCGCGCTTCGCGCTCCTTCAGGAATTCCGGGGTCGTAACGAGCTTGGCGAAGGCGTCGGCCCACCATTTGTAATCGGCGTCCGAGACGTCCTTGCCGACATAGTAGCCGCGCCAGACGGGCCATTCGATATCGACGCCCTGTTCCTTGGCGGTCGGCACATCGGCAAGTTCGCCCGGCAGGCGGTCGGGCGCCATGACTGCCAGAACGCGGACCTTGCCGGCCGCATGATGCTTGGACATTTCCGCCGCATCGCCCGCGCCGACCTTGACGTGGCCGCCTTCGAGCGCCGTCAGCACGGCGCCGCCGCCTTCAAGGGCGACGTAGCGCATTTCTTTCGGCTCCTGGCCGGCGGCCTTTGCGAGCAGCGACCCCTTCATCCAGTCCTGCGAGCCGACGGCGCCGCCGCCGGCGACCGAGAAATCGGTCGGGCTCGCCTTGTAGGCAGCGATCAGCTCACCAAGGGTCTTGTAGGGGGAATCGGCGGCAACGACGAGCACGCCGTAGTCGGCGCCGAGCGCGCCGAGCCAGCGCACCGCTGTTTCGTCATACTGGCCGAATTTGCCCTGGGCGATCAGGAGGGCCGAGCCCGAGGACGCCGCCGTGATCAGGTTGCGGTCGCTGGCGCGCTTGCCGACGACGTGGTTGTAGGCGACGGCCCCGACGCCGCCTTCCATGTAGGTGACGGCCATCGGCTTGGAAATGAGCTTGGCTTCGAGCAGCGCATTGGCGGCAAAGCGGCAGGTCAGGTCGAAGCCGCCGCCGGGCTTGGCGCCGGCGAGGCACTCGGGTTTCGACGGCTCGGCGCCTGCAGGCGTGGCAATGGCGGCCAGGCAACCGGCTGCAATCAGCGTCAGAATTCTCTTGGTCATGGTCTCTCTCCCGTCGTCCATGATGTGTCTGTTCCCGGCAGATGTGCTGCCGCTCCCCAACCGAGACATCCAAGGTCGTGGGGGCGTCGCGAAGCATCGACGGAGCGCCTGCGCTGCCGCCTGAAAATGCCCTTGCGATGATGGTCCTCCAGACCCTGGCCGCATCTCCCGTTGTCGCGGTCAGGTTGCCCTCTTTCCTCCCCGAACCTGTCACCATGCTGTCACGGTTGCGGTTAGATCCGTCGGGTTGATCGGCGAAATCTTCCATGTCACTGCTTGCCCATGCGCATCTTTCTGGTGGAGGACACGAGGGATGTCGGGGAGGCAATCAGCCGGCGACTGGAAAAGGTCGGGCACACCGTCGATTGGCAAACGGACGGGCAAGCCGCAGCCGACATACTCGAATTTACAGACTATGATCTCGTGATCCTCGACGTGATGTTGCCGGGGCTCGACGGGTTCGAGATCCTGCGTCATCTGCGCGCCCGGAAAAAGACGACGCCGGTCCTGGTGCTGACGGCGCGCTCGGAGATCGAAGACCGCGTCGGCGCGCTCGATCTCGGCGCAGACGACTATCTGGTCAAGCCGTTCGATTTCCGCGAACTCGAAGCGCGCACGCGTGTGCTCCTACGTCGCAGTCAGGGCGAACCTACCAACCTCATTCGCTGCGGCGATCTCGTTCTCGACCGCAACAGCCGCTCGGTGCGCGTCGGCAACCGCGAGGTCCAGTTGAAGCGCCGCGAAATCACGCTTCTGGAAGTTCTCGCAGCGCGCCCGGGACGGGTTTTCGGCAAGGACGAACTGCTCGACCGACTGTTCGGCTTCGACGAAGGCGCGAATCAGAACGCGGTCGAACTCTATGTCGGACGGCTCCGCAAGAAGATCGAGGGGTCGTCGGTGCGCATCGTCACCATCCGCGGCCTCGGCTATCAACTGGTGGCTGATGATGCGACGTGAGACATCACTTTTCTCGCGCCTCGTCTTGCGCGTGGCGCTGGTGCTGTGCGGCGGCGCAGCGTTGCTGGCGACGGCGGCCTGGTACTATGCGCGTGCCGCCGCCGACGATGCCTATGACCGGCTGCTGCTCGGCTCGGCCATCCAGATCACCGCCAACATGACCGTGGACGCCGGCAATCTCGCCGTGACCCTGCCGTCCTCTGCCTTCGAACTGCTCGGGCTCGCCGAGCGCGACCGCATCTTCTACCGGGTGGTCGGGCCCGATGGCAGCACGCTCACCGGTTATGACGATCTCGATGCCGGCGTCGACCTTTCATCCGCCCGGTCGGCGCCTGTGTTTCGGTCGGCGGACTATCGCGACGTGCCGGTGCGCCTGGTCATCGTGTCACGGGCGCTGTCGGACCCGTCCTTCTCCGGTTGGGCCTATGTGGTGATGGCGCAGACGACCGAGGCGCGCCGGGCGCTTGCAGGCGAGCTGACGACACGCGCCATGGTGCTTGTCGGCATCATGAGCCTGCTGGCGCTGGCCGGCACTGTGCTTGCGATCCGCTATTCGCTGCTGCCCGTCGGCAGGCTCGCCTCCACACTCAACGCCCGCGACCCGCAGGATCTGACGCCTGTCGATGTCGACATGCCGCGCGAGCTGAAACCCTTCGTCGGCTCAATCAACCATTTCATGGGCCGCCTCGAGGAACGCGTGTCGCTGCTGCAGCGCTTCATTGCCGATGCCGCCCATCAGATCCGCACACCGTTGACCGCCCTGACGGCGCAGGTCGACATGCTCGATGACGACGATCTCGACGCGGATCGCAAACGGCGTCTCGGGCGCGTGCGCGACCGCGTCCGCCAGCTCGCCCGGCTCACCAACCAGCTGCTCAACCACGCGATGGTCATCCACCGCTCCGACTCGGTGCGGTTCAAGCCGGTCGATCTTGGCGACATCGCCCGCCGTGCGTTTCGCGCGACGGTGCCCGTGACCGTTGATCCCGATGTGGTCGTTTCCTTCGAAGGCTGTGCGATACCGGTGATGGTGTTTGGTGACGCCGTCAGCCTGCGCGAGGCGATCGCCAACATCATCGACAATGCGCTCCAGCATGGAACCGTGCAGCGGCTCGCCGTGCGCGTTGCACTTGAGGAAGGCCGGGTGGCGGTCGAGGTCGCCGACGATGGCCCCGGCATTCCCTCGGGCGAATGGCCTGTTGTCACGGCGCGTTTCGTCACCTCCAAGACAGGCGAGGGGAGCATGGGGCTCGGTTTTGCAATCGCGGCGGAAGTGGCTGCGGCCCATCGCGGCATGATCCGGTTTCGCGAAAAGGGCGCGCATGACTTCGCCGTCATTCTCGAAATCCCGGTCTATCAGGAGGCCGAACGATGATCTGGTCGAAACTCGCGCCTCTGGTTTTTTGCGCCGTCATTGCCTGTGTCGCGCCGGCCGGTGCGGTCGAGGGGACACGCGCGTTCTTTCCGGCGCTCGAGGCGGAGCGCGGCCGGTTGGTCATCAACGGCGCGACCGATATCGAGGCGATGGAGCCGCTGATCCGCGATTTCCAGGAGACGGCGCGGGATGTGGCGATCGACTACACCGACTATGTGACCAACGACCTTTACCGCGACGCCGACATCGCCTGTCGCCTGCGTCAATCGTTCGGCGAGATCCTGCTCTCGTCCTCGGTCGACCAGCTGGTCAAGCTTGCCAATGACGGCTGCGCGCTTTCCCATGTCTCGCCGGAAACCGGTGACGTGCCGGATTGGGCGAACTGGCGCGACGAGGTCTTCGGCTTCACCTTCGAGCCCTCGGTCATGGTCTATCACAGGGACTTCGTGCCGCCCGAGGACGTGCCACACACCCATGGCGAGCTGACAGACCTGCTGCGCTTCAAGCCGGACTATTACCGCGGCCGCATCGGCACCTACGATCTCCGGCAATCCGGCATCGGCTACCTGCTCGCCTTCCTCGATGCGCAGCAGGCCTCGACCACCTATGGCCGCCTGCTGGAAAGCCTCAGCCGCGCCGAGGCCGTGCTGCGCTGCTGCAACAATGCGGTGTTGTCCGAACTCGACAGCGGCAATGTCTTCATCGGCTACAACATCCTCGGTTCCTACGCCTATGCCGCCTCGCGCCGCAACGACAAGCTCAGGATTGTGTTGCCGCGCGACTACACACTGATCCTCAGCCGTGGCGCGCTGATCCCGATGGGCGCAAAACGCCGGGATCTCGCCGGCCGCTTTCTCGATTATCTGCTGTCGGCGAGGGGGCAGGAGGTGGCACGGGCGAAAGCCTTCTTCTTTTCGCGCGATGGCGCCGTGCCTGCCGAGGTGGACGGGCCGGCCAAGCTGGTCGAATCCGGCATCGGCCGGCCGATCCGCATTGGCCCGGCGCTGCTCGCCGCGCAGGACCGGCTGCAGCGCTCCCGCTTCATCGACGACTGGACCAATCTCATCGTCAACACGCCGGTGAGGCTCCGGCCCAACTGACGTCACCGGCGCCTGCCCAGGCGGCAAGCGCCGGACGCGTCCTCACTGCGAGCGCGGCCCGCCGCTCCAGGCGCAGAGCATGCGGTCGAGCGACAGCTTGCCGGGGCCGAAGGCCATAATGCCGAGTGCCATCGCGGCCCAGGTGATGTGGATCGGCCAGCCGTCCGGCACGGTCAATTGCACGACCATGGTCATCACCAGCAGTCCTAGGGCGGCAAAGCGTGTGGCGAGGCCGAACACCAGGAGGATCGGCAGCAGGACCTCGGCCGAGCCGGCGGCAAAGGCCATGATCCCGGGCGCGGGATAGGGATAGGGGCCACCGGGCAGATGCAGCTTGAACTCCGAACTGAAAAGCAGCACGGCGACGTCGTTCAATTGCAGGAAGCCGTCCCACTTGCTCATGCCGGACCGGAAGAACGGTACGGCGAGGCCGAAACGCAGGACGAACTGGGCGAGCCAGAGCGGTGCAAGCGCGCCAACGGCCCGGTTGGCCCGGCGTGTCCAGTGCGACAGGTCTGTGGAATTGACGCTTTCTTGGGAGCTGGATGCGGACATCATGGTTTATCCTCCGTGATGGATGGCGGTGAAGGCGCCGGCGTCAAGCGCGGTCGCGATGACGGCGGCAAGGTCAAGCGTCGGGTCGGCGGCTGCAGCTGCCGTCGCCGCCATTGCCAGCGGCGCGCCAGCCAGGAGCTGTGACAGGAGAACGTCGGCTCCCGGCGAGAGCTGGCGGACGGTCACGTCCAATTGGGGGCGGGCGATCAGCGCGCTTTCGGGTGCCGATGTCTCGATGGGTCCGACAGGACCGCTCGCCCGGTTGACGGCAAAGATCGTTGCGGCGGGATAGGCGGAACGCACAATTCTGGCGGCCGGGTGACACTCGAAGACGGCGTCGCCGAGCCGCTCCGGCGGCACGGACGCGAGAGCATCGGGTGCCAGCGCCGGCGCGTCGGCCGCGTGATAGGCGTCGAGCCAGGCGCGCTCGATCCGGGCCACGTCGGCAAGCCAGGGCATGGACTGCGCATAGTCGTAGCGGGCGATGAAATCCGGAAAGTCCCGACCGTACTCGAACAAAAGCGGTGAGGTCGGCGGTGTTTCCCTGACGTGAAAACGCGCCATGGCCCGAAAGAATGTCTCGCCGGTGATGCGCATCGTTGCCGGAAAGGTCGCCGCCAGCGCCTCGATCAGGCTGACGGTGACATTGTTGCGGTAGACATTGAAGCGCTTGACGGCCGCCTTGCCGTTCGGACCGGAAACAAGTGAAGGCGTCCGGCGTTCCGGATCGAGAAGCGACGGCACGAAGCCCGCGGCATAACTGCCGGAGATGTCGATCGGCGCGGCGGGCATTTCGCTAGGCGCGTGCACGGATCTTCTCCTGCGGTGTTGCTGGCGCATGACGATCGAGGATCGCCTGAGCGGCCGTCGCCTCGCGCTTCAGCACCGGCCAGTCGGGAATGGCGCTGTCCCATTCAATCAGTGTCGGGATCGGGCCCGCACGTGCAATGACCAGCTCATAGAGCTTCCACACGGCATCGGCGACGGGCCCGTCATGGCTGTCGATCAGGAGCAGTTCGCCCTCGTCGTCCTGCTGTTCCGCATGGCCTGCAAGGTGGATCTCGCCGACATCGGCCAGAGGAAAGTCGCTGAGATAGGCGAGCGCCGAGTAGCCCTGATTGGTGGCGGAAACGAAGACGTTGTTGACGTCGAGAAGCAGCCCGCAGCCGGTGCGCTTGACCAATTCGCGGATGAACGCCGTTTCGCTCATGGTCGAAGAGGGGAACGCGACGTAGGTCGAAGGGTTTTCGAGTAGCAGCCGGCGGCCGATCGTGTCCTGGACCTCGTCGATGTGGCCGGCGACACGGGCGACCGTCGCCTCGGTGTAGGGCAGCGGCAGGAGGTCGTTGTAGAAGGTGGTTTCATGGGTCGACCAGGCGAGATGCTCGGAGACAAGCGCCGGTTCGTAGCGTTCGACCAGGCCTTTGAACCGGGCGAGATGGCTCTTGTCGAGCGGCTGGGGTCCGCCGATCGACATGCAGACGCCATGCAGCGAGACCGGAAAATCCTCGCGGATCCGGGCAAGGGCTGCGTGCGGCATGCCGCCGGCGCCCATGTAGTTTTCCGCATGCACCTCGAAGAACCCGCCGGGTGCGTCGTCGGCGAGGATGGCCGGCAGGTGCTGGTGCTTGAAGCTGGTACCGGCCAGTCCGGCGATTTCGTGTTTCGGCAGGCGAGGGTTCGCCATGGCGAGCCGGTTGTCATGTCCAGTTAAAATGCTCATCGCCAATCCCGTTCCATTCGTGTGTCCGGTGACGGGCCGGAGTATCTCTGGTCCCGCCACCGCCCGCAGGTGTGAAGGCGGAACGAGAGGTCTTTGCCCGACGTCGGTTCCGCACTATTGCCGGTTAGGACGGCATGTCGCGGGTGAGCGGCTCGGGCGAGCCCATGCGGCCGTCGGGCAGCTTCATCGTCGTGCAGGTGCCGCCGTCGACGAATTTCCAGGCGTTGCCCTGATAGTCGACGGTGGACGTGGCCTGGCACGTCGTGCCTGGGCCGGCCGCGCAATCGTTGTGGCCCTTGAGAGCGACGCCGAAGCATTTTTCCTTGCCCGCATCCATCGCGGTCTTGACCTGCGCTTCGGTGAGCGGGCCTGCAACGGCGAGCGACGACAGGGCGGCAGCCACCGCGCTTGCCAGCATTGCGCTGCTGATCGTGGACTTCATGGACATCATTCTATCTCCGTGTTGAACTGTTCCCGTGCGTCCCGTCTTGGGCGCACATCGGGTCTTTCGTCACTGAGACGGCAAGCGTTACATAACGTTGGCAACACGCTTTCGTGATGAACACGCGAGCGGTCACGACCATGCCGGCGGGCTGACAGCGGCCGCGAATTTTGGGATGAGCGGTGTAACAAACGCCTTCGAATCGGCGAATGAGGAGGAAAGGCGCGGGTGAGCGGCGCGGACGACGAACATCTCGCAGGTCTTCTCGCGCGGGCGATCGCCGGTGACGAGAAGGCCTATGGCGATTTCCTGCGTGATGCAGCCCTGATGATCCGCGGCTGGGCGCGGCGCTGGACAGTCGGCGGCGGCGTCGACGCGGAAGACATCGTGCAGGAGGCCTTGCTGGCGGTGCACGTCAAGCGCCACACCTGGCGGCACGATGCGCCCGTCGCCCCTTGGCTCCATGCGATCGCCAGGCACAAGTATGTCGACGCGGTCAGACGGCAGGCGCGCCGCCCGACGGTCGGCATCGAAGAGTTCGAAGAGACGCTCGCAAGCGCCGAGACCGAAACGGTCCGCGATTGGGAGATTGGCCGGGCGCTGGAAGGGCTGGCGCCTGGGCAACGATCGGTCGTCAACGCCATCTCGATCGACGGCTGCTCGGTGGCCGAGACGGCAAAGAGACTGGATATGAACGAGACGGCAGTCCGCGTGGCGCTTCACCGCGGTCTTGCGGCAATCGCACGCCGGTTTGGACGAGACTGAAGATGGATACAAACGATCTGATCAAGGCACTTGCTGCAGACAACCGGCGACCCGGATTGTCGATGAATGCGGCCTGGAAGGGCGCAGCGGCCGGGGCGATCCTGCTTGCCGGTGCTGTCTTCTTCGCGATGCTCGGGCCGCGGCCTGACTTCGCGACGGCGGTCGAGACCGTGCGTTTCCTGTTCAAGTTCGTGGTCACCATCGCTCTGGCTCTGACCGCATTTGCCGCCATGCGCGTCGCCTCCTGGCCAGAGGGCGAGCTGCGCCGGTTGCTGCCCTATCTCTGCATAGCGCCTTTGCTGGTGCTTGCCGGCGTCATTCTGGAGTTGATTGTTCTGCCGTCCGGGACGTGGGAGGCCAGACTGATCGGGACAAACAGCGTGCTTTGCCTCACCTTCATCCCGCTGATCGGTCTTTCGCCGCTTGGGCTCTTCCTGCTGGCGCTGCGCCACGGCGCGCCATCGCGGCCCGCATTGTCCGGCGCGCTCGCGGGTCTTGCCGCCGGCGGCATCGCTGCGACCTTCTATGCGGCGCATTGCCCCGACGATTCACCGCTGTTTATCGCGACCTGGTACACGATTGCGATACTCGGCCTGTCGCTCATCGGTTCCGTCGCTGGCCGATGGGTGGCCCGCTGGTAGAACCAAGGGCGAGTCTGCCGGCCAAAACGGCGTGAAAAACAAAAAAGGCCGGCGATGCCGACCTTTTCCCGTTCGCTGCGTCACGCTGCCAGTACATCCGTGGTCAGGGTTTCGCGCGAGCCGTGCCCGGAGCCTTCGGTTATCCCTTTGGCTCCACGGGCAATCCGTTGATGTCTATGTGTGGTGTCGCGTGGCGGGTTTCAAGGCCCGTCTCCCAAATCCTGCCGACCTTGCCCGGATTTCAGCAATGAATGCTGACGCCATGTTGGTGGAGCAGGCCGACGAGGTGTTCGTCCGGCAATTCGTCGGTGACCAGCGCATCGATGTCGGCGAGAGAGGCAAGGCGCACGAGGGCGCGCCGGCCGAACTTGCTGCTGTCAACCGCGAGGATCACCCGTTCGGCCTGCTGCATGGCGGCCGAGACGGCTGCGACTTCGGCATGGTCGTCGTCACCGACGTCGCCATCCTGGTCGATGCCGCTGACGGAAATGATGGCGACGTCGAACTTGAACTTGCGGATATAGTCGGCGGTCTCCTCGCGGAACACGCCGCCATCCACCTGCCGCACGAAGCCACCTGGCACGGCAACGGCGAAATTGCTGCTTTCGCTGAGCGTGGTTGCGACACGCAGGCTATAGGTGACGACGCGCAGATCGCGGCGCTTCAACAGTCCGCGGGCGACGGCCTCGCAGGTCGTGCCGGTGTCGATGAAGACGGCAGCGCCATCGGCAACGAGGTCGGCCGTCAGTTGGCCGATGCGTTCTTTCATCGCGGCGTTGTCGACGCGCCGCTGCCGGTAGATGTTGGGGTCCACCGGACTTGCGATCGTCGCTCCGCCATGCAGGCGGCGCACCTTGCCGTCCTGCTCGAGCGCCATGATGTCGCGGCGCGCCGTCTGCGTCGTCACGCCGAAGAGCTCGGTGATCTCTTCGATCGAGATATAGTGGTTCTTTTCGAGATGGCTGAGCAGCTGTGCCTGTCGGCGCGTCTTCTTGTCACCACCTTCAATTTCCCGGTCGTTCATCACCCTCATCCCGCTCCCCAGCGCACGCCTTGGTATCATAGGGCCCGCGCCGATCTCCAAGAAAATCGCCAGAGCCACTGACGCCGCGAGTATTTTTTCGGCGCCCGACAAAATGTTGTAAAACTGACATTTGACTCGCTTAATGTCTGTAATCGTACATTTTATCGAACTCTTCCGCCCATCAACACCATCGCGATGAAGGTCTTGTGACGGAGTGTGTTCGCATCGCGACATTGGAGCAACATCATGAGACTACGTGGACACAGCTTCCGCGGGGTGCGGACATTTGCGCGCCTCACGCAACCGCTTCGGCTGGCAACGGCGATCCTTCTCTGCGGCACGAGCCTGACGCTTTCGGCAGCCGAGGCGCGGGCTGCCGACGACAGCATGAAGATCCTGACGCTCAACACCTGGCTCGACCGGTTCAAGGCCAATCCGAGCGTGATGTCGGACTTCTTCATCAAGGGGAACTACGACATCCTGACCTTCCAGGAGTTCCGCGCCAATAGCACCTACGCCCGTGACATCCCGGGCATCCTGAAGAATGCGGGCCTTGGAACCTACTTGACGCGCCAGGACAGCGATACCGGGGTGTTTTCGCGCCTGCCCGGCACCTTCGGCGCCAGCACGCTCGGCGACACCGTGACCTACACGGTGGTCGATCCGACGGTCAGCAAGCCGCAGGTGGTCGTCGGCACCACCCACCTCAACTATTACGACCCGCCGACGACCCGCATCAGCGAGGCCAAAGGCATCAATCAGTGGGCGAAATCCGAGACTCGGCCGATCATCCTCACCGGCGACTTCAATGCCGGTGACGTCTCCGAGCGTGGGCTGCATTCGGTCAGCCAGCAGGAACTGCTGCTGAAGACCTACGTCAAGAGCCCGAGCAACAGCTTCTACATGAGCCTCTTGCGCGACTACGCCAAGGACCAGCAGAAGCTCGATGCCTATATCGCCGAGTGGAAGGGCAAGAGTTCAGCTGCGATCAACGCTTCGACGGTGCCCTCGGGCCTCTTTGCCGACGAGATGTATCCGGTTGCCGGCAACCTGCCGCAAACGATGAACATCCTGAAGAAGCAGTTCCAGCTCTTGCAGCTTCCGAACGAGCGCGAGCAGTTTTCGCCCCATGCCTTGAACGACGGCAGCGTCACCTGGCCGTCGCACGGCGAAGACGCAACCAATACCTGGGCAAGCTGGCACCGGGTCAAGATCGATCATTTCCTGGCGTCCCGCCCCTTCGGCAAGTGGTGGTCGCTAAATGACGATCCGAAGGATCCATATTCCGGTGTCATCACCGACGCCAGCTACGTGACCAACCCGGACGGATCGAAGACGCCGCTTTCGGACCACGAGCCGGTGGCGCACACGGTGCGCTGGGTCGGCCCGGTGCTGCAGAGCTACACCGATCCTGCGACGTCTGCGGCCAAGACCCGGATCGTCTGGGGCGACGATGCCTCGACATTTGCCGAGAAGGGCGGGGTGTTCAACCTCAGCCGCAACAACATGCGCAACGACGTCTATCTCGGCCAGATCTCCGACGAGAACGGCCTGCCGATCCTTGCCGGTCTTACGGATCAGGAAAAGAAGACGCTGCTTGACTGCAAGAGCAGCGACCCGCGCTTCCAGCAGGCGATACGCGATTACTGCATCGACGATCACTCCTTCATCGGCGAGACGCTGGTGACCGACAACGGCACCGTGGTCGTCGAGGAGGACGCGGCCCTTGGCAATGCTGCCGCGAAGCTCAGGCTCGATGGCGGCGCTCTCAGGATCGCCGGCCGTGACATGCATCAGATCAACCGCGACATCGTGCTCGAGACGGGCGGCGGTTCGCTCGACGTGGCCGATGCGGCAAACGTCGTCGCCGTCAACAAGGCGATCAGCGGCAACGGCGGGCTGACGAAGCTCGGTGCCGGCGCGCTCGTGCTCAACGGCGAGAACACCTATACCGGCGCGACCGCGGTCAAATCCGGTCTGCTCTCTGTCCAGGGCTCGATCGCCTCGTCCTCGGGCCTGACCGTCGAAAAGGGCGGCGCGATCGGTGGCATCGGCAAGTTCGGCAGTGTGACGGTTGCCGACGGCGGCGTGATTGCGCCCGGCAATTCGATCGGCACGCTCAACGTCGCCGGCGACATCACCTTCGCCAAGGGCTCGACCTATCAGGTCGAGGCCAATGCCAAGGGCGAGAGCGACAAGATCGTCGCGTCAGGCAAGGCAACGCTCAACGGCGGCTCGGTTCTTGCGCTTGCAGCCAACGGCAGCTACGCGCCGCAGACCCGCTACATGATCCTGACGGCCACAGGCGGCGTGACCGGAACCTTTGCCGACGTCGCATCGAGCCTGGTCTTCCTCGACCCGACGCTCGGCTACGACGCCAACAGCGTGACCCTGACGCTCAGCCGAAACGATATCCGCTTTGCGGATGTCGCAACGACCGCCAACCAGCGGGCGGCGGCAACCGGCGCTGAAAGCCTCGGCTTCTCCAATGCCGCCTATACGGCGCTCACCAATCTCGACCGCAGCCAGGCAAGCTTTGCCTTCGACCAGCTTTCGGGCGAAATCCACGCCTCGACCAAGGGCATGCTCATCCAGGATGGTCTGCTCCTGAACGCTGCGGTGACGAACCGCATTCGCGCCGCCTTCGGCGACGATAGCGGCAAGGCGGTGCCGGTGCTCGCCTATGGCGAGGGCGGCATCGAAAGCGTTAAGGCCGATACCGATCGCTTCGCCTTCTGGAGCCAGGCCTTCGGCACCTGGGGCGATACGGACGGCGATGGCAATGCGGCGGGCTTCCAGCGCAATGTCGGCGGTTTCCTTGTCGGCGGCGACGGCCTCGTCAGCGACAACTGGCGCGCCGGTCTCTTCGGCGGCTACAGCCGCTCGTCCTTCGACGTTGTCGACCGGCGCTCGTCCGGTGAGAGCGACAACTACCATGTCGGCGGCTATGCGGGCGGCGACTTCGGCGTGCTGTCGCTGACGGCGGGCGCGACGTACAGCTGGTCTCGCATCGAGACCACGCGTGGCGTTTCGTTCCCGGGTTTCGAAGACAGCCTGTCGGCGGCCTATGGTGCCCGCACCGCCCAGATCTTCGGCGAGGCGAGCTATGGCGCGAGCGCCGGCCGCTTCAACTTCGAGGGCTTCGCCAACCTCGCCTATCTCAACCTCGACACCGACGGTTTCCGCGAGAAAGGCGGGGCGGCGGCGCTCTCCGGTCGCTCTGACAACACCGACACGACGTTTACGACGATCGGCGTGCGCACCTCGACCGACGTTTCCTTCGGCGAAACGGCGGCGGTCCTGAGCGGCACCGTCGGCTGGCGCCATGCCTTTGGCGACGTCGTGCCGACCTCGACGCTCGCCTTTGCCGGCGGTCCGGGTTTTGCCGTTGGCGGCGCGCCGATTGCCCGGGATGCGGCACTTGTCGAAGCAGGCATCGACTTCAAGATCGCGCCCACGGCGACCTTCGGCGTCAACTACACCGGCCAGGTCGCCTCTGGCGTCTCCGACCACGGCGTCAACGCCAAGCTCAAGGTGAGCTTCTAAGACTTTCGAGCATCGGCGCAAACGCCCGTGCCCGATGATCGAGCGCCGCGCGTGAATTTCACGCGCGGCGTTTTCCGCTTCGTGTTCGTTTCGTCAGATCCAGACCGTGCGGCCTGCGCCGTCGCAGCCAAGCGCCCGTAAAACGTTGACGGGAATGTCGAGCATGGTCTCACCGCCCGGCGTCATCAGGAACGAGGCGGTTTGCGGTTCGCGGTAGGCGAGGATTTCGTCGCGCGAGGCTGCGGTATAGATGCCACGCAGCGCCCTCAAGCAACCGCTGTGGGTGACGACCACATGGGTCCGGTCGTGATCGAGCGTGTCCAGCCAATCCTGCAGTCGGGCGGCGACCGTCGTCCTGCTTTCGCCGCCGGGCATCGAATAGTCGAAAGGATCCGTGCTGTGCGCATGATACTGATCGGCCAGATCGCGTTCGATCTCGTCATGGGCAAGGCCCTCCCAGGCGCCATAGGACCGTTCCGCAAGAGGTGCCGCCTCCACAAAGCGATCAAACGGGATCGACCAGGTGTCGGCGAGAATCGAGGCGGTCTGGCGGGCGCGGCCCAAGGGGCTGACCCAGAAATTCAAGGTTTCCTCTTGCCCGATGCGCTCGGCAAGGCGCAAGCCGACAGCGAGCGCCTGGCGCACGCCATTGGCGGTGAGCGGTGTGTCCCTGCGGCCCTGCAGGCGGCCGGCGACGTTCCATTGGGTTTCGCCGTGGCGGATGAGGATGAGGCTCGGAAGGTTTTTCGTCATTCGGAACTCGGGAGACAGTTTGATGGGGAGATGGTGTCCGCCGGCCAGAACCGGCGGACGCTCATTTGGACTTTCAGTGGGCGAGCCACTGTGCCGACGATGGCTTGAGACCAAGTGTCGTCGCCGCCCCGGGCTCGAGCAATGCGTCGCCGGAGTGGAAGGGCGCGTCGATCAGCACCGTCGCCGCCCCGATCCGGACACCGTAGCGCACCGTTGCGCCGAGGAACTCGCGGTGCGCGATGATCCCCTCGAGCGCGACGGCGCCGGGCTCGAGGCTGCCGATCGTCGCATATTGCGGACGGAAGACGAGCTTGGCGCCGGCCGGCACTTCGGTTCCCGCCGGGATCGGGATCGAGCCGCCGCCCACCACCTCGAAGCTGCGGGACGCGCCGGAACCTGCCACCTTGCCGTCGAGAATGTTGGCGGTGCCGAGGAAGTTGGCGACAAACAGGTTGGCCGGCTTCTCGTAGAGCCCCATCGGCGTTCCCACCTGCTGGATGCTGCCCTCGTTGAAGACGGCGATGCGGTCGCAGACGGTGTTTGCCTCTTCCTGGTCGTGGGTGACGAAGATCGTCGTCAGCTGCAGCCGCTGCTGCAGCTCGCGCAGTTCACGCCGGACTTCGACGCGCATCTTGGCGTCGAGGTTGGAGAGCGGCTCGTCGAGCAACAGCACCTTGGGCTCGATGGCGATGGTGCGGGCGAGTGCGACGCGCTGCTGCTGGCCGCCCGAGAGCTGCGACGGCCGGCGGTCGGCGAGGTGCTTGAGGCCGACAAGCTCCAGCGCCGCCTTGACGCGGCGATCGACCTCGGCGCGCGGCAGGCGCCGCTCCTCGAGGCCAAAGGCGACGTTGGCGGCGACCGTCATGTGCGGCCAGAGCGCATAGGACTGGAAGACCATGCCGATGTCGCGTTTCCACGGCGGCATGTCGAGCACGTCCTGGCCGCCGATGACGACCTTGCCCTGGCGGGCATTGTTGAAGCCGGCGATTAGCCGCAGCAACGTGGTCTTGCCACAGCCGGACGGGCCGAGGAAGGCGAAGAATTCGCCCGGCTGGATCTCGAGGTTGATGTTCTTCAGCACATGCAGCGCGCCGTAGTAGAGATTGACGTCGCTGATGCTGATCGCCTTGGCGGGGCCTGCGGCGAGTGCGGCGCTGTTGATGTTCACTGTCATTGTTTCCTCCCGAATTATTTGGCCGTCCCAAGCGCCTTCTGGCGGCGCTCGATGACGTAATGGGACAGGAGCGTGCAGAGCGCGACCATGATCACGGCGATGACGCCGAGGGCTGCACCCGGACCGCGACCGGCCGGCGATTGCATGAAGACATAGAGGCCATAGGCAATCGGTGCGTCCGAATTGCTCTGGATCAGCATCAGCGTCGCCGAGAGTTCGACGGCGGCGGTCGAGAAGCTGGTGACGAAGCCGGCGAGCAGGCCGCCTGTCATCAGCGGCAGGACGATGCGGCGGATGGTCCGCTGCTTGGTCGCGCCGAGGTTTTCGGCGGCCTCTTCGAGTGATTCCGATACCTGCTGCAGGGCCGCGTAGCAGGCCCTGAGCGCATAGGGCAGGCGGCGGATGGCAAGCGCCAGAACCACCATGACCCAGAGGGTCGCAAGCGGCGTACCGTCGGGCAGCGTGATGCCGTAGAAGGTTCTGAGATAGCCGATCCCGAGCACGACGCCGGGGATGGCGAGCGCTGCTGTGGCCGCCCAGTCGAGCCAGCGGCGGCCGATGACCTTGGTGCGCAGCACCAGATAGGCGATGGCGCCGCCAATGACCACGTCGATCAGGCCGGCAAGGCTCGCATAGATCAGCGTGTTCTTGATGTAGAGCGAGCTTTCGCCGAAGACCCGACCGTAATGGGCGACGGTATAGGCGTCCGGCAGCGGGCTGAACGACCAGACGGTGGCGAAGGACAGCAGCAGGAGGCCGATATGCGGCGACAGCACCAGCAGCAGGATCAGCGCGACGACGCCATAGGCGATCACGCTTTCGCCACGGCTGAGCTTGCGACGGGAGAGACCACCGCCGCCGCGCTGCACCGTCGAATAGTCCTTGCCGCGCATGGCGACGGCCGACAGCCACATGGCGAAGATCGAGACGACGATCAGGATGACCGAGATGACGTAGCCCATCGGATCGGTCAGCCCGACCGAGGTGACGCGCAGATAGGCCTGCGGCGCCAGCATGTCCTTGACGTTGAGGAGCAGCGGCGTCGCCAGATCGTCGAAAACCTTGACGAAGACCAGCGAGGCGCCGGCGAGATAGCCGGGCATGGCAAGCGGAAAGACGATGCGGCGGAACAGGCGAAAACCGGAGGAGCCGAGGTTCTGGGCGGCCTCTTCCATCGACCGGTCGATGTTGCGCAGGCTGGTCGACAGGTTGATCAGAATGAAGGGGAAATAGTGCAGCGACTGCACGAAGATGACGCCGTTCAGTCCCTCCATGAAGGGGATGCGGATACCGAACCAATCGTTGAGAAGCAGGTTCACCGTGCCGTTGCGGCCAAAGAGAAGCTGCATCGCAACCGCGCCGACGAAGGGCGGCATGATCAGCGGCACGAAGCCGAGCGTCTGGATGATGAGCGAGCCGCGGAAATCGAAGCGGGTAGTCAGCACCGCGAGCGGCAGCGCGATGGCGCTCGCCCAGACGACCGACATGCCGGAAACATAGACCGAGTTGAAGAAGGACCGGCGGAAGAGGTCTGTGTTGAAGAAGTCGATGAAATTGACGAAGGTCAGGGCGCCGGTGCCCTTCTCGGTAAAGGCGGTATAGATCACCGTGCCGGCGGGGATGACCAGGAAGATCCCCAGGAACAGGGCGATCACCGAGACCGCCAGGATCTGGCCTGGTTTGGCCGCAAAGGGCCTGATTGGAACGGAAGCGACGAGCGCCATGGGGCAGACTCCGGAATGAGTTCGTCCAGCCCGACGCGTCGAGACGCGCCAGGGTCGGCGAAGCTATGATGTTTAGGGAGCATGACCGCCCGCTGCTTGGGCGGGCGGTCGCTGTCGCCAGTTAGTCGACGAGGTTCAGGGCTTCCTCAGCCTTGGACTTGGCGGCGGCATATTTCTCCGTCGCGAAGGCGGCCCACTTCTGTTCCAGTTCCGCCTGGCGAGCGGTCTTGTCCTCGCCACCGGTAAAGGCGTCGCGGGTTTCCTTGCTCGCTGCTTCGTCCGCGGTGATCGGCATGGCGGCGATCAGGGCCTTGGCTTCGTCGAGAAGCGCGCGGGCGGCCGGCTGTTCGTTGGCGGCGAGCGCCTTTTCGGCCGCATGGATCGCCTGGGTGGCGCCCTTGAGGTTTTCGAGCTGGAAGGAAATCAGCTGGTCGAACAGCGTGTCGACAACGTCGGTGCGCTTCTTCGAGGCGTCGCTGTCAAAGGTGATCATCGACTGGAAGCGCGGATCCTTGAAGGGGTTCGGGAAGCCCTCGGGCGCCTTGGCATAGAGGGCCGGGTTGATCGGCAGGCGACGGATCGCCGGCTCGAGCAGGACTTCCTGGCCTTTTTCCGACAGGATGTAATTGACGAAGGCCTCGGCACCCGCCTGGTTCGGGGCATTGGCAACGATGCCGATATTGGCCGGCACGACCGTCGTGACCGACGGATAGGCGAAGCTGACAGGGAAGCCGCTCGCCTGGGCCGAGAAGGCAAAGAAGTCGATGACGATGCCAATGCCGGTCTGGCCGGAGTTGACGGCATCCGGAACGCCGAAGGAGCGTTCGGTTACCTGCTGCAGGTTGCCGCCGATGCCCTTGAGCGTGCCCCAACCCTTGTCCCAGCCTTCACCCTGCAGGATCGTCTCGATCGTCAGATGCGTGGTACCGGAACGCGACGGCGCGGCGATCGCGACGTGGTCGAAGTATTCGGGCTTGGCGAGGTCACCCCACTCGGCCGGCTTCGGCACGTTGTTGGCTTCCAGATAGCGGTCATTCGACATGATGCCGTAACCCGACGCGGCAAAGCCGAAATAGAAGCCGTCCGGATCGTTGACCGGATAGGAGCCGACCTTTTCCGGCAGGCCCGTCACCGACGGCGTGAATTTTGCGAGCAGCTCCTTGCTCTTCAGGCTGTCGAAGGCGTCCGGTGCCGACGCCCAGAACAGATCGACCTGGTTGTTGACCTTGGTCTCGTCGATATACTTCACGCCCGAGCTTGTGCTCTTGTTCTGGACGTCGAGGGTGAAGCCGGGATTGGCGGCCTCGAAGCCCGCCTTGAACGGATCGGTCACGTCCTTGGAGAACGAGGTGACGATCGTCACCTTGCCGCCGTCCTGGGCATGGGCCGTCACGATGAACGCAGCCGACATCAGCATCGCTGTCGCGATGGTTTTCAACATAGGTATCTCCTCCCAATAGGCCGCCGGTTTTTGGCGGCTGACCTCTTGAGAGCAAGGCCCGTGCCAGATTGAAAAACCTGCAGAACCGGGCGTTCTCGCGCCGGTATGGGAAAGAAAGGTAACATCTTGGCCGGTGAGACGGGGTCAAAAGGGTAACATCACCCCTCGTCGCCATCGCTCCGGGCGTCGATGTCGAACTTGCGCATTTTCAGATAAAGCGTTTTGCGGGAGATGCCGAGGGTATCCGCCGTTGCGCCGACGCGGCCGTCGTTTCTGGCGAGGCTGTTGATCAGAATGGTTCGCTCCAGCCGGTCCATCTGCGCTTCCAGTGTTTCGTAGCTCGCAGTCGCTGCGTTGGCCCCGGCGCGCTCCTCCAGGCCGAGCACGAAGCGCTCGGCAACATTGCGCAGCTCGCGAACGTTTCCGGGCCAAGGGCGGGCGTTGAGGTCGGCGAGGTGATCCGCGCTGACCGATGGCGGGGTGCGTCCCTGTCGCTTGGCGGCGAGGCCGAGGAAGTGCTGGAACAACAGGCCGACGTCGCCCTTGCGGCGCGCGAGCGGCGGCAGTTCGACCCGGGCGATATCGAGGCGATAGGCAAGGTCCTCGCGAAATTCCCCGCGTCGCGCGGCGTCGTGCAGATCGGCCTTGGTCGCCGCCACCACGCAGATGTTGACGGGCAGTTCGACATTCGAGCCGAGGCGCTCGATGACACGCTCCTGCAGCACGCGCAGCAGCCGCACCTGGGCCGCGACCGGCATGGACTCGATCTCGTCGAGAAACAGCGTGCCGCCATCGGCATATTCGATCTTGCCGATGCGCTTTTCGCGCGCGCCGGTAAAGGCGCCGGCCTCGTGGCCGAAAAGCTCGGATTCGAGCATGGTCTCGGGGATGGCGCCGCAGTTGACGGCGACGAAGCGACCCTTGCGGCCGCTGAAATCGTGCAGCGCCCTTGCCGTGACCTCCTTGCCGGTGCCGGTGTCGCCGATGATCAGCACGTCGGCTGAGGCGGCCGCGATGCGCTGCAGCTTGTCGCGCAGCGCCACCATCGGCGCCGAATGCCCGATCAGCCGCGTCTCCCAGCCGTCCGTGTCGACGGAGAGCCGCAGCCGCCGGTTTTCGAGCAGCAGCCGCCGGTGTTCGCGGGCGCGGCGCACTGTTTCGATCAGATGCACGGGGTCAGCCGGCTTTTCGAGGAAGTCCCAGGCGCCTTCGCGCATCGCCCGCAGCGCCATCGGGATGTCGCCGTGCCCGGACATGAGGATGATCGGGATATCCGGGTCGATCTTGCGCACGGCGGCGACCAGATCGAAGCCGTCATGGTCGGGCATGCGCACGTCCGAAACGATCACGGTCTGGCTGTCGGCGCGAAGACCGGCAAGGGCTGCGGCGACGGAGCCGTGCGGGGCGACGCTGAAGTCCTCGAGTTCGAGCACCTGGCAGCAGGCCTCCAGCACGCTCGCGTCGTCGTCGATCAGGATGATGTCCGCTTCCGGTCTCATTCCGGTCCTTTCAGGGATACGAGGAAACGTGTGCCGGCAGGGCCGGTGTCGAGGACCGCGATGTCGCCGCCGAAATCCTTGACGATGTTGTAGGAGATCGACAGGCCGAGGCCGAGACCCGAGCCTACGGGTTTGGTGGTGAAGAACGGATCGAACACGGTCCTGATATCCGCCGGCGCAATGCCGTGACCGGTGTCGGCGACAACAAGCCGGGCGCTTCCGGCCGACGCTTCGACCGCAACACTGACGCGCCGCGTCGGTTGGCTGGAGACGGCATCAAGTGCATTGCCGATGAGATTGACGGCGACCTGTTCAAGGCGCACCGGCTCGGCCATGACCAACACGGGATCGTTCTCGGCAATGGCGAGTTCGAGCTCGACCGCCTCCTCCTCGAAACGGTGTTCGAGCAGGCTCAGCGCATCGCGGACCGCGGCACCCAGATCGACCGGCCGCAGCTGCGCATCCGGACGCCGGGCGAACCGCCGGATGTGGCTGATCTGGTCGGCCATGCGCGCCGTCAGCCCTTTCATCTTGTCGAGATTGTTGACCGCCTGATCGCCCTTGCCGCGGCCAATCAGGGTTCCGGCGCTATGAATGTGCGCGCGAAGTGCCGCCAGCGGCTGATTGAGTTCGTGGCCGATGCCGGCTGCCATCTGTCCGAGTGCCGCGAGCTTGGCCGACTGGATCAGCTCATCCCGGGTCTGGCGGAACAACGTCAGCGCGCGGGAGAGATCGCCGAGTTCGTCAGCCTCGGGAGGGGGGATCGGGGCGGCCGGACGGCCACCGCTGATCGCGCCCGCGGCGGCGGCCAGCAGTCGAATGCGGGCAATGAGGTTGCGGTGGACATAGAAGTAGCCGATCGCGGTTGCGACGATCACCGCAAGCGCGGCGATTGCCACCAGCAGGCTGCGGCCAGTTTCGATCGCGGCGGCCGCGCGCCTTGCAGCGTCGGCCGCACTCGCTTCGATCGCGACCACTTCGGTCTCGATCTTTCGCCCCAGCGCGTCCACCAGCCGGCTGTTTTCGGCGGCAAGCTCGCCAAGGGTCGCTGCCTGCCGCATTTCCGAACGCTTGCGGTTGGGGATGCCGGTCGAAGCGTTCGACTGGTCGAGGATGCGTCGCGCCAGCTGCCGCACGGTGATGCTGTCAGGCCATCCGTCGAGCGAGCTGATGCGGCTCGCTAGCTCGTCGGCGCTGTCGCCGAGGAAGGCGTTGGTTTCCTGCATCTCCTCATTGGTGGTGGCATTGACGAGGCGACCGATCAGACCCGTGGCGAGGTTGGCCTGGGAGACGACGGTCAGTAGCGCCTCGCTTTTCTGCTGTTCCGCAAGGGCTGCCGCCCCTTCGCCCTTGCGTGTTTCCGTCTCGATGTTGAAGCGGATATCGTCGACGAGCGGGTCGGCTTCCTCGAGCAGGTCGGTCTGAACCCAGCGCAATTCGTCGATGTCGGAGCGCATGGCTTCGCGTAGGGTGAAGCGCTTGCCGGCGGCAAGGTCTATTTTGTTCAGGTTCGCCGCGATCGCTTCGGCAAGCGGCATCAAGGCAGCGGTGCTGGACTGGGCCGCATTTTCCTCAAGCAGGGCGCGCAGGGCGGCAAGGCGGCTGGTATAGGTGCTGCGGATTTCGTTGTATTCGGCGCGGCTTTCGGCGCCGGCCAGCACTGATGTCACCGAGCCGATATCGGCGCCGGCCTTCGACAGCCGCGACGCGAAGGCGAGCTGCGGCATCTGCTCGTCCGTCATGCGCGACAGTTCGCCCGACAGCCGCTCATAGGAAAGCCAGCCGACGATGCAGGCAACGACGGCAAAGCCAACGATCGCGACGAAGGCGAGCGCGAGACGGGCGCCGATGCCGAAGCGCCATCGCGCCTGCGGTGCAGAGGTTTCGACCGTCGCCGCCATCACTGCCGCCATGGGTGGAGGTTGATATTGCCGACGGGCTGGGCGGTCGACGAAAGCAGCCCTTCAGCTTCCGCAAGGTTCCGTTCGATTTTTGCGCGCAGACTGCTCGCCAGTGCCGCATGGGCAGGCGAACGCGCGACGCCGCGCGGCCATTCCCCCTGCAGTGCCGGAGCGACGGTTTCGACCTCTCTTGCCGAAATCGGCGGGGTCGACAACAGGCGTTTCGCCCTTGCCAGCATACTCAGCCGTTGTGCGTCCTTGATCTCCATCGCCTCCAGGTCCGAGACCCTCTTCCAAAGGCGGGCAAGCGTCGCCCGGCGGCGCACGATATAGTCGTCGAAGATCAGATTGACGAGCCCGTATCTGCGCGCCGACAAGGCGGCGTCGAAGCCGCTCGTTTTCAGCAGGCTTGCGCCGTCGTGATCAGGCAGAAGGCCATCGTTGAGCGTCGGATTGACGGGGATGCGGGCGATCGCCGGCGAGAGCAGGAGCTTCTGTCCGGCCTCTGACAGGACGAAGTCGACGAACCGCTCGGCGGCCGCAACATTGCGGGAGCGGGCGAGAATGGCGATGCTCGCGGGGACGAAGACGGTATCAGGCGGCAGAACGAAGATGTTGCCGGCGCGGGTGAATTCGGGTGTGCTCGCCAGGAAATCGATGGTGATGCCGATGCTGAAGCGGCGCTGCGCCACGCCGGACGCGACGCCGAAACTGCGGGCGGTGACCGTCGAGAGGTTGCCGCCAAGCCGGGACAGCATCGCCCAACCTTCCTCCCACCCATAGGTTTGCAGGAGCGCTTCGACGATCAGATGCGTCGTGCCCGAACGCGACGGCGTGGTGATGCCGATCTGGCCGGAATAGATCGGATTGAGCAGGTCTTGCCAATGCGTCGGAGCAGGCAGCCTGTTCTGGGCGAGATGGGAGGGATTGTAGACGAAGCCGTAACCCGACAGCGCGAAGCCGAGGTAGTAGCCTTCCGGGTCGTTGACCGGGTAGCCGAACACCCTTTCAGGCGCCCCGGTGTCGCGCGGAGCGATCGGCCGCAGGCTGCCGTTGCGCTTCAGAAGCTCGAAAGCGTCGGCGGCCGAGGCCCAGAAGACATCCGCCTGGACGTCCGCCTTCTCGATGACGAAACGGCTGGCGCTCGCGGTGTTGCGCTGGACGATCGAGACCCGGATGTCGGGATTGGCCGTTTCGAACGCGGCGCGGAACGGTTCGAAAAAGGACGGCGGATAGGATGTGACGACCACGAGAGCCTGCTTTTCGGCGGCGCGCGCGCCCGCTGCCGCCGCACCGAGGACAAGCAGGATCAGCGGCAGCGTGGCCGCGGCAATCAAGAACCGGACTCTTGTCAAATCACTCCCACCGCACTTGTCCGGCCGATCGTTGTCGGTTCGGCTTTCCCGCGGCTCCTCCCAAAATCGTCGCCGTTTCGCGGCATGCCGCGGTCGGTGATCGTGGCCGCACTTTCCACGAAGAGGGCGCCGCCGTAAACCCCACTGGCACGTCTGGCGACTGTTGCAAACAGGTCGCAGCCGCGACGATTGCCACGACTGCAAGATTTCTGCACTTGGCGGTTGCGCGCGGATCGCCTATAGGTCGTCTTCCGGCAACCAATCAGGGAGGTTTCAAAAGATGCCAGCTTTTTCTTTCTCCCTACGGGGCGGCGTACAGTTCTGAACTGGTCCGGGAAGGGCATTTTCGCCTTTCCGTCTTTTCCAGGTCGGAGTCCTTCTCGCTGACCTTGGCCCGTCCTCCTTGCAGGATGCTGCCAGATCCATGATGCCGCATCGGAAGCTGGGTTCCTTTTTTCGGCATAATCCGTTCTGAAATCGTTTTGAGGCCGATGCACGCGCATCGGGCAGATATTATGGCTTTTACTCGTATCGACCTGCGCGGCGGGGCTTTCCGCAGCGTTCTCGGTTTCACCTGGTCCCACTGGAAAGCGCAGCCGGTCAGGATCAGCATCATCCTCGGCATGGTTCTCGTGTCGACGCTCGCCGACGTCCTGACGCCGCTCTATTCGGGCCGGCTGGTCGACGCCGTCGTTTCAGGTGCTGCCGCCGATCAGATTGCCTGGGACGCGGCGATCGCCGCCTTCTGGATGCTGATGGCGCTCTCGCTCGGCGCGATCATTCTCAGGCACTTCACGTTCCTGGGGGTCACCGATCTGACGCTGAAAATGATGGCTGACATCGCGTCGGCCGCGTTTTATCGCATCCAGCGCTTCTCGACCGACTGGCACGCCAACAGCTTTGCCGGGTCGACCGTGCGCAAGGTGACGCGCGGCATGTGGGCGCTCGATCTCCTGAACGACACACTGCTTGTGGCGCTGTTCCCGTCGGTCGTCATGCTCGTCGGCTCCACCGTGCTGATGGCGCTCTACTGGCCGATGATGGGTGTCATCATCGGTATCGGTTCGATCGTCTTCATCGTGGTGACGATCCTGCTGTCGCTCGGATATGTCGCGCCGATGGCGAGCCTTGCCAACCGCTGGGACACCAAGCTCGGCGGTGCGCTTGCCGATGCGGTGAGCTGCAATATCGTGGTCAAGGGCTTCGGAGCGGAGAGCCGCGAAGATGCGCGGCTTGCCAAGGTGCTCGCCAAGTGGCGCGACCGCACGCGTCGCACCTGGATCCGCGGCACGACCAACGGCACTACGCAGGGGGCGATGCTGCTCGTCTTGCGCGCGGCGGTGATCGGCTTTGCGCTCCTGTTGTGGTCGCGCGGGCAGGCGACGGCGGGTGACATCACCTTCGTGCTCACCTCGTTCTTCATCCTGCAGGGTTACCTGCGCGAAGTCGGGCAGCACATTCGCAATTTGCAGCGTTCGATCAACGACATGGAAGAGCTCGTCGACATCCATGGCCAGTCGCTCGGCATCGAGGACAAGGCGGACGCCAAGCCGATCCGGATCACCGACGGCCGCATCGAGTTCCGGGATGTGACGTTCCACTACGGTGCGCACCGCAAGCCGCTCTACGACCGGTTCTCGGTGACGATCCGCGAGGGTGAACGTGTCGGCCTCGTCGGCCATTCCGGTTCGGGCAAGACGACCTTCGTCAAGCTGATCCAGCGCCTGCACGACCTGAAGGCCGGCGAGATCCGGATCGACGGGCAGGACATTGCATCGGTGGGGCAAACGTCGTTGCGCCAGCAGATCGCGATCGTTCAGCAGGAGCCTATCCTGTTCCATCGTTCGCTCTCGGAAAACATCGCCTATGCGCGGCCGGATGCCACGCAGAGCGAGATCGAGAAGGCGGCAAAGCTTGCGAGCGCCCACGACTTCATCACGGCGCTGCCGAAGGGCTACGGCACGCTGGTCGGCGAACGCGGTGTCAAGCTTTCGGGTGGCGAGCGCCAGCGCATCGCGATTGCCCGCGCCTTCCTTGCGGATGCGCCGATCCTGATCCTCGACGAGGCGACATCGAGCCTCGATTCGGAATCGGAGGTACTGATCCAGCAGGCGATGGAGCGGCTGATGCTCGGGCGCACGACGCTGGTCATCGCGCACCGGCTGTCGACCGTCCGCGCGCTCGACCGGCTGCTGGTCTTCGATCACGGCCGGATCGCCGAGGAAGGCACGCACGATGCGCTGATCCGGCTTGACGGCGGGATCTACCGCGGCCTGTTCGAGCGCCAGGCGCTCGAACTGACCAAGGGACTGGTGCTGAACGACCAGTAAGAAGTGCCGCCTGCGCATTTAAGAACCATCGCCGCGCCTGAAGAAGGTGCGGCGATTTCTCGTTCTACCGACGAAGCCAGCGGTCGATGCCGCGCGCGGCGGCGCGGCCGGTGGCAAAGCAGGCGGTCAAGAGATAACCGCCCGTCGGCGCCTCCCAGTCGATCATCTCGCCGGCGACGAAGGTGCCGGGCAAGGCCTTCAGCATGAAGTCGTCATCGATCGCGTTCCACGTCACGCCGCCCGCCGACGAAATCGCTTCGGCGATCGGGCGCGGGCGCAGGAGCGGGATCGGCAAAGCCTTGATCAATGCGGCGAGATCGGGCGGCGGCAAACGCGGGGCATCCGGCGAAAGCTCGCGAAGTAGGGCCGCTTTCACACCTTCGAGCCCGGCGCCCTTGCGCAGGCGATTGGAAAAGCTGGTCTTGCTGTCGAAGCGCCCGAGATCCTTGTCCAGTTTTTCCACGGGTCGCGCCGGCGCGAGGTCGATCACCAGTTCGGCCGGTGCGCCGCGCAAAATCCGGTCCCTGAGCGCGCTCGTGTGGGCGTAAACCAGGCTGCCTTCGATACCACTTCCGCTGACGACGAATTCGCCCGGGACGGTGCCGGCTTCCGATGTTGCAGTCACGGCCTTCAGCGCCGCGCCGGCGAAACGCGCGCGGAAGGTTTCGCTCCAGTCGACGTCGAAGCCGCAATTGGCGGGCTTGAGGTCGGCGACGGCGACGTCCCTGTCGCCCAGCCAGGAAACCCAGGCGGCGTCGGATCCGAGACGAGGATAGCTCGCCCCTCCGAGCGCGAGCAGCGTGGCGTCGGCGCTGATCAGCTTTTTGCCATCGGGCGTATTGAATGCGAGCTCGTCGCCCTCAAATCCGCTCCAGCGATGGCGGTTCAGGATGCGAATGCCGCGGCCTTCCAGCAATTTCAACCAGGCGCGCAGCAGCGGCGACGCCTTCATCACCTCGGGGAAGACACGGCCCGACGTGCCGACGAAGGTTTCCGTGCCGAGGGCGCTTGCCCATTGCCTGACATCCCTGGGGGTGAAGGCGTCGAGTGCTGCGCGCAGTCGGGGCGACGCGCTGCCGAAGCGATCGGCGAAGGTCGCGTAGTCTTCGGAATGGGTGATGTTGAGCCCGGATTTTCCGGCAAGCAGGAACTTGCGCGCGACCGTCGGCATGCTGTCGTAGACGGTGACGGCGTGGCCGGATCCCGACAGCACCTCGGCGGCCATCAGTCCGCTTGGCCCGCCGCCGATGATGGCGATGTTCTTTTGTCGCATGCGCTTGCCCGGTCACAGTTGTCACGTCGCCGCACTCTTGGCCCGGCGCGACGTGGCACGCAACCCCACTCAACGGTGACCGGTACTGTTGAGCTTGCGCTCCAGCCAGAGGCTGTAGCGCGAACCGGTGAAGCAGATGGCGAAATAGACCATGGCTGCGAAGATATAGGCCTCGCTGTAGAAGCCGAGCCAGTTCGGGTCGGTCGCCGAAGTCTTTGCGGCATTCAAGAGATCGTAGATGCCGATGACGGCAAGCAGCGAGGTGTTGAGCACGATGCCGATCGACAGGTTGACGATCGCCGGGATGACGGCCCGCAGCGCCTGCGGCAGCACCACCAGCCTCAACATCTGGACGCGGCTAAGACCGAGGGACAGCGCCGCCTCCGTCTGCCCCGCCGGGATCACCTGCAGGCCGGCGCGGATGACTTCGGCCAGATAGGCGGAAAAGAACAAGGTGACGCCGATCTCGGCGCGCAGCAGTTTGTCGATCGCAGCCCCGCTCGGCAGCGCCATCGGCACGATCAGCATCGCCACGTAGAGAACGGCGATCATCGGCACGCCGCGCAGCACTTCGATGAAGGCGATGGCGAGCGAACGCACAATGCCCATATCCGATTGACGGGCGAGCGCGAGGAGGAGGGCCAAGGGAAAGGCGAAGGCGAGGCTGGCGATCGAGACCGCAAGCGTGATCGGCAGGCCGCCCCAATGGTTGGTCGAAACCGTGGTCATGCCGGGCGCCCCTGACATCAGCACCCAGCTTCCCACGAGCACGGCCAGCCACAATGGTACCAGTCTGAAACTCCAGAATCGGGGAAGGGCCGAGAGGGTCAGCGATGCCAAAATGGCGATGACAACCAGCGCCGGGCGCCACTGCTCGCCGGGAGGAAAAAAGGCGAAGAGCATGAAACGGAGCTTGGCGCCGACGAAGGCCCAGCAGGCGCCGGCGTTTTCCACGGCGCAATCGGCCGCGGTCCCGTACCAGACCGCATCGATCACGGACCAGCGGATGAGGGGAAGCGAGAGCCACAGGATCAAGGCAAGGCTTGCGAGCGTGACGAGCCCGTTGGTCCAGCCGCTGAAAAGCCCCTGACGCCAGCGGTGCCAGTCCGGCACTGCCGGCGGCGCAAGTTCGATCTGGCTCATGGTCTTGCCTCCCCGCGCAGCACCACGCGTCGATTGTAGAGGTTCATGATCGTCGAGACCGCAAGGCTGATCGTCAGGTAGACGGCGGCGATGATGATGATGGCTTCGAGCGCCTGGCCCGTGGTGTTGGCCGTCGTGTTGGCGACGCTGACAAGGTCGGGATAGCCGATGGCGACGGCAAGGCTCGAGTTCTTCGTAAGGTCGAGGAAGCTGGAGATCATCAGCGGCGTGATGACGCGCAGTGCCTGCGGCAGCACGACGAGGCGCATGATCTGCGCAGGCTTCAGCCCCAGCGCCCGGGCCGCCTCCCATTGGCCTGATGTCACCGACTGGATGCCGCTGCGCACGATCTCGGAGATCGACGCGGAAGCGTTGACCACGAGACCGACCAAGAGAGCCGCGAATTCCGGTGTCAGCGACAGGCCGCCACGGATGTTGAAGCCGCCTTTGGCAGGCACTTCGACCGAGGCGGTGAAGCCGAGCGAAACGAGTACGAGGTAGGAGAGCGCAAGCGCGCCGAGCACGCTGCCGACGGTCTTCGGCAGGTAGGACGATGAGCCGGCAAGCAGGCGCCGCGCGAAGATGTGGGTGACGAACACGACCAGCAGCACCGCCGGCAGCCAGAGCGCCGCCGGCAGGCCGTCGATCGACACTGAGGGCAGATAGACGCCGCGATTGCTGAGATAGATGCTGTCGAGAAACGCATAGGCGCCGCGTGGCGGCGGCAGGGCATGGACGATGGCGCTCCAGAGAAACAGCTGCAACAGCAGCGGCGTGTTGCGGAGCAGTTCGACGTAGCCATGGACGAGGGTTGCCAGCACGAAGTTGCCGGAGAGCCTGGCAATGCCCAGTGCGACGCCAAGCACCGTTGCGAAGAGGCAGCCGAAGACGGCGACCTTCACGGTGTTGGCAATGCCGGCGGAAAGCGCGCGGGCGTAGCTGTCGCCGGCGGAATAGGACAACAGGCTCTCGCCGATCTCGAAATTCGCCTGATGGGAAAGAAAGGCGAAGCCTGGCGTGAGGCCCGTCCGGTGCATGCTGTCGGCCGTGTTGACGCCGAGAAAGGCAAAGAGCGCGAGGACGCCGATGAATAGCAGGATCTGCTGCAGCGGCAGCGGTCCGATCCACGAGCGCAGGCGCGAGATGGGTCCGGGCCCCGAAGGGCCCGGTTTGAGATGGCGGTTCATGCGAGGTTCCTGGAACCGGCTCAGCGGAACGGCGGCGAATAGAGCAGGCCGCCTGCGGTCCAGGGCTGGTTGTAGCCGCGCTCGAAGTTGAGGGCCGTGCCCTTGCCGACGTTGCGCTCGAAGATTTCGCCGTAGTTACCGACGGTCTTGACGATGTTGTAGGCGAACTTCGGATCAAGCCCGATGGCTTCACCGAGCGACGGATCGACGCCGAGGAAGCGCTTGATCGCCGGGTCCTCGCTCTTCAGGAACGTGTCGACATTGTCCTTGGTGATGCCGAACTCTTCGGCCTGGATCGTCGCGTAGACGGTCCAGTTGACGATTTCGAGCCACTGGTCGTCACCGGCGCGGATCGCCGGCGCCAGGGGCTCCTTCGACAGGCGCTCCGGCAGAAGCACGTAATCGTCGGGCTTGGACAGCTGGGTGCGCTTGGCGGCAAGATCGGTCGCGTCCTGGGTGAGCGCATCGACGCGGCCACTGTCGAGCGCCTTCAGGAACTCACCGGTCTCCTCGATCGTCACAGGCGTGAAGGCCTTGCCGGTCTTGCGGAAGAAGTCGGCAATGTTGAGCTCGCCGGTCGTGCCGCTCTGAACCCCGATCGTCGCGCCGTCGAGCTCCTCGCCCTTGCTGACGCCGAGATCCTTGCGCACCAGCAGGCCCTGGCCGTCGTAGAAGACCACGGGGCCGAAGTGGAAGCCGAGCTTGAAGGCGCGGCTCACCGTTTGGGTGACGCCCGAAAGCAGGATGTCGAACTCGCCCGATTGCAGCGCCGGCAGGCGCTGCTGCGGCGAGGAGTTGGTGAACTCGACCTTTTCGGAGTCGTTGAAGACGGTGATGGCGATGGCGCGGCCGAAATCGACGAAGAAGCCCTGCCAGCGGCCGCTGCTATCGGGCGAGAAGAAGCCGGGGGTGGTGCCGACGCCGACCTTGATGACGCCGCGCGCCTTGATCTTGTCGAGCGTTTCACCGGCAAGCGCCGAGGTGGCGAAAAGGCCGGCCGCCAGCGCTGCCGTCGCGGCAAGAGTTTTCGTGAAAAGTTTTCGGTGATTGAATTTTCGCTGCATGTTGGTCCCCAAAACCAGAAAGAATGTCACTGCGCATCCGCGGCGGAGCCGTTCGAGGCGTGCTATAAAAATTAAATCTATAGAAATTATATAATAGGCATGATTGTGCGTAATTCACCCGTGACACGGAACAGATTTCGCCGCCTCGATTTTGCCGGGAACGTTTTTGACAAACAGCCTGACGGTTGAAGGCGGGACGACCCCACAGGCGGTCGGTTGCCGTAGCCCTCGTCGATAACCGCAGCGGTGCCTGGCAGGTCGGTCGCCCTTGCAGGCTTGCCTCTTGTTGAGATCGGCGGAAGTTCCTAGGTTCCGCCCGTCGATTGGTTTATCTCCTTGGCGATGCAGATCTTTGCGGGAAAATGGCGGGAACGGTTAGGATGGGGTGCGCCGGTCTCGGTCGCCCTGCACCTCGTCGTCGCCTTCTTCCTTTTGTTCGACCTGCCGCTGGAACTGCCGCAACCGCCGAAGGAACAGACGGTCAACGTCGAGCTCGTTCCTCCTCCGCCAGAGGCGAAGGAGGAAAAGAAGGCCGAGCAGAAACAGCCCGAGCAGAAGAAGGCGGGACCGAAAAAGGGCGAAGAGAAGAAGGCCGAGCAGCCCAAGCCGCAGCCAAAACCCAAGCCTGAGCCCAAACCGGAGCCAAAGCCAAAGCCGGAGCCGAAGGCAGATCCGAAGCCGCAACCCAAGCCCGCGCCGCAGCTGCCGGAGTCCTTTGCCTCGGCGATGGCCAAGACCGAGCAGGACAACAAGGAAACCGAATTGCCGCCGGCCGCCCGGGACTCTGAGAAAAAAGCCGAGCCTTCGGTGCCGGCCAAGACCGTGGACGACAAGATAAAGCCGAAGGACGAGGCGGCAAAGGCGCCGCCGGTCGAAACTGAGGAGCCGGTCAAGGAGCCGAAACCTTTGTCGACGCTGGCTGTGCCGGCGAAATCGCCCGAAAACGCCACGGCGAAGGCTGATGAGAAGCCGGCGGCGGTAGTGCCCGAGGTCAAGCCGGCGCAGAAGCAAGGTCCTGGAGCTGAATTGCCGAAGGACAAGGCTGAACAGCAGAGGGTAAAGGTGAAACCGGATGAGGCTGCGGCAAAGGTCGAACTCAAGCCGGTTCCAACCAAGATGACCGAGGCCAAGCAGCTCTATTCGGCAAAGTCGATCGCCGATCCACGGGTGAGACAGTCACTGATCAATCTGCCGGTCAAGCGGCGGATCCTGCAACTGTGCAACCTCGAAGCGTTGGAACAGATCCGCAGTCAACGGCCGGATATCCCGCCCGAGGGCCTCGTACCGTTCGGCCCGAAGGGCGGCTTCATCTCGAAAAACCGTCTGGATGCCAGCGGTGGCGCCTATCAGAACAAGTCGAGCTGGTACGACGTCGATTTCCAATGCGTCGTCAACGACGAGGCGACGGAAGTGACCTCCTTCAGCATCGCGATCGGTGGCGAAGTGCCGAAGACGGCTTGGCGGGAACGGCGGCTTCCGGGGAATTGATTGATCTGACCAAGGACGCCCATTGTTCCGGCAGGAAGGCAGCGGTCGCTGCCGAATTTTGCCTGCCGGGCCTGTTTAAGCCCGGCAGGCGCAGATGCGGGTTGCCACTCCCGCACCGATCTTTCGTAATCTACTCCGCCGCTTGCAATGCGCGCTCACGGTAGACGGAGACCAGCGAGGTGCCGAGCATCGCTGCGATGGCGGCGAAGAGGAAGACGCCGGCCGGCCCCTGGAGTTCGACGAGAAGGCCGCCAAGCACTGCGCCGGTCGAGATCGCGATCTGGAAAGTGGTGAGCGTTGCGGCACCTGCGCCTTCGGCCTCATCGCCGGCGGCACGGCTCAGGAACGATTGAACGCTGACGGGCAGCGCACCAAAGGCGAAGCCCCAGGCCGCCGTGGCAACGATGGCGACGGCCGGCAACACACCTGCAAGCGCCAGGGTCAGGGTGGTGATCGCGACACCGGCTGCGGCCGACATCATCGCCAGACGCGTGCTGCGTTCGGCAAGGAAACCGCCGGCAATGTTGCCGAAGAAGCCGCCGATACCGAAGGCAAGCAGGATGGCGGTTATGCCTTCGACGCCGAATTGCGGCACCTGTTCAAGGAAAGGGCGAATATAGGTGAAGCCGGCAAAGTGGCCCGTGACCACGAGCAGGATGGTCGCAAGGCCGAGCCGGATGGCCGGCCGCTTCAGGACGTTGAGGATCGTGTCGAGGCCGGTCGTGCCAACGGGCGGCAGCCGCGGAACCGTCAGCGCCTGGACGATGAACGTGACGATGCCGACGGCGGCGGCGAGCAGGAAGGCATAACGCCAGCCGAGTGTCGCGCCGATCCAGGCGCCGACAGGCGCTGCGCAGACCGTGGCGATCGACACGCCCGACATGATGATCGCCATCGCCCGCGGCATCAATCGGCCAGGGACGAGCCGCATGGCAAGAGCGAGAGACAGCGCCCAGAAACCGCCAAGGCCGATGCCGAGCAGGAACCGTGCGGCAAGCAGCATCGGCAGGCTGGTCGCAAAGCCAGCGATCAGGCTCGAAATGACCAGAAGTGCAGTCAGAGTGAGAAGGACGTTCCGCCGGTCGAACCGTCCGGTGTAGACAACGATCGCCGGGCCGGCGATGGCCGCGACCACGGCCGTCGTGGTGACCGACTGACCGGCTGCGCCGACGGTCACGCCCAAATCGGCGGACATCGGCGTTAGCAGACTTGCCGGCAGAAACTCCGCCGTAACCAGGCCGAAAACCCCGAGCGACAGGGAAACGACAGCTGCCCAAAGCGGCTTGTCCCGTTCATCCGCCTGTCCCGTGGGCTTGGCGACAATACCATCCATGATTTTTCATCTCCATTGCATGTGGTGATGAAAATATGCATGGCCCTTTGGAGTTTCTATGCTAGAAAATCCAAAACATTGTGCCGTTTGTCCAAAGGTGAGATGTAAGATGAGCGATGCGCTGACCGAGATCCTGCGCGGCCTCAGGCTCGACGGAGTTGAATATGGGCGCTGCCAGCCCTGTGCGCCATGGGCAACCTCCTATCCTGAGCAGGAACCGGCGCGATTCCACTTTCTCGCCTCCGGCTCTGCCCATCTGCAATCGCCTGACGGCTCGTGGATGGAGTTGACGCCGGGGGATGCCGTGCTGTTGCCGCGGGGCGACGCGCATGTGCTTGCGAGCAAGCCCGGCCTGCCGGCGATCTCGATCCGCGACCTGCCAAAGCGGCAGTTGTGCGATGGCATCGTCGACGTGCAATGCCCCAACTCGGACAGCCAGAACCTTTTGTTTTTCGCGGTCATGCAGTTCAACGTCGACCGCCTGCATCCGCTCTTGCAGCTGATGCCGTCGGTCATGCGCACCAGCGATCTTGCCAAGAGCGAGCCATCGATCCCGTCGTTACTCGATACCATGACGCGGGAAGCGGCGATGCAGCGCGTCGGTGCGGGCGGTATCCTGGCACGGCTTGCCGACGTGTTGACGGCCACGATCATCCGCGCCTGGGTGGAGCATGGCTGCGGCACGTCGACCGGCTGGCTGGCGGCCGTGCGTCACCCGGAGGTCGGTCGCGTGCTTGCCGCCATTCACCTCGATCCGACCAAGGACTGGACGGTGCCGGAACTGGCAAAGCTCATGGGGGCATCGCGCTCCGGTTTCGCCCAGCGCTTCGCCGATACAGTCGGCGAGACGCCGGCCCGCTATGTGGCGCGCATGCGCATGCACCAGGCGCATCAGTGGCTGCGCGAGGGCAAACGCGTCGCCCATGTCGCCAACCGCCTCGGCTACGATTCCGAGGCGTCGTTCAGCCGCGCCTTTCGCAAGATCATGGGCGCGCCGCCAAGCCATTCGCGCAGCCTGACGCCGGCTGCGGATCAACTGGCATCTTGATCCGCTTTCGGCCGAAGGCTCAGAACCTGATGTTGAGATCGGCCCGGACGCCGTGCTCCCGGGCCGTCGAGGCGATCTGTCCCTGGTAGAAGACACCGAGCGTTGAAGCCCGCGTCAGCGAAAAATCGATACCGGCCTCGAGGATGGCGCTATCGCGCGCGATCGGCGCGCCGGCGACCGGGAAGGCCGCGCCGCCGGAAAATGCCTCCGCAAGCGATGGGGTCACGTCGCCATAGGCATGCCGCCAGCCGATGATGCCGCGCGCCGTGGCCTTTGCGGCGCCGAGCTCGAAATCCGTCGACGCGCGAAGTCCCGATGTGGTGAACGCCATGTCGCTCGAGCCGCCATGAACGGAAAGCGCTGCCGCGCCGCCCTTCTCTTTGAACCCATTGGTGTGAACGCTGACATAGGCGAGGTTGGCGAAGGGCTCGAAAGCGATATCGCCAGCGCTCAGATCATATCCCAATTCGCCAAACACCTGCGTGGTGCCGGCGCGGTAACCCGCGGTCAAGCTGTCGATGAGCGCTGGCGAAACGACCTGTCGGCTGCTGTCGATCTCGCTGAAGGTGTAGGCGAGGCCCGAACGGAACGACAACGCGCCCCACGCCGTGCCGCCATAGACGCCGAGATGATAGTTGTCGCTCGACGCCGACGATCGGCGGTCGTCGACTTTGAAGCTGGAATGGCTGTAGCCGCCGAGGACGCCGAGCCGCCAGTCGCTGCCGATGTCGCCATCGAGACCGGCGACGAAACCGCCTGTGGACCGCGACAGGTCCGCCGTATTGCCGTCGCCGTCGTTATCCCCCCAGGACCCGAAGGCCGAGCCCCAGGCGCCCATGGTTTCGGCCGGCGAAATCGATGCCGTGGTAATCTCGTTGGTCGCCACGATCGGCCGGGCCCTGGCGCCGACGGTTTCAAAGGCCGCACGCAGCCGGTCGTTCATCTGGTTGCCGATGAGCTGGCTGTTTTCGATGAGACCGGTCACCGTGGAGCTGTGAACCTCGCCCGGCAGCTGTCCGAAGAGTCCGGCTGCGCTGTAGCCGTCGAGGGTGACGGCGAGGTCATGGAGGTGATTGCCGATGCCGAGACGCTCGATTGCCGAGGCTGCCGCAATGCCGTTGCGGGTCTCGGCAAAGTCCGCAAAGGCCACCGCGTTGCGGGCGACGTCGAGATAGACCGCGTTCGGATCGTAGGAGAGCGTGAGATCGAGGAAGGCGTAGCAGCCGCAGTCGTCCTCGAAGCGCCCTGTCACTCCGCCAGGGGCGGAAAGGATCGTGTGGCGACCATCGCCCTTGTAGGTGTCGGGCGTGATCGCTACGTCCACGGCGCCAGCGATATCCGCTGTGCCGGTGACGTCGAGCCGGCTGGTGCCGTCGGGCGCGTCGAGATTGACGAGGAACCAGGCATCGGCCGATTGGCGATAGTTGCCGTCTATAGTGAGTGTGCCTCCCTTGCGGCCCCAGCCGGCATTGACGGCGCCTTGGTTTTCGATATCGCCACGGATCGTGCCATTGCCCGAAAGCATGCCGTCGCCATGGACAAACGTGTCAGAGGCAATGCTGCCACCGATCGCCAGAACGCTGCCGTCGACGCGCGTGCGACCTTGGTAGGTGCTGTTTCCGGTCAGCATCAATACGCCGTTGCCCGACTTGATCAGGCCGCCGGCGCCGGTGATGTCGTTCGACCACGTGCTTTCGCCATCCGGGATCGTGACATGGAAATCGCCCCAGTCGAATTTCCCGGGACCGCGCACCGCCCGGCCGGCGCTGACAAGGCCATAGCCGAAGATCGGGTCGACGCCGGGAGCCCCGATATCGGTGGCGGTGCCAAGCAGCACCTGCCGGACTTGCTGCATCGTCATGTAAGGAAAGGCCTGCGCCACCAGCGCTGCGCTTCCGGCGACGAACGGGGCTGAGAGAGACGTGCCGACTTCCTTGGCGTACCCGCCGCCCGGAACGGCGACCATGATGTTGTCCTGCGGATTGGCCCATACCCATTCGCCCTTTTCCGCGTCCCAGTGTTCGGTGTCATCACCGCCCGGTGCCGCAAGACACCAGTTCATGGCGACGCCGCATCGGTTCGACCAGGCTGGCATGTGCGTGGGGCTCGTTGCCACGACCGCAAGCCAACCTTGTTCCAGTTCCGGAAAGAGGTAAGGAAGGCCGGCGTCAATGGAAGGCTGGAGGCGGCCGTCATTGCCAGCAGCAAAGACATTCAGAACATCGCGCTCTCGCGCGTATCGGTGGGTGGCAAGTGCCCCTGGTACTAAGGCCTCGAACTGCTCGGCTGTGATATCGGTGACCGCGCCAAAGCCATAGCTATGGTTGATGATCCGAACGCCCTGGTCGGCGAGCTTGCGAATGCCGTAGTTCACGGCGTCGCTGCTGAAGAATTCGCCGTCCTCCATTGCCTCCGCCGGAACGATCGTCGCGCCAGGCGCGATACCGTGCATGCCGATCCCGTCGCGATTGGCGGCAATGACTGAGGCAACGGACGTCCCGTGGCCAATTGGGTCTAGGTGCCATGGCTTTGCCGGATCGTAGGTAATGCCCTCCGCATAGCGCCCGGCAAATTCCGGATGGCCGATGTCGAGGCCGCTGTCGACCACGCCGACCTTGATGCCGCTGCCGTCGTAGCCGAGCATATAAGCGTATTCGGCATGGATTTGCGCGAGCCCCCACTGAGCGTTGAATTCCGCCGTTCGCCAAGTTGCGGGATCGCTTGGATCGCCACTGCCGGCGGCAAGCGCGATAGAGGACAAGGCGGTCGACAGCATCAGCGCTGCGAGGTGGACGACGGTGCGGCTCTTGATCAAATCACTTCCCCAGCGCCCGGTATCGCGGCGCGTCCGTGGCGCAGGGTATTGAAGGGAAACGGAAATTCGCGACGTGGGCGGCCGGACGCTAGCTCAGGGGCCTGCCTTGGAAAATACGGCAGGTGCCGTATTTCGTCATCCGGATATGGCGCCTGGATGCTGTTCGTCCGCCGCAACGTCGTTCATCTGCACGACAACCTTCGGGACGATGATCGCCATCTGGAGCTTGTTTTTCTTGATCGAGGGCATCGGGCTGTCCACTGGAATGCGAACAGATCCGGAGGGATCGATCGGCGGACGTTGGCAAAAGCTTCGACGAGGGGCGAGGGATGGGATCCATCGCCCCTCGTCTTTATTACTGGGCCGGTTGGGGCTCTGCCGGTAGCACGGCGGCCGGCGATCCGGCCGCCGGCTGGACGGTGCTTTCGACCGGCGGAACCGGCGAGCGGGTGCGCAGGCTCTCGGCGCGGTGACGGCCGACCGAGACCCAGAAGAGCGCGACCAGCGCCGCGACCGTTACGGTGACGGTGACATAGCGGATCCAGGTGGGGGCGTGGCCGCCGGGATCGATGTGCTTTTCGTCGATCTCGCGCTTGCGGGTGATCGCCGCCGAGTAGAACACGATCGTCGAGATCACGAAGATCAGCGACCAGCGCGTCTGTTCGCCATCCGAGCCGATGAGGGCGACCAGGCTGTAGATCGCCGCCGCCAGGCCGATGACCACATACCAGTTGTAGGTGCTTGCCGGCATCTTCTTGTAGCCAAGCACCTTGATGGAGATCGCCGAGTAGATATAGGGCAACAGCGTCATGATCACCGCGATCGAGGCGATCTTGCCGAACTGCTCGCTGGCGGTCGGCGACATCGTGGCGAAGACCTGAACGGTCATGATCACGGCAACGATCGCCAGCCCGGCCGAGGGCACGCCCTTGGAGTTGACCTTGGCGAAGATCGAGCCGAAGAGGCCGTCGTCGGCCGCGGCTTTCGCCGTCTGCCCGACGAGCAGCGTCCAGCCGGCAAGCGAGCCGAGGCAGCCGAGTGCGGCGCAGATGGCGACGACGGCACCGGCCGTATCGCCGAGAGCCAGGCGCGCGGCGTCTGCGAAGGGTGCCGAAGACGCGATCAGTTCCTTGTTCGGGATCATGCCCATGATCACAGTCGAGGACAGGATGTAGGCGACGGCGGCAAGGATGACGCCGCCGACCGTGGCGATCGGGACGTTGCGCTGCGGGTCGCGCACGACGCCCGCCGACACCGAGGCGCTTTCGACCCCGATGAAGGCCCAGAGCGTGAAGTTGAGCGTCGCCATGATCGCTGCCCAGCTGTCCTTGCCCGAGACGTTCCAGCCTTCGGAGAAGGTCGCCGGCGAGAACCAGAACCAGCCGAAGATCGCCATGCCGAGGATCGGCACCAGTGCGAAGGAGGTGGTGAAGGACTGCAGCTTGCCGACGACGTTCGGCCCGAGGATGTTGGCGTAGGTGAAGAACCAGATCAGCGCCACTTGCGCCAGCGCCGAGACCAGCGGATCGCGCAGCATCGGGAAGAAGGCGGTGAGGTAGCCGAGACCGGCGACCGCAAGGCCGACATTGCCCACGACGTTTGCCAGCCAGTAGATGAGGTTGGTCTGGTAGCCCATGTAGTCGCCGAAGGCCTTGCGCGTGTAGGCGTAAGGCCCGCCGGCGGCGGGATCGATCGCCGCCAGCTTGGCAAAGGTCAGGGCCAGCGCGATCGCGCCGGCAATGGTGATCAGCCATCCGAAGACGGCGATGGACCCAACCGCGGCAAGGTTTGCCGGCAGCATGAAGACGCCCGAGCCCATCATGTTGCCCGCGACCATCAAGGTCGCGGGAACAAGCCCGATCTTGGCGGAGTCCGCCACACCCGAGGATGTGGCTTTGGATGCAGTATCGACAGCAGCCATGTTCGGTGCTCCCAAGGGTTCAACGGGTCAAGACATAGACACGGTAAAGGCCATCCTCGACCTCCACCCCGTGCGTGTCATGGGTAAAGCCCGGGAACCGGAGATCGTAGGCCTCCAGCGCCTTCAGATAGCCGAGGAGCGGGCCGTTGGCAGGGCCGGCGTTTTCGCCCGGCATCAACAGCGGAATGCCCGGCGGGTAGGGCACGACACCGGTTGCGACCGTGCGGCCGGCCAGTTCGTCGAGCGTGACCTGCTCCACCTCGCCGCGCACCAGCCGTTCATAGGCGCGCACCGGGCTCAGGTCCGGATGCGGCAGCACCGAGAAACCCTCGGCCATGCTGGCTGTTGTCTTCAGCTGGTCCATCGCCTGGAACATCGTGTCGGCGAGGTCCTTCAGACCCATGCCGGCGTAACGCTCCGGATGGTCCTCGATGAGCGACGGGATCGCCACTTCGAGCGTCAGATTGGCGTCGTAGTCGCGCTTGAAGTCGCAGAGCGCGCTGACGAGCGAGCCCCATTTGCCCTTGGTGATGCCGAGGGAGAACAGGAAGAGAATGGTGAAGTCGGTGGTCTTTTCGACGACGATGCCGCGCGCATCCAGATAGGCGGTCACGAGGCTTGCGGGAATGCCGACCGGCATCAGCCCGCCGCCCGGTGCAACACCGGGCGTGACGATCGAGACCTTGATCGGATCGAGCATGCAATAGCCGTCCTCGATCTCGCCGAAACCGTGCCACGCCGCACCGGGCTTCAGCACCCAGCAGGATGGATCGGTCGCAAGCGCTTCCGGCGAAGCCTCATGGAAGGCGCTTGTGCGGCCGGTCTTCGGGTCGCGCACGGTATCGGGCTGCCAGCAATCGAAGAACCAGTCGCCGCGCTCGGCGGCGTCGTTTGCGAGCCGCGACATCATCAGGCGGAAGGCGACGGCTTCCTCGATGGATTCGTTGGTGAGGGCGGCACCGCCGGGTCCGTCCATCATCGCCGCCGAAACGTCGTTCGACGCGATGATCGCGTAGTTCGGCGAGGTCGAGGCGTGCATCATGAACGTCTCGTTGAAGATGCCGTGCGGGATCGGCTTGCGGCCGTCGCGCACATGGATGAAGGAGGCCTGCGAGAGAGCGGCCAGCAGCTTGTGGGTCGACTGGGTGGCAAAGACCGTCGGCTTGTTGGCCGTATGCGCTTTCGGGTCGCCATGCATGGCGTGGCGTTCGCGGTAGATCGGATTGAAGCGGGCGTAGCCATACCAGGCTTCGTCGAAATGCAACCGGTCGACGCTGGCGCCCAGCAGCTCCTCGACGCGGGTGACGTTGTAGCAAAGCCCGTCATAGGTCGAGTTGGTGATGATCGCGTGTTTCGGTTCGCGATCTGCAAGATCGGCGGCAAGCGGATTGTCGTCGATCGTCTTGCGGATGGCGGCCGCCGTCAGCCGCTCCGGCGGGATCGGACCGATGATGCCGTAGTGGTTTCGGGTCGGCACCAGATAGGTTGGCACCGCACCCGACATGGTCATCGCGTGTTCGGCCGACTTGTGGCAATTGCGGTCGCAAAGTGCGATCTGGTCGCGGCTGACGCTTGCCATCAGGATGACGCGGTTGGACGTCGAGGAGCCGTTGGTGACGTGGTAGCTGCGATGCGAGCCGAAGACGCGCGCGGCGTATTTTTCACTGGCACCGATTGGCCCGGAGTGATCGAGCAGCGATCCGAGTTCGCCGACCGAGATCGACAGGTCCGAGCGCAGCAGCGGCTCGCCGAAGAATTCGAAAAAGGCGCGGCCGGGCGGCGACTTCAGGAAACCGGTGCCGCCGGTGTGTCCCGGCGTGTGCCAGGAGTATTCGTGCACCTGCGAGAACTGCGCGAGCGCCTTGAACATCGGCGGCAGCACGGTTGAGCGATAGCGCTCGATTGCCGCCTGGATGCGTCCGCCGACGAAATCCATGGTGTCTTCGAGCATCCAGACGAAATCGTCGACCTTCGCCATGATCTCGGCGGGCACCGTCGAGGCGACGCTGCGATCGGCAAGCAAGAGGAGCGGCACGGTGCCGTTGCGCTTGCGCAGCGCCTCGACGACCTCGATGGACTGCTCGTGGCCTTCGGGGCCGAGGTCCCAGTCGATGAGGACGCACTGGAGCGCCGGGTCGGAACGGATCACCGCGATGCCGTCATCGGCGCTTTCTGCGGTGACCACCTCGATCTGGCGGCGCTCGAGTTCGGCGATCAGCGACCGCACGGCACGGCCGGCAGCGCTTTCTTCGCTGATCTCGTCATCCAGAACGAGTGCTTTCATGCCGAGATGGCGGTGACCCCTGTTCAACGTGCTCATATCCAATCCTCTCTCTAGTTTGGTGCTAGGTGCAGGCGGGGGTAGTGTTCTGACGTCAGTCCCTGGATGGCTCCTTCCTTTCGACTGACAGGTAGACGGGCAGTGCGACGAGCAGCAGAAGCAGGCACCAGAGGCCCGCCTGAGGTCCGCTGCCGTAGACTGTCCAAAGGGAAAAGATGAAGGCGACCAGCGCATAGGGCCTATAGGGGCCAAGGCGGATGCCGCCCCATTCCTCGTCGCGCGGACGTGTCAACGCCACGAAAAGCGCGCCTTCGACCAGGCTGCAGAAAACGTAAGGCACCATGGCTGCCGCGGTCGATAGGTCGACGGCGAACCGGTAGACGGCCATCAGCCCGGAGACGCCCGAGGTCTGCAGCACGAGAAGGGCGGAGGCGAGCGTCATCGACACGGCAATGCCCCATTGCGGCACCCCGCGACGCGAAAGGCGGCCGAAGACCGGCGGGAACAGCCCGTCGCGGGCCGCCGCCATCGGCACTTGCGCCATCAGCAGTGTCCAGCCGTTGAGCGCGCCGATCGAAGACAGTACCACAGCGGCCGCCAGCACCGTGCTTCCCCACCAGCCCCACATCATGAAGGCTGCATCGGAGAAGGGTGCGGCGGAGCGGGCGAGCGTTTCGCGCGGCACGGTGCCCATTACCACGAGCGTGCCCAGAATGAAGACCAGGCCGCAGCACAGTGTGCCGAGGATGGTTGCCCGCGGGATCGTGCGCTTCGGATCGTCGACGTCGCCGGCCGGAACGGTTGCCGATTCGATGCCGAGGAAGGCAAACATCGTCAAAGGCGCTGTCGCCGATATGAGGCCAAGCACGGAAAGTCCGCTCGGATTGACGGGCGCAAGGTTCTGCGGCTCGATCCAGAAGAGGCCAAGAAGCGCGATGGCGATGAACGGCACGAGCTTCAGGGCGACGGTCACCACCTGGAAGCGGCCGGCGCTCCTGACCCCGAACATGTTGACGGCGGCGACAAGCCACATGGCCGCCAGCGACACCGCGGTGAAGCCACCGGGCACCTGATGAAGGTTCGGAAAGAAGACCCCGAGATAGCCGGCAAAGGCCATGGCGATCGCCGGCAGCGACGCCCAGACCGAGATCCAGTAGGCCCAGGCGACGAGAAAGCCGGCGAAGTTGCCGAAGGCCATGCGGGTATAGGCATAGGGACCGCCGGTCGCGGGCCGGACGCTTGCAAGTCTGGCAAAGACGAGGCCAAGGCACATGGCGGCAATCGCCATGCCGATCCAGCCGACAAGGGCCGCTGCGCCGTAGGGCGCGAGGGCTGCGGGAGACAGATAAAAGCCGGAGCCGATGATGTTGCCGACGACGAGCGCCGAGCAGGTCCAGATGCCGAGACTTGGCCGCGCCGTCACCTCGGGCGGGGTCTTCTCGCTTCTTCCTGTGGTTGCATCAATCAGCTTCGTCATGGATGGGGTTGCTCCCTTGCCAAGAACGTCGCGAACTTATGAACTGTTTCTTATGGTTGCAACTGCTTTATTTCGCTCCACTATCGGTCGCCGCCCGCAGCAGCCTGACGATCGGCTATGATCGACCGGGAAGCTCAGCGCGCCGATCAGGCGCGATCGCCCGCGTTGCAGGCTTCTCATGAAACTATTCCATTTTTGCGATGCCGTTTTGTCGCCAACAGGGGTAGGGTCACCTGCGACGAAATGACTGCTTCGCGGTCGGGTCCTGCGTGTGGATTGAAGGCAAAAAATGACAAATATCAAGCGTTTACGGGTTCGCGATCTCGGTTTTCATCCCGGTGTCTACGCGCCCGGCCCCCTGAACGCGATCACCGATGTCGAAGGCGTGGCGGTCGGTCATGCAACCATCATCGAGGGCGATCGCATCCGCACCGGTGCAACCGCGATCCTGCCGCATGGCGGCAATCTCTTCCAGGACAAGGTGCCGGCGGCGCTCGCCGTCTTCAACGGCTTCGGCAAACTCACCGGATCCACCCAGATCGAGGAGCTTGGCGAGCTCGAGACAGCGGTTGTCCTCACCAATACGCTGGCGACAGGCCGCGCGATCGAGGCGGTCAACCATTGGACCCTGATGCAACCTGGGAACGAGAAGGTGGTGTCGCTGAATGCCGTTGTCGGCGAGACCAACGATTCGCGTCTCAACGATATCCGCGCGTGTCGGCCAACGGTCGAGGAGATCGGAGCAGCACTCGCCGCCGCAACGGGCGGACCGGTTGCCGAGGGAGGCGTCGGCGCCGGAACCGGCACGGTTGCCTTCGGTCACAAGGGCGGCATCGGTACCAGCTCGCGGCGGTTGGAGACGGCGGGCGAGATTCTCACGCTTGGGATCTTGGTTCAGTCCAACTACGGCGGTCGGCTCACGGTCTGTGGGCGGGCCTACGAGGCACCGGCGGCGCACGACAAGGACGGTTCGATCGTCATTGTCATCGCAACCGATGCGCCGTTGTCGGCCCGCAACTTGAAGCGTCTTGCCGCGCGGGCCTTCGGCGGCCTCGCGCGCACAGGTGCAGCGCTCAGCAACGGCTCCGGCGACTACGCGCTCGCCTTCTCGACGGCGCCGTCCGTGCGCCGCACCAAGGTACGGCGCGCCAAGATCGCCGAGTATCCCGATCTGCCCAACGACCTGATGTCGCCGCTCTTCGAAGCGACGATCGAGGCGACGGAGGAGGCGATCCTGAATTCTCTGACGATGGCGCACACCGTTGAAGGCTTCAATGCGGCGAGCGGCAAGCCAAGTCTCGTCGAAGCGATTTCGCTCGAACGGCTTCGGGCGCTTGGCAAGCCCTGACACTGCGTCGGGCCGCGACGTTCCCAACCCCTATCCAACGCAATCTCCTGGAGTTTCCATGTCCCAGTCTCCCATCCGCACCGTCTATCTCAACGGCGCGTTTCTGCCGGAACACGAGGCGCAGATTTCGATCTTCGACCGCGGCTTCCTCTTCGGCGACGGCATCTACGAGGTGACCGCCGTGCTCGACGGCAAGCTCATCGACAGTGCGCCGCACATGGCGCGGCTGGAACGCTCGGCGCGCGAAATCGATGTGCCGCTGCCGGTTTCGACCGAGGAAATCGTCGCGATCGAAAAGCGGCTGGTCAAGGAAAACGGCCTTGCCGAAGGCGTCGTCTATCTTCAGCTCACCCGCGGTGCGGAGGACCGGAACTTCCTGTTTTCGGCGGACCTCCAGCCGACCCTGCTGCTGTTCACCCAGGAGAAGACACTGGTGAATGTCGCGGCGGCGGACAAGGGGCTTTCGATCAAGTCCGTTCCCGACCAGCGTTGGGCGCGGCGCGACATCAAGAGCGTGTGCCTGCTGCCGCAGGTGATCGCCAAGCGCATCGCCAAGGCCGAAGGCTGCGACGAGGCCTGGATGATCGAGGACGGTTTCGTCACCGAAGGCGCGTCTTCAACCGCCTACATCATCACGGCAGACAACCGTATCGTCACCCGTGGCAACAGCCAGGTTACCTTGCCCGGCTGCACCCGGCTCGCCGCCCTGGCGCTCGCGGCCGAGCAGGGGCTGACGCTCGAAGAGCGGCCATTCAGCCTCGAGGAGGCGCTGAACGCCCGTGAAGCCTGCCTGACGAGTGCCTCGAATTTCGTCGCCCCGATCACCCGCATCGACGGCAAGCCGGTCGGCTCGGGCACACCGGGTCCGATTGTCCGGCGCCTGCGCGAACTCTATCTGGAGCATGCGCGGCGGACAGCGATCTAGGCGGTGGTTTCCAGGCTCTGCCAGACCCGTGCGATGACCGGGCGTCGGTTCTCCCTGGCGCGATAGAGCCGGATCTCGACGCTGATGTCCCAGCGCGGGTCGGCGGCGCGCACCAGCGAACCCGCCGCCAGTTCGGCTGCCATCAGGCTCTCGGGCACCCAGGCGATCCCCCAGCCGGCTTCCGCCATGGCCTTCAGCCCGACCGACATGCTGCCCTCGTGCACCCTTTGCGAGGGCGGCAGGTCTGCACCGATCAGGTCGAGCAGGAGCTGGCCGAAGAAGGACGACTTTTCGTAGCTCAGATGCGGGAAAGGTGCTGCGCCATTTTCCAGTGAGTGCCGGGGTGCGCCGGCCCCGTCCGCCGCGGACACCGGGAGGATGCGCTCGTGCCCGAGCACGCGGTGCTCGAATGCTTGCGGATCGAGAAGGTGGGGGACTTGCGTATGCGCATAGGTGAGCAGGAAATCGCATTCTCCGTCGACCAGCGAGTTGAGGTTCTCCTCCATGCTGCCGGAGTCTGGGCGGAGCCGCGAGTAGAGTGGCCCCGCCTTGGCGTTCATGCTCGTCATCCATCGCGGGAAGAAGGTGAAGGAAAGCGTGTGCAGCGCCGTCAGCCGGATCGTGCGCGCATCCGTGCCTTCCTCCTCCTTGAGGTCGCGGCGCGACTGGTAAAGCTGCTTCAGCGTCGCCTGCGCCACGGGCACGAATTTTGCACCGGCTTCGGTCAGGCGTGACGGATAGCTCGCCCGATCGACAAGCGTCGCGCCGAGCCAGGCTTCAAGTTGCCGGATGCGGCGGCTGAAGGCCGATTGGGTGACATGGCGCTCGTCCGCCGCCTTGGAAAAGTTCAGCGTGCTGGCAAGCGCCAGAAAATCCTCAAGCCATTTGATTTCCAAGGGGACACACTCCAGAAGCCCGCTTCGCCCAGCCATTCGCGAGGGATGGGACTTCTTTGCGGCAGCGTCTCGGTCTCATCAACAAAAATCAGCTGCGGCGGTACTCGATCATGCGGGCGCGGCTCGTCACCAGTTCGAGGTGATCGGGTCCAAGGAGATTAAGGCAGATGCGCTTGACCCACGGGCCGTCGCGCAATGTGAACAGGAAGCGGCCGTTGCCGAGCGCTTCAAGCGCCGTGGTCTGGCGCACCGGGCCGATGCCGATCGAGAGCAGGCCGTCGGCGATCGTGAGTTCCGCGCCTTCGTCCGAGCGCCACACGCCGGAGAGAGAAGCAGGAACCGGCTCGCCGATCCTTGCCGGCAGGAAGCGTCTACCCGCATGGCCGACCTCGCCGACAAGGGCGGAACCTTCACGCCGAAGGCGCAGCGGTGAAGAGGCCGAGCGCGAGGAGACCCAGCCGTCGCCGTCATCATAGAGCGTCTCGTCGGCCTCGAGATAGGTGCAGGTGCTTCCCTTGATCGCAATCCACCAGGGCCCGCTTTCGGTAACATAGAGGCCGTCACCGAGGTCGGAAACCGGAACCGGGAGCGCGAGGGCGTTGAGCGCGGCCATGCCTTCGAGCGCGATCTTGTAACCGTTGGTGTCCTCGCGATTGGAAACGACGACGAGGCCGGACCGGGTCGCGGGGTCGAGCAGGAAATAGGTCTTGTAGCCGGGGTGCGAACCGCCGTGACCGACGAATTCGCGTTCGCCCAGCCAGGACTTGCGCAGGCCGAGGCCATAGCCGGTCGGCCGCCCGGCGGCGAGAATGCGTGTCGCCTGCAGCCTGTCGAAAAGACCGGCGAAACGACCGCCTTCGGCAAGGAGAGCCTGCAGCCAGCTGACGAGCGCGGCCGCGCTGCCAGTCAGGCTGCCCGAGGCGGAGATGTGCAGACCGGCGGCAGAAAGCTGCCAGCGTTCGCCCGAGTGCCAGTAGCCGGGAACGAGGTCCTTCACCGGGTCGTTCCAGACGTCCGGTGCCTTCAATGCGACACCGAGCGGTGCTGCAATCTCTCGCTGGACGAAATCGTCGAAGCGGAAGCCCCGGCGTTCCAGCGCCGCTTCGACGAGGCGATAGCCGGTGTTCGAATAGGAGACCTCGGTGCCGGCCGCAAAGTTCAGCCGCTCCAAGCGCGAAATGTAATCGAGCAGGGCCTCGGCCCTGGTTTCGGTGTAGACGGACAGGCCGAGCAGGGACAGGCATTCGCGCGTGTCCGGCAGGCCACCGCTCATGTCGAGCGCCTGTCCCACCGTCACTGCGGCAAGCGGTGAACGCAATTCCGGAAGGTGTTGGCCGAGCGGATCGTCAAGACCGATGATGTCGGCATGGGCGAGCACCATCGCCGAAAAGACGTGTTTGGTCAGCGAGGCATAGCGCACGACGCTGTCGATCGTGAACGGCGCAAACGTGGAGAGGCTCTCGACGCCTGCCGCATGAGAAAAGCGAATGCCGGAAGCATCGAAACCGATGACGGCGCCGCCCGGAGCATGCGGCGACCATTGGGCGGTCAGGCGTCTCGCCGTAGCTTCCGCGGCTTGCCAATCGAGCGCTGCCGGCTTCGTCATATCCAATCTCCGTCCTGATCGCGGGAAGGGTTGCCCGCGTGCAGACCTGACTAAGCACAAGAGCGCCCTGTGCGGCCAATTCCGATTCCGGCTGGTTCCATGCACGGTTTGCATTTGCCCGACATGTCTTCATTGGGTTAGGCCGGCAGGGAAAAAGGGTGCGGCTCGCGTGCCCAATGTCTATGGTCTGTCCGCGACTGTTGTTTGAGTCGCGCGCAGGATATCAGTTGAAAAGGCGGTTCAGAATTGGCGACGCAAGCGAAAATCCCGGTCTTTGACGGACACAACGATGTGCTGTCGCGGCTCTGGCGTTCGCCGGGCGGCGCGCCGGAACGCCGCTTTCTCGACGGCGTCGACACCGGGCATATCGATCTCGACAAGGCGGAGACGGGCGGTTTGGCCGGCGGCCTCTGCGCCGTTTACGTGGCATCGCCCGGTCTCGCCAAGGACGGTAGCGGCGAATTCGCGACGCCGGATCAGGCCAGCGCACTTGAGGCGACGCTCGGGATGGCGAGCCTTTTGATGCGCATCGAACAGCAGTCGAAGGGACGCCTGAAAATATGCCGCAGCGCGACCGACATCCGCGACGCGATGGAAAGGGGCGCTTTTGCCTCGGTACTGCACATCGAGGGCATCGAGGCTGTCGGCGCCGATCTTGACGCGCTTTACGTGCTGCATGCCGCGGGCTTGAGGACGCTGGGTCCGGTCTGGAGCCGGCCGAACATTTTTGCCTATGGCGTCCCCTTCCGTTTCCCGTCCTCGCCGGACATCGGGCCCGGTCTGTCCGAGGCGGGCAAGGATCTGGTGCGCGCCTGCAACGAGCTGAAGATCATGCTCGATCTCTCGCACATGAACGAGCAGGGGTTCTGGGACACCGCCGCCTTGTCTAAGGCGCCGCTGGTGGCCTCGCATTCCAACGCCCACGCGCTCAGCCCGCACAGCCGCAACCTCACCGACCGCCAGCTCGACGCGATCCGCGACACCGGTGGTCTGGCCGGCATCAACTTCGGCGTCCTGTTCCTGCGCGCCGATGGCACCCGAAACACCGATACGCCGCTCTCGCTGCTGGTCGATCACATCGACTACATGGTCGAGCGCATCGGCATCGACCATGTGGCGCTCGGCTCGGATTTCGACGGTACGGCGATCCCGGCGGCGATGCGCAGCGCCGCCGATCTGCCCTTGCTCGTCGACGAAATGCGGACCCGCGGCTATGACGATGCCGCACTCGCCAAGATCTGCCACGGCAACTGGATCCGGGTGCTGGAAACGACCTGGGGCGAATGAGCCGCGGACATTCGAGCGGACGCCCCAGCACGCCTGTGACCCGATAAGCGTCATCGCCTGGAGCCAGATAACCTAGGTGCGAGGCGCAACAGGCAGCCCTTCGAGCAGGACGCCGATCGCGGCATCGACGACGGGCGCCCGCCGATCCCTTGCGTAAAGTCCGTATTGCACGGGAAGCGGTTTCGGCACGCCGCTCGCCGCGCCGAGCACACGCATGGCCGCCGGTCGGACCGATTCGGGCGGCAGCAAACCGATGCCGAGACCGTTTTCGATCGCCGCCTGCAGGGCGGTGACGCTCTGGCTGGTGAAGGTGATCCTGTGTTCGCGCCCGGCTGTCGCCAGCGTGTCGATCATGCGCCGGCGCCACAGGCAGGGGGCGGCGAAGGCGACGAGATCGAGCGGCCGCTCCGGCTCCGGGACGTAATCGAGCCCGCAAGCCCATTGCAGCTCGACATTCCAGGTGGTGACGGCATCCGCGACGACGGCGGATGTCGGTACGATCATGATGTCGAGTTCGCCTTCGAGCCAGAGCCTGCCGAGAGCAAGGCTCTGTTCGACGACGACATCGAGCCGGATTTCCGAGTAGCCGCGCCGCAGACGCCCGAGCGCCTCGGGCAGCGCCGTCGTCGCGACCTCCTCTGCAAGACCCACCCGGACGCCGCCGCTTAAATCTGCCTGCCGCAGGCGGGCGGCCGCTTCGTCGCCGAGCGCCAGCATCCGGGTCGCGTAGCCGAGAAACAACTCGCCCTCGGCTGTCGGTACGACCCCACGGCCGGTGCGTTGAAACAGCTGTCGGCCAAGCAGGGTCTCGAGCCGCCGCATCTGCATGCTGAGCGCGGACTGGGTGCGGCCGCTCTGGGTGGCGACCCGGTTGAGACTGCCCTGCCGGCAGACGGCGACATAGGTGCGCAGGAGGTCGATGCCGATCTGGTCAGGTATCACAATCTTTGAACTCTGTTGTCATCGATATCAATCTACAACGGGAGCGCCGGTGTGGCTATCTACCAACTGTGAAACCAGAGGAGCGCCGGGCACCAAACATGTGAGGTCGCCAGCCACCCCCAATTCAAGGAACGGATCCCATGAAAGCAATCCGCGTGCGTCAGCACGGCGGGCCCGATGTGCTCGCCTATGAAAACGTCGAGGTCGTAGCGCCGGGACCCGGCGAGGTCCGCGTTCGCAACCGGGCGATCGGCGTCAACTACATCGACGTCTATCTGCGAAGCGGCGCCTATCGGCCGCCACATCTGCCCTTCATTCCCGGCAAGGAGGGAGCCGGCGAGGTGATCTCGGTCGGCCCTGACGTCCAGGGCTTCAAGCCCGGCGATCGGGTGGCTTATGTCGAGGCGCTCGGAGCCTACGCCGAAGAGAACAACGTGCCGGCGCATTATCTCGTGCACCTGCCTGCCGACATCGATTTCGAGACCGGTGCTGCGATGATGCTGAAGGGCCTGACCGCGCAGTACCTCCTGCGTCGCACAGTCCGCATCGAGCCGGGACACACAATCCTCGTCCATGCCGCCGCCGGCGGCGTCGGCCTGACCCTGACGCAATGGGCGAGGCATCTGGGCGCCACGGTGATCGGCACGGTCGGTTCGGCAGAAAAGGCAGAATTGGCGCGCGCCAACGGCGCCCATCATGTGATCGACTACGTCAAGGAAGATTTTGCCGACCGCGTACGCGAAATCACCGGGGGCAAGGGCGTCGACGTCGTTTATGACGGCATTGGCCAGAGGACGTTCGAAGGGTCGCTCGACAGCCTGCGCCCCCTCGGACATTTCGTCAGCTTCGGTTCCGCCTCCGGTGCGATTGCGCCGTTTGACATCACCACGCTGGCGGCGAAAGGATCGCTCTACGCCACCTGGCCGCTGTTGCCGACCCATCTCGCGCGACGGCAGGACGTGCTTGAGATGACACAGGATCTCTTCGACGTCGTCGCCAGTGGGGCGGTCAAGATCCCGGTTCATGCCCGTCTGCCGCTCACGGAAGCGGCAGAGGCGCATCGCCGGCTTGAGGGACGACAGACAACGGGTGCTATGGTGCTCTTGCCCTAAGGATTGCGGACAACACCACCCCTGCTATTGACGGGCGCCGATGGCGGCGCCCAAACTGTCGAAGAGCGACGCGCGGGCTGGATCGATATGAACGCCCACCGCCTCACCCACCCGGAAAGGCGTGTCGGCGGGAGCGCTGACATTGATCAGCCCCAGCCTCCCGGCGCGCACGAAGACGCTCATGTTGCCGCCGAGATACTCGCTCGCCTCGATGACGCCACGGCAATGGCCCGCCTCCGGAGCGACCAGTGAGAGGTGTTCGGGCCGCGCCCCCACTTGTTCGGGCGCGGCCGCTCCCGGCATTGAAAGCGCCAGGTTGCCTTCGCCGCTGAGGTCTAGTTGCTCACCATCGCGACGACGGCAGGCAAGAAGGTTCATCTTCGGGCTGCCGATGAACTGCGCGACGAAAAGGTTCGCGGGCTTCTCGTAGAGGTCCCTGGGGCTGCCCTGTTGCATGATCCGCCCGTCCTTCATGACGACGATCCTGTCAGCCAGCGTCATTGCCTCGACCTGGTCGTGGGTCACGTAGATCATCGTCGCGCCGAGGGTGCGATGCAGTTTGGCGATTTCGAGCCGCATGTCGACGCGCAGCGCCGCGTCGAGGTTCGACAGCGGTTCGTCAAAGAGAAACCCGACCGGTTCGCGCACGATCGCCCGACCGATGGCGACGCGTTGACGCTGGCCGCCGGAGAGTTCCTTCGGATAGCGGTCAAGCAGCGGCGTCAGTTTCAGGGTGGCTGCGGCGGCTTCGATCTTGGCCCTGGCGGTTGCTGCCGGCACCTTGGCAAGCTTCAGGCCGAACCCCATGTTCTCGCGCACCGTCATGTGCGGATAGAGGGCATAGGACTGGAACACCATGGCGAGCTGGCGGTCGACGGGCGAAGCGGCGGTGACGTCGCGGCCGTCGATGGCGATCTGACCGGAGGTGGTTTCCTCAAGGCCGGCGATCATTCGCAAAAGCGTTGACTTGCCGCAGCCGGAAGGCCCGACGATGACGACGAATTCGCCGTCGGCGATCTCAAGGTCGAGGTCCCTGATGATCTCCACGGCGCCATAGCGCTTGCCGGCCTTGTTGAGCGAAATCGTTCCCATGCATCTCTCCCGGAAATATCAACCCTTGACGGCGCCTGCGGTCATGGAGCCGCTGATCTGGCGGTACATGACGAGGCCGAGCAGCATCGGCGGCAAGGCGCCGACCATCATCACGGCGGAAGCCACGCCCCACTGAACTCCGCCGCCGCTTGCGGCGAAGAAGAACGACGCGCCGACCGTGACCGGCACCGCCTTGGACGTCGTCAGCATCAGCCCGAACAGGAACTCGTTCCAGGCGGTGATGAAGCCGAAGATCAGGCTGGTGACGATCGCCGGCCGGCAAAGAGGCGCCACGACCTTTAAGAGGATCTGGGTCCGGCTCGCACCATCCATCAATGCCGCTTCTTCGAGTTCTGCGGGCAGGTCGCGGATGGCGTTGACGAGAATGACCAGCGCCAGCGGCAGATTGACGATCGCCAGGATCAGCCCCAGTCCGAGGCGGGTGTCGAGCAGCGCCAGCCATTGGAACATCATGTAGAGCGGGATCGCAAAGATGATCAGCGGCACTGCGCGCAGATTGACGATCAGAGGCAGCAGCGTGCGCTCGCCGAACTTGCCGCGGGCAATCGCATAGGCTGCCGGTAGCGCCAGCACCACGGCGAGAACCGTTCCCAAGGTGGCGACCGCGAGACTGTTGAAGAGATAGAGGAAGATGTTCAGCCGGTCCGAGACGTGAAAGACGGTCATGTAGTTTTCAAGCGTCGGCGCGTTCACCCAGAGGCCGGGATTGCCCGAGAGTTCGCGGGCGCTCTTGAACGAGGTCGAAAGCGTCACGAGGACCGGAAAATTAAGCGCGATCGCGGCAAGCGCGAAGACGAACCAGCGCAGCGCAGCGATCATCGCTTGGCTCCTTTTTTTCGGCCAGCAAGGGCGTTGAGGCCGTAAAGGACCATAAACGACGCGACGAAGAGGATGACCGAGGCGGCGACCGCCTTGCCGATCGCCCCCTGCTTGAAGAAGGCCTCGTAGATGTAGATCGACAGCGACGCCGTCGACCCGCCGGGTCCGCTGCCGGTCAGCACATAGACGTTGTCGAAGACGCGGAAGCCGTCGATGAAGCGGATGAGCAGGGCGGCCGCGATCGTCGGGCCCATCATCGGCAGTTCGATGAACCACAGCCGCTGCAGGCCACGCGCCCCGTCCATGGCGGAGGCTTCGGTGACTTCGGACGGGATTGCCTGATAGGCCATGTAGAAGAGCAGCAATGTGAACGGCGTCCATTGCAGCGTCTCGACGACGACCAGCGTCCAGAAGGCCGAGCCGGGGCCGAGAAACGAGACGCTGGCGCCGAGATAGGCCCAGAGATAATAGGGCACGGGGCCGACGAATTCGTGCAGGACAAGCCGGTACATCAGACCGACCAGCGCCGGCGCCACCATCAAGGGCAACATCAGGATCGCCAGCAGCCAGCTGCGTCTTTCGATGAGCGGCGACAGGAAGATCGCCAGAAAGAGGCCGAGCAGACATTCGAGCACAGCGGTCAAAAGCCCGAACCGCAGCGAGAACCAACTTGCCTGCCAGAAGGCGGCATCGTTCCAGACGGAGGCGAAGTTCTTGAGACCCGCATAGGCCGGCTGGCGCAGCGTCTCGAACGATACGTCCGAAACCGAGTAGACCAGGTTGACGACGGCCGGGAAGCCGAGGAAGACGAGCAGGAAGAGGATCAGCGGCATGGCGAGCAGCCGGAACTCAGGCGCATTGGAGTGTGGTCTGGCTATCGTCATGGCACCGATCTGTGTTGTCGGGACGTGGGGAAAGCGGACAAGGTATGTGGCTGCCGGTCGCGTGGCGGCCACTCCGGTGGTCGAGTTGCGGCACCTCTGAAGGCGCCGCAACCGGCACAGGCTATTTCAACAGATCCGCCATGCCATTTTCGGTATTGGCAAGCGCATCGTCGATCGACTGCTGGCCCGACCAGTAGCCGGTGAACTCCTTGGCCTGCAGTTCGTAGACCGAGAGCGCCTTGGCCGAGGTTCCGCCGTTCATGACGTAACCGTATTTGCCGGCGAATTGGCCGAGCTTGACCAGATCCGGCCTGCTCTCGGCCACTTCCTTGACGACATCCGGCGTCAGCGCCGGTGCGCCGTTGTTCCTGGCATAGATCAGCGCCGCTTCCTTGGAGGACAGCCACTTCAGGAACTTCGTGGCGCCTTCCTTGTTTTCGGCATTCTTATTCAGACCGAAGCCAAGGCCGTGGATGTGGGTGAAGCGCCCCTTGGGCCCTGCGGGCGGCGCCACCGCTTCGGTTACTTCGGCAACAGCAGGGGACTTTTCCTTATTGGTCAGGTCGCTCGCCGCTGCGTTCCATTGCAGCATGGCGGCCACCTGCCCGGAGGTATAGGCGGCGTTGGCCTCGGCGAACTCGTAGGACAGCGAATCCTTCGGCGTCGCGCCGTTGTCGTAGAGCAGCTTGTAGATCTCTAGACCCTTGCGATAGGCGTCGGAGTTGACGGTGATCTTGCCGCTGTCGTCCATCCAGTCGGCGCCATAGGCACGCGGCACCGACTGCCAGACCATGATGTTGAACAGAAGGTTCTTCAACTGCAGCACCGTGCCGTAGCGCGTCGGGCTGTCCGAGTTGACGGCCTGCGAGAAGTAGAGCGCCGTAGCGGCATAATCGTCCCAGGTCCATTCGTCCGGGATCTTCGGTTCGAGCTTCTTGCCGAGATATTTCTCGGCAATTTCTGCGTACTTCGCCTTGCCCGCCTCATCATTCAAGAGAGCGTCGATCAGATCCTTGCGGGCGTACATGAAGTGCAGCGACAGGTCGGTCGGCACGCCGTATTGCTTGCCCTGGTATTGCATCGTCGACAGCACGGCGTCGCCGTAGACCGCCTTCGCCTCGCCGGAAAGTTCGACCGGTTCCATGAACGGCGCATAGCGGCCGATCGAATAGGTGGCCAGCAGATTGAGGTCGAAGGCCTTCGAGCCGGCGGCGAGATCGGCCTGCAGCTTGTCCCAGAAGCCGTCGCGGTTGAAAAACAGCAGCTCGACCTTGTCGCCTTCGGCAACGTCAGCCTTGGCATTGTAGGCATCGGCGGCGGCGCGTAGCGCCACTTCCTCCGGACCGCCCGGCCAGCCGAGCACGGTCACCTCGGCAAGGGCCGGGCTCGCCATCAGGCCGCTGACGCACACGGCCGTGAGCAGCGCCTTCTTCCGTATCGTCGCAAATGTCATTTTGGTTCTCCCTCAGGTTTTGTGTTGACGCTCTGCAAGATCAGCGATGCCGACGACCCCTGCATTCTCCCCAAGGGCGGCGGCGGTGATTGACGGCCGCAGCCGCAAGGGCACGGCTTTGAGGCTTTCTTCGACGGCGGCGAGATAGCCTTCTGCAAGACCGATGCTGCCGCCAACGACGATGCGCTTGGGGTCGAGGGCCAGCTGGATGTTGCGGCACAAAAGGGCGGTGCGCTCGGCTGACTGCCGGATGATGTGCCCCGCCCATCCGTGCCCTTCATGGGCAGCGGCAAAAGTTTCGCGCGCAGTCGCTCCCGGTTGGTGCGAGGCGGCCTCCCGGGCGATCCAGTGGCCGGATATGCGATCCTCGAGCACCTCGTCGGGCCATTCGGCGCTGCGCGACTGGCCGAAATGGCCGGACAAGCCCGTCAGCAGGCGGCCGTTCAGCACGATGCCGCCGCCAATGCCGGTGGAAATCGTCAGGAAGACCATGTCGTCGCCTCCGCCGGCGCCGAAGGCATATTCGCCCCAGGCGGCCGCCTGGGCGTCGTTGGCGGCGAGGACCGGGACGCCGGCGAGCCGCTCGATCGTGTCTGCCAGTGGGAACCGGTCGGGAATGTCGAGGGTCTTGCGGTTGAGCGCCGACCAGCAACCCTCGTCGACGATGCCGGTAACGGCGATGCCGACGCAGTCATAACGGCCGCGCCAGGATCGGATGGCGCTGAACAGCGCGTCCAGCCATCGCGCCGGATCGCCGTCGCGCGGCGTCGGCATCCGCACCGTGTCGAGCACCTCAGGCCCCCTGACGAGGGCAGCCAGCATCTTCGTGCCGCCGAGGTCGATCGCAAGGACGGTCCGGGCGTGGCTCAAGTCAGGCCTCGCTTGTGTTGAGCGCATCGTCGAGCGCATCTTTGAACCAGGACGTCACATGCTCGGGGCGGGTGATCGCCGATCCGACCACCACCGTGAAGGCGCCGGCCTCAAGCGCGCGCGCCGCCTGTTCGGGCGTGCGCACGCAACCTTCGGCGACGACACGCGGGGTGAGCCTGCGCATTGCGGCGATGAGGGCGAAGTCCGGCTCGGTCGGTTCCGTCGGCCCGGTGTAGCCGGCAAGCGTCGAGCCGACGATATCGGCACCCTCCGAGAGCGCCCGTTCCGCGTCGGCGATGACCGAGCAATCGGCCATCGCGATCTTGCCTGCCGCATGGATGCGCTCGATGAGCGCCCGGGTCGTCACCGGCCTTTCGCGCGCCGTCGCGTCATAGGCGATGATGTCGGCGCCGGCGGCCGAAAGCGCGTCGACGTCCTCGATCAGGGGGGTGATGCGGACCGGCGAGGTCTCAAGGTCGCGCTTGACGAGGCCGATGATCGGCCGGTCGGTCGCTTGGCGGACGGCATGGACATAGGCTGAAGATTCGATCCTGAGCCCTTGAGCGCCGCCATCGATTGCCGCCAGGGCAAAGCCGACGACCATCGCCGCATTGTCCATGACCCCGCCCTTTACCGGCTGGCAGGAAACGATCAAACCGTGCTTGAGGCGTTGAATGTCGAAGGTCACGCAGGCTCTCCCAATGGAGGCTCAACGGTATCAACGTAAGACCAGATTGCAACAGGAATTATACTGGTATTATCGCATCAGCTCGATGACGAAATCGTAGACGTCGCCGCGATACTTGGTCTGGGTGAACTCGACGATCTGGCCGTCGGCGAGGAAGCAGCGGCGTTCCATGATCAGCAAGCTGGTGCCGTCGGGCGTTGCCAGAAGCCGACGTTCCTCTTCGCTTGCCGGTTTTGCCTGCATGCGCTGTAACGCCCGCACGGGAAGGGCGCCGTGGTCGGCGAGATAGGCGTAGAGCGACGCGCCGATTGCCTCCGGGTCGGGGATGAAGCGGGCCGGAAGCGACGCGGTCTCGATGGCGATCGGGGTGTCGTTGGCGGTTCTGAGGCGGCGCAGGCGGACGATTTTTTCTCCAGCCGGGATGCCGAGCGCCATCATTTCCGCGGGCGACGGCCGGCTGATTTCTCGTGAAATCCAGATACAGCCGGGCTCAAGGCCGCGCGACCGCATATCCTCGGAAAAGCTTGTCATCGTCGCCAACGACTTCTCGACACGCGAGGAAACCACTGTCTTGGCGCCTTGGCGGCGATCGAGAAGGCCGTTGGCAACCAGCCCTTCGATCGCCTTTCTGACCGTCACGCGCGAGATCGACAGGCTCTCGCTCAGGTCCCGCTCACTGGGAATGACCGCGCCAGGGCGCAATGTGGACGCGTTGATCGCCTGTTTGATCGCCTCTTCCAGCCGACGATAGAGCGGCTCGCCGCTGTCGCCCGCCATGGCGCGCGCAAGAAAGTCGAGAGTTGCCTGATCGCTCATAGGGATCACCTTTCCAAGATGAGTCCTTATGCAAAATTTTTTTCAGGTTTTAAACTGGTATTATCGAAGGGCGGCCGTGATGGCGGCTCATGGAAGGCTGACGAGGGCTCGCGGTCAGTTCTGTCGCTTGTCCCCGTCCGGCGCGGCGACGGTCCGGCGTTCTTCGGCCCGCGTCACCGCCAGACTGTCGAGCGGGCTTCCGGCTTGAGCGTCGTCGCCAAAGACGTCCATGGTGCAGGTGTGAAGAATGGTGGTCGGTTCGCGCGTATGGTTCCACATCGTGTGGGTCCGCACGGATGGAAAGTGAGCGGAATCGCCTGCTTCAAGCACCATGGGCTCACCGTCGATTTCGAGCGTCAATGCCCCCTGCAGAATGAAGAAGATCTCTTCGCCCTCATGCGACATCGGTTCGCTGCGGTGGCCCGGCGGTTCGTGGATGATGGTGCTGCGCAGCACGTTGCCGGGAAAGGACGCCGACAACCGCTCGTAGGAAATGGCGCCTTCGCCGCCGAGGCCATAGACCGGCCGAAGCTCGCGTCGGGTGAAGGGCGTTGCGACCGTTGGCGGGTTGAGGAAGCTGCCGGCCTCGACCTTCAGCGTCCGGCAGACGGCAATCAACGATGTCAGCGAGGGGATCGTAATGCCGCGCTCGATCTGCGAGATGAAACCGACAGAGAATCCGGCTTCGTCAGCCACCTCCTGAAGCGTCATCTTCAACGCCTTGCGCCGCTGACGCAGGCGATCACCGAGCGGCGATGCGGCCTCCTTGCCATCGGCGATCGCATCCCTAGCCTTTCCGGTCGTCACTGTGCCGTCCCCCGTTTCTGTCTCATCAAGCTAGGGGGCGGCGCATTTTTCTGTCAATCGATTTTAGCTGACCTAAAAATCGCAGGCGTGGCGGTCGACATATTCCTGTGAAGCAGGTGCGGATAGGTGCGCGCCGTCAGCGGCTTCCGCCCGGCTGTTCGACGGTCGCCGCAACGATCCGGCGCACGATCGGCAGTATCAGCAGCAGGCTTGGAAAAGCGACGACCCAGGAGAAGGCCCAGGCCTTCAGCCACAACGCAGGCAAGTCAGGCTGGAAGCCGTTGCCGCTCAGCGTGGCGACGAAGGAGACGATCGCCGACATCAGGATCGACAGGACCAGTGGCATGGCGACCGCTTGATAGCGGTGGGGAAGCTTCTTTGGCATTGGACATGCTCCAGGAGAGTGAGGGAACGGTGGCGGAGCGGCGACCCGCGCGCCACGGACAGGGTCGTTCAGTTGCGCGCGAGTTCTTGGATGAAGGTTGCGAGCGTTTGGGGTTCGCGTCGAAGGGCGGCGCGCAGCGCCAGGCTGTTTGCGCCAAGCCCGACCTCGCCGTAGTGCTTATGGACCTTGGCGAGCAGCTCAAGCTGATGATCGCTGAACGTCCCGCGCAACGGTCTTGCCCAGTCGTGAAAGCCGATATCCGCAGCGACGATCGGCCGCCCGAGGCCTTCGGTCATCATCTGGGCGACCTCTTCGCGGTTGTGGCGGCCTTCGGCGGCAAGCTCGAGCGTCGCAAAGGCAAGGCGGTCCTCGGTGAGCGCGATCGCCGCCACTTCGGCAACGTCGCGGTAATCGACGCGGGCGATGCGCGCCGTCCTGGAAAAGGGCTCGGCGAATGTGCCGGTCGCCTTTACCCCAGGCCATGCGGAAAGGAGGTTCTGCATGAAATTTGCCGGATGGAGCACGGTGAATTCGAGCGGCGAGGAATAGAGCGCGTCCTCCACCGGGATCTTGGCCGCATGGTTCTTCAGCCGCGTATGGGTCGGCTGGATGACCGACGAGAAGACGAATTTTCGGACGCCGGCGCGCACGGACGCTTCGACCATTGACACGCCCATGGCCGCTTCGTCCGGCGCGAAGGCCGGCCCGATATGGAAGACGCCGGCGACACCGGCAAGCGCCTGATTGAGGCTAACACGATCGCGCAGGTCGCCGATCGCGATCTCTGATGCTCCCATGGTTTTCGCCAGATCAGACTGCGCGCTGTTGCGGATCAGCGCACGGACCCTTGCGCCACGGCGCGCCAGTTCCGGCACGACGAGGCCGGCGAAACGACCGGTGGCCCCGACGACAAGCACCGTGTTCGAACTCTGGTTCATGGGGTCTGCCTTTCAAGCCATCGAAGAGGATGACTTCAAGCTAGTGAGGCAAGAAGTTGCGGACAATCAGCGTGAAATGTGATTTATTATCCCGGAAAACGGGATTGTTGCATGAGCCGTATCGAAGACCTCGAGACCTTTCTGGCGATTGTCGAACAGGGCAGCCTGACGGCGGCGGCAAAACGCCTGGGACGGCCGTTGCAGACGGTCAGCCGGTCGCTGGCGGCGCTCGAGGCGGACATCGGCGTCGAGCTTGTTCACCGCACGACACGGCGATCGACGGCAAGCGAGGCGGGCGAGAGTTTCTACCGCCGCATCAAGCCTGCGGTTGAGGAGATCAACGAAGCGCGCGAAGAGGCCGTGCAGCGCCGTTCGCTACCGTCAGGCGTGCTGCGTCTCGGTGCGCCCATCCTGTTTGCGCCACGCTTTCTCATGCCGGTCATCGCCGAATACATGGCGACCTATCCCGCGGTCGAAGTCGACCTCGATCTCTCGGATGCCTTCGTCGATCTTGCCGGAAATGGTCTCGACATGGTGATCAGGATCGGTGATCTCGCGGATTCAGGGCTTACCGGCAAACGTCTCGGGGCGCTTCGCCGCGTCGTCTTTGGTGCGCCGTCCTATTTCGCACGCTTTGGTCGGCCGGCGCATCCCCTGGAGCTAACGGGGCATGCCTGCATCAACCGGACGGTGGACGAGCGGCCGGGCAGCTGGATGTTCACGATCGACGGCAGGCCGCGTGCGGTGAAAGTGAATGGCACATTTCGCGCCAACTCGATGAATGCGATCTATTCGGCGGTCGACGAGGGCCTCGGTCTCGGCTACTCGCCGCTCTGGCAGATCAAGCATCTGATCGATGCGGGCAAGGTGGAGATTGTTCTTGAGGACTTCGAGCCTGCGCCGGTGCCGATTCACGCGCTGTGGCTCGAAGGGCGCTCGCCATCGGCCAAGATCCGCCGATTTCTCGATCTGCTGGGCGAACGCCTGAAGCTTGACGGCCTGTGATGCCGCGTACCGGCCGAGGCTAGCCGTCACTTGTCTATTTCGCGAACTTCTTCGCACCGGCAACGCAAAGGACGATGGCGCCGGTGGTCGCGAGCATCGCCGAGCTGACCGGTTCGCCAAGCAGTGTCGCTGCGAGCGCCAGGCCGAAGAAGGGCTGCAGCAGCTGCAGTTGCCCGACGCCGGCGACGCCGCCGAGCGCGAGGCCCCGATACCAGAAGACGAAGCCGATCAGCATGCTGAAGATCGACACGTAGGCGAGCCCGGTCCAGGCGGCGCGGTCCACCGCGGCAAAGCTTGCGGGCATGGTCAAGAGCGCCAGCGCCAGCATGACCGGCAGCGACAGGACCAGCGCCCAGCAGATGACCTGCCAGCCGCCGAGCTTGCGCGAAAGACTGGCGCCTTCGGCATAGCCGAGGCCGCAGACGATGATGGCGCCGAGCATCAGGAGGTCACCGACCGGATTTGAAGCAAAGCCCTGCAGCATCGCGAAGCCAACGACCGCCGCACTTCCCAGCGAAGAGAAGAACCAGAAGGCCGGACGCGGCCGCTCGCCGGCGCGCAGGACCCCGAAAATCGCGGTCGCGAGCGGCAGAAGCCCGACGAAGACGATCAGATGCGCCGAGGTCACGTATTGCAGCGCCAGGGCCGTCAGCAGCGGAAAGCCGAGGACGACGCCGAAGGCGACGATCGTCAGCGACACCAGATCGGCGCGCGATGGCCGGGGCTGCCGGAAGACGAGAAGCAAGGCGAGCCCGAGCAGGCCGGCGATCGCCGCGCGCGCCACCGTCAGGAACACCGGGTCGAAATCCATGACTGCGACCCTCGTCGCAGGCAGCGATCCGCTGAAGATCAGCACCCCGAGAAAACCGCTCACCCAACCGTCTGTCGTCCTGTCCATGCGATGCTCCTTTTTCGTCTGTATCGGCCGGGAGAGGGTGGTCTTGCCAGAGACAATGCGATACAGTTTCTCAAAACTGTAATGGATGTTCGGGCAGTACGGATGACGGTGCAGGCGCTTGGGATCGGCAGCGAAACGCTGCTCGAAGGTGTAATGGCGACGATCCGGCAGCGGATCTCGGGGCGTGTTCTCACGCCCGGCGCCAAGCTTCCGTCCATCCGTGCCTTCGCCAAGACGATGCGGGTTTCAAAATCAACCGTCGTCGAAGCCTATGAGCGGCTGGTAGCCGAAGGCGTCATCCGTTCGAAACCCGGCGCCGGCTTCTTTGTCGCCGCGCCGCTTGCGCCCCTGTCGCTGGCCGAGATCGGCCCGCGGCTCGACCGGGCCGTCGATCCGCTCTGGGTGTCGCGCCAGGCGCTGGAAACGGGCGACACCGTGCTGAAGCCGGGCTGTGGCTGGTTGCCCGCGGACTGGATGCCGGAAACGGCAATCCGCCGCGCGCTCAAGGCTGCGACCAAGCTGGAGGCGAACGGGCTGACGGACTACGGAACGCCGCTCGGCCATCGGCCGCTGCGTCAGCTTTTGTCGCGACGTCTCGGCGAGCATGGCGTCGAGGCGACGCCCGATCAGATCATCCTGACGGATTCGGGAACGCAGGCGATCGACCTTCTGTGCCGCTTCCTGCTCGAACCTGGCGATACGGTCGTGGTCGACGATCCCTGCTATTTCAACTTCCATGCACTGCTGCGCGCCCATAGGGCCGACGTGGTGAGCGTGCCCTACACCTCGTCAGGGCCCGATCTCGAGAAATTCGCCGAGGTTCTGGCGACGCATCGGCCGCGGCTCTACATCACCAATTCCGCGGTCCACAATCCGACCGGCGCCACGCTTTCGCCCGTCGTTGCCCATCGGTTGCTCAAACTAACCGAGCAGGCCGGGCTGACGATTGTCGAGGACGATATCTTCGCCGATTTCGAGCATGCGCCGGCGCCGCGGCTCGCTGCCTTCGACGGGCTCGACCGTGTCGTGCAGATCGGCAGCTTCTCAAAGACCCTTTCGGCATCGATGCGCTGCGGCTTCATTGCTGCGCCTAAGGATTGGGTCGAAGGGCTTGTCGACCTGAAGATCGCCACGACCTTCGGCGGGCCAGGCCTTGCGGCGGAACTGGTCTTCGCGATGCTCAAGGATGGCAGCTATCGCAAGCATGTGGAGGCGTTGCGCCAGCGTCTGGCGCGCGCCGTGAGCGAGAAGGCGGCACGGCTCGGCGATATCGGCATCAGGCCGTGGATCGAGCCGCAGGCTGGGATGTTTCTCTGGTGCCGCTTGCCCGAGGGTGTCGATGCGGCCGACGTGGCGCAAAGGGCGCTCCAGCAGGAGATCGTTCTGGCGCCCGGCAACGTGTTCTCCCATGCCGGCACCGCCAACGGCTTCATGCGCTTCAACGTCTCCCAATGCGAGGATGAGCGTCTCTTCAAGGTTCTGCCGCAGATCATGCGCCAATGCGCAGCGGCGCGATCGGACTGAACAGGCGGCGTACCGCATGCGATGCTCGTTTTACAGGCAGTCTCGGCCGATCGCCGGGGAGGGGCCCTCGATCGCAGCCCTGCCAATTCGTTTTGCCGCGCAGCGAGGCAGGTTTTGCCTGTTTTTTATGCAGACCGCTTCTTCCTTGCGCTGCCGGCTCGTTCTCCGGGGCTCTTAAATGCTGCCAAAGGCAATTTTCTCGGGAATCTGGCGCTGAATCCGACTTGGCACGATTAATGCTTGTTAACAGGCAACGGTCGTCGGGCACGCCGCTCTGGTTTGCCCAGCCGCTTCGGAACCATGCCATTCCTGGCGTCAAGTGAGAGAACGAAATGACAAAGTTTAAGCTCGAATACATCTGGCTCGACGGTTACAAGCCCACCCCGAACCTGCGCGGCAAGACCCTGGTCAAGGAATTCGAGGCTTTCCCGACGCTCGAGCAGCTGCCGTTCTGGGGCTTTGACGGTTCCTCGACGCTGCAGGCCGAAGGCAGCAGCTCCGACTGTGTGCTGAAGCCTGTTGCCGCCTATCCGGATCCGGAGCGCAAGAACGGCGTGCTCGTGCTTTGCGAAGTCATGATGCCGGACGCCAAGACGCCGCATCCGTCGAACACCCGCGCTTCGATCCTCGAAGACGACGGCGCCTGGTTCGGCTTCGAGCAGGAGTACTTCTTCTATCAGAACGGCCGCCCGCTCGGTTTCCCGGATGCCGGCTACCCGGCACCGCAGGGCCCGTATTACTGCGGCGTCGGCTTCAGCAATGTCGGCGACGTGGCTCGCAAGATCGTCGAAGAGCACCTCGATATCTGCCTGGCTGCCGGCATCAACCATGAAGGCATCAACGCCGAGGTTGCCAAGGGCCAGTGGGAATTCCAGGTCTTCGGCAAGGGTTCGCGCAAGGCCGCCGACGAAATCTGGCTCGCCCGCTACCTCCTGCAGCGCCTGACGGAAAAATACGGCATCGACGTTGAATACCACTGCAAGCCGCTCGGCGACACCGACTGGAACGGTTCGGGCATGCACGCCAACTTCTCGACCGCCTACATGCGCGAAGTCGGCGGCAAGGCATACTTCGAAGACCTGATGGCGGCTTTCGCCGAAGCCCGCGCCGATCACATCGCCGTCTATGGCCCTGACAACCACATGCGCCTGACCGGCAAGCACGAAACCGCTTCGATCCACCAGTTCAGCTACGGTGTTGCTGACCGCGGCGCCTCGATTCGCGTTCCGCACAGCTTCGTCAACAACGACTACAAGGGTTACCTCGAAGATCGCCGCCCGAACTCCAAGGGCGACCCCTACCAGATCGCTTCCCAGATCCTGAAGACGATCTCGACGGTCCCGACCGACGTCGAAAAGCGCGAAGCCGCCTGATTTTCTGGCCCGGCGTTCACGAGGGCGCCGGGCCGAAATCGACGGGGTTGCGCTTTTCGCGCCCAACAAAAAACGCCCCGCGGCTTGCGGGGCGTTTTTTGTTGTCGGAAGACCTGCTCAGGCAGTGCGTACGAAGTGATCGGGCTCGATCTCGCGGATCGTCGCCTGATCCGCGGCCGAACGGCGGCGCGTTTCGTCGGCTTCCGTGGCGCTGACCTGGGCGTTCGGATCGTCGAAGCGGATGTCCGGGTCGGGCACGGCCGACAGCAGCAGCCTGGTGTAGGGGTGGGCGGGGTTGTCGATGACCTTGCCGGTGTTGCCCCATTCGACAATCTGGCCGGCATACATCACGGCGATATCCTCGGCCACGTAGCGGGCGGTCGCGATATCGTGGGTGATGTAGAGGAGGCCGAGGTTCATCTCCTGCTTCATTTCGCTCAAGAGATTGAGCACGCCGAGCCGGACGGAGACGTCGAGCATCGACGTCGGTTCGTCGGCGACGATGACTTCGGGCTTGGCCGCGAGCGCCCGGGCAATGTTGACGCGCTGGCGCTGGCCACCCGAAAGCTCATGCGGATATCTCGGCGCGATCATGTCGGGATCGAGCTTCACCTGTCGCAGCAGCGCCTTGATCTCCTCGGCGACGGCGGCACCCTTCAGTTCCGGGCGATGCAGCATCAGCGGACGCTTCAGGTGGTAGGCGATCGTGTGGGCCGGGTTGAGTGAGGCGAAGGGATCCTGGAAGATCATCTGCACCGAACGGCGATAATCGGCGATCTCTTTTGCTCCCGCCTTATCGACGGGCTTGCCCTTGTAGAGCAGCCGCCCTTCGCTCGGCTCGTATTCGCGCATGGCGATGCGGGCGCAGGTGGTCTTGCCGCTGCCGGATTCGCCGACGACCGCCAGTGCCCGTCCGGCATGGAGCGAGAAGGAGATGGCGCGCGCCGCGCGCACGGCGCCCGGACCATTGCCGAAGGTCTTGCTGACCTTGTCCAGGGTCAGAATGGGTGCGGATGTGCTGGTCATCGAAGGACGCCTCCATGCAGCGAGGGGAAGGAGGCCCAGAGCTTCTTGGTATAGTCGTGCTCGGGTGTCCGGTAGATGGCGTCGGCGCTGCCCTGTTCGACCAGCTTGCCGCCGAGCATGATACCGATGCGGTCGCAGAACTGCACCATCAGCCCGAGGTCATGGGTGATGAAGAGCACGGCGAAGCCGAGCTTGCGCCGAAGTTCGTTGATCCGCTGCAGGATTTCGCGCTGAACGACGACGTCGAGCGCGGTCGTCGGCTCGTCCATGACGATCAGGCGCGGATCGAGCGCCAGGCAGATGGCGATGACGATACGCTGGCGCATGCCGCCGGAGAACTGGTGCGGATAGTCGCGCATGCGGTCCGGCGAAATGTCGACGAGCCTGAGCATTTCGGCAGTCCGGTCGCGCGCCGCTGCCCTTCTCATGCCCTTGTGCGTCTTGAGCACGTCGTAGAACTGCTGCTCGATGCGCAGCACAGGATTGAGCGAGTTCATCGCGCTCTGGAAGACCATCGCCACTTCGCGCCAACGGAAGTCGGCAAGGCCCTTCTGGTCGAGGTCGAGCACGTTGCGGCCATCGAGCAGGATGGCGCTTTCCTTGCGGATCAGTGCCGGCGGCTTGTGCAGCCGACTGATGGCAAAGGCGATGGTGCTCTTGCCGCAGCCGCTCTCGCCGGCAAGGCCGAAGACTTCGCCGGGAGCAACATCGAAGCTGACATTGTCGACGGCGCGGAAGTCGTCGGTTTCGCCGATATAGTCGATCGTGAGGTTCTTGACGGAAAGCAGAGGCGCGGTCACAGGCGGCCCTCCCCGGAACGGATGAGAGACTGCCAGCGGCCGAGCCGGTTGCCGGTGCGCAGCCGCGGATTGGCGATTTCGTCAACGGCGAAGTTGAGCAGCGACAGGCCGATGCCGAGGAAGGCGAGCGCGAAGCACGGCGTCAGGATGTCCCACCAGGCGCCGACCGAAAGCGCGGACGCCTTTTGCGCACCATAGAGCATGGTGCCCCAGGAGACGACCTTGGGATCACCGAGGCCGAGGAACTCGAGCGTTGCCTGGGTGATGATCGCGAAGATCACGCTGCCGATGAAGTTGATGCCGACGATCGAGATCAGATTGGGGAAAATCTCGAAGGTCATGATCCGCCAGCGTGGCTCGCCCATCATCTCGGCCGATTTCACATAGTCCTTCTGCTTCACCGACAGCGTCTCGGCGCGGGTGACGCGGGCGCCCCAGGCCCAGGAGGTGCAGCCGAGAATGAGCGCGATGACCCACGGGCTTGCCTGGCCGATGAAGGCGGCGAGCACGAGCAGCAGCGGCAGGTTCGGCACGACGAGCACCATGTTGGTGAAGAAGCTGATGACCTCGTCGATCTTGCCGCCGCGATAGCCGGCGATGATGCCGAGCGCCGTGCCGACAATGGTGATCAGAAGCCCGGCGCCGAAGCCGACGGCCAGCGACGTGCGGGCGCCGTAGACGAGGCGTGCGAAGACGTCCTGGCCGATACGGGTGGTACCGAGCCAGTGTTCGAGTGACGGCGACTGATGCGGCCGTCCGACGCGGGCGCCCGGGTCATAGGAGGTTAGCAGAGGGGCTGCGATCGCGACAGCCAAGATGAAGGCGACGATCAGTGCGCCGACCATGGCCTTGCGGTTGTGGATGAGCGGGAAGGAGGAGGTCTTCATATCACGCCCTCTTCAGTCGTGGGTCGAGCAGCACGTAGCTGACGTCGACGATGAAGTTGGCAATGAGCATGGTGGCGGTCATGATCAAGAGCTGTCCCTGGATGACGGGGTAATCGCGGGCGAGGATCGCCTGGTAGAGGATGTTGCCGAGGCCGGGATAATTGAACACCACCTCGGTCACCAGCGAGCCGCCAAGCACCGTGCCGATGGCGATCGCAAGGCTCGACACAGTCGGCAGCAGGGCGTTGCGCGCCGCATACCAGATCATCACGCGGGTGTCGGAGAGCCCCTTGGCGCGGGCCATGACGATGTAGTCCTCGCCGAGCAGGTTGATCATGTTGTTGCGCATGGTCACGGCGAAGCCGCCGGTCAGAACGGCGCAGAGCGTCAGCATCGGCAGGATGCCGTGGTAGAGGACGCTGCCGATATATTCGAACGTGAAGGCAGGATCGAGCGCCGGATCGGCGGCATAGCCGGTCGGAAACCAGCCAAGCGTGAAGCCGAAGGTGAAGACGACGATCAGCGAAGTGACGACGGCCGGTACCGAGGTCGCGAAGATCGCGCCGACGGAAACGATGACGTCGAACAAGCTGCCACGGCGCCAGGCCGCGAGAATGCCGAGGAAGGTGCCGAGGGCGAAGCTGACGATGGTGGCGGTTCCCATCAGGCCGACGGTCCAGACGAGTGCGTTGCCGAGAACGGTGGTCACCGGCAGTGGGAAATACTTGATGGAACGGCCGAGGTCGCCGCTGAAGATGCTGCCGAGATAGGTGAGGTACTGCTGCCAGAGCGGCCCGTCGACGAAGCCGAAGGTGAGTTTCAGGGCCTGCAGGCTTTCGGGCGGCAGCTCCGCGCCGGCGCTCGAAAACATGATCTGCACCGGATCACCGGGCATCAGCCGCGGCAGGAAAAAGTTGATCGTCGCCGCCGCGACGAAGGCCGCCAGGTAGAAACACAGGCGGCGTAGCAGAAAGGCCATAGGGAACTCCATCGACTGCGGCCGCCGCGTGTGGCGTCAGGCGGCAGGGCTGTCTTCGTGGCAGATCGTCCTTAGGGGCAAGCTCCGGGACGACCGTGTGGCGGACGAAGGCCGCCCGCCACTATGGGCCGGATCGAGATGAGGCGCCCCCGAGGAACATCGTCCGTGAGAGCGCCGCGATCTCAGATCGGCTTACTTCACCGGCTCAAGCGCCAAGAGGTGCAAGAGACGCGCCGGGTTGTTGCGGGTGATCGACGGGTTGACGAAGGGGTTTTCCGCCGTCGCCCAGCCCTTGAAGCGCTTGGTGTTGTACTGGTACCAGTTCGGGTTGTTGAACACCGGCATCATGGGCATGTTCTCGGCGACGATGCGCTGGGCCTTGTTCATAGCTTCCTTCTGCTTGGCCGGGTCAGCCGTCTGGGTGAACTCCGTCAACAGAGCCTCGACGTCCGGGTTGAACCAGCGCTGCGAGGTGAAGCGGGTCTTGCCCTTGTCGCTCGAGCTGAAGGCGCGCTTGTAGGGGTAGTAGGGCGAGGCCGACGCCGGCAGGCTGTTGATCGCCGCGTCAAAGGTGCCGTTGATCAGGTTTCCGGTCCAGACAGCCTCTTCCGGCGTCTCGATCTTGGCATCGAGGCCGACGGCCTGCAGGCCCTCGACCGCGATCGTCACGGTGTCGATCCAGTCGGTCCAGGAGCTCGGGACGATGATCGAAAACGCAATCTTGGTGCCATCGGGGTTGTCGCGGAAGCCGTCGCCGTCCTTGTCGGCATAGCCTGCCTCGTCGAGCAGCGCCTTGGCGGCATCGGCATCGAATTTGCCGTATTTGCCGAAATCGGCGGCAACCGACGGATCGGCCCAGCTCTTGTAGAGCTCGCCCATGCCGGCGGGGTCCTCGTTGAGCGTCGGGTAGCCGTAGCCGGCGACGTCGACCATGGTGCCGCGATCGAGCGCCATTGAGGCGGCGCGGCGGAACTTCACGTCGTTGAAGGCCTTGCGGTTGTTTTCGTTGGCGGTTTCCTGGTTGAACAGGAAGGCGACCATGCTGCTTGGCGAGTACCAGAAGTGGAAGTGCTCCGGGTCCTTGGCGACATAGACGTTCTCGATATCCGGGATGAAGGAGACGCCCCAGTCAAGGGTGCCCGACGCCGTTGCCGTCAGGATCTGGTTGTTGTCGGCAAGCTGCGGGAAGCGCACGCAGTCGACCTTCAGCGTCGCGGCATCCCAGTAATGGGGGTTGCGGCACTGGTCATAGGTCTGGCCGGTGAAACGCGGAATTTCGGTCAGCGGACCGCTGCCGACGGGCGTCTCGTTGGCGAAGGTCACCGGCTCGGCGATGTCCTTCCAGACGTGCTCGGGCACGATCGGCAGCTGCGCCAGCTGTTCGCCGGCAAGCGAGCTGGGGTTGGCGAGCGTGAAGCGGACGGTCTGGGCATCAACGGCTTCGACGCCGGTGATGAAGGTCCAGATGCTGACGAAGTCGAGTGCCGGGAACTTCTTCAGGTAGTCATAGGTGAACTTGACGTCTTCAGCCGTCAGCGGCTTGCCGTCCGACCACTTCAGGTTCGGGCGAAGCTTGAACTCGATCGACTTCAGGTCGTCCGCAAGCTTGAAGCTTTCGGCAAGCCGGAAGGCCGGCTTGTTGCCGTCGAAGCGGTTGAAGACGACCAGCGGCTCGTAGATGAAATCGAGGGTGCTCTGGCGCGCCGAGGTCTGGTTGAACGGGTTGAAGTTGCGCACCCAGGTGGTCGCCGGCTCGATATTGGCCGTCAGCACGGTCTGTGCCGCGGCCGGGCCGGCGATGAGGGCGAGCGCGGTGGCTGCGCCCAGAATGGATTTCTTCACGGTAGTTCCCCTTTTTTGATCGTAGGATTTCTTGCGGGATCAGGCGACGAGGGCGCTGTTGAAAATGTCCTCGACTTCGGCATGGGCTTGGCGGACGTCGACCTTCAGCGTGCCGAGGCGCGCCTTGCCGGCCGCGATGCGCTTCAGTGCGGCTTCGGTCAGCGGCCTTGCCGCCTTGGCGGCCGCTTCACTTTCCGCGAGCGTGCCGTGGCTGTGGAGCGCAATGTCGGAACCGGCATCGAGCACCTGGCGGACGCGTTCCGGCAGGGTGCCGCGCAGCGATTCCATGAAGATGCAGTCGGAGACGAGCACGCCGTCATAACCCATGTTGTTGCGGATCACGTCGTGCATGACCGGCGAGATCGACGCCGGCAGCTCCTTGTCGAACGCCGAGTAGACGACGTGCGCGACCATGGCCCAGGGCGTGTCGCGCAGCGCCACGAACGGCTTGAAGTCCGTGGATGTCAGCAGTTCGCGCGAGGCGTCGACCACCGGTCGCTCCTTGTGCGAATCGAGCGTGGCGCGGCCATGGCCCGGAATGTGTTTCATGACAGGCATGTTGCCGGTCTCAAGCAGGCCATCGACCACTTCACGGCCAAGGGCGGCGATGAAATCCGGGTCAGCGCCGAAGGAGCGCGCGCCGATCACAGAGCTGGTGGTCGAAAAGACGAGGTCGAGCACCGGCGAGCAGCCGCTCGTCAGGCCGAGCTCGCTCATCATCGTGCCCATGGCCTGGCTGGACAGACGCAGCGCCTTCTTGCCGAGCGCAAAGTCGTGGCGCGCGAGTTCGGCGAATTCGCCGAAGGAGCGGAAGAGCGGCCACGGGCCGGCATCCAGATGCTGGACGCGGCCACCTTCCTGGTCGGTGAAGACGGGCGCGTCCTCACGGCCGACGGCTTCGCGGAAGCGTTCGATCAGCACCCTTGTCTGTTCGGGCTCGCGTTGGTTGCGGCGGCCGACGAACAGGCCGAACGGATTGGTCTCGCGGAAGAGCGCGAACTCGTCGTCGGAAAGCGTAGGATTGGGAATGCCGACAAAGAGGGCAAGCGGGGTCGAGGACATTGGGAGGCTCCGATATCTTGGAATTATTTGGAAGGGCGACGCAGCATGCCCTGGTAGATCCCCTTGTCAGGGGCAGGGATGGCGACAGCGCCGACGGTCTTTGCGTAGAAATCGACCGGGCCGGCATCGCCGATGAAGGCATAGGCGTGGCCAAGCGTCTTCATCGTGTCGAGGCAGCCGGATAGCAGGGCAACGCCGATGCCCTTGCCGCGGCTGGCGTTGTCGACGCCGGTCGGACCAAAGAAGCCCGGTGCGGTCGTGTCATAGCAGGCAAAGCCGACGAGTTTGCCATCGTCGACGGCGATCAGGCAGGCGACCGGCCGACGCGTAAACGCAACGGTCACCTCGCTTGCCCAGTTCTCGCTGAAATTCTCCCGCACCCAATCAACGACCAGGCCCATTTCCGGCGGCAAGGCGGGCCGTATGCTCACCTTGTCGGTTTCGGTTCTACGCTTGAGTTCGCCGAGGATCGGCGCGTACAAGCTCACCAGCATGTCAGGCATATGCTCCTCCACATATTCCTTTATTAAGGAATTGCTGCCTTTGTAATGCAATAGATGGAGCCATCCTGCGCCTCTTGTCAATCGACAAATGTCGGAAAGCCGACGCGTCCCCCGTGTTTCATGTCGCAGCTGTCGTGCGATGAAACGTTCCAACAAGAGCTGCCGGCCTGGCGCTGGATCGGTATCGTCTCGCGCGATGCGCGTCATCAAAAGGCTTGTGCAATTATTTCGATGCGGCGATTGCGCTTTTGTACAAATCTGTTCTTGAGTTGTTCGGTGCGTATTTGAGTTTACAAAAGTATGAAGTGTTAAAATTCTTCGGCGACCGAGTGGGGGCTTGGCAATATTCAATTATACTGAAAAACGACATTGCGGCCCCTGGCCGGAATGTCGTGAATGCCCGGTGCAAACCGGGCATGAGGTTGCCGACAACGGCGTCGACGGCTACTCGGCCGGTCGGGTCAGGATGAACAGGGCAGGAAGAACCATCGCGATGGCCACGCTTGCAGCGAGCAACGGGCTGGGGCTGCCGAAATAACAAAACAATGCGAAGCTTGCGGCCATCAGGCTCACCGCCGTGGTCTTGGCGCGCCTGGAAATCGCGCCTTTTTCGCGCCAGAGCCGGAGCGAAGCCCCGAAAACGCGGTGATTGAGCAACCATTGCTCCAGCCTGGGCGATGCCCGGGCGAAAAGCCCGGCCGCGAGCAGCAGAAAGGGGGTCGTCGGAAGGATCGGAAGGAAAGCGCCGACCACGCCGAGGCCGACCATCAGCCAGGCAAGGCCGAGGTAGAGGAGGCGAAGAGCTGGGTTCATGCGGGGCCTCCCTGCCAGCTCATGCTTCGGATGTTTCGCCGACCGGTGCCGGTTCGGGAACGCTCGGCGGCCAGCGACGGAGTGCCTCCAGCCCAGCCTCTGTCAGGGCATAGACGCCTCGATCGATCCGCTCGAACCAGCCGTAGACATTGCTCTGCAGGATTTTTGGGGCATCCGGCGCGGCAGCGCGCAGATCGCGCGGGCGTTGTTGGCCGCCCTGCAAGGCTGCCGCGCAGGCGAGCGCCTGCTGGCGGTAGGCGGTCATGATCGGCGAGCGCGTGGCGCCGCCCTTCGTCGGGTCGCCCTTGCGGCGGCGGTGTTCGTTGATCAGCCGCGCCCGTTTCTTGTTGTTCTTGCGCGGCATCACCGCAGACGCGGCGAGAATGACGTCGACCGTGCCGTTGTCGGCAACCGAAAGCATGCCGAAACCGAGCCGGCGACAGAGGTCGCGGAACCGGCGGTCGCTTTCGCGGCCCTTGCCCTTGGCCGAGACCCGGGCGGCGATCCAGACTTCGTCGCCCGACGCCGCGCGCTCTACGGCCTGAAGCACGAGTTCGAGGTTGAAGCTGAGCTTCAGCTCACAGATGACGACGAGCGGTGGCTCGTCATCGCTGAGCGCGACGATGTCGCAACCGCCGATCTCGCCCTTGACGTTGTAGCCGCGGGTTTCGAGGAACTGCTTGATCGGCTGGTAAAGGGTCGTCTCCAAACCCGGGAATCCTGCTCTGGTCGAAAATAGGGGAGTGCAGACTAGCAGATAGCCTCGATTGTCGGACTTGTCATCACGCCAGCGGGGGCGGGCAGAGGACGGGCGCGAAGACCGAACGATAGCAGCTACGCTTCGCCCTAACCTTGTGACGTGCTATCATAATTGCAAAAGGCGTCTTCCCTGAGGGCGTCTGCGTGCGAGGTTTTGACGACGGATGTTGCGTTACCTCACGATGTTGATCGCTCTGATCTTCCCATTCGCGTTTCCCGCTGCGCCGCAGGCCGAAAACGATCGGTTTGCGTTGGTTCTCCATGTGGATGGCGCTATCGGTCCGGCGACGGCCGAATATGTGCTGCGCGGTCTGGAACGAGCGGCCGTGCGGCGGCTGCCGCTGGTCGTGCTTCAGATCGATACGCCCGGCGGTCTCGACAGTTCGATGCGCGAGATCATTCGCGCCGTTCTCGCCTCACCGGTGCCTGTTGCAAGCTATGTCGCGCCGGCCGGCGCGCGGGCGGCGAGCGCCGGCACCTATATCCTCTATGCCAGTCACATCGCCGCCATGGCGCCGGGCACCAATCTCGGGGCCGCGACGCCGATCGCCATCGGCGGCGATCTGTTCGGGCAGGGAAAGGATGCTGGCAGCGGCAAGGACAGCGAACCGCCCGGCGCCAAGCAGGCCCAGCCGCAGGACACCGCCGAAGCAAAACTGGTCAATGATGCCGTTGCCTATATCCGCGGACTTGCCGAACTCAGGGGGCGCAATGCCGACTGGGCCGAGCGCGCGGTGCGCGAGGCCGCAAGCCTTTCGGCAGAGGCGGCCGTGCGCGAGAAGGTCGTCGATTTTATCGCCACCGGCATCGACGATCTCCTGAAACAGGCAAACGGCAGGACGGTGCGGGTGGGACAGACGCAGACTGTACTTGATACGACCGGGCTCGCTGTCGAAGCGTTCCTGCCGGACTGGCGGACACGGCTGCTGTCGGTGATCACCGATCCCAATATTGCAGTGATCCTGATGATGGTCGGCATCTACGGGATCATCTTCGAGTTTCTGTCGCCCGGATCGGTCGCGCCCGGGACCATTGGCGGCATCAGCCTGCTGCTTGGGCTCTACGCGCTTTCGGTGCTGCCGGTAAGCTTCGCCGGCGCTGGGCTGATCCTGCTCGGCATTGGCCTCATGGTGGCCGAAGCGCATTCCCCGTCGTTCGGCGTGCTGGGCGCCGGCGGTAGTGTCGCGCTGGTGCTGGGTGCCGCGATCCTCTTCGACACCGGTACGCCGGGTCTCCAGGTTTCCTGGGCAGTGCTGACGGTCCTCGGCCTTGCCAGCCTCGCCTTCAGCCTGCTTGTCGCGCGGCTTGCCGTCCTCTCGCGCCGGCACACGGTGGTGACAGGGAGCGAGCAGATGATCGGCATCGCCGGCAAGGTCGAAAGTTGGACGGGATCGGACGGTTACGTCATCGCGCACGGCGAGCGCTGGCAGGCGGTCAGCGGCGAGCCGCTGTCGAACGGCGAGGATGTCAGGGTGGTCGGGCGCACCGGGCTGACGCTCGAAGTGGTGCGCAGCAGGCCGTGAACGCCTGGCGCGCCGCAGGGTCTCTCAGGGCACGCGTGTCTGTGCCCGGAATGGAGGAAGGGTCATGGACATGTTCGGGAGCCTCGCTCCCCTTGCCGCGTTGCTGGTGCTGGCCGTTCTCGTCATCGCCTATTCGATCCGGATCCTGCGCGAATACGAGCGCGGCGTCGTCTTCACGCTCGGTCGCTTCACCGGCGTCAAGGGGCCGGGGCTGATCCTGCTGGTGCCCTATGTGCAGCAGATGGTGCGGGTCGATCTCAGGACCCGGGTCCTGGATGTGCCGAGCCAGGACGTCATTTCCCACGACAACGTTTCGGTGCGGGTCAGCGCCGTCATCTATTTCCGGGTGATCGACGCCGAGAAATCGACCATCCAGGTGGAAGACTTCATGATGGCGACCAGCCAGCTGGCGCAAACGACGTTGCGCTCCGTGCTCGGCAAACACGACCTCGACGAGATGCTGGCGGAGCGCGACCGGCTGAACGAGGACATCCAGAGGATCCTCGACAGCCAGACGGATGCTTGGGGCATCAAGGTGGCGACGGTCGAGATCAAGCATGTCGACATCAACGAGAGCATGGTGCGCGCCATTGCCCGCCAGGCGGAGGCCGAGCGCGAACGCCGCGCCAAGGTGATCAATGCCGAGGGCGAGCAGCAGGCGGCCGCCAAACTGCTCGAGGCCGCCGAAATCCTGTCCCGGCAGCCTCAGGCGATGCAGTTGCGCTACTTGAGCACGCTCAACGTCATTGCCGGCGAGAAGAACTCGACCATCGTCTTCCCGTTCCCGATGGAGCTTGGCGGGCTCCTGGGTTTCAAGGCCGACAAGCCCACGGGGCAACCGTGAGCATGCGGGCTTCGATCAGGCTGCCGCCTTCTGCAGTTCGGCGACCTTCAGCAGGTCGTCGACCGCGCCGGGGGCTGCAGCGACCACGGGCGCCCAATCGGTGAGCGCATCGCCGCGGGCCGGGAAGGGCAGCGTCCAGCCGCCGGCCTCGGTCACAAGGCAATAGCCGCCGAGGCAATCCCAGGCATGCATGTAGGGCTCATAGTAGCCGACGAGGCGTCCGGCCGCGACATAGGCGATCATCAGCGCGCCGGAACCATTGCGCATGAAGTTGCCGCCCGCTGCCAGCAAGCGCTCGACGATGGCGCCCATTTCTGCGGGCTTCACCTGGTCGTTGGAGCCGAGCCCTGTGACGGCATTGCGGATCGTGCGCGACCCGTCGAGGCGAAGCGGCTGGCCGTTGAGCGTCGCGCCCCGGCCCTCTGCGGCGGCGTAGGTTTCTTGGTGGCACGGCGCGTGGATGACGCCGATCACGGGCCTTTCGGCATATACGGCCGCGATGGAGACGCACCAGTTCGGCATGCCGTTGACGAAAGGCGTGGTGCCGTCGATCGGATCGAGCACCCATGTAAAGCCCGATGTTCCCGCGACAAGACCATGCTCTTCGCCGAGCACGCCATCGTCAGGGAACGCAGCCGCGATCCTGTCGCGGATCAGGGTCTCGACGTTTCTGTCGGCGATCGAGACCACGTCGTGGGCGTCGCGCTTGGTTTCGATAACAAGCGTTTCCCTCTTCAGGAAGTAATCATAGGCGAGCTGTCCGGCCTCCTCGGCCATGGACTTGGCAAGCGCGAACCGGGCGTCGAGACCGGGAACTTCAGAAGTCATGCAACAGTCCTTCTTTCAATCCAGATTGAAAATTCACGCGTCAATCAAAGCAAGGCCGCGGTTGCGAAAACCGATCGCGACCTCGGTTGCCGGAGATAGCATGTTGTCGACCGCCTGATCGACGACAAACAGCAGGCCCGCCGGCGTCTCGACCTCATATTCAACATGGCCACCAAGATAGGCGGCGCTGCTGATGGTCCCGGCAAGGGCTGCACCCTTGGCAGGCGTCAGGGTGACGGCGTTCGGCCGCACCGCGAGCTTGGCCGGGCCGGGGCGGGTGTTGCCCGACGCCAGGCGGTGCTCGAGCCCGCCGATGCGGATGGTGGCCTGACCGGCCTCGGCTGCCGTGACCTCGCAGGGCAGCACATTGGCCTCGCCCATGAAGTCGGCGATGAAGGTGGATGCGGGCGTCTCGTAGAGCTCGCGCGGTGCACCTTCCTGGGCGATCACGCCATCCTTCATCACGATGATCCGGTCGGACACCGCAAGCGCCTCGTCCTGGTCGTGGGTGACATAGACGGCGGTAAAACCGAGCCGCTGCTGCAACTCGCGGATTTCGGTGCGCACCTTGCGGCGCAGGCGCGCGTCGAGGTTCGACAGCGGTTCGTCCAGCAGCAGCACCTGCGGCTCGAGAACAAGCGCGCGGGCAACCGCGACCCGTTGCTGCTGGCCGCCGGAAAGCTCTGCCGGCAGACGCTGGCCGAGGCCGCCAAGGCCGACAAGCTGCAGTCCCTCCTCGGCGCGCTCGCGCGCTTCCTTCTTCCTGATGCCCGAGGATTCCAGGCCATAGGCGACATTGTCGAGCGCCGACATGTGCGGGAACAGCGCATAGGACTGGAAGACCATCGACACGTCGCGCTCGTTGGCCGGCAGCATCGTCACGTCCTTGCCGCCGATCAGGATCCGGCCGGATGACGGGTGCTCGAGCCCGGCCAGCATGCGCAGGGTCGTGGTCTTGCCGCAGCCGGAAGGCCCGAGCAGCGTGACCAGCGTGCCCGGTTCGATGGTGAGCGACAGGTCGTGGATCGCGGTGAAGGCGCCGAACTGCTTGCGCACGTTCTGGAAAACGACCGAGCCGGTGCGCGGGGTGCTCTTGGGGGTGCTCATGCGGTTTTCTCCTGGGAAAGGGTGGCGGCCGGGCGGGCGGGTGCGGCGCTAAGGACGCGGTTCTCCCGCCTCAGCTTGCGTTCGCCGACAAGGAGTTGCAGGCCGGTGATGACGGTGATCATCACGAGGATGAGGGCGGAAGAGTAGGCAATTGCCACCCCGAATTCGCCGTTCTCGACAAGGCCGACGATGTAGGCGGTGGCCATGTTGTATTCGGCGCTGACGAGGAAGACGACGGCGCTGATCGAGGTGATTGCCCGCACGAACGAGTAGACGAGTGCTGCGACGATCGCCGGCCGCAGCAAGGGCAGGATGACCTTGCGCAACGTACGGAAGCTGGTCGCCCGAAGCGTCAGCGACGCCTCGTCGAGGCTCTTGTCGAGCTGGCTCATCGCCGCGATGCCGCCGCGCACTCCGACCGGCATGTTGCGGAACACGAAGCAGGCGATCAGGATCAGCGCCGTACCGGTCATTTCGAGCGGCGGCAGGTTGAAGGCGATGATGTAGCTGATGCCGATGACCGTGCCGGGAATGGCGAAGCTCAGCATCAGCGCGAACTCGAAGACGTCGCGGCCGGCAAAGCGCTGGCGCACGATCAGATAGGCCGTCAGCAGCCCGACAAGCGCTGTCAGCGGTGCGGCGATGAGCGAGATCTCCATGGTCGTCCAGAAGGAATTCCAGGCAACGCCGGTCCAGGCGATCGCGCCGTCGACGACCGAGATCGAGAATGCCTTGGCATAGTGCTCGAGCGTCAGCGAGTGGTCGAGGCCCCAGGTCTTCACGAAGCCGCCGAAGACGATCATGCCGTAGACGACGACGGTGAAGATCATCCAGGGGATGACCACAGCGTGGACGCCGATCGATACCGAGCGTGGCAAGGCGCTGTGCGCGCCGCTGTCGCCCTTGCCGGTCACAGTCGAATAGTTCTTGCCGGCAAGCCAGTAGCGCTGGGCAAGGAAGGCCGTGAGCGTGAAGCAGAGCAGGATGATGGCGAGAACGGCCGCGCGGGACGGGTCGTTCTGGGCGCCGACGACGGCAAAGAAGATTTCGGTCGAGAGCACGCCATGGCTGCCGCCGAGCACCAGCGGGTTGCCGAAATCGGCCATGCTTTCGATGAAGCCGATCAGGAAGGCGTTGGCGAGGCCGGGCTTCATCAGCGGCAGCGAAACGGTCCAGAAGGTGCGCCAGCGATCGGCCCGGAGCGTCTGCGACGCCTCTTCCATCGAGGGGCTGACGCCCTCGACGACGCCGATCAGCACGAGGAACGAAATCGGTGTGAAGGAAAGGACCTGGGCGATCCAGATGCCGGTGAGACCATAGAGCCAGCGTCCCGGCTCGATGCCGAAGGTATCTGCAAGAAACTCGGTGACGACGCCGGCGCGGCCGAAGAGCAGCGTCAGCGCAAGACCGATGACGAAGGGGGGCGTGATGATCGGCAGGATGGTTAGCAGACGCATGCCCTTCTTGAAGGGAAAGCGCGTGCGGGTGGCGACGAGCGCAAACGCGAGCCCAAGAAGCGTCGAGCCGGTTGCGGTCATCAACGCCAGCCACAGGGTTCGCCAGGCGACGCCGCAGCGGCCTTCGCCGACCACGCAGCTCAAACTCCAGATCGAGCCGTCCTGGATGTTGCGGATGAAGCCATCAGGCTTGAACGAGCCGTCGAAATCCTGGACGGAAGCGGCAAACATGCTGCCGACCGGATAGAAGACGAAGACGATGACGAGGCAGACGAGCAGGGAAATCGCCGCGACGATGAAGGCGTCACCCTTGAGCACGCCACGTTCGGCAAGCCCGAAGGCGAAGAGCAACACGAAGGTGAGGCCCGCAAGCACGGCGCCGGCGCCCATTGACGGTTGCCCGTCTGAAAGCGGGCCGAACAGGGTCTCGCTGATCGTCCAGGTCCAGCCGGAAAAACCGATGGCCAGTCCCTGAAACGCGAGGAACATGACGCCGGTCGCACCGGCTATCGCGAGCACCAGGCCGCGGCGATCCGCGTCGCGAACAAAACGTGCTGCCGTTGCGGTGGCCAGGAGGAAAAGCGCCACGCCAAGCCAGATGCGGCCATGGGCGAAGATCTGTGCCAGCCCGGGGGCCACGGCCGGGTCAGATGGGAAATCGGCGAGCCAGCCGAGGCTGAAGAAGCCACCTTCGATGCGATACCAGGGGACCAGCAGGAAAGCGGCCAGTCCGAGCCCGAGCGTCAGGTCGAGCCTGCGATTGCGATGTTCCATGATGGTCCTCGCGTGAATTGAAATGAAAACGATGGGACGTGAAGTCGCGCTGGCCTCTGGCCGGGGGCGACAGTCGGACGTCGATATCGGGTACGGCCGGCCGGATCACGTGTCCGGCCGGCGCGCTCCTCGATCAGTTGGCGGCGGTGCCGACTTCGCGGTCCCAGCGCTCCAGCAGCGACTTGCGCTTCTCGGCATCACCGAAGGTGGCGAAATCGTAGTCGATCAGCTTGATGTCCTCGAAGCGCGGCGCTTCCTTCGGCACTTCGGCAGACTTGTTGGAGGGAAGCTGGAACGACTTGGCGTCCTTCATGCGCGACTGCACCTCCGGCTTCAGCGCCCAGTCGTACCAGGTCTTGGCGCTGTCGATGTTCTTGGCGCCGCGCACGATCGACATCGAGCCGATCTCGTAGCCGGTGCCTTCGCAAGGGGCGATCGCCTTGATCGGGAAGCCTTCGGCGGTCTGCGAGACTGCGTCATGCATGAAGACGATGCCGAGGCCGGCTTCGCCACGGGCGGCGGCCTTCACCGGTGCGGAGCCAGACTTGGTATACTGGGAAATGTTGCCGTTGAGCTTCTTCAGGTAGTCGAAGGCCTGATCCTCGCCCATGATCTGCACCAGCGAGGCGAGCGCGGTGTAGGCGGTGCCGGACGAATTCGGGTTGGCCATCTGCAATTCGCCCTTGAGCGATGCGTCGAGCAGGTCGGCCCAGCACTTCGGTTCCTTGAGCCCCTTTTTCGAGAAGATCTCGGTGTTGTAGCCCCAGCCGAGCGCGCCGGCATAGATGCCGACGGTGCGATAACCCGAGCCCTCGGCCTGTTTCTTCGCCCAATCCTGCAACTGGTCGAGCATCGGCGACTTGTATTCGAGCGTCAGGCCGTCCGACGCTGCCTGCAGATGCGGGTCGCCGGTGCCGCCCCACCACATGTCGGTTTTCGGATTGCGCGCCTCGGCGCGGATCTTGGCGTAGGTCTCGCCGGAGGACAGCCGCACCATGTTGACCTTGATGCCGGTCTCCTTCTGGAAGTCGCCGGTCATCTGCTCGCAGATCACGACGTCGGCCGAGCAGATGAGATTGAGGCTGCCGGCAGCCTGGGCGGGCAGGGCGGCGAGCGCCGTTCCTGCAAAAAGCATGAGGGAAAGGGTCGTTGTCTTCATCGGTGGCATCCTCCTGTTGCCTTGGTTTAATCAGGCGCGAACGAGACACGGCGCGGCCATCGGCCTGCCCGCCGGGCAGCACGTTCACGTGTTCGAATTTTCGGTCTTATCGCCGGGACGAAGCGATCAGTTCGTTGCGGAGATCTCCGCATCGAACCTTTCGAGCAGCCGACTTCGCTCCTCCGGCGAGCCGAAGGTGGCAAAATCGAAGTCAACCATCTTGATCATTGATATGTCCGGCGCGCCAAGCGGCAGCTCCGACCGTGCATTGGAAGGAACCTGGTTCTGGCCGGACGCAGCCCCCGTGCCCTGGCCTTCAGGGCTCAGGGCGAAATCGACGAAGCTCCTGGCAGCCTCAAGATGACGCGCGCCCTTGACGATGCTGACGGCGCCGATTTCATAGCCGGTCCCCTCGCAGGGCGCGACGATGACGAGCGGGAATCCCGCCTGTTTCTGGGTAACGGCGTCATGCATGAACGAGATGCCGATCAGTGTCTCGCCGCGCGCCGCCGCCTTGACCGGCGCCGAGCCCGCGGTCGTGTATTGATCGATGTTGCGATTGAGCCCCGCCATGAAACGGAAGGCCTCGTCCTCGCCGAAGAGCTGGACGAGGGTTGCAAGCGTGGTGAAGGCGGTGCCGGACGAATTCGGATTGCCGCTGCGGACGCGACCGCGATAGGCGCTGTCGGCAAGGTCCTTCCAGCAGGTCGGCGCCGGCAGTTTCAGTTTTGCCAGCAGTTCGGCGTTATAGGCAAAGCCGAGCGCGCCGGCATAGATGCCGGCCGAACGGCCGCCGGAAATGGCGAAGAAATTCTGCGCCCAGGGCAGCATGTCGCGCTCATGTCCCGGCCGGTAGGGTTCGAGCAGGTTTTCGGAACCGGCCTGAAGGTGTGTGTCCCCGGTGCCGCCCCACCAGACGTCGACGGTCGGCGACGCCTTCTCGGCGCGCAGCTGGGTGAGGATGTCACCGTTGCTCTTGCGCGTGACGGCGATCTCGATTCCGGATTTCGCCTCGAAAGCGGCCTTCATCGTGGCGCACCACGCCTCGTCGACACCGCACAGCACGGTGAGCTGCGGCGCTGTTGCGCCGGATGTGGCGGCGCATAGCCACAGGGCCACGCCCGCGCCGATCGCGGTGATGCCTCTCACAATGTCCTCCCATTGGAACGCTGCCGTCCCATTCTCCGCAGTCAGGATCGCACATTCGCCGTTCGTCGCAACCCTGGGAATGGTTACTGTTCTTACAGTGCCGGCCGTTGCTGCCTGTATCAAAGTTACAAAGATTACAAATATGACAACGGGAATAACGCGAGCTGCTTTGATCATTGCGAGACGCCCGCCTATGATGGGGGCGGGAGGACGTGCATGCTGAGTGAGAGGATACGGATTCTGATCGTCGAAGACGATCCGGACATGGCGGAGCTTATCTCCGACCTGGTGGAAGCAGAGGGTTGGCTACCGCTGACGGCGCCGTCGGCCGAGGCCGCAGCTGTCGTTCTCGAGCGCGAACAGGTGCACCTCGTGCTCGTCGACCACAATCTGCCGGGTGCGTCCGGCCGCACCTTTGCGCAGCGGCTGCGGGCGCGCACCAATATCGGCATCGTCATGGTGACGGCGGCCGGAAGCGCTGCGGATCGCGTACTCGGTCTGGAAACGGCGGCCGACGACTATGTCGTCAAGCCGTTCGAGCCCATCGAGCTTTCCGCCCGCATCAAGGCTGTGCTCAGGCGAACCTACCCGTCCTTCAAGCCGGAGCGCGAAGTCGAGCGCGAGCCGGAGCCGGCCGCGCTGAAGCTTGGCGATTGGTCGATCGACCTTCAAAGCCGCCGCGCCGTCTGTCTCGCCGACCCTACGCGGTCGCTCACCAGTGCCGAGTTCGCGCTTCTCGAAATTCTCGCGCAGACGCCGAATGCGCCCGTCAGTCGCGCCCATATTCTCGACCGTCTCGGGGCCGAAAGCGACCGCTACATCGACCGCAACGTCGATGTGCTGGTGCTGAGACTTCGGCGCAAGATCGAGCGCAATCCCGACCTGCCACGCCACATCAAGACCCGGCGCGGCAAAGGCTATGTGCTCGACACCGATGACGGCGAGTTCTAGCCCTTGATCAGCCGCCCGTTTCTCTCTTCGATCGCGTTTCGGTTGCCCTTTGCAATCGCGTTCATCTGTTTCCTCGTCTTCAGCCTGGCGACCGTCGCTGTCTTCGGCCTGCAGCGTGCGCGCGACGAGATGGCGGCCTATGGCCTGCAGGCGTTTTCAAGCCTTGCCCGGGCGTCCCTTGTGTCGCGGCAGGTGTCCGACCTGGTGTCGAGCGCGCCGTTTCTCATGAACGCGACCTCGCCCTATCGGGTTTCGAGCGAAAGCCGCTCGGTGGTCGCACAGGTCGACGCGCTGCTGCGGGCCATGGCGCCGGAAGCAGGTGCGCCGACGGCGAAGGGTTTTGCCAGCGCCGATATCGTTGACCTGCTGGAGGCAATCCGGGCGCAGACCATGATGCTTGCGGGCGACGCGGATTCCGCCCAGCAGCACAAGGCCGCCGCCGCTGCGGCCCTTGGCGAGATCGCGACCGGAGGCGGAATAGCCGACGCCGATTTCCGCCGGAGCCTCAACGCAATCGTGCAATCGGCTTCCAACTCCGACAGCCTGTTCCAGCTCGGCGAGTTGCGCCGACGTTATGTCGCCGAGACCACGCCGCGGCTGGAACGGGCGTCCCCCGATGCCCGGATCTCGGCCGTGGAGCTTGCGCCCTACGAAAGGGTTTTCGAGGCGCAGACGCACTATCTGCTCGAAATGTTTGCGATCCGCGCCGCCGTGGCGCAACTGCACACGGTCTCGCGAGACCTTTCGCATGCGACGGAAACCCAGAGCGAGGCCGTCGCCCGTGGCCTCAACGAGGATCTCGTTTCGACGTCCGATGCTCTGAGCCGCCTGCTCGTCATCGTCGCCGTCGCCTCGTTGCTGGTGCTTGTGATGGCAGTGTTTTCGATCCGCTCGGTCATGCGGGTTTCCCGCGGGATCGTGTCGTTGTCTGAGGGAATGAATGCCCTCGCGGAGGGGCGCCGGGACGTCGCCACCCCGACCTACAAGGGATCGGAAACGGAATTCGTCCGGCTGCTCGAAGCGTTCAGCGCCTTTCGCGAGAGTGTCGAGCGCGTTTCGAGGCTCCGGCGCACGGCGGAGGCCGCGGCGCGCACCATCCGCTCGACGTTTCGCAACATGAACGAGGGGATCGCGCTGTTTGATGCCATCGGCAGGCCGATCACCATGAACCGGCGTGTGATGGAGCTTGTCGGCTGGCCCGGATCGGCGCGGAAACTTCCCTTGCGCCGTTTCGTGGGGCCGATGCCTGAAATCGATCCGGCGGTATTGCCGACGGACGACGAGCCCGGGACCTTCGACGACCGGCTGGTGCTCAGGCATCGCTCCGACGCTGGCCGGGTGACCGAGGTGTCGCTGTCGCGGCAGCCGGATCGCGGTATCGTGCTCCTGGCACGCGATGTCACCGACATCGATCGCCAGGAGGCCGAGGCAGCCAAGGCACAGCGCCTCGACGGCATCATGCGCATGACGCATCAGGTGAGCCACGAGGTCGGCAACATGATCGGCGTCATCACCGGCAGCCTGGGTCTGCTGGAGCGCGAGGCGGGCTTCAACGATCGACAGAAGCGTCACATCGCCCGCATTCGCAAGGCGGCCGATCGCGGGCGCTCGTTGGCCTCGAGCATGCTGTCGGTCGGCAGCCAGCATCCGATCCACCCCGATACGCTGGAGATCGGCGCCGTGCTGCGCGGCATGGCCGATGTGCTGGAAATCGCAGTCGGCGAACGATGCCGCCTCGTCTTCGACATCGACGAGGACCTGCCGCGGGCGCATCTCGATGCCGCCCTCTTCGAACAGGCGATCCTCAATCTCTGCCTCAATGCGGCGGCCGCGATGCCGCGGGGCGGAACGATCCTGATCCGAGCCGCCCGCGCGGAAAGCGAAATCGTCGTCGCTGTCAGCGACGAGGGCATCGGCATGTCGCCCGAGGCGGTGGACAAGGCGTTTGAGCCCTACTTCACTACGCGAGACGAGGAAGGCGGAGCCGGCCTTGGCCTTGCGGTCGTCTACGGTTTCGTCAGGCAAAGCGGTGGCGACGCCCGTATCGTCTCGCAGCCGGGCAAGGGAACGATCGTCGAGCTGGCGTTCCCGTCCTGAGCCGAAGGGCCGGGTCCGTTACCCGCGTCGTGCGAGGCGCCGGACGGCGGCATCGATGCGGTCGCCATTGCGGGTGAAAACCGCCCAGAGCCAGGCCATGAGCCACAGCATCAGGACCCAGGCGAGCACGACGTCGGACAGGAAATGCGCGCCGAAGACGATGCGGTTGAGCGAGAAGACGGCAATCACAGGGATGAACGCGATCACCGCGGTTCGCCGCCAGTGGGCCGGCAACAGCAGAGCAAGGGCGACGAGCGCGATCGCGGTCGCCGATTCACCCGATGCAAACGAACAACTGCGCGAACAGGCGCCGGACACCTGCCATGCCGGCGTAAACGGCAGGCTGCCCCCGAAGTCGACGATTTCATTGGGGCGCGCGCGTCCGATCAACCGCTTCAAAAGCTGGATGAGCAGGCCCGGTCCCAAGGCAAAGAAGGTCAGGAAAAACAGGGCCTTGTGCGGGCGGGGCAACCCTGGTCGCGGTGCGATCGCCTGGACGATCAGCAATGCCAGGATGCATGGCAGAATGATGGTGGGAAGCACCCGGTTGAAATCGCGAACCGCGCGCAGCACCGGCTCCCTTGAGAGCGGAAAGTCGCCGGTCGTCGAAGCGGCAAAGCGCGATACGGCAAGATCGATGCCCGGAAAGGCCATGAAGAAAAAGGCAGCCGCAATCGTGAATGCGCCGGCGGCTGTGATCGGCTGGTGCTCCACATGCGCTCGGGCTTGGCCTGGCCAGCGGCGCGGACTGGCCCTCCACCATCTGGCGTTGTTCGGGGATGATGTGGTGGAGGCAGACAAAATGGACATGCTGGTCGCTCGCAAATCGTAACAGGGTGCGGGCGGACACTTGCGCTCGCCTGTCAAGGCAAGGTGGAGGGACCGGGGGCGCTTGATGCGCAAAACGGGGCGACCACGTAACGCGCCATTGACGGTCATCTTCAACCTTGACGGGATTCGAATTCATGATGATGCGATCGGCGGAGCCTTGTTGCAGCGCCTGCATGGTCGATGTTCCGGCCGTCGCGGTGCCGTTTGTCAAGAAATGGCGGAGATTTGTCGGGAGCTCTATCCGGAAGGTGCCGGAACGGCTCGGATCAATTGCAAGCCGGATTTTTTCGTCCCATAAGCAGCCGATCACAACATCGGGCCAGGGAGTTTGCTTATGGTCGACAAGGGTCTCATCCTTCTGGCGGAGGACGAGCCGGAGATTGCGCAGATTCTCGATGCCTATCTCGTGCGCGACGGCTTCAGAACGGTCAGGGCGGCCGACGGCGAAACCGCATTGACGCATCATGCCGTCCTGTCGCCCGACCTCGTCCTGCTCGATGTGCGCATGCCGAAGCTTGACGGGTTCGAGGTGCTGACCCGCCTTCGCCGCGAGGGCAACACGCCCGTCATCATGGTGACGGCGCTTGCCGAGGATCTCGATCGCCTGACCGGGCTGAGGCTCGGGGCTGACGACTATGTGATGAAGCCGTTCAACCCGCAGGAGGTGGTGGCGCGCGTCAATGCGGTGCTGCGCCGGACCCGCAATGGCGCCGGTGCTGCGGTGCTTCGCTTCGAGAATGTCGAGGTCGATCTCGACGCCCACGTCGCCTTTGTCGAACGATCGGGCAAACGCCAGTCGGTTCCGCTGACGCTCAGCGAGTTCCGCATTCTGGCGCACATGATCCGTCGCCCGACCCATGCCTTCGATCGCGCCGACATCCTTGATGCCTGCCTGCCCGACAGCGATGCACTCGCCCGCACCGTCGACACCCACATCGCCAATCTCAGGCGCAAGCTCGAGGACCTGGGTGCGAGCGGCTTCTTCAGCGCCGTCCGCGGCGTCGGTTATCGTTTCGTGGAGCCGAGATGAGGATCAGTCTCTCACGTCTGCCGCTCGGCGTCCTGACCGCGGGGATCATGGTCATCCTGCTGATCTTGAGCGTCGTCATCGTCTATGGCGGTGTCACCTACATGGAGCCTCAGCTGGAGGCGCGGATTCTGGAGAGGCTGACGCCGGAGGCAGCCGAGGCCTATCGGGATATCAACGCCGGAAAGGCCCCGAGGCAGGAAGCGCTGCAATCGCTGCTCGCCAGCTCGCCGGAACTTGAGGAATGGGCGAGCTGGGAAGTCGACAAGACCATTCTTTTTTTCGGAGGGGTCGCCATCTTGCTGTGCGGCCTTGTCGGCTACTGGATGGCGCGCAAGATCAGTCGTCCGCTCGAGGCGCTGGCGAAGGCGACGCAGGATCTGCGTGCAGGCGATTTCGCGGTGCGCGTCGGATCGATCCGCAAGGGTGCCAAGGAGGTGGCTACTCTCGTGAAAACATTTGATGAACTGGCGGCCGAACTGGAGAGCATGGAGAGCCGGCTGCGCTTCAACACGATGGCGGTCGCGCACGAACTGCGCACGCCGCTGACGATCCTGCAGGGCAATCTCCAGGGCATGGCCGATGGCGTTTTCCCGCTCGAACAGGAACGGGTGCGCCAGCTGCTCCTGCAGGTGGAGGGCCTCTCGGCGCTGGTGGAGGACCTGCGCACCCTGTCGCTCGCGGCCGGGCAAAAACTGGTCACGCAGCGGCAGAGCGTCGATCTTGCCGCAGAAGCGACGCAGGTGCTCGGCGCATCCCGCACGTTGCTCGGTTCCGTCGGCATGTCGGTGGAGCTGGCGCTCGAACCTGTCCGGGTTTCCGGCGACAGCCAGCGCTTGCGCCAGGCGCTGCTGGCCCTGGTCGAGAATGCCACCCGCTATGCCGCAACTGGCGGCGTGCTTCGCTGCGAGACGGGACGGCGCGGGGCAGACGAAGCCTACGTCCGCGTGCTCGATCGTGGGCCCGGGCTTCCGGACGATGTCTCGACCCATTCGATCGATCTCTTCTGGCGGGGTGACGCGTCGCGGTCGCGGGCAACCGGTGGCACCGGCCTTGGCCTTTCCGTGGTGCAGGCCATTGCCAACGCGCATGGCGGCCGGCTGGAATTCGCCGCGCGTGCCGGTGGCGGCGCCGTTATCACGATCAGCCTGCCGCGCGAGATCGCTGCCTGATGATCAGGCTTGAGACCGCGGGCCTCCACGCCATTTCGTGACGAGGATGCATCGCTGTTTCCTGCCTTGCGACGGCGCCTATCGCGCTCATTTGCCCACCGCATCTTCGCAATTCCTTGACAGTGGGCGGGCACACCAAGCGTGCCGGACGTCCCGGCCAGCAGCGTTTGCTCAAGGATTGCACCATGCCCCTGGAACTCAGGCAGGAATACAGCGCGGATCTGCGGTTGCCCGCTCACGACGGCGAGACCCCTGGCGGTCGTCCCCATCCGGTTTCAGAACGCCCTTCCTCCGGCGCGACCGCCCGAGAGCGGACGCGAAACAGGACAGCGATTGTCGGCCATGTGCTGAAGCTGGGGCTGAGGGTCAGCCTGAAGCGCGCCGTCGTCTTTTCGATGCGCTTTGCGCGTCATCCCCTGCTGACGGCGCGCTGGATCGGCTTTCTCGACGAGTTTGGCGAGCGCTACCGGCTTGGCATGCCGCATGACGATTTGCTGCGCAAATCGATCCCGACCTTCTTCCTGCATGGTGCCACGTCGTCAGCGCGGCTTGAACTGCTTGTCAAACATTTCGATGTCGCAAGCGAGGTGCTGTCACGCCGCTCGCTGACGGCGCTTTGGCAGGGCGGCATCCTTGAGATGGGCACGGTCTCCGGTCGCAGCGAAAATTACTGCATCCAGCTGCAACTGGCCGACCATTGCGGCGCCCGTCATGAAGGCGCGTTCGCGATCCGGATCAGGCGCCAGAGCGATGATTATGTACTTTGTACCGTCGGCTTCGTCTTCGTGCGTTGCGGGCATGAGGCCTACACGCTTGCCATTGGCGGCATGCAGGGGCCGCGGGGCCACGATGCCAAGCGCGCTTTGATTACCGCCACCCGCGATCTCGGAGGCCTCCGGCCGAAGGATGCGGCGCTGCTTGTCCTCCACGGTCTGGTGTCGGAGGGGCAGGCGACCGGGCTATATGCGGTGTCGAACGAACGGCACGTCATCAACCGTCGTCGCCTCAAGCGCCGCCGGATGATGGTGGCCGATCTCGACACCTACTGGCGCGACCGGGGCGGCGAACCGGCCGATGACTTCGGCTTCATCCTTCCCCTTGCCGACAGCAGCGCCGTTCCGGACGGCAATCGCCGCGATCAGAGCAAGCGCGCCTTTCGCGACGTCGGCGCGTGGTTCTACTGAGTTGTCAGCGCCCGAGCGGGCAGGGTGGCGATGAAATGCGGGGATGCTCTCATGGGGTGTGTCCTGATGGAGATACACCGGCCGGCCGCAGACGTTTATAATGTCGCCGATTCGAAACGACAAGCGAAGGTAGCAGATGGCGCGCGCGACGACCCAGAAACCGATACCCCATTTGGGCGGGTGCCTTTGCGGAGCGATCCGTTTCGAAGCGGAAGGCAAGGCAGGAAAACCGCATACGTGTTCGTGCAAGATGTGCCAGCGCCATTCGGGCGCGCTGACGCTGTCATGGGTTGAATTTCCCGCGGATGCCGTACGCTGGACGGGGCCGGGCGGCGCGCCTTCTGTCTATCGCTCTTCGGACTATTCGAGCCGCGCCTTCTGCCCCGCTTGCGGCAGCAGCCTGGGCGCGATCGATGACGCGCCGGTAGTGGCTCTTCTGCTCGGGGCGTTCGACAAGACCGGTTCCGACGATCTGATCCCGAAGAGCCACAGCTATCGGACCGGGCGTCCCAAATGGTGGCACGTGGAGGCGGTGAAGCCGGCGACCTGAGGAGGCGCGTGCCGAAAGTGGTGGACCGAGCCGCTGTTGGACCCGGTCCGTGAGGGCTAGGCCCACACCTTGGCGGCAGCGGTGGCGATGGCGATGATGCCGAAGGCAATCAGGACCAGGCCCGAAATCCGCGACACCCAGGCGACGAAGCTGTCGGGCAGCCGAGTGCGTGCGATCGCGATGCCGCCGCTCAAGAAGAACCACCAGCCGAGCGACCCTATGAAGACGCCCGCAACGACAATGGCCGCACTCAGCCCGTCGCCGGCTTCTGCAAGGCCGAGGCCGGCGAAGATGGCGGCGAAGGAGAGGATGGTCGCCGGGCTGGTCATCGTCAGCAGAAATGTGGCGATGGTCGTGCGGACAAGATCGCGTCCCCCGACGTCGGCGGCCGCAGTCACCGGTTTCGGTCGCAATCCGCTCCAGCCGAGCCAGATCATGAACAGGCCGCCGGCGAGGCTCAGCGGGATGGTAATCATCGAAAGCACTGCCGCGAAGGCGGCAAAACCGATCGCGGCAAGTGCGGCATAGGTGGCATCGGCGGCGGCTGTGCCCAGCCCGCCGGCGACACCCGCCCAGAAGCCGCGCGCCAGTGTGCGGTTGATGCAGAGCGCCCCGATGGGGCCAAGGGGGGCTGCGACCGCGAGGCCGACGAGAAGGCTTTTTCCAAACAGCAGTGTAGACATGGCATGGGTCTCCGGCCGCGACATCGCGCACCTGTCCGCTTCAGGGACGGCGCCTGTCCGGCAAATCCAAAAAATGTTGCAGCAGCCTGTGCGCGCTCAGGCGCGCGGCGCGGTCGTCGCCAGGCTGTCCCGGACGCTCGACAGCGCGATCACCGTTTCGCTTCGCGCCAGGAACCGCCGTTGCTTCAGTTCGGCAAGGAACGGCTCAAGGTCGCCGAGCGACGGCATCCGCACCTTGACGCAATAGGACCACGCACCGGTCACATGATGGCATTCGGCAACATCAGGGTGAGTGGCCATGAAGGTGCGGAACGCCGCCTCGTCCGCGTCCGGCGAAAGGCCGACCCAGACAAAGGCAAGAACGTCGAGGCCGAGCGCGCGGTGATCGACCTCGACGGTGAAATTTCGGATCACGCCATTGGCGACGAGCCTTCGGATGCGTTCGTTGACGGCCGAAGGCGACAGCTCGACCGTCGCGCCGATATCAGTCAGCGATCGCCTCGCGTCTTCGGCGAGAATCTCCAGGATTTTTCTGTCAACAGCGTCCATTACCAATGAATACGCTGAAATTTATATAATGTACAGATGATTTTTCTGTATCTGACTGCCTGGGCCAAGGAAACGTCGGTGTGCTGCGCTATTCGATATCTCTCAAGGCGTCCAGCGGGCCTGTCAGGGCCGTTCGCGGCTGTACCAGTTCCGGCTGAATGAGATGGATGCGTGGCTGGGCCTTTGCGTCCTCGATCACGTCGAAGGCCTTGGTAATCATGCCCTCGACATCCTGGCGGATCATGATGACCGGGAAGGGCAGGAAGGATGCGAAGGGGTCGTAGTCATAACAGCCGACGACGAGGTCGGCGAAATTCTCGTGCGGGTGCCCGGCCATGAAGCGCAGCAGGCCCTCGAAGTTGATCGACGAGTTGACGAAGAGGCCGCGCGGCAGCCGGCCGTGTTTCTCGTAGAAGGCCTCGAAGGCGAGCCTTGCATTGTTCGGCGCGTAGCCGGTCGGCTGGATGCACGCGTCCGGATCCTGCCCGAGAAGCTCGCGTTTGACGGCGCGGAACCCGCGGATACGCTCGCGGCTGGCGTGGTCGTCGCGCCCGCCGAACAGATAGAGTTCGTCCGGCGCAAGCGGACGGGTTTCCTGGAAACGACGGATGATCGCCTCCGTCAGCAGCCGACCGCCCTCGTAGTTGTCGCTGATAACGGAGGGAACCTTGGTGCCCGGCAGGTCGATGTTGATGTGTTTGAGACCGGCCGCCTCGCAAACCTCGTGCACGCCGTCCGGATCGGTGGCGCCGCAGATGAAGAGTTCGTCGATCGAATAGGAAATCAGCGTCTCGGCGGTCTTGCGCTCTTCGGCCGGATCGCGGCTGGCGCTGACAACGATCGGGCATTGTCCGCGACTGCGCACATGGGCCTCGAAGGTCTGCGCCATCGACGAGAAATAGCGGTTGTCATGGATCGGCAACAACAGGCCGATCAGGCCCGAGCGCGAGCTTCTGAGGCCGCGTGCCTGGCGGTTGGCCGTGTACTGGTGCGTTTCGGCAAGGTTTCGGATCAGTTCCGCCGTGCTTTCCTTGATCCGCCGCTTCTGCCAGGTGCCGTTCAGGACGGCACTTACGGTTGAGGGGGAGCTCCCTGACAACACCGAGAGGTCGTAGATCGTCGCTTTCTTTTTGCTGCTGCTGGCCATCGCTGTCTCCCTCGATGGTTCTAGTGCCGATTTCCCCTTGACGAAAGATTAAGTCTGCACAATAGTTCTTGCACCATCGATTGTGCAAACAAGAAATATCGATTGTGCAATTTGACGGTGCCGTCTGAGGAGGCGGCTCAAAGGGAGGCGAGGACAGCTTCGCCAGTGATGGTTGGAAACTGGAGGCCGGCGCTTTTGTAGCGACCGGGCGCGTTCCCCTGGTGGGAACGAGTGGAGGAGAGAAATGTTCAGGAGAATTCTCGTCGCCGCCCTGGCGACATCGCTGGCGCTTGCCAGTTCCGCGGCCGCTTTTGCGCAGGATGCCGGCAAGGTCGGCGTGGTCGTCAAGATCGGCGGCATTCCGTGGTTCAACGCCATGGAGGCTGGCATCAAGGAGCGCGGCCAGAAGCTCGGTGTCGACGCCTTCATGATCGGCCCGACCAGCGCCGATCCGGCGCTGCAGGTCCGCGCCATCGAAGACCTCATCGCTCAAGGCGTGAAGGTGATCGGCGTGGTCCCGAACGACGCCAAGGTGCTTGAGCCGGTTCTGACCAAGGCCAAGGAAAAAGGCATCATCGTCATCACCCATGAATCGCCGGGTCAAAAAGGTGCCGACTGGGACTTCGAGCTCGCATCCTCGACCGGCTTTGGCGAAGCGCACGGCAAGTTGCTCGGCGAGAAGATGGGCGGCAAGGGTGAATACGCCGTCTTCGTCGGCTCGCTCACGGTGCCGCTGCACAATGCCTGGGCCGATGCGGCGATCGCCTACATCAAGAAGAACTATCCCGACATGACGCTGGTCGGCGACCGCTACGGCGTTGCCGAAGACGTCGACAAGAGCCGCTCGACCGCGCTCGACCTGATCTCGGCCCACCCGAACCTCAAAGGCTTCCTTGCCTTCGGCAGCCAGGGCCCGATCGGCGCCGGCCGCGCCGTCGAGGAACGTCGCAAGGTCGGCGAGATCTTCGTGCTCGGCCCGTTCTCGCCAGGGCAGGGCCAGAAGCTGGTGAAGTCCGACGCGATTTCCGGCGGCTTCATGTGGAATCCGAAGCAGGCCGGCGAGGTCTTCGTCACGCTCGCCGACAAGCTCATGAAGGGTGGTGAAATCAAGGACGGCGAGGAAATCGAGGGCCTTGGCAAGATCAAGCCGGATTTCGAAAACCGCAACATTATCGTCGACCAGCTCGTGCCGATCAACAAGGACACGGTCTCGGACCTTGCCGCCATGGGGCTCTGAAAGCCTTATCCCCGTGCGCCGGGACATGGCGCACGGGTGACCGAAACGTCTGATTTCCTGCACGGCCCGCCCTGGCGATCCATAACGATCTAGGCGGGCGTGCAATCGGGTTCTCCCGGCTGCTGGGCCGGCTCCGGCCGGCCTGGCAAGTCCCTCAACTGCTGAAGCGGGATGAGGATAAGTGTTTGCGGTTTCCGTCCGCACCCCGCTCAAAATTGACGATCTAGGACACGAGGTTCATGCACCAGCCTGCGACGGCGGGAGGAAGCGAACGTCCGCTTCTGTCCCTGCGCGACATCAACATGACGTTCGGCGGCGTGAGAGCGCTCAAGAATGTGAGCTTCGACGTTCGCCCGGGCGAGGTCCATTGTCTCGCCGGCGAAAACGGCTGCGGCAAGAGCACGCTGATCAAGATCATCACCGGCGTCTACCGCCCCGCCGATGGCGCTGCGATCGAATTCGACGGGCAATCCTATTCCCACATGTCGCCTGTCACGGCGCAGGATCGCGGCATCCAGGTGATCTGGCAGGATCTGGCGCTGTTTCCAGAAATGAGCGTCGCCGAGAACATCGCCTTCCAGACGGTGCTCGGACGCTGGCCGAAGCTCGTCGACTACGGTCGCATGCGCCAGATCGCCGAGGCAGCGCTCGCCCGGCTCGGAGTGACGCTCGACGTCGATCTGCCGCTGAAGGAATATGCAATCGCCCAGCGCCAGATCGTGGCGATTGCCCGGGCGCTCGTGGGTGAGGCTCGGATCGTCTTCATGGACGAGCCCACGGCCTCGCTCACCCAGTCGGAAACCGATCACCTGCTCGACATCGTGCGCGGCCTTTCTGCGGCCGGCGTCGCGGTCGTCTTCGTCAGCCACCGGCTCGCCGAGGTGCTGGAGATTTCGAGCCGCATCACCGTGCTTCGCGACGGTGCGCTGGTCGGTGTCTATCCGGCCGCCGGCATGACGCAGTCGCGCATCACCGAGCTGATGACCGGCAAGACCTTCGACCAGCAGGTCCGGGCGAAGTCCCGCGATGGGCAGCCGGCCGTGCTCGACGTCAAGGGGCTTTCCCGACCCGGGCAGTTCGACGACATTTCGCTCACCGTCAGGCGCGGCGAAACGCTCGGTATCTCCGGCCTGCTCGGCGCCGGGCGCACCGAACTGGCGCTCACACTCTTCGGCATGCTGAAGCCGGCGTCCGGCTCGGTTTCGATCGATGGCAAGCCGGTGCGCTTCTCGTCCAACCGCGATGCGATCGCGGCGGGTGTCGCCTATCTCTCCGAGGACCGGTTATCGCTCGGCCTGATCCAACCGCAGTCGATCGCCGACAATCTCGTCATCAGTTCGCTCGACAAGATTGTTGCGGGCGGCCTCTTGTCTAAGGAGCGCAAGCGCAGCCTCGTGTCCCGCTGGATCGCCGATCTCGGCGTCAAGATCGGCCTGCAGCAGGATGCGATCTCCACCCTTTCGGGCGGCAACCAGCAGCGCGTGGCGATCGCCAAGTGGCTGGCGACCGATCCCAAGCTGCTGATCCTCGATGCGCCGACGGTTGGCGTCGATGTCGGCGCGCGCGCCGGCATCTTCGATATCGTCGCCCGCCTCGCCGAGACCGGGCTTGCGATCATCCTGATCTCCGACGAAGTACCGGAGGTCTATTTCAACGCCGACCGCGTGCTGCACATGGCGCAGGGCCGCGTCGTCGGCAGCTACGATCCGCGGACGTCCTCGCTCTCAGAGATCGAAGGAGCCGTCTATGCGTAGCTTCGTTCGCACCCACGCGACCGAAGTGTCGCTGCTCGCCGTCATCATCGCCATCAGCGCCGTGCTTTCGGTCGCGACGGCCAACTTCTTCTCGATCAGCAACGCCTTCGACCTGCTCAACATCAGCTCGGTCAACATCATCTTTGCCGTCGGATTGCTGGTGGTCTTGATCGCCGGCGGCATCGACATCTCCTTTGCCGTCGCTGCGTCGGTCGTCCAATACGGCACGGCGATCGCACTCGGCTGGATCGGTGGCGGCGGCTGGATCTCCGGACTGCTCATCGCCGGTTCGCTCGGCATCCTGCTCGGCGCCATCAATGCCTTCCTGATCCACCGGTTCAAGGTGATCTCGATCGTGGCAACGATCTCCACCTTCAACATCTACTTCGGCTTGCTGATGTTCTTTACCAAGGGCGTGTCGATCTACGACCTGCCGGATTGGCTGACCGACCGCGTCATCCTGTTCGAGCACGAGATGCCGGACGGAACCTGGATCGAGATCACCCTGCCGGTTCTGGTGATGGTCATCTGCGTCATCGCCACCTGGGTGCTGATCACCCGCACCACCACCGGCCGCCAGCTCTACGCCTTCGGCGACAATCCAGAAGGTGCGCGCCGCTTCGGCATCAATATCGGCGCCATGCAGTTCATCGCTTTCGGCTGGCTCGGCCTGATGGCCGGGATCGGCGGCCTGATCCAGGCGCACTACGCGCAGGAGGTCGTGCCGAACGCGCTCTACGGCCGGGAGCTCGACGTGCTGGCGGCGGTCGTGCTCGGCGGCGCGCGGCTCGGCGGCGGCAAGGGCTCCGTCTTTGGCTGCGTGCTCGGCGTGCTCCTGATCTCGATCACCCAGAACGGGCTCAACCTCATGGGGGTCTCGCCCTTCGCCTTCAAGATGATCATCGGCGCGATCATCCTCGTCGCGATCACGCTTTCCAACACCGGCATCGAAAAACTGTTGCCCTTCGCCAGCCAGAAAGGGTCGGGACGATGAGCGCAATCGTCGAACGCGTGAAAGCCCTCGTCGGGCCGGAAATGGCCGGGCCCGGCCTGGCTTTCCTTGCCGTCATGCTGGTCTTCGGCGTCGCCTCGCCGCAATTCCTGAGTGCGGCGACCTTCGGTTCCGTCGCCTTTCAGCTTCCGGAACTCGGACTTCTGACGCTCGCCATGCTGCTGCCGATCCTCACCGGCGGCCTCAATCTCGCGATCACCTTCACGGCCAACATTGCCGGACTGACGCTTGCCTGGGTGCTGCAGGCCTATGGCGGGGTCGAGGCCGGCCCCGGAGCCTTCCTCATCGGCTCGGTTCTCGCCATTCTCGTCGGCACGGCGAGCGGTGTGGTCATGGGGCTGGTGATCGCCTTTACCCGCGCCCATCCGATCCTCGTCTCCCTGTCGATGATGATCTTCCTGCGCGGTCTCGGCGAGTTCCTGACGCGCGGCGGCGATGTCTCGGGCTTTCCCGCCTTCCTCGGCCCGCTCGGTCACGGTTCGCTGCTTGGCGTACCGATCCCGCTCATCGTCTTCATCCTCTGCGTCCTTGCCTGGCACGTTCTCCTGTCGCGCACCAAGCTCGGCTTCAACACCTACATGATCGGCTCCAACCTCGAGGCGACGCGCTATTCCGGCATCAACACTCGCAAGGTGATCGTGCTCGTCTATGCGCTGTCGGGCGCCATGTGCGCTGTTGCCGGCATCATCATGCTGGCGCGCTTCAACTCCGTGCGCATCGGTCACGGCGAAAGCTACCTGTTGATCACGGTGCTCGCCTGCTTCCTCGGCGGCGTCAATCCGTTCGGCGGCTTCGGCCGGGTCATTCCCGTCTTCGTCGCGCTGGTCGTGCTCCAGCTTCTCTCCTCGGGCCTCAACCTTGTCGGCGCCAACCAGCATCTGGCGACGGCCGTGTGGGGGATGCTTCTCGCCGGCGTCATGGTGCTGCGGTTCGTCGCCACCAAGTTCAAGATTTCATTTGTCAGAAAGGAAACATGACCATGCAGGGTTTTGGCGTCCATACGAGCATGTGGACCATGAATTGGGATCGGTCCGGCGCCGAGCGCGCGGTTGCCGCAGCGGTGAAATACGCCGTCGATTTCATCGAGATCCCGATGCTCAATCCGCCGGCGGTCGACACCGCCCACACGAAGGCGCTGCTTGAGAAGAACAAGCTGCGCGCGGTCTGCTCGCTCGGCCTGCCGGAGCGCGCCTGGGCGTCGGTTCGCCCGGATGCTGCGATCGAGCATCTGAAGGTGGCGATCGACAAGACCGCCGATCTCGGCGGCGAGGCCTTGTCCGGCGTCATCTATGGCGGCATCGGCGAGCGCACCGGCGTACCGCCGACCGAAGCCGAATACGACAATATCGCCCGGGTGCTTCAGGCCGCCGCCAAACACGCGAAGTCCCGCGGCATCGAACTGGGCGTCGAGGCCGTCAACCGTTACGAGAACCACCTGATCAACACCGGCTGGCAGGCTGTCGACATGATCAAGCGGGTCGGCGCCGACAACGTCTTCGTCCATCTCGACACATACCACATGAACATCGAGGAGAAGGGCATCGGCACCGGCATTCTCGATGCCCGCGACTTCATCAAATACATCCACCTGTCGGAGAGCGACCGCGGCACGCCCGGCTACGGCAACTGCGCCTGGGACGAGATCTTCGCGACGCTTTCAGCGATCGGCTTCAAGGGTGGCCTCGCGATGGAGAGCTTCATCAACATGCCGCCGGAGGTCGCCTATGGCCTCGCCGTCTGGCGGCCCGTCGCCAGGGACGAGGAGGAGGTCATGGGCAACGGCCTGCCGTTCCTGCGGAACAAGGCGAAGCAATACGGATTGATCTAGGGGAGGCGCTTCCAGCGCCTCGTGGATCAGGACGAAAGGATCGCGGGATGGCACTTGCAGCGGATGGCGATATCGGAAGGGTTGCGGTTCTCGATGTCGGCAAGACCAATGTGAAGCTGAACGCGGTCACATCAGAAGGTGTGGTCCTCGAGACGCTCACCGTCGCCAATCCGGTGCTGCCAGGGCCGCCGTGGCGCCATCACGATCTCGACGGGCTCGGCGAATGGATCTTCGCCAGCCTCGCGGACCTTGGTCGCCGCCATCCGCTCCAGAGCTTCGTTGCCGCCGGACACGGATCCGGCGGCGTGCTGGTCGGTGACGATCCGGATGACGCCGCGGGCGCGGCGTTGCCGATGATCGACTACGAGCAGCCGTTGCCCGAGGCGATCCGCCTCGGATACGCCCCGCTTTCCGGCTCGTTCTTCGACCGTGGCAGCGCGACGATGCACAGCGCCACCCACCAGGCACGCCAGCTTTACTGGATGCAGGAGCACGCGCCGGATGCGGTTGCAGGCGCGCGCTGGTATCTCGGCCTGCCGCAATACTGGGCCTGGCGGCTGACCGGCGTCGCCGCCTCCGAGGCGAGCCTGCTCGGGGCGCAGTCGCATCTCTGGAATGTCGCGGAACGGCGCTTCGCGCCGATCGTAGACGCGCGCGGATGGCGACGGCTGATGCCCGGTTTCGCCGATGCCTGGCAGGTGCTTGGTAGAGTCCGACCGGAGCTTGGCAAGCGCTTCGCATTGCCTGAGGGGCTAGACGTGCTTGCAGGCGGGCACGACAGCAGCCTCAACCACTACCGCTATCACGCGGCGGGTCTCAGCGATTTCATCGTCGTTTCCACCGGAACCTGGATCGTCGGTTTTTCCGGCCGGACGGCCCTCGACCGGCTCGTCGAGCATCGCGGCATGACGCTCAACAGCGACGTCTACGGCCGTCCGCTCGGCGGCGTGCTCACCATGGGCGGCCGGGAGTTCCAGCATCTGGCGGGACGCGAACCGCCGGATGCACCAGTGCCCGACGACGTCGTCCTTAACCTGATCGCGAAGCGGACGATGGCGCTTCCCTCCTTCGGCGACGACGACGGCCTGTTTCCGGCGAGCGCAGGGCGCGGCCGCATCAGCGGGCCGCCGCCGGAAACACCGGTCGAGCGCACGGCGCTCGCGGTCCTCTATTGCGCGCTGCTGACGGCCGAATGCGTCGAGGCGCTGGGACCGGCGCGCCTCGTCGTTCTCGATGGCAGTTTTCTGCGCGACCCTCTCTATGCCCGCCTCGTCGCCGCACTGCTGCCGAGCCGGCGTGTCCGCTACAGCCTCGATGCCAACGGCGTCGCTTCGGGTGCGGCCCTGCTTGCGCGGGAGGGGCGTCGTCTGGAACCCGCAGCGCTTTCGCTCGCCGATCCGGCAGCCGTTTCCAACTTCTCCCCGGCGGTTGCCGTCTACGCGTCGCAGTGGCGCGGACGCACCCGCACCGGAAAATCTCAAACCGCCAGTCGCGACTTCGAAAGGACATGGACATGAGCAAGACCGACATCCTGGCACTCCGCCGCGAGATGGTGAACATCTGCTGCCGGATGAATTCGAGCGGCATCAACCAGGGGACGGCCGGCAACATTTCGGTGCGCACCGACGACGGTTTCCTGGTCACGCCGTCTTCGCTCGCCTATGAGACGATGCAGCCCGAGGATCTGGTCGAGATGGATTTCGACGGCACCTATTCAGGCCTGCGCCCGTCGTCCGAATGGCGTTTCCATCGCGATATCCTGAGAGACCGTCCGGACATCAACGTCGTACTGCATTGCCATTCGATCTATGCGACGACGCTTGCCTGCCATCACAAGACGATCCCGAGCTTTCACTACATGACCGGGATCGCCGGGGGCACGACGATCCGTTGTGCGAAATATGCGACCTTCGGCACGCAGGCGCTGTCCGACAACGCGCTGGTCGCGCTGAAAGACCGCACAGCGTGCCTTCTCGGGCAACACGGCCAGATCTCGCTCGGCAAGACGCTTGAGTCGGCGCTGTGGCTGGCGATCGAGGTCGAGACGTTGTCGCGCATGTATGTCCAGGCGCTGACGCTCGGCGAGCCGCCGATCCTGCCCGATGACGAGATGGAGCGGGTGATCGCGCAGATGCGTCGCATGAGCTATGGGCAGGCGCCCGATGGCGAAGGCGTCAACGATGTCGCCCGCCCGCGCGCGGCCGTCTGAGCGCCGGTTGACGCTGTGGCAGATGTGCCCCCACCAACGCGCTTGGCCGCGACCCCTGTCGTTCGCGGGTTTGCCAAACGGGGTGAATCAACTAATGCTCAGACATGATGCAACGATATCTGAGTCGGAGATTGGGCACGTCTGACGTGACGCGGAGCCACTCTAGCGGCTGGCGCGCGCCTGTCGCTGTTGTCGTGCCGCTGGCGGCGGCGACGCTGTTGGCCGGCTGCAACACACGTCAGGACGTCGGCACGCCGACCGGCAGCGCCATGGTGCCCGTCGAGAATGCGCTCGTCCTTCCGCCGCCAGGTGGTCCCGCAGTCCTGAACGTCATTGAACGTCGTCGCACCAACGCGATCGAACAGGATATCTATCTCTACACCTCGTCGGCAACGCCTGGCCAGAATGTCCTGCGCGCCAAGTTCTTCGGGCCGATGGCGACCAATTTCGACCAGCAGAAGAGCAGCGGCTATTCCGGCTTTCACGACAACCGGATGATGCTGGAAGCGCGCCGCGCCCTTCCCGGCGTCTCGCTATCGCTCAACCCCTATCTGCTCCAGAACAATTACGGCCCCTTCGGTTACGCCTTCGGGCGTGGCCGGTCGGACGACGCCTGCATCTTTGCCTGGCAGCAGATCCGCCAGCCGGAAAACCGCAGGTCACCCCTTAAGGGCTACGGCACCATCCAGATCAGGCTGCGCTATTGCGCGACCGGGGCGAGCGAGGCTGAGCTGCTGGCGCCCGTCTATGGCTATACGATCACCGGCACGTTCGGCGATCCTGCCTGGAACCCCTACGGTGCGCCTCCGCCGCTGGAGGCCGGGTTTGGCCGCACCGGCAGCCCCGTCTACGCACGGGAACAGGCGCCGACCGAGGCCGTTGCTGTCGTGACGACCCGGCGGGTCACGCAGCCCGCGCCGCGCCGCGAGGTTCGCGCCGTGACCCCGGTCGAGACCGAAAAGACAGTAGTCGCGCCGACCGCAGGAACATTCATACCCGTGCCTCAGCCGGATGGTACGGCGAAGCTGCCGCAGCCGGAGACGAACGCGAAAACAGTCCCGAACGTGATCGTGCCTGTGCCTGCATGCGTCGGCCAGCAGACCGGGGGAGCATGCCCTTAATCGACTGCTAACCATCCTTTGTTATGGCCTTGGTATCGGTTGGGGGACTTGGTCGAATATAGATCGAGCGATACCAGTGGCATGACGCCGAACGCTGGAAGGCAAATGAATGAGCAAGGTCGGATCCGTTGCCGCTTGGGCGTTTTTCTCGCTTTGCGTCATCGCCGTCATTACGCTGCCGGTCAATCTTCAGACGCAGCTGATCGTCAGTGTTCTGATCGTCACCTTCATGGCCGTGCTCAAGCTTGCCAATGCCGGCGGGCGCTGGCGGCTGATTGCGCTGGCCTTCGGCACGGCGGTTGTTCTGCGCTATGTCTACTGGCGCACGACCAGCACCTTGCCGCCGCTCAACCAGCTTGAGAACTTCATTCCCGGCTTCCTGCTCTACCTTGCCGAAATGTACAGCGTGATGATGCTGTCGCTCAGCCTGTTCGTGGTGGCGATGCCGCTGCCGCCGCGCAAGGCGAGCTCGATCTCCGAAGGCAAATTTCCGAAGGTCGACGTCTTCGTGCCCTCGTATAACGAGGATGCGGGGCTGCTCGCCAACACGCTTGCCGCGGCCAAGGCCATGGACTACCCCGCCGACAAGCTGACGGTCTGGCTGCTCGATGACGGCGGCACGCTGCAGAAGCGCAATTCGGCCAATCTCGTCGAAGCGCAGCGCGCCTCGGCGCGCAATGCCGAGCTGCAGAAGCTCTGCGACGATCTCGGCGTGCGCTACCTCACGCGCGAGCGCAACGTGCATGCCAAGGCCGGCAACCTCAACAACGGCATGCTGCATTCCGATGGCGAACTGATTGCCGTGTTCGACGCCGACCACGCGCCGGCGCGCGACTTCCTGCTCGAGACCGTCGGCTACTTCGAAGAAGACCCGAAGCTGTTCCTGGTGCAGACGCCGCACTTCTTCCTCAACCCGGACCCGCTCGAGCGCAATCTTCGAACCTTCGAGAAGATGCCAAGCGAGAACGAGATGTTCTACGGCATCATCCAGCGCGGTCTCGACAAGTGGAACGCCGCGTTCTTCTGCGGCTCGGCCGCGGTCCTCAGGCGCAAGGCGCTCGAGGAGACCGAGGGCTTCAGCGGCATGAGCATCACCGAGGACTGCGAAACCGCACTTGCGCTTCATGGTCGCGGCTGGAACAGCATCTATGTCGACCGCCCGCTGATCGCCGGCCTGCAACCCGCGACCTTCGCGAGCTTCATTGGCCAGCGCAGCCGCTGGGCTCAAGGCATGATGCAGATCCTCATCTTCCGCTTCCCGCTGTTCAAGGGCGGCCTGTCGATCCCGCAGCGGCTCTGCTACATGTCGTCGACGCTGTTCTGGCTGTTCCCGATACCGCGCACGATCTTCCTGTTCGCGCCGCTGTTCTATCTGTTCTTCGATCTCGAGATCTTCACGGCGTCGGGCGGCGAGTTCCTCGCCTATACGCTCGCCTACATGCTCGTGAACCTGATGATGCAGAACTATCTCTACGGTTCGTTCCGCTGGCCGTGGATTTCCGAACTCTACGAGTTTGCGCAGACGGTGCATCTGCTGCCGGCCGTCATCTCGGTGCTTTTGCGACCGAGCCGGCCGACCTTCAAGGTGACGGCGAAGGATGAATCGATCCTGGAAAGCCGTTTGTCCGAAATCGGCCGGCCGTTCTTCGTCATCTTCGCGGTGCTCTTTGTCGCCCTGCTGATGACGATCTACAGGGTCTACACCGAGCCCTACAAGGCAGACGTGACGCTCGTCGTCGGCGGCTGGAACCTCTTGAACCTGGTCATGGCCGGATGCGTGCTCGGCGTGGTCTCCGAGCGCGGAGAGCGGGCGGCCTCGCGTCGCGTCAAGGTCAGCCGTCGCTGCGAGTTCGGTGTCGCGGACAAGTGGTATCCGGCAACGATCGAGGACGTTTCCGCCCATGGCGCGCGCGTCCAGGTCTATGGCATCGACCCGGCGACATTGCCGACCGACACCGAAGGCGGGATCCGTTTCGAGCCCTATAGCGGCAGCGGCGCGCCGGAAACCCTGCCGGTGGCGATCCGGAACAAGGAAATCGCCGGCGACATCACCGTTGTCGGCTGCCGCTACCTGCCGCAGGTCGCCCGCCATCATAGCCTGGTCGCCGACCTGATCTTCGCCAATTCGCGGCAGTGGAGCGAATTCCAGAGCGCGCGGCGGGGCAATCCGGGCCTTGTTCGCGGCACCGCCTGGTTCCTATGGCTTGCCGTCTACCAGACGAGCCGCGGCCTCATCTACTTCCTGCGCAGCCTGCGCTCATCCGAGACGCAGAAGGAGGGCGCGTGATGGTCAGAACGCTCGCGCTCCTCACCGCTCTTCTGGCTGCGGCCGCGACGCATGCCCTGGCGCAGTCGTCGCCGTTCGACATGTCCGGCGAACGTCCGGCGGACGCGCCTGTCGTGCAGCAGCCACCTCAGAGCGGGACCGAAGGTGCAGAGCCCGTCGAGCAAGCGGCTGCGGTCCGGCCCCCGGACGCATTCAAGCGGTTCATCATTCCCTACAGCGCGCTGTCCTTGACGGGCGAGGTCGACGAGCGGACGTGGTCGGTCTATCTGACGCCGGCGCAGGCTCAGTCTGCCGCGACCCTGAATTTCGCCTATCAGAACGCGATCGTCGTCGCCCCGGAAGCCTCGACGCTTTCGGTTTTCGTCAACGGCGAGCTTGCCGGAGAAGGCCCGATCGGATCGGCCGAAGCGGCAGAACCGCTCAGCTACGATTTGAAGCCGGGTCTGCTGCATGCCGGGTCCAACGACATCCGCTTCCGGGTCCGCCAGCGCCACCGCACCGACTGCACCGTCGAATCGACCTATGAGCTGTGGACGGAGATCGCGCCGGACAGCGCCTTCATCCGCTTCGCCGCCGGCGACAGCGCAACGCTCTCCAGCCTTGACGACGTGCGCGCCGTCGGTCTCGACGAGCACGGCCGAACCCAATTCAACCTCGTCGTTCCCGGTCTGCAGCAGCCGAGCCGCACGGCCGCACTGATGCGGCTTGCTCAAGGGCTGGCGCTGCGCGGCCAGATGCCGGGGCAGGCTTTTGCGCTCAGCGAAACCATGCCGGAGCTTGGAAAGCCCGGCCAGATCACCGCGCTTGTCGGCACCGCCGAGGAGTTGGCGCCGCTGGTCGAGCGGATGCCCGACGGTGCCTCGAGTGGCCCGGTTGCAATGTTTGTCGCAGACGCCAAATCCAAGGCATCGGTCCTGGTGATCAGCGGGCCGGACTGGCCCAAGGTCCAGGAAGCGATCGAAGGTGTCACGCAGCCAATGGATCGTCCGAGCAACATTCCTCGCGACGTCATCGCGACAGGTCGCTGGCTGTTGCCGGAAACGCCGTTGATCGTCTCGAGCGCCCGCCTCAGGTTCTCGGAACTCGGGGTCGAGACCACCGAGTTTACCGGTCGGCGCTTCCGCTCCCGTTTTTCAGTCGCCGTTCCATCGGATTTCTACGCCGACGCCTATGGCGACGCGACGCTGTTGCTTGATGCCGCCTATACCGAAGCCGTTATGCCCGGCAGCCACATCGACATCTACGTCAACGGCAACATCGCATCGACCATCCAGCTGAACTCGGTGACCGGCGATATTCTGCGCCACCTGCCGATCAAGGTGACGATGCGCCATTTCAAGCCGGGACCCAACCTGATCGAGATCGAAGCGGTGCTGGTTGCCGAGCCGGACAAGGCCTGCGCACCGGGCACACCCGCCTCCAACGATCCACGCTTTGCACTCTTCGACACCTCCGAACTGCGCATGCCGGAATTTGCGCGGATCGGCCGCCGGCCGAACCTCGCCGCGATCTCCGGGGCCGCGGCGCCCTATCGCGCCGATGCGGCTGCGGTTCCGCTCTTCCTCGATCGCGCCGACGAGGACACGTTGTCGGCGGCCGCGACGTTCCTTGCCAGGCTTGCCGTGGCCGGCGGCCGGCCGATCGCCGTGGAACTCATTACCTCTCCGCTTGCGGCCGGCAGCCGCAATGCGCTTTTCATCGGCGCCATGCCGCAGCTGCCGAAAACCGTGCTGATGCAGGTGGGCATCGATTCGACCCGGCAGATGTCCTGGGGCAATGCCGAAGACAGCGGCCAGGCCGATGAAACGCAGAAGGCGATCGACGAATGGCGAACCCGGCTCAGCGGCGGCGCCTGGCGAAACCAGGTGACGGCCTTCCAGACCTGGGTAAAGCAGGAGTTCGACATTTCGCTGAGCTCGCTGCGGATCTTTCCCGAAGCACAGGCGGAATATGCTCCGCCGGAAAGCGCCGGCCTCCTTTTGGCGCAAGGCGCCAATCCGACCGACGACGCGACCTGGACGCTTCTGACGGCGCCGACCGCCAAGCGTCTGCGCGAAGGCGCGTCGGCGATCGCCGACGTCACGCGCTGGCAGCAGCTGTCAGGCCGTGTTTCGGCATTCGAACCCGCCACGGACAAGGTGGAGGTCACGCCGGTCACGGGGTTCGATTTCGTTCAGACCCAGCCGCCGACGCTCACCAACTATCGCCTGATCCTTGCCAACTGGCTGTCGAGCAACATCATGGTCTACGCGTTGCTGCTGATCGGGCTGTCGGTGCTTCTGGGGCTGGCGACGGCATCCATGCTGACCCGGCTGGGGCGTCGCCAATGAGTTGGCGGACCGCTCTTCTTGCCGGGCTGTTCGCGCTGATCGTGCCGATCGCGGCGGGCGCGGCCGAAGGGAGCGGTTCGGTGAGCCCTGGGGATTGGGACGCATACAAGGCTCGCTTTCTCGATCCCGGCGGGCGGATCATCGACGACGGCAACGGCAATGTCAGCCACAGCGAAGGGCAGGGCTATGGCCTGCTTCTGGCCGTGCTTGCGGATAATCCGGCCGATTTCGCGCTGATCTGGTCGTTCACTCGACGCGAACTGTTGCTGCGCGACGACGGGCTTGCGGCCTGGAAATGGAGCCCGACCGAAACGCCGCACGTGATCGATATCAACAACGCCACCGATGGCGATATTCTGATCGCCTATGCGCTGACGCTTGCCGGAGAACGCTGGCAGAGAGACGACTACAGTCAGGCGGCTTCGCGCATCGCCAAGGCCATTCTCGACCACGCGGTGGTCGATCACGGCGGGCGCACGCTGCTTTTGCCGGGGGTGGCGGGTTTCGGGACGACCGACCGTCCCGACGGTCCGGTGGTCAATCCGTCCTACTGGATCTTCGAGGCCTTCCCAGCCCTTGACCGCGTGGCGCCTTCACCGCGCTGGAAAGAACTTTCCGACGACGGATTGTGGCTGCTTGGCGCGGCACAGTCGGGGCCTACAAATATGCCGGCCGATTGGGTGAGCCTGCGCACCACACCGAAACCGGCCCAGGGCTTTCCGGCGGAATTCGGTTATAACGCTATCCGGATACCGCTTTACCTGGCGCGTGCGGAGATGGGCGACCGTGTTTTGATGGCGAGATTGCAAAAAGGAATGGTCGGCAATGGCGATGCGCTGGCGCTCAGCGACGTGACGACCGGCGCCGTTCAATCGAGCCTGATGGACCCCGGTTATCGTTTTGTTAACCATATTCTGGCCTGTGTCTTGGACCGGGTTAAGATACCCGACAGCGTCAGGGTGTTCAGCCCGACGCAATATTATCCTTCCACGCTGCACCTCCTGGGGCTGTCTTACGTGAAGGAGAAACGTCCGGAGTGTCTATGAAATCCTCAATCGTTGCCATTGCTGCTGTGATGACTACGGCGATCGGGGTTGCCGGACTGACCGATGGCGGGTTCCTGCGCACGGATCGGAACAATTTCAAGAACTTGCAGCAACCGGAATCGGCAACGCTCGTCTCCGGCTCGATCGGGCAGGGCACCCCGGGCCCAGCGCCGCAGTTCACCGAAGTGGCCCAGGCGGAGAAGCCTGCGGACGACGCGGCGAACGACAAGGCCAAGCCCGTCGTCGACGAATCGGCGCTCCGCTACTTCGCCGCCAAGGGCGATACGGCCCGGTTGCAGGCGGAAATTTCGCGGCTGCGATCCCTTTATCCTGATTGGGTTCCTCCCTCCGATCCGCTGGCGGTGCCGCGCAACAACGACGTCGCGCTTGAGACCATGTGGCGGCTCTATTCGGAAGGGCGCTACGCCGAAGTCCGCAAGGCGATCGCCGAGCGGCAGTCGAAGGAGGCCGCCTGGCAGCCGCCATCGGACCTGCTTGAGCGCCTCAATGTCGCCGAGGCGAGGGCCCGGCTGGTCAACGCTTCCGAGCTCAAGCAGTACGAGACCGTCATCTCGGTTGCCGCAAGCACGCCGAGCCTGCTGACCTGCTCTGAGGTGGACGTGCTCTGGCATGTCGCCAACGCCTTTGCCGAGACCAAGCGACCGGAGCGCGCCCGCGACGCCTACCTCTACGTGCTGAAGAATTGCGAGAACGCACCGGAACGGCTTGCAACCGTACAGAAGGCATCGTCGGTCCTGCCCTATGCCACGCTCCAGGATCTGCTTGCCTACGAGCGCACGACGCCGGAAGGCGTGCCGGAGTTCGAGAGCATTCGCGACGATCTGGCGCGCCGCTTCGTTGCCGAAGGCGACGCGGACAAGGCACTTGCCGTCGATCCCAAATATGTTCAACGGGTCGAGAAGCTGGCCGAAACGGGGGGCACCGCGAGCGACGCTCTGCTGCTTGGCTGGTATCAGCTGCGCCGTGACAACATGAGCGCTGCCGAGCAATGGTTCCGGCGGGCCCATGACAAGGAGGATTCCGCCTCCGCCTCGCAGGGGCTGGCGCTGACGTTGATCGCACGCAAGGCGCCGCTCGAGGCCGAGGCCGTTCTCTATCCGTGGCGCGACAGTTCGCCCGATGCGCTCGCCACCTATTTCGCGGCGACTGCCAACCTTCTGGCGATCGATCCGCCGGTGGCTCTCGATGCAGCGGTGCTCACACGCATCGCCGGGGAGACGATGAAGGGCCGTGATCCGGCCACGGCCCAGCAGTTCGGCTGGTATGCCCGCGCGCTCAATCAGCCGGCGACCGCCGCGCAATGGTTTACCACGGCGCTCAACTGGAAGCCCGACGACGAACCATCCGCTTACGGTCTCGCGCTCAGCCGCGACCAGCTGGGGGACAAGGACGGCGTGGTTGCAATCCAGCGCCTGTGGTCGGGTCGGTCCGAACGCATCGCCCGCCTGGGCGAGGTCAAGGAGAAGCTCGAGGAGGTCGATCGCGATCGGGTTCCCACAGTCGAGGCGTTGCCGTTCCAGCCGCAGACGCCCACCCGCACAACGGTGGTGACGGAGATGGTTGAACAACCGGTCGCCCAGAGGCCGCGCACGGGCGGCGTCGCTCAAAAGGCCGTGCGCAGCGGGACGGGTTGCCGCACGACGATCAATCCTGCCAGCCTTGCGCCGCAGGCTGCGTTGGCCCGCGGCTGGTGCCTGATGGACCTCAATCGCCCGCTTGAAGCGGCCGAGGCGTTCGAGGTTGCCCTGCAAGCCCCAGCGTCCCAGATGCGCGAAGACGCTGCCTACGGCCAAAGCCTTGCGTATCTGCGTGCCGGCCTCACCAACAAGGCCGCCGTTTCGGCCACCAGGTCGAAGCAGAACCGCGGCAGGACGGAAGAACTGCAGACCGCGATCCTGGCTGACCGAGCCATTGCCGCCTTCGATGCCAAGCGCTATCGCGAAACCATCCTGTTCCTCGACCAGCTCGGCCAGACGTCCAACCGTCGCCAGGACCTGATGGTTCTGCGCGGCTACGCCTACATGAACCTCAAATATTTCGACGAGGCGCGCCGGATCTTCGAGGCGCTGGCGGCGACCGGTAACCGCGATGCCATGAAAGGGCTGAGCGCCGTTACCAAAACCCAGGAAATCTGGCCTAACAAGTAAACCGCAGCCGACGCTCAAACGTGCGTCCGCCTGCCGATGAACGGAACGATTGGTCTTGCCGCGGCGCCTGTCCGTCGGGCGCCTCGCGCACAGGATGCAATCGATAGCCGCTCGCGTATTTTCATATCGTGCTTGGCTTCCCCGCTCTTTGGAAGGAAATTAGCGAAACGCGGTGCTATCGTCCGAAGGACCGCGGGCGTTGATATCATTGCATTCACGACGATCCGCGTAGAGGATGGAACGATATCGTCCGGCCTGTGTGGGAGGAGACCGCGCAGCCCGGAACGAGGGAGGACAGCACATGTTTCAGGGCGGCTTGAGCTTCGCGCTCGGTGAGGACATCGAGGCATTGCGCGAGACGGTGCGGCGGTTTGCGGCCGAGCGGATCGCGCCACTGGCGGACGAGACCGATCGCAACAATGCGTTCCCGATGCCGCTCTGGCGCGAGATGGGCGATCTCGGCCTGCTCGGAATTACCGCCGGCGAAGCCTATGGCGGTGCCGAGATGGGCTATCTTGCCCACTGCGTGGCGATGGAGGAGATCAGCCGCGCCTCGGCTTCGGTCGGCCTCAGCTACGGAGCGCACTCCAACCTTTGCGTCAACCAGATCAACCGCAACGGCAACGACGACCAGAAGGCCCGCTATCTGCCGAAGCTGATCTCCGGCGAACATGTGGGCGCCCTGGCGATGTCCGAGCCGGGCTCAGGCTCGGATGTCGTGTCGATGACGCTCAGGGCTGACAAGCGCGGCGATCGCTATGTCCTCAACGGCAACAAGATGTGGATCACCAACGGGCCGGATGCAGACGTTCTCGTCGTCTACGCCAAGACCGATCCGACGGCCGGACCGCGCGGCATCACCGCGTTTCTCGTCGAGAAGGGCTTCGCCGGCTTTTCGACGGGGCAGAAGCTCGACAAGCTCGGCATGCGCGGCTCCAACACCTGCGAGCTGATCTTCGAGAATTGCGAGGTCCCGGAGGAAAACGTTCTCGGTACCGTCGGCGGCGGCGTCCGGGTACTGATGTCCGGTCTCGATTATGAGCGCGTCGTGCTTTCCGCGGGGCCGCTCGGCATCATGGCGGCCTGCCTCGATGTCGTCGTCCCCTATCTGCACGAGCGCAAGCAGTTCGGCCAGGCGATCGGTGAATTCCAGCTGATGCAGGGCAAGCTCGCGGACATGTATGTGACCGCGAATGCGGCGCGCGCCTATGTCTATGCGGTGGCGGCTGCCGCAGACCGCGGCGAGACGACGCGCAAGGATGCGGCCGGCTGCATCCTTTATGCGGCCGAGAAGGCGACGGCGCTGGCGCTCGAGGCGATCCAGGCGCTCGGCGGCAACGGCTACACCAACGACTATCCGGCGGGGCGGTTGCTGCGCGACGCCAAGCTCTATGAGATCGGCGCGGGCACCAGCGAGATCCGTCGCATGCTGATCGGGCGCGAGCTGTTTACCGAGACGCGCTAGCCAGACTGAGACGAAAGCGGCCGAATTCGATCCAATGAGGACTTCATGACCGTTCTGAAATCTCACATCACCCCGTCCTCCGATACCTTCAAGGCCAACCAGTCGGCGATGGCCGAGGCGATCGCGACGATCGAGGACGCCGTGAAACTGGCGGCAGCCGGTGGCGGAGACGTGGCACGCGAACGCCATGTCAGCCGCGGCAAGCTTCTGCCGCGCGACCGGGTGGCGGGCCTGATCGATCCGGCGACGCCCTTCCTCGAAGTGGGGATGACCGCAGCACATGGCATGTACAACGGCGATGCGCCGGCAGCTGGCCTCATCACCGGCGTCGGCCGGGTTTCGGGTCGGGAATGCATGATCGTCTGCAACGATCCGACCGTCAAAGGCGGCACCTACTATCCGCTGACGGTGAAGAAGCATTTGCGCGCGCAGGAAATCGCGGCCGAGAACCGGCTGCCGTGCATCTACCTGGTCGATTCCGGCGGCGCCAATCTGCCGAACCAGGACGAGGTCTTTCCTGACCGGGACCACTTCGGCCGGATCTTCTACAACCAGGCCAACATGTCGGCCGCCGGCATTCCGCAGATCGCCGTCGTCATGGGCTCGTGCACGGCCGGCGGCGCCTATGTGCCGGCGATGTCCGACGAGACCATCATCGTCGAAGGGCAGGGCACGATCTTCCTTGCCGGTCCGCCGCTCGTCCGGGCGGCGACCGGGGAAGTCGTCTCGGCCGAGGATCTCGGCGGTGCCGACGTGCACACCCGCCTCTCGGGCGTGGCCGATCATCTGGCGCGCGACGACGCTCACGCGCTGGCGCTCGCCCGCCGAGCCGTCGCGGCACTCAACCGCCACAAGCCGCGCACGGTCGAACTGGCCACACCGGAGCCACCGCTTTACGATCCGCAAGAGATCGCCGGCATCGTGCCCTCCGACCTGCGCACGCCCTACGATATCCGCGAGGTCATCGCCCGCGTCGTCGACGGATCCCGCTTCGACGAGTTCAAGGCGCGTTACGGCACGACCCTCGTCTGCGGTTTTGCCCATTTGCACGGCATCCCGGTCGGCATCGTCGCCAACAACGGCGTGCTGTTTTCGGAATCCGCCGTGAAAGGCGCGCATTTCGTCGAGCTTTGCGCCCAGCGCAAGATCCCGCTCGTCTTCCTGCAGAACATTACCGGCTTCATGGTCGGGCGGAAATACGAGACCGAAGGCATTGCCAAGCACGGCGCCAAGCTGGTGACGGCGGTGGCGACGGCGCAGGTTCCGAAGGTGACGATGCTGGTCGGCGGCTCGTTCGGCGCCGGCAACTACGGCATGTGCGGCCGCGCGTTCTCGCCGCGGTTCCTGTGGACCTGGCCGAACAGCCGCATCTCCGTGATGGGCGGCGAGCAGGCGGCTGGCGTCCTGACGACGGTGCGCAGCGAGGCGCTGAAGCGGGCCGGGACACCCTGGAACGACGAGGACGAGGCGCGTTTCCGCCAGCCGATCCTCGATCTCTTCGAACGCCAGAGCCATCCGCTCTATGCCTCGGCACGGCTCTGGGACGATGGCGTGGTCGATCCGCGCAAGACGCGCGACGTGCTCGGCCTTTCGCTCTCGGCGGCGCTGAATGCGCCGATCGAGGATACGCGCTTCGGCCTTTTCAGAATGTAGGGATAGCGGATGAAGCGCGAGAACATCAACGCCAGGAATGCACCCCAACCCCGCGGCGGTTATTCGCAAGCCGTGCGCCTTGAAGGGTTCGATCGCCTGGTCTTTGTCAGCGGCCAGGTGCCGCTCACGGCGGAAGATGTGGTGCCGGAAGGGTTCCAAGCGCAGGCGCGCCAGGTCTGGGCGAATGTCGACGCGCAATTGACGGTGGCCGGCATGACGAAGGCCGATATCGTCAAGGTGACGGTCCTGCTTGCCGACCGGGAGCACGCAATGGCGAACCGCGCGGCACGCGCGGAGTATCTGGGCGCGCTCGCACCCGCCATGACAGTCGCGATCGCCGGAATCTTCGATGCCGGCTGGTTGCTCGAAATCGATGTGATCGCGGCTCAGTAGGTCCGGAGATGCCGATGTTTTCCAAACTCCTGATTGCCAATCGCGGTGAAATCGCCTGCCGGGTAATGCGCACCGCCAGGCGCATGGGCATCCGCACGGTCGCGGTCTATTCCGATGCCGACGTCGGCGCCCTGCACGTGGCGCTTGCCGACGAGGCGGTCCGCATCGGCCCGCCGGCAGCACTCGAAAGCTACCTCTCGATCGAGCGTATCATCGCGGCCGCCAAGTCAGTTGGAGCGGATGCCGTTCATCCGGGTTACGGCTTCCTGTCGGAGAACGCCGATTTTGCCGATGCCGTCGAGGCGGCCGGCATGACCTTCATCGGTCCCTCGGCGCGGGCGATCCGGGCCATGGGACTGAAGGATGCCGCCAAGGCGCTGATGGAGCAATCCGGCGTGCCCGTCGTTCCCGGCTATCACGGCGAACGGCAGGATGTCGATTTTCTCGCCGGCGAGGCCGCTGACATCGGATATCCGGTGCTGATCAAGGCGCGGGCAGGCGGTGGCGGCAAGGGCATGCGGCGGGTCGACGATGCCGCCGAATTTGCAGCCGCGCTCGAGGCGGCGCGGCGCGAAGCCGAAGCCGCCTTCGGCGACGGCTCGGTGCTGATCGAAAAGTACCTGACGAAGCCGCGGCACATCGAGGTTCAGGTGTTCGGCGACCGCCACGGCAACATCCTGCATCTTTACGAGCGCGACTGCTCGCTGCAGCGTCGCCACCAGAAGGTGATCGAGGAGGCGCCGGCCCCGGGCATGACCGCGGAGGTGCGCCGCGCGATGGGCGAAGCGGCGGTGAGAGCCGCGCAGGCGATCGGTTATGTCGGTGCGGGCACCGTCGAGTTCATCGCCGACGTCACCAACGGGCTCTGGCCCGACCAGTTCTATTTCATGGAGATGAACACCCGGCTGCAGGTCGAACATCCGGTTACCGAAGCGATCACCGGCATCGATCTCGTCGAATGGCAGTTGCGCGCCGCCGCCGGCGAGGCGCTGCCCAAGCGCCAGAGCGAAATCGCCATCGATGGCTGGGCTTTCGAGGCGCGGATCTATGCCGAGGATCCGTCCCGCGGCTTCCTGCCGGCGACGGGCCGGCTGACGACCTTGAGTTTTCCGGCCGAGGGCGTGCGCGTCGATGCCGGCGTCAGAGAGGGCGACCGGATCACGCCTTTCTACGACCCGCTGATCGCCAAGCTCATCGTTCATGGACCGAACCGCTCGACAGCGCTGGCAAAGCTCGAAGACGCCCTTAGGGCCTGCCGCATCGGCGGCACGATCACCAACCTCGACTTTCTGGCGCGTCTCTCGGCGGAGCCGGACTTCCGCGCCGGTCGCCCGGATACCGGCCTGATCGATCGCGCGATCGGTGAACTGACAGCGCCACGCGTCCCTGGCGACGCGGCTCTGGCGCTGGCGGCGATCATTGCGATGGACGCCTTGCAGCGGCAAGTCTCCGACGATCCGTGGTTGACGCTTGGTCACTGGCAGATCTGGGGCGATGCTGCCCGGAGCGTTACGATCACGCACGCGGGCGGGCAGGCGACGGTGGCGCTTGCGGCCCGCGGCTACGACCAGTTCGCAGTGCATACGGGAAGTGCTGCGTTGCCGGTCGTCATCCTCGAACGCTTCAAGGATGGCGCTCGCGCCGAGATTTCAGGCACGCAGCACGTGTTCCGCTTCCTGCGCGACGGGCAACAGATCACCCTGTTTTTCGATGGCGAAACCCATGTCCTTGGTTTGCACGACGCCCTTGCCGGCGGTCCTTCCAGCGAGGTTGCCGACGACGATGTGACGGCGCCGATGCCCGGCATCGTCAAGCTCATTCAGGTCCGCCCCGGCGACAGCGTGTCCAAGGGGCAATCCCTGGCGGTGATGGAGGCGATGAAAATGGAGATCACGCTGTCGGCTCCGCGCGCTGGGGTCATCGAAGCGGTGCACGTCGCCGAAGGCAACCAGGTCAGCGCCGGGACCGTGCTGATGATGCTGCAGCCGGAGAGCGCGCAATGAGCGCAACGATGCGCGGGCATGTGACGATCGTCGAGATGGCGCCGCGCGACGGGCTGCAGAACGAAAGCCGTCTTGTCGGGACGCCCGACAAGATACGTCTTGTCGACCTGCTTTCCGACTGCGGTTACGAGCGCATCGAGGTGACAAGCTTCGTCAGTGCGAAATGGGTGCCGCAGATGGCCGACGCGGCAGACGTCATGGCCGGCATCCGCCGTCGCCCGGGCACGCGCTATGCAGTGCTGACGCCCAATCTGCGTGGTCTCGAGGCAGCCATCGAAGCCGGTGCCGACGAGGTGGCGATCTTCGCCTCCGCATCCGAGACCTTCTCGCAAAAGAACATCAATTGCTCGATCGCCGAAAGCATCGAGCGCTTCCGGCCGGTCGCCGACATCTGCCGGGAACGGGGGCTGTTGCTGCGCGGCTATGTGAGCTGCGTCGTCGAGTGTCCCTATGAGGGCGCGATCGCGCCGGCAAGCACGGCCTATGTGGCAGGCCTGCTCAATGCGCTCGGCTGCTACGAGATCAGCCTCGGCGACACGATCGGGCGGGGCACGCCTGAAGCGGTGGATGCGATGCTTGCGCGGGTGCTTGAGGACGTTTCGCCGGAGAATCTCGCGGGGCATTTTCACGACACGTCCGGACGGGCGCTCGACAACATCGCGGTTTCGCTCGATCGGGGCTTGAGGGTCTTCGATGCCTCCGCCGGTGGTCTCGGCGGCTGCCCCTATGCACCGGGTGCTGCCGGCAATGTCGATACGCTTGCCGTCAACGCCTTCGTCGCGGCCAAGGGTTTTTCGACGGGCCTGGATCCGGCGAAGCTGGAACAGGCGGCGGCCTTCGCGCGGAGTTTGAGGAGCGGGCAATGACTTTTGAGACGATTCGGGTTGCGACCGACGCCCGCGGCGTTGTGCGGCTGACGCTGGCGCTGCCGCAAAAGCACAACGCACTGTCCGCGCAGATGATCGGCGAGTTGACGGATGCGGCCGAGACCTTGTCGTCCGATCGCGCCGTCCGGGTCGTCGTCCTTGAGGGCGAGGGCCGCAGCTTCTGCGCCGGCGGCGATCTCGGCTGGATGCGCGAACAGTTCGATGCGGATCGGGCAACCCGCATTGCCGAGGCAACCCGCCTGGCGATGATGTTCAAGGCGCTGAACGATATCGCCAAGCCGGTGATCGGGCGCGTGCACGGCAACGCCTTTGGTGGCGGCGTCGGTCTGATGAGCGTCTGCGATGCGGCGATCGCGTCCCTCGACGCCAGGTTCGGACTGACCGAAACCCGTCTCGGGCTGATCCCGGCCACCATCAGCCCCTATGTCGTTGCGCGCATCGGCGAGGGCAGGGCGCGGCCGCTGTTCATGTCGGCCCGGCTGTTTGGCGCCGAAGAAGCGCGCAGCTTAGGTTTGGTTACCGCCGCGGTTGCGGCCGACGCGCTCGACGTCGCGGTTGAAGCGGAGATCGAGCCCTATCTCGCTGTTGCGCCCGAGGCCGCCGGCCGGGCCAAGCGCCTTGCCCGTTCTCTGGGCGCTCCGATAACGGCAGCAACGATTGCAGCGACGATCGAGCAGCTTGCAGACTGCTGGGAGACCGACGAGGCCAGGGAGGGCGTCGGCGCCTTCTTCGACAAGCGGGAACCCGCATGGCGGCAGTAGCCTTCCTTGATTTGAGCGAGTTTTGATCCTACTTTGAATGCATGGTGATCAAAATAAGATCGGATCGTGCCATGACTGCCGTCAGTTTCAACATTTCCGCCGCCGATTACGGCGAGAGCCGATCGTCGTTCCTGTCTGCCCGGGTGGTTTCGGAGCGGCTTGGCGTAACGCTGGCCGAACTCGCAAAGCTCATTGGCGTGGCCCGCAACACGCTGACGGCAAAGTCGAGCGCCCGCAAGGTCGATGCGGCCCTGAGCGGCGTCGTGCGCATCCTTGCCATGGCCGGCGAGATGGCGGGAGACGACAGTCGCGCGGTCATCTGGTTCAAGCACCAGCCGATCCCGGGCTGGGCCGGCAAGACGGCCTATGACCTCGTCGGCGAAGGCAAGGCCGACAAGGTTCTTGCCTATCTCGAAGCGGTGCGTTCCGGCGTCTACGCCTGATGGCGGACAGTGCGGCGGTGCTGCTGTGGCGCGCCTATGTCCCGCGTTGGGCGCATGCGCCGCTCTCCGGTGAGGGGGCGGCGCGGTTCGGCGGGCGTTGGAACCCCGTGGGCGGGCAGACGATCTATGCGGCCCGTGAACTGTCCACCGCCTGGGCCGAATACAATCAAGGTTTCGTCCAGCATCCGGCGCTGATCGCCCAGCTTGAACTGCGTTATGCGCGGCTCGCCGATCTGACGAAGCCGGAGACGCTGGCCGCCTTTGGCGTCACCGCGGAGATCCACCGTTGCGAATGGCGTGACGCGCTCGACCGCGGCCTTGTGCCGGAGACGCATCGCCTTCAAGCAGAGCTCGCCGCAAGAGGATTCGACGGCCTCGTCTGTCCGTCGTTCATGTCGCCGGGCGGGACCTGCGTTGCGCTCTGGTGCTGGAATGCGGGCGAGGGCGCCGAATTGAAGGTCGTCGATCCCGAGGGCCGCCTGCCGAAGACGCCGGCGTCCTGGCTCTGATACCCCGAGGAGCCTGAAAAACGAACGGGATCCTTTCGGGGCTGCCTAAAGCACCTTGCCCGGATTGAGGATGCCGTTCGGATCGAGCGCGTGCTTGATCCGCCGCATGAGGTCGAGTTCGGCGGGGCTGCGCGAATGGTCGAGGAAATCCCGTTTCAGCGTGCCGATGCCGTGTTCGGCCGAGATCGAGCCGCGATAGCGGCGCACGATCTCGTAGACGATGCCGTCCACGATATGCGGCGTCTCGGCATCGTCGCCGGTATCGGAAAAGGCGATATGCAGGTTGCTGTCGGCGACATGGCCGAAGAAGGAGACATGGGCGACCGGGAAACGCGCAGACAGCGCCTCGCCGCATTCGTCGGCGAAGCGGCCGATATCGCCGATCGGCAGGCTGACGTCGAGATTGACGAGCGCCGGCAACTGGCTGTCCATCGCGTGGCCTTCGCGCACGCTCCAGAACGCCCGGCTCTCCTTCTCCGACTGGGCGATCAGGGCGTCGCTGATAATCTCGTCTTCGAGGGCCGCGCCAAGGAAGGCTTCGAAGGCTTCGCGCACGGCGCTGCCGTTCTCCATGACGTCTTGCTCGACGATCACCGCGAAGGGCGGGACCTCGCTGAAAAGCCGCTGTTTCTCCGCCTCGGCGTTGAAGCGGAAATAGGTCTCCCACATCGCTTCGAAAGCAGAAAGGCCGGGCAATCCGCGCTGGCATCGAGAAAGGAAGGAAACGACCTTTTCATAGCTGTCGAGCGCGCAAAGTGCCGTCAACCGGCCGGCCGGCAGCGGCCGCAGACGAAGCACGGCGCGGGTGATCACGCCAAGCGTTCCCTCGGAGCCGACGAAATACTGCCGGAGATCGTAGCCGGTGTTGTTCTTGATCATCTTGTTCAGCGACGAGACGATCGTGCCGTCGGCGAGCACGACTTCGAGGCCGAGCACGTTGTCGCGGGCGACGCCGTGGCGAAGCACGCGGATGCCGCCGGCATTGGTGGCGATATTGCCGCCGATCTGGCAGGAGCCGCGGGCGCCGAGATCGATCGGCAGCAGGAAGCCGGCGTCTTCGGCCGCGCGCTGGGCGACTTCGAGCGGCGTGCCGGCGCGCACGGTCATCGTTCCCGCCTGCGCGTCGATCTCTTCAATGCCCGTGAAACGTTCGAGCGAAATTGCGATCGCGTCGCCTCCGGCGTTGGCGCCGCCGGCAAGGCCGGTCATGCCGCCCTGTGCAACGACCGCCTGGCCGCGGTCGTTGCACAGGCGAAGGCCTGTGGCGATCTCTTCACTGCTTGTCGGACGAATGACGGCTTTCGGCAGCGCGCGGCCGGTGAGGCTGGCGTCACTGCGGTACCGCTCGCCGATGTCGGCGCCGGTCAGCACGATCTCGCCGAGGGCTTGCTTGAGGTCGTCGACGATGGTCATGGAACGCGTCTCCCGTCGCCGCAGGACCGAACATCGGCCGCGGGCGGTTCTGCTTAACGCATCTTCCGCCAATCCGATATCCGGACGGCGACGTGGTGGCCATTCTTTGCCGGCATGTCGCGGGAGTAGAATATGCTCTGGCGCGTCCGAAGGTTCATGGCGCGTCGGACGCACCGCGTCGAGCGTGGATCAGGTTCCCGTGCGTGCGAGCTCGAAAGGCTCGGCTGCCGCGTTCTCGACATTGCTCGCCACGTCCCGCCGCACCGGGGTCGTTGCTGTCGCGTGGTCCCTGAACAGTTTCCACTTTGTCGGCCTGAAGGCGATGCGGCTGTGTTCTCCGGCATTGGCGCGTTCTGGCGGCAGTTCGATCTCGACATGGGGATGGTTGCGGCCGAGCTCGAGCTCGAGATGGCGGGTGCCGGCGA